>Ga0058702_10000021_pt1 | contig 230258 bp, 190 predicted proteins | sample AgamicOrSfe_FD_83781 | JGI IMG/M metagenome (GOLD analysis project Ga0058702, IMG submission 83781) | Agave microbial communities from Guanajuato, Mexico - Or.Sf.e | ecosystem: Host-associated > Plants > Phyllosphere > Phylloplane/Leaf | place: Guanajuato, Mexico | collected 2012-05-30
CCTGATCGCCGAAGAATCGTGTGTCGAGCTCGAGAATAGACACTGGCGGAGGATGTTGCAGGCACGTGGCCCTGATCGCCGAAGAATCGTGTGTCGAGCTCGAGAATAGACACTGGCGGAGGACGTTGCAGGCACATGGCCCTGATCGCCGAAGAATCGTGTGTCGAGCTCGAGAATTTTTGACGGATCTTTACAGGATTTTCGAAAGCACGATGGACGACTGCATTCGGAAGATTGGGTGCCAAGGAAGCTGAGAGTGCTGTTGCTCATGCTCCCGAGGTCTGCATGCTATTCCATGAGCTCAGAAGTCGCTAGCAGCTATCCTTCCGCTTTGGGAAGGAGTCGCTCTTTCGAGACTGGACAGACAAAGATAGAGTGGAACTGGTATGCCGCCGGTAAGGGGATCTCAACCGGGAGCTCGTTTGCACTCGTCCACTGGCCGCCAGCTGCTTCCATCTGGGCGGAAGTCTTGGCCGATGAGAGCTGAATTGACACGACACGACAGTCGATATCAAGCCGATCATTGCCCTCAGCCCAGCATACTCTTCTTCCTACGTGCAGCTCCATCTGGTGCACGGCGGGCTTCATGCTGCTGTCGGTCACAAACACTGGAACCTCCCTCTTCCGCAATATGATGGTAATGTTGTTGGTACCATTCTCTCCATTCTTCAGGGCGGAAGTCTTGGCCGATGAGAGGTTGAAGACGGGTCTGTCGTGAGCTCACGACGCACTCACGGTCATGATGAGCAGCTTTTTAAGGATTTGTTCACTGGTGCTGATATTGTGCCTCAGTCGGAGCTTCTGCCAGGGTTATCGAGTTCTCCCCAGGGCCAGACTCTGACGATTGAAAACCGCATGTATGCCAACTCGCTTTCTTCCTTGAATGCCGCCCTTTCAAAAGCTACTGGCAGATCGTGCCCATCCCAAACCTCAACTGGCGAAGTCCTCTGGGCCTACGCCGCTGTGCGCAGGATAGCACGAGAAGAGATCAGGTCACGCAGTAGCGCGGAGCGTCGACTGAACGAACATGAGCCTCAACTGTCGTCATTTTGCATGCATGCCCGGCCAGCCGTCGTCAAGTCGATATTCTTGTCTACCTTGACGTTGCATCCGAATATTGTTGTTCTTCTAGAGTCATACAGGACCATTTCAATTGTCTTCGGCCTGTAAACACAACTCAGTCACACTGCAGGTAAGTACTAAGACATGTAAGGTACCTTTGGTACGCCATAAGGGTGCGGTCGCCACTGGCTAAGCACTTATCACGCGCCAAGCTCAGACATCGAACCCTACCTCCATCAATTGATGTGAGCATGATTGAGAGAATTGCGAACTTAGTTGGCTACCACGTGTATTGAGTAATGCTACAACTGGTTGGAGGGTCTTTTAACATGCAGCATCAAAATGGTCGCGTTCCAGTCCTTCTCGGCGCATTCCTCCTCTTCGCGGCCACCACAATGGTCATACTCAAAGGCTCCGTCATCAGCGCTATCGCTGGTTTCCTGACCTGCGCATCGGGTCTACAGCTTGAGAGCGACCAGTTCGAAGCAGTCACGTCATCTGTCCATCCTCATGCGCCTGCTATACACATCCCACCAGGCCATCACGGCGCCGTGGCTTCGGAGAACGCTATCTGCAGCCGCATCGGCACCGATTTACTCAAACGCGGCGGCAATGCAGCAGATGCCATGGTCGGTACCACCTTCTGCACTGGCGTGATAGGCATGTACCACTCCGGCATTGGCGGTGTTGGTTTCATGCTCATCCGCGGCGCCGACGGCGAGTACGAACACATCGACTTTCGAGAGACGGCGCCGACAGGCAGTCACCAGGACATGTACAAGGACAACAAAGAGGGGAGCATATATGGAGGCTTATCGGCGGGAGTGCCAGGGGAAGTGCGTGGTATGGCGTATCTGCATCAAAAGTACGGACAGTTATCTTGGTTCGATGTTATGCAAGGTGCGATTGCGGTTGCCAGAGACGGATGGGAGGTTACGGATGATCTGGTCAGGTATATGGGATTCACACTGCGGAACACGACAAGGAATTTTCTGGTCGAGGACCCGGATTGGGCGGTGGATTTTGCGCCGAACGGGACGCTGGTGAAGCTTGGGGATAGGATCACGAGGAAGAGATATGCGGCTACATTGGAGACGATTGCCAGAGAAGGGCCAGAAGTGTTCTATACTGGTGCCATGGCCAAGGCGATGATCGAAACAGTGCAAAAGTCGAATGGAACAATGACAATGCACGATCTGGCAAACTATACCATCGAACACAGACCGACCGCGGAAATCGACTACAGAGGCTACAAACTACGTAGCTGCTCAGCACCCGCTTCAGGCTCCGTCGCTCTCTCTGCGTTGAAGATTATCGAAGGCTACGACGACATCGGATCTCCACACACCACGAATCTCAGCACACATCGACTTGACGAAGCGCTGCGCTTTGCTTACGGCCAGCGGACCTCGATGGGCGACCCCTCCTTCCTCCCAAATATGAGCGCTTACGAGGCACATATGCTCTCCCCCCTCACCGCCTCCGTGATCCGCTCCCGCATCTCTGACAAACACACTCTGAACGTCTCATCATATAACCCATCCGGACTCGAGATCCGCGACACACCAGGAACTTCGCACGTCGTGACAGCCGACGCTAGCGGCCTCGCGATTTCAATGACAACAACCATAAACCTCCTCTTCGGCGCCCAATTAATCGTGCCCTCAACTGGCGTCATCCTCAACGACGAAATGAACGACTTCAGTCTCCCGGGTGTGCGCAATGAATTTGGCTTTGCGCCTAGTCCGGCGAACTACATCGAGCCTGGTAAACGGCCATTCAGTTCCGTTACACCTGTCATTGTGGAACATGCCAATGGGTCACTGTATTTCGTCGTCGGTGCTGCGGGAGGGAGCAGGATTATCACGGCGACGGTGCTGCAGCTCTGGAATGTACTCGATCGCAATATGACCGCTAAGGATGCGCTGGCGCAGAGGAGGTGGCACGATCAGCTGATCCCGAATATTGCTAATTTTGAGCTGGGCTTCGATGAGGGTGTTGTGCAGTATATGGCTGACAGAGGACATGTAGTTGCTGTGCCTGGTGTCGCAGGCACGAGCAGTGCGCAGGCCATTAGAGTCGTGGATGGGGGGTTTGAGGCTGCTAGTGAACCCAGACAAAAGGATAGTGGAGGGTTTACTGTGTAATGTCTATAGACAGAAGATACCACGGTCCTTGTCGAGCTCACGTACTTCAATAAACAATGACACTTGAATGGCTTCCTGTGACATTGACGTGCTCCGATCTGGTCCCTTCATCTTGGTGTGAGTGATAGAACGCAGAGTACCCTCAAGAAAGCGTTCCCCGGGAGTGTCTATTGGACCCTGAGAAACAGAACCTGTCGCGGATCAACGGGCCGAAGCCGTCAACGCGATGAGTTTAATTGACTAATGATATGGGGGTTCCGCACAGGGATGGATCGCTTCTTTGCAGACCCAGTGACATTCTGATTAGAGTATCCACGAGCTTTGAAAAGAGCACGCGCACTTGGCAAGATGGAATCGTTATAACACAAAAGTACAAAGCGCGGAAGTCGATCACAAGCCAGCTATCAGGTGCCACCCCTACCCCGAAGTCAATTCCCTCGACCATTTCCTCAAACCTCCTTTTGTGGTAGGAGTCCAAGAGCTTGGGAGAAAACAAGTTTACGATCATGGCGGACAAGCATACGAAACCCTCGAACGCTCAGCAGATCAGGAATCAGTCGCCCTCGGCTTCTTATCGCTCCCAATCTGTGTTTGGGACTTCTCCTTCTCGCAACGCTTCGATCGCAAGGTTAGGATCCCCAGTACCCGCATCCTCCCCTCCAGTTCGTCAGATACCTCTTCCGAAAAACAGCGAGGGATCAGATAACTCGGAGCCACTGGCCGGCGTACCTGCATCTCAGGCCTCGTTACCAGGACCCGGCACCTCCTCGCTATCACAAGCCCTGAAAAACTCCGGCTCAAGAAGTTTCCACACTCCGGGTGCTCGACGTGAAAGTAATGCCACTTCAGCTTTCGAGACCACTTCCTTACGCAAGGAGAACCAGAGCATCTATGGCTCCTTCGACACCCGATCGTTCCAAGTCGAGGGCGGACGCAGCCCGAGCAAGCACGAGGATATTGAGGCTGTTAGGAGGCATCTGATCGGACCTTCTCACAAGGCTTCGAACGCTTCTCTGTCTATCGCGAACGGCAACTCTGGCCCTTCTCGCGGAAACCGTGGCGCTTCCCCTGCCCCTGGTGTGGATGACGATGAGTTTTCGAGTCTGCAGCTACAGGGTGGAGACATCACAAGACATATTTACCGATACACTGAAGAGCAGGAGAGACAACAGGCAGATGAGGAGAATCGTAGAGAGGGCCGTCTCAAGCGCAGTCTGAGCGTAAACCTACCGCGGACAGATGTCGAGGACCAAGATTCGCAGAATCTGAAAAAGCCAGGAGGACTGCGACGAGATTATATTAGGAGGAACGTGGCATCCCCTGCGCCATCAGACCGGAACCCTATCCCTGGCGGTATGGAAAATGGTGTCAACGGCACTACATCCCCAAGAAAGCAACCCCAGTTTGTTACCAACAACTTCATTGAATTTCTTACTCTATACGGCCACTTTGCCGGAGAGGAGCTGGACGAAGACGACGAGGTGCTGGGACCAGACGAATACTTCTCATCTGCTGACTACGAACGTACCACCGACGATGACCGCGAACAAGATGAGCAGTCCGCATTGCTTCCTGAAACACCGGGCAAGATCAGAAGGAGGAGAAAGGAGAAGAAGGCCGGCAAGGGTAGTGCTGGCGGCGCTGCTCTTCTGCTTCTCAAATCATTCGTCGGTACTGGTGTGCTTTTCCTGCCTCGCGCCTTCCTTAACGGTGGAATGGCCTTTAGCAACCTTGTTCTTCTTGCTATTTCTGGTCTGAGCTTTTGGTGTTTCCTCCTGCTGGTCAGGACCCGCCTGAAGGTTCACGCCTCCTTTGGTGATATGGGTGGCCAAATTTATGGACCGTGGTTCCGCAACCTCATCAACTTTTCCCTTGTCGTATCACAGGTTGGGTTTGCAAGTGCCTATATTGTTTTCGTGGCCGAGAACCTTCAGGCTTTCGTTCTTGCCGTCAGCAACTGCAGGGCTTCTATTCGCATCGAGTGGTTGATCTTGATGCAGATCATCATCTTCTTACCAATTTCTCTTTACCGCAACATCAACAACATCCAGAAACTCGCTCTGATCGCTGACTTATTCATCGCTCTTGGTCTTGTTTACCTGTACTTCTACGACATCAAAACGCTCGTCGTCAATCACGGCGTCAGCGACATTGTCCAGTTCAACAGCAAAGACTGGACGCTTTTCATCGGCACAGCGATCTTCACCTTCGAAGGTATCGGTCTTATCATCCCCATCCAGTCAGGCATGAAGGACCCGAAGCAATTCCCACGCGTCCTGGGAATCATCATGATTGTCATCACCGTCGTATTCGTCTCGGCTGGTGCCGTATCGTACGCTGCGTTCGGGTCCTCAACCAGGACCGTCATCCTCCTCAACCTTCCTCAGGACGACAAGATGGTTAATGCTGTGCAACTTATCTATTCTCTTGCTATTCTTTTCTCGACGCCGTTGCAGATCTACCCTGCGATCGAGATCACCAGCCAACAGCTCTTCAGCCGTACTGGCAAGTACAACCCGTGGATCAAGTGGAAGAAGAACATTTTCCGTTTCTTCATGGTATTGCTCTGCGGAGCTATCGCCTGGGCTGGAGCTGGTGATCTGGACAAATTCGTCGCGCTTGTCGGCTCCTTTGCTTGTATTCCGCTCGTGTACATTTACCCGGTAAGTATTTGCACAGCTAGTCATGTTTGCACGATCTCAGCTGATCCCTCGGTAGCCTCTTATGCATTACCGAGTCGTCAGCACGAAGACCTGGCAGAGAGTCGCCGACATCGGGTTGGTCATTCTCGGCTTCGTCGGTATGGGCTACACCACTTCGTTGACCATCATCAGCTGGACACACGGTGCTCAAGCCTCCAGTCCTGGGTACTGCGATGACAGGTAGGAGTGTCGAACACGGACCATCCGGCACGATATACAGGAACTCTTGTTATGATCCTTGAAGCGCATTTGCATCGTGCAGCGTTCGGGCGGCCACATAGCGATGTTTGTTAGACGTTTGTATAGAACCAGCACATGCGAAACCTTCCCATTAACGAGCAACTCACAAAAGACGATTATTCGAAATTTCCTATGGTGAGTGACTGATAAGCCTATAAAAGACTTCTTTCTTGTCTATTCTTTCTCTTCCTCATCCACTCTCCCTCGCTTCTCGCTCGTTGGAGGTTCCTTCTCTCGCCCATGGCGCTCGTGGGCGTGCGGCGTCACTTATAGCGACCATGATGGGGGCACTTCTTCAGACACTTCTCTAGACACTGCGTCAACCAACCAGGGGCCGTGGAATGGGGTTCTAGTCTCTCTTTGATGGCCTTTGGTACCGCGTCAGGTGCAACACGTTGGTGGCTCGCATCATACGCTGAAACTGCGCGGCCTTTGGTACCGCAAATCACTGCGGATTATACCATGGCGGACGTCCATTCGACGACGTTTACTTCAACACCACGAATGCGAACTACACCGCGGAGGACATTGAAAGCTACGTAGGTAGCAACACCATCCGAGAGCAATCCGTGGAATGTCGTTCTGGTCTCTCTTTCGCGGCCTCTAGTACCGTATCAAGTGCAACCAGCACTGGAACTGTAGGTAGCAACACCATCCGAGAGCAATCTGTGGAATGTCGTTCTGGTCTCTCTTTCGCGGCCTCTGGTACCGTATCCAATGCAACCAGCACTTGAACTGTCTATTCGACGACATCTACTTCAACATCACGGAGGCTAACTACACCGTGGAGGACATAGAAAGCTACGTGGGTAGCAACACCACCGAGGTTTGCTACAACACCACCGAGGACGACAGGTCCTGATGGGGTCGGGTAGCACACTGGTTGCTTGTATTTGTAGTGGTGGATTATAAGAATGAACGAACTGTCTATTCGACGACATCTACTTCAACATCACGGAGGCTAACTACACTATGGAGGACATAGAAAGCTACGTGGGTAGCAACACCACCGAGGTTCGCTACAACACCACTAAGGACGACAGGTCCTGATGGAGTCGAGTAGCACACTGGTTACTTGTATTTATAGTGGTGGATTATGAGAATGAATGATGAGATAGCAGTATTCATTTACATCGGACAGAATACGACAGAGGGCCACAGGTCCTGATGGGGTCGGGTAGCACACTGGTTGCTTGTATTTGTAATGGTGGATTACAAGGATGAACGATGAGATAGCAGTATTCATTTACATCGGACAGAATACGATAGAGGGCCACAGGTCCTGATGGGGTCGGGTAGCACACTAGTTGCTTGTATTTGTAGTGGTGGATTACGAGGATGAACGATGAGATAGCAGTATTCATTTACATCGGACAGAATACGATAGAGGGCCACAGGTCCTGATGGGGTCAGGTAGCACACTGGTTGCTTGTATTTGTAGTGGTGGATTACGAGGATGAACGATGAGATAGCAGTATTCAAGCTTTAACCACCCTGACTTCGTTGTGCCTCTTGACTGTGATACCGTGTTTGTTGACTCATTATAGGGTACTGATTGCGGACACGGTGGTATATGGTATACGTAGCCGCGGCGGTATCTGGTAATGTCACGGTATGGAAATGTCGGCGGACCTGTCGTTTTCTTCGTCTACAGCTCGAACAATCGAATCTGGGGGTACTGATTGCGGACACAGTGGTATATTGTACAAGCATTCGTAATGTTATTCGGTAGCACTGTATCGGACCAAGCTGCAGCGAATACTAAATCACGATTCACAGAATATCACCTACGAACATCAGAGTACGAGAAGGCCATGTCATTGTAGAGTAAAAAGGTCCCGTGAGGGCAAAAACCTCAACAAGCATGCCCTCGAAGCGATCAAGGCCGTTGTTTCATAGGGTCTCGTGGATCCCTCGGGGGGCCATCCCTTGGAGGTCCTTCCCGTGGAGCGCCTCTTCCCTGACCAAATCCTCCACGACCACCGCGCGGGCCGCCGCGGTAGTTGGTTTGCTGATAGCCACCACGACCTCGACCGGCTTGAGCCTCTTGCGGACCACGCTGCTGGGGAGCGCCAGAGATGGGGCGCGGGATGTGCTCGGGGGTGTCGTAGACGTAAAGCTTCTTGTCGATGGTGGCGGGGATGGGCTGGATCTCGGTTCCCAGCTCTTGTTCAATGCGGTAGAGGTTGAAGCGGTCTTCCCAGTTGATCAGGTTAATAGCCAGACCAAGGTGACCAAAACGACCGGAACGACCGATACGGTGAAGGTAGGTTTCTGCGTTCTTGGGGAAATCGAAGTTGATGACGACGTTGACGGCTTGGATGTCGATACCGCGGGTCAGAAGGTCGGAACAGACGAGGTTGCGGCAGTGGCCGGCGCGAAAGTCGTGGAAGACGCGGTTGCGGGCTTGTTGGAGCATGCGGGCATGAGAGTAGAAGCAGGAGTAGCCGAGTTCAGTGATTTTCTTGGCGAGAAGCTCGACGCGAGTGGTTGAGTTGCAAAAGATGATGGACTGGTTGATTTGGAGACGAGAGAAGAGAGTGTTCAAGCAGTGGACTTTCTGCTTCTCTTCGACGAAGGCGTAGTACTGTGTAATACCACGAAGGGTGAGTTCGTCCATGAGGTTGATTTCGTGGGGGTCGCGCATGTTCTTGTCTTTGAAGTCTTTGACAATAACGGGAAAGGTAGCGCTGAAAAGCATGACTTGGCGATCTTTGGGGTGGAAGGCGAGGAGTTGCTCGATAGTTGAAGTGAATTCAGGAGACAGAAGCTTGTCTGCCTCGTCCATGACAAAGGTGCTTGCTGTCGAAAGGTCGGCGATACCTTTGCTGGCGAGATCGAGGATTCTGCCAGGTGTACCGACGAGGATATGGACAGGCTCGTTCAGACGGAGAATGTCATCTTTCAGACCAGTACCACCTGTTGTGACCATGACATTGACGCCGAGGTGTTTTCCTAGAGTCTTACATACTTGGGATGTCTGCAGAGCCAACTCTCTGGTCGGTACGAGGAACAGTGCTTGAATTTTGCTGTTCTTCGGGTTGATCTTCTCGAGTGTGGGGATGATGAATGAGGCTGTCTTTCCGGTACCATTCTTTGCTCGCGCAAGGATATCACGACCAGTAAGGGCAACAGGAATCGTTTCTTCTTGGATTGGGGATGGCTTCTCGAACCCGGCTTCGAATATACCCATTAGCAGCTCGCGCTTAATGTAGAAATCCTCCCACTCGAGACCCTTGGTCTTGGTAACATCCTACCAACGGAGTTAGTCAAAGCAATGCCGCCGGCTTCCATAACTATGCACCTCTGTCTGTTGTCTTGTATCCTTGCTCGGCTGCTTCAGTCCTGCCCGCCAATCGTCGTCTGCCGGCGCATCGCCGCCCGATAGTGTAGTCGCTTGTAATTGATTTGCAAGTTCTGCTGCCATTGTGATGTGTTGTGATATTTCTCAAAGGTTGTAGAAGCGCCGAAGGGCGGTGCTGGTTGTGAACCGAATGTGGGAAGGTTCTCTGATATTGCTCGTGGTGTGTGAATTTGGTGTGAGTGAGCGATGGACTGATATTGCTCTTCTCGTAATGGTTGTAGTGGGGATCTTGGGGCAATGTCAATATGGGCCGAGTCTTCTGACGATATTGTAGTGTCCCTCAGGGCTCGCAAGTGAGGGTTGTGAAGACGAGTACTGTTCGACAGTGTACAGGGTTGTCGCAGTGAGGGTACTGAAACAGCAGCGCACGTCGTGTATGACTGCTGATTTGGTGGGCTGTTCGACGCGGCGGGTAGATGATCGCTATACGAAGCTGTTGTATGACTTGATCCGGATATCGTACGGTTCAGTGATTGTCGAGAGGAGTAAGCGAACAGTAAAGTTGTATGGCAGCTGAATCAGATGTTAGCTTCACACACGCACAATTGTCCATGGTTCGTGATCTTGGCAGTAGAATGTGGAGCTCCGGAGGTTGTGGCCTGGCGGACTGACTCGCCCGCCGTCCAAGCAGCACACTTTGACATGTGGCTGCCGTCACAAACGCGCTTCGCGTCACCCTCACGGTCAGCTTCACCCGCCGCAATAAAGCGATCTTTGCTATAGCCGTTGACGATCTACAAGACAAGGAAAGTCGTCATGGCTTCCAACAAGCGCAGAAGAGCTGTCAGAGGCGATGATGAAGAAGAAGCCGAGCTGGTGGAAGAGCAAAGTGCTAGATCAAACCAGCGCCGTTCGTTGGTACGTGAGCATCGCGTACGAACAATTACACAAGCTTACCGTTATAGAACAAACGACCACGCCTTGCTCTCGCTGCAGAGAACGGTGGATCAGTTGTCTCGGATGAAGAAGAAGAGGTCGAAGGAGCAGATGAGATGGAACAGGTCGAAAACGAACAGCTCCAGCAATGGGACGAAACCGAATTCGACGATGAGAACGAAGAGGCACTTGTCAACAAATTACGCAACTCACCACGCGTTCTCGAGCAACTGCGTACGCAAGAAGAAAACCAACCATCGGAATGCGGTATCATTGAGGAAGTCTTCTGCCGGAACTTCATGTGTCATTCAAAACTTCGAATCAAGCTTGGCCCTCTGATCAACTTCATCATCGGACACAATGGCAGTGGAAAGAGTGCTGTAATGACTGCGCTGACAATCTGTTTGGGCGTCAAAGCAACAGCCACCAATCGAGCCAGCTCTCTCAAGAGCTTCATTAAAGAAGGGGAGGAGAACGCAATGCTCAGTGTCAGGATCAAAAACCAAGGAGATCTCGCCTACCAACCCGAGCTCTACGGCCACTCAATCATTGTTGAACGTCATTTCAACAGAGCAGGTACAAGCAGTTTCAAAATCAAGAATGCGGATGAGAGAATCATTACCACCAAGCGCGCCGACCTAGAGGATCTTCTGGACTACATGGCCTTGCAGCTTGACAACCCACTGAATGTCTTGTCACAAGATTCTGCAAGACAGTTCCTGAGCAGCTCCACGCCTCGCGACAAGTACAAGTTCTTCATGAAAGGCACGCAGTTGGAGCAGCTTGATCGTGACTACCGAGTGATGGAGGAATACGTCGACCAGATCGAGGTCAAGATCGAGGGCCGCCAAGCCGATATTGCCCATCTCCAGAAGCGAAAGTCTGAAGCCGAAGCACGAAAGAAGCTTCATGACCAGAGCCAAAACCTTCGCGAGAAAATCCAGCATCTACAATTCATGCATGCCTGGGCTCAAGTAGAAGAGATCGAACAAGGCCTAGTCGCGGCACAGGACAAGCTCCAAGCGGCCAACAACAAGGTTGAAGAGCGTGAACGGGAGTTCGAAGCCAAGTCTCAGCTATACGACGAGCGCAACCATGATTACGAAGCCACTCTCCTGGCCAAGGAGGACCGCGTTCGTGATCTTGGACCCATCCAGGAGCGTCGGACCGCCGCGAAGGAGGAATTCGACAACCACAAGAATCAACTATTGGAAGGCAACGCCGAGCGCCGCAAGATTCAAACTGACCTGACTGCCTACAAAGACGACATTGTCAAGTTCGAAGGTCAAATTCAGGAGGAAGAAGCCCGGATTGAGGCTGCCCAAGGTCCACAGCAAGCCGCGATGCTTGCCGACCTCGCCCAAGCCGAGAGTCTGGTCGAAGAAAAGAGGCAAGAAGAAGTTGCATTGGACAAGACTGTGTTGACCAGAAATCTCAACGATGCACAAAAGACAGTCTCGGCTGCCCAGGAAGCATTGAGAGAGCCTCAACAATCCCTCGAACAGGCCAAGAACAGACTTCAAGGTCTCCGAAGCAAGGGTAATCAGCAAATGGCCGGATATCACGAATCGTTGCAGCATCTGCTTCGTGCCATCAACAATGAGAGCCGTTTCAAACAGAAACCCGTTGGTCCGATGGGTTTACACGTTCGCCTATTGCAGCCTGAGTGGAGCTCAATCATCGAGTCCTGGTTCGCTCAGGCCTTGGAGGCTTTTGTTGTTACCAGCAAACACGACCAGAACATCTTGACTGAGCTTATGCGAAGGAACAAATACCGTGGCGATGTCTTTATCGGAAATGGGGGTCGGATCGATGTCTCAAGTCAAGAGCCACTGGATGATGTTGCCACCATCCTTCGCGTTCTCGAGATCGACAATGACCTCGTTCGCAACCAGCTCATTATCAATCAGAGAATCGAGCAAGTCGTCCTCATCCGAGAGCGCTCCAAGGCGATGGCGTTCATGTATGAACGTAGCCCTGTGCCTGCTAATGTGCAGTTCACTATCTGTCACGGCGATAGAGGTTGGGGTATCCGCTTAGGTCGCACAAAGACTGGTTATCAATCCAGTGGTCCTGTTAGAGCTTTCACAAAGAATGCGCGCATGAAAACAGACATCGAGGCGCAGATCAGGTACGTGCGGAACCTTCTTTGGTCAGTAACCTGCTGACAATTACCAGAATCCAGCAAGAGACCGTCAACCAAGCCGAGCGTAGTGTTGACGCGGCTCAGGCGCGAGTACGTGAAGCCGACATGGGGGTCAAGCGTGCAAATGAGGCTATCATCAGATTCGGCCGAACCGTGCGTGATGTTCGAGCTCAGCGTCAAGAGGCCGAAGCACGGGTAGACGAGCTGAAAGCTCAGATTGAACAGAGTACGGTTGACGAAGGCCGTCTCGATGAACTCCGCGGCCAGCTGAGGGACACTCGAGCGAATATCCGCGCTGCAGAAAGGTCGTTCGAGGACGCTTTGATCGAAAAGGATCGTCTCAACAATGTTCAACGCGAAGGCAAGGTCAAGCTCGATAAAGCGACAGCGGAGCTCGCAGAGGCAACCGCAAAGGTTACTAAAGTCGATAATAGTTTGAAGAAAGCCCAGGAAAAAAGACAAAGCGCCCTTAGTGAGAAGAACCTCGTCGACGGTTTCATCAAAGGAGCCAAAGACGATCGCGATGCTGCTCAGACCGCGGTCGAAAAGCGCCAGGAGGATGTTGATAGTTTCCAACAACAAGCCAGCGAAGTCTGCAACCGCATTGCCGTGGATGAAGGCATGACATGCGATTTAATCGACGCTCGTATCGACAAGCTTACCGCCGACATGAAGAAAACCGACAGCCGTGCAGGCGGCACACGCGAAGAGGTCACGGAAGCCTGGGCTCAAGCTGTCAGGGAGTACAAACACGGTACCAAGGACCTCCGGGAGCTTACAAACATCTCCGACCAGTTGAAACAAGCGCTCCAGAAACGCAAGTACCGCTGGAACCAGTTCAGAAAGCACATCACCGCTAGAGCCAAGTTCATGTTTACCTACCTATTGTCCGAGCGAGCCTTCCGCGGCCGCATCCTTGTCGACCACGCTCAGATGCTCATGGACATATCGGTCGAACCAGATATAGCAAAGTCTAGTGATCGAGGACGTCAGACCAAGACTTTGTCAGGTGGTGAGAAGTCCTTCTCAACAATCTGTCTTCTGCTGTCCATCTGGGAAGCCATGGGATCACCCATTCGCTGCCTTGACGAGTTTGACGTTTTCATGGACAACGTCAACCGTGATATCAGTATGAAGATGATGATCGGTGCCGCCAGACGTTCGGTTGGAAAGCAGTTCATCCTCATCACGCCTCAAGCTATGGGCAACGTTCAGCTTGGCTCGGACGTGAAGATTCACAAGTATGTCAGCCACTCATCGTCAAAGAGACCATGCTAACTTTTGCCAGGATGAGCGACCCAGAACGCGGCCAAACGACCCTGCCTTTTGGGCAGTAAGCTGCACGGGAACTATTCACGACCACGACTTTCATGACATGATGTTGCAGCCTCATGATGATTCTTGATTCAATTAGTATGATACCACTAGCGCGGCCGTTCAATGCAAATACAGTCATGTGATGGAGAAACTTTCTGTCGTTTGGTGAACAGCTGTCTCGAAACATACGTTTTTCCGACTTCCTGTTTAGGCGAGGCACTGGTGATGGACTTGTCATAGCCTGCTGTAAGCGAACCCGGCGCCCTGAAGATCTAGTAGTATTCGTGCTAGTATTCGTGCTGTAATTCAAGCTATGTTAGGCGGAGAATGGAGGGTGCTTAGTGGATGGGAATGCAATAGCCTCCTCGACCTTTAGTCTATAGCCTCGCCTGGAGAAGAACAACCGGCTGGAAGCACACCCAGACTACTCAGGGATACAACCGGCGTGTGAGGTCTACTACGTGTCGTGTCTGTCTACTCCAACATCATGATCCCATTATGACCACCTTCTACATCCCCCTCGGTGAAATCCATACACTGCAACGTCCAGACCAGCACGTGCCTTTCCGCCGCCATCCTCTCCGTGCGTTGCTTGTGCCTCTCGGTATACGCCTTCAAGCCTTCGAGCACGTCCTTGACGTTCTCATTCCCCTTGGCGCCCTTTTCGCCTCGGGCATCGTCCTTCGCCGCATCGAGGCCGAGTGCCGAGAGACTTGCTGTCACAGTGTCCGCGTCGTCGGTGGTGGTTGATTGATTACGTCGAGTTTTGCGGAGGGCGACGAATTTCTCCTTTGGATAAAGGTGTAGCAGGATATACAGTACGCGCTGTGCAATACGAGACGTGCGAGCATTGGCGTTCCAGTCCCGTAGCCTCAAGAGCAGTTTCCATAGCTGTCCATCGCTGAGAGATGCAAGCGTTGTGTCAACCTCGGTCCTGCCGGTCATACTTCCTTCGTCACGCGATTTCTCGGGCAGAGCCAAGATGGCGATGAACAATTGCAGAAGTCGTTTTGGATGGTTGAGTTGCAATGACAAGACGATGGCTTCGCGGTACGACGAGTTGTGGATCGCGTTCTGTAGTGCTTGATCTTGTTCAACGCGCTGTGTAGCCCGCGAAGTCGCAGCTTGTGAGGTTTGCGTCGTGGTGTCGTGCCAGAAGGTAAGAGTAGAGTCTGCGGAGCCAGAGACAAGCTCGAGTTGCTCAGTGGGGAGGGAAGATGTCTCGTCATCGTTTTCTTCGTCTTCTGCAGAACCGGAGGCTTCTCGTTTGGATTTGTTGTTTCTTGAGGGCTTCACCGCCAAAGCCCACACTCGGTCGATATGGTTGTCGAGTGTCGCGGCACATTCTCCGCTTTGCGCATCCCAAACTTTGACGAGACCGTCTCCGGCTGCAGATGCTACTTGTACGCCGCGGGCGTTTCGCTTCTTCTCGGCTTCGGTCGGCGGAGGTAGCCAGAGTACCTTTAATACACTGTTGGTGTGACCTTCGAAAGTTCTCAAGCACGAGTAATCGTTCAGACTCCAGATACGAACGGTCTTGTCACCAGAACCCGTGACTGCCATACCTCGACTTCCACTACTCGTTCCACTCTCTCCTGAGATGGCCGGCATTGATGGAGGAGAGAATGCAATAGACCAGACACCGCGCTTGTGACCTCTAAGAACACCTATCGACTCGCCAGATTCGAGATCCCAAATTTTGACTGTCCGATCTTGTGATGCCGAGGCGAACATCGTCTGGTTGGTGCTGTATGAAGTGTCGATGGCGTTAATGTCTTTGTCGTGGGCTTTACGAGTATATGTAGCTCGTGTTGATCTTGTGCCAGACTTTGATTGACTACCAGAAAGGCCTGCAATATCCCATCTCTTGATCGTCTTGTCTTGACTACCAGTAATCATGAAGGTTGGAGGATGTTCCAACGGCTTGTTGTAGGCTTGCGAACCGACAACGGGTGCTGCATGAGGTAGGGCTACGGCAGAAATCGACTCGGCATGTCCAGTAAATGTGGCATAACATGTGTATGATGAGTTAGCTGGATCAAGACGCCAAAGCTTCGCAGTGTTGTCTTTTGCGCCAGTCGCGAGCCAATGACCAGACCAATCGGTGTCGATTGTAATGATGATATCGTCGTGTCCTTTGAGAAGTCCTACATCGGCACCGAAGTATGGCGCATCGGCATCTGTTGAGCCTCTGTCGATGTTGATCAGACGAATGTCTTCCTCGTTCGTTGCCAGGGCCATGACTTTGCTATCCAATCCGATGTAAGCCAGGTCAATGACTTCATCGTGAGTACCAGATATTCTGCGTATGACAGGTAAAGGTGGAATGGAAGCGTCGACAGAGGGTACTTGTAGAGGAGCGAGCGAGTGCATCATCAGCATTTGATTTGCATGTACAGTCAGCAAGAATGGTAGCTCGGCAAAGTGTTGAACATCAAGAATGCCTTCAATCTCATCACCAACTTCTTGCTCCTCTGTCCGCTCTTGACCGGTGACATCCCAGATACGCAGTCGCGCGGTCTCTCCTCCTGTGTAGAAGTATTGTCCGTTCACCACGAACCCAGCACTCTCGATGCCCTCGAGGACCGGTATCGTGGCCTTGACCTGCCACGACTTGGAGTCCCAGAGAATCGCAGTCTTGTCTCTGCTAGCAGAAAGAAGCAGTCCGGTCTGAGGAGAAAAGTCGAGGCTGCGAACAACGGAAACATGTGAGTCCAGAACCGCGACGCCCTTGCGCTTGTGTAAATCCCAGACACGAATTTTGCCGTCTTCGCCTCCAGAAGCAAGTCGGAATCCAAGAGTAGCCTCTGAAGTATCGCCGTCAATGTCCATGCGCATCTCATCCTCGTCTCTGCTCTTCCTCTTTCGGCTCTTAGCTCGGCTGTCTGAGCTGGTTACCTCGACCTGGAAAAATCGCAGTGCGGATACAAGACCACTGTGACCATGCAGTGTGTGCGTCGTGAACCCTCGGCGAATGTCCCAAACCTTGACTGATCCATCGGCGGCGCCAGTCGCGAGAAGGGTACCCGTCGAGTCTATCGAGGAAACAACCACCGGTGCCGAATGTGGCTTGATCGTTCTGACAAGTCTGGCGTCTATCGAAGTTTCTGAATCTGAAGATGAAGGTGTGAGGGCATATATACGCATAGATGTGGTTCGCGAGCAGATAGCAACGTAGGAAGCATCAGGTGCTAATGAGAGTGTGGTAATTGTATCGCCATCCTATACTCTTTGTCAACGTCAGTCCAGCGCAAGGTGGTCCTGGATCGGTGATACATACACCTTCTATTCTAGCCAACTGCGCGCCAGTCGACAGATCGCTGAGTAGTACATCCTCCCCGACACAAGATGCTAGTATCCTCCCATCTTCACTGAGTCCAACACTGCCGCCAGTATAGATTGGTTGTATGACCTTGTTCGGTTCGAAGGTCGTCTTCGTATCTGCTTTGAACGCCATGATGCCGTGTTCTTACCCGCAAGATATTAGCACCACAAAGACAAGCAGAACATCGAACAAATTGATTTGAAACTTTGTAAATAATAGAAGTCGACTATTTTGGAAAACAGAAATTCTCGCACGGACCTGTTCAAGTGACGGAGGTGAGCTTGAGCCGCATCGGCTTCCTTCCGCAATTGAGCGAGTGATTGACTCCAACTCCAGGCAACGGAGAGCTCACGTCAACCACCACCACGCGAGCTTAAAACAATCATATTGCACCTTCAATCTTCCTTCTCACATCTCATCGACACATTCAAAATGTAAGCAGACGAGAAGTAACATCGCCGAATATTACTGACAATTAGTAGGGAAGTCCTTCTCGGTATCACAGGCAAAGACTTTACCATCATCGCCGCCTCAAAGGCAGCCATGCGCGGCGCAACCATTCTCAAAGCCTCCGACGACAAGACACGCTCGTTGAACAAGCACACTCTTCTAGCTTTTAGCGGTGAAGCAGGCGACACCAGTACTTGCATCCTTCTATCCCGAGGGAATCTCTTCTAACACGACCAGTCCAATTCGCAGAATACGTGCAAGCAAACATCCAACTCTACAGCATGCGCAACGACACCGACCTCTCACCACCAGAAACAGCCTCCTTCATCCGCACCGAGCTCGCCCGCTCACTGCGCTCGCGAAACCCATACACGGTCAACCTCCTCCTCGGCGGCTGGGACGAGCGAACGCAAAAGCCCACTTTGCACTGGATCGACTACCTGGCGTCTGCGGCGCCGGTACCGTATGCCGCCCACGGCTACGCGCAGTACTACTGTCTCTCGACGTTGGATAAGCACCACCATCCCGATATCAGTCTGGAGCAGGGATGGAAGATCTTGAGAATGTGCAGTGATGAGCTCAAGAGGCGGTTACCGGTCGACTTCAAGGGGTTGTTGGTCAAGATCGTGACGAAGGATGGGATCAAAGAGCACGAATGGGTCGATGATAAGCCTGTGTATGCTCCGTAGGAGTCGTGATGAAAGAGCATAGGCGGCGTCGGGAGTTGCATTTTATGGCTCGGCTCGTTGTACGATGGAGATAATGATATAGCTACTGCGTATCACTAGTAGTATACTACAGTCCCATGACAATGTTGTCTGACACCCCTCACTGTGGCACGCGAGTAGTCCGAACCCTAGTGCCAAAACAGCATATACAAAACGATAGTAACGCCGGATATACGGCTGTGTAAGCTATCATGGTACTCTTAAGGTCTTGTCCACAGACTGTAGCCTAACTTGCGGGACATGACTTCTGCTGAGTAGCACTCTGTCTATACACTTTACAACACATTGCCAGAAACATCTGTAAATTACATATTTTGGTGTCATGTATCATAGTATACTAATCAAACGCCCCTGTAAAGGATGCCGTCATACTCCTTGACGTGAAGATGCAAAACGCCCAAAGCAATATGTCCAAAGAAAAGAAAGAGAAAGACTCATGTTATCCTTTAGATCCTCTTTTCATCCATAACATCGTCGGCACCGACCTCTTGAAACCTCGGCGCCTCGGTGATCTCGCCAGCATTATCCTTCAAGCTCTCCACTCTTTGCAGATCCGACATCTCAAAGTCTTCACGCCTGATGCCAGACCGGTCGCACATGCCGCGGAAGATACCGCCTTGCTCCCACAGCGTCAGTGGGTGGTCGAACTCGGCAATCGTGCCGGCGTCCATGACACAAATGCGATCGTAGCCGATGATGGTCTTCAGACGATGGGCAATGCAGAGAAGCGTCTTGCCTGCGAAACCCTTGACGATGGTGCGTTGAATCTTCTGATCGGTCTCGAAGTCGACGGATGAGGTCGCCTCGTCGCAAACGATAATTTGGGAGCCGCGCACCAGCGCACGGGCCAAAGCCATCAATTGACGTTGGCCAAGAGAAAAGTTCAAGCCTTCCTCTTCGACTTGGGCGTCGAGATTAATACGAGAAGTTGGTCCCTTGTCGTCAATACCCTGAGTCTCGCCAACGAGGTCGGCTTGGCGGAGAGCAGACCAGAGCTCGAGATCGGTGTGCTCATTGAAGGGATCGAGATTGCTTCTAATTGTTCCCTTGAACAGAGTTGGGTCTTGTGGAATAATGGACAAGCGTGATCGAAGGTCCTTGAGACCGATCTTGGAGATATCCAGACCGTCGATCAGAATCTGACCGCCAGAGATCTCGACAAGACGAAAGAGGGTCGACATGATAGAAGACTTTCCGGCACCGGTACGACCGACGACACCGATACGTTCGCCTCCCTTGATGCTCATGGAAAGACCCTTGAGGACCAGAGGCAGACCCGCGCGGTAACGCATCTCGACGTCTTTGAACTCGAGCTGACCGTGTTCTGGCCAGCTTGGACGGACATCGACGGTGTGCAGAGGTGCCTCCTCTTCCAGTTCTGTTCCGTAATAATGGACACGCTCTGTAGAGTTCATGTTGTTCTCAACTTCAGCAAGCTGGCGAACAGTGAACTGGATCATCTGGACGATAGAGAGAATGTAAGACAACACCAGACCGCTGATACTAGGGTTGATGGAAAAGCGAGAAGTGACGACCAGGATACCGGTGACGAATACAAGCAAGTTTCCAATGGCGTCCAGACGAGTCGATAGCCAACGCTGGTTGGACATGGTCAAGAAGTACGCACCGTCCATCGTGTCAATCGCATCCTTTACGGAATCGGAAAACTGCTTTTGCAAGCCGTAAGCGCGAATGGTCGCAATACCGTTGACAGCCTCCCCGAAGCGGGAAAAGACTGTGCTGCGCAGAACGGCCTCGTGACGCTTGATCTCTCGAGCAGACGCTCGGTAGTAGCTGGCAGAAAACAAGAACATCAACATGAGCGGAGCAAGTGCAACCGCAAAGTAGTAGAAGTAGGCGATGATGAGGATAAACACAGCAACAATCTGTGCTGTCGTCATGAAGAACATTCTGAAAGAGTCGGTAAGGGTGTTGTCCATGGTGTCGACGTCCTTGGAGAAACGATTTGTGATACGACCAAGAGGCGTGGTGTCGAAGAAGGACATTGGCGCTCTGAGGACTCGAGTGACGGCGTTGTGCAACATGAGCTTACTTGCTCGCGTACCGAAGATTGTAAGGGAGACGGAAAAGACAAACATCATGACAGCCTGCGAGAATCCGAGAGCAGCGTAGGTTCCGATGTACGCACCTCTACTGTAACCGAACTTGTCAGATGTCCAGAAGGAGAGCCATAAACTTGTCGCGATGTTGGCACCTTGGGAAAGGATGAGGAGGAAGATGACGAGCGGGGCCACCCAGACAGATCCAGCAGCTCTGATATAGGCCAGGTAGATTTGAACAGACACGCTCTTGACGGCGCGTTCTTCGGCCTGCATCAGTGCGCCAGCGGGCTTCTTGCCCTTCTTCTTTTGGGCGTCTTTCTTCTCATCTTCCACCTCGTCTTCGTCGTCGACCTCTTCCTTCTTGTCTTCGACGGCGGTCGTGGCCATCATCTTGCGGAAGTCCTCTTCGTTGGCCATGAGACTGTCGAATGTATCAACCGTTCGTACGGCACCGTCTTCCATCCAGATGATGCGATCGCATCGATGGAGAACATGAAGCTGATGGGTTGCGAGAATTCTGCACTTGTCCTTGAGAAGACCACAGATGGCGTTGTCCATGATGTGACGACCGACATGTGCGTCGACTGCAGATAGCGGATCGTCCATAAGGATGATGTCCGCGTCGAAGTAAATGGCACGCGCAATGTTCAGACGCTGCTTCTGACCTCCGGAGACAGTGATACCACGCTCACCGATTTCTGTCAGATCACCATTTGGTAACATGTCCAAATCAGGACGGAGAGCACAGGCATCGACAACGTCGTTATACCACCTCTTCTTGTAGTCCTTGCCGAAAACGATGTTCTCCTTTACCGTGGCGTTTTGAATCCAAGCATATTGAGGGCAGAATGCTCTTGAAGCGCCGAGTGTGATGTTACCTGCAGTCTTGCGCATGTCTCCTGCAAGCGCGCCGAGGAAGGAACTCTTACCAGAGCCGACCGTACCAATAATCGCTACGAGCTCGTTTCGCCCGATGGTAATGTCAAGGTCGTTGATTTGGAAAGGAGCTTCTTCTTCTGCTGCCAAGGTGCTGCTACTAGACAGCGCAGCTGAGTTATCTTTCTCGGGGTTATCGTCAGAAAGCTTAGAAATTCTCTTGTCCTCCTTCTTCTGCGCCTTGACGGCCTTCTTGTCGGCCTTTTCGGCAACCTTCTCTGCCTTGTTGTCCGCTTTGACCTGCTTAGCAGAGCGGACATCTTGCTTCTCCACGGTGGTCGATCTTTCCCATGTGAAAGAAGCGTCCTGCAAGACAATAGCATTTTTGTTTTCGGGATCCCAGACTGCAGGGTCCTCGGCTTCTTCAGCGAGAAGAAACTCCTGGATACGTCGAAGAGAGGCGGAAGCATCGACGACTTGACCAATGACCAAGGGCAACAAGTTGAGAGGCAGACGAAGAGAGTTGAAAAGAGCCAACGAGGAGAAGACATTGGCAGCTCCCAACGTATTGGTGAAAGAGTAGGTGATGAAAGACAGCATGGAGGCGAAAATGGGCATGGACATACCCACAGCCATGATTGCGTTTCTGATCGAAAGAACAACCTGAACCTTGGCGATTTCGCGAGCACGGATCTCGCGGAGACGCTGGAGGAAACTGGTTTCCCATCCAAAATATTTGACGAACCTGACACCCTGAAGAATTTCTTGTGTGAGAGACACACGCTGATCCGTGATCTTATTGATGACCTTTCGGCGAGCAAACAAGCTTTTGATGGCTCTTCCGAGAAGTGGTGTGGTAAGTATCAAAAGTCCGAAACCTGGAAGTGCACTGTAGGTCAAGTTGATGAGAAGCAAGATCAAAGTCAAGATAATGGCGATTGGAGAGGCCCAAATCATATGGAACCATCCAGATGCTTGATCGACACGGTAGGTGTCCATAGACATCAGGTTGACAATTCTGCCGTTGGACCAACCCTCGCCGGTACCGTCGACGTTCTTGATGTTCTTCTCTGGCTTTGCCTTTTTCTTATCTTTGCCGAGATGCTTCTTAAACCAGCCCTTTTCTTCCTCGCTGCCGGGCTTCAGATTTGCTGGGATCGTCTCAATGGGCTTGCCTCCAGCTCTTGCACGGCCGGAAAGCTTCATCGACTTCTCAAAGATGACAGCGATCAAGACTGCTCGGGCTTGACCACCGACGGTCATACCTCTGTAGATGAAATGATTCGTGGTCAAACTCTGGATCATCTGCATGACGGTGACGGCAATGACAAGACCTACACCGTGACCAATGTTAGGTGCCGGGGTGCCTGCGCCGTGAGTCGCGTAGTAGGCCTCGCCTGCGAATGCGATGATGTACTTGAGGACGAAAGGTGACAGAACTTGAACAATAGAGGCAACTCCCTCGCAAGCTCCTCCGATCAAGAACTCGGTCTTGAAAGTGTCGTATAGGGCTCCTCGGAGAGCCTTTTCGTCTCCAGCGTCGACTCTTTTCTTGAAGGCAGCGTGAAATCTTTGGGTGAGGACATCCGTACTTCTATCAGGATTCACAAGCCAGAGGTCGTTGACTTCCAGAGGTCTTTGATATCCCGTGTCCATTATAGGCGACATCCATTGGAATGTTACTTTGCTGAACCAGTGTGCTGTATATTCTCGCGAGACGGCTCTCTCCTGGGGAATCGGAGGCTTGTGCTTGCGTTTGAAGGGGTTGATTTTCTCGCTCCATGAGCGCTTCGATAACTGTACAGATCCATCGGGACGAGGTGTTTCCGCTATGCTGCTTGCTGTCGAAGTTCCAGTCCAGTTGCTACCCGACCTGTCGAGAGGAGCCCTTCTCTGTTTGTCCGACTCTTCTGACGGACTCTCCTGTTCCTCGAGTCCTTCTTTGTCGTATACGTTCTCACCGTTCCTCAAATCTTTCTCTGTGCCTACTCGAGCCAGAGGTTCTGTGGCTACTGGCTCGTCCTGCTCAGGCATGCCGGGTGCGAGAGGGGCAACATGGCCGCCTTCTGCATCACCGGCATCCCAAACTCTCTCTGGTACCGGGGCGCCTGGCTGCGACATGATGGGATTATCGCAGGGCGAGATGATGTTGACGGTGAGAGAAGAGAGGTTGAAGGAGTGAGCGCATCGGTCGTATAATTGAGGCGGCAGTAAAGTAGTAGGCTAGGGACAATGTGGAGGCGTAGTAGCGGCCTTTCGCAGGCCATTTCGCAGTCATGACATGACTGACTGGTCGCTCCTTCCTCACCCATGTTTGGGCGGCGTCGGAGTTTGCATGCACCGATGCCGTTTCTCGAATCCTATTCAGTAATTGTTTGTCGCTCTAACCGTTCATGGTAGGAGAATTGAACTAGCAGCGATTCGCAACTCTTGCGATTGGTCGATCTTAAAAGCTTCGCGATCTTAGCACCGGTCAACTTTGCCGTTTTCCGATGCAAATTGTGGAGGGGTGCCTTCTGATTATGCAAGCAATAGAAACATCGTCATGCGAGAGCAGCCTCCGAGTTATGCTCCGGCATCACCTTTTGCTCCGATGCGGGTGAGATGAGTAACATGAGCGGACACCGTCTGTCCGCGCTGCTGCCTAATTTGGTACATGTATCGTAAGGAGGACGAGGATGCTGAATGCACGACGTATCTACTGCATTGCTACAGGTACGATGCGACTGCTTAGGATTACCAATACCTATTGTTCCTTCCTAATTAGTGACGACAACGCCAGATTGCAGCCTTCTTTCAGAACGCTGTGTACAGCATCAACAGGTCATTACTCAGCACACAGCTGTTGTATCCATCTGAATTAATTACTAATAATCTTGTCATCAACTGTAACATCTTTACATCTTGTAGGCATTGAATCTGTAAGCTAGTTGACCTTTTGTTATGTCAAAGACCCCCAGGATTCACAGTGTGACAGTCATCCTGTCACCCCTAGGTATGCCGGGATCAGACAGATCGTGCATTGCGGACATCGAGCTCTGTTCCGAAGCTTAAATACACACCCCCGTCTTGGCAGCTTGAGATGTCTGTCGTTCGGACCTGGTTCATCTATATGAGCTTCTTCGTCAATAATGTACAAATACCGGTCTACTTCCTGTCGCTTGTACATTATCTACATGCTGCACATGACATACGGATACCTGCATCGACCCCAAGAGCTTGCGACCCAACTGCGATGAACGGTACCATGTTTCTCACCCGAATTCAGTGCGACCGAGAAACTCAGCTCCCTCGGTCCATACATACAAGCATGGCTGATCATAAAGTACGACCTGTATAGCAAACCGCAACTTGCTGCAGCTCTCACTCCAACGAATCACTTCGCTTCGGCAGTGTGTCGCACTGTGTGGCTGGTCGAGAACGACGTCTGCCAATCCCTGCACGCTGGCGTTTCCGTAAAGAGCTCCCTTGCCGAGCGGTGTAACGAGGTGCCACCCAATGTGTTACACAATCAGGCAAGTAATGTTCAATGTGTCGCTGTCACCGTACGAGTACCTCTCGAAATTGTCTACATCCAAGATGCAAGCGATGCGATAGTCTGCGTGACACCTCAATCCTGCATCTCTTCCACTTCACCTCGCTTTCACTCAATGTCATCTTCACTTTCTTCTGATAATTTTTGTTCACTTTGACATATCGAAAAATCTACCGATCGGCGCCATCCGCTATCGACTACTTCGACTCTCTGCTACTTGTCGTCAGTAGAAAACATGCCACACTGAACGCTTCATCATTTTCGACCACATTCGTTTCAGACTGCGCGCAACACAGCACAACATGCGATTCCCTCCACCAGAGGTCTGGGCGACGTACCCCAGGACTGATCCTGCTCATCCGGTCAGGAGCGGTTCCGCCTTGGTCGTCGTGAATATCATCTTCATGGTTCTGATTACCGTCGTGGTCGCTCTCAGATTGTTCGCCAGAGTCTACCTCAAAAGGCGACTCGGCTACGACGATTATTGCATCGCGCTGGCTCTGGTAAATGAACCACCAGTAGTATTGAGTTTTCACTGACAGTCTCAGTTCTTCGCACTCTCGCTAGGCCTCAATAGCATAATCGCCAACGTCCATTACGGCTGGGATCGCCATGTCTGGGACCTTCCCTTTGACCTTTTCCAGCCGGCCAGCATCTGCGCGTTTATGGGCAAGGTGCTTTTCACATTTGCGGCAACCTTTACGCGGCTTTCGTTGATCTTCTTCTATTACCGCCTCATTCAAGACACCAACATTCGGTGGTTCCGCATCTTACTGGATCTAAGCATCGTACTCAACGTTGCAATATGCATCGTTTTCGTCTTGCTTTCTATCTTCCTCTGCAGGTCTGTACTTTTGTCTGGCTCCGATTGAACACACAGAACTGACCTTGAACAGTCCGGTCGAGTCCTATTGGGTCTTCCCTATCATGACGAACTCCAAATGCCTGAACGAAGGCACTACAACCCTGATTTCGGGCCTTATCAATTGCGCCGCTGATCTCGAGTGCACGCTCCTACCAATCCCTATCATCATGCGACTCCAGCTCCCACTCAAACAACGCCTTGGAGTGATGGTCTTACTCTGCCTTGGTATCATCGTCACCGCTGCGGGCACCGTACGAACATATTTTGTCTGGCTATCACTCATCGACTCCTGGGACGAGACTTGGTATGCATACCAGCTGTGGATATCCGCATGCGTTGAAATCGACTTGGCCGTGGTAAGCACTAATCCATCTACGTGTCCGAAACAAAAGAGCCCGACTGACCAGCCAGCTCTGTGCATGCGCACCTTCACTCAAACCACTTTTCTCACAAGCAACGCGCCGACTAAGTGACTCTATAACCTCCTTTCTGTCGCGCAACTCCTCGCTACACTCCCTCGCACACCCTTTCCACTTCTCCCCAAAAACTACACGCTCCTCGCCCATGACCTCCGCCCAGCGCGAAGGCTTTCATATCCCGATACCTACTGGCATGAAGAGATCTTCGCCTCGTCGGCGCACACCAAGCGCCAGTCTACTCCAGAGTAGCGTATCGTGGTTCCACAACCCGACATGGGCTGCGGAGGACGATCGCGCGAAGACGAATCGAAGCGAGGGGAGAGATGACATTGAGCTTGTTGCACACGACGATGTTAAGAGTGGTAGTAGCAAATATTCCGAGGGTACCAATGTGCATGTCCGCGAGAGTGTGGTTAGCAGTACCGAGGAGAGGCACTGGGATGGCGATGCGCCGGTATGAGGCAGTCATGGGTTATGGTCTACCATGGACGAGAAGAACCGTCCACGAACCCGATCGACGAAGGACCGAGATAGTTTTAACGGAAGATATCTACGAACTGATGCAAAGACGTTGCGCTGGCTTCGACGAGGGCAAGTCCACCTTTGACGGCAAGTTCGACGAGGAGGAGATCTCCACCTTCGCAAAGACCTCTTCCATCCCTCTCATCGGTGAGGTTGGTCCGGAGACTTACGCTTCTTACACGACCTCCTTGAGCTCCTTGCCGAGCGTCTCACGCTCTTCTGGGGTCTCGGCGAATATGTAGGCAAGAGGTAAGTTGACCGGACCATATAGTAAGTATTCCGTATTCCGTGACAGCATGCCCGCCAATAGTCCTGCAAGGAGTTTGGCGAGGAGTCTAGCGAAGAGTCTAGTGAAGAGTCTGGCGATGAGTCTGTCCCATCGAGAATGGACAGACGGAAGTCCCATGAGCCGCGAGGGTAGAACCTCTCGGTTCCGTCGATGTAGTAATCAAGGAAGAAGGAAGATAGGAAGAACGCAGTGTGCGGTCTTTATACTGTTTCTCACACGGGCCTCGAAGACTGAGGTAAAAAGCGCTAAGGCAGGAGCACGGCTTGAATAGGCACTATAGAGCAACTCACAGTGTGAAATCCCTCCACGAACCGTTTGGGTAAGCCATCAGGCCACTCACCTTATTGATTAGAGCCTGTAGATGACAGCCATGGATTTTTGGAAGATAGGAGGAAAGCACTATGCGGACTGCGCCACGGAATTTCCTAAGGTAAGCACCTGATACCCTATAAAAGACTTCTTTCTCGTCTATCCTTTCTCTCCCTCCTCTACTCTGTTCTGCTCTACGTTTATTCGCCTAGTAAGAACTCCCTCTCTTTCGCCTATAGCGCTTCTAGGCGTGTAGCGTAGGGCTGACTATGATAGGGGCGCTTCTTTAGACACTTCTCTCGACACTGCGTTAACCAACTAGGGGCCGTGGAATGGGGTTCTGGTCTCCAAGGTTGAAGTGAATGTCGTCGAAGGGATAGGTACCGCTTCAGGTGCAACAGACGCTGGAACTGTCCTTCGACGACATTCACTTCAACCTTATGAATGCTAACTATACCACGGAGGATATCGAAAGCTATATAGGTAGCAACACCACGGAGGTTCGTTACAACACGACCTCTTTTGCGGCCTTTAGTACCGCTTCAAGTGCAATCGACGCTGGAACTGTCCCTTCGACGAAATGGGGTTCTGGTCTCTCTTTCGCGGCCTTTTGTACCGCTTCAAGTGTAACAGTCGCTGGAACTGTCCCTTCGACGAAACGGGGTTCTGGTCTCTCTTTCGCGGCCTTTAGTACCGCAAATCACTTCAATTCTGCGAACTATACCATGGCGGAACCAGGGGCCGTGGAATGGTGTTCTGGTCTATCTTTCGCGGCCTGTGGTACCGCCTCGGGTGTAACATACACCAGAACTGTCCTTTTGACGATATTCGCTTCAATTTTGCGAACTATACCATGGCGGAACCAGGGGCTGTGAAATGGGGTTCTGGTCTATCTTTCGCGGCCTGTGGTACCGCCTTACGTACAACATACACTGGAACTGTCCTTTTGACGATATTCGCTTCGATTTTGCGAACTATACCATGGCGGAACTAGGGGCTGTGGAATGGGGTTCTGGTTTATCTTTCGCGGCCTGTGGTACTGCCTTAGGTGCAACATACACCGGAACTGTCCTTTTGACGATATTCGCTTCGATTTTGCGAACTATACCATGGCGGACGTCGAAAGTTACATTAGACCATTAGACAGAACACAACAGAGGGACGACATTCACTTTAGTTACGGATTATACCACGGCGGACGTCTAAACTTATATTGGACAGAACACGACAGAGGGACGACATTCACTTCAATTTTGCGGATTATATCACGGCGGACTATACCACGGCGGACGTCCAAAGCTATATCGGACATAACACGACAGAGGGCAACAGGTCCTAATAAGGGGTCGAATAACACACGTTGGTTGCTTTTGTTCGTAGTGGTGGAACACGACAATGGTCCAGTCGACGAAGAGACGGAGGAGTCAACAAGGGGCCAGTCGACGAAGAGATGGAGGAGGTAGGCCTTTTCGACAGCGAAGTCCAGGTCCAGAGCAGTGGAGGCCGCTGAGTCTGGACTTCGCTCCCCTTAACGACTTCCTCTCCCATCTGTTCATTAGCAGAGATATCGCTGAAAATGACGGAGGCCATGAATGCATTTTCATTGAGGTGAGCGACCGATGACCTATAAAAGACTTCTTTCTCATCTATCCTTTCTCTTCCTCCTTCACTCCAACATCACGGAGGCCAACTACGCCGTGGAGGACATAGAAAGCTACGTGGGTAGCTAGAGGTGCTAGTTATGTTATAGAGCTAGACACTTCGTCAAACAACCAGGGGGACACTTCTGTAGGCACTTTCTGGCGCACTTCGAAATGCTATGATCGCTATCACTGGCCCATGGACATGGTGGCCTAGTAGTTTGACGACAAGCCCCGCTTTGACGCCCCCTATGAGCCCTCCCAAGAGTCTACCCTCTAACCCTGGCCCCTGGTCCTCAAATGATCATTTGCAGTGTAAATGAGAACGCGTCGCAATGCTGGTATCTCATGCTACGTATCTGCTTGTTTCGCCTTCGGCGGCGGTGGTACACTAGCTCCTGCCTTCGGCGGAGGTGGTAGTCCAGCACCGGCGTTCTTCGGCGTCGACCCCCGATCCAGCTCCCTGCTCTTCTCTTCTCCCTCCTTGAAGTAGTCATCGATCCCAGCTCCGGGCGATATCACGTGTGCAGCTCTGGCTTTTCTCGCGCTCTTCGGTGGTCCATCCGACGGCGAAATTACTGCTGGTGGAGGCGCGAATGACATCTCTGCTGGTACGAGGAACGTCGGTTCAGACTGAGGCGCTGCCGGAGAAGGCTGAAAGCCGGCTTGCTGCATTGACGGTGACGGGCGGGATTCTTCGTTGCTGAAACGTGCGGACTCGAAGAGTGTCTCGCCTGGTGCTTGTGTAGGCTCCGACAGCGGCGCAGGTAAGCGATGTAGTGCTCCGAATCCAAGAACGCAGCCCAGAGCTCCGTCACCTCCCCAGCCTCTTGATGGTGTAATGGTCACAGTTCTTGTAACATCGTATTCGTGGTTGTAGACGTATAGTCGTAGAGGTCGGTCCATGTGCTAGTCGGCCAGTCAGCGCGGGCTCGATTGTGGTCGCCAATGACATACATCCTCAATCAACTCCGCCAGACCATGTTCTCCTTTTACCAAACCCTCGGGGCTGCCGATCACGTAGTCGCTGTATGGTAAGAGTCCAGCATTGTCAGAGGGAGAGTTCGGTATCACATCGAGAATGTGCCAGACATTTTCAGCGACAGCAAGGGGAGCCCATTGAAGCGAGACACCGAGGCCTGACTCTGAGACAGGAACGAATAGCTCACGAACATGGTTGCCCTGTCACGTTGTCAGTTGGGGGAAGATCAGTTCTTATGATTCCAATTGGATGTACCTTTGCGCTGTAAACGCCGAGACTGATGGTAGAGCCTGCGCAATTGCGGACCTCTGTGGCAAACAAGTTGCCGTCCGAGTTGTCAATGTTTCTGCCATTGATGCCAACAATGAAGTCGAACCAGGGGTCTATTGCGAAGTCGGGGGACTTGTTACGAAGTACCTGGAAGCCGTGACCAGTGATCTGTGACCCTCCACGCTGTGCGGGCTGCTCATCCAGACGCGATATGAAGCGATTGAGCGCGCCGAACATGGTGGACATTGTGTCGTTTTATGTGATATCATTATATTGTTGTCGACCTCACACGAAGTTCCGCTCGACACGCGGAGGACCACGGGGGGAGCTCCGGGCCGTGATGCCCGCCGCTCATAATGGTCTTGGCATCATTGACGTGACTTGCTCATGTTCACCTCGTGTGAATTTATGCACATTCTATCATAATGGTCGTATTTTATTCATTATTTCATGAGTCATAGTGAGTCGTGGAATCGAGACCAGCACTCGTTACACGGAACCAGCAACTCTCCACTCGACATTCGATCATTCCTCTCTTCAATACCAGCCACCCAGCACTCTTCTCTGCCCGCCTCGGACACCAGGCATCGAACCCTTCATTGCCCTCCTGATCGCCCATGCTCGGATCAATGTTTGGAGGGCGGTCACATCTTGAACCAATGTCCGTATCCGTGCGTCCAGAACCCGTCTCCACGCCTGTTGTAGAACGACTGCCGAGCGCAGGATCTTCTCCTTCGTCGCGACAACGACTGCACAGTTCGCAGCTAACTTAGCGAGAATGACGCGCTTCTTGACCGTACGCCGAGCAAGACAGAGTCGCCAGGCGCGTTGAATTGTTGATACCGCACGGTGAGTTTTCGACAGCGGGATGAGTCGCGATGCAAGAAAAGCCAGTGTCGAAATCGTCGTGTTACGTGAAGGTATGTGAGATGTTGTTGCAACGATGAGGACGATGAAAGCCTGACTGCAGTTCATAGCTTTCAATTTCGACTGAAGATCGGACTGTTTTGAGATCGGAGGTCGAGCCAATGAAGTGGTTGGTATGTACTTGGCGTAGGCATCGACTATGGCTCCAAGGGCTCGTCCATCTGCGAAAGATGTGGTAAGATTGTCGATCGGTATCCCTTGCGCAACGCATATGCTCCTAGCCCACAGCCTCAGTAGGTTGGCGATCTGGAAAGCTTCCAATTCGTAATCAATCTCTCCGAGGTTCCGAAGCGACTCCTTACCCGCAGCACGTCGGATTTCTTCCAGCAACTCGGCTTCATCCAGTACGTGATGTAGCCCCCACCGGCTGATGAGGTTCCACAGGAGGCTCAAAGTCTTCTCTCGGTGTCCGTCGACAATGTCCTCGGCTTTAATATTGCTGATGGCTGTCCCTGTCGGTCCCGCAGTACCAGAAAGAGCAGCCAGAGCTATAGACACATTCGCAAGCTTTTGTGTTCTGCTGGTGCACGGTAGTCTGAGATGCTGCGAAAGCGGCCACTCTGAATGATCGTCTGTCGGATCCAAGCCCAATGTGAGCAGATCTCTGGAAGGGAAGGTGATAGTGACTGCTCGATCTGGAACCGTAGCAAGAGTGGCTGGGGGGTACAACAGCAGCTCGACAAGATGTGTCAATAAGACGCCATCACGAAGGTCCACGGCCAGATTGTCGACGTGGTATATGCGTTCTTGTAGTGGGCGCTGGACATGAGTTACCTTGTACGCCATGTAGCCGAGTGGCCGAGTAAAGTCTCCGATCGACGGGCAGATTAGTTTTGTGCAGGCTTTGAGAACATCGATCGAAGACTTGCTGCTTGAATTCTGCCGGAAAAGATTGTGATGCAAGATGCCCTGGTTCGCTGCGGTATCGAGGAGTTGGATGAGCATGAAGCTTCTCAAGTCAGTCTTCTGCCATTTGAGGACGCTCACAGTCTGTCCGGAAGCCTGCATAGGCAGAGCAGAGCTGTTCATATCGTCATTGCGGATGAAGAAGGCCATGAGGAAGCTTTCGAGCGATTTGACGTCTGTCAATGTTTTCCCAGAGTCTGCGCACGAGGCATCATGATCTTGTGTAGGAAGCTGCTGAGATTGTCTGCCAACGATCACCTCTGCACCGGCTCGGAGTATATCGTGTTGGTATGTCGTCAACCAGAGATCGAGAAACTGTCTTCGGAGCCCAATGTCGCCTCGAACATTTGCTGGTTCCACACTTTTGGGCAACGCAAGAGCGCCATACTCCAGCGATGCGGTCAGGCGTTTGTAAAGCTCGACGGTATAATCTTGCTGAAAAATATGTAGGAGCCTTGATCGCATGCTACCACTGCTGGAGTTAGCATTGTTAGTGCTATGTGCTTGCTCAAAAAGACCATTGATAAGCTGGGTCAGACTAGTCTCTTGGTGTTCTAGCCAACTGCCTTCTATGAGCTCTGGATGTTGCAGGTCTTCCGCAAGAACCGGATATGTCGAAAGTGAAGCTGGCACACGAGGCGGAGCGATTCCAAGCGGATTACTGAGGTGTTTGGGAACAGTCTGACCGGATCTGTGGCTGTTGCATCTGTCTATCGCCCGTTGTTGTTGTTGTTGGAATCCCTGAGATATTCGAGACACTGATTTTGAAAGCCGCCCTGGACAGTCGTCCTTGACTGGGACTTCCAGAGCGCGTGGTTGTGACTTAAGCAGGTGGTTGTGTGGTTGAGATCGATCTGAGCAGAACTCTCGCGTTCGGGAGCTGGTCGTAAACTTGCGAAAGCTGGACTCTTGAGCCGGATTGCTGCGAACATACGTAGGTCCATGTCGGTTAATCGATGACCCTTTCTGCATAATCGCGGGATTGTGTTTGACAGATGTGGAAGATCCTGGCGGAACGTTCTCTTTCCCACCTGTTGCGCCCGCAACGTCTCTGAGAACGGTATTCGATTCTGCCATTTTCAAGCTCATAAGAGGCACTCGTTTTGGAGCTACCGATAGAGATGCGCGAGTTTCTCGTGATGGCCTGGACCGTTGCGAAGCGATCGTGACTTTTTGGAGGGCATTGGCCAGCTGCATAGTGTCGTCCGTCACAGTTTGCGTATGGGCTCCGGGATGTATTGTCATGATAGTTGTGTCATCTGATGGCATCCAAATAGTTCGTCTGCGATTGTCTCTTGCCTCTGCGCGGTTCCCAAGCACTGGACCAGTCACGATTCCAAGCTTTTGAGTTGCTGGTTCATGATTTTCCTCAGCATCCTTTTGGTCGTTCCGCAACGTTCCATACTGACTCTTGTCTCTCTTCGGTACTGACGATGAACCTTTCTTTGCTGGTTTGGCGAACATCATGTGTGTCTCTTCCTGGATTTGGCCATTCTCCTCGCGCGGATGACTTTGTGCTGTTTCGTCCTCGGAAATCGTGATGGTGACATTTCGCCTTGGTTTACTCGCTAATGAGTGACGTATAGCAGGTCTCGTCCGGCTATCAGTGTCGCGTAGAGCTTCGGAAACGACAGCAATGGTGTCATCGTCGCTGTTGTCGCTGAGCAGGCGCTGGATTGTTCTGTCGCTCGCAACGGGTCTCCGCCGGAAGTCGACACTACGCCGCTGAGGACAAGGTGTTGCCATGTTCCGCAGGAACAGAAATGCATATTCCAATGAGCGCGTGCAGACAAAGAATGTAGGTGTTGGTAGTAAGCTACTAGGCACTTTGTATGACCGACAAGTACAGTACCGGTGTACATTTGGCGTGTGGAAACAAGCCGGTCGTCCAGGCAACAACTGCCAGCACTTGAGCCTTCGCAACGCCCCATCCAGTCTCGCGCACTCTGTAGACATCTCGGTCCATATCCAACTAAATATCTTCCATCGTAACAATAGAAGTAGGACTTTGCCACAATATGCCTGCGCCTGCGAAAATAACGCAGTGAGCGACTCTACTTGGTAAAATTATTTTCTCTCAACGCGACGAGCGACCTAGGAGGAGACCTGGCCTAGTGTGCGTTGTCGTTATTACTCTTGCTTGTTACAGGCTCACGGTCTGTGATGTTAACATGGTGCTGAATATGACACAGAGGTTTCTTGATGATGACTAGTGGCTGTAGACTGACTGAAGAGAAGAGAGGTGTAAACTCCTGTTTGCGACGGTTGCGTGGGATTGAGCAAGTTTGCTCCATTACACAACCGCTGTCCAGCACAACCGCTGTCCAGCTACATGTATGCTGAGCAGATTCTGATATGTACCCTGGTGTTCTGCTGGAACCTCGCATATATAGATGTACACAGGTAGGACTTCTCTTATGCACCAATTTCTGCCACTACTGCCACTATTTACCACCATGAACCCATTTCAACTCATGATCGCGGTACTCGCGGCTGCGGCTGCGGCTGCCACTTCCACTTCCAGTCCCAAGACTGCTGTTACTACTCCTGGACTCATGACAGAATGGCCGAGCGACAAGTGGCCAACAAGTACTTTTAGCACCGCTGTGCCGGGTCCCACCAGTATCAAGGACGACTATTACGAGAAAACGGATCTTGCCGATGTAAGTATATGCTCAAGCGAGCGAACAACGAATCACCCGTGGCGATCGAACTGACTCCGTAATAGCTCGAGCGCAATGGCAAGTGCGCTGTCAAAGAGCAAACCTGCGAGGTTAAGCACGAGGGCGAGACATACAAGGTACAGTGTGGACAAGGAGGTGGTTGCGATATGAAGCTATGGGAAAAACACGCCTGTCGACAGGACGGCGATGACTGTCACGTGTTTGGTCTCGGTACAAACCGTACACTTCCGGATTATTTCGCCCACTGTCACTTTCTATGCCATATCTCTGTGGGCATGAACGAGTACTACGAGGGAAACAGAAGCAAACCTATCTTTGGGCCCTTAACCCATACCTGGACCGCTCCCCTTATCCATGCAACGAATCGACCCAGGCCGACACAGACAACGTTCTGGTGAGCCTCGTTTTGATTGTCTCGCAGGTCTTTCCTGGTAACGCAAGTCAGGTTGGAACGGGGTTGATAGCAGCCGGAAGAACTTCTATGAATTCTTCGTACTTGTACATTTTGCGTTGCTGTGCGCATAATTAAACATCCATCTTGTTCAATATTTCACTTCATCGTGACCAGTCAAGTTCGGCATGACGTTCTCTCCATCCAACCAGGCCTTGCACTTGGCATACAAAATGTCCCTCTCCGGGCCATGAGCATTCAGGTCGAGCTTTGGTGAATTTCCAATCTGGTTCTCGCACCAGGCCAAGTAGCGGTAACCACTTGGGTATTGCATGACCTCCTTGACTGGAATGTCAAAGCTGCGACCAGGGTGTACAGGGACCATCTTGTCCTTGTCGAAAAGCAACGTGTACCTGCAGACACCCCACTTTCCATCCCTCTTCGCGAGCATGAAGAAGAACCTGCAATCAGCTTCGTTGTCCATCTCGATGCCGTCAAAGGTGAAGCGACACGTGATGGTCACCTTCATCTTGCTCACGGCTCTGTCACCTTGAACATCGACAGTCTGACCAATGATGCGGTGCAGGATGTACATGAACGATGAACCTTTGGCAAAGCCCTCCTTGGACGCCTCGATGAACTCGTCGATCGGCCCTTGTTTCCAGGATGTGGCGATGTAGGCGTCGTCGTGGAACATGGAGCGGTAATTCTGCCATTCTGCGGCATCGCGGTAGCAACCCCAACCTTCACAGATCTCGCGGATCTTCATCCGGTCGAGCACTTCGGCGTCGGTACCGGTAGCGTTGTTGCGTGAGGCATCCTTTGGATATGTGTCGAGTGGTGCTTGTTCGGTAGGGTAAAGGTCGTCCTTTGTTGGTTGTAATGAGCTAGATCGAGCGGTGACTGAAAAGGTGCGGAGCTGATGCAACGTCGTATGCTGTGAAGCTGGACATTGGAGCTTGGTTCTGATGGCTGCATTGCCTGTAGAAGTCCTCAATACATTAGTAGACCGGCTCAGTGGCCGAAGGCTTTGTGCGATTCTAGCGGCGGCCATGATGTTCATGTCGTCAGATGTAAAACACGCTTCAAGATGTTCGATACTCCTGATGTTTGATAGTTCCATGAACGAAGAGCTGCCTCGATATTATACTGATCGGACCTACCGGATGTTGTTCCACTTAACGATGTATGATATCATATTCATGTCCCGCATCTGCACGTGCTGGACACTCACCGTAAGGTGGAGCGGTGGGCAGAAAACGTAGCAGACGGGCAGAAGAATTTCAAGTCTCGGAACATGGACCCAACGGCAGAGAGATGAAACTGGAGGGACACAAAACCGCGCTCAAAGTAGTCTGTCTATTATAGGCGAGCATAGAGAACACGAATGGTTGTTGTGGGAGGTGGTTGGCTCCTTATCTATGACTAACAAGCGGAGAAGTCTTCCTTCCTGCGGTACATGTAAGAACGCGCGGGCGAGCCTCCAATCAACCTTTCGCGTCAGCTATGTATATACTCGTATCTTCTTGACCTTATCTCAACTTCCACCCGCCTTTTTCCCGCGTATCATGCAAGTATATCTGCGACCACGAACACAAGGCAACGGCAGCATTCCGAGTGTTTATCGTCTTATCAAGAACCCAGATCAGCATGATCGTCGCGAAACAGTTCCAATCCTTTCAACGACAGCTCTTCCCGCATGGTGGGATCCACCTCCGTATACTGACAGGCATGCTATCTCTCCTCACACCGAGTACTTCTCGAATACACGCATGCACCTTCTTAAAAGAGTAGTGTTCGAGATATCGGGTCTCGCTCGGATAACAGACGGCGACAAGTACCAAGCGATTGCAGTTCAACGTTGGGCCTTATCCTTCAATGTCGGAGCTGCCTGGTCTTTGCATAAAGGTAGGCTATAACCCTCCGCGATAGTCTTCTAAAGAGTAAGTCACAGCTTTGCCATATACCCATTCCATTATTGCTACTACTGTGTCGGTTTCCCTCCGAGCCTCGCAACCATGAGCTCAGGCTCAGCTCCTGCCCTGCCTCAGGGCGCAGGCTACGGTGTCGTTGTCGGAGTCGGCTTCTTTTTCGCCTTCGTCATGATGGGTCTGTCCTACCTGCAAAACAAATACACCCGCTTCTCGACCAAAACCAGCGAGGAGTTCAACACAGCCAGCAGATCGATTAAGCCTGGTCTCATCGCAAGTGGTATTGTCAGTGCCTGGACCTGGGCGGCCACTCTTCTCCAGAGCTCGACAGTCGCATATACATACGGTGTTGCTGGTCCCTTCTGGTACGCTGCCGGTGCTACAGTCCAGATCCTCATGTTCTCCATTCTCGCCTGCAAGACCAAGATGAATGCACCAAGAGCACGCACCTACCTGGAGATTATCTACGTTCGATACGGCACAGCTGCGCATCTTATATTCATGTTCTTTGCATTCATCACCAACATTCTTGTCGGCAGTCAGCTGCTCCTCGGAGGTTCGGCTGTCGTCACTAGCTTGACTGGAATGAATGTCTATGCCGCGATCTTTCTGATTCCATTGGGAGTCTGCGTTTATGTCATCTTGGGCGGACTTCGGTACGTTTTACATCTTTCGGAACTCAAGACACCTCTAATCGTGGTTACAGCGCAACATTCCTCTGCGACTACTCTCACACCCTGATCTTGATGGTGATCATTCTCTACTTCCTCTTCGATGCCTACAGCACCAACGACTTGATCGGCAGCCCAAGCAAGATGTGGGATCTGCTCCAGACCGCCGCCGAAAAAAGACCAATTGCTGGAAACGAGGGTGGGTCTTACTTGACCATGAAATCCAACTACGCTCTCATCTTTGGTGTCATCCAGCTTTGTTCCGGATCAGGAACTGTTTTCCTCGACCAAGCGTACTGGCAACGCGCCATTGCATCCAGGCCAAAGACTGCTGTGAAGGCCTATATTCTCGGTGGTCTTGCTTGGTTCGCCATTCCTTTTGGTTTTGCTACCACACTTGGTCTTTCGGCAGTAGCACTGACCGATAACCCTGCGTTCCCGACCTACCCGAATGTACCGACCTCTTCTCAGATCTCTTCTGGGTTGGCAGCAGCATATGCTGCGCAGACCCTCCTCGGAAAAGGCGGTGCAGTGGCTCTCCTGATCGTTCTCTTTATGGCCGTCACCTCTTGTGCTTCTGCCGAGCTCATCGCCGTCAGCTCGCTCCTCACCTTTGACGTCTACCAACGCTACATTAAGCCCACCGCCTCTGGTTCCCAGCTCATCTTCATCTCCCATTGCATGATCTGCGTCTTTGGAATGACCATGGCAATCTTCGCGTGCATTTGGAACGCCATCGGCATCGACCTAGGCTGGCTGTTCCTGGTCATGGGAATCCTGATTGGCGGCGCTGTATTTCCAGTCGCTTTTGCCATTACTTGGTCTGGCCAGTCCAAAGCCGGGGCCATCAGCGGTGCCATTGCTGGTCTCGCAGCCGGTCTGACTGCTTGGCTTGTCGAAGCCAAGGTGCACTTCGGAGAGATTAGCATCGCGTCGACCGGCGCCGAGTACTCCACTCTCGCAGGTAACCTCGCAGCTATCATGACGGGTCTGATAGTCACTACCGTCGTCAGTCTCATCAAGCCCCAGAATTTCGATTGGAGCATTACACGCGCCATCAACAATTCCGAGAACAGCTCGAAGAACATCGCGCCAGGTGGAGTTGCCGCCTTCGAATCATTGGAGGACCCAAGCGACAGGAACGGCCTTCGGACACCCTCAGACGGCGAGAAGGAGAAGGAAAAGGAGAAAGATGACGAGCCTGTTACACCTCCGAATGAGAAACAGAGTCTACCTACCATGATCGACGAGGACAAAGAGCGCGCTGACGATCTCGAGACGGAAGACCACCCAAGTAGTCTCCGCGGCGCCTTCAAACTTGCTTGTGTAGCGTCTTTCGTGCTGACCTTTGTCATGGACTTTTTGGTAAGCTCCGTCCACAGTCTGATGAATTCCGACCCCAGAGCTAACGGTGCAAACAGATCCCTATGCCCATGTTCTTCACACACTACATCTTCTCCAAGGGCTTCTTCATTGCCTGGGTCGTCATCACATTCATTATCGTCTTCATGTCAGCCGCTGTATCTGTCATCCTGCCGATCGTGGAGACTTTGGGATTCTTCAAGAAGCTAGTTGCTGAGATTGGCGCAGACATGAGGAGGAAGAAGTGAGGGGATGCCCATGCAGTGAGAAGTGTGTTAAGGACTTGATATACCCGATATGAATTATGATTGATAGATAGATGATGAATACATAGGATTCTCGTTGTCCAAATGACCTCACATTCCTCCCGGGTGGCACCGAATCAAGGCCCGGCCAAGGGGGCGTGACAGTATCTGGAATAAGGGGCAGGGCTAGAGGCAGACTCTGTGGGGGGGCTCACCAGGGGCGTCAAAACAGGGCGTGTCGTCAAACTACTAGGAGACCATGTGCATGCCTGTATCACAGTCAAGAGGCACAACGAAGTCAGGGTGATTAAAGCTTGAATACTGCTATCTCATTGTTCATTCTCATAACTCATAATCCACCACCGCAAACAAAAGCACCCCAGTGTGCTGCCGGACCCCATCAGGACTAGACGTCCTCTGTTGTATTGCGACCGATGTAGCTCTCGACGTCTGCCATGGTGTAGTCCGCAAAATCGAAGCGAATAACATCGAAAGGACAGTTGCGGCCAAGGTTGCACCTCACGCGGTACCAAAGGCCGCGAAAGAGACTCCAGAACCCCATTCCGCGGATTGCGCTCGGTTGGTAAGTCTGCATCGGAATCTCGGTGCCTCGGGGGAAACAGCCTGTGGCCCTGCCCGCGACAACATCCCGAAGGTGATCAAGGGTGATCTGCTTGAGGTCCTCGGGCCTGTCAAAAAAGAAGTACTTCTCGCGTGGGAGTGACCGAAAGCGATAGGTGTCCGATGCCATCCAGTCTGCTGGCTCCGTAGCTCTTGTGTTGCGAATCAGTATGCAGGCGACTTGGTCGGGATGCTCGAGAGCGAGTTGAGGGTACGCATCGCAGGTGCTGGAAGTACTCGTGTCACCGATGAAGACGAACTTGCGGCGTGGAAACTGGGAAACGAGCCGCTTCAAGTTGTGGTAGCGTGGGTTCAACGCTTCGGACAGCGGTGTCGAGTTGTGAGCGACATGAACATTGTTGGACATGAATGGCTCTGAGAAAGAATTGATCAATTCCATTCGATCAAGGGTGAACGGACGGAAATCGAAAGAGCCGCGTGGGTAAAAGCGGTTGGTGCCGTCGATGTAGTAGTCTGAATTTACCGAAATGGTGTCGCTGGTGTAGTGGTAATGGGTAGCATTTCCGTCCAACCAGGATTTTAGTATGTCGGGCATGGTACCCCAAGGCTGGTATGGCCGAGCCACAAGCCAGAGCATTGCCTGCTTCCAGTTCCAGACCTCTGCCACGCGAAGGATGTCGTCGATGTCCGAGCTGATCGTCAGGCCGACAGGAGGGACAATGAAGACACTGACGGAGGATGTCGCTGTCACATGGCCTGGGCTGCCGAATATTTGGGCGTCGAGCTCGAGAATTGTTGACGGACACGACATGGCTGCAGGCGAGACATCTGGGTCCACTGCAAGGTCGGAAGAGAGGTCGACGGAGGAGTGATCGTTTGACAGGGCGGAAGTCTGGGCCGATGAGAGGTTGAAGACGCAGGCTGTGAGGTCGAAGTATACGAATGCTCGGAAGTCGCCATGGAGGTCTGTCGTGAGGCTGATGTTCGGGCGGCCACGGCAGAGACCCGGGAAGGACACATCGACGGAGGCATTCCAGACAGGCTCGACGAGCAGATCGCTGCGGGCTCGCCAGCGAGCGATGCCGTCGTACCCGGTGGTGTTGAGAAGGGGGAACTTTTGCTTCCAGCCACCCTCACGCTTGATGCTTGCGTGGATCAAGAGAAGGTTGATGACGTTGTCGACCTGCCTCTGCGTGACGTTCAGTTGGCGGCGGAGGTGGCCGTGTAGCTTGATGGTCAGACCGGGGTCGCGGTCTTCATCCCATGCAGCGTACGACGGGATCGTCACCAGGTCAGCCGGCAAGGAGCTGTGGTTGAGGGTCGGCAAGAACAGAGCAGCAGTAAGGGGCCAGTCGACGAACAGGTGCATGAGGAAGGCGCCGAGGGCAGCGAGGTCCGCGGCTTCGGAGGGACTCAGGATGCTTGCCGTGTAGTTGACCGGAACGTCGTCGCGGTACGTTGGCAGGAACGGACCAAAAAGACCGGTCGAGAAGCGAGGCAACGAAGCGAGCAAGACGCAGAGCAAAACCGAAAACAACATCTTGGGCAGAGTGTTGTGGTTGAAGGAGTGCAGAAAGTTGGGGGATGGGCTTGACTTATATCCCAGCTTTTCGCGAAGCAAATTGGCAGGCTCGTTAGGCAGCAACCTGCCCTGACGACAGCTTGCGTAAGCGGCGGGGTCGGTGTGCTCGTAATTGCCTTGCTCATTGGCCAAGTGAAAGTCAGGTGAAGTGTACTTGCCTTTGTACCGCGAAACGCCCCGGAAGCAGCCCCGCCGGCAGGGTCACCCCAAAAACCAAATACAGAAGCAGCAGATATTCTTGATAGCCTACTGATGGCTTACCCAGGGTACTCAGCATCTGATACCCACATCAGTATACCAATCTTTATAGCCTACTGATGGCTTACCCAGGGTACTCAGAATCTGATAATCACGTTTGTATTACTGGTCTCTTCTGTCCAATATCTTATCAACAATACCCCATTCTAGCGCCTCCTTTGCATCCATGAAATAGTCCCTCTCCATCGCCTTCTCGATCTCTTCCAGTGTATGCGGCTTGGTCAAATGCTTCAGATAAATCTCGTTCAGCTGCTGCCGCACCCTCAAAATCTCCTTGGCATGGATCGCAATGTCACTGGCCTGCCCTGAGTATCCGCCAGACACCTGATGTACCATGATCCTGCTATGCGGAAGGCAGTACCTCTGTCCCGCGGCTCCTCCACACAGTAATAGTGAACCCATACTCGCTGCTTGACCGATACAGATTGTCGTTACGGGACTGCGGATGTATGTCATTGTGTCGTAAATGGCCAGACCGGCAGTCACGATGCCACCAGGTGAGTTGATGTAGAGACTGATAGGTTTGTGCGGAGCGTCGGCTTCGTGGAAGAGGAGTTGAGCTACGATGGAAGCGGAAATGACTTCGTCGACTCCGCCATTCAAGCAGATGATGCGTTCTTTCAGAAGTCGTGAGAAGATGTCGTATGTGTGCCAGCCTCCTCCCTGGTCGGTCAGTAAGATACTAGTTTATATCGAGTAACAACATACCACTGTTTCTGTCACAAACGGCATCGGCATGGCTCCTTGCGGCGGTCGCTCTGGGGTCGCATTATGTACTGGTGGATAGTAGGGAAGCAGAGAGAATGCTCGCGAAGCCGACTTTGTACGTAACGAATAAATCGAGGCCTGTGCGATCCGCCTTGTGAGGCGTCGAGTCAGGTGCGACATTGTGTTGTAAATCGTAAGGTATGTATGTGCTGCGTTTGGGGAAGTTTTGGAGATGGACAAAGTGAAGTCGGGGAGTGACGACACGCGAGTCATGGTCATGCACTTTGCGCGGCATCTTTTGTTCCGCTTTTGAGACGCCATATTCTTTCTAGAACATTTTGATGATGAATACAATGAGGCAGCAGGACGATGGGTTCAAATGGTTTGGAGAAGGGTTTGATGGCTTCCCAAAACGCTTGCCGGATGATACAGTCGAGTACATTATCTGCGTCATCGACGAAAAGCTCAGCGAGGCCGCAATTCGGAGTCGACTGAGGGACATACAGACTGCGGCAAGTGCTTTGACGAAGAAGTTGCTGAAGGACTACATCTGGCAGCGTGACCCTTTCAAGTTGAACATTGTACCAGGCAGGGATCCTTTGAATGTCAAAGACAACTACAACTCTTCTGGACAGCAACTACCTTTACCTCTTTCCTGGACACTGCGAGGAGTCACCAATTTCGGCGATGCTATAAACGACGAGTGGTTGATTGTCTATCTGCTACGAGAACTCACCAAGCATTATCCAGACGCATGGATCAAAATCGTCGATAACGATGGAGAGTTCCTTCTCATAGAAGCAGCAAGTGCTTTGCCCAAATGGTTGAATCCTGAAATTGCTGAAAATCGCACATGGATCAACAAAGGTCAACTCCGAATCATTAAAAATTCGATGTCGACACAAGCGACCGCAGCCGAGCCTCTGTCCAACAATGTATCTCTTGAGCAGGCGGTTTCATTCATCTCCTCGTCACAGAACTCCCTGATCCATTCGCAACCCCTGGATGACGAAGCATTCTTTCGACTCAAGGACTACCCGAGATCAATTTCGAGCTCCATCCATAATTCTTTCACAATGATACCCCGTCGAGTAGCGTACATCCTCCATGCAAATGCGTCATATATCTCGCCCGCTGTCGAGGCGTTCTATCTGCGAGATCTAGTATCCCTTAAGCCACTAAACACCAAAGATACTGCAACACTCAACCTTCCTCCTGAAGACTTTGTGACGGTCAGCATCAAATTCACAAAAGTCTTGTACGCTCAGCTCAGAGCACAAGAGTTCTCCCCGCCTCCATCCTGGACTGCGGTACGACCGCACATGAAGGAGCCGAAAGTCGACATTGGTATGAAGCTTACGTGTGGGTTCGAGATGATGCTGCAGGATAAAGACAACCAGGACAAGCAAGTCGTTCGCGAGATCAAGCTGCTTCTTGAAGATGTCGAATCTGGAGACGATACGTTACCGACGGACTCGGAAACCCAGTCGTGGCCACAGACACAAGATGATGAAAAGTGGCTTGACATCGATTACGAGGATCTGGAAAAGGAGCTTGCAGCCAAGCAAGGAGAAGCGAATCACAGTGGTGATTTTGGCGACAAGTCGATGCAAGACAATCTACGCAAAATGGTGTCTCGATTCGAGTCTTTTATGGCCGACGAAAAGGCCGATCTTGAAGGAACAGAGGATCTTGACGATATGGATCACGACGATGATGAGGCATCAAACGCATCCTCTGACCTCGACAGCGAAGGTGAAGACAAGGATGGATCCTTCAACGAGAGAGAATTCGAGCAAGCCATGCGCGAGATGATGGGCATGCCACCAGACGAAGTTGAGAAAAGCGGACTCCTTGACGACGCTAGAAAGCTTGCCTTGGAGATGGAGGATGAAGAAGAGGGGGAGCGAGATGAAGAGGAAGAAGTCAAGGCAATCATGGAGATGATGGAGAAAGAGCTCAAAGGTCATGGAGCACTCAAATAAGGACCAATCAGTTCTTGATACCCCGGGTAAGCCATCAGTACCTAGGCTTTGAAATGATATCTGCCACAAACGCTGTGCACTAAGCTTATGAGTAATATTCGCTTGCGGTGCTTGAGTTTGCATATCGCGCAGCTTTGATTGCGTATCACCTGAATCGGAAGCGTGCCGCTTCGTTAGTCGGCGATGATGGAGAAGGAAGTCTGAGTGCACATGTCATCTGACAACAGAATCCGATGAACAACGGGACCCTGCGCTGCCAAGACAGATCATAATCTGGGGTAAACGCGCTAACCAGATAAGGCACTCACGGTATCGAGGCGATCACTGACATCGCTGCCTCTCCATCCCTATATCATTGATCTACCATGATTGACGGGGCAATCTTCGTCTTCTAAATCATCCTTTTCCTAGATATTGGCGCCGGACCTAGTAAATGCACGCTCTCGGATCTCCGACTCCTGGACTGGCTGGCGACTGATCGACCGACTGACACTGCTGCTGGGACACTGACTCACTAACCTATGCATAACACTGGAATCACGACGCTAACCGCCGTCTCTGTAGGGTCGACTCGATCAGCCGTCAAGAGACATTGCATCGCATGATTCATATTACGGATTCTTTCTACAACCTCATTTGCCCAGCTCACGTGCCTCGATCATACATACGACTTCACTGCGGCAGTGATTCCGCCCACTCTATCGGCTTCTACCATACCTGGACTTCCTCCCGCACCAAGAGCTCCAGAACAATTTGTGCCTCAATCTCCTTGAATAACCCAATGTTGCGCTCATAAATAACCCGTACACCCTCGACCTTGACGCACCTCAACATGGCGACTCGAGGGCCATCCAAACGGGCGTCAACCGCTTCCGACTCGGACCCGGACATTCAGATCGGCGAGTTCGTCCGAGGCAAAGAGATAGGAAAGGGTAGCTTTGCTACAGTATACTTGGCCTCACACAGGAAAAAGAGATCATATGCGGCTGTCAAGGTGGTCACCCAGGGCAAACTCACCAAGAAGCTCAAGGAGAACCTCGAGTCAGAGATCCGCATTCTCAAAGGCCTTCAACATCCTCACATTGTCGCTTTGTTCTCATGCATTGAGACACCAGCCTACATCTACCTAGTCATGGAGTACTGTCAGCTTTCTGACCTCGCCCAGTTCATGAAGAAACGCGAACAACTGCCGATGCTACCCGAAACCGCGGACATCTTCAAGAAATACCCCAACACCCAATATGGCCTGAACGAAGTCTTGGTCCGTCATTTCTTCAAACAGATTGCGAGCGCACTTGACTTTCTTCGTCAGAGGAACCTGATTCACCGCGACATCAAGCCTCAGAATCTGCTTCTCAATCCCTCTCCAGCCTACATGGCTCGTCAGAAGCCCGAAGACGTTCCCCTGGCAGCCAGCGAACAGTCTCTAATCCCACGAGTTGGTATCGACACACTGCCAATGCTCAAGGTTGCAGACTTTGGCTTTGCTCGACACCTGCCACAGACCATGATGGCTGAGACTCTCTGCGGCTCTCCGCTGTACATGGCACCCGAGATATTATCTTACCAAAAGTACGATGCGAAGGCAGATCTCTGGTCGGTGGGCACTGTAGCATACGAGATGCTGGTCGGTAAACCACCGTTCCGGGCAGTCAACCATATCGAATTGCTTCGGAAGATCGAAAGTTCTCACGACTCAATTCCGTTCCCCGCTGGCCTGGCGGTCAGCACCGATCTCAAGAAGATCATCCGACAGCTACTGAAGAGATATCCCACCGAGCGAATTGCGTTTGAGGGTTTCTTCAATTGCCCTCCAGTCATTGATCCGATTCCAGGCTTGGTTGGCGAGGACCTTCCGCGACCAAATCACCCAGGACCCGACCCAGGAGTCTCCGAGATCTCTAGACGCATGCAGCAGCAAGCTGCCAATGCGCCTGAGCAGCGTCGTCCGTCTATTGCTAACGAGGAGAGCGAGTTCCCCTTCAATAGGCCAGCGTCTTCGCGTAGGCAATCAGAGCTTCCGAGTGCTCGGCGACCATCTAGCGAGCAGGCCGAGCGTGGAGAGCTCAATGACGGAGCCACACAGCCAGTAGAGATACGACGGCCAAGGGCTGCAGAACAACGACCCGCGATACTGGCTCATGCCACTGCGCCCGCTCGTGAATATCTGACGGGCGAGCAATACTCCCCGCGTACTGTCACAGGCATTCGTCGACAATCAAGTAAGACCGCGCCGAGTCCCAGTACGTCTGTACCTCGGGAGAACAACTTGGCCGATCGGACCCGTGCTGTCAACTCAAGCAGAGGGAGCTCAGGGAACCGAGACCGGGAGAGGACTGCGCAGGACCTTGCATTCGAGAAGGAGTATGTGATGATCGAAAAACGCGCAGTTGTCGTCAACGCTTTTGCCGATGAGCTTGCCGCCAGCCCACAATTGGGCAAGAACCGATCTGCTTCTGGCCAGCAAGGAGCTCTGATTCGTCGTGCGACTACACAGGGCGCGCCAAGTGCTACGACCGGAGCACAGCCGTCGAGCCCATCAAGTGAGCTACAAGCGACTACTGGTAGACGTCTGGACGTCGCTCACCAGAGACAAGCTTCATACGAGAGACGCTATGCACCGAACCCATCATCAGCGAGCAACATGCTGTCCAAAGCTCTCAACATGGCGAACGCAAGACTGTTTGGCGTGCTTGGAGGCTCACCACCACTTGGTCCAGGTGCCTCGCCGCCAAGAGGGTATAGTGCATTTCCGTCATACCCTACTGCGCCCGTGAGCCTTGCTATTACTGATGGCAAGGACATCCCAGGTGCACTCGACGAAGATGCAAGAATTTTGCGAACGGTCGAAGAAGCTGCGACCAGAAGTGACACGGTCTACAGTTTCGCCGAAGTCAAGTACAGACAACTACTTCCGGCTACCCCATCCGCTGATGAGGGTCCCGGTATTCGTCAAATCAGTGCTCTTGAGAATCCCGTCGGCGAGGATCAAGACCTTACTCAAACCGCAGTGGTGGCTGTTTCGGAGGAAGCACTTGTGTTGTTCGTGAAAGCTCTTGCTATTCTCGCCAAAGCAATCGACCTCGCAAGCTCCTGGTGGTCTCAGCGTGCACACGGCGAGCCGACCCCAGATCCGTCTCCTCGATCCATCGACAACAAGTCGAACACTGCCGAGGTCAGCAAACGCATGAACAATGTTGTCCAATGGGCACGTAACAGGTTCAACGAGTGTTTGGAGAAGAGTGAGATTGTCGGTCGTCGCCTTATTGAAGCGCAGAAGCAGCTCCCAAGCGACCACCCAGGGCACCCTAACAATGGAGGAAAAGCCGACAAGGGTTCCGGTAGCACCTTCACGCCCGCGGGCAATCAGATCCAGCTCATGTCGGGCGTTACTGCGGAGAAACTGATGTTTGATCGTGCTGTCGAGATGAGTCGATCTGCAGCTGTGAACGAATTGGTCGGACAAGATCTCAAAGGCTCTGAAATCTCATATCGTACTGCGATAATACTGTTGGAAGCGGTGCTAGAAGGCGACGATGAGCCGTTGATGCCACGACCAAGTGCCAACAAGAGCAAGCCTGATGACGAGCTGGTGAATGGTATGGAGAAGGAGGACAGGAAGATGGTGGTCACACGTGAGTTTAGTTATTCATTGACCTTGACTGTTATACTGACGCACCATACAGTCATAGAAGGAACCCGAGGAAGACTGAAGGCATTATGCAGGAAGATACAGGGTCAATTGCAAGCGGAGCGTGAACTAAGACGTGCTTCGGCTGCCACGCCCCCAAAACCGACGGTCAAAGCCTCGCCACCTCCGAGTGCTATGCTCGGCGATTCTCCAAGGTTGAAATGAGGCACAATACGACAACGACATCTTTTACAGGCGCAGGATGGAGTATCTAACGCAATGAAACGATATGGTACGGTATAGTCATGGACGGCGGGCCTGATTGGGAACGGACTCTCTACTTTTTGGGCGTTTTTAATGGATGCTGGCGCCCAGGGTAGCTGTGCGATAGTGAATATATGACATTACGCGATACGATGTGCATGGATATGGAGCCGGCGGCAATGGAATGATGCGGTTCGGAGAGGATCAGCCGCAATCCGGCCGAGCTACAGTAGATACACGAACACAAGTATCAGATTCTGAGTACCATGAGTAAGCCATCAGTAAGCTATGAAGATTCCTTCCAACGTGAATATGAGATTCTGAGTACCCCCGGTAAGCCATTAGTAGGCTACGTAAATTCCTTCCACAGAATGAAAGATACACGTGCATCGGTATCACACTCAATCATTTTTGAAATCAATGTATAGGCAGTATGTTGTGTTACGGGGCCTCTTACTAATTGAGTGTAGAAATACTGCAGCTTATACCATCTACGGCCCTCGCGTCACCTCACCTTTGTACCCATCAATCATGCATTTCATGCACAGGCCAGCCATGCGTCCAGCGGCTTGTATGCGCATCAGGGTTCAACGACGCCTCAACTTGCGCTGCTTGTGATACCCTTGACCGCAGCAAGATCGTCGCTAGCGCCGATGCGCATGTTGCGGATTGGAATATGCCAAGACTGATCCCAGCAAAATGTTGTGCTGCAAGACGAGGTGAGTAGCCTGGGGTTTTACCCGTACGGCTCAGCGAATAACCTTTCAGGCGTGTAGCACCACGCAGGGAGAGTCCTCTGCATGTATATATAGTACCAGATGTGCGTATTCGACACGTCGAGCGTCCGTCTCAAGCGTAATGTGATGCTTGGAATCGTTGCAGCGTGCTGTATGTGGCTGCTAACAAGGAGGCTGTCCAGGTGTTATTCACTGGTCGTGGGACATGTGCACGCCCGGAACGTCCAATTCATCTTTCAGCCCAGCAAGATCTCGGTTTGTAAGGTTGTCCAATCGCCTCCGTTCTGCAATGTGTTGTGTAGCAGCGGAATGATCCTCCGTTTGACTTGAGCCATGCCAGAATTGCCAATGGCTTCTAGTCGCTCAATGACGTATTGTCTCTCAAATGGACTTTGAACTTCGCAAGCAGCTATGAAGAGAGGCAGGATGATATCAGGTATCTCGACGGTTGCCTCATAGCTGTTGAGAGCATGGATGATGCCCCGGACGCAATTCTGGACGAGTGGAGCGTCTGATGGCAGTTCGTGGACTTTGCGATGCAGATAGACAAGGGCGGTGTAGCACAGAGCACCGTTGACAGATCGCAGCGTCTGCGATGACGAGAGCTCGGTCGTGCACGAGCAGTCATACTTTTCGTAGGCAATTTCCAAGGTACGCAGTTCGAGCTTACACCGAAGTTGCTGCGACATGGACATCTCGCTCAACGGCAATCCGGTCTTGGTACTGCGTTGCCGGTCGCACCTCCACGCGAGTTGAGCGACACTTGATAGGAGGACCAGAGACTTTGTCGTATGACCTGCCAGACACTTGAATGAAGGATCCATGGCCTCGTACAGCAAAGGTCGAGACCAGTCCTGCGGATCACTTCCGTCGTAGACGACTCCACTGCAGATGCCAAAAGTATCCAGATAGCCGAACCAGCGGAGGAAGAATATAGAGGCTGCTGAACGGGGTCGCTCCTTTCGTGAGGCGACCGAACAACACATGGCATGCGCCATTTTGAGATGCTGAGTCCAAGGTATTGGCAGATCGAAGCCTTTTGGGAATGACTGAGAGAATGTAGCCAGCATCACACTCATGCCGAAGACGGTGTCTGATATTGGACGTCCAGAGCTGATGGCCTCTCTGAAGGTCGGAAACAGCCGATGCACCCATTGTGCTATTCGATTGACAGGTTCTGGATAATCCAGCAAACACGCTCGGTGACAAGAAGCATATGCCAATATCAGGCCCATAAAGTTCTCGTCTTCAAGTGCCAGCCGGGGCAAGATTGTGCGGAATGGATTGGAGGTGCAGCTGCTGGTCACCAGGGCGGTCGACGTATAATTAACAAAATAATGGAAATACAGCAGATTCATTGCATCGTTCAGGATCCATTGCGGCAGTGGCTGGAGATCATCTGGGAATATGATGGGTACTGAGCGGCTGTAGTACCACTGACTGGAGCTGGATGGACTGGAAGGACTGCTTATCTTGGGAGGTAAGTAGTCGTCTTTTGGTACGGGGCTGATTGCTTCATGATCGCTGTTATAGGGCAAGTCGTAATCCAGTCTTCCACAGTCGTAACCGTAGACGCGCATTGATGGCATTGAAATAAGGTACGCCTCCAGCTAGAAGGCTGGCAGAAGCTGGCGTAGAACGATCAATGCATTGGAAACGAGAAGCAGCACGGCGACTCCGAATCTTTAGTGCTATCAGAGCACACGCCCGCACGATTGACAAAAGGGTGAATCTAGATGCCGAGGGAGACGATCCCTGCCTTGTTGGGTCTGATAGAGACCGAACTGGTGTTTTATCCGCTTTTTCTCCCACCGCCCCACGCTGGGTTAACACAATTCGGCAGCTGCTTCCCCGCTGCACGTGCTCATTCCATTATTTATCCTGCTCAAGGTTCACCTGTACCAGCAACATCTGGGCATCGGCCTGTCGAGACCTTTATATATTTCACTTCCATCCGAACTCCGTTGGGACTTCCATCCACTTGTATCTAAGTACACAGCAACTCGACCTCAATGAACGAGACTTGTTTTAATCCTTCGATCTGTGATTGGCGAACATGATCCGGGCCTGCGGCCAACTGCTTCCATGTCTCCTTCAGCAGACGTCTTCGGCACCACCGAGCTCCTGCTCATGATTCTCTCCTTTATCCCATCGAATGACGCCTCGGATCCCATCATTGATCAAGAACCTCGAGCTCCCGTCACCGCATCACGAGCTCGGTCGCTCTACCAATTACTGATCTGTCAGCAAGTGTGCAGGACCTGGCGATCCGCTATCCAGAATGATATAAACCTCAAACGGCTCCTGTTCCTTTCGCCATCGCCTCACCACAACCGTGACTGGATCATAAGCAACGAACCATCTCAGTACCCGGACAAGGCCGACAGTCGTCCGATACTCAACCCCATGATTCAACATCATTTCGCAGAAACGCTGTTTACTTTTGCTCCCTTACACAACTTACGTGCGATTGGGAAAGTGCGCCATCAGGCCTATTTCAAGATCGATCGAGCCGACTTCGTAAGGTGGACAAACATGGCTTTGCCTTTGCCAGCATCGAGGTCATTCGTCGTGCAAAACGAAAGCCATTCCGCTTCCGAGGTCTGGCCTTCGTGGTGTCGCATGCAGCTCTCGATACCAGCGGTGCACGAGGTAATATGTATACCATGGGACTGGGAATCACAAGAGGGTACTCGTAACGTGTTTCAGAAGGGCAGACTCAGAGATGATAGAGGCCTGACTTTCGGACTGATCATGGCCGAGGTGGGCGGTCTTTTTAACGAGTATCCGACCTTGAATGCTGTCAATGTGTACACGACATCGCGCATTTAACTCCATGACAGAGTACTATAATCACTGCGTATTGCTTGTCACTTCATCACGTGCTGGGAAGTATGTCCTAATGTGTCTGCTCAGGTGTCCCCTAAAGTATTTGCCAAAGTATCTCCTGGTGTATCTGCCGAAGTGTCCTTCAATACGTCTGCTAAAGTGACAGGCTACGTTGGAAAATTGCTGACAGATGCATCAGACAAAGTCTCTCCCCTGCTGAGACGAAGCGCCCTCGGCACTCCTGACCGAAGGAACGAATTTTGCATGACCGCCGCTTGCCTCTGCATCGTTGGCCATAGTGCCCCTTATTGGCATCTCGATGGACGGCTCGTAGCCTCTAGACTCGGATCCCAGCTTGACGCCTGTCCCGAGTTGGTGACGGCGGACGCGCTTGCAGTCCACAGCGATCAAGGCGACGTAGACGAGGAACAGGATGCAGTTGAAGGCGTAGACGGCAGTCAGAGTTTTCTCGGCAATCAGAGTTGTCCCGCTGTTGCCGACTACTTCGTCTCCCCAGGACAGTCTAGATATTGGCCATGAGTTGAAGACAAGGGAGGTAATATATGTAGAGAAAACGACCAAGTCCCAACCGAGGAGGAGTCCGGCGTGTGCCATGCCGCCGTGTTGATCAAGAGTAGGCGCGAGCACTAGAGCAAAGGTGTTGATGACGAGGGAGAAGCATGCCCCTGCGATGAAGAGGATCCAGAAGCCAAGGTCGGTGGTCGTTGACAGGTAAGATGGGTTTGAATAATATGTCCAGAGCGCGATACCGCAAGACAAGACGATGATGCCGACAAAGCCCACGACGCAGGAAAGGATGCGACAGACTGTCTCAAGTCGAATGTTAGTAGATGTGCGCATGATGGCGGTGTTGAGCGCTGCTGTCCAAGTGGTATATCCGTTTCGAGTCGAGGATTCGAAAAGGTGACTGAGATTGGTAGTCGAACGAGGACAATGGTTGACGACCTACCTTCATGATATATAATGGAAGCTAAGCTTGAATCGCCAAGACCGGATACGAGACGATTACATGTAGGATCTGGTTGTAGGTATACGTTATAATGAGCTAACGTGAATAATGCGGAGTAGTGTAGCGATCTGAATACGACGCCCAATGTTGCGCTGCTTGCGATGCCCTTGACACCAACAAGATCGTCGCTAGCGCCAAGGCGCATGTTGTGCCATTATGGGTCGGCATACGAATCCGAGTACAACCAACAGAAGCCAAGACATGTTGCCGGCGGATAATTGAGCTTACAACTATGTCTTAGAACATCAAGATTATCTGCTCTCCAGAGAATACAGCAATTGGATTGCACAACCTTAAGGAATACAATCAAAAGATAACACCATGAATCCTGTGTGAACTTCAGATACGAAAGGTCATATTGCTATGTACAAGAGGGAAATTGTCGATCCCTTCGCAACCCCAGAACATCTTGATCTTCGCTCCAAACAATCACCCTTTGAGTCGCGTTCGTCGGTCAGCTTCCATCTAGCAGACGGTGCAAGCCTGGCCTTGAATAGCCTGCATGACAGCAGTAACAGCAGGGTAAGCAGTAAGAGAAGCGGAGTAGATGTCGGCAGCGCCCTCACCGTTGTTGGAAGCCGGCTGGATCCAAGAGTACTGCGAGTCAAAGTCCCACAGGGTCATGCCAGTGCATAGAGTGGTCTGCATGCAAGCAGAGATGGTGGAGTAGTAAGCCTCGGCTTGAGTAGCGAGCTGAGCGGCAGTAGGGCTGCTGCTTGGGCACGCAACGTCGAGCTCGGTGATGTGAATGTCGAGACCGAGGCTGGTGAAACCCTTCATGGCACCCATGACCGACGCAGTGGTTGGGTAGTAGCTAGTGGAAAAGTGGGACTCAAATCCGACGCCGTCGATGTTGTTGCCGTAAGCGAGGATGTTCTTGATCAGGGCGACCGCGTTGGTGTTCTTGGTGCCGGTGCTCTCGATACCGTAGTCGTTGTAGAAAAGCTTAACGTCGAGGTTGGCGGCGACAGCGGCCTCTCGGGCGTACTGGAAGGCGAGAGGGACGTAAGCCTCGCCGATGTAAGTCAGGAATGCTAGATGACGTTAGTTCGAGCATGGAATTGAAACAAAGCCACGGTGTGCTCACGGTTAGAGGTGTACCCAGTACCGCTCTCAGCAAGAGCCTCGTTGACAACATCCCAGGAGTAGCAGTCGTTGCCGAAACCCTGAATGGTCTTGGTGATGTGGTTCTTCATGGCAGCAAGAAGAGTAGCGTTAGTCCACTGGCCGTTGGAGACCCAGCTTGGGAGCTCGGAAGACCAGACAAGGTTGTGGCAGCGGACCTTCTTGCCAGTAGCCTTGGCAAGGTTGACGGTCTGCATGCCCTGAGAGAAAGTGAAGGTGTTCTGCTCTGGCTCGACAAATTCCCACTTCATCGAGTTGCCTGGGGTGGTCTGACCGAAGACGGCAGAGCTGTTCCAGATCTTCATGTAGGCTGCGTTGGAGACCTCGGCGCTGGAGGTGTCGATCTCGGAGCCAAACCAGAGCTTTCCCTTGGCCGTGGCAGCCAAGTTGAACTGGTTACCGGTAGCAGTGGCAGCAGCAGGAGCAACACTGGCAGCGAGAGGAGCGGCAAGACCAGCTGCCGCGAGGGTGGCCACCGTCAAGGCGGTCATGATGTTTGAAGGCATTATGATGTGTGAAAGGTGGATGAACGAATGTAGGAAGAGAAAGCTTGGTATGGAAGTGTAGTGTGAAACGAGTGCTTGATGGTTGGATATGGACTTACCATGAGGATACCAAGACTTCTTATACCATGACAAGCTTCCAAAAAAGCTTGACCATCTGGCATTGACTGGGCACTCGTTACCGGCTAGGTTTCTTCATCAAGGTCGTATATCTGCTACAGTAGTGCAGGTTCTGGCTGGCGTGTTTGATCTCGGAGTTGAGGTCAGAAGAGGCGACGATGTCCCGGCTAAAGATTGATATATTGAGAACGCCGAATGACATTCGAGGATCTGTAGGCGTGAAAACTTATTGATGAAGCCGTGACAGTTCGTGGGAGGAAGGGCCATGTCGTTCATCGAAGCGAGCAGTCTCTTGCAAGTCGAGGCGGGGAGCTTGGCCTAGTGCCGCATCTGGAGCAGCAAAATGAGGAGATGAGGCAGCAGACAACGCGGGGAGATCCACTCGAACGTGTTTCGCATTGACCTTGGCGAAATTGCTTGTATTCTCAAACAAGCTTCTGAAGCTTTTATCCAAGCGACGGCGCTGAGGCGTTCGTGTGATACTACAGTAGCTCCACGTCTATATTATACTATAGATTGAAGGCAGTCCAGACCAAAGCCATGGAGGACGCATTTTACAAAACTTTATACAAGTACTTCGCACCATGAATTGACGACAGAGATGCCACGAGGAAGAAGGAAACGAATTTTGTGGTCTCTGATCATGCTCTATTGATAGCGCTGCAAAGATTGATGATAATGGTCAGCCTCAGATGCCGTAGAGGTCGAAATCGACAAACCAGTTCTGACTCCCTCCGTTGGCTCGTCCTCTAGTGGGATAGATCATCTCCTTCACACAGCCAGGAGCCACTTGAATTTTGTTGAACCGATCGGCTATCCAGTCCACCCATGTATGCTGACCTGCATATAATGTAGGTACATGGGTCATGTCACTATACTCTATGTAGTGCAGGCTGTTCTCAGGGTACATGGCGCAGGTGGAGTTGACGGAGTTTGTGGTCACATTGACATTTGCGTTAGGGTCTTTGTCGCCTTGCATGACCAGCATCGGACCGGCGAATGGTTTGTTGCTGTTGTCGCTTGTGTTTTGGTACCACATTGCAGAACTTGTCAAGTTCCAGTCGCTTTTGAGGAAAGGAGTCTGCCCGCCGAAGAGTTGGCTGCCGGTCACACCGCATCCGCCAATCTCCTGCAAAAGCGCATGCCTGGCGATGGCAGCATCAGTGAGCCAGTCGGACAGCTTGAACGAAGGAAGGACAGCATCGAGACCTTGAGCTATGCCGACTACACGCGCATTGTTCTGGGCCTGCGCATCAGCTTCGATGTCTTTCAAAACATCCGTGAATGGAGACACGGCGACAGTACCGAGATAGCCTTGCACGGGGCGCTGAGCCTGACGCTGGGCAGCAGACCAAGTAACAGCAGCTCCCTGACTTTGTCCCATCAAGACAAAGTCTTTGCTCAGCATGGAGGGGAATGCACTCTGAGCGGCTTGAATAGCCCGGAAGAGATCACTGGCCTGTGATGGAAGGACAAAGTATGGCGAGGGGATGCCTGCCACTCCGAGGCCAGTGTAGTCTGGTGCGACAACTGCGTACCCGGCAAGGGCGAGAGGAAATGGCTCGTGGAACTCATCCCAGAGCGAGCGGATGTGCGATGGCGCACACTCCACAGTCTGCCCACTGGTACCATGAGCCAGACCAACGAGTGGAAAGACGTCGGTCTGATTGCCCGCGCAGGTCGATAGACCACGGAAGTGCCTCGGTGTGTATGGCCACAGAATGTAAGCTGAAGCGGGCACAGATGATCCATTCAATGCTTCTGTTGTGTACAGAAATCGGGACATGGTGAGAGTCGGCGGAATGGTGTACGACGTGGTATTGGTGAACTCTTCCAGTTTGATGATGGTACCTGGCGGCGGAGGGTGCGACATGTTGTAGCTATCTGGCAGCTTGTAAAAGGGGTCTAAGGTGACTGAAGCGCCATCTGCATAGTTGGACCGTTCGTAGCGAAGAGCGATCTCGACATTGTGAGCTTCTGCGGCAGTCAGGTTAGAAGCTGCTATCTGAGCGGCAGTAAGTGTAAAGTTCGAGGCGAATGTGTCTGTCTGAGGCTGGAGAAGACTCTGTGCACCGACCAAAGCGAGCAATGGGGCGTAGGCTGAGATCCAACGTGATGGCATAGTGGCGAGCAGACGCGATCGTAAGTTCGACCATCTTGGAGGACAGTAGTGTTGGTTTATATGCCTTACTCTTCTGCTTGACAACTCTGCGACTACAGTCGCTCTCCGCATGCACCCCGCTTACCCCGAATGTTGGATCTGGAAAATGTCATGAATTGACATTCGGAGTATTAACCGATCGTACCGGGACATGAGCATATAAGTAAACAAACAACACACAGCTGGGAGCGTGAACTGACAGGTTTTCCTGCAGAGTCCTCGCCGACCTACATGAAAATCTGGATGAGCCGGGCGAAGCGGCATACGGCACAGCTATATGAAGCATCTCACGGAAGCGAGAGATATATGAACCAGTGTGAGCACATTGCAAAGTGGGTGATGCGAAGCGTGAGCTGTGATACATCTGCTTGGAGAAGACATCGACGCCACGTGATATATCCGTGAAGAATTGGCAACCCCACACCCCCGCAATCGGATCCTTGGACTCGCTTCCCAATGGGGTCGTTTAGCCAAGGTGAGGAGCCTATGTATTACCCGTACGCCTTTTCAAAATATCGTCTATTGTGAGTTGCTCATCAAGGGCCAAACCCATGACACTCCATGCCGTCTATTAACATCTCTGGTGAGCTTCCAGTCCGATAACTGAAGAAGTGTGCGAGGTTACAAGCTACCTTACATGTATGTTGTGGAAGGGCCACTAGTTTCTAACGCCGTCATGCACGTGGAGTGAAACACGCCAATCGCCAGCCAGCTCCGCAACATGCTGCTTCGTACGGCATTTTCGTTCACTCTCCATTACAACCTATAGCTCGACCTACAGCTCGACCTACAGCTCGTTGAAAGGGCCAGCGTAGATATAAAGATGTGATCTAGGTACGGTCAAGATGAAGGACCACGAAGGTAAGATTTTGGACATTCTTGCCATCATGGTCTTCATTACAGTCTCGACCATCGCGGCATTTTCCTGTCTATCGCTTCTTGCCAATGCCATTGCTATTCCCAGGAATACGAGTCTGGATCGCACACTGCGTTTCCAGCGAGATGGCACCTTTCATGTATCCGTCTTCGAAGACCTACATTTCGGCGAAGCTGAAGATCTGCTTTGGGGCCCACAACAGGATTACAACACCACCAACCTGGTCATGTATCCCATTCTAGACAAGGAGCCTAGTCAGCTGGTTGTCTTGAATGGCGATCTCATTACTGGCGAGAACACATACAAGGAAAACTCGACCAACTATGTCGATGAAGTCGTCAGGCCCTTGGTTCGCGAGAAAAAGCTCTGGGCCAGCACGTACGGTAACCACGACAGCTCCTACAATCTCTCTCGCGCGAACATGTACGCTCGTGAACAGACTTACCCAAACTCCTTGACCGGCAACGCAGTCTCTGCTGCAGACTCGGGCGTGACCAATTACTACCTGCCAATCTATCCCGCCAATAGCAGCAACACCACCCTACCGTCTTTCATCCTTTACTTCTTCGACTCTCGCGGGGGCGATTACTACCAAGAACAGAACAGCACCACCTCCGGCCTTATTGCACAACCAAATTGGGTCACCGATCCTGTCGTCTCGTGGTACCGTTCGACCATGGCCAATTTCACAGCCGCTAATAACGGCGTGCCCATCCCATCGATCGCGTTCGTGCATATTCCCATAGCCGCCATGGCCGTCTTTCAAGCACAGGGTGTGTCAGCCACCAGGGAACCAGGTATCAACGATGATAATCCGCTCGCGACCCAAGGCGATTGGACGCCCAACTTCGGCAGCGACGGCAGCAACTACGACGGTCAAGACGTGGGGTTCATGTCGTCGCTCGTGGATGCGGCCCAGAACCACGGACTCAGAGCTGTGTTCTCCGGTCACGACCACGGCGATAGTTGGTGCATGCCTTGGACTGCGAATCTGACTGCTTCATTGCCGAATATCACCGACAGCATGAGGGGTGAGGAAGGCCCGAAGCTCTGTTTTGGACAGCATACTGGGTATGGTGGGTATGGTAGCTGGATCAGGGGAAGTCGACAGGTTAAGATTAGGGAGGGAGCAGAGGGCGTCGAGACGTGGGTTAGGTTCGAAGATGGGAGTGTCAATGGCAGAGTCATGCTTAATGGAACGTATGGACAGGATGTTTATCCTGTCGTGCCGGATAGGTATACTTAGTTGATGAAAGGAGTTCGCGATTGAGAAATTGCCGGAACAGGTCTCTATAGCATGCCATCTAGTTTTCGTGGAATCCAGGTACGATTGGTTATGTATTAATGGTCGAGATATGTGATTGTATCTGTGTCTTATGCATGAGTGGTGCGTCTTCCCATGTAGTGAATGTGTCGACAGGGTCCTCTTGAGCTTCGGCGGCTAAACTCAAGCCTATATATATGTATATATTGACACGTTCCTCATTCGTTCCACCAGCAGATTGAGAGCCATGCGCCGCTATCACGATCTTGACAAGTAGGTTTATTTTTATAAAGTTTCTGGTGAAAGAAGCACAGAACAATACTGGATCATGCCATCAAGTCTAGCCCCATTGGATCGTGCTCCGACAGAATTTGTGCCAGCAAATCGTCCTTCACCGAATCGTTCTTCATCAGAACGGCCTACAACGTACCGGGCGAGAACAGATCGCACCGCATCAACACGCGCTTCATCGAACGCCCCTGTGGCAAATCGCGCTCCACGAGGTCGTCCTCAGACAGATCGCCGTCCACATGGGAGCCGTCCAAGAAATGGGTATTCAACTGTCCACGACACTTCTGATGGTGAGTGCCAGATCGTGATCAGAAAGATAGTTCCCAGCTAAACAATTTTCCAGCTGAACACCTCCCATCGGACGGTCCCTCGACCTACCGGCCAGAACCATATCGCGATGAAGCTCGGCCACCTCCTCGTCAGTACATACGTAATGGTATCCCGATGAAACGGAATGCAGCACAAGGACCCCCAGGGGGACGACCACCACCAACGAGACACCGCCCTTGGACAACCGCAACCTACCTCGGGCTCTCCTCCTTTGTGCTGCCTGTCTTCTCGATCGCGCATCTCTACTTCAACCACAACATCACATGGCCCGCGTATTGGACTATTGGAGTCAGCATTGTCACGTTCTTACAGTTCGGATACGACAAAATGCAAGCCCGTAACCAATTATGGAGGGTGAAGGAATTCGATCTACAAATGTCGGCCTTACTAGGGGGCTGGCCCGGTGCTTTATTGGGGATGCATTATTTCCAGCACAAGACTAGTAAACCTGCATTCTATGGGTTGACAGCAGCCATCGTGCTGCTTTGGGAGGGAATATGGACGTCGATCCTTTTTAGTCAATATGGGCCTTCGTTCAGTTGGGCTAGGATCTTGAAGCCTTTCGAACTTGGAAAAGTAGCTGAACCGTTATTTGGTCACTCCCCACCGCCTCCACCTCGGCCATGGTGGGAGAAAAGCTTGGGAGAAAATCTCTTCGATAGACAAGGGGCTTGAGATTTGCTGCGATATCTGTAACTTGACGCTGCTGACCCCGGTGGCAAATCATACATCATGAAACATACATCATACAACTACATGCCAGAACCCTCAGTATTTCGGCACTCTCTCAAACCAAAGAGTTTGATCTCGCGATCGGAGGTCCAGCCCATCAAAGCTGCGCCTTCTTCCGGTCAGGAACATCTTTCCACGCCGAGTCGAAGCCCGCACTCCGGATCCAGTGAATCCCATCAGACGCTTCCACACTGTCAATAGTCATGTGTCCCAGCTGCAACCAGTCGTCATGCTTGAGAACAAACTCGGGCCTATCCTCGTATGGCTCACAGATCCTCTGACCATGAGCAAGTGCGCGCACCAGCTTCGAGCCATGCCCATCGTCCTCGAAGCGACAAACTCTCTCGAAGATATCCTTCCACGGATCATTTGGGTCCTTCGATGGGATTTTCGGCTTGTAGTTACGTATCTCATCAAGCAGCAGATCCGGCGAGCCTCGCGACGCATACATAGTAACCGCATTGCGTCCCTTCCATTCCAGAAGTCTGACCTTGTTCTCGGTACTCAGCCAGTCCTGGTGCATGAACTTGTCAAAGAATATCGAGCAGTTGATGCAGTGCATGTAGTAGAAATCCATCTTGATGTCCTTCTCAGGTCGCTGGGCGGCGCCAGTGAAGAAGGCACAGATGTTAGTCATTTCGGCCGTTTTAACGTCGATTTCATCTGGCTTGACCCGGTACTGTGCCACAACGTCGACCATTGTCTGTGCCTGCTTGGCGAGTAGACCGTCGCGGATGCGGTTGCCGTCCGCAGAAGCGGCGGCCTCTCGCAGCTCTGGCTTTGACTTGGCTTCGTTCAGCAGGTCTATCAGGGTCTTCGACTGCTGGTTTGGATTTTTTGCCGCCGTCTCCTCGGCCCCGATGAATAGTGGCTTCATCCAGTTGTCATGGACTGCGGCTTGTGCGAGACCTTCGGCCATGATTGCTGGTTGCTGGAACTCGACACCAAATCCAAGATGGATAATAGGATGCAGGAAGCCGGCGAATAACCTCACCAGCATATCATCGGCCCTCTCGTCGTGGGCAAAGAGATATTCGTTGAGCACATTCTGCCAGCCTTTGTTGTCCATCTCGGACTGGAAGTACTTGAGGTAGTCGTTGTAGAAGCGTTCTTTTCCGAGGTACTTCTTATATTCGGCTGGATCGTGGAGATGATGAACCAACTGTCCTTCCACAGATTGGGGCGATCGCTGGTATCCCTTGTTGTCATCGTATTGCTTCTGGATGATCGATGAGGATGCATTCAGGGAGTAAATCGTACAGAGATGATGGGCGATGTGATTGTGAAAGCCCGATTGGTTGAAGAAAATGTCTAGACTTATTTAGCTGATCAACTAAAGTTTCCTGCGAGCAGATGCACGTACGATGCTTGTCATGGTTCTCTTGTAGGAGTTCCGAAGTCTTCGTAGCTTGGTCTTCCGTTATACCTGGCAAGTAAAATGCAGGCTCGACCGCAGGAGGCACTGAAAAGTGTACTGTGGATCCTGTCGCTGTCGCCATCATGCGAGTCGTCACTTGAGTGCGGCGGAAGTTATGGGTAGAGAAAATGGGCGTGACCTTCCTTGTAGACCTAGATATCACGAACATGAACGAAGCACGAGCTGGTGTCAAGACAATGTCCTTTTGTTTGTGATGATTCGTTGCCTACATGTACCTTTCCCTCGCCTCAACGAGTAACTGTGACGTACCGACAGACCAATCATGGCCGGAGAAGGCGGAACAACGCCAAGCGATGGCTGATCTCGTGACAGACCGCTGTTGAAAGATGTTCATTGTACGACGTGACCGTAGATAGATAGCAGTCACTCTACGAAGATTGGAAGGTTACTTGATGTGCAATTCGAAAAGACAGATCTGGTCGTCGGCTTACCGTTCTCGGATAATTGTTCAGTGCCAAGACCTGAGCCTTGACGCGCTCGGACGCGTCTCATTGCGTGTAGATGGTCATCAATCTCGAGATGACCTACTCTGATCGACATTGTCGATAAATGTTGTCGATGGACGATGAAACGCAAACGACCGAGCCATGCTGCTGTTCGAGCTAGCAAGTCCCGAAGATTGGAAAACCCATCACCTTCTCTACCTGCTCTCGACGACACCGTCCTCCGTATCTACTATCCTATAGTACAATCGCTACGTTCATATCTGCTATCGACGTTGTCACCAAGCGCGAAGAAGCGGCACAGATACATTGCTCAGTACGGTAGTGACGCGGAACAACATAGTCTAGCAGTCTTGCTCGACACAACACTGGTCGGCTGCTTTGACCAAGGGCACAATCCTATCGTTACGGATCATGAACTTCAGCTGTTCTCTCAGAGGTTAGCTGAATCAACACCACGAAGAAGTCTCTCTCAAGGTACCTTGTCTCAGTCGGAGGTAGGTTGAAGCATATTTCCCACTACCATCGTTTCCGAAGCACTTCCCGCTTCAAAAGTTGTTGACATTGACTCTCGTTCTCTATCAGATCGTTGACTTTGTGGTCTGGTCCTTGTTCCGCAAAAACAACTCGTCTCACAAGCCTCAACACATCCTCTGCCATGGCTTCGTGCGTTCCAACCATGGAGGCCAGAATGGACTGAACCTTACAATAGTCCCTGGTGTACCGGGGCTGGTGACTGCTCATCCGAATCAATACTTCGAGAAGCTGAAGACTGCGCCATGGACTGAGCTACCGACTATCTTGGGAAAGAACGGAGATAAGACTCTTATACACTTATTCCAGGAGTGCGGAATTTATGTACCACTATCAGAGACGAATGGTAGTTTGAACCAAGTCAGCGGTAAGGGCGTGATATAGAGCCACAGTCGATCATGGTACTGATAGACTTACAATAGGTAAGCCTTTGTGCGAAATGAGTCCCTTGCAGCCCAACCCTCCTCAGATCAATAGCCCCAGCTTGCATGAACCGGCTGTAAACCGGTCACTATCTTCGTTTTACCGAAAGACTACAACTTGGAACGACATTCGCTTCGTACGTCACCGTATGTTTTACGGGAGACCAGTATACAACTCGAAAGGGCGTGTATCGTTCGGCCACCGTCCGCTACGTGAGTCGCTCAATAATACCGATATATACCATGGCTAACCAACCAAGATGTCTTGAATCGCCAACCTACCGGTGACACAGCCCCCGTGCTACATCTTCTAAAATACGTGTTTCCTCGTCAGCATGGACTTCACAATGTTTTCACGTCACAAGTCGACCGCAAAGACAGCGCTCATCAGTATCTGGACTATACCCTGCGCGAGCAAGAGATTAAGCGTCAAAACTTGCTGCATAACAAGGTCAGCGTACCGAAAAGACTTCGTGGTTTGAGTCAAACACTGTTCTCTGCTGTACTGAAAAGGCATGATGAGTGTCCATACGCCAAGCTTCTGGATCATTATTGCGCCGTCACAAGGTCACGAAGCAGTCCCGAATCGCAAGATGTCCTAGGACAAGCATCTTCCGCTAACTCGGTGTCGGCATTCAGCAGGGCGGCCATCAACCATGTATTCCCGACCCGGCTATGGGGCGACGGTACAGAAGGTATCTCGAATAGAGGCTACATCATGGCGGCAGTCGACAAGTTCGTGAGGCTGCAACGATACGAGAGCATGAGCCTGCATGATGTAATGCAGAACATCAAAATCTCTGATATTCGTTGGCTCGATCCTCCTCGTCAAGAACGCAATCAGCGCCTCTCAGCTTCGGACTTTGCGAAGCGACAGGAGATCATAGCAGAGCTGGTCTACTACGTATTTGATTCGTTCTTGACTCCACTAATCAGCAGCAACTTTTACGTCACTGAGTCATCTTCCAGCAGAAACCAGCTTTTCTATTTCAGACACGATGTTTGGCAACGGCTGTCCGAGCCAGCTCTATCAGACCTAAAGACGAACATGTTCGAAGAGGTTGAAGCCTCTACGCTTCGCACGCTGATGTCTAGGCGAACCTTGGGAACAAGCCACGTTCGACTGCTTCCTAAGGATTCAGGAATGAGACCCATCATCAACCTCCGCAGACGAGTACTCTCCACGGCCAGGGGGAAGGCGGTGCTGGGCAAGAGCATCAATTCAGCGATGACGCCAGTGTACAATGCGCTCAACTACGAGAAAGGTCAAGATGCTTCTCGACTAGGAGCATCCATCTTTTCGGCGGACGAGATCTTTCCAAGGCTTCAGGAGTTCCGCTTGCATTTATCCGAGCGTGGACTAGGAGGCAGACCTCTCTACTTTGCAAAGGCTGACGTGCGGTCGTGCTTCGACACTATCCCCCAAAGCCTACTTATGAGTGTGGCAAGCAGACTGTTTTCGGCCACGGAGTACGCAATTGGAAGATATGCAGAGGGCAAAGCTATCAACAAGAGCAAAAGTCTGCAGGCTGGTTTTGGTCCGAAAGTTGCCTGGAAGTTCCAAGGACGAGCAGTCCCCGCCAATCAGGATATGACACTCTCACAAACATTGAACCAGTTGCCGTCAGGAGATAAGCCGGGCAATGTATTTGTCGACTCTGTTGTCCGTCGGTACGAAGGAAAGCGGAATATGACAGACCTGCTAGAGGAGCACATCCAGAGTAATCTGGTTCAGATCGGCTCAGCGCTATACCGACAGAAGACGGGAATACCCCAAGGGTCTATTGTCTCGAGTCTGCTGTGCAGCTTGTTTTACGCCGAGATGGAAGAAAAAGTTCTAGGTTTTGTCAGAGACGGCGAATCGTTACTGTTGAGACTCATCGATGACTTTCTGCTGATCACTACAAACAAGCAAACAGCACAGCATTTTATGCGAGTGCTGCACAATGGACTGCCAAAGTATGGAGTTACTATCAAGAGGGAGAAGAGTGTGGTCAACTTTGACATGGAGGTTGATAACCAGAAGGTTACACGACTTCCACTGAAGAGTGACTTTGCATACTGCGGACAAACCATCAATACCGAGAACCTCAACATGAGTAAAGATTCTGGACGGCGCGATGCCACAAGTAGGTTCATCAAGATATTGCTTTGCACGAAGCTGACTGCTATTAGGCTCTAGTGCTCCAGTCACGGTAGAATTTTCAAAGCTTCCCGGACACAGTTTCTATCGAAAGACGCTCAGGTACGATCAAAAGACAATGTGAAAAAAATCGCAGCTGATCTAGAACGTGATAGCTTGCTGAAGCTCCATATGCACTCAATGTTGCTGTCCACATCGTTTAACGAAGAAGTAACGGTGAAGAAGAATCTGTACTTTGCATTCACCGACATTGCACAGAGGTGCCTGTACTACATCAGAAAGCTTTCGTCGAGCAGAAGCCCATCGCCTAAACTCGTAATCAGTAAGTAAAGGCTAATAGGGCATGAATGCGCGTTTCTGCAACACCCAGTAACATCAGGTCTGGTGGCTGTGGGCGTGCAGAAACCAGGGCAAGAGTTCGGCCACAAGGCTGAAACCTGCCTGCAGATAAACCTACACCTATTGACCACATCGCAGACACGGTTAATGACTTGATGAATCTCGCTTTTGCAACTATGCAACGGCGGCAGACGAAGAGGACGTCGGACTTGTTCCCATACGAATGCGGCATATCGCGATCACAAACGAGATGGTGAGTTTTAAGATTCCCAACCCACGAAGTCCGGTTTGCAGATCTGGTGATAGTCAGAATTCGATGATGATGGCGGAAAATCAGAACAACATTTTCGTGGGGAAAGTGGGTACGAGCTGTCAAGTCGGCCAACAGACGACTGTCGGACTTTGATCGGACAACGACCCTATGGTTAAATTGTCGTGAACAACCCATTGCAAGAAGCGAGGCTGACGTCTCTGAACGCAGGATCGCTTGTGATGCTTTTATCACCACAATTGCCGGGCGCCAAACGCAACACCGAGAATTGCTCGTGTGGCTTCGACGTCAAAGAACGTTTACGGAGCCATTAATGAGACACGACAAAAGCGTGTCTGACAGGATGAAACGAAAGCATCGTCAGCGGCGGGGTGACACGCAGAATACCAAGACAACAAAGAGTTGAGGCTCTGACACGTCTACTTCGTACCGGTACCTATAGAACGACAATCATGAAGACGTCACGGGCAATCTCCACCTTTGATCGACGTATAGGTGCAACGACCACTACTCGCTTCGGCTTGTTGACAGCGTTTCGCTGCATCTGCTGAATAATAGAGATAGAGATAGAGGCAGGACAGACTCCGCAGCAGACCACATTCATGAAGTCCTGCGGCTCTGCTTGGTCTTGTCGCGTCGAGTCTTGTGATCTCCAAGAACAAGAAAATCTGATGATTCTCATCCGGTAACATGCGGTGGGCCCATCACGATTGTGTTCAGCGCCATTGACAGACGGCGTCAGGAACAGAAATTTGGACCCCGCGGCAAGCGATTTGTACCGTTTGATGATTGGTCGCGCGACAAGGCTGTCTCTGAATTATGGCAACTTTTGTCTTGGGGCGAGCCACCTCAGAACGAATCAGTGGAAATCGTTGGCGGAAAATGCCAGCAGTGCTGGCGCGCATGTCGCCGAAGCTGGGATGGTCATGCACGATTCCCTGCTGGCCAGCCACACTTGATGCACGTCTATCATCACCACTTCATGCATCATCCTATCTTCAGAAGTTATCAAGAACTTAGAGCGCTGCTCGTGATCTACCGTTGTGTTTCTACTCCTTTTCTGCGGCGCAACAGTTCTCCTTCGACACGCAACGTGATCCTGAGGCACAACTACCGTTGATGCGTTGATTTCTCTCCCAATCGTCGCTTGCAAATTACGAGCTAAGCTTTTACCAGCCAGCGCCGTTTCCAAAACAGAACTCGGCTCCCGTTCCCGCCCCGCCGACCGGTCGCTCCTCCTGATTCCAGTCTTTAGTCCGTCCATTGTTGGCAGGAATTAGGATTACGCAGAGACCAACTGGGACCATCCAGTCGATCAATGGCAATCTCCATGCCTTCCCAATCTTCTCTCGATTCCTCCTGCTCTTCCAAAACCCAGACTTTCCTCACCTCTATACCAGACCCAATACCAGAACACCCCGAAGACGTTGATCAGTCGCGTGCGCATTCCAGGACTATTCGCAACAAGCATGGCTATCTGCAGTCTTTGATTATCCCATCTGATCCTGTTTCCGAGGCTTCGGCCGACAACAATCAACAATCTCCTTCACCCCCGTCTGGTGTTTCCCCTTCCTCGACACTGCAACTACAACATACCCAGCCAGTGTTTCCACCAGTCCGCAAGACACATCCAGTATCGATTCCTGCAGGCAGCAAGCCTCGCGTCCACTCCTTCGACATGGCTATTTCTGCGATTGATTCTCGCACCACGGACATGCGCTCTGATTCACCTCCGGACTTGTCTTCCTCCAAGTCGTCAAAGTCCTCGTCTTCGTCCTTCCGCTCTTCATCCTTTTCTGAAGCAACTGGATCCGACATCGTCACTCATTTCGAAGACATCTCCTTGAACGAAGCGAAACGGGACTCTTACGACTTGCACGCACATCAGAAACGCCCTATGCGCCCTTCGCCTCGGCCGCTACACTCTGTCGGGAATGCAAGAAGAAAGGGAATGCACACAGTCGACAATGCCCAGGCATTTCCGATGGCCCGCCGGAATCTTCCCACATCTCAGGGCCTGCCTAATGGCGTCTTGCAGGAGGCGTCCACTAATATTCCTGTCAAACGAAGCCCACGGCAAGGTCTTAGGCACGCCTCGTCCTCTTCCGCTATTCCACATCTATCTTCCGATCGGAGATCTCCCTCACCCGCCAAGTCATGTGCTAGTAATTCAAGCTTGAGCCGATCTGGATCCTCAAATCCAAACATTTCTCCAAACACTGCTTCCGCACCAAGAGGTCTGTTCGGCAGAACACAGTCTCGGAAGACGACAAAGGAGGTGGAAGCGGACTATGACGACCTAGATGAAGACATCCCAGAAGACGCCATGATCTGGAACGTACCCCTTACTCCAGCACCCTTCGCTTCGAGAGATCCGAGTCCCCACCACAAGTCGTCACAGTCCAGCCTTCAGTCTGTCGACGGCCCCTCCCCTGCAGAGAACAGACCCGCATCTTCTACCCGAAGAATACGACCGTCTCTTGGGTCACAGCAACGGATGCCACCACTTCCACGTAGTGCGACAGTGGCATCTTTTCCTTCTGAACTCCATCAGCCGCTCACCATACGCGACAGAACCAAGTCATGGCAAGCAGATCTCAGTGACGACGCTCGTGTTGTCGCGCTGGCTCTAGAAGCCTATGCTGCCAGCGCAGCCGAAAACTCAACGTCGGCTGATGAGAAAGCCACTCGACCATCAAAAGGACGATCAAAGACCTCCACAGTAGAGATGCCTCCAATTCAGAAGAACAACATCATGATTGACCCTCTACCAATGTCAAGAGAAAAGGAAGCCGTTCTGGCCAGGACACGACCATCCTGGCTGCCGCCAAAGTGCAGGAAGGAAGAGAAGCGTCACATGAAGGAATGGGAGAAGATGATGACTTACGCTTTGGAAGTCGACAAGCGGAGAGCGGCCAAGCAGCTGGAAGATATTGAGACAGAGAGAGGATCAAAGACCAGCAGTGAGCGTCTGTGGGAAGATGAAGTCCTGCCAAACTGGGACTCGGTGATGGCGGAGCCACGCACGAGAGAGCTTTGGTGGCGGGGGGTCACGCCCAAGAACCGAGGTGCGGTCTGGGTCAAGGCAATTGGTAACGATCTCGAACTGAGCGGAGGGAGTTATACCTGCGCTTTGAACCGCAGTAAGGCAGCTTTCGACAAGTTCTCGGCCATGTCCGGCGATGAAATCTCCAGGAGCAAGGAAGCGGCGTGGCATTCGGCGATTGCGCGTGATGTGCCGACCGTGTTCCCAGAACTCGGCATCTTTGCCTGTGGTTCGCCGCTTCACGACCAGCTCAAAGATGTGCTTTGTGCATACGCAGCCTACCGCAGCGATGTAGGATACGTTTATGGCGTTCACCTCATCGCTGGACTCTTGGTCGTCAACAGCACACCCGCCGAGGCCTTTATTGCCCTGGCCAATATCCTCAACCGACCGCTACCACTTGCATACCTCGTCCAAGACCGCGCAGCCATCGACCGCTGGCAATCCATGGTCTTGACAACGCTCAAACACAAGCTTCCTGCTCTGCACGAACATCTCACATCTGAGAAGCTCGGTCTCTGCGCATCACAATGGCTCGAGCCAATGCTCTCGACGTTGTTCACTCGCCACGCAGACCCGGACACAGCAAGCCGCATCTGGGATGTCTACGTCTTCGAGAACGACAAGATTCTCATTCGCTCTGTGGTGGGTCTGCTCTCCAGACTCGAGAGCAGACTCTACGGCTCGAAAGAAGAGGTCCTCAGCATCCTCGGCTGGGAAGCAGATGCGAATGTTTGGAAGAGCATCGGCACCGAAGACGAAGTCATGCGCGCAGTGCGCGAAGCCGGCAGGATGAGCGGCAATGACAACGCCGAGAGGAGGAAGTAGAGGTTCGCTTCTCTGTCGCGGTTGTTGTTCGGGATTTGAGAAGGATGAAAGACAATAATGTTTATATGTTGACACATTCACACAAACATACGAAAGAGACAGAGTCCTGGAGATATTGCATGGACCTTGGACTGTCCTCGTCGCACGGCGGGTTTCGATCGCTGGAGTCTGCCTTTGGACTCGCATTGGCTTGAACTATCATTTTCAGCACTGGTGGCTACAATCATGTACAATAACATTGGGAAGGAGTTTACTACATTCGTGTTCATAATTTCTATATCATTCCTTTTGGGCGACTGGCGTCGCCTATCCAAACCACCATCTACTGTGTCCGATTCGTGCCCATGTCTAAGTAATATCGAGAGACGCGTTACGTGCTAGAGGTACGCGAGCGCGATCGCGTCCGGCAATTCAACCTGCACTCGGGAGTTCAGAAGGAAATATCGCATGTCTCAGTAAGCGACAACGAGTCTGAAACAAGGCAGCTCAACACCTCCCCGTGTCCGCGTCCCACGTGCGTGGTATATGGTATAGTCCACCGTCATCGTACACCTTTATTCCGTCAGAGACTCGATCGCTGAGAACCGAGATATTACTACCATGTACCGTTCTTTCTGCGATTGCACCTTGGAGCAATGATCAACAGACGACTTGTTGTTGTGCAGACACATTCTCCAAGGGGTTTTCTGAAGTGGAATGTAACAGTAGATACCAAGCTTCGATCAAGCTCCTTGGCGGAGTGGGGTGGGTTTGACAGTAATACATTAATGTAGAGTGGTGGATCGCAGATTGAGCTTGTTCTGGATTTGACACGTCTGGTCTTTTTGTTACAGGATGAGGTGGTGTGTGAGGGGATTGTGGTTTGAGAATGTAGACTGCGGATCGTGGGACTTGGTGGGAGGAGTCTGCGGTCTAGACTGCTATTTGCCCTTCGGGGGAGGAAGTGCACAAGTCACGAGGAATGATTGGCATGAATCACCGGTAGGAGAGTAGGAGAGAGTGTTGTGTTCGTAGTGGAAGATTGATGTTGGTATTCGTGCCAATGGTTATATACAAGTCTAAAAAGATTGAAGGGTAGTTATTCCAAAACACAGTCGCCGGCCAGCTCTCACCGTCAGACACTCGACGGCGGCGTCCAGGCTTGTAGTGCTATATGCGTGTAGTAGTGTCTCCAGAATGAGAGAGGGAGATGCTCGCGTCTATGCTCCCGTGCTCTGAAGCGATTGTTCAAGACAAGACGAAAAAGACGTGCTCGCTCGAACGCTTCCTATATGCGCCTGCCCTCGTCTCGCTTGTGCTTCCAGCAACGCCATGTAATGCCCAACAAAAGTCGTGTATTCGTATCACTGCTCTTCGAACAGTAGCAGGTAGTATAGCTCACTCACACCCAGCCCCATTCGATCTGCATCTCTTCAGGGTGGACCCAGCTGTTCCATCCGGGCTGCTGCCAGAAAGTGTGAGAGAAGTCGACGGTACCGCTAGCACCGCGGACCTCGCAGTCGCCGTTCAGGGTCTCGTTGATGACCGGCCTGTCGTCGCAGGTGTGTACGTTCTGGCGCGTGATGGCCAACCAGGTCTCGCCGTATTGGTATGACATTCCGCCGTAGAGGAACATTGTGTCGCCGTCTTCGCAGAGCACGTAGCCGCTCATGGGCAGGCTCGTACGGCAGTTGGTCTCGTATTTTGTGTTTGGATCGCGGAAGACGAAGGAGAGCAGGGGTGAGTCCTCGAATGGCTTTTTGAGAAGGGAGAAGACCTGCCACGGCTGATTTGAGGACTCTTCATCGGTTGTGCCGTCCGAGTCATTATTCGATGTTGATGCGGGCTCCGAGTCAATGGGTGTTGCGGTCACTGACTTGACTGATTTGTAGGGCGCTTCCAGAGGTGCTGAGGCGGCCAGTAGTGGTAGGAGCAGCGCCGTCGCAGAAACGAGATTTGAGAGCCTCATCTTGTTGTTATTGTGGTAATGGACGAGAACGATTGAGTGATCGACGAGATGGTCGTCCGATTATTATTATTGTTGTCCAGCAGTAGGATTCGAATGACGGAAGTTTATTTGTGTCGCAAGATATGACCCGAGTTTCAGCAAAGCAAGGCCCAAGGTCGTGACTTTGTTGAGAATTCCGGTAACCGTAGCGTTGGAAGCTGCGCAATGGATTGTGAGGATAGAGGTCGGCAGACTGTGATTATCGCTGGCCTGCAGGATATATGTCTGGGAAGAAAAGGGTTGGCAAGATGCGAAAGTCAAAAGGTCTTGAGGTAATTATTGAGAAATGCGCGGTTGAAAGGGGGGTCGCGACTATTAATCTATACGGTGCATATCTATCACTGCTAGTCTAGGCATCGTGCTAGGGCTTCTGCGAATCTGCGACATTCAACAATCCGAACTGGCACCAACGGTGGACCGCTCCATTTACCGGATTGCTATTCGTAGAGCAGCAAACGTACTGCACGCATGCCGGCTTTCCAGCACTCGCATTCATTCTGGCGGTGGACAGTGTTTTTGATGACCGTTGTCTCTACAGTGATTCAATCATCATGGCGCAGGATCGGCATGCACTGCTGCGTAAGCCTCTTCGGCCTCTGCTTTTTTACCCTGGATGATGCGCATAGTTCGTCGGATATTGCCTCTGGTCTTGCAAAGCTAGAACGCGTGCAAAATGCTTGAAAAGCCCATCGACGAATCACCTTCAATCTGCTACAACACATGGGCAAGTGTTCACTACATGTACAGTAGAAGCGGCAAGTGACTCGACTCGTTGCAAACAACCCTGAGACTCGACAGCGATGATGGAAACAATCTATTCTATGCGAAACGTGCCTCCCATCTATTGACACACTGACAGCATCACATTGCTGAACTGAAGAGTTTCGCCAACTCTCAAACAGCAACAAGCCACAGCGAGTGAATGTCCCACGTTTGGTCATCTTCAGTTGCAAAACTCTATCGTAGTCATCTCCACTCTGGACAGGGGCAGTTGCTGTTTCGAACCATTACGACCTGCTTTGATTGGAGACATGGCCATGTTCATCTTCATCTCGGACTTCTCGATGGTCGAATCACCATGATTCTGCCGTGCTGTGGAGACTCGTTCGGCTGTCTCCCAACCAATTTTCGCAGCCACTGACGCTGACCGCAACGACGGCATAGTACATGTACGACACCATCTGCCGTCCACTCTACGCAAGAACGCATTGTAAATGAACTCGGCAGGATAACTCGGATCACGACAGCGCAACGACGCGACAGTATTGATACGCTCACACGTAAAGGAGTAATGTCGCATAGAGTTCTGGACTCGACCGCTACCCCAGCGTCCGCCCGCTCGAACGTCGCGTCAAGCATCTCACATCCTTGGGGTTTCGAAAGGAGACCCACCGTTTAAACCATTCATAGTGCAGGCATATCAAGCGACAAGCCTCGCAGCCGTTGACAACGTCGACTTCGAGAACACAATAGCGGGATCTGTTCAATCTTGCATGGTAATGAATATACAGATAAACTCGACAGTCCGCAAACGCAACTTGCCATCGTTGCACGACATCCGTATCACCTAGAGCGCCTTTACTCTTTCCGCCATCTGCCTCAAAATCTCGACCGCTTGCTCCCTCACCTCGACCGTAATCTCAGCTGCAGGTTGTACTTTAGTCACCAGCCCAACTCCGCTACCTGCATATGTCGTCAAACGACCAGTATTCTCATTCCATCCCTCGTCACCTTGCTTCATTGCTTGGTCATACAATTTCTTGTTCTCCTCCATGTTCATACCCTTTTCAAAGTCCTCATAACTGGCGTTGACTACACCGCGTCCTCCGTAATGGACAGGCCAATCTGTCGTACCACGCAGACTGTCGTAAACCTTACTTCGTACTGTGCTTACACCGCCGTCTTTGGCTCGCAGTACTGCTTTCTGATATCCAGGCGCGATCGTGGCTTCGTCCGCTGCTAGATACCTTGTACCAAGAGTTGCTCCATGAGCCCCCATCGCAAGCGCCGCTGCGAAGCACGTCCCAGTAACGATACCTCCGGTCGCAACGAAAAGAGGCACCTTCTTGTCCGACTCACGAGCAGTCGCTGTGACCGCCTCGATCGTCTCTGGTAAGAGTGGGATGAGTCCGGCACCTTTGGACAGTCCATGACCACCAGCGTCGGTTCCTTGTACTACTAGTACATCTGGCTCCGCGTTTTCCACGACGTTGAGGGCTTCGGCCACAGTACCAACCTGAATCCAGACTTTGGTCGCCCCATTGGTAGCCTTTCTGATCTCGCGTGTCCAGGTCGCCAAGTCTTCGTACTGTCGAGGTGCGAACAACCATACAGCAGCAGGTCGATTCTCAGGCTTTGAGATGATTGACATGGTCTTTTCGAGAGGTGCCCCCCATATTAGTAGACCTACTCCAATGGGTAGAGTCTCCTGGTTCGTTTGCAGCGGATCTGGGGATTCAGAAAGTAGTTTTCGTGATTCTGACAACCACTGTTCTAGATCTGTGACATCGTTGCCCGCTCCAATGAAGCCCAAGCCACCTCGAATGCTCAGTCCATGTCCTCTGTGTGCATGACGATAGCCTCACCTGCTTTTGATACCGCTACAGCCAGAGGAGCGAATGCTACCGTGCGCATCGGAGCGCTCGATATGAGTGGCGCTTTCGTCCACGGGTACTGCTTTTGAAGCTCGTCCATCTTGATAAAATAAAACGAGAATAAGAAGACGGGCAAGACTTACGAGAGTTGTACCATCACAGACCTTTAATCGGAACATGCATGCCCGAGGAGTGACGAGAGCAAGGAGCATCATCCTCCGTCTCCGCAACTCCGCGATGAGGAACCGTCTAGCTTCATGCTAATCGCGGGAGTAGCCGCCGCATCTTAACTTCACCGAGCGCGCTTTCCACTTCACATGGCACTTCACTTCACTATCAATTACCACTTTTGGCGATCTACATTTTGGTATTGGACACGACGCTCGCGCCTGCCCAACATGAACGCTCCAGATAGTGAGCTACCCCGCCATGCTACAGTCATAGTTGTAACAGCTGACCACAATTAGGGTATGTCATTTCCGCTCTTACCCACGAAAAGAAACCCATCAGCGCCCCCTACGATTAAGAATATCTACCCCGACGATTACACTGCATTCAAAAAGACAAAGGGAAGAGTCCGTCAAAGATGGGTCGAGGATGGGGCTCTGATATTCCCGCGAACTCGCTTTCGCGCATGCACGCGCACAACGTCCACAACAACGCAGCTGACCTCCAAGAAAGACACGAGCTCTTCCTGCTCGGTGAAGGCGAGAAGAAGGTCACAGAAACACCCGAGACACGTACGTTCTCTATTCTGGTCAAGTCAGGTCTCTTCAACTGACACCTCTCAGGCGTCCCGAACGCTTCAGTCTTTCTCTTCCAAAAAGAAGATCACACACTCGGTAACCTCCTCCGCGGCCGACTCGTCAAATCTCCACAGATCATCTTCGCCGCTTACAGAGTACCGCATCCGCTGTTCGCCAACTTCGAGCTCAGAGTGCAGACCGATGGTTCGCTAACACCTAAGGAGGCCGTGGTAAAGGCTTGTGCGGATATCGTGCAGGATCTGCAAAAGCTGGATCAGGAGTTCACCAAGGAGTGGGAGTTGAAGAAGATTGCGGGCGCTGGAAACAGAGATTTGTGAGAGAGGAGGGTCTGGTTGAGGACAAGCGATGCAAAAAGGCTGAGTTTTGCTGGTGTTTGGTGGCAGGATGACACATCAAGGCGGAGTTCAGGCGTAAGAGTGAAGGCATGGCATGGTATGGTATGGTATGGTATGGTATGGTACACCAACGGAAGTGGAACAAAAGTGCTCAAGAACTGCGTTACGATACCCACGGATTAATTTGACAATTTCGACCTTGGAAATTCCCAGATCTAGTCTCTGTGCAAAGTCTTGAAATCACCGGAAGCCGACCTGATGCATCACTGACTGATGTTGATGCTGACAAGATGTGCGAAACGTCTACGACGCAGAATGAAAGGAGGCGACCTCGTGCTGAGCATGGCACTATTGCGAACGACTCACACAAGTCAGCAGCGAGTGGACAGACAGCGTTTCGCTCGCTGTAGAGCTCGCTGTAGCTCTCGCGGTCGTTGTCGCGGTCGCTGGCGCGATTGGGAGAGAAGATTTGTTTTGAGGCATCAGGTCGGACCCTTTCGTAACACGCGCCTTCCTGGCGTCAGACCATACGCGTCACGTCTGTCTATTAGGCAGCCACTCTTGAACATGAACACGATGTATGACCCTCGAACCACGTGGAGATGAATACAGGCATGCCACTCACCCGCTATGCTAATCCACCACATTACATACCCCTTAATCCGCGCATATGCACCTGTCTAAATCCCAAACCAGATGTTGTAACAATTTGCCAAAAACAGATTCGCTCGCGCGTATTTACAAACAGCGTCGCCACTGCATCATTATGTTTCATCTACTGACTCATCTCCTCTAGAACCTCTCCCGTGGTCCGTTACCGTGGTTTTCAAACATGTCCTCCAGGTATGCACTTGGCGTTCGGCTGCCGGGCATATCCTCGCCGTGGCCGGTATTGACGCCCAGACTGCTTGTGCTTGGTTGATTGTGCAGAGTTGCTCCTGGTGGGAGAAGATTGCTGGTTGGTCTACCTCTGCTGTGCTCGCGGCTGCTCGGTACGTGGAGACCTGGAGCGTACGTGTTTCTGTAGCTTGCGCGGCGTCCGTCTGGTGAGTGATCTGGATCCAGTTGCGAGCGGCGCGCATTAGGGTTCAAGCTTGATCCGAGGGTCACGTTATTCGCGCCTCCTGCTATTTGAGACGATGGAGATGCATAGTAGCCAGCTGGAAGGTATGACGAGCTACGGTTACTGGTGGACAATCCAGCCATGGGTGTGCCTGCCGAAGGTGCCGCAGTAGGAGAGAAGAACAGAGCAGACGGATCCGTGGGAGGAACGCGGCTTGCCCGCGAATTTCCCATCGGCTTTCCGTTGGCGGCAAGCGGATCAAGAGACAATGAAGATCCATCTGGAGCATGCGAATAAAGTCCTCTCGACGGCTTCGAAAGCGGATTCGAGATCCATCCTGTCGGTCCCTTGGAATCGCCCATGACAGAAGCCAGCGCCGCTTTCTTGACAGAGTTGTTGATGGAGTATGCAACCATTGCGCGCCACGCCAGGACGCATGCTCCAAGAAAACCAAGGACTGCACCGACTACGATGAACACTGTTCCTTCCGGGAGTGAAGACTTTTGCATGAACGGCGCATCTGCGGTGTATGGGACGACCATGGTAGGAATACCGGCACCAGCGACGGTTGGCGCACTCGTCAGCTTAAAAACAGAGTTCGTAGCAGTCCCAGATGTAGCTGCAGTCGTGGAATCTGTGGTGACAAAAGAAGAGGCCGTGGTAGAAGCAGAGGTTGATGTCGAAGATGCTGCCGTACTAGAGGTCTGTGTAGTCTTGCCAGTGATGGTGCTCAGATTTGGCAGATCTGTTGTCGCTGGCTCGGCCACTGCTTCTGCGTTGATGAACGATACAAGGGCCAGCAAAAGCAAGCCGGCGGCTGCTACGTTCATCCGTCTGTGTGGTCGCATAACGATATGATATTATGAGGTCCTCCTGTTGTATCCTAAATCTCCAGCTCTTCAGTTCCGGTCGATTTGTGGGAATGCTTCAATGTTTGCGCTTGGCTTGTTGCGCTGGGTGAATCCGCTGGATGTGTACACAAAGTGAAGTGGATCTCGCGTCGATCTCGAATTATTTCAACTGCCACAAAGTCAAGTCTGCGTAAGGAATGGATAGCAATAGTATGCTCGCGGAAGGGTATCAAAGAGTCTGTTGAAAGGAGGACTAAGGATGTATTGATTCGCGGGAAATGAAAGGGAGAGAGATTCGCGGTTTGTTACAATTAGGGTTCCCTGCATGGAAGGAACGCCTCCCGGAAGGGGAAGCAAATGCATCCATAACCTAATGCCAAGACCATGCGCCTCGCGGCTGACCGCTGGGCAACCACAACCGGCGTGCTTGCTATTTTTGTTCTTATCGATACGAGTCTTTGAACATTTTCCGGAGATTGTCGTATCGCATCATTGCATTTTCTCAGACATTGTCAACAGACTCGAATCACGGACCTGCAGAAGCTATACGCGACGGACAGCAACCATGGGTGTACAGAAAAAGACAAGAAAATTTGCGACGGTCAAGCGCATCATTGGGCAGAGAGATGTGCGTCTGAAGAAGAATCAGCTCGCGCAAGATGCGGCAAATGAAGGAGAGAAGAAGAAAAAGGACGAAGTGATTCGAGAAGTGTATGTCTCTCTGTGGTGAACCGTCCAGGCCGACTCTGACAACCATCGCAGCCCTCAGATGCCATCGAACATGTTCTTCATGCACAATGAAGCACTCCAACCTCCGTACCCGATCTTGGTCGATACCAACTTCCTCTCACATACTGTCCACCACAAAATGGATCTCTTGAAGACGATGATGGATTGTCTTTACGCCTCGGTACGACCGATCATCACATCCTGCGTCATGGCCGAGTTAGAAAAGCTCGGTCCTAAATACCGAATAGCCCTACGGATAGCGCGTGACGAGCGCTGGGAGCGACTTCAATGCGATCACAAGGGCACGTATGCAGACGACTGCATAGTGGACAGGGTGGTGAAGCACAGGATATACATCGTTGCGACAAACGATCGGGACCTGAAGAGGCGGATCAGAAAGATTCCTGGTGTGCCAATCGTCAGCGTTGCCAGGGGCAAGTACGTGATCGAGAGGCTGCCAGACGCACCGGAGCATTAAGTGAGAAGATCTGACAAGTACGACTGAGCTCGCGAACGCAGGCATTCAAAAACAGTGGCTGTCGAGTTTCGCAACAGGCGGCCCACCTACAAGCGACTCCATCTTTAGGTTACGCTTGGCAGATCAAGTTGAATGCGCCGCTTACCATGGAGGTCTTTCATCGGAGGTCTTGCCTACCTTGGCGGCAAGGTAAGGGCAATCGCCGCATCGGTCTCTCGACTTGCAACTCGCCCATGAAGAGTCATTAGAGAGGCACATATCACGACCATAATGAGAAACCAATTTGGCAGGATGACGACCAATCACGACGGCCAAGCAGATATTGGTGTTTGGGAACTGGCTATTTGATTGAAGCCTTTTCCAATATGTGCGCTCCATACTGTACCTGTAGGAAAGCGCGGCTCGCTCCACGCGTGTTGATTGGGCGCACGTGCTTACCGTAAGCGCCGTGTCGGCACGGCTTGTGACAGGCCCTGTGGTAAGCTTCACTTTACAGCAAATAGCGCTATAAGTCAATTGACTTCCGATTGCTCGAATCGACGGACTCTTTGACAAATTGTTGTAAGGACAGACATCTCGTCTGTCATGCCGGATGAATTTCACAATGGTACCGAGACCGGACTTGGTTCCGAACGCACGCCGGTCTCAAATCTGGTGTCGTCTTCACACGAGCAACAACCTCAAAGAGTCAAGTTCATTAAGCCGGATGGCTCTGATATACAATACGCGGACATGATCGGCCGTGGCATGGAATGTGTCGTCTGTCGATATGCTGAAGACAAGGTACTCAAGATCCCTCGTCGCATGGCAATACAAGCCAAAGACGGGACTTGGTCACAGCCAGAGAAACGCTATGTCAGCGCGGATTCTATGGAGTTAGAGCAGAAAGCATATGAGCGATTGTACGGGGTTCCAGGAATTGCAGAATACTACGGCATCGAATCGGGCGGGATCGCCATCAAATACTATGCCAAAGGCTGTCTGGAGCTATGTCTGCCCCGCGCCGACGAGTCCACTCGACACAAGTGGATGATCGAAGCGACGGAAATTATTCACAATTGTCATGAGGCACGGGTACTCCTTTTCGATATCGCTATGCGAAACTTCGTCGTGAGCGACGACATGACGCTTAGGGCTATCGACTTCGAACAGGCGGATGTGCTGGCATATGGCACCAACATGGCGGAGGCACAAAGTGACGGATTGACCGTCAAGATCGACTTGTTGCATCTGGGCTGCGTTCTTTATTCGCTCGCTTCCGCTACCAAGTTTCAAGCCGACTGTGCCTCTGAGGAAGAATGGCCAAGCGTATTCCCATCGACTGAGAACATCGCGGCAGGACAAGTCATACGAGGCTGCTGGGATCGGCGGTACTCAAGTGCGAAGGAAGTGCTCGAGGATTTGAGAGCATCGCTCGTGGCTGCTCCTCAACCAATTGTTTTCGCCCATGATGCGCTGTCGAAACTAGCTGCATCAATGACTGCGTTCTGTAGCGTACAATAACAGAAGAACCTCAATAACACGACTCCACAATTCATCGAGAACCGGCGTTTCCCTAGTGACAATGTCTGCTGACATTATAACCAGCAAAGAGAGCACAGGCGTTGCGACAAGCGCTTCAATGTGCGACAACACCTGCATATGCGCCGTGATAAGCTACAGCCGTGTAAAGTGATATGTGGGCACACTGCAATCTGCCGCAATGCAGCGCGTCTTCCGCCAATGACCAAGGCACCTTCACTTCTTTCACAGTGATGTGATAGGCAGCAATGCCGCTGTATCAGTGAATGACCTGTCAGCAGCTGCATCAAGCAACAAAGGCGCAGTATGTAATTTATACTCGGCACACCGGTGTCATCATGAATGTACAATGGCAGCCAGGCAGCAGTTGTCTGTTCATCAATATAAGGCAAGCAGATCATCGCATAAGACCTTTTCTTCTCAAATACAAATCCTACAAGTTCAAAGCTGTTCACGGACCCAAAGCGACCGACAACGGAAATATCACAATGTGTCGCTTGTGGAACCCGACTCCAGTCAGATATCCCAAATGTGGCCACACCATCATGGAACCCTCTCATCCGGAACCCGAAAGATGCGAAGCAGCAATCCAACGAGGGCTACCTTTGACCTACTGCGATCCACTCACACCGACAAGCATGGCCTCCAGCACCAGACGGGGTCGAAGGTGTCCATCTTGCGAGGAGGCAAGTCGCCACTATCCATCACTTTTCAAATATACGGGCTATGCTCACTTGCGTACAGCAATACCAGATCGCAGTACAGAATGCCGAGGCAGAACGTATAAGGCTCGAGGCAGAGGCGGCGGCTGCAGCGCAACTGAGGGCAGAGCAGCGTACCAGAGTCGCGGCTGCGAAGAAGGGAAGATGAGATTGTTGAAGAGCTTAGTTTTTCTGTATTTGGATATGCAGACAGCCCTTTCATGGGTTGCCGCATAAGCGATGCTTCGCGGAGGGACACCTATGCTCCTCTGGATGATGTTTGTGTACGAAAGGTCATTCCGAAAAGAGATACAGTCATTGCAGTATATCTCATGCTCTTGTAGAAGTATGTGCTCATTTTGTGACTGGCCTCTATAGATATTGTTCACCGTGACATCTCTCATGTCAAGTATTGATGACGAGCTGTGGTCGAACAGAGTTTGGGCCTAACAGCCTGGCGCAAAGCGAAAATCTTGGGTAAATACATGTACAGGCACAGCGAGTCTGCAGATCTGCAGATTCAAGCATGGATTGCACGTCTTGCTAGATTCTATTGTTGAGTAAGAATGCTCCCATTTATGTTTGTGTACGGACAACTAGTCTAGCGATAGCCTATCTACCTATCTGCAGCTCGCGACAATGAGAGTGTCTCCAATTTCGCAGTGTCAAGATGGGTTAACGATTGACAAGCAGAGCTCTGCACGCTCGAGATTTCCCTTCAACTTCAAAGGTTCCTGAACGTGAGACAACCAACAGCAGATGCGGTATCGATCGAAATTAGATATCCAGGAGAACTGGTCATCGAATCCCGCCTCGTTCACTTTAGTCAGGTGGTACGTTACTGGCGCTTGCCACCACCAATTGCCTTTGCAGTCGATGTGGTGAGGCAGCGGCTCGGACATCTAGTCCAGTAGTGAATAGTTGTAGTTCACAGGCACCTACTCTGTAAAGCCGAGAGCTTGCAGCTCCTTGCGGACACCCTCCTCGGTGGTGATCTTGGAGATCTGGGTGGCCTCTAGCTTCTCGCCGCCGGCCTGGCGCATCTTCAGGTCATCGATAGCGCGCAACTTCTTGTGCAGAGCCCTGATCTTCTTGTCTTGAGGAGTGCCTCCATCAGGGCTAGTGACGGAAAGTCCAGGAGCTTCCATGGGTGCAGGCGCTGGTGTGCTAAGCTGAGGAGGTGGTGGGGGTGCGTGCTGCCTGTTGGTGTCTCTTCTCCTCGATTGACCTCGAGGAGTCTCCATGCCGTTCCTCGACCTGCTCCTCGCATGTTCTCTCTTTTCTGGGTTGAGAGTCTCAGCGCCGTGTCCATTCGTCGCGGCTGGAGCAGCCAAGCCAGCTCCCTGAGCTTCTGCCTCCTTTGCCTTTTTCGCTTCACGCTTCTTCTTGTTCTTCAACGCAGCTTTGCTTAAGTTCTCGTCACCGGCACCAGCGGTGGCGAGACTAACACCGCCACCTTGTGCAGCTCCTGGGGGCAGAGCTTCAACTGTCTCCGCTCCAGGAACCTGACGCTTCGCCTTTCCAAATCCATTGACGACACCACCGCTAGTGCTCGAAATGCCGTCTCTGACATATGCAGCACCACCTTCATCCTCACGCTTGAAAGCCAAGGGCGTAGCAGTTCCTCTGGCACCAGGAGGACGGTAGGCACCAACTGGCTTTGAAGGTGTTTTAACAGTCTCCATGTACTTGAGTGCAGAGGAATGTGGCGCTGGGGCCGGATTAAGAGGATTCTCAAGTGGGTGTTGGGTGATTGACTGTGGTCTCCACGCAACCTGGTACAACTCGTTCATGTCCTCGCTGTACATGATACCACCCAAAACATGCCAGATACGAACACCATTCTCGACACGAAGACGAGGACTGGTCGTAGCTGCCAGGATGTGCTTGCCATCAGGACTCCACTCACAAAATGTCGGGTTACTAGCCTTGATTGTGGTGATCTTGAGAAAGTTCTTTTCGAGGTCGTAAATGTCCATTTCACCAGCCAAGTTTCCAAAGCCAGCGACAATGACGAAACGACCGTGTGGGGAGAAAAGAATGGTGTTTCGGGGGCCGAGATTGAAGTTGTGGACTGCCTTGGCACGTTGGTTGAAAATGGTCGTCTTCGCGGGCATGTATCCATAAACGACACCAAATTCGCGGGAGTTCGGTGACCAGTGGACATCATGGATCGGGCCCTCCTTGTCTGCAATATCGTTAGTGCGTATATAGACGTCATAATTAACCACGGCTTACCAAGGTCGATTCTCGCATCAAAACCACCAGCAGCACTAAGAATGTACATATTGGTTTCGCCATAATAACTCTTGTTTGTCTTGTCAACATCGGTAGATGCCAAGACGATCAAACTGGTACCCATCTCGTTCCACTTGAGCTGAACCTTGTCGCTCTTGAAAAAAGACTTTTGAGAAACAGGGGCGTCGAATGCTGGCACATTGAAGACCTTGACAGCAGCAGGCTGTCCTTTGCGCTCAGGGATAAACACAGCGACAGACAAGTTCTTGCCAGAAGGAGTGATGGCAAAATCGGTGACACCTTCAGCGCGCAGCTTCTTCCAGACGGTGCCCATGTCGTGAGACTCGTAGAACTGGACCTCGTTGGTAACACACCTGGCACAGTATTTTTCATCTGCAGTGTATTGCAAGTTCCATCCAGTCGGGTTCTTCTGCACGTATCTTCCAACTGGCACGCGTTCGCCATCTTCGCCAACGTTTTCATCTATGGTCTTCCAAATCTTGAGGTTCTTGGTCGCATCTCCGTTCTCGTCCTTGGAAGGTCTCTGCCAGGTTATGATGTAGGTTCCGAGCGGTGAGAAGCCGAGATCGAAAACGTTCTGAGCGTTCAAGGTAGCTACCACATGACCAAGAGAAGCATCGACAACAGTCACTCTGTAGCATAGTTAGAGGTGGTCCGTCTAGGAACCGGTCGGGGGCTTACTGTTCGGGTGAGGCCCAGGCGAAGAATTGGCCGTCTGGTGAGTAAGTCGCACAACGAAGGTTACCTTCTGGTCTGTGTATAGATTAGCGAATGTCCTGATATGTTTGTTGGACAAGTACGCACTTGGAGAAACCCGGGACTGGCTCGTAGACTGGTGCAGCATTGAGCATGCCAATACCCTTGGACGTACGGACTGTCGATGGATTAGGTGAGGTTAACCATTTGTCTGGAACTTGTGACTTACACGCCAATTGTGTTGGTTGAGCCATGACTAACGAAAGTCACAGTAGGAATGGCTTGGTAGTGATTGACTGTCAATTGCGCACGAGAGCTTTGGACCGGCTGTGACGCGATGTTTTGATGATGCTGGAAAGTCGGCAGGGGCAGCACGATTTGCGAAAAAGTGCAGCGAGGCTTTAAGCTGTGTTGCTTGATGAGATTGAATAATTAAATCCACCTCAAGGTGTAAATTGGCGGCAACGCAGATCCTGAAGACAAAGAATGCACGAGAACGTGGTAGGATGAAGGAGTCAAGAAGGGAGAGAGAGTGGAAGATGATGCGGTGTTTTACGGGTGATGCACTGTATGGGAATTTCGACGTCGGGGCACGAGCAACCACGACTCGGGCACTGCCCTGTCAGCACGAGCAAACATATGACTACTCACATACATACTCCGTACTGTCATAGATATACGAAGGCTATGGTAGTTGACATTTCTGATCAATTATGAGTGTGCTATGCATTGCTAGGTACTTGGATTCCATGTGGCTTTGGCCATACGCAGGGCTAGGGTAGGGCTGAGGTTCGAAGTATCACGTGCACGTCTACTATTTACCGGCCTCGTCGGCGACGTATGTACGATAGGTCAAATGGTCTAGAGTCGATGATTCCTTCAATACTGTGGACCAGAACTACCTTATTCAAGGAACAATGCACACCAGGAATGGTATATCAAAATCGACTTCCGCATGCGGCAGGTTGATCCCGGGCTGCGGACGCAGAGCCGCCCATTACCAATATACTGGTTACAAATTTTGCCGGTCTTTCGCAGGGAGTGGGATAAGAATGCAGACAACGAGGTGATTCATGAGCTCACCACTAGATATGCTCACACAATATAGTCCATGTCATGAAAAACCTCGCTACCGGTATGTGTGTCGACATGGTCATCCGGAGTGGAGGCAGTGTGATACCCAGATCCGAGGTTCGACCGACCCGTGCGCGTTTCAGGTTTTGAGCAGGAACCCTTGGCACTTTCCGTCTGTAAAGAAGGCTGTCCTTTCCTCATCCACCACTGCAGCTCTCTTCTTCACTACTGCACGCTCTAACAAACTACGACCGTTGCGCGTCAACGTCCACCTCCCATCGTCAGTCCTCCATCCGTCAACTCCTCCGCGACGTTGCATTTCGACACACGATCGTTCGTGCTCTTGACGCGTTTGTCAATTTCGACCTCTCGTCGTCACTGTCGTCGCGTGTAGTATAACGAGTCCGGGCACATCACCAGCTGTGTGCCACACCGATAGTCCAATTCGCTTACGAGCAGCTTCCATCTCAAAGGCAGCTCAAAGGTTTGGCAGGTGAAACAAGGCCTTCCTTTCACCATTCATCAGCCGCCTGCAGCGTACATACCACACTGCTTCATCTCCAAATACACAGTCCCTTCGCCGACACCTTCAAAACCCTTCCAAGCACAACCATTTGACTTGCTCAGCAAGACATCTGGAAACTTCTCACCACTACCACCGTCCATCCTCCCCGTTTCTCCGGCTTCTTGCTTCTGTACGGTATCATACCTTTCACACCTCATCTTTGCGACGCACACCTCCTCTCCGATACCCTGTCGAGCGCATACACCGTCCTCCCTTCCGTCAATCGCTTCACCCACCCCAGCGTACGTAAAAGGAAATACAAGAAAAAAGGAAATACAAGAGTTCAAAAAGAAGCAAAAATACTCTCGCCATCACACGTGCTTGATACACATTACCCAAAATGTCTGCCTCAGAAACACCAGCCTCTGCTCCTTCACAAAAGCGTCCACTTGAAGAGCCTTCTTCGCCGAACGGACCCACCGATCAACCGGATGCCAAGAGACCAGCTCTCGACAAGGTCAAGGAAGAAGCAACAGATGTCACCACCGCCACCACTTCAGCAGCTGAGACTGCCACCGATGGTGCGGCCGCTCCAGCTATCGTAAAGTCAGAGACTGCCCCTACCAACGGAGATACTGCTGTTCCAGACGCACCGCCTGCTGGCATGCCAACAGCGTCGCAAGTATTAGAGACCCAGCCCATCCAGTCCACATCAGCAAACGGCGCAGATGCCGCTTCGGATCAGACGCCTCACCCACCTCAGGACGAGAGCAAATGGCTTCACCTGAGATCTATCATCTCCAGTGCCGAAGCTGCAACTGTCATTGGCAAGGGTGGTGAGAATGTATCTCTTATCCGAAGGCTGTCTGGCGCAAAGTGCACCGTCAGCGACTACTCTCGAGGTGCTGTCGAGCGTATTCTGACTGTTTCTGGTCTTGTTGATGCTGTCGCAAAAGCTTTCGGCCTGATCATTCGCACTCTCAACAACGAGCCTCTCGAAAATGCCTCTACTCCCCAATCGAAGACCTACCCTCTTCGTCTACTTGTTCCTCATGTCCTCATCGGCTCGATTATAGGAAAGGCCGGAAGTCGCATTCGCGAAATTCAAGATGCTTCTGGAGCCCGTCTTAACGCTTCAGATCAGACTCTTCCACTTTCCACCGAACGATCGCTTGTCATTCTTGGTGTTGCTGACGCTATTCACATTGCAGCCTACTACGTCGGCAGCACTCTGTCCGAGCAACTGACCGAGCGCTTTGGAGGTCCTGCTGCGTCTGCGTATGCTACGAGGAGTGGAGGTCCCGCCGGTGTAGTACCAGGTGGTATGCAGGTCGTTCCATACATGCCTCAGGCAGCTGGTGGTCAATGGGGTCCACCGGAGCACTTCCGTCGCCAGCAGCCTGGTCGTGGCGGTCCTCCACCTGCGAATACAGCTTACGGCATGCAGCAAGGATACAGTGCAGCTGCTCCGATGCATCCGCAAACACCGATGCATTATGGCGCAGGGTCGCCTCGTCAGCCATACGTCGGTGCCGGTCCTCAGGCACCTACAGCTTATGCCCCAGCACCACACGTCGGTCATGCTCAACCGCCGCAACAACCTGTCGCTGGTATGGTTCCTGGACAGCCACTCACCCAACAGATATTCATCCCGAACGATATGGTCGGTGCAATCATCGGAAAAGGTGGTGCGAAGATTAACGAGATTCGTCAACTGAGTGGAAGCGTTATTAAGATCAACGAGCCACAAGACAACAGCAATGAGCGTCTGGTTACCATCACCGGTACACAAGAGTGCAACCAAATGGCGTTGTTCATGCTCTATTCACGACTTGGTCAGTAATGGGAAGAACTTCTGAGGAGATAGTACTAACAAGTTTATAGGTCAAGTGCAGCAAGGCCAGAAATAGGTCATCTTGGCTCAAGACTACGCACACGCCGCAAGACGCCTCCCAATGCGGTACAAGCACGGTCTCAAGGAATGAGAGCTACGTCGTGTGGCAGGTCCATGCGTTGCGACAGACAATGTCTTCCATTCCACAATGGTTGGTCCGAGCTCAATTACTGGTTCACTTCACTTTCTCCGCCTAACGGCATGGCAAGCATCTTACCATGATATATGCCCAATGAACATCATCTTACCTCACTTGCCTTTTCGCACTTGATTATCACGTGTGCCATGACATGTCTTGGGACCATACTGAGATGTCGCAGATTCAGTCAAACATCGACATGTCGCATAGCTGCAGAGTCTCTCTACGGTCAAAGAACGTCGAACAATGCCGCTTGCGGAAGCTTGCCTATGTCCGCATACAGTGGTGCAGTTTCTTTGTCGCTGCATGAGGTGTATCAAGATGAAAACTGAAAAGTCGCACATGATGATTGTATATCTTCTCGCCCTTCTAATATCTTCTCGTGCTCGATTACTGTCGCTCGCCCATCCTCGGTACCTATCGGCACGTGCAATCACGGTCAATTGCCTGTCATCCCATCTTCTCTACCATATCACGTGTTTGCCCATCGACGGTCAGCAACCTCAGGCACCATCAATTGCTCGTGCTATACGGAAAGAGCTTGTGAAAGCAGCAGGAACGCAGCAGTCGTCTGCACATATTTAATAGGCTCTCGTCGCCGTTCATCTGAGCTGTCACACACATACGGAACATCTACAACCAATCGAATACATCTCAACTCACCAAGATGACACGCACTCGAGACGTCTCCCCCTGCGAGGAGTACACAGCTCGTCACCACCGTTGTGGACCAACAGACATCTTTCCAGCTCCACGAATCCCTCTGAGAACGACCTTCAAGAACTTCCACCGCTTCGCCACGGTTGTTGTTGGCACCGGTAAATCAGCTCAGAAATACACCCTTCACACCGATCTGCTCACATCATGCTCGCCCTTCTTCGCCGCAGCTCTCAATGGCTCCTTCGCCGAAGCAACCGACCAAACAGTTACTCTCGAGGAGGAAAAACCAGAGACCTTTGAGTGGTTCATCCAATGGCTCTACACCGGTACTTTGACCACTGCCATCACGCCCTCCTGCTCCTCCACTAGCAGCCCATCCATCTCTCCACCGTCCCGTCACTCCAAAAGCATCACCCCCAACCCAACAACCTCGCCCCCAATTCTCGGCGCAGTCTCAACGCACACCGACGGCGACCTCCGCAACTCCGCGGGCTCACCCAAGTACTTCCTCCTGCTAGACCTCTACGCACTCAGCGACCGCCTGCTCACCAGCGACCTAAGCAACACGATCCTGGACACAATCGCCCGCCTCTCGGAAGCAACCAACTCAGTCCCCACGCCATCCGACACGTACATCCTCTACGACAGCATCCGCGCCACGGCGCCGATCCGCACACTGATTCTCGACCTCTTCACGTACAAGAAAACGGACAAACTCCTCGAGACGCACAACGACGAGTGGCACCCGCGCTTCATGCGCGAGGGCTGGGTGCGCAGTAAACGGCCCGGCCGCGAGGCGCTGGAGCGACACGAGTTGCGCGAGTGGCGGTGTGTGGCGTATCAGCTCGCCGTCGCGTGCAGGGGTTGCAAAGAGGTCGTGGGACCCACGAGTGAGAGGGCCGTCAAGTGCGAGGTTTGTTGCTGGGTTTACTGCGCGAGTTGTGTTGCTAGGGGCGAGGGCGGTAGTCTTGTTGGTGGTGAGGTTGGGCCTTGCAAGCCTTGGCTTAGGGGCGCTTGTAGAAGGTATCATGAGCACGGTCCTGCTGGGCGCTGAAGGAAGGGATCGGTTGAAGAGAAGTGGAAGATATCGAAACGCGTCTGGACGACGGAGTTCGCTTTGAGACTCACTCCGGTTTTGGTTCTGGGTTTGATCTTGGGTTGGAATGCGCTGACGCTGGCATTGAGCATGGCGTTTTGCATTCGCTTGGCTCGATTGATTTGCTAATCTCTGATATTGGGAGGAGCGTCCTACAGCGCAGTGCGGAAGATACCATTTGCTTATACGCTAGGGCCATCTACTAATACTATCTACTAATACTTATGCTACTCCACAACGCCATCGCTAATGCAAAGACTGAAATTTCCTTTGTAACACAAGACACAACAGTACACTATTGGTGTGGAGGTCGGCCCAACTCGGTACTTCCCCTCACTTTCTCGTAGCCCTTTGAGAGCTCAACACTAGGTCTCGACGAGCCGTCCAGACTCGCTCGAATGGAAGAGCTGCGTACTGATGAACTACTGCTGGTTCGACGGCGTCGTCTCATCTCCTCCGGATCATCTGGCTTCAGACCACTGGCGCGAGCGTATAGGTTCAGCACGTCTGTCAAGCTGAGCACGCCACTGAGACGACCGCTTATACCTGATCCTGGGAGTACGGCGGCGCTGACTGCCACACTCGGAGCAGCTGGAGTGTATGGTGGTCCCTGTGTTGGTGCGCTGAGTTGATTCATCGTTGGTGGTGGAGCGACCGATGCAGCGGGCTTGAGGGCGGGTGACGGTGGGAATGACGAACCGGGAGACGGTTCCGAGTCGACTATCCACATTCTGTGTGAGCGTGTGGCCACTAGCTTGGCGACTGTGTGGGCGAGGGTGCTGCTAGGCGTGACGTGGAAGACTGGATATGAGTCTTTTCCATCGTTCATGCCGCGCTCGGAAAGGATGACGCTGAGGAAATGGATGCAGGATGAGTTGAGAAGTGGTAGTGATGCTGTACTTGTGAGTTGCTGCAGCTTTAATTAGCGAGACTGGATTTATTCATATTCGTATAACACCACAGACCTTGACATCGACGTGTGAGATGTTGCCAATGACGTGCTTCTTGTTGTCAAGAACTGCCAACGATGTGATTCCTTGAAAATGCATCAGGAGCAGTGCTTCTTTCAGGGGCTTGTCTCCGCTACAGTCGAGTTAGCAAGTCCCCCCGAGTTCAAACGTGCGTACTTACTTGATAGAGATCACGTCGTGACTTCCCAGACTTAGGTTGCTCAATGACCTCGAATGTAATGGCTCGATGTTGCCAAAGCTCTTGTGGTTCTGCCAGAAGAATCTGACGAGACGCAACTGACTCAGTATACCGACAACTTCGGTCGTGCCCTGCTTCCTGACAATGATCCTGTGGATGCCTCCTCCTAGCATCTCCACTGCTTTAGTAAGAGTGTCAGTATGCTCCATGAAGGCCGGGGGTTCTTTTCTGCCTAGCAGATATCGAATGTCTTTCAGCGAAATAGGTTGATTCTTGCGCGCTCTTGTCATCACATCTTCGATCTCGGATTCTGCTGGTTCCGAAGGAAGCGCGAGATTGGTAACGAAGAGGAGGTAGGCATTCAGATCGTTGTAGTCGAATGCGCCGACCGCTGTCCTCGTGTTTTTGTGCTCCCGTATGAGGACGACATTCGGCGCGCCAGAACTAATCAGGAGCTGTTCATCAATGAGCAAGACTTCCACAACCATATATCACCCCGCCTGATGAATGGGACGGAGACTAACCTTTGTCGCGTCCTCGACGCTAGTATCCACTTCGACAAATCGCACCTCTTCAGGAGCAATGATTTCTTCGACCTTGATACCCCTCCAATCTCTTGCAGCGAACTTCTCGTCGACTCTATCATTAGGCGCGACTGGTGGGTTATTGATGAGATCTTGTAATGCTTGCTGGGAGAACGAGGGACTTCGAGCGGAATGGCCTCGCTTGTTATGGTCGACAAAGGACGAGCGCTGAGAGATTGCCGGGCTAGAAGGTTGTCTGATCTCGTGAGGTTGTCTGATCTCGTGAGGTTGTCTGATCTCGTGACGGGGTGAGTGCAATGGACTGCTGTTCGCGGCATTGATGGGAGGTAATTGCAGTCTTCCCGGAGGTGAGGGAGAGCTGGAGATCGCTGATGAGCTGCTGGCTTCTTGCCCGCTCATGTTTGTAGTTGTTCGGTCTGAAAATTGGAAGAGGTCCTCCTCTGCGTCGTACTGCGAGTTGACTTCTCAACTTGGCCAAATCGAAGATACAATGAATTGAATGTTTCTGTGGCAGCCGGTTGTGCTGCACCTGCGAAGTCAAACAGCTGGAGCTCCCCCACACTCACGCTCCCGCCAGGTTTTGACGTTGCGGGAGGCAGCGTGATCTTCGTCGTCAGTCAAGACACTGATGAGCAATACCACAACAACCGAGCACCAGTCAAAGAGCTAGATGCGATAGAAGAATGTCCAGTCTCTACATAGTGACATTACTCCGCACTGAGCGGCCGCTCTCTACCCAATGCGGTCGACCCAAGCACGCTCTGATTGGTCAGGACGGCTGTTGTAGTCCGAACCTTCTTCTTTTCTTATACAGACTTTGTAGGATAATTTCGCGCGACCTTGTACATCGCATACCTTACTGAATCGAAGTCGACCTCATTCGTGCTGCTCGTGGTTGTTACAAGTCGACTATCATCTTCTCTAAATATTGATACTACACAAAAGTCGTGATCGAGTCAACTAAATCTGCTTCTGCGCAGTCTCTGCAAAGCATCAAATATGGCACCACGCGATCCAACCTCAAAGCCAAAGAGGCGCACCAGGAAGACAAGAACAGCTGGTGAGTTCATTAACCTGGGCATATATTGGAAGAGCCGATTATAATGATCCCAGACCCAATTTCCTCGTCGGATTCATCAGATATATCCTCGTCCGACTCAGAATCATCACCACCATCACAGCAACCACCAACCAAGAAATCAAAGACGTCAGAAACGAGACCATCGAAAGCAGCAAAGTCGTCGACCAAATCGAAGTCATCAAAGACCAAAAAGCCCGCCCCATCTCCGTCAGCCTCCCGCTCACCAACACCCGACACAGAAATCCCCGCCACCGCCCGCAACGAGATAGGTGCAACGCGCCTCCCCTCGACCGCCGCGGCAGAAGAAGCATTCACGACCTACTACCTACGACAAATAACGACGAATTTCGCCGATGATCTGGAGAAGATCCGCGGCGCGAGTGATTTCAAGTCGGGAAGTCTGCCTATGCTCATCGAGGCGCTGAGGCAGGGACGGGCGTGCTTTGGGGAGAGTGAGAGGGTCGGTGTCGGGCGAGCTGTCTTGGCTGCGGCTGAGGGTGCTGAGTAGAGCGTCGGCGGTGGCTGGGGTGCTGGACGGACAAGGGTCTCGACGGGTTGCGGCGTTCTAGGGACGATGTATTGGCAAGGTAATCTATGCGGGCAGGTACTACAGTGAGATCTCGACCTGTACTACTTGGCGAGTGCTTTTTTGTCCAGGGTCGCTCATGGGAACGGATCTTGTGCTCATCTCCCTCATGTCTCCAGGCGGCAGGGACGACATTCAACGCAACAACGACAAAAGGGATCTGTTACAGGGTCGCGGCGGTGCTTGCAGCGAATCTCACCAGGGCGTACCACGGATCTCAGTCACAGAGCTTGTGCGGCAGTTGGGCAGGGGACTTGAAATAAATGTCGCGAGGGACCACGGGCGATCTCTTACGACGCATGTGAGCGGGACTCAAGAGCGCATCCTGCTCAAGGGATGGTGGAAACGATCTTGCAGAGGCCCCACAGGTATGTATGCATTGCATGGCGGGTACAGGAACCGGTGATGCAGGATCGCCTAAATGGCGTTGTACTGGAGTATAGTGTACAAGAAGGATGCTATACTTATCGTGCTATGCTTGCATAAGAATGGAACGAGCTGGTGCTGTGTGACGTGATTATTATTGTCGTTTGACTATAGGTGGATAGCAGCATTGTCGATGGTGGCCGAGATTCGGACCTTAGGATCTGAATGGCGACTGGCCATCATGCAGCTATTTTACTGTATGGCGAATGTATTGTTAGCGGAGCTGTCGCGCTGTCGTTGTGGAATCAGGCTGCGATGACCAGGGCTGGCGGGCCTATCTCCGCCAGACCGTACAGATCCGTTCGCGGTGAGCCCTCAGGCTTTTTTGCTTCTCATGCAGGTTATGTAGGGGTCGGAGTTGGGTCCTGCAGGCGAATTGGACGTGATAGTGATGCACAATACCGCGGAGGACGCTCCGAGTGGTGGTTGAGACTGTCCGAGGGGCATCAACCTCAGCGCACGACGTTGGGAGGAGTTCTTGCGAATCGGCGCATTACATGCTTAGATGGCTGGGTCATCATAATGACAGCACCCGCACGTACCCCAGCGTCCAGTAATTCGACCACAAACACTACCTGATGGTTCGAGTCCATAACGCTCGCGCATATTTTTGCGAATACCGCGTGAATTCCTTGTCTAGCTTCCGCCACATCTGGTACGACCGTGGGAGTGGTTTCCGTGTTTTCTTATCTCACCTGCGTGAAATACAATGCGGCTTGTAAGAGCCAGATCTGTGAGGATTCAACTGAGTTTGAGACATCCGCAATCGTACACAGGGTGTACCTTGCCCGCATGAGCTGTGTGCGGGATGTGTGATCCCGTTCAGCTGTACGACCGGAGGAGCAGCATAGCTTGATTCCTGAAGGATGCTAGAGAACAGAGAGCACCACATGCCGCGATAGACGTTGAACCGTTCAAGCGGTACCGCCGTCAACTGTCGTTCGTTCCTAACAAGGTCCACCGCAATTCTCAAGCGTTGAGCGCATTAATTGTTAGCATTAACACAATATGCATCCAAAAGGCGACGATCCTGATGGGAATTTGATAAACGAAATATTGACAGTAGTGTAGTGGACCATGGGCAATTTGGATCCCCATCGCCCGTGTGGTCTGCAGCTCGCATGGTTGGCTGCAGAAAAGCAATCAATTAATTGCCCGCGGAGGGATCCCGTCCGTCTTAACCCCGGTGTTGGAGCTCCACTCTCCCCAGCGCTGGAGTGCATAGCCTCGTGTGCTCGAGTCGTAGACGGGAATTGGCATGCTGAACTCTGAATCTGAAGCCGTTGAGAAACATTGGCATTCGCGACAGGGATGCTGCTCTGTCGTGCATGTGCGGGATTTCTCAGACAACAGCTGCAGCATCCGGTTATCTCCTGCCGTCGGGGAATTGTGATCGGGACATGTGGCAGACCAGGAAGTAATTTTGGGGGCACAGAAACACAACTCGACTTATCGAGTGGTAAGGTTGATGCGTGTCGCGTCTTCCCCATTCCGCGCGGCAGAATCCAGACCTCGAAGCTTTCATGTGTCTGAGATTCAGCAGAACGTTTCTGACTGTTCGTTGCAATTGGTCAACCAGTGTGGCTGTCTTTTGGGCATGTTGAGCCGAATATAATAACATGTCTCGATATCGGCCTGGTCGGGTCGTTGATAGCGGAAAATTCCATTAGATTGATTGCACTACCTTATTCGTGGGACGACCGACGACGACGTGTCACAGCTTGCCACGAGGCAAATCGTCGGATCCGATAGAGGCCTGTGCCAAACCGACAACAGTAAGATGTAGCGAGATGGAGCGCTCCACGCAGTGTACTGTATTCCACGTAAAGTAGTGTACATCAAAGCGATAAAAAGATACCGCATCAGATGACAAGGCTCGTCGTGCGACTTGCATCATGTTATCATTGGATCCATGGAGAGGTGACACAACCAGATGGAGAAGATGGAGTGGACCTCATCGAAAGACTGGTTGGACACGCCAAACCACCTTTATGGTGGAGTGCATACAACGAGCTCATGATCAGAAGTCGGTCATGGTATGGTCGCCAGAGTTGATGTACCTATGCACAGTGTGACAGACAAGTTCTGCGTGGCCGCAACGCTGATCGATTGCGATAACAGCGCGAGTCCTTACGACGTCTGACGTTTGAAACGCGCATAGCAGATCAGCGCATGCAGTCAGCAGCAATGTATGAGGTGGGGGTTCGACGATATGACACAGAATGTTCGTACAACGTATCAAGTACGATCAATGTTCGACTGTGGTTCATGGTGCTGATCTCGAGCAGTGACAAGCATAAGGGCACGTTCCGTTACGTTCTGGCTGAGATTGACTCTGTAGATTGTTTCCGAGATCTTGCAGGAGCCGCAGACATCATCGGTGTTGGTTCTTTTGTCTCATATCGCCCTTGCGTCACGGTCAGTGAGTGGTCAGATTTGGATCTGGTATCTCTGAGCACAGCTGGAAAGGTGGAACCCCAGATCTGTGTGGGCCCGTGGCTGCAGTTTGTGAGATACGCGAGATCTAGCGCCGCGCTAGGATCGTGGCAAAAGCTGAACTGGCAGAACTGGTCGACGCTTGGGCGAAAGGCAGTTCCTGTAGGTCCCAAGTATTCAGAGTACATGGGTACTTCGATCGTGCGAGCACAGTACGTACCTGAGACTGGACACTGATAGCCTGTTGGTAGCTAAGGTACCCAGATAGCCTCGCAGGAGACGGGAACACGCGAGAACACCTCGGTTTGCAGCGCTGTGCAAAGCTAGACGAGCTCGAACGAATGAAAGAGGGAATTTTGAATGTCGCTCCCAATGCCCAAATAGTTTTGCAGCTCCGAGTGCCATTTTACGCTGCATAGATGAAAAATCTCGGAGCTTTTGTGGATGTCACTGGTGGGAGAGAAGGGAATTTGTTTTCGAGTCAGAGGTCTGACTGGCCTAGCGCAGAATCTGAAGTTGGAACAGAATTCAGAAGAAGTGGGTTCAGATTGGGTCCTGCCGTTGCTCTGCATCTGACGGTAGCATGACGTGTGTGGAGTGATTTGTCCTCGGTATGCGACTCAGTCGATCAATTCCGCGACGAATGTGGATGGGCCTGCTCGTGAGCTGTTGGCTCCAAGCTTTCTGTTGTTCCTGGACAAGCACAAAAAGAAACAGGCCCGTTACTGAGATCTTGCCTAGTCGAAACGGCATCGTGAGCTAGGATCTGAAAGACGAAGATCTGTACTCCTGTGCCGTACAGCCATTGTCAATATTGTCCCGTCGAGCCGCGTGGAGCTCCCTTCAATTTTCACTGCTCCTGTTTGGGAAAAAAATATCAGTCTCTCAAAGCATGGAGATTTGCTTTCTGCTTACCGCAAAATCGACGAAAGTGCCGAATGTTTATTGATTGTGGACTTCAAGGTACAGTACTTTGCGCGAGCTAAGTAGCAGCCTTTGATTGTGGATGATAAAGATCCACCGAACAACAGCAAACGACAGAAGATACTTTTTGTACGATAAACGGCAGGACCGACCAAGGTACGAGTATGGGGAAGCCGCTCAATTGGGAAGGTGTAGTGGCAGGCAGCGCACTGGCCAGTCAGAGAGCCAGGGCAGACACGTTCAATCGCCGATTGACTCTCTGTTGGAGATCTATCCGACCGACTTTCACTCCTTTTGTCTTTCCCATTGCAGCGGGTGTCATCTTTCCGACAGATCTGTTCTGCCAATTATAAATCAGCTGGTAAAAACGCCCAGCCATACTGAAGGTTGGCCAGATATTTCTCCGAGATTTGATTGCGGTACGGAGAAAAGGCTCGCAAGGTTGAGTGCGCACTCTAGACATCTGACTCTGGATTCGCTCGTCGGTCTCCTGCGCGGTAAGGTATGACATTTGGTGGGAAGATCTCCGTCATTCCTGCCTCAGGCATTGGTCACAATTATGGTACAGTATGACCGCTCGTTGCTCGTACAGTGGAATTTCGGTCAGGTCCTCCAGTCTCTATTCTTAGCGGTCACCCAAAACACCGACTGTGCACAACCACTTCCGTCTCCTGGGCGTCGCACAGTCCTGCAGGATGCAGATTCGATCGCTGAGATGGTGCCTTGTCTCTGCATCAGATTGTCCCACTCCTATGCAAATACAGCGGCAGCTCCTGCAGCCTCGGGCTGTTCTGTGAGATGTGGTGGGGATTAGATGGGTTTCATTCCCCGAGCGCGATGGAGCCTCACCAATCCTGAGCTCTTCTTCGTACCATCAAGACGGGCTCAAGACGGGCTCAAGACGGGCTGACTCTGTGCTGAAGGGCCCCCGCTTTTTAGATCTGCTCGTCCACGCTACTGCAGAGGCAGATCGCAAGCGATTGATGAGCCGCTTTCTGCGCCCAACTCTATCGGTTTCTTCCACAATTTCCCATCCACCTTTTGCAAATCACCGTCCGTCATTCGCCGCTACTGGCGCCTACCGCTGAGCTAACACTGTCAATCGCTTCCGATCGGCTCAATGCGCCAAATGGCAACTACCGCTACCGATTGCCTCCGCGTGGTCTAGAGAGCTACCACTGCTTGGGTGGAAGTAGTCAAGTGGGTGAGGCTAGCGACTCGCGCAGCAGCTCGCGAGATCCTCCATGCTGTGTTGTACTGTGCACGGCATCTGCGCTGGTGCGAAACGCCATCAGGTCGTACCCAGCACTCCATAATCGTTCTCTACTGTGCTGCCAGCTTCCCTGCTCAGCCTACCCTTTATCTTCAACCTCCATCCCACCCTGCTTCTCTCGCACACACTCGTCTCAAGAATTATCTTTCTGTCCGTTTCGTACAGACCATTTGTTATTAGACAAATCAAATCGACTGTGCCCAACTCACTTCCATACACATCTCCAGCCACCTTATTACACTACTCAAGCCTCCCCACTTATTCAATCGAGTCCTGCCGCCTACTAGCATAGCTCACTTTATATCAACCATACCAACACTCCTCTTTCCTTCACACCACACACAACGCAGAAATGCCTCCAGTCAGAACTATGACCGCTCCTAAGCCGCTCAAGACTGAGCGTACTCATGAGGAGAACCAAGAGAGGTTTGTCTTTCTCCAAATTGCTCTCTCTGATCAACACTAACTCTTTCTCAGAGCTTACATCGCTGCCTCTCGCCGTAGTGACCGTAGTTTGGAAGCTCGTGTCGAGAGCGCCAGACGTGCTAGTGAGATTCACAAGCGCCGTACTGGCCGTTCTCTCCGAGTCACGGAGCAGGATGTAATCAATGAAGAGATGTACGAGGAGGAAGCTGACGACCTGCCAATGCAATACCGTCGTCTCACTGCACACCTTCAGACCAGCAATGCAGACTTTGACCGCAGACTTGCTGCCTACCTTACAAACCACGTCGCCGTGAGAACTGCTCTTGGTCAGGCAGTCAACGGCAACCAGTTCAACAACCCACCTGGCTACCCCAACCCTTCTCAGTTCGCCGACCAGAGCCAGCAGTTCCAGCAAAACCTCTTCAACACCTCACAGTCTATGATGCCTCCTCAGAACAGGTCACCGACCATGTACCGTCAACCCAACTTCCAAAACAACCCACAGGCCTACCGCAACATGCACAACCGCTCGGCTTCTAATCAGGAGTTCCAAGGTTTCTCGAACGGCTTCCAGAACCTCGATCCAACCAAGATGGAAGACCGCCGCATGTCGATGCCCGTCCACAACCAGATGCAGATGCCCCAGAAGAGTGTATCACCCGTCGCCTCGAGATCACCTTCATCATCCAACCTCGCCAACCTCAAGTTCCAGCAGCAGTCTAGGCAGGTTTCACCGAGACAGGGCTCGCCCAACTCGGATGCTACACAGCAAATGCAACCATCTAGCTTCCCATCGGCGTTCCCCAACATGTCCGGTAACATGGACTTTGGCAACATGGGCAGCAACCCTTTCACCACATCTCTCCCAACCGAGTCACAGCAGCTGCTCGCTGGTGCATTCGACCCAAATGATCCAATGACAGCTATGCTCATGGGTGGCCAAGCCAAGCAGGATCAACCTTTCTACAGCTACAACCCTGTCGACTCTTCGAACTCGAAGAAGAATTTCACACCATCATCTGGTGCCGACGGCATGAACCAGACTCTTGCACCAAACATGCTCGACACCAACTACCCTTCCTTCGGATTTTCACACATGCACTCCGCCTCCGCCGACAGTGTGCTGTCACCGTGGAACAACTTTGGCAACACCGGATTTGAGCCTCAGTTTGGCGACTTCAAGTCATCTGGCTTCAGCCTCAGCGGTCAGACCAGCGGTCAAGTCACACCTTCCCTCGACCAAGACTGGTCGAACCTCATTGATGGTAACGCATGGGAAGACCAGTCATCATCACAGCCTGCTCTCGCATGAATGAGTTGATCATCATCATTCTCAACTCTTCACTACCTTGTACTATATTTTACGACTTATGATCTCTTTGACATGGCCGAATACCCTGGGGGCTACTTTGGTGCCTCTGACGGCTAGGCGTATCGGTTGGTTAGGATAATGGCTAATGTTATTAAAATTTACTGCAACAAAGTGGTCAAGAAGGTCTTGAACTACAGATGCAAAGACGCATATTAGACATGCATATATTCCATTTTTTGGCATGGGTTCCTCAACCCGTGCCTTTTTCCACAAACATCCTCCCACTCTTTTTGAACTTCGTCCTCCAGTGATCAAATTCTTGACTTGACCTTGAATCCGTCCTGATAATTCCATTTTCTCCAGGCTCTGCACGGCTTGACAGTCGCAAACTTCGTCAGAGTGACTTATCCCCCGGACCGTTGTGCCGAGCTGGTTGATGTGAGACATGCGGGTTCTTTCTCTTGGCGGCTGACGTCGTGCCGCAACTCGTTTGAAATTCTGGAATTCTGCAATCTGCAGATCGCAACTCTCGCGCGTCGTCCTCCGATCCAAACAATTGACCCGCTGCGCCGACCGGTCGATATGTCTCTACCAATATCGAGCATGAGCCAACCTGATCATCCTGGTCAATCTCGAGGCCAGAAACGTAAGAGGCCCGCTGCAGTGAGGGAAGCTGGTGTATCCGAAAAAAGCGACCACAAGCGCGATGCGAACGGCCTGACAGGGGGTCACCAGAATCACAGCAATACCAGTGCATCGGCAAAACCGAAAGCATCGCCCTCAGTCAGACCTGATCGTAGCACATCCAGTGGTGGAAGGCCTCAAGGTCAGAGTACTGGTCGGCGCGCTGCGCTGGAGAAGGCACGATCGGAGCTTCCAATCACTGCCCATAGATCGTCAATCATAGCATCTCTCAACCAGACGGACATTCTTCTCCTGTCAGGTGAAACCGGTAGTGGAAAGTCGACACAGCTCCCTCAATTCCTTCTCTCTACGCCATGGCGAAAGAACCGGATCGCAGTTACACAACCTCGTCGAGTAGCTGCCATCAACCTGGCACGACGTGTAGCAGACGAGCTCGGAACACCAGTCGGAAAGAGTAGCCCTGCGGCCAAGGTCGGATATAGTGTTCGTTTCGATGACAACGTGGGCCGAAGCAACGATATCAAGTTTCTTACTGAGGGTATGCTACTGCAAGAGATGCTGCGGGACCCAGGTCTCAGCGAGTACGATGTTGTAGTGGTCGATGAAGTGCACGAGCGAAGCGTCAACGTGGATCTGATACTCGGTTTCTTGAAGAATCTCGCGCTAGGCGTAGGGCCTGGTGTGAAGAAGAGAAAAGGGAGAAAGCTCAAAACTGTTGTCATGAGTGCCACAGCTGATATCGAGAAACTCACAGAGTTTTTCGAGCAAGGCTATGCGCAAAATACCGACATTTCAATCGACGATCCAACACCTGTGGCTGCAAAGACCGATATGGACAAAAATGCTTCCAAAACAGCTCAGGTTGCATCTTCTGATCGGAAGATAGAGGCTGATGCATTCAAGCAGAATGACCCTGTAAGTCAAAAGGCAGCTAAGTCCGCCGTCAATGGCCAAGAGTCTCGTTCTGTCTCGCTTTGTGTTGTTCAAGGTCGCCAATATCCTGTTCAAACAATCTATCTACCAGAACCAGCTCAGGACTTCTCAGATGCCGCGCTGAGAAGTATCTTCCAAATCCATTGCAAGGAGCCTATGCCGGGTGATATATTGGTCTTTTTGACGGGACAAGAGACGATTCAGTCGCTGCAAAAGAACGTCGAAGAGTACGCCCAAAGCCTTACACATGATTATCCGAAGATGCTGGTCTTGCCTTTGTATGCCGCTCTTTCTCAGGCGGCTCAGCAGCGCATATTCGAATCTGCTCCACCAAACACACGCAAGGTCATTCTAGCCACAAACATTGCCGAGACCTCGATCACTGTGCCCGGTGTACGATTCGTCGTTGACAGCGGGAAAGAAAAACGTAAACAATATCGACCACGGCTTGGACTCGATTCATTGCTCGTCAAGGCAGTGTCGCAGTCTTCTGCCATTCAGCGTAAGGGTCGTGCAGGCAGAGAAGCAGCTGGCAAGTGCTGGCGACTATACACGGAGAAAGACTACAACACCTTTGAGTCTTCTACACTTCCGGAGATACTGCGCTGCGACCTCGCTTCCGCCGTACTTACGATGAAAGCCAACAGCGTGGAAGATGTCCTGAACTTCCCACTCCTAACACCACCATCACGCGAATCTCTAGCACGAAGTCTCATGCAACTTTACTCTCTAGGCGCCCTATCCGACAACGGCAATATAAGCGACCTCGGCCGCAAAATCGCACGCTTCCCACTTTCGCCGTCCTTCGGCCGTGTCCTCCTCGCAGCTACAGACGACGACAAGAACTGCCTTCTGCCCGTCATCGACATCGTCTCGGTCTTCAGCAGCGACAACAGCATCTTCCCCGCCGTCGAAACCGAGCAAGGCCGCGAAGAAGCGCATACCGCACGCCAGCGCCTCTACCGCCGCCAAGGAGACCACCTCACACTCCTCGCCGCCGTCCAGGGTTACGCCGCCGAAACAACCGACCGCAAGGACTGGGCAAACCGCCATCTGATCTCGCACCGCGCGATGCAAGGCGTCATGGACATCCGCAAGCAACTGCGTTCTATGTGCCGCGCGCAAGGTCTGATCAAGTCCGCGACTGCAATCACTGACTACGACGCCGATCCCGCTGTCGACGAGACGGTCGGTAACGGGATAATGAAGTGCTTCCTGCAGGGCTTCAGACAGAACGTGGCGCGGCTGATGCCGGATGGAAGTTATAAAACTTTCTTTGGAAACCAGAATGTTGCTATTCATCCTAGCAGTACTCTGTTTGGACGAAAAGTGGAGGCGATTCTGTATAATGAGTTTGTGTTCACGAACAGGACTTATGCGAGGGGTGTCAGTGCGGTGCAGGCCGATTGGGTGGGTGAGGTTATTGGTGGTGACGAGGTATAGGAATATAAGAAGGCTGTAATACGACACAGTGATCTGACACGTGGACGGACACTCGATTGAAGAGTCAAGATATTGAATACAACCTATAGACCCGAATATATACCAGCCACCTGCGCTCCCGCTTAATGCTTGCCCTTGTTACCCATCAACGCCAGCTTCTACACAAAATCGACGTTCGGAGAACTCAAGCCAATACAAACGCCAAACCCGATTCCAATACCATGAACCTATGCCCTCCCTAACTAAACCTCAATCTCCTCTACAACCTCGCCCAACATCCTCAACCCAAAGAACGCGCTCACAGCCTTGAAAACCCGCAATCGACCAACAACATCCTCCTTCTTAATCGTGCCCACCCAAACCCCCGCACACGAGCAATGCTCCATGAACTCATTGACTCTAATACGGCTACACTTGCCACACTTCAGATCCTGCGTCGTCCACTGCAGAACAATCTTCTGCACCTCGGCCAACAACATCTCCTCAATCAACAACCTCGGGAACGGATGAGCGCAATTCGTGCACGTGACGTTCAGCACCACTTCTGCTGCCTCGGCGCCAGTGGTCGCGGAGATGATAGACGAGTCCCGGCACAGATCCACGTCCCGCGGTACGCAGCACTCGGGACAACTCAGTCCGCGGATCAGGAGGGTGGAGGACGGGTTCGAGAAGGCGCCCTCGGCGCTGAACTCGCGGATCTCGAAGAGCGAGAGGAGGTCTTTGCGCAGCAGGCGTGCTTCGAGCGTGATCGTTTTGTCCAGACTGAGGACTTGCGTCAGGGACTTGACGAGTTGCAGCACGGGATTCGAGGTCCCGGATGCCAGGGATGTAGATGATGGGTGCGAGGGGAAGGACCAGTCCGATGCCAGCTCCGGGTGCAGCAGTTCGGTGCGTTGGCGCTTGATGAGCGTGGTGATCTGTTTCTTGAGCGGTGCGGAAAATGGCTTTGCCAGCACTGTGCCAGGAGTTGTCTGGTCGTCCGCTTCCGAGGCGAAGACGGCGGCGTGGATGGGCAGCTGAGTCGGACGAGGAATCCCGTCGGCGCCAGCTGGTCGCTTGCGCGCGTGCATTAGCTCGATATACGCAATCACCCAGTCGTTGAAGATGGGCTGCAAGATCTGTGGCAGGAACGAGGCGAACTGCCAGTGCATGATTGTGCTTAGCGTTTGCGTCTCTGCGGACACGACTTCGACGCAGCCCTTGCCGCCGTAGTTGAACTCGTCGTACCAGACGAGGTAGTCCCAGTATTCGGTGATGGCGAGGTCAAGGAAATTGAACGACGGCTTCGCGTTGACTGTTTTCAGGATGTACTGGCTGTAGGCGTATGCATTGCCAACTTCTGCCTTGGTGGTCTGAAGGAGCAGACGTCCGGTGCTAGCGAAGACGACGTGAGAACCAACTCGTCTGAACTCGTGAACGAGCTGTTGGAGAGCCTTTCGGGACATCATCTGTACGTAATAGTGCAAGGAGCGGTCGTACAGGAAGGAGCTAGGACTCTCGATCCATCGAACGAGATGCTGAACCATGATGTCGGCCATCGTGCTGCCTGAACATGCTTCTTGCCACCAGGCTCTGACCATCTCTCTCAATGCCAAGATACCTGCCTGAGCAAACGCATTTTCAGACTGCATGACCTGCGTCGACTCGTCAAGACCGTCCTCAGTGGGAGGTGGTACGTTCAGACCCATCGCGTCAGCACCTTCAGCATCATTGAGCACAGCCGAGGAAAGGATCGTGTTGATGGCGAGATTCTTGACACTGAGATCGATACAGACCGAAGAGTAAGTGCCAGGGTTGTTAACCGAGAGCATTTCGACAGTCTCCATCGATCCGAGAACATCATCCTTTTCGTACCCTGCATGGTCTGGCTTGGGGTTTGCTGACCACCACAAGACCACCTTTTCCTTTTGCAGACGACGAGCGTATGCAATATCGATAAGGAAACGAGGGTCATCTCGCTCGAGATTGCAAAGGGGAACATTGCCATATCTGCTGAGTCCGACGAGATGCTCCAGCCACGAGCCGAGGTCGAGATAGTGTCCGACCAAACGTTTAGCAACGAAAGATTGCCAGCCCAGTGGTGGCAGCTGCTTGTCGCCGTTCTCTGATTTGAGCGGGAGTAAAGGGAAGGTCTGAAGTATGGGCAGATCATGCTTCAACAGACGAGGCTGTTGTGATTGCAGGACCAACATCAGCGGTCGGCTTTCCTCCTTTTGCAGCACTTTGATCGCATCTCCCAGTTCCTGCAGAGCTCGTCTTTTGGTGGTGACTTGGACGCTCTTGAAGTGAAGGATCTCCTGGTACTCAAAGACGTCCTGCCATGGCTCGCCATTTGACTCTTCAAGCCTCTGAGTGAGTGCATCGCGATATATGCGGTCTACGTTTGGCATGCCCTGGTCGGATCGAGCGCGATTCAGGATGATGATCTGAGCTTCGCTCTTGGTCGTGCTGAAAAGGGCATAGATTTGACGCTCGCCTGCAATGACATGGTACAGGTACAGGTACGCCAAAGGTGCTTTGCTCAAGTAGGGCGTTTTCGAGGGGATGTGATGCAAAGCCGAAAGGTCAAATCCTTGCTCGAGACCTTTTCCGAGAACACCGCGCTGCGACTCGTCGAAGGTGCACGTACTGCCCAATTCCAGCATGGCTCGAACCTCAAGCGGTACCTGCGTCTCGTACACACCTTCGACACTGTGATAGTTGAACAGCATTGCGAGCTTTTCGGTCTCCTTCACGTAGACTTGCTCTGGCATGCTGAGCTTGAAGAGATGTACTGATGCATGACCGTTCGGCAAGGCGTGCTTCGTAACCTTTTCGACACCTACGCCGTCGATGGATGCGTCTGGCAGATCGTCCTCCTTCAAGTTCAGATAAATCTGTCTCGGAACGATGATCTTCAGCTGGTGAATCTTGTTATCGATCAAGACGAATGCCTTGACCTCTCCAGGAATCTCAGTCAAGCATAGTTGCAGAATTTGCCAGGTAGAGGAAAAGATAAGCTCAGCCTGGTTCCTGAACAACGTTCCCAGGCTGTCGCCGGCGTCGGGCTCCCTTTCACCGAAAAGCTGTCGTCTTCTCTTGCGGGCCTGCTTCTGAATCTTCCACTTTTGTTTCTGGTACTTGAGCCAGCCCTGGTAATCTTCGGTGATGGATGGCATGACTGACGGTAGACTGTCGTACGGATTGACGGGAGCAGCAGCTACTTCTGCCTTTCTCTTCTGAGCAGACTGCATCTGAATGGCAGCGCCTCTCTTTGTTTTGGTGAGGGCAGATGAGCCAAAGTCCTCAAGATCGAGACCATTGCGAGTTGCTAGAGTATTGATATCTGCCTCCATGAGAGGTTTTTTGGTGAACATGTCCGTCATCTTCTTCTGCTGCATCACATCCTCCTTGGTCCTGATCCTCCGGTCAAGCCATTCCGGATGTGCTACACGCGGAACTGGATTGCGGACCTTTTGCAATGCTGCCGGGATGGTGATGAGCTTTTGGATGACAGAGCCGAGACGCTCAAGGTAATAGTTCCAGTCAATGACGGTACGAGGATCCATATCCCCAGGGTCCTCCTTCAACCATTTCCGAAGATAGTGTCTCTTGACGGATTCCTCAGATGAGAAGATCGCCACAGGAATAGCACGTTCGGTGACTGGTGCGTTCTTCGGCCGTGAAGAGATGATGTACTTGCAGTTCAGGCCCTTGTCCTTGATCATCTGCTCACCCAGGAACTCTGCCAGACGCTTTGCTGTAGTAATGGCGGTCGACTTCTGCGCGCCATACTCTTCCAACGTCTTCGCCATGCTCTTGTTCTCGCAAATTAGATCAATAAGCTCCTCGTCTGCGAGCGTCGTGCCACGAGAGTAGAGAATGTCGAGCCATCGATTCGCGACAGTTGCAGTAGCGCCGTATACCTCTTCCAGCGTCTTGCCCTCCAAGAAGAACTTGAAGATTTGTGTTTGGAAGATCTTGATGAGTTTGAGCTCACCGCGACGCTTGACCTCGAAACCTTTCAACTCAGCAAGAGTACCATCGAAGTTGAACACAGCGTAACGTTTCTTCAAGTTCTTGTCTTCTTCTTTCGAAGTCGGCAGGATCATAGCCCGATATGGACCATCAACCTCGAAGAAGATCGTGTTGTCGCTATGGGTTTCGTAGCGGAAGGTGTTGGGGTCTTTGAGCTCTTGGTATTGGTGGTTGGTGAATTTGTCGTGGACGAGGTGGTTCAACATCACACAAGGATAGGAGATGGTAACCTTCTTACCGTTCTTGGTCTTGAAGGCAAAGTTCTCTGGGAAGGTAGCCGGCAAGATACACCAGATACCATCGGTGTCAAGCTCCAGTGGTCGACCAATCCTTTCTACCAATTGACGTGCCATCTGAATGATGCGAGCTCCGGTCAGACATGTTACACCAGCCATCTCCAAGGAGTACCATCTTGAACCTTTTCTCATGACGTACCCGTAGAAACTGTTCAAGATGACTTTGTGAGCGAGTTGGAGTGAGTCGAAAAGAACAATCATCTTCTTCGCCTCTTCAATCTCGATTTGGCTAGCGCCAGATGACTTGAGAGCATCAGTCTTTCCTTTCCAGACCTTCTGCTTGCCCTTGAAGTCGTACCGTCTGTCACGGAAGTCTTTGACAGTGTCGACGTAGAAAGGGTTCTCACGCCGACAGATGATAGCCTCCCGTTCGATTGTTTTCGATTCGTGGATCTTATGATAGACCTTCTTGCTGTAGTCCTGGAGTCGCTTCTTGATCATACCAGACTGGTCGTCCAGGGACAGCTCGTGAAACGCCCTGGGCAGGGAGTTTGGACCCTTTCCAGGAAATCGTTCGCTCTCCAGTGATTGACGGATCATGTTGTACTCGTTTCGCTTGGCGGGTAAGAACTCGCCTCTCCATGACCACGGCAACCTCCTGTCACAGGTCTTGCCAGGTCTGTTGAAATCGCATGCTGCACAATCTGACTCTTGGATCATCGAGTCTGGCTGTAGACGGTTCGTCGTCATGATATTAGGGTACATGGATGCGACATCCAAGTGATAAATCGAGGGGTTCTCCATTCGATTCGGCGTCTCCTTCAGCTTCATTAATCGCTCGGTAATTTGAGCCTTGACCTCGTCATAATTCGTAATGTCGTCCAGCGACTTCTTCTCTTCGACCGTAATGGAAAACTTCAGAGCACTGTCCAGATCGCGTATTAACTCGTCAATGGCTGCGGTGTCCAGTGCAAACTTGCAAGGAATGTCGCTACGGAACACACCACATTCGATAGATTCGACGTGGCCTCCGACGTAAGTCTCAGAATCCAAGAGATGTCCTTCCCAGAATGCTTCCCTTGGCGCATGGTGCTTGTTTGGGAGTACGATGTTCTTCTTGTACGCTTCAACCATGAGCAGCATCTCGCAAAGTGTGCCCGTGCCTTTTCTGAGGACGTCGTCCGGTCCGAGCGGTACGATGGTACAGAGGGAGAAAATGAACGGATGCACATACTTCATGTAGAGGTAGTAAGTTGCCACGGCATCGGAGACCGAGTACTCGGCCAGTGTCTGCGGTCGCTCGATGGCGTATGGTGTCATGAGTTCGGGATCCAGTTCATCAGGGTCGTAGCCGAGTTTGGCCACTGTGACTGCTTTGAGACCTCTACTTCCTTGAGGAAGGTAACTGTCTCTGTTCACCCAGGCAAAGGCGTCCATATGTGCGCAATGATTTGACTGGTAGATGTCCTCGCTGTTTTTCCGGAAGCCGATCTCCTGATACATGTCGATGCCGTGTATACTAGACCTAGTCTCGACATATGGCCAATCGAAGAAGTCACCGTTGTACGTCGCGATTACAGTCGGCTTAGCGTCTTTGATGCATTGGAAGAAGCGTTCCAGGAGAGCTCTTTCGTCAGGTTCATTAAAGATCATGAACGGACCTTCGTACTCTGGCTTCGGTGTGTAGTCGAAATCTGCAATGTCTTCAGACACAATTTCTCTGTTCGTGATTAGGAAGCCTTGTCCGTCGATCATGTACGATATCATCATGATCTGGTCCAGAGACGAATCCGGGAACTTCAGAGGAGCCTTGCAAGTTTCGATATCGAATGCCATGACGATAGGGTCAGCACGTTGTAAGTGTTCCTCATTACATGTCAAAGTGATGTGACCGTGTTTCGCGTCTACGAAATACCACTTTCCGACTCTTACGTCCATGTCGATCGCCAGGCGGACGTGGTATGGAACATCGTATTCTCGAATATCCACGATGAAGTCGCTCGCGTCGAAAATGCTTCCAGGCTTGCTATTTGACTCAATGTCGTTGTCGAACAGGTCGATTCCAGCATTGGCGCTCGCCACCTCGGCGTAGGTATCCATGGCGCTCATCTTACCCTTGTTCTTCTCGGCTATCGGCGCTATCGACCTCCTCACAGCCAACAGGTCGTTGACATTTGAGAATGTCAGCTTTAAGAGCGTCCGCCTATACCCTAACAAGTGATTTGGCATTTGTAGATCCTCCTTCTCAACTCTCTTCGCGCCTTTTACCAACCCTTCGAATGTCCTCCTGCACCACTCCTCAACCTCTGCTTCCTTGCCTCTTTTCACACAGAGCAAAAAGTATGGGTCGTACTCCACTGTGGCCTTGAATGTGTTGCCGTTGTCCTCGATGAAATAGAAGTCGACTCCAGCTCTCCCTCCTTGGATCTTTTCGTCCTCGACGCTGGTAGCGTGCATGTTCACGAGCCATCCTTCTTTCCTCTTTCCGGCATCGAATCGCTCGAAGCCCATGGACTCATCGATCTTGTGTGCTAATCGTGTTGCTTCGAGTTTCTCGTTCTGTGATGTGAGGTCCGAGTCTCGTAATGAAGATGCGTCTACGGTTTTGCCCTTCCGAGGACCGCTATATGATGTCTGTCCATTCTTTCCGAGTCGGCGGTAGACCTGCCCCGGCTTCTTTCCTGCTCCTTGAGCCATGATGTGAGATGTGATGCGTAATATTCCGTACTGATCAATTATATGGTCTTAGACATGGAAAGGAAGTCGCTGTGATGCTGAACAACTAAGCTAGAAAGGAAAGGCGAATGTGTTATGAAGGGTATCTTGTGTTGTTCTGAATGCGACGAGATACAACCATGAATCTATGTAAACGAGTTACTCGGCGCCGACGCCAGAACGCGTTTTAGCGCGTGTAAGACCCTGTCCCAAACACGAAACCACTTCTGGACGGTCGGCCGTAAACGTCGATGTTCCATGACGACTTCTAAAGATCTTCGGTCACAGTTCTAGGCCCAAATCATTATTCAGGCACTCAGAGCTCGAACAGAATGTCAGACGGCACACGGCAGATTCAAGTGGACTTGAACGCAAAACCAGGCGACAAAGCCTTCAAAGGCGAGCAATGGAGCGAAGCAGGTCCCACCCATGTCAGAGCGCCCGAGAATGCGAACCTCATGGCTGGCGGGACTGAACACACCGCGGGCGGCAAGGTCGGCGACGTAACACTCGGCGACGCAGTCAAGTCGATCAAGCGTGAAGACTGGGACAAATTCGCGGAGAAGCCATGTGTACGAGACTCGCTCATGTCTGGTATTGGGGCGGGCGCTGCCATGGGTGCTATAAGAGCCATCTGGAAAGGTACGTGATGCGGCCCTGTTTGGTCATAACTTCCCTAACGAGTGCGCAGCACCGGTATGGACAGCGTGTAGTTGGGCGGTCGGAACTTTTTGCTTTGGATCATTCGCCATGTATCAGTACTGCAATTTCCAGCGAGTTGCGGAGAAGGAGGGCATGAAGCGCGCCATGGAAATCATGGACAGGAAGCAGATGGATAGGAAGCAAAGAGAGGCAAGGATGGAGCGGGCGAGGGAATTGAGGAGGCAGAAGAAGGAAGAAGAGCAGGATCAGCATTTTGCGAATCTCAGAACGGGGACGGATGCCACTGGAAATGCCAGCCCAAGCGGCAAGCCTTGGTGGAAAGTCTGGTAGACTTGAAAAGTTCATGACATTCATATGATACCCTGTCATCTCTCAGCGACTCAGCGGATCTTGTTCTTACTTGCACCCCCAGTCGCAGTCGCCCCGCCACGCTATGCACATAAATTATACATCTGCGTCGAAATCTATCAACTCATCAGCCTACTCGGCTTCGGTCATCTCGATCATCCTCCGCTGGATCTCTGTCTGCAGCTTATCGAGCGTCTCTTTACCAAGCCACTTCAATCCTCCATCGCCATGTTTCTGTGCTTCCTGCGCCCAGCTAAACAGCACCCTCAGATTCCATAGGTCTTCCTGGGTAGCAGAGGCTCGTGTACCCCTCGTCAGCGCGAGCCTATCATCCAGAACAGTTCCCCGATCATCAGCATATAGGCTGCTGCTTGCGACAGACGGCAAGATCAAACCCAGGTCAGATGAGTCGGAGTCGCTGAAAGCTGGCAGCATGAGGAACCATTCCCATATTCTGCGCCATGGAGGGATGCTCTGAGCCTCGTTCAGCGTTGTCAGTGTTGAGCTGAAGAGTAGTGGGCTCGTAATCTGCGCGGGTGCTCGCCGAACACGCAATGTTTGGTTCGCCCTGAATGCTTCCAAATGACCGGGGTTCGAAACGAAGTCTAGCACCACCGGCCAATATGTTGGATCGTCTGTCTGTATAGTCGCAATGGTATTGAGCTCCGGGAGAAGACACGGTGACTTGAGATGTAACACCTGGTCGTTGCGTAGCCGAACTTGTAGCTTCATTGGCACTGGTCGTTGTGCGTCGATGTCCTGGGCAACAGCACAGCGGGGTTCTGCCGCAAAGACCCAGAAGTGTCGAAGCGCTTGCAGGTGCACTGTATTGTCGAGAACGTCGCTTGGGAATAGAGGGTAGAATGCGCAAATCAATGAGGCGGTAGCCATGTCTGACGTGCCGAATGTATATGTGCCTCCACCCAGGAACAATGTCCCGATCGCCAGGTGTGCCGCGAGATGAGAGCCATATGTGGTGGACGAATCTGTTCGACCGTGCAGACGACGCAGATAGCGAAATGTCTCAATGTCGCCTGTACCAGCCATGATGCTTGCCGCTGCCAAAGCCATCAGATCGATGCATCGCTTGACTGTCGTGCGAGCGAGCATTGCATCGTAATAGAATGCGTCTTTTTTCGACAGGATCGTAAAGAGCCTCAAGTACTCTAGAATCTCATCTCGAGCTATCTTGTTACCACTGCCTGCGTATTTGAGACCCAAACTCCAAGCAAGACCAGCGATGATATTGAAAGTCGCGATATCCTCACTCTTGAGTTGCAAAGGCTTGGTCGTTTTGTCAGATACCGTAGCATTGGCAGTGAAACTACGATTTGCACAAGCCGCCGGCAGGTTCTGTCTGATCCATCCGGGCACATCCAGGATGTCGTCCCACATAATGATGTTCTTCGCCAAGCTTCGCAACAAGAGAATGTCAGGTCTGACGTGATCCAGCTGAGTGGCAGTGTCAGGCACGTCAATCTTCTTCGCTATAGACTTGTCGCCAGTCTTCATGTAAATGAAAGCTATTGCCATGACAGCTCCGGCGACTGCTTTGTCGACGACGTGCACCGACTCAACGGGACGGGGTCCAATAGCGACGGAGAGGAGACGCTCTAGCAGTCCCATACCATGTAGACCCTTCAGGTTATGTCCTTTGCCAAGATTGATCAAGCCGAGCGCAAAGCCAGAAGCTAGTCGATAAGATTCATCTCGGATCAGTTCTGCGGGTCCTTCTGCGTCAGAGTCTTTGTGCTCAATCTCAGAGAGCATTACTTCGCTCATACGGCGGTGCTGAGTGTTGAAATAGAGCAGACCAATACCCATCAATCCTGCAGTCTGTGTGAGTGGTGACACATTCAGTTCAGCTGCACCGGCGGGTAGCATTCTGCTGATGTGCACAGACAACATTCGAGTGATCAAAGAGTCCATCGTTCCAAGGTATGAGGCAGAAAGTCCGAGCAGAAGTCCGACCGAGGTCATTGTGTGCTTAGGGGTGAGATACTTGAAAGCGAGCCACTTTGCGAGGTTCCTCAAGTGGTTGTTCAGACCCAGAGCGAGAAGGAAACCTGCATGTCTATTTGTCAGATCCGGCGGCTTGTTAAAGACGATCCAAGATGTATCGATGCCTGTGGCATGTCGTGAGATGTGTAGTCCGGCCGAAACACCTGCATGGAAAAAGGCCCAGCTGAGCTTCTCTTCCGTGAAGCCTGTCTTTTCTGCCGCGATAGTGTTATTTGTTAGCTTCATTACGCAATTGAGGTTGAAGCCCGGAACATGGAACTTCTCTGACAGCAGAGGACGCTGGCTCTCAAAATGGACCATTGCATTCCCCGAAGGAAGTGCCATTACACGAACCATGACCCATTGCATCACGCGTCTTTGCTGTTCAAGGTACTCGCCTTCGGACCATTCGGGTTGGGGCGGACATTCTGCTACCTGCTGAGCGGAAGGGTTCGTCAGTCGTGCAGCTTCCATATACCGTCTATCCTCAGGGAAGACTTGCTGAATGATGGCGTGTCTCTCAGCCTCGTGTGTCTTCGAAAGCAGGGGCATCCTCTCGACCAATGAGTACACAGCCTGTACGTCGGTAGAGGCAGCCGTGCGTGCAGTGGCATAGTTCGTACGCGGCTTCGAACTGGCCACCGTCGCGAGATCCTCACGCCCGACTAAGCTCAGCAATTTGGCGTCCCACGTTGGCGGTGGGTTGGCCTGGCATTCTGCTATAGCTTCTCTGAAGGGTGCGGCTACGGCTTCTGGAAGCGTCTCGAGCACGGTACCTCCCAAACCGTACCTATGCATCTCTTCGATAACTGTCTCGGGTCGAGATCTTACAGTCGGCAAACGGGACAGGAACTTCCGCAGAGCTGAAGATCGAGGAAGAAGAATTTCAGCGTTTACGGAAGACAAAGCTGGATCTGTAAAGTTTCCTCCTAGATTCGCCACTTGGTCAAGTCCCAGGTATGGCAGTTCTTCATCACCGTTGATGGCACGCTCGACAGCTTGAAAGATCGACGGAGTGCTGCCATTGTTCAGATCAAAGTCAGACGAGCAGCCGTTCATCATCACCGCATCCGAGAAGTCCCAGGCCAGCGAGGATGCCTCGGTGTGAGAGAAGGCTCCAGTCTTAAAGTCCCACTGTTCGAGCTGTAGCCAGTGGCCCATCTGTGCTGCTCCAGCGGCCAGGAAAGCAGAAGCCTCTTGCTTCGACTTGTCATACAGTATAGAGAGCTTCCATTCTTCTCTCAACAAATGTATTGCGACCATCGCTTTGGCTGAGCATAACCACCTCTCAGCACTGAACTCGGACTCTATCAGCCACTTCAGCTCATCTGTTGCGACTTGCTGTACAAGATGGCGGGCCCTCGCCTGCCACTCGGTCATTGAGCTTTCGAAAGGGTCGTCATGGTATGCACTTTCCGACGCAGCCTTTCCATGACCACGAGTAGTCGAGGTAGTGGCTTTTGGTCTGCGAGCCGCTTGAAGCCAGTTCCAGGCTGAATTGAAAGGAGCGGCCTCTTTAGCTTGTTTCTCATTCTCCTGCATGAGGTCATGCTTTCTTTGGCGTTTCCGAGGCGTTGTGGTAAGCTTCGACTGATTAGTGGAAGCCAATGAGCCTACCGCCAGACTGAACATCGTCACCATCAAAGCTTGCCACTCTGCTATTTCGAGGGAAGGGGAACAGAGACTTTCCGAAGTAAGGAAACTGTACGCCGAAGTCCAGAGCCGTAATATCTGACCGCCCCTGTCCTTACCAAGGGCGAACCTGATAACATTGAGAGCTTGGACGACATTGGCGTTACGTGGTTCAAGTAGGAGCTTGATCATGTGTCTCTGGCCATCAGACCCAGCAATATCGATCTGGCCGGTCGAAGCAGCAGCCAACTGAGGGATGTCATCGGGAAGAATATCAGTGAGTCGCCGTTTCCCCACATCCCTGTGGCTCTGATTGAGAAACGATCGGGTATCTGTGGGGTCATATACTCGCACTTTCGAAGGTAGACTCACCGACCACATGCTCCCGGACGATGGAACGATCTCAAGATGTCTGTCGACATAAGAAGTCACAATTGCGTGAAGCTTTCCTTGGCGTACTTTGACCAGATCACAACACTCTGTATTACTGCGTGATTGCTGGAGGAGAGGAACAGGTACATTGACCGCGCTTGTCGAGCCAACAGCTTGCGGCAAAATGGTGACCGATTTGGCAATGGAAAAGTCCAGGGTGGTAAGCTGAGCCTTCTCTTTGTCTAGGACAAACAGAGATAATACCTGTCGACTCTGATCGTGGTGGTGGTGATTGTCATTGAGCAATGTGTGCACCTTGAGCATCTCCTCGACCGTGCGATCCAAGTCCTTCTCGTCCTTGCTTGGTCCAAGAGGAAGCACGTGCACTTTACGCAAAACGAGCTCCTGTTTGATCCCCTCATCCATGCAACCTAGCGCAGATTCTACACCAGTTGCAGTCTGCGTTGCGAGGTAAAGTTGTTGCACCTGATCTATCTCTTCGTCCAAGATATCCGTAGAATTGAGATCCATCTCCATCGTATCTTCGTCGCCAATGCTCTGACTGAAGATGCTTCCCGGGGTGGATCCGCGGCTCTTGCGATATATCGAGGTTCCAAAACTGCGACGATCGTGAGTAGTGCCGAAGGATGTGCCCCTTCTACCAAAGCCGCCCATGTTCCCATTACCTCCGATGTGGCCTCTGATAGGATCAGTTGTTGATAGATCGCCACGTGATAGAAGCGAGCTGACCCGCCTGGTTCCCCTGACCGACCCCTGTGATGCCTTGAAGTCCGGGTCCAGTTGCGACGCCAGCGCTTCTTCGTCGTCTGCCGACAATTTTGCTTTTTGACGAGCTGACTTTCTTCTCTTATTCTTGTTTTCGATCGGCACTTGAGCCGCTGCGGCGAAGCTTTCGCGCGTACGATCACGATGGCGCACGATAGGAGTAGCTGTTCCATTAGTTGTAGCAGCGACACCGTGCGAGCTTCGTCTTCTTTGAGCTCTGTTGGCTTTGATGGCTGCCCGAAGAGACATTAATGAAGACAGTGACTGTGTTTGTAGATACCACCCCTGCCATATGGTGATTTGACCGAGTTCGTGGTTGGCAGTAACGACAAGCAGGAGAGGTACAGAGCTGAGACCGGTGTCGTCTTGTAGTTCGTCGTTTGCTGACATGTAGACAATCCGCTCCGCACTGTCAAGATCGTCATATTCGACGAGCAAGTCCTGTGGCACATTGCGGTTACGACGAGCAGAAGTGGCTAACGTGCCCTGTGCCAGAGCACAGAAATTGGACAGTGGATCTGTGAGGGAATACAGGGCTGGAGTCGTCTCGTCTCCGTCTTTGAGAGGACCAAAGAAAGACTCGTACAAGGCATTGGTGATACCACTGGCTTTATGCGAAGGGATCTGATCTTTCTGTGACTGCGCAGACCTTGATCCTGCCTGAGTGGGCCTCGAAACAGCTGACGATTGAGAGTTGGGGTAAAGGAACGAGTTCGGAGGGACGATTGGAATCGTAGGAGACTGCGATGGGACTGTTCCTAGCTCCGGCTTTCGCTGTACGATAACTCCTTCGGGCGTGGCATAGACCTGCTGCAGCTCGAACGGGAGGTGGACCACGTAAAACGGGCCAGACAGAAAGTGTATCTGGACCTCTCTATCGAGGCAGATAACCAGGGCTCGTGAGTGATCCTTTCTAGCAGCTTCTAAACCCTCATCCTGGTTGAACTGTTCGGTCTTAGTTCCAGGGAAAGCCTTCGTTCCGAACCCTGATGTCCTGTGGGGTCGCCGGGATGTTCGAGGTCGAGTATTAGGTTGATTCGATACTGATTCTGAACTGTATCCAGCTGGCGGACTGCCCACCCTTTGAAAATTGGCGAAACGTGTCAATACCGCAAAATTCACTTTCTGATCCTCCTTGTCGAAATGGTGTACGGAGTGTATGTAACCATCTCTTGAATATACCACTGTACGATTTGTTCGGAACACCTCCTCTTCAATGTCCGCTTGGTGATCATCATAAGTGTGCCATATATATTCGTCTACTCCTGATTCTTGTGCCAGAATGCCTTCTCCGATCAGGTACGGCAGCGCTGAGGGCGTGTGAACTCCAAGAGAGATGATTCCTGCCATTGTCATCTACCAGCGAGTTTCGTGAATTATGCATCGTCGCGCCGGCTCCAATCACCGTCTGTCGAGAGGTGGTCGGTCGCAGATGTGTCCCATCCTCGTCGTTATGATTTATTGTTTGTCACGAGTGAAGCACGCGTCAAGCTTTCGCGTGTCAAGTCGCAATCCAATGACGGAGTTGGAGAAACTCACATTCACTATTTATCCTTCTCCAATTGCACTTTAGCAACTCGACAACATTGACTCCATTTCCAGAAAGATGGGTGGCCCAAAGATTACGAAAAGTGGAAAGCGCTTGCAAATACTGTACGTTTGCTACGCTTGTTGGTCGTCCGCGCTGAGCTGATCTACGATACTAGACACGAGCACTCGAGAAGAGTATATTCATCACATGTTTACCCCTACAAATCCTCCAATGGCTCCAACATCATCGTCACAGGCACCGATAATGGTCTCTATGTTACCTGGAACGGAGGAAAGCCTTTGACGTATTTTGCCAAAGCGGACGCTCCTCAAGTGAATGGAACTGGCAACCACGGATCTGCAGATCTAGGAATCGCTGAGGAACCAGAATCTGACGACGAGGCACTTTACGAGTCGGAAGAGGAAGAGATTGATGACGACCAGCCTTATCCCTCTGTGGTCCAGGATCTGGAGATATCGCTTGGAGCTTCGGCTGTGCACATTGCTGTGCCTACCGCAGCTGCACAACCGACCACACAGCCGACGACCAAAGTGCCCGATCTGTTCTCACAATGCATTGTTCTCGCCGTGTCGACGACGGATGGACATACCAGAGCTATCACGCTGCCTATAGACCCGCCGTCTGCTGCGACTAAGAGAAAGAGACGGTTGGGTGTCCGCACGTGCATTCTTACTTGCACTTCACAATCGAGCCTTACTCGGGGTCTCGCGATTACATGGACGTCTTCAGCAAATGAGGAAGGAACGGAGCCGGAACGACGTACGCGGTCTCGTACGCGGTCACAGCCCTTCGTTGCAAGCCCTTCGGCACATTCGCTGCTGGTGGGCGTTGCGACCTCGGAGCTTTCAGGAGCACTGAATCTATACCGCATTGCCATCCACACGAACGAGGAGAAGTCCTACGTCTTACCGCACGACGAGTCGCCTTTCCATTCTACCTACCTTGCTTCGCCGCCTACCGGCATATCTTTCAGCATCTCGACTCTGCCATCCCCGAAGCACTCTCATCTCCTCATTGCAGACCCAAGTGGATATTTGCGCGTGTACAATACGTGTGGTACAGCAGACTCATCGGACAGTCAACCAGCTTGTGTCGCCATATTCAACGCAAGCTTCCATTTACCACGCGATTCGGCAAGTACATACCCAGGTCTGGCTCAGCGCAAGAAGGTTCTGGATGCCCGCTGGGTTCGAGAAGGCAGAAGTATTCTAGCGATCCTGGAGGATGGCGAGTGGGGCGTCTGGGATGTCGATGGATCCCAAGACTTTGCCATTCGCGGCTTTATTGGGGATGCGCCAGAGACTGTATCTCAAGCTGCGCGAAACAAGCCAAAATCTCAACTCGCACCAATGACACCAAACACTCGTCGCGTACGCCAGGATAACCTCTTCAGCGGTCCTGTGCCACAACAAGGCGCAGCAGCACGCGGTGGTCTCTGCGTCACATCCTTCACGACCTCTTCCGGCACGATCGACGACGCAGCGACGCTGTGGTTCAACACAAACGTCTACAGCATTCCCTCCCTGACACAATTCTGGACGCGTCACACACCCTCCAGCGGCCGTGATACCGGCTCTCTCTATGGCCCCGGCCTCTCCCGCATCGAGAACATCGACTTGTCAAATGAAACAATCAACAACATAACCCACCTACCTATGCGCAAAGCTCGTGAACTGACCTCCGGCCTCGGCGCAATGAACATCCAGCGCGACATCCTCATCACAACCGAGCACCGCACGATAATAGTAGCGAGCACACGACCTCACGGGCCAGGCCGTGACGCCTTCGCAGCGGAGCCAGAGAGCCCGACCCTGCGCCAGGACCGCGAGATGCTGGAGCGCGGCGAGCTTGATCTAGGCGGCATGGACCGCATGCTGGACGACATGACGGGAGTCGAGCGAACAGGCCCGCTGGTGCCGCGGGGAAAGAGAGTAGGATTTGCAGCTCACTGATGAGGAAAAGGACACGAATATTAGCGGGGTGTTTGGGATACCCTCAGATCTGAACTACAGCTTTATCTTCCCGTCCTCTACCCCAACACGTGTGACTATCTCGACGACGCAGCTCGTGTATAATCATAGATATCACGGTCCAACCAGTCGCGCGGCAAGGTGGAGCACCGATCAAGACCCATGATCTTCGCTCAGTATTCCGCGCGATACATCAACGTCCGCGTCGGGCTCGCGCCACCTGCCTCTCGCTGCTTGCAGCTGTGAACGGAGAGTGTCAGGGGATGCGGACGCACGGCACTCGACCCTGCGGTACTTGAGCAGCTGTTTGGCTGCGAGGACGGTGCCCTGTTGCATCCCGTCGCCCGAAAGGGAGTAATGACGGGGTGTTGGGAGAGTGCTGTGACATATTGCTTTGTGCCTCTTGACATGCCCCAAGGAGTCGGTTCAACCCTTCTTCCGTAAATCGACGAGCTGGAACTGTAGTCCCTTGAGCTCGTTGACGTGACCCGGGCGGCTTGCGTCGGTGTACAAATTCGTCTGCGCGTGCGGGTGAAAGATGCCCGGCTGGTGACAGTTGAGGATCGCCTGTTTCCCCGGCGGGTCCGTGAGGCGAAAGATGCCATGATCAGGACTCTTGCTCGGCGCACACACGATCGCAATACTCTCGGGCAGCATGACCTGGTAGCCCACGCTTGTATGCAGGTCGCGGCTGGACAGGAAACAGGTCTGTGACGGGTGCGTGTGGATCCAGCCGCAGACCATCAGTTGCTCGCCGTCGACGTAGTCGAAGAGCGCGTTGTCGCCTTCTTCGGTCGTGTCGCAGGTGTCGCTTGTGCTCACTTGGTCTGGGATCACGAGATGCGAAATGAACAAGGCGCCGGAGATCAGTGTGCCGCAGAGGATGCCGCAGGTTTCGAGGTTCTTGGTCGTGTTTGCTTGGGCGACGGAGAGGAATTGTGATCGTAGCTCTTGTGGCAGGAATACTGGTCGCAGTGGTGCGCCGGCTTCGGAGAATGCTAGTGGTTTGAATGTGTAGTCTGATGATGCGAGTTCGTCTTTCAACGGGAGCGAAGACTGCCCTTTTGAGGGGAGCGGTGGTGCTTGCTGACCCAAATCCTCCTTTGGAGGTCTGAGCGGAGAGGTCCCTGAAGTATAGACAGTCTTTGGAGGAAGCAGAGGTGCGCGAAGCGCCGCTACGCCGTCACCTTGGCTGTGCGTAGGAACGCTGGGGTACGCGAATGTGTCATGATGTGTTTGGGTAGGCTTTGTTTCCGAGTGATGTCCATCCAACTGCCTACCCAGCGCAGCTATACTATTCGTGAGATCGTTCATGTCGTCGACTTGTCGAGGAGCGGCAATGCCCCGCCTTCTGAGCTCTCTATGCGCCAGTCTGAGCGCAAGATCCGAATGTTCTCCAGCGTTCAATAGCTGTGGTGCAAAGTCCTCGTAAGACCCGGTAGCGTCGATACTTGTCCTTGGGGACGCTGATTGTCCAGTCGTGCCATGCTGCCTCTTCTCCTTTTCCCGATTCTGTTCGATTCTCTTAAGACTGTCCTGATATCTCTCGTACCGCTTGCGAATGCTTGGTTTCAGCTCCTCGAGTTTGGCTAGGTCGTTCTTCACATCTTTCGTGATCTGCGAGATGGCTGGCTTGAACTGAGGCTGCTTACGATCCGGATGTGTTGCGATCTTAGTCATGCAGAACTCGGCATGTCGGTAGAGGAAAAGGTAAGCATCTTGGATGTTCCCATCGCGCTCGCAGTTGGCGGCCTGAAGTTGGTCAGAACAGCGTCTCATCACCAGAAGTCGTAGGGCCTGACCTGATTCAATATATTCTGTGCAGTGCGCAGCGCGATGCGCAAAGGATACTCGCTCTGATGATCAAAGTCCTGGGCTTCCGTGACGATTGTTTCCACACTCTTGGGCCGGTTGGCGAGTCTGTTTTGACTCATGATTGATATCGCAGAAGACTGACCTCGGAGCGATGCGATGGCTGTGCAAGACCTGGAATCGAAAGAAGTTGCCGTGCTGTTCCAGCGGCGTGATTGAGCCTGCCGAGTTATACAGATGGCCAATTGTGGCCTCTTGTTACTGCCATGCTCCACCGAGACTCGCTGCTCTCCTTTGAATTCAACTTCGTCTACTTCGTCAGTTGTCGCGTCAATGTATGCAACCAAGTCATCGTGATGCGTAACATTGAGTAGCATGTCGTGACGGGCTTAACTCCGAGATTTCCGAATGAGGCAAGGATCGCCACGAATGGAGAATTATTGGTCGACTTCAAGGCTGCATCTGTAGGGTCTCTTCTTGTATCAACAAAGAAATAGACTTTTCCTGTAACTCGTCTCTCCAATTACATTGTGAGACTGTAGAGAGACTTCCGATACCTGGTGCTACACGCAATACAGAGATCAACCCCGATACTGCAGCCAATAGAAGAACTTGAAGCACATGGAGTAATAAATTCCGCCATCCATGCCCAAGATCTTGCCCAAACCGCAGCCGGGCTCGATTCAGCAACAGCTAGCCGCTCTGTTCAGTTCGAATAAAGGCAAGATCTCTGATCGAGTTGCTCTGGGAAAGGCCCCCCCACAACTCAATATTGTGAGTCCTGAACTCTGCGGTAAGAAGTAAAGATCTCGTCTGCGAAAGCTCGTGCTGATCTGCTGTAGACGATGTCATAAACCTTATTGCTCCCTCCTTGGAGCCGTACAAAGGATGCGATATCATCGATATTCATCCCGGGGCGTGCGTCTGGACACAAAAGTTACACGATTTTCTGAAACCTCGACGCCACCTTCTCCTAGAACCGAACGAAAAGTACGTCCAACCATTCATTAAACCGCTCCTGGACCGTCCCGGTTCCGCCTATACTCACAGTACGCTTTCGGGCGCCAACCCGAAAGCATACTGGGGGACCTATGACAAGATCTTCAACGACAAGCTCCTGCCGGAGCGTGAGCCACTGAAGGAGAATGACCCTCGATTACGGAAGACAGATTACAGTCTGCTAGTCACGGGGAGTCTACATCGACAATACAAGTTCGCAGATGGTTTGCCGAATCGTGTACATTATGTCAATATGATAATCTCGCAAATGGCTCTTGCATCACAAGCGAATACGATGTTTCACGCTTTTGGGCTGGTTCGTATGCTCTTCTGGTTACCTCATGAGGTGCAGACCCAAATTTCTCCTCGCACGCTCTCACAAAGGTCTGCCCTGAGTATGCCGCTTGAAGTCGCGACCAAGCTGGATGTCATAGTAAGCCAAAGCGCCGAGCCGGATAGTCCTGGGCACGAAGTAAGGGACTATACAAGATTGCCTCGTCAAGAGCGCGCAATGGCCGATCGAGTACTGGCGAGGATGGAGCGTTCCAATATATCTCTACCCGAGCATCGCCGAAGCCCACAACATCAAGCCGCAATCGATCGCAAGAAATCTGGACGGTCTGAGCCAAGGGCTCATGGCTGGCTTCCCGACATTGAGATGGCCCTGACTCCTGAGCAACTCAAAGACGAGGTCAAATCGCTAATGACAGCTGTCAACGATTTTGTCTCGATAGCTGTGCGCCATTTCAGGTTCAGGCCAAACAGCGATCCTCGACGAGGCGTAGACGAATTAGCGGCCATAAAATACAACTTTGCGGACACCACAACGGGAGCCAAAGGCCCAGGCGAGAAAATTCGGTCCGGGTTCTACATGGACCTTACCGGCCGACAGCTTAGGGTCGAGCGAGAATTTGCCATTCATGCTTCTACGTTGCCGACAGCGGAGCAAGAGTCCCTCAAGAAAGATATACTGACCATTGGCGATACGCTTCGCGAAACGTACGACACGATCAACACACATTTGCGTGCGAAGCTTCGCATGTTTGCCGAGGAAGATTATGGAGTCCTTTGTGATCCTCCGATCTCGCGATATGATCGGCGACAATTCGAGCCTCTGCTATGCAAGGAAGATGAATTCTGGCCGAACTATCCAATGTGCCTTGTCGATATGATGCCCCGGGAAGAGAATCTGGCATCAGACATTACATCGGCTTCGGAGGCGACACATGTCATGCGCGACCTGGCTCGCAGTTTCTGGTCTCGATCCCGAGACCCCTTGCCGACTGCGCTAGAGAGAATGGCTGCAATGGCCGGCCATGATATGATTCGTGACACTCCTATCATTACGGATCCTCTTCGCCGTGGCAGGATGAATGCCAAAGACGTGAGTTGTCGCACGCTCACACCGGAAATGTTTCGACAATTGGTCGTCTCATACCTCGAATGGCCGTTCAGACCATCAAACGCTGAGCTGGCAGCTTCAGCTGGTGTTGCTGGCGCGGCCGAGACCGACGATACTGGCATAAATGAAGATAAAATAGACTAGAATTGATAATGTTGTTAAACTAGCGTTCTGTAGTCACTGCATCGCGAAGGAGTCTTGCGTTGAGACGCCGGCGTAGACTTTCAAACAATGTACAATATAATAATCCTCCTCAACTCTTGCAGACCGGTGTGGGCTGTGTCACGGCGTCCTCTGGTGGCTATTTAGCGGCGTTGGACATGCATGCGTACTGCGTGATGTCGATATTTCGTATCTGCGACGACCACCGGATCAATAAACTGTCCGGGTTCTCGCTCTCAGTGGTCTCAAGTCCATCCATCCGAATCGAGCATCGCTCACTTCTGGCCACCCTTGCGCTTCCCACTGCTCGTCTTCTCCTCTTTCGCGCCCGCGGCTGTTCCTTTAGCCTCAGCTTCGTTGCCATATTGACTGATCAGATCCAGTAACGAGTCGTGAGATTGTGATTGATCCAGAGCATCTTGTCCATCACGAGCCTTGTCACACAGTCAGCATCACTCTAAACCAAACATCGCGATGACATCTCACCTCCTCCTGTTCAGAAGTAGCCGCGGCATCCCAACCACGACCAAAACGTTCTCTGAACCTCGCCAACCTTCCAGCTTCATCCTCTTCAATATTCATAAGTTTTTGACTGCTCGGATTCCACATCGGGCTGTTCCTGACGTCCTTTGTGCTTCGTACTACAGGCGCGGGCGATGTCGTTCGCTGGAGAAATGTGCTGCCATCGGATAGCGTGACCAGCTGAGTGAATGTGTATGGTCGTTTCGGACGGCGAAGAAGCGAGGCATGACGGACCTGCTGGTATTGAAGCGCCTTGGAGAGCTGAGGGCGAGGCGAATACCGTAAAATCATTGTTGCGATATGTGCTGATGAGGTGATGTCTGCGATCTCGACGAAGAAGTCCTGCTTTTGCAATGTTTGACCCCAAAAATCTTGGCGTTCTCCAAATCTGACCTCGACCTTCATGAAGGAAGTCTACCGTGCACCACCTTCGGTTCTGATCTTTGTGCGAGAAGCTGGGTTCGAGCAAACTGGTTCTTGAGTGTACAGCCGGACCTCAAGCACGCATGCAATGATCATAAACTACGGTACAGCTCGCCCGGAGCGTGCTCATCAGTTCTTCCGCGCATTCTATAGATTCCAGACCGGTCTTACTGCCGAAGGTAGGTCGTTTATCATTTCACAGCTAGCGGAATCTTCTCTGACAGGTTTACAGGCTGCAAAGTGCGAAATCATCGCGTACCTGCTCACTCCTTATGTACTCCTTCGCTACTTCGTGCATCAAGACGCTCTGCACCTGCCCAGTCATCTTCTGTCGAGATCCAACGTCCTTTCAATAATGCCTATTCAGTCAATATAACGAGAACATTCCCCATACAGCCTGCTGTCGAGAATGCCACTCCAGTCACTGAGGCTGAGGTCGACTACCTTACAGCAGATGACAAGGCAGCCACACGCCTCTTAAAGAAGCTTACGAAATGCAGATTCATGTGGTTTAGAAGCAATGAAGATGGTCAATTTCTGGTTGCAGTTATAGGGGCGAAGGGGGCGAAAGACCGGATTGAGCGTGCCAGAGAGTGTCTTGGTCTTATACTCCAAAGCTACAGACAGTTTGGATCCATACCCTCAGCAAAAGATATTGTGCAGGAGGAATTGGGCATGGAGGCAGCGGCGCACGGGGAGGAGTCCACTGAAGGGCAAACCAATACGACACCGTCAGGGGCAACACAAAACGAAGAGGAGCCTACCGAAGGACAAAACAATGGGTCGCCGCCAAAAACCAATATTATTGAAAACGACAACGACAAGCAAAGCTCTTCAGTACGCATCAAAAAATCGGCTCTGCTTTCTCTCAACAAGTTTTCCGAGTTTCTCAGCTTATCCTCCAACCGAGGCGGCCTCCACTCGTTCAAGTTGGTATGGGAGGAGGGTTTTAGAAGCACCTTGATACTTCGGGGACGAAACGATGCGCGCCAAAAAGCAATAGCTGCCCTCGGAGAAGACTCTCGTAGGGCGGGACAAGAAGTGATCGAGGAAGCCTGCGACTTTACGGCCGTTTCTAAGCAGGTCGTGAGCGGAATTTTGCAAGACCCGAATGGCATCACAATGACGATAGGGCCACAACGGCGAGAGGTTCATGTACGCCGTCTCCCGAAATTCCTTGTTGACACTCTGGATAGCCCATATTGGGTCCATATACAAGGAATGCACGGACCTTCTCGTGAAGGTCTACGTGAATTGCATGACGTTCAACGTTGGCTCAACCGGTTGTCTGGGAGGGTAAAACCTGACCCTTTGCACCAAGATGCGGCTGAGCCATATCCTGTGACAGGAACTGAGAACAACGCCATGTGCAAGGAGAACCTGAAGACTTTGATGCGCACGGTGCCGAGTCCCGTATTTTTGATCACAAGTTCCTCGACCAGCAATAACAAAGCCAAAAAGCGCGGCGGGCTTGCAACGGTAAATTCTTTCCGCGGCATGACCGTGTCTTCTTTCACCACGGTGAACATCGAGCCATCGCCCGTTGTGTGCTTCAACGTTAAAGAACCCAGCAGCACACTCGCAGCCATCATCAATTCAGAAAAGTTCTATGTGCATGTCCTCGCAGACAACGGCGCTGGTGCCGCGCTTGCAGATCTCTTCACCAAACCATACAACAGGCCCGCGGAACCGTTTCTCCGAGCGAACGACATCGAGGGTACCAAACTCGTCGGTTCGCGCAATGGTCCGCGATTCACCGGCGAAGCTGTCGTCGGTGCCCTGTACTGTAGGCCCCTCCACTCGAATACCGTGGCAGTAGGCGATCACAAAGTCGTCTTCGCCAGAGTCGAAGCGGCGTCTGTGAGCAATGGAGACATACAGCGTAACGGGATCGCCTATGCTCACAGGACGTACACGGGCGCTGGATCGCCCATCACACCTCAGCAACTCAGCACCGAGGCATGGGACCCTGCTTTGTACTTCCAGCGGGTCTCAGACGAAGAGGACCCGTTCAACGAGAACCATGCCTTGACGGCAGCAGACCATGCGCCTTCAGCAGAAGACAACGTGGACCCTGGGAGTTATGCGATTGCTGATGATTCCTTGGGAGAATCGAATTCGGACGTGTATAAAGAAGCGAACGCAGATATCACGAGTCGCTACTTCGAATTAATGGAACGCGAGGAGCGCGAGGAGGACGTCGCAGATATGGAGCCAGAAGACGCGATCAACAGCGCAGCCATGGAGCCAGAAGACGTTAGCTCAGAAGACGTGAAGTCAGAAGACGTGAGCTCAGGAGACGTGAAGTCAGAAGACGTGAGCTCAGGAGACGTAAAGTCAGAAGACGTGACGGACAGCGCCGACACCTCAGAATTCTTGGATGAAATCGTCCCTCGCCTACCGGAAGAGGAAGCCCTATCGAAGGGCGCAGCTGAAACAGATCTGGCGCCGGGCTATAAACCCGATCGTCCGAAGGATGAGCGACGATAAGAAAAGGGAGACGAGTATGATGAATGAATGAATCACGTATCTCTGTCCATGTCACTGCATTTCACACGATGTTATATGAGAAGATTGGGTAGAAGGATAATCCAATTCTAATGATATGCTCGAAGAGCACTACCAACAACGATACGCCACTGGGTCGTTCCACCAACCATGTCAATTTTGTGATCTTTCCCTGCATGACTCCAGCCCAGTATCCATACCAGCACCCCAATTTCCCTTGCCAACGCCCTATCGAGTCAATCAAGGCAAATAAGCACCACCCGCCACAACGAGATTCATCTGCGTGAACCGCACCTTGTACACCGGGCTCTTCTTGGTGGGGAACGCACTGATCTGATCAGGGGAGACAACAACATCCTTGCCCTTAGCCTTCTTCCCAGCCTGGAGTTGTCCCGCATCGATCTTGGCGCCCGCACCACCATCACCAATGACCTTGCCGTCGACGGCGCTCGGGTTCGACGGCGCAACGTCCCAGACACGTACTGTACCGTCCGCGCCGCCGGACACCAGCACGCTGCTCTCGACGCTCCAGTCCAGACTCCAGACGCCGCCGCGGCCGTGTCCGCGCATGCGTTTCACCAGTCGCCCGGCCGCGAGGTCCCATAGCAGGACCTCGCCTCGATCGTCGGCGGACGCGACGAACTTTCCGTTCGGGCTTGCCGCTAGCGCTGTGATGTTGCCCATGTGGCCGGTGAAGAGGCGCACCGCGGAACCGCGCTGGACGTCCCACATGCGGACGCTACGATCTGGCGCGCCGGCTGCGGTGAAGACGTACGCGCTGTTGGGGTGCCAGGCGACGGCGTCGACGGAGGCGTCGTGGCCCACGAAGAGTCGGTGCGGCGAGATGTGCGATGTGCTCCAGAGGCGCGCCGTGCGATCTGCGCTGCATGAGACGAAGTAGTGGCCGTGTGGACTGAAACGGATGTCCCAGACGGGTGCGGCGTGGGATTTGTAGACTACGAGGTTTGTGTAGGAGGAGAGGTCCCAGAGACGGATTGTGCTGTCGGCTGAGCTGGAGAGAAGGTAGCGTGGAGTGCCTGTGGGTGACGCGTTGGTGGTCGTGCCATTTGTTGATGGAGTGGCCTCGTTCAGGGCGATTGAGGGTGAAAAGGAAAGGGCGTAGACGGGCCCGGAGTGGCCGATCAGGCGGCGTGAGGAAGATGGATGGTAGTCTGGTGGGTCGATTGAAGACGTGAGGGGTTTGTTCTCGAGTGACCAGATGCGAATGTAGGACTCTGTTGTTCCAACGGCGACGAGGGTATTATCGCCGGAGAATTCCATACAGTTCACGCTACGAGACGTTAGTCGATTCCTTACTCAGTAATAATGCTGGCACTCACCTGTCAAATGTGTTGTGGAGTGTGAACATGGTTACACTGAGTCCGGGTCCGACTCCACCTGTGCGGCCTTCAACTTTGAAGCGATCTCTATTCTCTTTGATGCGCTGCACTTCCATCGCGACGTCGCGCGCAAGTGAAGGTGGAAAAGGTATGGCGTCGCGTGTAGGTGCGTCGTCCGTCGGCTCTTTCTTTATGCGCTGCTCGAACTCTTCGACTAATGTTAACCGACCAGATGGAGGTGGATTTGCTGCGTCACGTTCCTCAAGTTCTGCCTTGACATCCTCCATCATCTCTGGTTCCATAGGAAGTGGTCCGAGCGCCAATTTGGTCAAGACAGGAGGTGCATTCTTGTCGGTATTGGCCGAACCAGGGTTGTGGCCTGGAATACCCTCGTCTTCCGCTGGGGCGTCATTGTCATGATCGCGTCTCGATAATATCCTTGCAAGACTTCGATCTTCACCAGCTGCTGTGCGATCGACCGAATTGATCTGAAAGTGTCGGGTAAGTAGGCTGTTGATGACGCTGCCTCCTTCGGCGTCCTTTGATTCGAGAAATTGTATGAGTAATGAATAAGCGCTTGTGGTCAAGGTGACTCGATATTTGTTGTTGCGGTAGAGTTGCGCGGTCTGGTTGCGCTCAACGTGCTCGGGCAAGCTGAGATTCGAGAGATCTCGAATATCATCCGGACAATCCTTCTCGAATCGCTCCCTGTAGGCTTTGAAGAAGCGTTCTGAGTCTTTGGGGTAGTACTCGACGACCAGAGTGGTGAATGAATAGACGAAAAGTGGCCATAGTAATTTCTCAAGCTCGATCTTGTAGATATCGAGAACAGTTTCAGTCCATCTCATGATGAGATCGTAGCCCTTGAAGTAGGCTTCTCCGCCTGCGTCTTCTGCGCGGTTAATGACTGGTCGGCCTTCGGCATCTTGAATGGCGGACTCCTTCCTCAGCATAGACTCCGTCCGGCTGTACCCTTTCTTAGCGAGGTATTCCAGGACCTTGAAGGTGCGCGCGTTAGCCAATCTTCTCTGTTCGTGTTGAGTGACATAGTTGCAGATAGGCTGAGCAGGTCGAGCGGGCAGAGTAGGCTGCGATGACCTCTGTGATCGTGGTGACCCCTGTGGTCGTGGTGATATCTGTGTTAGCGGTGACCCCTGGGGTCGTTGTGACCTCTGTGATCGCGGTGACTGCTGTGGTCGCGGTGGACTATTATTGGCTGCCATAGCTCCGGAAATGTCTTATTGGAGCAGGTGAAAGCGTCTTTGTATGGATGTTGAACAGCTTCGATATTATCCAGTACAGGTTAAGATACGCGCTTGACAATAGGACAAGTGAACGACGGAGGCATAGTCCGCAAAGCCATAAAATATTTCCGAGACAGGAGCGAAGTAAAGATGGAAAGAGGCACTCACTATCTGATTGAGGTTCTGTTGCGACTGCGGTTGATGTTGCTGGGGCGGCGCGCCTTGAGGTGGTGGTTGATGCTGGGAGCCTCCTGCATTTTGAGGCCCTACGCTCGACGTACGCGGCGGCGGCGGAGGCTGGCCTGACATCCTTGGGAGATTCGGTCGCGGTGAATGGCGTTGACCCTATGAAACCATTTCGGAATAACTTCTCCTGCGCGATGGTATAATTATATTGTTGTAGAGTGTTTGAGTGAAGTGAGATGTCGCGTGCCAAGACTGAGCGCGGCGGTTTGAGAACGAGGCCTGGATTTTGAACTTCCCTTTGATCACCACGCTCCCTCTTATTGCTCGCGCACAGGCAAATGGGTTGATCGGAGCTAGGAAAAAGCAGGCCGGTCCTGTTTGCAATCAGTTCAATAATGCCTCAACCACAGATATTACCGAGTGACCGCATCAAGGAATTGTCCGTCATCAATGCAGACGTGCCTCGACTTGTCTTTTCGGCCGGAAGTGCAGTCAACACCTTGACGAATCGGCCATTGAAGAACGCGAAGACGGACGACGACAATGGCGACATTGAGATGGAGGACGACAGTACACACGATGATGAATCAGTAGATGCGCACAAGGAAGCCTTTACCAAGCACGCGACAGACTACTTTACTCAACTACAATCGATCATGGCGCGTTTAAGAAGACAAGTGTATGCGCTTGAGGAAGCTGGAATTATCTTGGCCGATGCACCCACCTTGAGCAACACGAACAGCGTCGAACAAACATCAAGACCAATGCCGGGACACGGCGCTGGCGTGCGACGAGCCCCGGTTACTGCCACAAATCCGAGGCAAACAATGGACGAAGCAGAGCGCATCACGAACGGAGGCTTGGGTAACCTGGACGTTGGCTACCTGAACTCCAGAGGCAATAGAGTCGGAGTGGAGAAAGAGGCAGAGTTGGTCGCGGATGCGCGAAAGATGCTGGAGAAGGTGGTGGCAGGACAGTGAAAGCGGCCGACGAAAATGGAAGAGTCAGGACAAGAGCGAGCCAACAAGAGCAAGTCTCTCAATTGACATATGCCCGAGTCTGGAACTATGAAGGAATGATACCCAAATGGTCTCGAAAAGCCTCGCTATAGCCTGGTAATCGTGAACACCTGAAAAAAGAATACAAAAGACAATCGCCGACTATCACGGCAGCTCCATATCCGACTTCTCCTCCATCGGCATACTCTGCTGCTCCTTAATCTTGTGTTGGGCAATCTTGTTGATCAAGCGGCCAGGGTGGAAGATGTTGTATGCGACAACCAACGTCAACATGGGCGCTCCGTCCAAAGCAACAAAGTAACGTTGGGTGGTGATGACCTTTCCGGTCCAGCCATCCGCCAACTCGACAGTTCTGTAAATTGAACGCATGACGATCAGGAGAATCGCAAACGTCGTTACAGCGACCAGAGTCTTCATGTTACGGTCCGTTGAGAAAACAGAGCTCTGTCCTCCGGTCGTCGCGCGCTTCATGACAAGCGCGAACAACGCGGCGAAGATTAACACACTGGCGAGCTGAAAGTCGATACCCGCGACCATGGTGTTGGTACCCACTTTCGTGTTGCCCTGCGGCGTCTGGTTGAAAGCGACGGCGGCCAGTCCGCCTCCGACCGCTTGCACGATAAGCGAGATTACGTCGATGGTGCAGAAGATCCAGAGGTAGGCGGCTGGACTGAGAGGCGATGTCTGGCGACCCGCGAGCTGGATGATGCGGCCTAGAACGACGTACATTGCTGCGGTGAAGAAAGTCGGCGCGATGATGAGGGTGCAGATCTGCATAAGGAAGGCGTTCGCGTTGTAAGGGCATTCCGAGGACCAGGTACGGGCGGCCCAGCCGAGGAGTTCAGCTAGTCAAGGTTAGACAAATTCTGAAAACAATGATAAGGAAGACATACTCAATGCACCGATCGCGAGGACGATCGTCCACCATGCCCGTGTGCGAATGGTTTGGTAGATGTGAATGATCATTGACAGACCGAAGAGAACGCAGTAGACTATGCCTGCTGAAAACCATGGATGATAGCCGTATGCAGACTGATAGTGGGGATTCCATGCTCTACAGCCAGCGCCTCCGATAGCCATATTTTATGATAAATCTGTACAGTGCAGACAGAAGACAATAATAATATCTATATCAGAAAGAGCCGCCGAAAGCGAAGGGTGCTGAAGAAGCAAATATAGAAACGAAAGACAGGAATCAACAACCACATGGCAAAGCGGCGGGTCTCATCGTAATAAATCTCCTCGCGAATTGGCCCCTCCACGACTCGGTGACGGCACAAGCGTTCGCTGTCAATAGTGTGCTAATACCAAAAGGGACATGGTCGCGATGTTTTAGACCCACAGAAACATGGAGATCTCGCTTAGAAGATCTGGTTCCGCTGTCGCCGGTGGTGATGCTGATTTGAATATCTGCGAACCAAAAACATAGATCGGCTGTCTTTATAGATAAATTCCGCATCTTCGCTGCCTGGTTGAAGACAAGATAGAAGAAGGTCTCTGCTGTCTGCTGATCACTAGGTGTTGTGAGGTGTGTGTTCGTCCGGTTGGATGCCGATTGAGAAGAACCTTCCTACTCACTCGTCGATTCAGACAGAGGTTTGATGTTCTCCCATTCTCGGCAAGATCCAGAAGGACAACGGTCTGATGTCGGGATCTTGACTCTACTCACATCTTCGAGCTGTCTCTTCGCTCGGAAGTTCGCGATTCAGAAATATCTGTCAATCAATTCATGAACGGGTGATTACCGTATGGATCATGCATGTGATTCGAGGCTCTGCGGGCCGACACACGTGGCAGTCTCTTCCAATTGGCACTCGCATGTGCTGCTCCTTCGAGACTAGCGTAGGCATGATAGCTCTTTCCACAACAGACTTCACTTCACTTCAGACCTCTAACATCAACGCAGTTGTGAGCATTTACGTCAACATTCATATGGCGACAAGGAGTCCTGATATGAACAACTTTGTCCATGCGCTCAAAATCAGGATGATGCAAAGCACGCTCTGCCAGGTTTCGTGAGCTTCGCGTATGGCTGTACAACTCTGCTGGGCATCAGACAGAATCCATCAACGTGCCATATTCGACTACGGCTACTAAAGAGCATTTCCACAATGAGAGGTAGTTGATGCTCCGCTCCAATCGGAAACGAAAGTTTGCACATCCTCTTTGCACGGTGCCCACCTTCTGGTATTAAGCTGTTCCTCCTCGCACGAAGATCACCATAGTAGGCATGTGCAATGCATCAAAGTTGTCTATAGTATGGTCTGGTATAAGGCACTGCCGATAATTTAGTGTCGAACTCCAACTATCATATGGTCAAACGCCTTCCTGGTCTCGATACTTGTCACAGAACCAGAACCGGTCCAGCTTGGTCTACCTCTTCACTTTAAGCATTGTCACGGACGTTCCCTGCGTAGGCCAACCCCGCTCCGAGCAACCTTTCCACCTCATTCTATTCGTTACAGCATCGGCACGTCATTCAGGTGAAAGCAACCTGAATTCAGTCCACGTCTACTGCTAGTCCGGCGGCTCTGTGGAGGGCACAAACGCACGCGACGAAATCTTCTTCTTTCTAGCTTCACCAAAGTTTCTTCAGACTTCCCACCTCGATCTCTACCACAACCAACACTGCACGGAGCGAGTTAAGGAGATGGCCAATTCTTCTCAACAATCTCGTCTATTGCAATTACCGCCAGAACTACGCCTGCAGATTTACGGCTACGTTTTCGGCGAACAACGAACGCGTATCATCCGCTGTTATCTCACTACTACTGGAAGTCTTTACATCAAGCGTCAATACCACTCTCTAGCGTCCTCAATCAAGCAGGACAAAGCGTATTCAAACCTCCATTTACTACGAGTCTGTAGAAAGTTACATGACGAGGCGGGCTGGTTCCTAGGAAGCAGGCAGACACTTCAACTCGCTTGCTTCTGGTGGAATTGGGAGAATGTGCCGTTGCCCTTTGTATTGCTGGACAGATTTGCGATACCAAAATACTGCATCGGAGGCAAAGTTGAGATCACTGTCTTCTTGACGGACGCCACAAGAGACCTCTCACTACAACGCGCTCGGAACGCACTTGCAATGCTGAGACCCTTTCTTCGAAAAGCGAACATCAAGACAATCACAGCGGTGGAGATATGGTCGGAGAACATGGCCACCACTGAGGACTGGTCATATGAGTTGAGTCGAAGCATTCCAGCATTGGGCAGCTCTATCCACGCTTCTGCTTCAACCAAGGTTCAGAAGCTTACCGGTAGTGGTGGCGAGTATAAAGAGTTGACGTCCAGCTTGCTTGCGACAATCCGCACAGTCGAGAAATGTTCGTACGCAAACTCCTTCTGAACTTCCGAACACTGACATGCTCGCAGACCGTCGCGTGGTTCAAGACTTAAGGCAGCCTCACCAGCTCAAGTCATCTGGCTTTCGCAATCTGAGCATGACTTGATCGTTCTAGCGGAGCGGTCATGTTAGAGAGCGGTTGTTTCCAGCAAGCTGCACACTCGATGAGGCATGATATAGCTAGACTGATGGCAAATTGAAGTGGGAGGAAGGCAGAGCAAATGGAAGGCTTGAATTCTTGGAAGTAAGGCAGAATCGGGAGACAACATTGGAGCCTCATTACGTAGAAGTGAATGTGAAGCACACGTGGGCGCTCTTGAAACAGGTTTTCCGTGAACTTCATGACTTTGCCGGCATAAATTCTGCTCTGATTTTGCTTCCTTCTTTTACTTCACCATCCGGTCTACAGCCATCAATCATCATCAAGAGACCTCTGTGTCTTCCAACAGCACCATATCAGCACCAGGGACACCAAGCAGTACACACCATCCAGCAACCATCAAGAGGCCCACGTGTCGTACTTCGGCACAAAATGGCTGTCCAAATCCAACAATCTCGCCTTCTGAACCTACCTGCAGAACTGCGTCTGGAAATTTACGAATATGCATTGGACGATCCTCAAGAACAACGCATTGAGTGCTGGCTTGAAGCATCAGAGATCTACCTTTATCGCAGAAGGAACTTCCCCCTGCCTGAATACCGCTTTCCTGCGTTGGCACAAACATGCAAGCAGCTTCACAATGAGGTGTTTCACTGGGTGAGATCCCGTCGTCAAGTTCTCGACTTCATGGTGGACTACCTTTCGGAACAAGAGCCCCCAGCACGCTACTTGGAAATAGACTCTTTCAAAGTCCCAGAGTACTGCTGCGGCCACAAGGTCGATATGGACATCTACTTGGAAGACCCTCAGGCCATGTTCCGAAAGGTGTTCGGAGACTTGACAGCAGTTGCGCGCAAATTACGCATGATCAAGTTCGGAAATTTCAAGATCGCTACTGCTCATGGCATCAACGAGGAGAACATGTGTGCACTTCTCCGAGGCTTTGCGACCATGTGTGTCTCCTTTGGTCAGCCCGACTCGATCCTGGTTGAAGAGGTAGAAGAGACGGGTCATATTTGGTACAAGCAAGAGAGGAGGATGTCCGACTTCATCGCTGTCACGCAGACAGTGAAGAGGTGTGAGTACGAATGTTGACCCTGTCTGAGAGCTTTACACTGATTCGTGATGCAGATGGCCAAGTCGTCCGACAAATCAAGGAGATCAATGGCCGCCCAGAGGACAAGATGGCCACCGTCAGCACAACTTGAGTGATCGGAGAGACTGATGGAGCACACATCTGACAATGGCGGTGCTTGATTGATGTGTACACGAATGGAACTGAACTGGCTCGTGGGTTATGGCGTTACCGGGGGGTTTTAATGGAAATTGGCAGGTTTTGGTATGCTTGTCGTAGGCGAGAATATCAGCTATCGCAGGATTTTCGTAATGACGATGAGAGCCAATTCGCACAGGGTAGTCCGGAATGTTCTGGTGATCGCGTTGACATGTCGTTCACGCTGACGGTCGGGTCTGCGCGCTGTCCAGTCTTGGCTGCTCATGGAGCTCGATTTCTTTTCTTTCTTAGACACCACATCTTCTTTCTTTGACTCAAACACAATGACAATGATATCTTCAGATGACTTCCCTTGTCATCACTTCATCACTGCTCCGTTGCGAGATTGTTGTCAAGACGCGAGACAAGTGTCGCGCAACGGTTTTCAAGACATGCGCAATGGCGCGTGGACAACAAAGGAGCACGTGACCCTTCTCGTCCGTCACCGATCACCCGACATTCCGTTCAAATATCGACCCCTCGATTTGTTCGGAAAGTATCTTTGCCTAAGACACTCATTATCTCACGACTGGTCAGCTTCGAACGTTGTTGCGCAAACACCACATAATTTGCGCAGCTCCTGAACGACGAACGGAAATGCGGCTTCTGCGTCGTCATCCATTCCCCAGCCACATCACCCTCACCAAAGCATCTTCGTGTGCCGAATTAACCCTGCTCCTATTGTTCCAGCCCGGAAAGCTTGTTGATGCTTGTTTCGGAATCAACCCTTTAGTATCAACGGGTGAACTACGATCTTGCCGGGCAACGACTACCTCTGGCGTTCATTGCTCCGCGGATAGATGTTCCGAAGGGGATGAGGGCCTCGTAAGCATGCCTCGTAAGTATATATGGCTTGGTAGCAACCTCCAGCATGATTCCTTTGTTTCATCTCTTCTGTCTTCCTGTTTGTCTTCCTTCTTGTCATTTGTTTGACCCAGACCACTTGAAAGCAGACACCACGCTCGCCAAGATCCTCATTCGAGACTACAATCCGTATATCCTGAACAAAGATGGCACGAGTAGGTGGTTTCTAACTTTGTACCGAGTGTACCACTGACGAGTTCAGTCATCGTTGTCAGTCATGGCTTTAGCAGCTATCGCCCTGTTCGCCCACCTCGCATCCGCAGTGAGCTACATCTCGACTAGTGGCTCGAACTTTGTCACGAATTCAACCGGAGACCGGTTTTATATCATCGGTGTCGAGTAAGAGAATATGCAATCTATCAAAGACTACCATAAGCTCATGCAAAACCCTAGCTACCAACCCGGTGGATCATCAGGCTTCACAGCCACAGCCGACCCTCTCTCTGACGCCTCAGTATGTTTGCGAGATGCCATACTCATGCAACAGCTCGGCGTCAACACCATCCGTGTCTACAACCTCGACGCAAACCTGGACCACAACGAATGCGCTTCGATCTTTGATGCCGCCGGTATCTACATGCTCATTGACGTGAACAATGGACTTTACGGCAACTCCCTCGACCGCGCCGACCCCGCCTCAACATATAACCTCGCCTATATGCAACACGTTTTCGGCGTCGTCGAGGCCTTCGCGCCCTTCCCAAACACCCTTGGCTTCTTCGGCGGCAATGAGATTATCAACCAGAACAGCAGCGCCGACGCACCAGCTTACATCCGAGCTGTCGTACGCGACATGAAAGAGTATATCCACTACAATACCCGCGCCGTGCCTGTGGGATATTCCGCCGCAGACGTTTCCACCCTGCTGCAAGACACCTGGGAGTACCTCAGCTGCTCCCTTTCCAACGACACGTACAGCAAGCTCGACTTCTTCGGCCTGAACGACTACGAATGGTGCGGCGACTCTTCCTTTACACAGTCCGGCTACAACACGCTAGCCACCATGTTCGGCAGCGCCTCGATCCCAGTCTTCTTCTCCGAATACGGCTGCAACAATGTCGAGCCCCGCACATTCACCAACGTCCCCGTCCTCTACGGCCCAGAAATGTCCGTCCTCTCCGGTGGCCTCGTCTACGAGTACAGCCAAGACGTCAACGACTACGGTCTCGTGGTGATCAACAGCAGTTCCGAGGTCACGCTGAGGTCAGACTACAACTACTTCCAGCAACAACTCGCGGGTCTTGGCTTGTCGTCGCTGACATCCGCAAACAAATCCGCCGAGGCAGCGACGCCGACATCCTGCAGCCCATCGCTGATCACAGACGGTGCGATGATCAACAGCTGGGACATCCCCGCACGCCCCTCTGGCGTCGACGCAGCCGTCACGTCTGGCATTGCCAGTCCAAACCGCGGCTCGCTGGTCGTGATGAACGCGAACAACAACACCGCGCAACAGGCGAGCGTCTACAACGTCTCTGGCGCCAAGATCACCGGAGAGAAACTCGTGATCCTTGATGACGACACGTCCAACTCGCCAGGGCTGGTGAACAGCTACTCGGCTTCCAGCGGAGCGGGAACTGCGCCGACGAGCACAGGCGCCAGACCTGCCGTCGCTGGCGCCTCCTCGACATCGACGTCCAGCCCCAAGAAGGGCGAGGCAGCGGCACAGGGCGTCAACGGCGCATTAGGTCTAGCAGCATTGGCCGCCGCATTCATGATGTAAGAAGGAGAATGGAAACCTGGTTAAAGAACACCAGACTAGTGATTAATGATGATAAACCACGTCTATCTAGAAGAATTTCCCCTTGATGGCACCCATAATCAACCCCCGTTTCTGCTTGTTGACGTATTTACTCACGTCGTCGGCCCAGCCTGCGCTGTTGTCTTGCAGGTTCGACATGCCTTCGCCCATGTTGCTGACGGCCGCCATGCGCTCGTTCATCTGCCGCTGCGTCCAGGATGCCCATGTCTCGTCTGAGCCGGGCGGTGGACCTGAGGACGACGTGGATCCTGTACCAGTCCGTCCCTTGGCGGCGAGACGTTGTTGCTCTTCCATTCGAGTCTGTGCGAGTGCGCGTTTCGATGGTGGGCGGTCGGGGCCGCCGACTGATATAGTTAGCGAGACGGTGGTAGAAGAAAGGGGCAAGAGGTGCTTACTCAGAATATCCATGTCCGCCGGGCTGACGTATTGCACACCGGTCACCCATTGCAGGTTACTGATCGTCGGCCGTGGAGGCATGATCGCGTCGGGATTGTAGAGCTTGTCGTGGCTTCGTTCCAGTGGCTGGCCGGTACCCCAGACGGTGAGAAGAGCCATCTCGCTTGGTCCGGTCCAGCCCAAAATGTTACCCGAAGAAGTGATGACTGCGTCCTTGAACCGCCGTACATCGAGGATGTTGCTGACATTCGCTGAGCCAATCTCCTTGAGCGCGGGAATTGAGTAGGCCCGTGTTGTGCCGTCGCCGAAGAGACAGACGACTGCGTGGCCTTGGTCTTGATACCGCGATACGCCCGCTGCGTCGCAGAACACATTGTCAAAGGTCTTGTGGGCGCCTTTGCTTGTTGCTGGTCGGAATATACGGACCTCAGACTGCGTTACTGCGATCAGAGCGCCGTCGATCTTGAGACCATTTCGAAGACCACCAACGGCTGTCTGGCTCGCACTGGCGGGCAGACCTGTTGCAGCGTTGATGGGAGCGAGATGGATCAGTCGGCCATCGAGATTGACTGCACCTATAAACTCTACTGCGTAACGACCGCTCGGATCTGGGATGATCTTGAGCGTCGCTACCTGGCCATTGTTCGTGCCAGCATGAAGCAGAATGCTAGAGTAGTCCTCGCTCTCAAGCCTCATGACGCTGAAAACCATGGTCGACACCCAGTCCGGCTTGATAGGACCAGAAGTGCTCCTCCTCAATACTGAGCTCTTGCCTTTACTTGAGCTTCCTAACGAAGTGATGTTCTCATTGAAAATGATAGCAGGACCGCGAAGGTCAATGACAGCTAGGTTGCCACCCTCAGATGCGACAGCCACGAAACCGACGTCACTGATCTTGACCGCAGTGATAGGTCCGTTATTGGCATTCAATAGCGTGAAAGGCAGCAGACCTTCGCTTAGAGTAGGATCGATCCTGTCGACAACGTTTGTGAGTGTACCGGGCTTGTTCTGCGCATTCGAAGGCGGCTCCTTTCCAGCATGTCGATTGTGTCCCCAGCGGAAGATGGCAGCTTCACCGCTTCGCAGTCCGGCTACGAACTCACCACTGGCGCCTGAAAGCGAAGTCGATGTGATTTCGACATTGTCAAACCGTCCAACAGCACGAGCAACATCGACCTGGATAACTTTTGGATTTTCAATCTCATCACCATGACCGACATCCCACAAGCGAACGGTACCGTCTGCGTGTGCCGTCTGGATTATGTTGCGGTTCTCGTAACGTCTCATTGGGTATGTTCCTTCGGCACCTCCTGTCAAAATGGCGGGTCCATGGGAACGTCTTTCCGTCATGCCCAACCACCTCGTACGATCCATGGGTAGCAGATTCGCATGCCGCACGAACGGATGCGCGAGCGTCAAAGACACATGCAGCTGATTTGTCGGGGTGATGGGAAGGCCAGAAGGAAAGCTAAGAGTGATGAGTTCGCCGGAAGTCAGAATAGAAACGATTGCAATCGGATCCTGTGCTGCAGCAAAGTGTGGTGATGTTCGAGGAATGAGGCAGAAATTGACGACCCCGGCACCCGGCGGAGTAGGCAAGATTCTTTGACGCTTTGGTGATTCGAAATGGTTTGCCATGACCTCCCAAGTCGAAGTAGCATATACGGGCGTTCGTCCAAGCTCGAATAGTGTGAGTCCTTTGGTAGGCATATCTGACGGTACACCTCCTGAGATGAGTATTGCAGTGTCGTCAGGATCTTTGTTAGCACACCACGATATCCGGAAGATGGGTTCTTTCAAGGTCATAGTCGATGTAGGGCCCCCTAGTGTGGTAGCTCCGGTGCCAGGCTTGTCAATGTTGGTGTCTGCCAGAGTTCGTGCCATGATGATTCGCGAGTCTTTGCCAATAGTAGGGTCCCAGAATACCAAAGAGCTATCTTCGTGAGCAGTTAGGATGAATGATCCTGTAGGATGCCAAACTGCATGAGTCAATTGTGGTCTGCGTAATGTGTTGATTAGGGCGGGGTCTGGTTGTCCACCCGGGGCCCCAGGCTGGAGCTCGTATCGGAAGAACTTCATAGCCTTGTTCTGCTTGAAGGAGTATAGACATGCACCATGGGTATACCCGATGAGGAGAGTGCCGATATCTCTCGGGTGGAATTGAAGGCTGACGACTGGTGATATACGAGCTCGAGAGTCGAAACCAGACCATAAATTCGGTATCCTCAAGGGAGCTACGTTCTTGCGATCGATATCATAGGCAAAGATGTCACCTGTCTGCATGCCAGTCAAGGCATAATCCAGCATAGGATCGGTGGCCAATGCGGTTGCGATGCCAGGAGGAGAGTGGGACGCCACGATGCGTTTAAGATCGAGCGAGTAAAGAGTGAGATCATGTTTTGAGTCCAGACAGATCAGCTTGTCCGTGACAAAGTGCAAAGTGTTTGCAGATGCTCTGCTTGGAAGAGAGAATGTCGCTTGTACTCTCGATTGACCGAAGACGTAGATCTGACCTGGGCCAAATCGGCTTTCCTTGGTGCCTACAGCGAGTAGTGATTGTACTGGATCGTACGCGAGCGCACATATCTGTGAATTCACACCAAATCGAGATAGCTGATATGGTCAGTCTTCAGGTCAATAGTATCGAGATGATGGTAGCCTACGTCGTCTACCGCAAAGAAGTCGGGGGCTAGGCCAGCAGACAAGTCATTTTGTATACCGACCTGCTTTCCTCGCAGAAGGTGTGCCATATTTATTGCCGTGTCTCACTCGAGCAATGTCATTTTGAGATGAGTAGTACTCGAATGGTGTTGGATACTGTATGAATACGGGCATTCCTCAGGTACCTTAGTCCTTGGTTTCGCTTGGCGGGGTGGTTTCACATGCCAATCGCGAGCGACGCGGCGTTTCGCGGAGCTGAACATCACCAGTCACTCTTCTCTCTAATTATCATAGCCAAGAGTTGGTAGGAATTGTTATTTTCGAAGAGTCAGTGCTCTATTTGATTATGCTATATATTCCCGAAGTCGCTAATGCCAATAATCTGTGCCGTTTTCCCTGACGCAGCAGTAAATCCCCTTTCTTCGTTAACGCCGTGAGCCATCCCAAATCAAGGTATCATCAGAGTGATCACGAAGATCGCGAGAGCCCAACCTCTCAATGAACCATCACATCAGCCTGTTGATGAGTGTGTTGCTGGTTTTCCTTGTCTGCAATGATCGGCTTGGCGGTTGAGGTCTCCTGGCCATCGGCCATATCCTCATCGGCCTGCTCCTCTCCCTCACCCTCTTCCTCCTCATCCTCCTCGTCGTCACTGCCCTCACTCTCCTCCTCGAGGTCCTCACTGCCGGCATCAGAGGCCTCATCTTCTTCCTTTTGTGGACCGTTGGCATCGTCTCCACCAGCCATAGCAGCATCCTCTCCTTCCTCGACCTTGGCACCTTCAGCCTCGGCCTCGACCTCCTCTTCTTCCTCCTCCTCTTCGGCGCCATACTGGTTGCCGTCATCTTCAGCGACGTCGGCCTCTGGCTGCTCAGGTGGGTACTCGGCTGGAGCGCTCTCGTCAGAGTCCCACTTGATAGCGAAGCGGGTGACACGAGGCTTCTCAGCAAGAATGTTACGCTGTACCTTGTCGATGACAGGCTTTGCTGGTGGTTCGGCGTTCAAGGCCTCGTCGGTGTATTCGTTGTTCACATAGTAACCGACGCGGACGAACTCGCGTCCATCGTATGAGCAGGTGAGGAGAATGACCGTCACACCCAAGATCTCGCTGTTAGGGATCCTGGAGAGGTCTGGTGGGTCTGCCTCGAAGACAAACTTGTTGACGCCGACCGGGATTGGTCCGACGAGGAGTGAGTCAAGCTCTTGGTCGTGCTCTGAGCTGTGAATGTGTCAATCAAAGTGTCAGACGTAGGTAAGTGAGCTTACTTACGATGTGGCAGATCCGACGTAGGTGAGCTTCCACTCGAGATCTTTTGATAGAGTCTCAAGGCATTCGAATGTGATCTCAAACTCATATGGAGAATTGAATGGTGCTGGGTTGTTGCGGACGGCGACGTTCAGGAGTGAGACGGCGGCCATGACTGTTGTGTGATATGTGGTAGCTGAATGTGTCAAGTTGAAGCTTTGTAAGATAGGAGTTGTGGTGAGTTGTTTGAGTGCGAGGTCTGGGTGCGAAGATGAGGAATGTGTGAAGTATGCGGATATGTAGAATGTATTGTTGCAGTAGGGAACTCGGGCAGGGTTTATGAACTTCCAGAACAGCGCGAACCACGCGCGCCTACCTCGAAAGCGCGTTAAGTGGCTTGGCGTAATTACAGGCAAGTTCGACACGGCACCAGGCAACTATCGGCCAACCGTCCGATTTTCGTACCAGTGACCGCATTGAACACGCTGGAGCTTGGACGCCTCGAATACTTCAGACGAACCCGAGTATTGATGGTTGAAGTCGTCGCATAAGTAGCGACTGACGAGGATACTGGCGACCGTCTTCATGGCTACCGATCAGGATGTTAGGCTACAGGACTACCTGGACGACAAGCTTCAGGCTGCTGCGGACTTTGAGACTCTGGACAGTCTGATAGAAACCTTAAAGTCACAGCAGGACCTGCTGAAGAAGCAGGTATGTTCAGACTATATTTACGATAAACACCTATTGACGAATCCAGCTCGTCGAAGCCAGAGAAGCCCAAGATGTTGCCGAGCAAGCTTCTCGCGACCACGCGACACAATTACAGCAGAAAGCGGCTGCATTTCAGCAGCAACAGGCAGCCATTGACAGGACCATGATGATCGTGACACAATCAGAGACTAGCGATGATGCGGTAGCCCGCTTCCAGGGCGTTATGGATGCTCTGCGACGATTTGATGTGGCAGCTGCTTACGTGGAAATGCTCAAAGAGGTGGACGGGCTGCAGACTCAATGCCTCAAGGTTCTCGATCAGGACGTTGACGGAGCGCTGGAACCGTACAAAAGGCTACAGGAATTCTCAGCCGGTCTACAACCACTTCACGAAGCTGCGGAAGGAGCCGCGCCGCATCTGATCGACCTCGTATCCAAAACGACCAATGCTGTCAGAACGAGCGTGGTCAAGAAGTTGTCTACCAATCTCGAAACGACGCTGAAAAAGATCGGCTGGCCCAAAGAAACCGCAACTGTTCCCAGCAGCATCAGTGATGAGTGGAGATTGCATGTTGGGAGGTTGCTAGATGTACAATTCCCAGAATTGATCAAGCTAGGCGAGGAGAACAGAAACAGGGTCTCGAAGACAGAGCCAGCGGTGCTACTGCCTTTCGAGGTTCTGGCGCAGCCACTCGCTCTGCGCTTCCAATTCCATTTTTCTGGAGACCGCATGACAAATCGTGTCGACAAACCTGAATACTTTCTTACTCACGTCCTCGACCTTATTGGCGACTATGCAACTTTCGTCTCGGAAAATCTTCAACCACTTCTCTTGAAGCACTTCCGAAGCAGCGACCTTGCGTTCACTCCAGGCTACATCGACGCGACATCTGCGCTGATTACCGCTCTACTGCCTCTTCTGCGACGCAAGCTCACCTCGATCCTGCCAGACGTCTCGAGATCTCCGAATCTGCTTAGTAATCTGATTCACGAGGTCATGTCGTTCGATGCAAAGTTGTTGGAAGAATGGAATTACACCCCTCTGTCACCCTCGACACCATTTCGAGGCCTTTCTCATTACATCTTGTCAGATCTTGGCTACTTCCGAGCTTGGTTTGCAGTTGAAAGAGACTTTGCTCTTGCACGCTACGAAGCAATCATCTCTGACCGAAACACTGGACTGTTGGACTATGACAGTGTGGATGACTCCATGACGAAGCCGACAAAGGCAGCAATACGGGTCAATGATCTGCTCGAGACCATCACCGATCGATACCGTCCACTTACATCTTTCAACCAGAAGATCAAGTTTCTCATCGACATACAAATTGCTGTCTTTGATCGATTCCACGGTCGACTCAATGAAGGTCTCGAGGCCTATCTCACACGCAGCTCGACAGTCGCACGTACGGTGCATGGTGTTAGCAACGCCGATTCCGCAGAGTTCAGTGGTGTCAAGGGCCTGGATCGTCTGTGTAGAGTCTTTGGTTCCGCTGAATATTTAGAGAAAGCCATGAGCGACTGGAGTGAGGATGTTTTCTTCCTCGAACTTTGGGATGAGCTGCAGTTCCGATCGCAGAATCCAGGATCTTTGAAGGGTGATCTTTCAATGCGTGATATCCAGACCAAGACAAGCGCTTCAGTCGGTGCCGACGCGGACGGGCTAGATGAGTTGCAGGGCGCACTCTTCGACGAGACTGGAGGCTCGTATCACAGATTACGTGTCCGTAGCGAGCAGACCTTGGTGGAGACTTTGAACTACGACATCCGTAACGCGCTCCGCTCGTACGCGCGTGTGTCGACTTGGGCTTCGATGTCGTCTTCTACTGGCAGTGAGGCGAACCTTACCGCCGAACTGGACGGTGCCGCGCGCTTGCTGGACGAGTATCTTGGCTTTTTGGGCAAGGCTCTGGGCAAGACACCGCTACGCAGGATCGTTCGGCAACTTGGACACAGCATCCAAAGCTTCATGTGGGACTCTGTGCTCATTCGCCATTCTTTCTCCACGGCGGGCGCCGGACAATTTGCTGCAGATGTGCGTGGTCTGTGGCGTGTCATCGACCGATATGCTGGGAAGAACCAAGGCCCCTTGAGCATGGCCAGATTGTCAGACGGGCTGAGAATCCTTTGTCTTCCTGTAAAGGGCGAGATACCAATGGACATGAACCAAGACGATAATGACGGAAGGGATCCTTGGAAGATAGGCCTTTGGGAGGTAGAGCGCAGAGTCTTCGCTAGCAACGAATCTGCTAGGGAGGTCCTGGAGGATCTCGGCCTGGAGTCACTGTCAGAAAGTGATGTTAGGGAAGTGATCAAAAAGCGGGTCGAGATTAGTAGTTAGCTGAGAGATCAAGATCTATTGCAGTCTGGTAGTCGTCCAACAGAGCTTTGTCCATCTTCGTATCAAGGGAGTACGTCCCGAAGACTTGTCGAAGAAGCCGGAAGAGTAGAGTCGGCAGCGTTCAGCTCACCGGCTTGACCCAACGCGGACCGCGTCGAAACTCGGCTATAATCGGATATCCGATGCTATCCGGTCAATGGTGGACTGCATCCGGTGGATCACAACTACAGCTTGTGTTGGTGGCACAGTACGCACTGCATATTAATATGAAGATTTAGTCCATCTTTGTTGAGGTTCCATTCACCAATACATTCTTGCATCACTATCTCTTTCCACGGCCGAAAATCAGGTTATGTTCTGTAACCGTGTTACAGCAAGAAGCCCAGTACAAATAAGCTTCACCGGCCTTGGAACCACGCGACCACTACGTAACCACCTCTACCCACCAAACACCCTCCAACAACCACAAACACGATCCAGTCATTCAAATTACAACAACCAAAAGAACTCAAGCACAATCATGTCAAATCAATCCACTCCAAGCAAGATGCAGACCTACCAATACACAGCCTCATCCGGTCCGATCGAACACACCCTCACCCTCAAGAACATCGCTGTCCCGACGCCCTCAGCATCACAGATCCTCATCCGCACTTCCGCCGCTTCTCTCAATCCAATCGACTACAAGCTCTCCGAAGCGCCTTTGATCTCGTATCTAACACGCTACTTCACCACTCCCGGCCTCGACTTTTCCGGTCACGTGGTCTCGGAAACCAGCGACCTCAGCCCGGGCACATTCGTCTACGGCCGTCTCACTCCGCCAGCAAAATACGGTGCCTTGTCACCTTATCTCGTAGCGTCACGGTCCGGATTGGCGAAATTAAGCTCCAAGGTGTCGGCGGAGGAGGCGGCTGGCCTGGGGACCGCGGCGCAGACGGCGTATCAAGCCATTGTGCCGTTCGTGCGGGAGGGCCAGACGGTGTTCATCAACGGTGCATCTGGCGGTACGGGAGTCTTCGCGGTGCAGATTGCGAAGAACGTGGGTTGCAAGGTCGTGGCGACCTGTTCGGGAGCCAATGTGCAGATGGTCAAGGATTTGGGCGCGGATGAGGTTGTTGATTACCGCAGTCAGGACGTGCTGGGTGCACTCAAGGCGAGAGGAGAGAAAGTCGATCACGTTGTTGACGCAGTCGGCAAAAGTGGAGAGCTGTATTTCGGCGCGCATCACTATCTCAAGGAGGGAGGGATCTATGCGCAATTCGGTGGTGGTATTTCTTTGGTTGACACCAAGGACCTCATGGGGAAGATGTTGTGGCCGTCAATGTTCGGCGGAGGACAGAGGACTTTCAAGTTTATTAGCTGCATGAACAACACGAAGGACATGGAGAAGATCGCGGAGTGGTTTGAGGCTGGGAAGTTGAAGGTCGTGGTCGATTCGACATATGCTTACGACCAAGCGCCGCAGGCTTTTGAGAAGCTCAAGACTGGACGGGCAAAGGGTAAGGTCATTGTTACCGCTGCGAACAGGGATTGAATTTGTCAGTATCAGGTACATGATTGAAGATCATATAGAGCGATGCAGAAGACAGAGTCCCACGTTCTTGGTATGATCCATTTTGCGCCGTGACTCCTTGAATTTCTTCGTATATCTGTAGAGCTGGTCCTTCTAGCGTACTGTTCAGATAGGTCTATCGAGTTGTGGCTTCGGGGCTGCCGTCAATTCAGATCCAGGTGCGGCGAGTACATGGATGCGATTCAGCTTCGATACGCCTCTTTGATAAGATGCTTCAACGCGGTATGCAGTGCGACAAGATGTACTGATTTCCGCATCAGGTAATACGAGCACGTGATGAGCGTACTACGTTCAAGACATTGTGTGAATTACTGTTTGTGGGCAAACTCCGGTGTGCCATGAAGAAAGATACGGCCCGAAATCAGTCTACGGATGCAGGTGCAGCCCAAACGCTAGCTTCCAGCGGCTGAAGTTCACTGCTGCATGATCCTTCATCTAGGCTTCTGCATCCAAGATTCTTTATCCAGAATCATATACACTGCATGTACCGTTTCATATCTTTGCTGTTCAAAGAAGTAATAAAAATGGACTTCGCGCTCTTCTTCGAAGACCTTCGTATACCTTATACGGAGCTCTCGTTACAGCCAAAAGCGCAACATGTTGGAGGCTGACATCGCAATGCATGACCTTGGGTCCCGGGGTGTCAGTCCGTATTCAGCGGTCTCGAGTGTCCACGACAACATCGATGCAGACTCGGTCCAATATTTTTCACTTAAGCAGCCCTTTCTATTCTCTCGAGTGCCTGTCGGTCGGTCTGGAGACCATCATGACGACTCACAAGACCGGACCCCTTTCGTACCGGACGATACGCAAAGCCCTCCTGGATCAGACTACATAACACCGACAACATTCTTGAGTACCCTCGCATGGTGGCTGCCAGAACTTTTCGCCTCCGCTTTGTCCGTCGTCTCGCTTTGCAGCATTGTCGGCATTTTGTATATGTTCGACGGACGTGCCGCAGCTGATGTACATCTCCCACGATATCTTACCTTGAACGGCCTCATCGCTGCAATTGCAACGATCAACAGAGCCTGTCTAACTACGCCTGTTTGTTCCGCCATGATGCAGGAGATGTGGCTCTACTTTGCTCGAGAATCGAAAAGAGCAACAAGCAAGAGTCGCTTGCAGGATTTGGACATCTTCGCAGAAGCTTCAAACAGTGTGACTGGGAGCATCAAGTTCCTTGCTCATGCACGTGGCCGACGGTATGTTTCTCCTTGCATCTTCCAAAGACTGCTTTTGACGTGTTACTAGGCTCATTGCATGCATGGGCTGCTTGATTACGATACTATCTCTGGCGTACAGCACTTTTATTCAACAACTAGTTGGTCTTGCGGTGCTGCCTGTTTCAGGAAATGCCTCGATCGGTAACTTGCCTTGGACCCAGTCGTTGACTTCAGGGGGTGGCATAGAGCCCCTTCCGCTCACCATGAAGGCCGCTGTGTATAATGGCATCATGGGGGGACCTATCGAGCCTATGCAAGCTGCATGTCCGACTGGCAATTGCACCTGGCCATTGACATGGTCATTAGCTGTCTGCGGAGCTTGTTCTAACACGGCCTTTGTCGTTGAAGATTGCACTATGGATCACTACTGCAACTACACATTGCCTGGAGGCTCTTCAGCATTACTGTACGACTTTGAGCACTATACTACTGATGCTGACTACTGGGACGCTCGTGGTATTAACGACTTCGAAGCCATCGCAGACTTGTCTGGCCCTCCAGGCTTTATAGTCTTGCCAAGCAACGACAACTTTGTTTTCAACGTGGGTGGTGATGACAAGCGTGTCTATATTGCACAGATGAACTTGTTCGGAGCCCCATACAACTCGAAGAGTCAATCTACCTTGAAATATACAAACACAGAGTGCCAGCTCTGGTGGTGTGCGCAACAGTACGAAACTATAGTCGACTCAAGTGCGCAATACCAGGCTATCACAGAGCAAGTAGACGAACAGACACTCAACTTGGACGACTCGGACTATCTCGAATACACAGCAATATCTGCTTCCCAGGATATCAGCAATTTCACCGTCAGTGGGAACATGAGCTTTGCCTTGAACTTCTACTTCACCAAGCTTTTGAACGATAGCGGAGCCAATTCGATCTCTTTGACCAGGGACCTACCGATATTCATTGCGAACAACGATCTCATCTTAGGCATGTGGAACGGTACAAGGGATCCTGACACTTGGATCTCCAATCTAGCCACAAGTATGACGAACGCTGTGCGATCTCTGAACGCTACGTCCACACCAAATGCCAATGGCACGCCGTACGAGCTCGCTATCACTGTGAGATGGCTCTGGCTAGTCGTTCCTATTGCGCTTGTGTTCCTGTCGATTCTGTTCCTATTCGCGGTCATCATACGCACAGCTTTAGCGCCTGTTCGAAGCTGGAAGGGGAGTCCAATGACACTGCTACTTTTCGATCTGGACACGCATATCAAGGATGCTGGGCGTTCTCAGATGGACAGAAAAGATGGTGTCAAGAAGGCTATAGGCAAGACGATGGTCAAGTACGTTGCGAAGCGAAATAACGACCGAAGCTTCATGGCTTGCTGAATCCGGGTCGAATACGCACTGTTTCTATGTCGGTAGAATGAGTGAATGCAGCTATATGCATCGATGTGAACGCAATCATATTTCTGGGCCCTGGCGTCCCCGAGTGCGTACCAATGACTCACAAATCAGTAGTGCTACACTATAGCCAATACTCGCGGATCACCCGTCAGTTCGCTTGATTCGCTTATGGTATCTTCCACAGAGCCAATGGCTATAAATATATGCATCGAGTTCTGATAAGTTCCTGGACGCTTCCACAAGTAATCCGAGTTCGCTACCACAATGTTGTAAAGGAGTTCATCTTCTGGAGATTAGCCCGTTGTTGCTGTTGCTTCTTCGACATAAACATGGAGATTTCCTCAACGGCTTGTGCCGCAACTCACCGGCCGCGAAAGGGAGTACATGTATCGATGATCTGGACGATTGTGCTGCAAGGATATGTTATTTGCACTCGTTGTATCAATATCGCTCATGTCGCCTTGTTGTTTCATAGATGCAAGCCTCCTAGGTCAGACTGCTACAGGCGGATGTATAGCGAACCGATATGACGATAAATGAATCAAGACGCAATACTCGGCAAAGATATGAGAACATCGTATCGGCGTATCCAGGTACCGTACTCTACTAGTAAGCGAGGCGTATGATCGCCGTGATAGTACGTGGAATAGTGTGTGGAATGGATTCTTGGGCTTGTTGACGTGAGACGCGGTTGGCTTTTGGTCCCTGGCGATCAGGATCATCAGGTACTTTTAGGTACCGTACCTGAAAATCACTTCCGTCCTCGGCGAAAGCGTCGCGCGTCGTGCTTAATGCTAACCCGAGATTGGCTGCCATCGGCGGCACGGCGAACAAAGAAATCCGCCCTTCGTGCCTCCTTGATTCGTGCTGTGTACAAAATGGAAACACACTTTTTATGCAGGCGCTGCTGGTCTGATTGGACTTGGTTGAGTGCAGTATTCTGGATAGGCAAGCGCCATCACTATATCATGCCTCTGTCAGACTTTCTATTCGCCATAATAGTTTATTAAGATAGACATAAGAGTTGCATTATTAATACTTGTTGCTGTGTATATCCGGCACGGCTTCTCCCAAAACAAATCATTTCATCTATCACGAACTGTGTGGGCGTGACAGGTGGACTGCCCAATTCAAATTAGCGTTTGATTGCTTTGTTCCTGCAGTAGTGGGTGCCCGTCCTGACCGTCTTGACCGTCTGGCGCGACGCCTCCACTGTTACGCACTGACTCCTTACGTTGTGTCGATGTGGACGCAGTGTGGATCCCTTTGATTCGTTCGTCTCCCTCGCTCTGCGTTCTTGTGTTCGTCTGTCTGTCTTCCTCACCTTCCTACGACCCATTCGACAAACCACGACCAAACCTCGACACCCTCGCTCATCTCGTATCTTCTTCATCTACAACAACAGTCTTTTCTGGAGCGTCTCTTTTCTATCGACTATAATCCGCCCCCGTGCATTACAATCACTTCTCTAACCTTCTCCAATCCGAAACACGCGCACATTCCTCGGACAAAACAGTGAACTGAATTCGACACTCACGCTTCCATTGACCTCTGATCATCGTCTTACTCGGTACTGGACTTCAATTGGTTGTTCAGGGACGGAAAAAAGATCTTGTTGCTACGACGAAATTGGTTCCAAATCGAAGACTGAAATTGGTCTTCTGGAAGGAGTTTGACATTGGTGGACTATACCGCGCTCACGACATCGAAACACTTCTTACGATTGCAAGGACGGCTGCTGGACAGTACGAGTGCATCTCATCCAGCTTTTCTGGATTTCTAGCGTATTGTGATTGTCTGGAATTTCAAGGTAATATCAACCTACTACGAACTGGTCAACTCACAAACCCTACTAAGACGATACACAGCTTGATTACCACTCGCCTATCAGTCTTTCTTGCCTTATCCAACCGCAAACACAGCCATGCCTTCGTCACACAGAATCGCACGCGTGCTATTGCCGCTCTCCCTTGTCTCAGGCTCTTTTGCTCTCAATGCTCTTACATACGTCGGCTGCTTCTCGTCATCGAACGGTCTCACCGAGTCCAGCACATTTCAATACCAAAGCTCTGGTCACTGTCAACAGACCTGTGTGGGCGCTGGCAATCAAGCCGTTCTGGGCTTAACGAATGGCAATGATTGTTACTGCGGTTCGCAAACGCCACCGGCGAGTGCCAAGGTCGATGACTCGAACTGCAACACACCTTGCACAGGATATGGTCAAGACGACTGTGGTGCAAACGGCTTCTGGTCAGTCTACCTCACAGGTGTCTCGAGCAATGTCGGTAGTGCATCAGGATCAGGATCGTCTGGACAATCTGGTTCAAGCTCGCAGTCTTCAGCATCGTCGTCCGCAGCCCCATCATCGACCGCAAACACCCAGAACAGCCAAACAACGGACACGCCAACACAAACCACCGCACAACCCTCCGTTGTCACAAGCATCGCACCCGGCAAAACCGTTGTCGTGACAGAAACACCAGTCGCGCAAACATCATCAACAGCCTCTGGTCCTAATGCCACACCACAACAAAAGGCAAAGTCCAACAACACCGTACCAATAGCAGTCGGGGTAGTCGTCGGTGTAGTGGCAGTGGCGGCCATTGTGGGCGCCATTTTCTTCTTCGTCCGTCGCCGACGTAATCAGCGAGACAACAACTCGTGGAACGGCAGCGAGATGGCGGGTAAGACCCAGATTCCAGCAATGAGGAGAGCACCGGGTCCAGAGTCGAGAATCGACCCTGAGGCGTTGGCCAACCACCGCATGAGCGACGGCAGTATTGCGGACAACGAGGATTACTCAAGGAGGATCTTGAAGGTATGATATGATGAATAAGGGACATGTGATCTTCGACTAACGATCATTGCAGGTCACGAACCCTGAACAGGATTAGTCACAGACCAATTGATCGATGGATATGATCTTTACGACTCCGCTTGTGTTATCTTCAATGGTAGGAAGGAGGAACGAGAGTAGGGATGGGACAAAGCAGCAAAGGACGAAGAGCTGAAGTCGACCATGTGCACAAATGGCGATTACAAGGCATGAAGTCGGTCGATGTACCAACACCAATCTGCGATGATAGCTGACGCGACCCGAATGGCTGAGGATGAGAGTAGAGAGAGCTTGTCGATACCACTATTTCTCTTTGTAGTAGATGAGGAAGCAATCTTGTACACCCAACGATCCTCAGCCTAGTGCTGTCTTACGCAAGAATATCCAAACACATGAGCAAATAGACGTCGCCACTCCAAGAAGGTAAAGGGCTTTATGAGTAACAATCTAGGATCCGTGACGAAATTGGTCTTCTCCTTCTTCGAAAAGCGAGTCAAAATCAACATCCGACTCATGATCGCCCAAATCGACCCCTTCATGGAGCCCCTCAGGCCTACCTTCTCGCCGTAGTTGATTGGAATCCTTCTTTGGTGGTGCCCTCTGCATGTCCTTCATATAGATCGTCAACCTATCCAGACCAGCAACCACCATCCTGACGTTTTTCCTTTGCAAAGTTTCAGGTCCCACGGGGATATTCAGACCCATCATTTGACAATCCTCGAACTTGGTGCCGCGCTTGATCCTTGCCGCAGCCTTCTTTCCCAGCAAAGCGCACAGATCGTAGACTTGGTACTCTGCACTCTGTTCCCTCAACCACGCCATCTCTTCTTCCGACACCGGGTCGAACAGTACAATTGTCGCTAGACCGAAATTGCTTATCTTGTCTCTCTTCTGCGTCTCCGTCTCCTCGATCGCTCTCCAAGGGTCAAGGACCATGAGCCCGTTCTCCTCGCCAGGGGTCCCCGTATGCAGCAGTACGCCTCGCAGCTTGAACCGCACCAGATGCTTCAGTTTCTGAAGTACGACTTCCGCCATGTCCATGTCCCACTCCCATGCTCTCTTGTCTCTGATCCCTAGTTTGTCCATCATCTCGGGCTTGATCAGTTTGTGCCATGAGTGCCTCATGCTCAGCCGTGAGATGGATGTATGTGTGTTCAGGGCATAAGTCCGAGTGCCGGACGAGGCGCTCGGTACTGGAATGATATGTGGGAGGGCTTTCGATTGGAAATCTGAGGCGGGTTCAGGATCAGATGGTGAGGCGCGTGGGTGCTTGAAGAGGGTGCCGAAGGCTTGTAGGAAGTGTCGCGGAAGAAAGGCGCCGGTTATCGCTTCTTGCCGCACTGGTGTTGCGAGCGCTTGCGCATAAGGATTGCGGCGTAGAGCCAGTTGGAGAGGTGTCAGGTCTTCTACGTTGGTCGAAGGGTCGGTTTTCTTGTTCTTATGCCGGTTTTTGGCGGCGATCAAGGTCGGATCTAGGATTGGTGAGATAGGTAGGGAGCGTCCAGATTCGCGTCTGCGAAGGGTGCGGGTCCCATCTTCGGTTGGTGTGAGGTTGGTGTTGAAGTCGTAGTCGAGATCAAAGTCCAGCTCTGAGTCTTCATCGTGGTCTGGTGTACGACGCGACGCTGCGCTAGATGAAGCAGGCGTTGCGTGGTCGGTGATGTTGCGCTGCCATTGTCGTGTCTTTCGAAGACGGTATGGTATGCGATGAGTTCGTAGCATCAGTCCATTTGTTGATGTGAACTTTTGGAGAAGATGGAAGTTGTGCCGAAGCTTCGAAAGCTTCGAAGTCACCCAAGTCACCAGACCTACCTACTCAAATATACTTGTATTGCTAACACCGAATCAGCGACATGTATTTTATATACGAGCTCGCGATGTACGACGCAAGGGAGAGATGCACGGAATCCCCGGCCAGAGAACGAGAGTCTGCGCAGGTGGACGAGATGTAAATCACGGGACTATGATAAAACTCCATCAATTCGGCATCTCGGCTCAAGCCTCCGGCCGATTGCGGTCAAGTGTACCTATAGCCATACAATCACTTTCCATCATGTCTCTATCATCTGTGCTCTTCTTCTCACTGGATGCTCTGTAATAATACCGAAATCGAAATACGTTCATAATCTTGCCGCCATGAGTCACCCGCAGAAGACCATACCATCGAGCCAAAGGTTGCAATTCGCCCTGCGCTTCATCCCGAGAGTGCTTTCAGCCTATGCTTCTACACTTTTCACATTATTCCGCCAATTGAATTTCAGCCACAAGGCCTTCCAGCGTACATTTCGTCTCAACGTCGTACAGAATATGGCGGGAATGCCAATTATGCAGATGAGGGCCGGTCAGCCAACGACTGGCCAAGTCGTCGAGCAATTTTGTGCTACCGAGAACATCCCCTTTGAGACTGTCGAGGTAAAGGCAGATGGATTCGTTCCGGGGAAGCTCTACTTCATCGACACCAAGGCATCAGCGGACGACGGCGTCATCCTGTACTTGCACGGAGGAGGATATATGAATCCGCTTTCTACTCCCAAGGCACTCGAATACATGCGGAAGATGGCCTCGTTCTCATCTAGGCGGCTTGTCGTGCTCGAATACACCCTGACGCCCGAAGCCAAGTACCCAACACAACTGGCACAAGCAGTCGAAGCACTCGACATGCTTTTGAAGACCAGAAAGCTATCTCAGATCATAGTAGGTGGAGATTCCGCTGGAGGAAACCTCACCTTCGCCCTGATCGCACACATGCACCAACCACATCCTTCGCTGAAAGAACTGCCGATCAGTCCATCCGACCAGCTTGCCGCAACTTTTGCTGTCAGTCCAAGAGTCCTGAACACCACAAATGCGCCAAGTTTCACTCGCAATAATGGAAAGGATATCATCAGCAAGCAGAGTGTCGAGCAAATCACTTTGAACTGGGAGCCTGATGTTGACCACGTCTGGGCAGCACCAGCCAAAGGCAAGTTCTGGAAAGATATCAAGGCCAAGAAAGTACTTTTAGTTGTTGGTGAGGACGAGGTCTATGTTGACGATGTTGTCGATTTTGCTTCGAATATGGGTGCCGAGGTGGGCCGGTCAGACAGGCAGTATAAGGTTTGCGAAGGTGAATACCACGACCAATGGATGATGGACTTGGCGATGGGTATCGAGGATGGTATCATGACTGAGACCATGAGATCTTGGTTCAAGTCATTGTAAAGAGCAATCAACATATCGATCAAGAGAGCAATCAGTGCCTTGCGTACATGTACATGTATCGCACCAATTCAGCTTGAATTTCACACGATGCTGTGATGTCGGTTGGATTTAAGCTTCGACAGTGTGTACGGTGCGGGGAAAGTACGCTAGCCTCCAACGCGCTTTCCCACAATGGGAACAAAGTCAACATACATCCAAACAATCGCGGTCCGAACTTTTGAGGATTAAATCCATTATTCTCACAGCACATCAAGCCTTCGGCGATAGTGTTGAGGCCACTCTACTAACGTGTAATTTCATCTTGGATACAATAAGCGACAATGGCCTACAACTATGTCGACACACCGCGTACGGATGCGGGCGACAGGACTCACTTTACCGCCGCAAATCTGTCTTTCAGCGAGGTGGTAGGGTATCCCTCACCTTCCAAAGACCCAAACAACAACCTTGTCAACCAGATGAGATCGAGGAATGGTGCGCAAGCTCTGAAGACTCCACGCGCCCGCAATGCACTTTCGCATATGCGCAATCCCGCCGCCAGGAATGAGTTTACGCCTTTACTAAAGAGCGCTGCTGCGAACAGATACAGAGGATCTCCGCGACGACGATCGGAAGAGAAGGAAAACACAACAGATGACTTGGTCAACAGTATGCTTGCTGCCGGACCTGGAGGCGCGCCGCAAACACCTGCGTATCTAAAGGCCAACTACAGAGAGTCGCATAACACGCCTGCGTTGCCTGTCGATAGCAGCATGTTTGGTGCTGAACACACTGGTAGCTCGCTCGGTCACAGTGGCACACCTGTGGCACCACCACCCGCAAACAGCAGCACATTGATGAGCACACCCATGCCTGTCTTACCACCGAGAGGTGAGGAGGGACGTGGAGATCAAGGCAATGTCTTGACTCTGCGAGAACAGGAAGCCGTGAGTCGTAGGCAGGATAGATACTGTGCGTATTACTAACCAGCGTAGAAATTGGCCAAACTAGACAAGGAAAACTTCAACCTCAAACTCAGGATTCACTATCTCGACGAAGCGCTCAGAAAGACAGGAACCGACTATCAGCAAGGTATGATCAAGGAAAACACACAGCTTAAGATCGACAAGACCTCCATGACGTTCGAGATACGACAGCAACAAAAGTCACTGCTTAGAGCAGAGAAAGAGCTTGAGGAATACCGACAACAATTGCGCGACTACGCTGAGCGTGTGAAAAAGCGACACACCGACGACATCATGAAGGAAGAGATGGAGCGTCTGCAGAAGCTAGCCACGGAAAGCCAGAGGGTGGCCGACGAGCGCGATCAGGAAATCGATGAATTGAGACGGCGGCTCGAGCTGGCTGAGCAAGGCGGAGACGACAAGGTTCAGGACCTCCGAGACGATGTTGCGGATCTGGAACAAGACTTGCGCGCCAAAGAGAGCGAGCTGGAGAACAAAGACGAAGAGATCGAAGCACTCCAAGAAAAGGTCAAGGCTCTTTCGAATGACGATGATGAAGTCAAGGCATTGAAAGAAGATGTCGCAAGCCTGGAGGCAGAACTCGACGAGAAGGAAGCCGAACTCAAAGGCCGCGAGGATGAGCTTGATGAATTGCGGTCCCAGATGAAGAATACTCAAGATCGCGAAAAGTCGACCAGGAAGATGCGAGGAGATCTCGAAAACCTGGAAGCGCAAATTCGTGAAAAGACCGAGACAATCGATGAGCAGCAAGAAGAGCTTCGAAGTCTTCAAAAGCATGTTCAGAGCCTCGAGTCTACGACCACGGCGGAAATTCGTCAGCAGGAATCAACCCTTCGTGATCAAGAAAGGCTACTGGAACAGAAGGATGGAGAGTTAAAAGCACTGCAAGAGCGCCTGCAGACCGCTCGTGGCAGCTGGGACGCAGAAGCTCAACAGACGGATGCCAGGATGCAAGAGAAGGACCGCGCCATCCAGGATCGCGACTCTCAAATTCGTGAGCTTGCTCGATCTGCTGACGAAAAGAAGAGCCAATTCGAGGATCTCCAACGACGGCTGCAAAACGCCCAGAGCGAGAGTCGCGACGTTGCAGATGAGCTCGACAGGCATGCTCAACAACAAGCTCAGCAAGTCCGCGACCTCCAGGACAAGTTGCGATCAGTCAACGCCGATTTCGACAGAGAAGTGGATCAGAAGAACGAGGAGCTTCGGGTCAACGAGTCGGAACTGCGTTCGCTTCAATCTAAGGTTAGAGCAAACGAGAGCGAGGGCGGCGCTGAATCACAGCAACTGCACCAGAGAATCAAGGAGCTCGAGAACGATATCGCTTCCAAGGAACGTCAACACCAACAGCGCGAGCAGGAAACCCAATCTCTGCGCAACCGTCTCGGCTCAATGGAATCACCATCGAAGAAAGATGCGATCGTTCAGCAACAGGCCAACCAAATTCAGCAGCTCAAGGAGCAGCTTCAGACTCTTACCGACGAAAAGGAAGCTGAACTCGACGAGATTGACAACCAGCTCGCCGTGGCTGAGAACGAGGCTGACGCGCACAAGGCCAAGGTTGAGCAGCTTCAAGAGCGACTCGCTAAAGCTGAGCGCGACCAGTCGTTTGCTGGTCACCTCGATGAAGACGTCCAGGCCAAGCAAAAGACGATCGAAGAGTTGGAGGATAGGCTTCTTGAGATGCAGAACAAGCTTCGCCAGGCTACACAGGAGAAGGACTCTGAGCTTCGGGCTCTTGAACGCCAGATCCAAGCAACACAAGAAGAATCCGCTCGCAAAGTCGAAGAAGTTGTCAACGCGCAGGCTGAAGTCAAGGAAGGACTCGAGGATGAAATCGTCGTCTTGGAATCGAACCTTGACGAGGCTCAGGCAGACAATGTTAGTCTCAAGTCGAAACTCACAAGCCTCGAAAAGGAGCTTGCCAGTGCGCGAAGTGCCAGAGAAAGCCCCAACAAGGAACGCAAGGAGCTCCGTTCGAAATTGCGCGAATCAGAGACGAACGTGAGAGACATGCAGCAACAGATCGAGACATTGGAAAACCAGCTCGAACAAGCCTGGAAAGCAAAGGCCGAAGCAGCGACACCTGGACGCGAAAGAACCGAACTTCGCAACAAGCTACGCGATGCAAACTCAGAGATCAAACGACTCGAGAACAAAATTGAAGATCTGGAGGTCGAAGTGCAGATGACTCGCCACGAGAACACCATCGCTGGCGAGCGGAAGGATCTGCAAGATATGCTCAAAGACGCCAAGATCGAGGTTGAGAACCTCCAGATTCAGATCAAAGAGCGGGACAGACGGGTCGCAGCTGCACTGAAAAAGGATGGCGAGACCCGTGCACAGCTCAACGAGACCAGGGCGGAGCTTGATGAGCGGGTGGTCGAGCTTGCAGAGCGGGACGCCAAGGTCTCGTCATATGCTTTCAAGGAGAAAGAGACGCGCAAAGAGCTGCAGGAGCTTCGCGATGCGAATGTACGTTTGCAAGATCTCGAGGCACAACTTGGCGACCGCAAAGGCAGCAGTTCCGGTCATGCACGAAGGGAAGCTGAGCTTCGCATCCAGCTTCGTGATGCAACAGCAGACTTGGAGGATGTCCGTCAACAGGTCCAGCAAAGAGACAGCAGGATTCAGGCTCTCCTGGACAAGGAGCAGGAGCTCCGAGACAGGCTCAAAAAGAGCAAGACTTCGGAAGAGACCGTCTTTCTCGAACAGGATCTCAACGCACAGCTCCAAGACGCCGAGCTCGAGCTTCAGACCCTTCAACGACAACTCCGCGACCGCGAGACCAAGCTCCAGGCATCAGTCCGGAGGGAGCAGGAACTGCGATTCAAGATCAAGAGTCTGCGAGCAGAAAACGAAGACACCGTCGCGCTTGAGCTGAAAGAAGCCAAGGCATCTTCTTCATCACTCGAGAAGACCCATGAGAAGGAGATTCGAGGTATGGTAAAGCAGATCCAATACCTGCGTGCCAAGTGCAATCGCGAAGAATCCTTCCGACGCGATCTTGTCTATGTCAAGCAATGGTTCGTACTGCAGGTGCAGATGTACGGCGCTTGGTAAGTAATTCGAATTCCACATGCTGTCTGATATAGGAGGCTAACGATTCACAGTAACAAGGAAGATCTCAGAATGCTTGAGGAGATGGGCATCTCGCCTGATCGTACTGTTAGAGAGAAGAAACCTACGTTGAAGACAGTCGGTACTGCTGTTGTGGCCATGTTGCGAATGCAAAAGATGGCGGCTGCTTGGTCTGAGAACAAGAAGGTTCATGAGAGCTTGTTGAAGAAACTCGAGAGCATGAAGAGGTCGCAGGGTCAAGGGATGAAAAAGAGGGTCACGTCGGGTCGGTTGGATTATGAGTGATGTTGATATTCGCACTTTAGCGCGGTGTTCTGGTGTTACACATTCATTGATCATGTATGAAGACCTCTGTCGAAATGACACAGATATCAATACTGGTCAAGCACTCTGTACTCTGTCCCGCCTCGTGAAGGTGAAGACGCAGTTCATCAGCGGGGCGTCTGCCAAGACGTGCTTCGATTGGCTAGATTTTTTCGCACTCGCGACGTCGGAATATCACGACGAAACGACGAGCATTAAACAACACAACATCGACCAGCGCACACAACCATCGCACCATCCACTACCTCATATAACGCGCACACAACATGGGTGTCCCATTCGACTTCGCGGCTGACAGGCCAGAGCATATTGAGGCTGTTCTCAACGGACTCGACAGATACAACCCAGAGACGACCACAGTATTCCAGGACTACGTCCAATCGCAATGCGAAAACCAGACATACGACTGCTACGCAAACCTTGCGCTCCTCAAATTGTACGTACACGATTCCCCCAATAGCCGCGAGAGGCAGAGGACACGAAGATGAATGAACGTAACAACGTTCCCTATTACCTGAACTACCATGTTGTGCAAATGTATTAGCTCTATCTGAGACCGTCCTCTCCTCAACCCTCGACACTACGTTTCAATACCACATTCGGCAGATCGTCACTAACAGACGCTCGGCAGATACCAATTCAACCCCCACCTCGCCAAAGACGAAACAATCACAAACATCCTCACCAAATCCCTCACCGTCTTCCCCTCACCAGATTTCAGCCTCGGCCTCGCGCTTTTGCCGCCGTACACCCTCGCGCCTAACCCACCGGCGCACTCCCTCGCCGAAGCCGTCCAGAAACTCACAGTGCTGCACTCGCTCCTCACAAACGCGTCCTACGCCGACTTCTGGAGCACACTCGACAGCGACGACTTGTACGCGGACTTGATCGCCGACGTGCAAGGATTCGAGGAGCTGATGCGCGTGCGCATGGCGGTCGTCATCAGCCAGTGCATGCAGAGTATCGACAGGGGGGTTCTGGAGCAGTGGTTGAATCTGAAAGGAGATGGGTTCGAGAGGTTCGTGGGCGAGGTCTGTGGCTGGAAGGTCGAGGGTAGCGAGGTGCAGATTCCGTTGAATAAGGAGAATGAGGCGAGGAATATGGTTGTTAGGGAGAATGTCCGCTTTGAGCAGTTTGGACGGACGGTTAAGAGGGCTTTTGAGCAGCCTGCGTAGAACGATAAAAGGAAAGGACCGCCGTCAGCATTTCAACGATGGAAAGGACGTACTACTTCTGGTGGATGCTTGCGACCAACTAGTGGTGCGCTCATGATGACCAGATGAGTGGACGGAAAATAGATACCTCGAGATGTCGAACGATCAATCACAACGAAATTAATCGAACACGCAAACACATCGCTCATGTTAGATACACATGCGAAAACCTCAGGCGTGGTCTAGTACAGACACGGATCTTGAGAGTTCACAAGCTTTCATATTTGATCGACCAAGATTGGCCCTAGATTGCAGACTAGTCAGATTTACTGCAACCGACCGGTCGCTCCCTTAGGCGGACCATGCTTGATGACTTCCTCCCACTGCACTCCAACCCATTCTTCAACATAACCCACCTCTCCCGCTCCGACGCCTCTAGCCACACAGTCCTTGCCACAAACCATCAGAATGATGGTACCCCACTCCATTCCCTCGATCCCCAACTCCTCGGCCTCAAGGTCCACAATCGCATGCGGCGTGAGCTGCAGCTCGAAAGCCCTCTCGGCACCACAATTCGCACATCTCGGCACCCTGCTACCCACGCTCCTGACCTTGCCCTGACCACTCGGTCCCTCGATCATCTTCCCCACCAGGTCCTGGTTGGAATACAGCAGCGGCTGGCCCCCGAACTCGTACCGCAGCACTTGCTCCGGGTTCTGCGCTAGCCGGTCTGCAAATTTCTGGAACGTCCGGTCCATGCTGCTTTCGAAGACTTCTTTGTCTTCTTTCCCTTCACCGCCGGTGGTATTGCTGGCGCCTTCGCCACTGTCAATGTCCATGTCTATACGTGTTTGTTGTGGTACTTCGAGCGCCGAGGGGTCAAGTGATTCGTAGTCCGCGTCGAGGTGGTAGCGTGGATAGGGCGCGGGGAAGGAGGATTGTGCTGGCCATGGTTCGGAGGGGCCGGAGACGATGGGAGCGGGCTCGGGGGATGCGATGCGCGCTTTTGAGGCAAAGGTTTCGGGGAGGTCGGCTGTCGAAGATGTCTCGGGAGCAGGTTGTGTAGGCTGTTGTGCTGGCTTCGCTGCAAGGGAGGAGGCGCTGGCGAAGGGATTCGAGGAGTTCGAGAATGGATTCGATCCTGTGCTGGAGAAGGGATTCAGCGGACTCGAGCCATTGGCAGGCTTTGTGCCAAAAAGAGAGGATCCAAGGTCGATTTGTGGTTTCTGCTCTGCTGGCGCAGGTTGTGCTGGCGCAGAGGCAAGCGCAGGAGTGTTGTTTGGGATGTTGCTGGCTCTTATCGCCCTAAAACCCCTGACTGTTCCCTCCTTCCTTCTGCACACCTTCTTTCGGCATCCTAGTAGGTAAAGTCGTCGTTCGTGACCCGGGAATGAGTTTGGTAGATCGCCGTTCAATTCCAAAAGCAATGTGAGAAGACCATTACAGCATCTACATTTTGCTAGATTTCCAGGTGGCGCGGTCTTCTCGTCCAGCCATGTCTGTTCCAATTCTTAGCACGAAATAGCGACTTCGAGTCTTGCGCTTCAGCATACCGGGTGGCCGCCAAGTTGGCTGATTGTGTCGTCGGTAGACTCTTTGGACGCATAACCTAGCAGCACGTTCGTCTCCGTGTAGTTTCCCTCCGAACCAGAGGAGTCGCTTTCGTATCCAGACATTTTGTATATTGGAATAGAATACCCAATAAATGATCCGAGTGCATGCAAAAGATCGTCGTCATTCCCGGCAGAAAAATGTCGGTCACGAGTCATGCAATGGATCGCGTGCAAGTGAAACCCCGTCAAGCTTGGCCATTTGTATAGATGCCTCGGAGTAACGCGGCGCCAATTGGACTCTCCTTATTCCAAACTCCTTCTTTCCACGGTCGTTCCCTTTTTGTCTTGCAATCGCTGCAATGGCACCCAAGCACAGAGACGGCGAGGTCGTCGCTTCGGTAAATGCGATCATCCGGCGCATAATCCACAGCTACAGTGCTAACTACTTGTGCAGTTTCGTGGAGAATGGGTCTCTTACATCCATACCGTTTTCGCATACGGTGCATTCTTGGGAGCTTTTATTGTTGGAGTGTACGTGAATTCTCGCGTCAAGCATGCTGGAGCTTTGCTTACGATCAACAAGGGCACTTCACTACCACAAGATCGTCGAGAATGAGCACTTCGTTAGTACCAATCAATGGTTCTGTATTCGGCTGGAGCACGACTGACACTCGACATTCAGGGCTACCCGGTTGAATGGTTTCCATCCGTATCTGCCACCATTGGCGACCGCTATCCAGAGCGATCAGTTTTCATGGTCTTTATTGCGTTGACTTCTGGTAAGTGCGGCATCAACAAGAGCAAGGACATCACATGCTAAATTCGAGTCAGGTCCTCGCTTTCTACTGGTTGGACTGTGGTACATATTGACAGCAAGACCGAACAGCGTTCTGCCAAAGTTCGTGCTAGGAGTTGGAATCTTCAGGACATTCACGTGCGGAGGCTGGACCTACGTTACCTCGACTGATGACCATGACTGGCACGACATCTTCATGATCTCTTACTTGGTCGCTACGCTACCTTGGACCCTTGGATGCTTGGCTCTGAGTCCTCCAAATCCAAAGGCTATCTACTGGCGCAAGGTCTTTGCAGGATCCTTCTTTGCGACCCTTGTACCACTTGTGTACTTCTTCATCCAGCACAAAGTCCACAGAGTACCAGGCGGTACGTATTGCATGTTCTTTCAGTGACTATTGCTGACCAAAGTGCCTTAGCCTACACTATCTATGCGTTCTTCGAGTGGGCTCTGGTCCTTCTCGACGTCGCATTTGATACCGTCACTGCTCTCGACTTTACCAGCCTGGAGTTGGTCGTCAAGGACACCAAAGGCTCGACACGAGGGTACGTGCAATGGCTTCCGAAATGAGCTCGGTACGAAGACCTCACGCCGACATGAACGTGGCCACAGGCTGACACGCTCAATTACAGAGACAGCAGAGTTGCCGATAAACTCGCAGAGAAACAGAAGGACAAACCACTAGGTCAGGTCCTTACCACGGGCTTTTCTTGGCTGAGCTTGTTCGATGCTGCTGCAGACGTATACACCGGATTCATCTTCTGGTCGACACTCACGGCCCTTGGCGTGACAGTCTGGTATTTTCCCCTTTGGCACATGGGCATTTCTGGCTACGAAGTCATGGTCATGGCAACAGTCTCACCCTTTCTTCTCGGAATCTCGCCATTGAGGAGTCTCATCGTGAAGAACATTCGATACGCACATCTGCTGTCTCTTACGGGTATCTTCGCCTATCTCACTATCGTGCCGGAAAACAAGTTGTTTATGGTCGGTTTTGGTGTATGGATGACCTGCCTGAGTTGGTCCGCAACATGGTACGCTGAGCGCCATCAGCCGTACAAGCTCGAGCTTCGCATCGCGGCCTTCTCCATGGGTCTTCTTGCCTCGAATATTGCCAAGTTCTGCTTCCAGACGAACAACCCTGTCTGGCCCGTGGTACCGGCAAACAACGGAGGCTGGCACAAGACCGGTATCGCTCTTGCTATCATTGCCATGGTTCGCACGACTCAGACATCGCTTGGCAACCCTGATGCTTCCTCGGACTCTCAGAAGCCCGCAGGCTCATCTGCACTCGCCAGTCTTGGACTTGCCGGTCTTTTCTTCGGCATGCACTCTCTTCTCTCCGATTCCAGCACTATGATCCTTTGGGTCTGGGAAGGATATCCTGTTCGCGGTCCTATGCCAGTACCTCACGGGGCTGTGACGATCTTCTTCATGGGTCTCGGCCTGCTTGTTGGATTGTACTACCCGGGTCTTGTTCGCAGCTGGTCTTTCTATGGCATCGGATGCGTCGGTGCCGCTTCATTGACCGCGTTTTCGCACTGGACTGGTTATTATGGAGGTCTTGCATTGGCTACCTACCTCATGGCTGTAGCTCCTGCTCTCATTTCTTCCGCTGTCCGCCACCCTCCTGGACGAACCTTTTTCCTTGGCTTCTTCTTCTACAACATCCTGGTCCTCGCTCATGTCTGGATCGTTGCATACGCCTTTGTACCTGGAGGTCCGTTGATGCGCGAGCACACCGATTGGGTAATGGCAGCAATGATGATTACCATCGGTTGTGGTGTCTTTTCTGCTCAAGCCTCAAATGTCAGCCACCGCAGCAAGGGTTCTGCGCCCGCCAGCCCAATGGCTCGCAAGCAGCGATCATATTACCTTTACATTCTGCTTGGACTCCAGCTCCTGACAGCTGCCGTTGCCTATCTGCGGTTCCCATCGTACGACTACACTCCATACCACGCCCCGGAGAAGACCATTACTGCTGGCATCTGGACCACTCATTTCTCTCTTGACAACGACATGTTGACCTCAGAAAAACGTATCGGCGACCTCGTCAAAGAGATGGAGCTCGATGTCGTTGGTCTGCTAGAAAGTGACCTGCAGCGCATCATCATGGGTAATCGCGACTCGACACAATACCTGGCAGAAGAGCTCGGTATGTACGCAGACCCCGGTCCAGGCCCCAACAAGCATACTTGGGGATGCGCTCTGCTTTCGAAATTTCCGATTGTCAACAGCACGCATCACTTGCTTCCATCTCCAGTTGGTGAACTGGCTCCTGCTATTCATGCCACCATTGACGCATACGGAGAGCTTGTCGACATCTTCGTATTCCACTCCGGCCAGGAAGAGGATCCGGAAGACCGTCGCCTACAGTCCGAGTATCTGGCTGAGCTGATGGGAAGCTCGAACCGTCCTAGCATCCTTCTCAGCTATCTTGTTGTCAAGACCGGAGAAGGCAACTACAACAACTACGTCAGTGCCAAGAGTGGCATGCGCGATATCGACCCAAGCGATGGTCACGACCGATGGTGTGAATACATCCTCTATAAGAATATCCGGAGATCTGGCTATGCAAGAGTTAGCAGAGGTACCATCACGGATACTGAACTTCAGGTAAGTTTCTCTGTTGCGATTGATAGAATTGTACCTAACGAAGAATGTAGGTCGGAAAATTCGTTGTTGGTCAACCCGAAGGTACCGACAATTTCATCTCCGAGGATCAAGTCGGAGAAGGCCTCCGCTTCCCAGCCATGTTCAGAGGCGAGGGAGTTCGCGGCCATAGATACCACGTCTTTGACGAGCCTAGGTATTTCGCTTAGTCGAACAGCATTAGCTAACATAATTTTGTATCAACACGAAAATGTACAACATACCTTATTATCGCCTCGGACAGATTTGCATGCTTCCTGTGGCCTTTTCGGACCGCCTCACGATACCGTGCACTATCTGCACAATGCATCCCGGCCTTTCGCAAAGAACTAAGACATTGTTCGCGGCTAGCGAATCGTGTTTGTACTGCGCCTTTGTTCAACAAAGCAGCTTCCAGTTCACCACCAGCAAGACAAAGGACATATTGTACTGGGTCAGAAACGTGATGTGTCAGTCACTCAGCAACATTGTGAGCGTCACGGTGAACAGCACAAACCCCTTACTTAAGGGCACTCTACCTCCCAATGTCCAGCCTCCCGTTTAAGGGCGATTAGCGATTTGTTCAGCTGGCCGACACAATCGTACTCTTCAGCCTCTCTGCTTGCTTTGACGAACCCCATGCAAGTACACCCTGCTTTCGATTTCGGAACACGCACTTACTGCTAATCCTTACAGCCTATTGGAAAACTCATAATCATGGATGATATTGAGGAGAAAGAACGGATCCCACTTGATCGACCATGTCCTGGCTTCGCTTATCCTCGCGCCGCGACAGACGATGAGGTCGGTGCGATGTTCAACGACTTCAAGGCGCAGGGCTGGAAGTACGAGGGCGTGACCGCCCCGGGCACGCCTGGTGGTCAAGAAATCCTCCTCATCAACGAAGCCAAGATGGAACTCCTGTTCTACCCATTCAGATGGGCCTTCACGTCAGAGATCTCCGCCGCGAAGTGCACCAACACGCGCAAGATCAAGAAGGGAGAGCGCCTGGATCACATATTCGCCGCGCGCGAGGCTGAGTTGACCAGGGATGCCAAGTAAGTATGTTACTGTAGGTGAATCTCCACAGTAAAAGAACTGTGTGTACTAACAAATTTCCCAGATACTTTCCATCGAGCGTGCGTGAGCAATTGAGTGACACTGATTGAACGGAAACAATCGGTAGACTACCGTTATCACGCTCCAACTATTTGTGACACTACACATCATACGTCTACAGGTCCCATCTATTGGAGAACGTAGCGCGGAGAGCATTCTGCCCGACCACGATACCTCAAGGTAACTCGTGGTAGAAGACTTTCTGAAAGGCCGCATGCGTACTCTACCAGGCTCTCATCTCAACTGAGGCAGTTCGTGGAATGTTGTCTCGGTCAGTGGTCCGGCAGATGAGTACAAGATTTCTTTGTTCTTTGTTCTTGGAGAAAGCTTTTGTTAAAATAGATATACAAATGCTTTGTACAAAGCGGCTTTGTGTACGATAGCTTGCACGCCCCTGAAAGAAACAATGCCACTTATATATTAGTCGTCGCTCCGCAATCATGAAGCGTCTTCGGTCTGAACGCAACTCAACTTCGACCCAACTCAAACTCAAGACAACGATGAACGCTCCAGTATTCCCTCAGGGTCATGTCCTTGCTGGATACCGTGCGCCTGTCCCAGCCACCGTGTGGCAGGCCACCAACCTTCCGGACTATATTACTGCTCTTGGTTGGCAATGGCTAGGCGTGAGCGACGCAGACGTACATGGTGATCGGGATATTCTCCTCGCCAATCTAACCAGGAGAACCCTGATATGGTTTCCCCTCAATCTTGCTACGGAACATGAGCAGACCTTGGCCTTAGCTGACAACGAAAATAGGATTAATTTCGGCACCCGCGCCAACGACCTCTTCCGAGCTCACACAGAGGCAGGCAATCAACAGGAGGTCCGGATTGCCCATCTGTCCCTGGAGGACGAGGATGTATATGAGGCCGAAGAGATTCTCGATGAAGATCAGAAGAGATATTTGATCCGTTGGGCTGTCACTGATCGTGTCTATCCTAACAGCTGGATCGGCAAGACCTGGGGTGTCAGCCATGCTCTGCTCTACGACTGGGAACTCAAGAAAGCCGCACAACGGATTGTCGACGCTGCTGAATGAAACGATGCGTCAGGTCACATGGAATCAGGTAGGTAATACTGGTGAGTACAATAATCCATTTCTTGTTTGACATCGTCATTTCTTCTTCATCTTTTTTCAATCATGTGATCAGTGCATATTTAAACTTACATCTTCACTCGAAAATTGGGCGATCACCCTAGAGCCTTGTTCACATGGTCGAGGCCAGAGACACGCCAGGCAGGGATTTGAGACTCAAGTCAGGCAGGCGAGCACAACCGTTCTTTGTTCTTTGTTCTCGAACAAGGCGCATGGTCTCAGTCTTCGTTGTTGCCCTGAGACACAAGGGCATTGTGCAGAACAAGCCTGTCTACAACACCTTTCTTTACAACAATCTTGACCTTCACGTTCGAAGCTCTTGTACTATATGAACCCTCTCCTCGCGGCCCTGAAGCCTGGGGGCAAGCGAAATCACAACAAAAACACAACCAAGGACGCAACCAAAAACACAACCATGAGCAATCCAAGCACAAACAACAGGTCCGGGCTGGACGGCTATTCCCAGCCACGCCTTGCGACTCAGGCGGAAAAGAATAACTTTCCAGGATCACTGAAGAACAGTGAGTGGAAGGTTCAGGCCATCACCGACGGGAACCGCGAGATCCTTCTCTCCAACGCGAGGACCATGGACCTTGTCTGGTTCGAGTATGGCACGATCTCCCCCACTGACCGTAGGTCTGCAGCCGCAACCAACAGTCGCAAGGACAAGGGTGGCACCCTCGCTAACGATCTCGTTCTAGCACGCGAAAGACAACTTGGAGTTAATCGTTCGCAGGCCACAACTGCGGCGCCTCTGATTGTCCCGATCATGCAGCAGCTCCCTTCAATTGCTGCGCAGGCTATCGCTGGTCCCGCCTCATCTCAGCAGACCACAGCCACGACAGGCCCAGCGGGTCCGGCGACCCGATCTACCACACGCGACCGCACTGGCTGGGTCGTCCAGGAGATCCGCGGCGAGCAGGGAAGCAAGTACGAGGTCCAGTACGCCCCGGACCGCAACGGCATGCCTCGCCAGTCGGCTCAAGAATGGGTTCACCACACGATGGTAAGCCACCCCGCGATCCACAACTGGATCAAGAAGAAGGCAGGATCGGTCACTGCTGCTGCTTTGACGAATCCTGTTGCGTGGGCTCCTGACTATGACGCTGAGATGGAAGATGCCGAAATGGAAGACGCCGATGGAGAAGAGGTTCCTGAGTGGGACCTACAATGGCACAACCAGTAAGTCGGATATTTGTAGGCACAACCGGTAAGTCGAGTATTTGGATATTGAGGTAGGTTTTCCAGGTAAGTAATATAATAATAACGGAGTTTTCGTTTATCGAGAAGTCTTTCTACCCATCATTGTTAATCTCTCCATTGCTATTCCATGACCCAATCGCCTGCCCGTTTCAGATAATTCATGGACCGACTGTCTGTTGACCGTGCATAACACACTCGGGAGATTGCCTCACCTGTACGTTACATTAGGCGGATGAGTACAGAATTTCTTTGTTTCTTTGTTATCGAACAAGGTAATTGTTTTAGGTCTTCTTTGTTCCTCCAAGTCATTGTGTTGTGCAAATCACGTATGGTATATTCACCTCAACGAACAAAGGACGTCCTTACCATATCAGTCTCCGTTACGCACTTCTGCGAGAGGTCAGGTATTTTCTCGTTCTCGAATCTGACGCGTGGCTGCGAGACCTGTTGCCTCACAGAACTCCAGTCACCTCCTCTTCACCACAAGCACAAATTCAAGATGGCCGAAGATGCAAATCAAGACTTTGATATGGCGGATTTGGGGGCCGCCATTCCGGCTCTAGATCCCCGGCGTCAAACAGTGTACAGCGACGACGACAACCTGACCTATTCAGCCCCTCAATCTTTCTCCCTGCCAATGCGGCCCCAGAACGCTAACGATATACAGGCCAAAGGAGCTCCTCTGCCTCAAACCCCACCGTACGACCACCCCGCTCCCCAATCAATCAGCCCTAGCGACTCCGAGAAGGTGTTCTACTCCCTGTACGATCCCAATGATCCGGACGCCCTTTACGATTTCTACGACTACAGCGAAGATACACCTGTCCCTGGACTCAACTACGACGACGGCCCCACGGATATGGATCCCTTAATGCGTTATGTCGAGACCGACACGGGAATCTTCGACCCTAACATTCCTTTGTCGCCAATGCAGTCCGAGACCTCCAACTCCGCTTGGACAATCTCTGGGTATCCACCGTCGCCGACGCCCTCCGAAGCGCAAGCCTCGCTAGAGGCAGGGGGCTGGCCACTGGTGCACCTGCAAATCATCGATGAGTTTATGCACCCGGCCACGGGCGTCAAGACTTATGCCATGCGTGCGCTTGACGAGCACTACGACTCTGTTGGATGGGACCCGGTGTATGCGTTCTGGCTCCCGGCAGACATGGCGCCAACGGAGGCTATTGAGGCCTGGGAGGCGAGAGGGAGACTTCCTGTCACGATCTTTACGGCGGATGATTGTGTTGTTGTTGATCGCGATGACGATCATGACATGGATGAGCCTGAGCGCTCGGAGTGGGATGATGGGTTCGAGGTTGCTGGTGCTGAGATTGAAGAGGGAGACTTTGTCCCTGGTGAGTACGAGGGTAAGTATGTTCCTCCTGAAGAAGAAGAAGACTGCATCGAATAGGTAGGTGATAGGGCAGGTAAGTGGTTTCTGGACGTGGACTGATGGTTGAGGAGAAAGAGAGATTCTGCTGGTTTGACGCTTTCACTCGCTTCTGGCTTGAGTCGCGGTCGTCAGTGATGTTGTCGGAGGTCGTGGCTTGAGCTTGCCCAAGGGCTGAGTTCGCCATTGCCGACAGCTGATCTAGCGGTCGCCGTACTCGCCTGGGGCTTGAGAGAGGCCGATGCCGGTGAGACTATCTTTCCTCTCGACCACCGATGCTTTTCTGGTTGATGTTGTGTTTATTTGCGTCGCATAGATCTTGAAACTCCAGAATGGATTCCTCTGCTGCAGCAGGGTGTACTTATACTTTATTCCCCGTAAACGCGAACGTGTGCCAATCTGTTGTTCGTAGTCAAGCATGTGTCTGATCGCGGAAGGGAAGCTGTCGAAGCTCTTCTGTACCAGCGCTAGATGTTGTGTGGCGAAGTGCTCCAGTAATGAGTCTACTCAAAACAACGATACAAACATACTAGCTCGTTCTCAACCGTGTTTTCGCTTCTTCAATCAACTTCGAGACTGCATCAACCACGACGTCAGGATGAGTCATATGCGGGTTGTGTCCAGTACCGCCGATGGCGAAAGCTCGGTGGTTGCCCGACAGGCGGAAATGCTGCGTCTGCCACTTATCGTCCTGTTCAGAGAGTATGTTCTTAGCCTGCAACACCTTGGTACGATCCTCTTCAGCACCATTACCAAAGGCCACGGCGGCCTCGTAGATCTTTTGCAAGTCGTCACTGTTGTTGCCTTTGATAACCAGCACTGGGAAGGGGTCCAACGGTCCTACCTCCGGAGGTATGGCAAGTTGCTTCTTGGACATCAAACTGCGCGCACTAGGAATTATGTTCCACTCCTCCTTCGCAGAAACTTCTTCATGTTTTGATTGCGACGTGCTTGCAATGAAGGCTCTCCACTCGTCCCCGGTGAGCTTGTGTATATTTGCCAGACCAGTGACTTTCGTTACATCTAGTCCATTCGTGATAGCGCGAAGGCTGTCCATGGGAAATGGGTGATATATGAGTCCATATTCGATACTGCCCTCAATGAAGATCGTACCAACCACCGGATCTGGCGTTGCAGAGAAGAATGTCGAGATGCTTTCACCTTGGGACTGCGACTGCGTGAGATGCAAGAACTCTCTGGCAATTATACTGCCGTAAGAGTGCGCGATTAGCACATACGGCGGCTTGACATTGACAGCCTTCAAGAGCCTGACCAACTCGGACGCCATGTTCTCGGCGGTACGGATCTGAGTCGATAATTCGCTACGACCAAGTCCTGACCGATCGTAGCAGTAGAACCGTACTGATGAGGACAGAAGTCGTTGTACGGGGGCCCAGTAAGCCAGACCAGCGCCCAGACCGGAGATTGCGATGACCACTGGATTCAGATTATGTGGTAGTTCTCGCGGAGGTCCTCTGACGCTCAAATAGAGGTTGTGGGTACCGATAGATACGAGACCGTCTTTGGACGTCTCCTCATCGCGGTGGACACGCTGAGTGGTCATGATGGTTAGACCAGGACTTCGAATGGGTTGGAGTACGAAAGACGGAGTGTGAAGATGAGAAGAAAAAGAGTGAGGGGTAGCTGTACTTATCTGGTCCTACCTGATGCGATGACCTGCATGAGGTCGCACCATGTGCACATCATGAGGTTGCACGATGAAAGGTCGAGCGTCAGGCTGTACAGGTACAGGGAACCTCGAGAGATGAGGTTCGTGGAAACTTGACTAACCAAAGCCGGAAGCTCAGGCGGCCCGCTGTCTGACCAATCAGCATGCAGGTCGTATATCGTACAACCGTCTTCACGTACAGTGACTTTGAGCATCTATATCATCGGCGCTCAATATTGTTCTTCTGGTAGACTATGAAGACATGGTCACGGACATGGCCAGCTCGGCTGAGGCCCGTTCGAAGCCCTCTCTGTCGTCGATCCTACATCACGGATCCGGAAACGAAATATGATATAAATGACAGTAACCGGAAGGAATACGAAAGCAGGAAAATTACTGATTTATTGAGGGCTCATGAAAAGGGGCATTTGGCTGCCGGTGAATATGTCGAGGTGGACAGTTACATTCAGAGTATACGCAAACAAAAGAAGAAGGCTTTTGCTGCACTTCAAGATGGGAAAAGCCTCGATACCCTACAGGCGGTAATGAAACCAGAATTAGCGGAGGGGTAGGACGGCTCATCATACAGTGACCCATGACCTGTGCTGAAGTCTTGCAGACTCTCTACCGGAACCGCAGTCAGACTGCATGGCGGGTGGCAATTATCACCACCGGGTAAGGAGCAACCTGTAGAGGTTGACGTTGAAGTCGTGCAGGTTTTGGGTGAAAATGATGCAGCAGTAAGTCTCAACCTCATTGTAGCAATTGACTATAAGCTCACCACTGACGGTAGACAAATCCGCTCCAAAAGAAATATCAGACTCGACAATTCCTGCGGACGATCCCTCATCTTCGATCTCGATTGCCACAGAACGCTCTTCTACTTCGGCTGCGATCAGAAGTTATCGCGGCCATAACCACACATTTTGCTGCCCAAGATTTTGTACAGACTCACACTCCGGTCATCACGTCTTCTGACTGCGAAGGTGCGGGCGAGGTGTTCACTGTGTCTTCGAATGCGTCCACGAGTTCGGATCAAAAACCTGTAGAAGGCAAGGCAGCGGCCGTGGAGCACTTTTTCAAGGACCCGAAGTATCTTACGGTCTCGGCTCAGCTGCATCTCGAGGCTCTTGCACAATCAGTGGGGAAAGTGTGGACACTCTCACCTACATTCCGAGCGGAGAAAAGCGATACGCCCCGTCATCTGAGCGAGTTCTACATGCTGGAGGCAGAGGTGGCTTTTGATTGGGACATGAACCGGATCATGGACGTCGTTGAGAACATGCTGCGCTCCGTGGCACAGTCTATGCGAGGAACGAGAACAGTGAAAGAACTTCTGCAAACCGCACGTAACAAGGAAAAGGATTCCGAAACTGGCGATGCTCAGGAAACTGCAATCACGGCGGAAGTACTGGAGCAGCGATGGGACGGTCTGTTGATAGAAAAGGCGTGGCCACGCGTGACATACGAGCAAGCAATAGAAGCTCTACAGCTCGCCGGACAGACAGGAGGGGCTCAATTCGAGCACGCCGTGACATACGAGACTGGTTTCCAAGCCGAGCACGAGCGATACCTTGCAAAGACTTTCGGACAGGGAACGCCAATCTTCGTCACACACTATCCACGGCACCAGAAACCCTTTTACATGACACCATCGATAACGAACGGCAAAGAGACAGTCGAGTGTTTCGATCTTCTGGTCCCTGATCTCTGCGAGCTCGCTGGTGGATCGATGCGTGAGCACCGCTCGAAAGAGCTCATGGACGCGATGCGCAGTCATGGATTACTCAAAGGTACAGGCGAACAGACGGACGCCGACGATATCAGCAACTTGCAATGGTACATTGACCTGCGGAAATACGGCAGCGTGCCTCATGGTGGATTCGGCCTGGGCTTTGATCGGCTCATCTGCTATTTGTCAGGTGTGTCAAACATTCGAGATGTTGTCGCATTCCCGCGCTGGTACGGGAGATGCGATGCGTGAGAGCGCAATCAAGATTGAGACGAATATGCCATACCAAGCGCCGGTTCTATGCTATGATCGAAAGTACATCGTGCGTCATGGACCGTGCCATGCCTTACCAATACAAACGTCCTGCATACATGTAACAACAGCAAGCCACTACGTATCCGCGCCTTTTCCAACCCGTCATCCAAAACTCATCCAATACCATGTTGTACACTTCCATTACTCATGACTCCCGTGCCAGCATTGTCTTTGATTGCTCTAGATCGATATTTACATTACGTAGAGGAGGTTCGTGTCTTGATCATACGTCAGCAAATTCATTATTATCATTATCATTAGTTCTTTTGCGCACTTAAAGGGTGACTGCAGCTCAATTGCGGCTTCTGCGAGTATCTTCCGTACAGCTCGTCACGGATACTGTTGAGCAATTGCACATAACTCTGCTGAGGATTCTTCTTGAGAGCAGAAATGAAAGCCCACGACATGGCGCCCGTCGCAGTACCTGCTTCAGTGGCATCGGCACTAAGAAAACAAACATTAGTACAGAAGCGTACTAAAGTACAGGCTATCCACATACGAGGTCTGATCATCTTTGCTACCACTCCACATGATCACGTCTGCAGGACTGGTCTTAGTCCGGAGGTTGTTCTCGTAGGTGCTATTGCCCTTGGTCACTTTCTTGAAGAGACCCATGGCTGTCGAGGCCATGCCACCCATGTCACCACGAGCGTAGCTGGATACGATTCCCAACAAGCCTTGGCCGGCTTCCTTGGCAAGATTTGGCTCCTTGAGAACACCTTGTGTGCTGTAAAGGTAAGGCAAGTCGAGGGCGGAGCCTGAATGGCAAGAGTCAAAGATGCAAGTGAGTCGCACACCCGGCTGGAGGGAAGCAACCATGATTGAGTGCATCTCATCGTCGACGATATGACCGACTTGTCTAAAATCAACAGGATAGATGACCTCATCGTATCCATCATCTTCGTCGCCGTCCAAATCTTTCGTTTGACCTCCATGGCCGGAGTAATGGAAGAACAGCGAATCGTTCGGTCTGGCGTCCTTGACAAGCCAGTGCATTGCTCGGAGCATGTTTTGTTTCGTCGGCTGACTCATTGGGTTTTGCTGGTCGTCAGTCAGAATGACCATGTCGTCCCATTGGTAGTTGAACTGAGTATGGAGATATGTGGACATGTTCTTGACATCGTTGATACACCCCCTGAGCTGACCCTTTTGACCAAAGTAGTTGATACCGATCAACAAGGCCTTTCGTCGACCTGTGCAGTTGGAATATTGGAACGAGTAGCCACTGGGGGCTCCTTGGCCGAAAGTTTGCACTTGCTGAGGTGGTGGAGGAGGTGCGCCGTGGTTTCCCTGGTTGTAGGCGTTGTTCTGCATTGAAGGATCTGCACACGAATAAGCGTTTGAATATAGGTAGGCAGTTGAGTTGCTTACGTGGTGGTGGAGGAGGTTGACCATAGCCGGGCTGTGGTGATGGTGCCTGTTGATGGGTCAGTTTCACACTCTTGATGAGATCCAATGCAGACGTACATATCCAGGTTGAGGAGGGTAGCCCCCGTATTGTTGCGGTGGAGGCGCTCCGTAACCATACTGTTGTTGTGGACTGCAATCTATTTCAGCAAGGCTCCAATGGCTAGTGACCTTGAACATACGGGTATTGTGGTTGTGGTGGACCATATCCTTGGGGCGGGTATTGTTGGTATTGTTGCTGTGGAGGAGGAGCACCATATGGATGAGAGCCGTGGTATTGCTGGCCTGGAAAAGACATCTTGAACAAAGGTAGGACAGCAACGATGTCGAGGCGGCCTCAATGGAAGTCGCAGTTGTGGTAGTCGACGATCGAAGACTCGCTCTGTAGGGAGTAGTCGGAAGAGATATTCGTCGGCGGTTGAAGCGTGCTATCTGCAGCAAGATGCAGGAGACAGGACCGGGTACTTATGGAAGTTGACCGTACCAAATCTATGGGATGCGGTCGCGGTCGCGGGGTAATGACTGTTGGTGTAAAGATATCTCTGCAGTGTGTTCCGTCCTCCGAGGTAGTATTTGGCGTTGAAGGCGCAGTCGGTATGGAACGTCTGAGGTGATGATTGAATGCTACAGTAAGTTATCCGAATTGCTCGCTTGGCCAATATTTGGACGTATGCAGGAGGATTTCCTAATGCGTAGGGGAAGGAGTTTTAGGAACAAGAGGCTTGACAGGCAGCAGCTGAAAAGGCGCGCCATAGAAGCTTGGCTGATGTCTGTGACGACTGACAATCCAAGAAAGCGCGGGCCGCCGTTCGTCAGTTCGGGGAAGGTGCGATCCTGCCGGGCACTCCTCAGGGTCTGCCGCTATCGTCCACGCCAATGGTAACGTTCATTCCTTTTTCACTTTTTGCATGTGGCACTTGTCTGCTCGCTCAAAGTCTCGTTGAATCTCCGTCTGGTGACAGGGTGCCACATCGTCACGTACAGGTACTATATGCCGCGAGGTCTCTTGTGCCTTGTTAGGTCATCTCTCATCAAGCAGCTGTCATTGCAGATCAAGAGATCGCCCCATCCAAGCGAACACCGAAAGAGGTTCCAGTCAATTGGTAGCTTCCTAAATAGTCAAGAAGATCGTCGGCCATTCCCTTTCGGCATTACCGCGTGGTTCACGGCCGGATAAATTTCAATGGCACTATATTCGGCGAGTCATGCAATAAAAATTCCATTTTGTGTGCCCGATTGCGGATCGCGAACGGTTGGTCGTTTGGATCGAATACCACACCAGCCACAGGAGGCTTCCATCGGGCAACGGAGCTGCCGAACAGTAGTAAAGAGAGCAACTTGAAGCGGAACTTTCTGCTAATTACGTCTGTCGGACAAGCCATGCTTTGGCCTGTCGTTCGAAACCATGCGACGATGTCAGAACCTTAAGGCATGCATTGCAACGTGCGCTTGTACATGTACAAGATGAGCCTCTTATTGGACCTCGTGACGACCGCTAGCGGCAGCCCAGTGAGCCCAGTGATGTTGGACGAGCCCGGATGCTTTCGTAATGAATGCGAACCGGGCTAACAGCCCTACGAGCTTGAGGTGCCACGCTTCACCTTTCCCATCGAAGAGATAAGGTGTCATGAGTAAGGTATACTCCACATCCTTCAGCCCTACCACTGTCGCACAATCCGCATCTTCGATCCAGTCGCTAAACATAGTGCTTCCAAGCGCCATCTCCTGCAGCCCTACAGAAATAGCAGACTTCAATACATGCGTTCTGTAACCGAAGATTCGATCTGATCGCGATGAACAAGAAGATGACTGCTCAAGTCTTCTTCCACCTGATGCGTCCTACCCACTTGGCCCATGATTGGACGTCATCTCTCTCGATTAGCTTGTCCACGCTGTTCAGCTCCTTGGCCAGTTCCTCGTTGCTGGCGATGCGATGCACGAAGCTGTGACAAGCTCGACATAGCCATGCAACCTTTTGTAGCTCCCACTCTTTGGCCCATCCTCGCTTGACCGCTTTCGCATGCATCTGACGTGGGATGAGATGATGATACGTTAAAGGTAAGTGTTGTCTCTCGCATATCTCACACTCGCTAGCGCGAGTGGTCGGAGTGTGCTCAGGTGGGGCTGATGTTACGGTTGCAACGTACGAGTTGAAGACTGGTTCAAGCATACGACCCATGTCCATTGACGGAAGCAATAATGAATAGCTGATCAACGAATCTGCAACTGTGGGTGACAAGGTATCCAAAATAGAATCATAGACCGCAGTGTCCAAAGGTATGCTGTATTTCTCAGCCAGTACCGCATCATTTTGAATGCTGCCGTAAGTCAAACACCGGAGGTCGTCTGGAAGAGTGGCGAATATCTCGTTTGCCAGATACTGCGACAGTGTCAGCCGCGGATGGAGCTGAGAAGCAATTCTTGCGACTTACATCAATGAAATCCCCCAATTCCTCAGCAGCATTATCCTCGGATTCCACAGGTCTAGCCACCGGCTTGATTTCGTTCTTTCGCCCCTTCACCCTCTTCCGTTTCTCCGTAGTATTGGAGAGCTTTGCGAGCACGAGCTCCGAGAGACAGTCGCGAAACGCTTCATAGTTCGCAACCTCTTCCTCAGGTATCATCAGATATGTCAAATATACAAGAGGTGAAGTCCATCTGATCTAAATTGTATCGACATGTCGTCGTTGATGATTCCCCACACAGTTCGCTGATCGTGTCGATCTCCCGACGACTCGACTGCCAGTGTGCACGAGCTCCAGTCGACCGTTGACGATTGCGTCAAACCGCGTCGCCGAAAACATGGGGAACTCTGACATTGTTGGAGTAACCAGAAGTGACCGACATCTCGTAGCCGTGAGGAACCGAAAAGCATCATACCTTCTACTCTGTTTGAGACTTTCTTCCTACATCGCAATCTATTTAAAGAAACGCAATCATGAGTGACAAGACCGTTGTAGCTTTCGACGCCTATGGCACACTTCTCTCCACCGAGTCCATTGCAAAGAAGCTTGCCTCGCATTTCGGCCAGGAAAAGGCACAGACGATAGCCGCGACATGGCGCAAATACCAGCTGGAGTACACATGGAGACTGAACAGCATGGGTAAGTCAATCGCATAGCTCGACAATCACAAATTTGACTGACGACGTTGTGACAGACCAGTATGAAGACTTCTCCAAGATCACCAATCGCTCACTGAAGCACGCTCTGGCAGAGTCCAAGGTGTCGCTGCAAGACAATGACATTGAGGAGCTGATGAAGGCATACGACTCTCTATCTACCTTTCCAGACGTCGGACCTGCGCTCGAAGCTCTGCAAAAGAAGGACAACCTTTACGCCGTCGTCTTCTCGAACGGCACACATAGCATGGTTTCGTCATCGGTCAACAATTCTCCGGATCTCAAGCCTTACTCTTCTGTCTTCAAGGACATTGTCGTTATTGAAGAGATCAAGAAGTTCAAGCCTGCGCCAGAGGTGTACTATCATCTCGCCAGAAAGGTAGGAAAAGACCCAAAGAACAAGAGTGACATGGGCAGCATGTGGCTTGTCAGTGGCAATCCTTTCGATGTGGTCGGAGCTAGAGCCGTGGGCATGCAAGCTGCTTGGGTAGACCGCGCTGGCAATGGCTGGCAAGACGCCCTCGTAGCTGGTGAGCACGGAGGGCCTACCGTCATCGTCAAGAGCTTGGAGGAAGTCGTGGGCGCTGTGTCGAAGAACGCGTAAGCTCAGAAGTTGTCTATAGCAATTGTGCGGCCGAGAGTTGGCGTAGCCTGTACATATCATGACACAAATGCAAATAAGGACTCTACTAGCCAAATCAACTTGAGGATGACACACACATTCCAATCCGTCGTCGAATACAGTACCACGTTCAAGACAATCGTGGTTGTATCGCTAAACATTTGCCCGGGCCCCCATTGAAAAAGGTAAGCTTAGGAGGTAAGCATGCGAAGAATCATCAATCTACCCTTTCTTTCCCCTCCAGCTTCCATCGAGAATTATAGGCAAGACAGAGTGAATAGAAAGAGATACGTTTTATGTGATTCAAGAAAGAGGGAGAGATGCAGCAGCGAACGTGAAGTTTTGTTCCTCCAAAATTTCGCGCACGTGCTGTGGGGTTGAGTCGACCAATCGGGTGACGTCGAATCTGACCTGAATTTGTGACTCCCGATAACCATTCAGGACATAATTGCACCTTCCTCTCTGAACTGCCCCACGACATTAAGGTGCATATTCTCGTCTGCAATTCCTATAAGAGGCCCGCTCTCAGACGACGCTACCACGTCTTTCCGATATACAATAACCAATATCCTTTTAGTGGAATACTCCTGTCACATACAATTTACACTTGCAAGCGCTTCACCGACCCCTCAATTTCTCACTCGAGACCCTTGACAAACACCACACGACAACACCACACACATCAACCACCATGTCATCCAGAGGACGCGGTGGTAAATTCACCAAGCCAAAGCGTGGCGGCGGCAAGCACTTCTCCAAGAACCTACGCCCCATCGACGATGAAGGCGTAGAAAAGAGCATCTGGGCCGAGCCCTCATCCGACGACGACGATTCCTCAGAAGAGTCCGACTCCGAGGAATCATCTTCCGACGATGGTGCCGCACCACGTCCTGCCGCCGGCGGTGCCCCAGAAATGACCCGTGAAGAACGTCGCGCCGCCGCCCGCGCCAAAAAGCAAGCCGCCATCGCGAAGAGGAAAGGCCCAGCACAACCAGGCGACCTCCCCACATCGTCCGAGGAAGAGTCCAGCGACGACGACGACGACGCAGATATGCCAGCGAACCCAAACCACAGCGCCAAAGCGCGCGCCCAGGCCGCCAAACCAGTCCCAGTACCCACTGAGGACGCACCAGCGCCAAAGCCAGCCAAGAAAACCGATCCGTCGCAACTGTCGCGCCGCGAAAGAGAGGCTTTGCAAGCGCAACAGGCCAAGGAGCGCTACCAGAAGCTGCACATGGCGGGCAAGACCGAGGAGGCGCGGAATGATATGGAGCGCCTGAAGTTGATCAGACAGAAGCGCGACGAGGAGGCGGCGAGGAAGGAAGCCGAGAGGGCGGAGAAGGCGGAGAATGACAAGGCGAAGGCTGACCAGATGGCTAGAGAGGAGAGGCAGAGGAATCTTGCCGCGGGGAAGTTGGCGAACAAGAAGAAGAGGGGTGGCAAGGCCTAGATATCTTACGGTCGGTGGTGGAGCCCAGACTTGCGATAGATCGACGAGGTAGTGGTATAGAGCGAGCAGGAGCTAATTGCATTGCGTGCGTTTGGGCATCTAGAGCGGGCGAATGAAATCACGAATGACCGTCAGCTCCTTCATCATCTCCAACTGATTACATGTGTGTCTGTGTCCTTGCATTGCGGTAATGATGGGATGGGCTTCAAAATGTGCACTCAGTTGAATGGGGTACGCTTTTCTTCCACTACCTAAAACCACTTATCTAGTGTTGACATCCAGGATCTATATTACAGAAATCGCGTCGCCGCCAGCTTTTGACCCCGTAATCAATATTCAGGCGGGGAGTCTACTCAACTCGACGGATTGTGCATCCTCGATCACTGTCCTGCAACCCCTGACATCGGCGCCCGTACAGCACACGAATTTTTTCCCGCTCCTATCGAAAACCGACAACGCCAAAGATGCTGGTATCTTTCTCGCAAAACGAACATGCTCGAAATTCTCCTTCGTAATATCACCGTCACAGACTGTGAAATGCCAGCCTCGACCGTGCATCAGGATCCTTCATATCTTGTCCTGTAGTCACTGATACCTCGGTCTCCACCACGGTGGCTGGGAGTACGCGCAGTCGACAGATCCGGTCTCGCGCTTTGAAACACGCTTTCAGCCCTTGAGCTCTTGTTGGCGGATGAAGTAAGCCTTCGCAACTTCGTAGGCCGACCTAGATAGTCGTCAGCAATACGGTTCAGCATGCGATTCGGGATTCGGAACATACCAGCAGATGGCCGTACTAGGCGCAGCAGTGACAACTCTCGCCTTCATACCACGCGCAAATCCAGCATATCCTTCTCTGCGCCAGATGATCTTTGCCGCATCCGTCAAGCCTCTTGCGTTCCTGATCTCTGCGTCTGTAGAACTACCCCTCGTCTGAAGAAGGGTCTTGACGACGTCCAGTGGAGTAGTCGCTGCGGCGGCGATACCACCAGCCAGACCACCGGCTGTGCAGTGAGTCAGTGGATCGTACCCTTGTCGGCGCTTGATGACTTTCGAAAGCGACTCGTAGGCGGTAAATTGCAGCGCTGTGAAAGGCACTGTCATGGCAAGAGTGGTTGGGTAGGAGATGTAGAAAGCGCGGAAGCCTTCGTTGCGCCAGACGGCGCGCGCGCATTGGCCTATCGAGGTGTAGACGGAGCCGTGGACTTGCATGCGCTGCTTAATGACTGCAATTCGTTAGTTCCCGAATCATCGCCTCGGATATTAGGGCTAGTAGTACCGTCGAATGGATTCATGAATGCGTCGCTTGCGATCGTCGCGCATGCTCCGCTGGTGGCTACTGGGGGTCAGCTCCGTACCCATTATAGGTGTTATAGCAACCGTACCTGCTGCCAATGGATGATGCCCTTCTCTGTTTCCACCCATTGACTGTTTTACTACCTCGTATGTCGCAAAGTAGACGGCGTGCGCCGGGCCTGTATATTGTCAACCTCCGCTCAGCCGGAATTTTCGCATATCCTTGTCACCAACCTGCGCCCACTATCACACTCGACAGTCCTCTCCATAACGACAAGTATCCTTCTGCTCTTGAAATTGTCGAAATTGCGTTTCCAATACCAGTGTATATCGCGGCCGGTGTCGGGCTGACGACTTGCATGCGTGTCTGTCAAGGTCTTAGTGATGGAGCTTCGGGGCCGCGGGAGGCTTTGGTGTTGCAAACGAACCTTGAGGAGGTCGATGGGGTACATGACAGAGTGTTCCTGTATGAGTGTGAGTCGTGGTCGGCGTGTCTCGCGTTATATGATTTCGTACTGCTATACCGGCGAAAGCGCCGGCGGTCATGTTCGCGGCGAGCGAAAAGTTGGGCGGAAGACCTTCATAGCTGCATACAGTGTCAGAAACACGCGACGGTGGACAGGCATATGCAACTTACTCATACTCGTCGTCAGCCTCCTCGAGGACCAACTTGTCGTGTGCGGCCATGTGGCCGATCGGAGTGATCTGGTGCTGCTCCAGATTGACGGGCAGAAAGATCGTGGATGATATATAGAGCGACAAGCGTTGATTGCTTGGTGGTAATAGTAGCGAGAGAAGAATGGAAGAATTTGTACGTCACAATAGACTTTGTTTTCGAAGCGATGCGATGCGATTGTACTGGCAGATGGTGGACAAAGACTGGAGCAATTGGTGTAAGTTAGATATGCGGATGTGATAATTTGGGTTTCCTCATCAATTTCATCACCGTCACCGATCTCCAACTTCGGCACTGCATCACTTCTGCCTCTCTGGCACTCTGCGTCTTCTGCTTCCCCAGATCCGGCCACGGCTAGAGTAATTATCCCGAATGCTTCATGCTTTCAAATATCAGGTACCAGTAGTCTGCGTGGTATCTTTCAACGCAAGACACATTAAGCATTTGTGCAGACTTGACTGACTCATGTTTCGCTCAGCTTGTCCCCTCGTTATGCCGCCGCACCGGTGTACTGTAGGGAGTGGATTCGAGTGCCGAGGTACAAGCCTGTCAGATGCAGCTTCTGGATTTGGAACCTCTGATCAAGTTGAAGACGCACTTTGCTCATCAGATACTCAGATCAGGCGGGTATGGAATTTCCATGCTACCTTCACTCGTGCAGGTCCGCTCATCAACACTCCAAATCAATTGCCGAGTCCTTAGGCCCACCATGTATGCCTTACTTTCCCGGGAATTAATGGTGGGTTGCAGTAGAGATTCCGTCCTGCAGCAAGGCTACAGTCTAGTCCATCAGCCGCTCAAGCCTATTGGTTTATCTTCAGCCATTCAGCCAATATGATGCTCGAGACTCATATGTGCTTGCCGTCAGAGTGTCATGTGGCCTTGTGCTACTTGAGAAGCGCGAGACTGTGGCTAGCCTATAAGATACGGTAATGTATCCACCACTTTCTCGACGTCCCAATACCTCATGGCTCTCAGAGCTCTACTTCTGTGCCAATGTGGTCTAAACACCGAGAACACACTGTGAGCGAACCAGAAACGACCCAGAATGCAGCATTTCCCATCCCGGACTACAACCAGCTATATATTCTGCTCTGGGGACTGACAGGCGTGGGGAAGTCGGATTTCATCAGAACATGCGGCGCTCTGGATACACAAGGCCGACCACCGACGGTTGGATACGGAATTACCTCAAGTGAGTCTTTTTACAAACGTAAATGATGTTTCTCTAGCATAGCCCGCTAAACCCATTTCCGTAGCCACTCGATCAGTCGTCGATTATACATTTCGACATAGATTTAATGGAAAAGTCAAGCGTGTGACGCTAGTTGACATGCCTGGCTTCAACGATGCCGATCGAGACACTACAGACATCTTCGAGGAGCTAGCCAATTGGCTATACCTTGAGCATCTTGCTCATGGCTCCAAACCATGGATACATGGCATAATCTACCTGCATGATATTCGACAACCAAGATGGCAAGAACCCGACAAGCAGTGCCTAGAGTTGCTGGAACGTATGTGTGGAGAGAGGGCAAGGGAGAACACACATATTGTGCTATCAAAAGCAGACCAGCCAGAAGGGGCGACAGAATTGGGCAGACAATTTGATATCACAGAAGAAGGTCTCAAACAGGAGTACTTCCAAGCATATATGGGCAGAGTCTTCAGGAAGCAAAGTCACAATTACGAAGACACTATCCAATGTGTCACGAGGCTGTGGGACGCAAATCCTGTCACGTTACAAATGTTGACAGAACTCGACAGTGGCAAGGCATTGCCCAAAACAGCCGCTGGGCACTTCCTGCAGCACCAAATCCACGACTCAAGAATCGCAAGAATGAAAGAGAAATTGAAGACCTTGTCTCAAGGCAGTGCAGCTTTCAAGCAACTGTCAGGAAGAATTGAGAAGGCTGTGCACAGCAGAAAATTTCTACACAGGCTTGACAAACAGGAAATGAAGGATCTGCAAAATCAAATGCATAAAACCGCAGCAGCTCTTGCAGTTGTAGGCGCACCACTGACAGTTGTTCCATTCACCATGCACCTAGGCATTCCACTACTTGGCTCGGCAGCGTTAGTCGAGTTTGGTACCTGGGTTCTTTTCAAAGCATCAATGAAACACGAGAAAGACAGCGACGAGAACAAGGCGACTGATAATGAGGCGACTGAGAATAAGACGACTGAGAATGAGGCGAGTCTGTTATAATCGCAGTACATGGACTGGTATCTCGGGGGGTTCGTGGGAAACTCTGTCTTTGGTATTTGACTCTACAATTTTCTATCTTTTTTCCGTCATAATCATGCCTTTCGTCAATGTAGTACTTCTAGTAACTTGACAAGTTTCTACTTGTAAATGTTCTGAGGTCCCTGCAGACCAAAGCAGTTGGCAAAGTAGGTGACGGTGGCAGCCCAGTCGCTGAACATGGCCTTGATACCGATCTGGTTGACAAGCACGTCGAGCGCCTCGTAGTACTGGCCATCACCGTGGAGAATGTCCTGGATGGAGGAGAAGTAGTACTCGCCACGGCTCTTGACGGTAGCCAGCGGGCCACTGCGCTCGAAGGTCCAGGCGATGATGTCCAGACCGGCGGCCGTGGCGGCCATGCTGTAGTTGGTCGGCACGATGGAGTTGTTGTTCGGTCCGCCGACGGTGAGAAGCATTGGAATGGAAGGGCCGACGATGTTGACGCCCTGCGCCTTGAGCCAGGTGAGGTTGCGGGTCGCAGAAGCGAGGAGCTCGGGGGTGTCTTCTTCGTCGAGGAAGATGGCTTGCTTGCCAAAGGCGTGGTCGTATTTCAGCCAGAACAGGACGTCGTCGATCAGGAAGGATTGCGGCCAGACGCGGTCTGGAGAGATGGAGCGGTTCTTGAAAGTGTCAATGAAGTCTTGGGCGTACTGCTGCTGTGTGTAGCCGTGGAATGGCATTGGCACTTGTGGTGGTGGAGTCTTGAGCTCCGGGGTGAAGTTGCGGAAACCTGGAACGGACTCGACAAAGTCAATATAAGAGTTCAAAGTCATGACAGTGCCGCAGGTGTCGTAGAGCTCGGTGCGCCAATCGGGTGTGCCGTGCTGGTAGTCCTGGACGTTTTTGGCGCTGGCGTTGAAGCCGTCCTGCTTGCCGCAGAGGGTGGTGTACTCAGCAGTTGTGATATCGCTGGTGCAGCAGAGGGCGTTTGCTGGAGAGGTACCGTTGGCCGGAGTGAATGGGACGGTACACTTCGCGGCGAGCGCAGGGTGGAGGAGGATGTTGGTAGTGGTGTGGAGATCACAGAGGGAGTGACGGCAGACGAGTCCTCTGTCGGCGGTGAAAGATACATCACATTCGAGGATACCGGCGCCCATGCGAGCACCGGCTTGCTCTGACTGGATGGTCTCCTCTGGGAACTGGAGAGTTCCACCGCCACGGTGGCCGATGGTGAAGTCGTTAATGGAGAATGGGCCGTTCTCACACGATTGGAGCTTCCTCTTGAGACCACTGTCGGTCATGTTGTTAATGAGGTAGTATGGTCTTGGGCCCAGAGAGACGTAGTAAGCGTTCGAAGCGTTCTTTGGCTGGGAGGCGAGAGCTGCTGGAGGTCCACGCCATGATGATGGAGCAGATGGGTTCCATGGCAGAGTGGAAGGAGTGGCAGCAGCAGCTGGTACAGCGCAAGCAGAGCGGTTGGCTGGAGCGGCGCTGACCGCTGTAACCAGAAGAGCAAGGCAGAGTTCGGAAAGCATGGTTGAGTGAGTTCGAAGTTTGAAAGAAGAACGCAAGAACAGACTGAACGAGCAGGGAGATACAGACCCTTATACCACTACCTGTGTTTCTCACGAGAAGTCGGCGTCGGCCAGACAATGATCGTCATGGCTGGTTGTGTTGAACTCTTCTGAGTTCCCACCATAGTAGACAAGCACGTGGAAGAATCTCCACGCATCACTGATACCGGGCTTGCGCGGTCAGGTTGTTGGATCACCAATTGATGCAAGCCAAGAGGCTATGAAAGCCTCTCGCGTAGGAAGCCGAACTCGGTGGCCGGACAAACGACTCGTATGAGGCAGAAAGAGACAGAATGTGAGAGAGATGTGCAAGGCATCGGCGGAAGTGGACAAAGAATAAACTCGGTCTCAAGGCTTGGCATGTCGTCGTTGCTGCGTGGAGCGGTGCTCCGCTGCGATCGAGGGGTTGTATTGCGGAGTCGATGGAGCTTGATTGTTCGCCAAGTGCTTGGCTCTATATCGAACACCCTTCTGTAACACCACGTGTTGCTGTGAATGGTTTGTGTCTATTGAGTTGTCTGACAAGCTTCGATATATCAGGCTTTTTGGGGGGCATCGCGTAGTGCTCGATACGGGCGAAATCAGACCAGTAGCACGTTCTTGCCATGTCCTTCATCGCGGTCGGGGACGGTTGTATGCACCTCATTCTGATTTGTATCAAGCGCCTCGCAGGCCGACACGCTTCCGTTGTTGATGTTCAAGAACGTTCGGACGGTCGTGTGCTATCAAGAAGCTGCTTCACAAAGACTCTCTGACTTGTCTGCGACATTGTCAGGGCACCGAGGTATACGAAATGCATTGACCAACCTGCCACCGGATGGACTGCATCTCGAGTGGTTGCAAGAGAAGTGCTTCAGCTAGGAGCTCGACGGCCAAACTGGTCGCATTGTTCCGGTTCCACGCGAGCTGAAGGAGCAGAAGTGCTCTGTTCTTGTTGAATTCCTTCCAGTCCACGTTTAGCTGTTCGTCTAAACCTCCCGACAAAGGGCGCCCATCGGCAGCAGCTGCCGATTCTGCATTTGGCGACGAAATCACCTTCAAATCCTTGCTCGCCAATACCTTACGATGCCTACCTCCTTCTTCGGTCAGACCACAGCATGTACCTCCATGATACCTACAATCTTAAGCTTTCGACGTCGGTTCATCAACAATGCTAAACACAACACTTTGCTCAGGTCTCGTGCTTAGCAGACGGTAGCCCTCCGGCATCTTAATGACGAGTGGCTGCATTCGGTATCTCGATCAACTATCGACCAACATCAGACTGATATGATGTCGAGCGCTTCCCAAATTGGCGCTTCCATGGTGAAGATTCTTGCAACAGCTTGCATCAGGCTGCCATGTCGCGTCTTTGTCTTCATACAAGCAAAAGTAAACAACGGTGAGGTCAGAACAATGACTATTGTTCTAAGGCTGTCTCTCCATGGCCCTTCTCACCGCTTGTCCACTCTCACGCTGTCTCGTTCACGTTCTAGTAGTGTGAAAACACATTTCACCAAGTACGCTATATATTCCATCAGACTTTCTTTGCTCCGTCATGCATACTTCCCAGCTCTCATATTCTCTACAAAATCGACAACCACAACAGCTACCACAACCACAATAGCACTCAATTGATCGCACGACACAATGGTCAATCATCCAAACGACACCCCGTTTGACCTTTTGCGTCTGCCCGTTGAGCTCCGTCTCATAATCTACGAGGAAGCTCATCGTTCTGAACCACCTCCCTTTAGGGGTCTTAAGGTAAATACCGGTACAAGCCATGAGGACATGGAGGTCAGTCTGACCAACTACGCCCCTAACATCAACCTTCTGCTTACAAGCCCCAAGATCTCCGACGAGGTCAACAAGATCCTCCAAAAAGATCAGGTTCTCCGTGTTGAGCTCTCGCTCACCGAAGAATTCCTGTGGGGCAAGGGCTTTAGCAGCTATAGTTTCGCCAGGAAAGCACAAGTCGGTCAATTTCAGCGCTTCCTCTGCTCAAAGATCAAGCATGCGTCTCTACATGCCCCGCCTACCTTGAAAGGTGTCGAAATTGAGCTGACCATCCCCAGGTACAATATCGCCGCTATCAGCAATCTGTGGGAGAGTGATCCGCTGAAGAGGGTCACGTTGGCGGTTGCTGACAAGCTGAACGAGCTCAAGAACGATCTTCTTTTCGACGGGGCCAAACGCCCCATTACCCTCGAAAAGTTCACTATAAGACTGGTCACTGTCGACGAGGATCTGTGTGAGTCTTTCAACGAGATGCACCTCAAATATTTCGTCTTGAACAACGAGCTTGGTACACCAAAGTCCATCGAGGTCATCCACGAACATGCCGGCGAGCAAGAAAGCCGATACAACCAAGAGTTCTTCGACAAGGAAAGCCAAGATGCAACCCGTCGCCTCCGTGAGGCCTGGGTCTCATGCCTCGCATCTCCCGAGACTAACATCTCTTAGAAACCCACAGGACCGAGAGGTGTACCCAACTACACTGATGATCGTCGAATAGAGACTGGACGGAGATTTGACGGAGATTTTGGAGTCGGGATCACCCGGTAAGTACAGAGGTAAGCACATCTCTCAATTTCTAACACATTCCCGCTTCGCCGCGGTGTATCAACCCAAAACATTTCCTTCCCACTCGTAATTGTAATGTTCGTAGTGCATAATCGAATTCGTAAGTTCTCTACATCTTCTTAACTCCATCAGCAAGCTTGTTGACTTCCACATCATCTTCGGGCCCACTGGTGACCGCTCGTGCTGCTTTTGCACCGACCACAGGTAATGTCTTTACGCCCTTGTCCTTCCACTGCTTCGGCATCATTTTCGGATCCAGCAGTCCAATCTGTGCCAATACGCTTGCCTGATCCCAATACATTCTTTCGCTGAATATCCTTCCCCCCTTGACTACCACTATACTGATAATGACGATCTCCACCCTGTTTTTCGTCGGCGGTATATTCGGTAATATCCAAGGCATTACCTCGGTGTGGACGAAATTGACCAAGACCTCATCAACGACCTGGTTCGGCCCTAGCGTTCTACTGATCAACCTCCTGCTGACCAGGTGCTGGGTCGGGTTGAAAAAGTCTTCATAGAAATTCTCCAGCCCATCATCATCGACACCTCCCATCATGGTAGGCGTACAAAGCACTTTTGCACCTTCACCCATCTCTCCAACAGCACCCTCAACATTCTTCTTGACCTCATCCACGAAACCATCTCTAACTCCTTCGACATCAACCCGCACGCCCAATGCATCCCTGACGACGCCCAAACTCCTACCCCAAGCCAGCTCACAAGCCACTGGATTGAACTCATCCAAATCGCTCTCAGCAAACCCACTCTCCGTACCAGGGTAGACATAAACCTTCATACCACCTTCACCAACACCATCACCGAGACCATGGCGCCTGCCGACCTCCATTCCGCCACCTAGCCCACGGCCACGCTCGACTCGTTTCTTCCTCGTCTGCATCTTCCCCTGGATACCCAGAATCTCTGCCTTATGCCTCACGCCGACATTCTGCTCGCCGCAGAGATGTACCAAGACGCTGACATCAGGCGGAAAGCTCGTCTTCGCCGGTTCCGGGATCGCGCTCGGGTAATACGCCACTATCGCCAGCAGTCGCGGTAATCCGTTCTGCAACCTCTCGAGAACGTTTGTCGCCGCGTCCTCGAAACATACGATGGCGTAGCGCTCTGAGACGCCGACCACGGCGTCGGCTGTGCGCTTGATGGAGCTGATGTAGGCTGATTGTGGAGAAATGTGTGGGATGTAGGTCACTTTGAAGCCTTCGGCCGACCAGGCTGAGAGAGTCGCGGGGTCGAAGTCTTCGGTTTCGCCGGTCAGAAGGACGTGTGATGGAAGATGGGTTCGCAGGTGTGTGAAGAAGCGGGACGTCTCTGTGAGGGACGACATCACGAATTGGTCGCTATTTAAATCTTCCTCTGTTTTTTAGTAGATCTCGTGTGGTGATCTTCGATGTATCTGATTGACAATGGCTCGGACAGTGGGATAGCCGTTTCTACTGTGAATGTTCTGCCTGGCCGCAATATGGTGATAGGTCGTGGTATTGATCGAGGAAGTACAGCCACAGTTGAGCCACGGGGCTGAAGTGCAGATCTTTAGGTCGTTCTTATATTTCATAGATGAAAATAAAGCAATATTCGCTGTTCCGCGGGAGCATTCTACGTCAAACCATGACGTTGTTTTAGAGTTCATGCCATTTCCAAGTTTTGGGGCGATTACCGGGTGGGGCACGTAACGGCTATACCAACTTTGTTGTTGGCCAATGATCGAAAGGACTTCATTCATGAGTTTTTGCACGAGCAGATGGACAGATCCATATACATACAAAGATTCATGTTCTTCTGCATGTATTGTACTATGTCTGTATCTGTAGTAAGTATGCCCGGCCAAATTGGTCCCCCAAGTATGGATCTCGTCCAACGACGGGCCTGAGACCATCATCTACCTGTATCCGGTAACGAGAAAAGGTGACGATTTCCAACAAGCAGAGAAGAATGACCAATCTCACCTTGTGCGGTGATCTTCGCTGGACTGACAAGCCGATAAACTACATAGCTGTCTCTACCAGCCGTATGGACCATCATCCTCCTGCACAGGAGCAGGCCAGACACCCTGACTCTGAGACGTAGCAGGATCATCCCATTCGTTTAGGGAAGAACCTATGTAGCTGTCAGAGACAGGACCTCGAGGTGGCTTCCAGGCGCGAGCGTCCGGTTTCTTGCCACTACGACTGACCGGACGAGCAGGAGTTGGTGGCAGTCGGCCATTCGAGTGACGGTCTTCCTTCGCCAATCTCGATGGCGCTGGACTGTTGCTGGTTGGTGGAGATGGGTAGTGCTTGGCCGGAGCATCGTAGCTGTCGGTCTCGTTACCCCAGCCGGCTGCTTGAGCTGCTGGATGCTCGGACCGAGATGACTCGTCGACAGAGTTCCAGCGAGAGGAAATCAACGGACTTTGGTGCTCTTGTGGTGCATTCTGTGGCTCCTCGGATGAGTACTCGTGGTCCTGTGCTGTGTTCCAAGCATCTCCTGCCGGCCGGCCTTCTTGATCTTTTGCCCGAGCTGCTGGCTGGAAGTGTTCGTGCATTTCGTCGATATTAGTCTCGCGGTCTCTTCCAGCTGCTTCATGCCACCTTCTGGACTTCTCCTCGGCGAGAGTAGACTCACGCTCAACGGCAGACTCCAGGACAGTTGCGGTAGGTGTAGGCAGCTGCGAGGGCGTTGGCGACAGGACAGACTGCGCCCATGCAGAAGTCAGCTCAAAGTTCTTGGTCGAGGGAAGAACATCAGGTGCGTCCATGTCCTCTTCTAAACTCTCGATAAGCAGGTCTTCTTCGTTGTTGGGGATGGGCTTGATGTCCGTAGGCTCAGCAACTTGTGCTGGCACCCAATCAACGACCTTAGGATCGATCTGATGCATTGTCCAATGTAGACGACAGCCCGGCCCTCGACGACCCTGGTTGCACCCTGGGTTGTAGCAAATGTGTCCGACATGGCAATCCTTGTCTCGACAAGCACCTCGCATTTTACATGGGTAGTCGTGGACGATCTGTTTCAAGATTTCCAGAAGTCGAGGCTCCATCGGTGCGTGATCATAATGGCATGTTATTCCGTTCTTGCAGTGTCCTGTAAGCTGGAAGGAATTGCAGGGCTTGGCCATACTGATCTGTGCCTGATAATCAGCAGCGTCGTCACGGTTCCACGGACCATGGTAGAAGTCGAGACGGTAGCCATCCTTGTTAATCGGAATCATGTCTTTCCACGGTGATTCGGGTCTAGGAAGTGCATTCGCAACATCGACACCATCCAACATGTCTTCCCACACTGAACGATCTCCTCCAGAGTGGACGGATTGAGGCGGTGCTGGTGCTGGTGTGCGGCGAGCCGCAGCTGCCGGAGTTCTCCAATTGTCAGCAGCCGCAGCACGACGAGGACCGAAGCCGTCGAGAACGCCATTACCTCTCGGGTCAGGTGGTATTTCATGTCGCTTGGCGCAACGCACTCCGTACTTGCAGATACCCCTGATATAATGAGTACAAATCGGGGCATCGGGCCTGACACCTCGATGGTCTCGCCACTCGTCGTACGGCGCTACAGATTTGTTACCCCATCCAGAATCCCGCTATGGTCTATTAGCCTCCGCGATCTGCGTGCAGCACAGCTTTGTACTTACCTGTTCGTCGATACTGCCAAAGTCACGAGAAGGACGTGCTTTCCAGCTTGCGGGTTCTGACGGAGCCGACGGGGGAGGGGCGCTGAATAGATAGTCATCTGGCTTGGATTTGCGAAAGACACCAGGGAGCTCTTCAATATTGTATCCCAAATCGTCAAATTCGGGAGCGTGCTTTGCGGCTCTAATGAGGGTGATGTGGTCTTTGCGGCCGTTGTACCTTTTGATGAATGGCAGATGGGTTTTGGACTCGCAGCCAGCGAAAAAGACATGGCGGCAGGAAGCATTGTCAACGTAGAGATCAAAGTTCTCTGTCGGCAGTCAGAGGTGTTGGCACTCCGCTTCGTGTGAGTACCGAGGAGTACATAGTACATACCTTTGATCTTAGCCTCGCAGCACTCTCGATTCTCTCCACAATCGACAATGTCGTACAGCTCGCACTTGCTGAAAGCGGATGTGAACGGGGCGATAGCACGCGCTTGGGACCCAGTAGAACCATAGCGATGAAAAGCTTGGGAAACACCCTGCAGGTTCATGTAGATTTTGACGATAATTTTGGTTTCGTCAGGGAGTCCCATGCGGCTCAGGCGATCTTGCATAACATTCTGCATCGTGGTGGCGGCCTTGATTCCTCCATCGGCACCTTGCTTGACCAGTGATTCGTCGAAATAGTAGCCGTCCCCATCGACCAGGAGTAGTACAAAGGGGCTTTTGTCCTATCAAACGTATCAGATGCTGCGGGCCGGCTTCTTTGTGTGACCACGGGAGGAGAGACCACGGGAGGAGAATACATACCTGGCCTTTGGCCATTTTCTTGTAGCGCTCTCTTGCTTCTTTAGTCTCTTCATAGTCGCTTTGCAACGACTTGAAGTCCGAGAGCAACTGGCCATATTTCTCGAGAACGTTCGCAATAGATTTTTGATGCTTGGTATTTTCGTCCTCGAAGGCATAGAGGCTGGTCTCGAGGGCTCGAACCTCATTCTCGCTGAACATGATCGGGGTGGGCAGGTCCAGAAGGTATCCGACAGGAGTAAGAAAGCAAGAAAAGATAGAATGCCACCTATGATTAATAAAGGTACAAAACCGACGGCGATTGTCTGCAATAATTCTGCGTTGCAAGGGACCGTCGAGAACTATACGTTGCTTCACAAGAACGACTGTTTGATTTTGTCCAAACGACCGCAGAGCAGAGCAGAGCAGAGCTGCTAGACACAGCAAGCAACTCTGGTGTCAGAGACATGGCCGCTCTTTTGACTTTCCTGCCCCACTTTGGCGGTTTGACAGACGCATAGCATAGTGCTGCGTAAGGTACCTTACTGTAAAAGTAGCAGTAGAAAAGCTACGCGAATCTATGCACGCATAGTCGGCGATTAGGAAGGCCTGTGAGAAATTGTTCGGTCCATCAGAGCACCAAAGTCTGGACAAGGTAGTGTACAATCGTATGTACTACTGTCCGCAATTATGGATGCATCATCTAAGCTACCAACGCAAAGAAGCAGAGCAAACAACCTGAACCAGGCTCTAGATATCTACAACCGCCATATCATAGGTCACCATGGTGCCACCCCTGTCCCGAGACGCCAGAATCCGAAACATGCCTCCAGTCGTCCCTCATGCAATAGACCGTGCAACACAATCACAACGCGCCACCCTAGAATGCTCCAAATTCCTTAGGCATGTCCAGATGCCAGTCGCCCTTGTGTAGCCTTTCGATAGCCGCTTTTCCTTGTGGACTCAACTCTGGCTTTCCAGCCGGCGAGGTTGCGCCGGTGAAATATATAGGTTGCCATTCCACGTTCTGGGCTTTTCTCTCGGCAGCCTTGGCTCTCTGCTTCTCCTCGATCTCCGTCTTGACATTCGTAGCCTTTGTGTACTCCTTCGCCAGAATAGAGTTGGTGAGTTCTGACCAAAATCGTTGCGACTCGTTTGGAAGCTGTTCTGTCTGGGGTGGCACAATCTTTCCGACTGGCATGAGAGAGTGGACATCGACGAGGAGATGTCTGTCCTTTTCCTGTACCGCATTAGCAAACATGTTCATTCTCGACCAGCCATATATCTTACGGGAACCTTGCTGAAATCGGTGCTGCCCAGTGTAAAGTAGACTTTCTCGACCCATGCGCCCTCAATCCTGCCAATCACGTCTTTATCCGACACATCCTTGATTCGAGTCTTGTTGTCGTGGTCGACGTCACATCTGTAGATAACGCCCTGAACCTTGTTCTGCGTCTTTCCCAACCAGCCTTCTTCGAGATAGTGTAGGATGACCTTTATTCCTGTCTTTCGACATGAAACGAAGCAAGTGTCGGCGACTGTGATGTTTAGATTACCTGAAGATGTCAGTCATGAAAGGTGACGTTTGTATGAGTCCAAGCTAAGCATACCTCTCAAGAAACCGCCCAAGAAGGCGGCAGGATGTGTCAACTGGTATTCCTCGTTCCCCCATCTTTCAAGGTTGACAAAGATACCCTCGTTGAAGTTTCCAGGAATGACCTTGACCGAGGTTCCGGTGAATTTGGCGCTCAATTGATCGAAGCCTCTGGCAGAAACACCCTTCTCAGGACAATCGACGTAAAAGGCAGAGACCGGGGGGTGATGTGATGTCTGCTCAGTGAAGTAAAAGACTTGGACAGGCTTTCCAGCTGTTGTGCCTTGACCAGATACCAGGTTCGGCTTGGTCTCCTGACCGACAAGGGTTGGATGTTGATCGGTGACCTCCCACGCGCACTGAAAGTCTTAGCCTGGGAAGAGAAAGTCATTGGCTGACGATACTCACTCTGAAGAACTCGCCGAGTGTGGAGTTGTATGGCTTGCAAGGCTTGCCATGCACATATTTCTGGTAGCTGGTTAGTGTGTGTGATAAGAAGAACGAAAGCTCTTTTCATGCGTACGAGATCCTTGGTGAACCAGAAGCGCAAGCATCCCAGCATGCGGCCGACGGGATCATCCGAGTCTCCTATAGCTGCGAAAGCATCTGGTCTGTCGATGTAGTGCCAGTACTCGAGGTTGGGAATTGGCTCAAGCAATTGTGCTGGAAGCGAGAAGCGAACGGCTGCCATGTCCGAGACTCCAATGAACTTCTTGAGAATACTCAAGAAGGTCTTGAGCTTCGAAGCATCTTCTCCGGCGCTCCTCTCTCCCAATGCCGTGTTTGGCTGTGGTGTTCCTGATCTTGAAGATGCTACTGAATTCACAGCAGAAACATTGTTCGACGCCATGAGATTTCGTGTGTAGAAGTATGCGCTGCTTTGCGAGTTGGCGGTAACAGCAGGGGGAAGAAGGTAGTGAGGTGGTCTTGTATGTAGAGATTAGATGAGATGTCGCGGTATGATAGGACACTCGTCGAACCTATCTCTGATCGCGAAAGAGTGAAGAAGAATACGCGGTCGAACCTTTGTTGGTGCTGTAGAATGAGCGTCCCTCCACTTTCCAAGATGACGCAGGGAGCGAGCTTTGGCCAATCTTGGATACCGTAACCGTGAGTCGTGGTGAACAATAAAGGGTAGGCAACTTTCTATCTCGTAGACAAAGATTCGTAAGATGAGAATGGTTATAGGAAGATTGAAGATGGTCACACGTATAGAAGGTCGCGAGCACGAGATAACTTACGCTCTTGTGTCAGTCGCATCTGATCATGTTCAGGTTGTCGCGATAGCAGCCCAGAACGGCAGTCGCATCCAGTCACTTTCACCCGCGTTGTCCCACCTCCCCGAATGCTTCATTCTTGTCCAATCATCAACGCACGAATCTGCGGAGCCGCCCGAATCAGGGAGTCAGGGACCAAGACGGTACATAAACCCGCCGTGGATATGCAGTTCTTGTTCGTGTATACTGGAACGACTGAAGTACTATGTAATCGAGAAGGATTGAAACAAATTGTTTGAATGGCTATCAACGTCTTTGACTCTCATAAGTGCCTTGTACTCGACTGATACGCCTGAAACGCCATGATGCTGCCATATGCAATAGATGGTTCCCATTCCCACTCGTATAATAACATGCTCACCGACCTCACTTGACCAGAGCAGGGGCGACCTTCCTTGCCTGCTCAGCGGCCATAGCGGCCACCTTGGCGAGCTGCTCTTGTCTGACCTTGCGAACGTATCTGAACAATAGAATGAACATGAGCTCCACTCTCTCCTTGGTCATCATGAGGATACCCTGCACAAGAACACCTTTCATGAGCTGTGGTGCGATACCCTTGAACAAGCCGAGCAACCCTTCGTTTTTGACAATGAACTGCATAACCTCTCCAAAAGACTTGAAAGGCTTGCCCATCCTGGCCGGAGGCGGTCTAGATTGCAGGCCGACCTTTGCGACGATGAGCGGCTGTGTGCAGAGTGTAGCCAACGATTTTGACATGGCTCCAAGGACTATGACTATTAGCGTGCTGTCTGTCTCTACTCGGCGATCTGACACTTACGGAAAGCCTCGTGAGGCGCAAGGCTGACTTTGCCCGGAAACAGAACCTCCCTCAGTCTCTGGTACGCGCCGTACGTGATGGAGGGGTTCACCACAAGCACCAAGCTGGCCTTCATACCCCTCCACAGTCCGGTCCAGCCGTCTTCACTGTCAATCACCTCTTTCGCTGTCGCAAGCATGCCCTTTTTCTCTCCTTTGGGTTGGGTTTGCTGCCTGGTTGTGACCACGGCGATTGGACTTGTGAAAAGCTGCGCGAGAGCACCGGCGACGGCGCCGAGCGACAACTCGACTGCGGTAGACGGCGCGGTTGTGATTTTGGCTCTCGTAAGATACAATGTGCGAACCACCGAGTACCAGTAAAAGTAAGCAAAGTTGGTGGTTGCCACGCCTAGTAGAGATCCAGCCATGCCTGAGTATAGCCCCACGAGTCCTTCATCTTTGACGATACATTGAAGAGCGTGCCATGTGTTGTCGTAATGCTGCATGTTCGTCGTATGAGGAATGTCGTCTGGTCGCTTCTTCATTTGTACTTGCAGTCTGGTCTTGACACTGGACAAGCGCTATCAGCAAAGTCCATTCATATACACCGGAGCAATGGTTCATACATATCCAATGGATACACCAACGAGTTTGCAATCACCGCACCGGCTGCACCAGCAATAGCCAGTCCCCATGGTGGGATTGGGGCCTCCTTCGATTGCACGCCCATTGCTTCCGAGGTAGCTTCTAGTAAAGAGCTGAACGAGGAGGATGATTAGGCCGGTGGACGAGATCCAGCACAGTAGTGATCTAAGAGGGAGACGACTCGTGGGAAGATGACCAGTAGCGACCTGTCGCGATGTGATCAGAAAGGCGCAGATAGTACTAGTAGGTACGATTGCAAAAAGCGCGACTGCACAGCGAACTGTAGGAGCCGATGCACAACCATCTTGACCAACGTCACGGGCTACGAGAAACAGCCTCGGCAAAAGCGATGCCCGCGGCATTCTCCCCGACGGCAACCACGACCCCCGGATTATTCTCCGCGAAACGTCCGAGTCACATCACCTCGCTCCACACTTTGAGCCTCATCACGTGCCGTCTTTTAATTAATCAAACATACCTTGCCTTATACATTTATGCAGCACTTATGAGCGGCAAGGCAGCACAAGACGACGTTACAAATCTCAGGAACCGAGCAATCGTCAGTGTACTTATCTGATTACTTCGTCCAATGGTTGACACCTGCACAGAAGCTTCGAGCCGATGCACTCAACACAAGTTCCAAAGATGGAGCTCTTGAGAAGATACTGGCTGCCGCAGAGATGTCGATGCGAGCGCTCAAACTCACCAACGATGTCGCCGTCAAGAAAGATTTGAATGTGAACATCAAGCAGCTCCTATCGGAGGCCGAGACGATCAAAGCAAGCCCCGAGTGGAAGCCTTCGGCTCTAGCTGGCGCGGACTCTGGAGCAAGAGCATCTCCGTCATCCATCACTAAGGTCAAGCGCCTGAAGATTCCAAAATCGAGCCGGCAGCTGTCTACCGCAGAGAAGATAATCATACTAAAGGCGTCAACATTGAATGGTAGCAAGTTTCCGCCATGGCAGCAGAACCCCCCGACCTCCGAATTCAAGCCTGGCGAAAGCGGTCAGCTCTTCACGTATGTTGGATAGATATATGTACATCTTGTTGTGCTCTTCTAACGGATCAGTGAACCAGCAACATTGAAGCTCTCCGACCGACAGGCTGAGAACTTGGACGGCTGGAAGCGGCCAGCAGAAGCCTTACCTCCACCAACTTTAAGAAGCGACGCCAAGGACACTCCATCGCCATCTATGGCATCATACAAGGATGCTGATCTAGTCCAAGATGCTGCAACAGACTGCTCTGTCGTTGCTAGTTTCTCAGCGAGCCTTGCTCGTACCAATAAAGGACATTATCCGGTAAGCGATTTTGAGCGAATAACGTCCGGAAGAAGCTTACGAGCCCTCAACAGCTACTCGCAGCTGTCATATTTCCGTTCAACCAAGATACTTACCTTCCAGAGCTATCCAGTTCTGGAAAATACGTGTTCAGATTCAACTTCAATGGAGCTGACCGGAGGGTTGAGATTGACGATAGGCTGCCAGTCTCGAAAAGCTCGAGAGTCATTCACGTATTGGATAGAAAAAATCCATCTGTGCTCTGGCCTGCTTTGTTGGAGAAAGCCTATCTCAAGGTCCGAGGTGGCTACGATTTTCCAGGAAGTAATTCAGCTACCGACCTCTGGGTTACAATAGGTTGGATACCCGAGCAGATATTCTTGACAAGGTTAGTACGATATGATACCTTATTCGCAAGAATCGTGCTGATGGCAGCAGCGAAGATGTATCTATACACGATGTGTGGACCAAAGTCTACAATGCACACTCGTATGGCGATGTCTTAGCGACGTGCGGCACAGGCAAAATGTCAGAGAGAGCAGAACGACAGATTGGATTAGCGGCAGAACATGACTACGCCATCATTGACATGCGTGAGGTCGATGGCCAGAAGTTCATGTTGATCAAGAACCCTTGGTGTGAAGGATCTACTTGGCATGACAGCCGGTTGACACGAACTTCCAACACCTCCGCCACGCACAACGAAAACGACGGTGCAGTCATGTCCCCTCGAGACCTTCTGAATTCTCAGAACCAGCTTTCGCCAGGCACGTTCTGGATGGATATCAACAACATCGCGCAGTATTTCGAAACAGTCTACCTCAACTGGAATCCGGGTCTGTTCCAGAACAGACAAGACATACACTTCTCTTGGGACCTGTCAAAGTCATGTGCGTCCCCCAGTCTTGCACATAACCCACAATTTGCGTTCTCGGTCGACAAGGGCCAGGTAGCTTGGCTACTCCTCAACCGTCACTTTCAGGACGTTGATTCGTTAGCATCGAAATCTGGTTACATCAGCATCTACGTTTACGATGCTCGTGGCACCCGAGTGTTCTTGAATGAAATGTCGATCGCTCGGGCGTCTTTCGTCGACTCACATGAAAATCTGCTGAGGCTAGACGACTTACGACCTGGCCACCGATATACCGTAGCCATTGCTCAAGATGAGCTAGCTCCATGCTCGCATACTTTCAGCTTGCATGCGTTCAGTAATTCTGCAATCTACCTAGAGCAAGCAGCCGACAAGCTGCCTTATCAGACTCAAGCGTCGTCGTCATGGGTCGACGACACCGCGGGAGGTAACACGCATTCTCCTCTGTATTCTCGAAATCCACAATTTACTCTCGAGCTTCCTTCATCAACACCTCTACAGCTGTTCGTAGAAGCTGATGACGCGCAATTACCTATTCATGTCAAGCTAGTACACGGTCGAGGCAATAGAATCCAGAGCATTCGGTCAAGAGATATCGTCTTTGATTCCAAGGACCACCGGCGGGGTTGCGCTCTTGGCGAAAGCAGGAATGTCGAGGCTGGCAGATATACTGTAATCTGCTCTACCTTCGAGCCCGGTCAAACGGCAGACTTTGTCGTTCGAATACACAGCGCAGTACCGACGCGGCTGATACCGCTGCCTAGAGAAGGCGCTGGCCGATTGAAGACGAACCTTGGTTCAGTGATATTCGAGCGCGACCAGCAACGACTAGCTGCACCACTGACGCCTCGAAAACTCACCAAATTTGCGGCCCTAGTGAGACATCAAGCATCATCGACAGTGCCGTCGCCGGTGTCAACTCCGATAGGTCTACCACAGACAGGGGAGCGCAGCATGATACGTATTGCAATCGAATCATGGTCAGGCCGCATCGAACCAGACAAGATCTTAACTACCAGCGCAGACGGCGACTTCAGTGACTCAAGGAGTGGGGTCCTGACGAATGAGCTCGATCTTAGTCCAGCAATGATCAAGGACTCGGGGTTATGGCTAATCATCGAACGTATGTTCTCTGCCAAACATCTCGTGCAAGAAGCATTCGTTGTGGACATCTACTTTGAATCACCGCAGGCAGTTGTTGTGGGAGACTGGCGATGCTTGGACGACTGAAGTTCAGCTTGAACGATATCTTGAACTAGAACCACATCGCCATCAGAAGTCTTCCATCTTGTAGACCTCGTACACTGGTTCCTCGTAGGGATGTGTTCTGGCGAGGTCAATACTAAAGTCTGCTCAGAAGGGACCAGGGTCACTCACCGCTTCAGCGCTGCAACAGCCGCTTCAGCAACCTTACGGTCACCACAGAAGATCTCGCACTTGACCTCACCGACCTCTTCAAGCTTGCCCGGGGCGCCGATGTGTGGCTTCGCACTTCCACCCGGCTTGAATTGACCGATACCTGGCGTAGTGAAGCAGACCTCGGTATAACCTCCCGGACCAGGATAGCTCCCGGCTCCAGTCTCGAAGATGGACTGTTTGATCTTGGGGAGGTCGACGGGCGGGCTGAAGAAGATTAATTTGTACTTTGCCGCCATTACTGATGAGGTTGTGATGTGTCGGAATTGGAAAGGTCGACTTGGTAGGGAAGATATAGTAAGAGTTCTATATCGAAAGTGTGTTCGAATCATCGGCTTACAGTTTTTTGACTCGAGTGCTAAACTCTGATACCGAACAATATCAAACCTTCAAGTTGTTCTGCAAGAGCGAGATGGGAAGAGTCAATCCTTATAAAATTGCAACTTTACCCGATGTCAGCAACGGCGCGATCGCCCGGGAGCGGGGCCTTCGGCTCGCTCCCCCCACATTGCGCTAGGCTCCAACGGTGATAAGATACGCAGGTTGACGATCTGATGAGCTCCTCATCTGTTCATCAATCACCTCACTCTTGTCATCCCCGATTTCTTTTGCTCCTAGAACTCAACGGACCCTCTTGAAGTGTCTACTCGCTATCCGCTCGCATTCTCAGCTCATTCCCGGCATTCGCTGAGCTTCCATTGTCCAGCTTCTGCTGTTTTCTCGAGCGGCCTATATCTCCGTTTCGCCCGAGTTCTTTCTCGTCAACCTTCTTCTCATATCTCCAGATTGGTCGCATGACCACTGACTCGCAAGTCAAATGGCGACACAAGCACACTGCGCGTATTGCTTTGAAAGTCTAGTAGCCAGTTTTGAGCAACGGCAGCCGCTACCACTGAAGCAAGTACACGACTTATGGACGGAATACGAACAAGAGCACGGCCGGGTAGACGATGCGGAGGAAGAAGATGGCGACGATGCAGAAATGACCGACGCTGAGCAAGGCAATGAATCCGCTGCTAAACCGGCAGCTATTCCGCGGTTACTCAACCATACTCCTACCAAATCCTCATCCTCATCTTCGTCTACGGCTACAAAATCAAGCACATCGTCAACTGCGACATCAACCCCGCTCTTCGTAACCTGGAACACCCGCTCAGCCTCAGGCCACAAGTCACTACGCGGCTGCATCGGGACCTTCCAAGCACAAGAGCTATCCAAGGGTCTGCGTGTCTACGCCCTGACCTCGGCATTTGAAGATCACCGCTTCTCCCCGATTCCTGCCTCTCTCCTCCCTTTGCTTCAGTGCAGCGTCACCCTCCTCACCAACTTCTCTGCCCCGGATAAAGACCCTATGAACTGGACGATCGGCAAGCATGGATTGCGGATCAGTTTTTCGTACCACGGCCGCAAATACGGGGCGACATACCTCCCCGACGTGGCGAAAGAGCAGGGTTGGACCAAGGAGGAAGCCCTGGTCAGTCTCATGCGTAAGGCGGGGTGGACCGGGCGGAAGGACGACTGGAGGCGGGTGCAAGGGCTGGAGATCGTGAGGTATGAGGGTTCAAAGATTGCGTTGAACTATGACGAGTGGAAGGATTGGAGGACGTGGGTTGACTCGAAGGGAGTAGTTGAGAAGCCGCTGAATTGACGGACAGGATGTAATGATGTGACGATCTCATTGTCATAGCATGGAATTGCGACATGGTTTTACGATATAACATGATGAATGAGACCGAGCGCGAGTGGACTGTGTGTTGTGAAATCATTCCAGTCGGTGTATTGAGCAGGTGACATGTATGTATCTCGCCCATTAGTCGCCTGATTGATCGGGTCCCGGGTTATCATCACATTCGACGACGCGAATATGAAGATGTTGGGATTATACATAATTTGATTGATCTTCTCTGCTGCTTGCTGCATAACGCTGCTGGGTATCTAAAACATGATCGCTAGATCTATCGTGTGGCGTAGTGCTTATCGCCTTCTCCTGCCTCTCCTCGGTTGTTCGTGTCTCTTCGCCTCTCCATCTCTCCCATACTCTTTTCAGATTTCGTTGCCTTTGACATCTGAGTTCGACATACTCAAGTCTTGGCCCGTCCACAGATACCGCAAACCACTGCATCACTTGCGTTCAAGAATCCCGAGGTTCGACACTCTTGGTTCACGCACCGCCATGTACTGTCCACCTTGTGTTCGTCAAGAACGTTCGCACATGCCATACAAGTCGCTGCACCTGATTCGTTCTCCAGAGAACAAACTGGACATGTCTGTGGTCCTTCGGGGGGGTTTACTGAGACAGGTGGCTTGCTTGTTGGCGTTGGAGACGGCCTAGGAGGTTGCACCGAAGCCTTTGGAAAATATGGAGATGCTTCTGAGAGTTGTGCTTGGGCTGAAGGTTTCTGTTTCTTCTTTGTCGTTGTAGATTCCTCGCGGTCATTGTTCAAAGGTCGCTTGGTCATTCTCGTGGTGTCGTTAGACGACGTCTGAGTAGTCACCGAGCCATTGGCTGGTCGTGCTTTGGGGATGAAGTTTAGGTCTTGTAGTTCGTCAAGCTCTCGTCTCGCGTCCTCATCCATCATATCCTCATTGTCGCAGACCTTGAACAGCGGGTGTCCCTTTGCGTCCAATACAGCATTGTCGTCACCATCCATGAGTTGTGACTGGTCTTCTTCGCCTTCGGACTCGGCTTCCGAATCAGTACTATCGTCCTCGGTCACGTCTCCGGTCAATGTAGCGTTAGCGGAGCCCTCCTTGATCACCGTCTGCGCTTGGTCGAATCTCGCCAACGCAGCAGCGGCACGTAACTCTCTCCCTCTCTTACTGTTCGCCACCTTGGGCTTCGCTGAAGTCTGCCTGCCCTTCTCAAGTCTCTCTTTCGCATAGAGATCTTCACCTACTACATTCCCATCGCCGTGCTTTCCGAACTTGCGACTGATCCTCTTCTGCTGCCTCTCAGCATATGTCAGCTTCGGCTTATCCTTGCCGCTCTTCCTCCTACTCCTCCCACCCCTCCCACGATACGCTCCACCACAGAGACTCCGCACGTCCGGTGTCGCCTCCGGGTTAAGATCGCTTGTGTACCGACCACTAAGCAAACTCTGGCCCATGCCCCACAGTCCTTCGCCATAGTAGTTCTGTCCCCAGAGCACTTTCAAGTGTTCAGCATAGTTGTCCCGCACCTGCCAGAACGCCTTGGAGTGGTTCATCTGCTTGCAATGGGCGAGCTCGTGCATCATTACCATCTGCACGGTGCGGAAACTGAGCCATTGACCGTTCTGCGATTTCAAACACAGCTGGATGACTTCGCCGGCGTTGAAATTGCGGCCCACGAACTCGCGATTCGGAACGTGTTCTTCGAGTGCCATCACACTGATGTGGTGCGCTCGCATTACCGGGTAGCATATTGCAGCGACACGCTCGAGGAAGTCTTGGGCGAGTTCTTGATCTGGTCCGGGCAGTGGCTTGATGAAATTTATAAAGGTATTTGGCCGTTGGGTGCGCTCATTCAGGCGCTGAAAACCAAGAACCATGGTCGGTCCAGTCAGTGTGGTGGCGGCCAGGCGTTGGCTTTGGTGTAAGGCATCGACTTTCACGAGTGGGACGAACACACCAGGGTCTGGCGTGCAAGTACGTACTTGTAGATCTAGGATATGATTGACAGACACGCTTCGATGCCGGACGGGGTTTCGAGGTGACTACCGGTAAAAGCGTGGTAATGTATTTATTCCCATCACGAGACAATGGAAGTCACTAAAGGTATGTGAGGTTTACCCCAGGATTTACCTTAGCCGATGGTATCCGGACATAAGCGGACACATCCGTATCTCGTGATAGGAATTATGGGAATTATGGGACGCGTCTCCTGGAGGATCAACTACGTTAGGACTATACCAACTAGGCAGTCGCGTGCACAAGATCGAGTAATGATCCAACAGAACCAACATATGCCAAGGCAGCTAAGCCACGCAGACCATCTAGAGTCTCCTTTTGTCACTGCGGTGAGTATCGTAAGAACAAGTAGGTATCCCCGCGCACCGATAGCAATCCCCTTGTTTCAGCAGTCATCGCCCGTATTGAATATTGGGAAGTCATGCCAGTATTCAGACCCGGGCGAGGGTGTTCATACCGAAGAGTCAGTCTACGATACATGCTTATGCTTCTGGTCCTGTTTATGATCCTTGCCATTGCCGAGGTGTCCAGCGTACATGTCGCCCTCAGCCAAGCTTCATGGGGAGAATCCGGTCATGCTGCCCAGCAGAAGATCTTCATTGTGGGTGTCCATTGGCATAACGAAGAGATCTTGCGACACAATTGGATACCTGCGCTGATTGCGCTCACGAAAGAGATGGGACCTCAAAATGTCTTCGTCAGCGTTTATGGGAGCGCAAGCCCGGACGACACAACAGGAGCGCTCCAGCTGCTGGACCAGTTGCTCGAGGAAAGTGGGATTCCTAGAAGGGTAGTATTGGATAATACTACACATCTTGACGAAATTTCGAAGTCGCCGAGTATCCACGGTTGGGTAGAGACACCGAGGGCGAAGACGGAGTTACGGCGCATACCATATCTGGCTGGGCTACGAAATCTCGCGATGCAGCCTTTGTACGAACTAGAGAATAGTAGTATGGCCTTTGACAAGATACTTTTCCTGAATGATGTTGTGTTTCAGGTGGGGTTGCTTCTTTCTGTCGTATACAAGTCCTGCTAATAAGGTTGAATAGAGTCTCGATGTCCAGAAGTTACTTTCAACCAGAGATGGAGATTATGCTGCAGCATGCGCTCTGGACTTCTCGAAACCGCCTGCTTTTTATGATACCTTTGCGCTCCGAGATTCCGAAGGCCATGAAGCTGTAATGCAGGAATGGCCATACTTCCGATCACGAACATCCCGGAAGGCCTTGAAGTACGGTAAGCCGACCCTCGTGACAAGCTGCTGGAATGGTGTTGTCGCGATGAACGCCGAACCTTTCTACCAGACACCACGACTGGCGTTTCGGGGCGTCCCAGACTCGCTCGCACAATCACATGTCGAAGGGTCGGAATGCTGCCTCATCCACGCAGACAATCCTTTTACTCGTAAACAGGGAGTGTGGCTGAACCCGAATGTGCGAGTGGGCTACAACGATCATGCGTACAGAGAAGTCAATCCAGAAGGCTCGAATACCTGGTTGTCTCTGTTGTCCATCGCACGTGGTCTTTGGACTAATAGATTGAAGCGGTGGTGTAGCTCTCCCTGGTTCAAAGAGTCAGTCATGAGGCGTCGCATAGATCAGTGGGCGAAGTCACATCCTGACAGCCATGAAGTTGGATCAGTGTGCTTGATAAATGAGATGCAAGTCTTGACAGCGAATGGTTGGGCCCATGTATAAGTTATCCTAGTTTTAATAGTAGGCCTGTCATATTATCATGTGATTGCACATGTCAGATGGAGCTGCGGCTGAATTACCTTGTTATACTTTGGTATGACGTACAGTACCTACGTATAGAAGCACGGCGGGGCAATTGTTCATCAGGCAATTGCAGCGTTCAGCATGATATTGCAAATATTGGTTTCCATTAAGGTATTTGAGTCAGTGAGCTCGTTAGTATCACCTCAGTTACTAGCCAATGGAAGAACTCCCTCATGAATTGAATGTCGGCGACAGGCATATAGCAATAAAGAAGCATAGTTCCAGCTACGGAAGTCGTACAATGATGTCTATACCACACAAGCGCCCATCGCTACCAAAACAATCAACCGAGCGTACCCAAGCTCTGAAGCACGATGATCTATACCCTAGCCATATCAGAGACCCCTAATCTCGCTCCTAAAACCAGACCACTAATCCACGCTCCGGTCCCGCTGACGCCTGTGCACGCTGCCCTCTGAATTTTCAGCGCCGACATCAGTGTGATGTTGCCCTGAACCAGCCGTCTCGTCAGGACTGAACTCACCCAGACTCATAACGCTGCCTGATCTGTCCCGTTCGCGCTCGAGCTGACCTTTCAGTTCCTGGTTCTCTGCACTCTTTTCCTCGAGTCGCTGTCTCGCACCCCTACGGTCGAGCAGTCTCGCTTCTCGCTCGGCTTTGAGTCGTCGCTCTAGTTCTTTAAGGCGGTGAACCCAGCGCTGCTCACTAGGCTGGATAGGCGGAGTAGCTATGACAATGGGCTGGCGGTTCGTACTCGTGCCGTTGTCGGCATCTGCTTTGGCTTGATGGAGCATATCGACTGCAGAGGTGGAGTGGTGGCGAAGAAGCTTATTGGCGATTGCCTGACCGACCTTTGAGGCTGGACCCGTCGAGCTTACGCCAGTACCAATGGTGCTTGACCGGCGGTTTGCGACAGCCGCTGCCTCTTGGGCGAGCTTCTCCTGCGCGAGGCTGGAAGGCTGTTGCCGGTGGAACTTCAGCTCCGTTCTGAGTGTCTTGACCTCGATTCGAAGCTTGTTGAGTTCTTCAGTGTTGGCTTTCGACAATCTGCGACGACCGTCTTCTCCTATGGATGGTGATCGGGACGCTGTGGGACGGAGACGATTAATCTCTTCTGCCCGCTGAGCATCAATCTGGGCTTGAGTGTTCTGAACGGAACGCTCGAGTGCGTCCATACGCTTGACGCGTGCATTGAGGGTGTGCTCCAGAGTTTCATAGTCCTTCAAGAGGCTCTTCTCCACACCTCGGATTTTCGTCTTGAAACCTCCGACCAGGGACTCAATCTGCTTGATCGCTTCGACGATATTACGGTTGAATGGAGTCAGCCCGCGTGAGATGCTGTCGACGCTTGGTATCTCGCCATTGACCACTTTGTGTTGCTGGACCCATTCCGCGCCACATAGCGTGGACAAACGAGTCCACAAAGACAGTAGTAGCTTGTTGCGATCATCGAGCTGCTCGCGGTACTGGTTCTCGAGGTTGTTAAGCTTACGTCTGTCTTGTCCACGAGCAGTCTCTAGCTCCATGATCTTGGTCTCATGGTTCGCAATAGCCCGCAGATGAGTTGCGCTACCACGCTGAGACTGATCATACTGATGTTGATCATGCTTGCGTGCTTGACGTTCCTTGTCGAGAAGGTCCGACAAGCGCCTGCTTTCCAGCCCTGTACTTTCCAGAAGCGTGTCTCGGTTCTTGATCAGCCTGTCTTTGTCGGCGATGATGGCACGGGCTTCGTCTAGCTGCTGCGCTGTGTCTTCCAAGTCGTCTTGCAGCCTCTCAATATCCTGGAGCAAGCTCGTGTGCGAGCCATTGGGGTTGCCAAGTGCGTGCTGCAGACTGCTCTCAAGCTCCTCAAGCCTACTCTTGAACGTGTCCGCTTCGTTCTCTTTGCTTGACAAATTACGCCGCAGTTTCCTGATGTCATCCTTATTCTTGGTGTTGTCGTCGTTGAGCTCGTTGATGACTTTTTGAATGTCCTGCTTGGATTGATTGTCGATAATGTCGCGCTGTCGTCTCTCTTCCAGAAGATTCTCCTCCAATTCTTGCATCTTGTCCCTCTCATCCTGTACAGCCTGCTGCGCAGCAGAAAGGGTATTTTGCAAGTCACCAATCTTGACTTTGTCGGCCTCTTGCTCCTCACGCAAAAAGGTAATCTCACCCCGCATCGACTCCTGTGTGACCTCCAGACGCTGGTTCTTCTCATTCGTCTCGCGCAATCGTTGCTCGAGGAGATCCACTTCCTGCGTGGCGTCTTCCAGATCTTGCTCCAGAGATCGGATACGTTTGAGACTAACTTCACGATCATCTTCAATTTGCAGCATTTTCGTGCCCAGTGCTCGAAGTTCTTGCTGCAAGGCTGTGAAATCTTCATTGCGGTTCTTGAGCTCAATCGTCAATTGCTGTCGGCTTCTCTCGGTGTGCTGAACGTTGTCCTCGAGACCTTCGATGTTGGCAAGAGCTTCCTCTTCAAGCTTCTTATAGTCGTCCATGAGCTTCTCATACTCAGCCTCTCTGTACTCCAGCGCTCGGAGAGCATCGTCGCGTTCTTTCTGTAGCGACTTCAGGTCCTCGACGGCGGATCCTAGATCGTCTTCCGTGGTCTTGAGTTCGAGCTCCAGCTGAGTGATGTAATCCATCCGAGCTTGGGCCTCTCTCTCCAGGTCTCGGTAGTCGAGTCTCAATTGAGCGTTCTGGTCTCTCAGCATGCCTTCTCGCCGTTCGTACTCGTCGCGTTCTGATTCATTGATCTGACTCGCACCGTTTCTGGCGCTGAAGCGAGATGGCGACCTCTGCCTGGCTCGAGACGCCGACCGTTCCAGAATGCTGTCACCAGCGAGAGATCTGGTGCCATCGCCCTTTCGACTCGTAATCTTTAGATCCTCAATCTCCTGCTGCAGACGCTCACGTTCCTTATTACGAGAAGTAAGCATGGACGTTTGCGCACCGAGGTCTCTCCGAAGTTCGATGTTCTCTAAACGCAGTTGTTCAACCAAAGTGACACTAGAGCCAGACACTGCGCCATTCCGGGAACGCGTTCCTTCTGAGAAGCCGGACCAGGAAGTGGTATGTCCGCGGTCCCGTTTCTCGGGCCTGGTAGAGCTCTCCTCTGTAGACGGTCGTTCGGTTTTGAGGAGTAGCAATTGTTCTTTGAGCTTCCGAACATCATCCTCGGCTTGTTCTCGGCGAGCAGTTTCGGTCTCCAGCAAGTCCTTCCACATGTCGGCCTCATCCGCGGATGGGTTCTCCCGAGAAGTGGGCCTTTCTCGCATGGCGGCAACGTACTCTGCCATCTTTCGTTTCTCAAATTCGTTGGCCAGGTTCTCTGCTGATAGTTTGGTGATCCTGACTTGTGAGAAGTCGAGCTGTTGGCGTAGTTCGTTGATCTCAATCTCCATCTCCTGGTGGCTGCTGAGGTAAGTATTGGCGGCATTCTCTTTGGTGTCGGCGAGTTCTTCTTCGACATCCCTCAACTTCTTCTCAAGCTCCCGAATCCGCCTCCGTAGGGACTGCGATTCTTTGCGTTCGTTTGTGAGGTCTGTCTGGAATTGAACATTCTTATTAATCATGTCCTTGACACCTTCATCCGAGCGGTTCTGGAGAGCTTGATCAAGAAAATGGATCTTGAGTTTCAGGTCGAAGTTTTCCTTAGTGAGCTTGTCGATCTTGCTGTTCTGTTCCTTCAATGTCAGATTGCTTTGCGGCCGTGACGAGATTGAAGTGCTCGATGAGAAAGGGCGTTTGTCGGGAGAAAAGGAGCGCTGGCGTTGCCTAAACTCCTGCGCAACGGTATCCGGTACCCGAATGTTCTGGACGTGACGAGTGATGGCAGTGTCAGTGATGCCTGGTAGAACCGCGGAGTTTGCTCGTGGTGTCGCTGGTGAAGATGCAAATGATGATCGCTCCTCGTCTAGTGGATCAAGTCTATGTTCCGAGCGCAAGCTTCCGAGGGTAGACATGCTGCTCATCCCTCTGTTGAAGGATGGCATCCCGTCGTCTTCGTCCCTGTCCATGACTGACACCACACTTCCAAGGCTGGGCAATCGTGAAAGACTAGCATTCGGGCGATGTGTCAGCGGACTGTCAGACGGCGCGGCGCCTCCGGTATGAAGAGCGTAATCGGCACTGATCGTCACGTCGCTTCCAGATACATCTGAATATCCTCCGTATGATGTGTGGCTGGTCTGTCTGTTGTGCTCAAGAGTCGGCCTGGAACGAAGGGTGCTGCTGGACGAATTCGTCGAGTATTGCTCGGAAGGCGGCAAGCCTATATCCTGAGGTAGGGGTGAATGTGCTCGATTTGTGGACCGTGACGACTCCGGTCGTTGCAGTGAATGCAAGGCTCCGGGTCTAGAAGATTTCCTACTAGACTGTGAGGGACCAGAGTCTTCGACAATGCGCGCAGTGCTAGGGCGTGAAGTCGAGGATGGTGCGTTCCGATACTGATTGCGGTGCGCGGCAGCCGCTGCAGGAGAAGAAGGGTCGCTTTCGATTGATGGCATGTCCACGGACCGATCTTGCGTAGTGGCCTCGCGATCTTCCTCGTATCCCTCATCTCCTTCATCTTCTTCGCATGTGTCATCTTGCTCCAGTTCTCCTTCTTCTCCATCATCGTAGACATGGTCTGGTTGCGCGTTCTGATCTTGCGATTGATAGCTTGTGCCTTGTTCGTATGCCTCAGCGTACCTCTGCGACGATGCTGAGCGTAGTCCTATGCCCATCAGGGCTCGAAGTGAAGGCGGTCTGTCGGTGGCTGCCATGTTGACATAAGTATCGTCTGCTCCAATTCGTCGTCCTGTTGACTGCGCCGGGACTGATTCGGGAAGGAAGCTTGACTCGACGTCGTTGAGTTGCCGTCGCATTTCTCGCTCGTCAATGGAGTGACCCTCTTCGCTTTCGAGATGTGAGGAATCTACAGCGTCCGAAAAGTGAAGAGAGCTGGAGGAATCTGGATTTCGATCGTTCCCATGTTGATCTGAGGTGTGTTCCTGCTGATGACCTGATGGAGTCTCGTCAAACTCTGACATTTCGAATGACTGATCTGGATCGTCCATATCGCGCGACTGAGAACGATTCATCGCGTCGGTCCGCTCCTGCTCTTCCTTGGTAGTGATGTTGCTTTGTTGATCGTCATTAGATGCGTGTGAAGCAGTCGGTCGCGCGCGGATTTTAGTGTTCGAGGCAAGACATTCCGGATAGACCAGCAACTACAGGGCTGGATCTGCGTCAATAGCAATTAATTCGTGGCAGGTCTCATCTGCGGTCAGGTGAATTAAGGTAAGCTCGGGCTTGCTGAACCTCATGCTGGGACCTGAAACTGTGGCCGGCAGCCGCTCTTTCCTGGGGAAGCACGCGCTATTTTGGGAGCGACGCGTCGGGAACAGCATCACACGTCCTCCACTTTGGCATGACTTGTACGCAAATAATCCTCGTAGCAATATGGACATCAGCCTGGTGATCATATCCGAGAACAACTAAAATCAAAATACCTGAAGCTACGACAAACCGAGAAACTGTGCTGTATAACCGCCATGGACTCGTACATTCACGCATACGGTGACGAAGATCTATCACAACAATAGGGAGCATTTGAAGACAAAAGAGCAATGTGCTCGTTCCTTTCAATCGTAGGTATTGGTATCATAGGTAACCCTCAAAAACACTTCATCAATTGCTTGAGTCCCATTCCAACTCTGGAGAGTCGCTCAGTGCTTGGGTTGATTAGGGTGGGTCGCATGGTGAGTGTGTGGAAAGAGACTTGAATCGTGATGGTTGTGTGGACCGTCGTCCGACTAGGAGCTCTTGTCCATGCCGAGGGTGCTCTTGACAGAGTCCATCATGCTACCGCCCTGGTTGCTGGTGTTGTCCTTGGAGGCACCGACGCTGTCGGACATGCTCTGGGTGGTAGACTTCTGACCCTCTGGCTGCATGGAGCGGGAGGCCTTGACTTGAAGTTAGAAACATTCGAGGAGATGCAGCTCGTAAAAAACATACCTTGTCGGCGGTGTCGGTGATGCCCTCCTTGGCCTGGTCCATGGTGGACTTCTGGGAGTCTGGAGTCATGGTCTCAGACATCTTGGAGCTCACTGTGAAATGGTCAATGATTGAGCAAGTGGACGTGAATCAAAGGAATACTGACTATCCTTGCGGCCTGAGTCAGTCATGTTTGCGGTGGTTGATATGAATTGGTTTGGTGTAGAAATGGGTTTGTTTGATTGTATTCGTGAATGTTGTGGAAAGGAGGAAGAAAGAGAGCTGAATTGAAGTTCTTATGTAGATTCTACACGGAAGCACTCAAGGTCGCACTTGCTTGTTACTTTGTACGTCACATGCGGTCATGCTGGTCATGAGGCAGGAGGCATAGCGGGGAAGCAACGAGTGGGTGTAGCAGGGGGACGCCAGCTCCTCTAGGCGTGGCTTCTGTGGGATACACCTTGTAAAACCAGGATTCACTATCACCGACAGCGCTTACAGTCATAACTGCAGTTGTATAGCTACAGGGAACCAATGATGGAGGGGTGTCTTCATCTCGCCGAACAGGAACCGGCCCCACGTGGAAACCCCAGTTCGCATGACGTTGCCGAGCATCGTCTCAACTCACGCACTGACTCGTCTCACCTCACGCACTGACTCATATGTGGCTGTGGCTGTGCAGATATCTCGACACACTTCAACCTCACGGACGAGATGCTGCGCCCGAACATCAACGACACACACACAGCAATAGTTTCATGCTTCGTAGTCTTGCATCGATAACGGTAACAGTAGCGCGAAAAGACAACCCTTGTGAAGTCTGTTCGTCTATTGCTAGGTTCATCTCAGCTTGGTACAGGTAGTGTTTACATGTAGGTTTGACCCATCTTGTGATTCGTGGTCAGTCTTGCTCACTCTCACCAATACTGTGTCATCTTCCATCCAGTTTGTGTATAAGGACGCAAGAGCCTCCCATTGCTCATGAAAATCCTGTCTTCTTCGCTTTTCACCTAGTGCTCTCTATCACTCGAAAAGACAACATGGAACCATCGGAAGGTATCAACCACTTTGCGCGACTCTCGTGTGAAATTCGATGTCGGATCTATAGATTGGTCCTGGCCCGGCGGGAACGAAGCCTTTCATGGCGTGAATGGCGTGACAGCCTACATCAGTCTGTGCATCGTCGTCACGTTCAGGAACCAGCTCTTCCAGAAAGGTGGTCTAATGGTCTCAGGTCTTCAACCAACTTCCGCACGCCTGCCCTTCTTCGGGTTTGTAAGCAGTTCAGAGATGAAGCATTTGGAATCTTCCTCCGGGACAACTTGTTTTCAGTCGGATGCAGTCAGGATGGGATCCGCGACTTTGCGACATGGCTGAGAGAATACGGTCCTTACGCAAGGCATATCCGCTATCTGAGCCTCACCTTTGGCATCTCCCATGACTCCGTCTATAGAAGCTTCTTTCCTGGGGCTGCCCCGCTCGATCGTGTGTGGGAATCTGCTTACGTTCTGTACGTTGCGTCTTATTTCAATGAACGACCGGAGACAGCTGTCGACCGACGCCGCGGGCTACGCATCGACTTCGCTTTCAACGACCCTGAAGAGGGTAGGCTTGGAGTCGCCCGGGACCTCACAATCACAAGCGAAGCCGAGTTGGAAACTGTACTACAGCCCTTTTTGCGGTCTCTCGACGCGGATGTCATATGGGACCATGATAAAGGTATTATGGATGCTTTCAAACTCTTCGTCAAACACTCGGAGAAATTCGGCAATGGCCAAAAACTGTTCGTTGAGCTGTGGCAGCAGTGGCTATGGTTTGGGTGTAAGTAGAGGTAGATCAAATTTTTTGGGGCAAGGATCATCCACGGGACACTACCCCAAAAGCTGTCAGGAGTCCGATGTCTTTCTGCCTGAGGGAGACCAGCAGGCTGCTAAAGTTAATTTTAGCCCGAGTTGTAACTAGCTAGTGCGTACCAGCTTTCAAAAAGTACTTGTGGCCAGTTTACATCTTTAATCATACGTTCCAAAACTGCACATAGTATCCTGGTTAGCGAGGCGTCCTAGTCGACGAGGCGTTGAAAGGTTCCATAGACTCGAATGTCGCGTGTCACGGTATTCAGAGCGACAACGAAGCCTATTGGCCCGACAACTTTGCTGCATGCTTTTGCTGGCCTTGTCGATAGTTCGAGCAGCAAACATGTACAACCACTGTTGCAGACACATTCGAAAGGTAGCAAACTGCAAGTCTGTGTGTAACTGAGATAAGGAACGGGACAAGCCAAGCGCTGCTATATATTATAGCATTGCAGTACGACTGTCAGCAACCTCGATTTGATATGGCGTTTCCAACACACGAAGCCACGTATATCAAGCAGCATTGCGGTCACGGCATGACAAGCGGATCCCTCAGTATCGCCGTCCACACCAATGGTGACTGCTATACCACTGTATCGGACGACAACCGTGCGATAGCAGCTAGACTTGCAAAACCCAGTCCACAACCCTGAGAGCAAACAAAGGCAGCTTACCAGCACAGCTTTCCCTCTCGACGTACGACAATTCTCTCAGCTAGACGAGGTCGAGAGCCATAAGAGTGGCCATGTCCCTTGAAGTCATGTCCCTTCCACTATCATCAGCATCTAGTTCACAAACGCAGACTCGGGACGCACAAAAATAATACAGTACCCTCGAAAGCTTTCGCTGGCTCTTCCTCATCAGCACAACCGCAAGCTACCGCTTTCCCCTATATACAGCTTTACTGGATATCACCAACAATATTCAGCATAAGCATGTCTCGCGTTGCGCAGATCTTCGGTATCGCAACCTCAACCCTACTCTGCATGTCATACAGCACTCGGAAGTCAGGCATAGTTTCCTCCTCAATCCGCGACCAGACACAGAAACCTATCGCCTCACTCACCGCAACAGAAATGGAGGCTCAGAAGAAAAGGAGAGAGGCTGCCATGGAGTACCTGGCGTATCCGGTGAGTACCACTGCCTTCGTCCATACACCACGACGAGTGAAAGGAGGGCTACTGACGAGTTACAGCCAGGCCATTACTGGCGAATGGATGGAAGTCACTACGATATCGTGTGATGTCTAGTGGCTGGGATGGCTTCAATGGTCAAGAATGACTTGCAATTTGTCGCGAGCTGGGTGAATAGCAATGAAGACCAGGATCGTACGCGAACGCCGAGTCGCGATCATGGATGTATAGACTCGACTTGACTTGTGTGTGTTTTGATTTCGCGAAGTTTCTTAGCATCTCGAGTAGAAGTCGCTCCCAATTACTTGCGAATCTTTAATACCTCCTTCACACATTGCACCCGTGAACGTGTCATTGCAGAATGAACTATTTCGTCGCGGTCAAGTCCGCCTGGTTCAATCATCGGGATACTCGTCCTGAATGTTGCTCACAAATACTCCTGCATCCTTGTTCCAGCGTTTGAAAAAGCGACCAGCGAGCTTCAGCAACTTCTCAGACGGTGGCTCGTACAAGGGATGAATATTCTCCTCAGCGACATAACGACGTGTCTTATCTTCTCCCCTTTCAATAGTCAGCACACGATCCATAATTCGACAAAAGTACTCTTAGCGACCACTTACAGAATATGGTAGAAGCTCTGCGTCCTCCCATTGGGCAAGGTATCGACATTCATCTGCACGATCCAGCGTTCACCGGCTGCACACTTCGGGTCCCAGCCGACGATAACGCCAACATAGCCATAGCGCTTGTGCTGAAACACCTGACCGACCTTGTACTTGACGACTTTTGTTGCCTCGTTATCACGCGTCATGATGGGTCGCGCATTGCGATCATTAGCACGTAGCTCGGCCGTCAGTTGAAAGAACTGCTCCTTTTGTGCGTCGCCTTCGAGCATGGGTGCGATGAACTTTTCAGCCATGGTGACGTCTTCTGGGTAGTTATTCTGAAAGGTCTCGAGGAGATAGGGCAGGTAGGATCGGCGTCTGTGGATGTTCATCTCGCGCTGCTCAGCTGTGCCGACAAGAAGCATCGCCCAAAGGAAGGCGTAGAAAGCGTGCTCGGTGTCGATGGAGTCATGCGGTGCTATGACGCCTCGACGGGTTTCCTCCCAGGAGCGCATTACGTTCCGCGCAGTGCGGAGGACCATGTCGCGGACGGGGGCTCGTTGGAGGTATTGGTGGTGAGATATGCGGGGAATACCCATCTGGAACAACTGGTTATGGAGATGATCGAGGTCGACGACGCCAGACTGGGCCCAGGGGTCGAGATAAATGACGGCTTCAACCGCACGGCCGTCTTCCATAGCCATGTAGGCAGGATTGCTGTGGGTTTGATCCAATGGTGCCATAGCATAGATATGAGTAGGAAAGTTGCAAAAATGAGCATTGACTCCGAGGCGGCGTGCCACGCTGACGAATATAGCGGTCGATTGAAGTGGTAGAGAGGTATGCGATTCCGAAAACAGGGCGTAGCTCAAAAAGTTGTTCTCGATGCCGTGGTAACGCTCGGTGTTGGAGTTCCCAACGAGTCCGTTGTCGCGTAGAAAACCAGCGACGGTCGTGAGCTTTTCCTGAAGACCCAGATCATCGAAGGCAGGATGTTCGTGTCGGATGTCGTGGACGATGTTGTCTAGGGCTGCAGATATGGTGTCTGCGTCACCTTTGCCCATGCCAATTATAAAGAGGTCGAATGCTGCGAGATTCTCTTCTAGACTAGCAACGCTGGAAGTTTCCAGTCTTGCCCAGGTTTTGAGGGCCCTCGAGCGATGTATGAGATTCATGGTGGATTCGCCCCAATACCTCCTCGCAAGAACGTCGTCTGCATTGTGGTCGCAATTGTAGTATCCCAACAACATTTCTCTTGCTTCTACTCCGCTCTCTGCAATATCTTGCATCCTAGTCATGCGCTCTTTCTGAGTGGTCAACAACGACTCGAAGGATCGCATGTTGGTGGCATCGCGAAGATATCTGTTGATGTATCGTTGCTTCCATAACTGTTGTGAGGAAGCCCTGTGATCAAATATGCTTTCGTCGATCCAATAGCTGAAGTCGGTATTGCAGTAGTGTCTCCAAAGCAGTTGTTCATTGGCATCTTTGAAGAGACGACGAGAAGCGAGGGATATGTTCAGTGCGGTATCGAGCGGGCTAACGTATCGGAGGATTGTCTGGATGAGCTCATCCGGCAGATCGAGCAAATGACTGGCCATGCTGAGGTGGATGGCGACTGTAATCTTAGGTTATTTCGCTGGCGATAATGTCTACTCGGAATATCAAAGTGAAGCACGAGACTGGCACGACTGGGAGGCAATGACGCTAAGGTAGGAATGGAGCAGACGGGAAGCACTTGACATGACGTCCATGCGACCGTATCCCCGGCTTATCACCGATGTAATTACCTTGTCTGGCGTCTCCAACAGAAGTCACGATAATAATGAGACTCACATGCAGTAGCGAAAGGACGAGAATACATGTAATATTGTATGATAGTGACTGTTCAGCTACAGCAAAGTTGATTGAATAACTGTAGCATACGGGCGAGTTCACTCTGCTACCTCGACAGATTGATCCACCTCGGCGTCTCTTCTCTTCCGTGCTGTGGTCTTGGTATCAATCCATCCTGCATTCCAATCGGCAGTGGGCACCGTCGTTGTTGAATTTACCTAGACTAGGTTCTCCTCGAGGCGTTCGCGAACTGACGAGCGGACAGCGAGCCAAGAGAACGAGAAGGAACTGCACTGTCATACGGAATTCTATCAAAATTGAGCTCAAAAAGTCTCATAATTCGTGACCGAACACTTCAGAGGCCCAATATTCTGACGAGTACGATGGCTAGCTTTGTGACAGGGAAACCTTTTGACGATCTAGGTCTTCTGAGACCGACTCATTGGAGTGTATCGAGCACTGCACAGACCGATAACTCCTAGCTAGGTACAGTATGATAAGTAGTAGGTAGTTGCTTCGTTGTTGCAGTCTCGGCGTCGTATGTCCGCCTCTTGGTCGAAGACTCGGAGTTGCCCATAGCTTCGCGTGGTAGCTTCATCACCCTGCGAGTCGTTGAGTGTCTGCCTTCTTGGTCTCTGTGCACTCTCGGTGCGTCGACAGAAGAGGACAGACGGGGATGTCTACGGTAACGAAAGAAAGATTGCGACGCCTGTCTATCAACGAAGACCCCGGACCATCATGTCTTATTACCGACGAGGAAATAGAACATGCCGATCACGAGACGGCGTCAGGAACAATGGTAACATCCGTCGAACGGACCAGCTTGTGAATCGGGCGCCTGTCGTTCGTTGCTGTTCTCGAAAGAGCACGGCTTCTTCTTTTCTTGACACCATCCTCGACTTGACGGCAATCTTCGCGGATCGCTCTGTTACGATAGAATTGTTGGACCGTGATCCAATACGAACAAACTCTGACTAAAATAGCGGCATGAAGATGAGCATAACCCTACTTCAGTGCCGCTATCAAATTTCGTCTAGTCAAGTGGCACGGCACTTTCGCTCGCTTACGGTATGCGTCTTTTGGTCAAGAACAGCGAGTGCCTTGAGCCTGGGAACCGGAGAGGTAGCAGTTCATCGTCAAAGAGCTGCGTCTGGACACGCCCTATGGTCCATTATCTGCTATCACAGGCCAAGAAGTAGACGAATGAGCCGGTCTCAGAGTGCTCCTTCAATGGCTGAGCATGGGCCCTGTGACGGGTCAATAATGTGCCCTGAGGTGTCTAGCAGCGCCGCAACTTCATCATATATCACTATAATTTAGTCAGCTAGGTGCCAATGAGGCCGACCACTGCAGCATCAGCCATAGCCTTCGTTTACATTCCGCTCCTGAGCGATTTCACCTCCGTAGCTAATAACGAACTACACTTGCCCCGGCGCGTGTCAGTCTCTAGGGCTCGCCTGCTCCCGTACGCCACAATTTATATTCATTATTGAGAGCGGGACCATGAAACAAATCATGGTTCGGAATTGTTAAGGTATACGGGCGCTATCACTATAGGTATGGATTTCCATGAGGTAGTTATATCAATCAAAGGCCACCTTTTTCGACCACATTCCTCCCCCTGTTGGCGGGCTCTGCACCATTCGATTCTTGTCGTGTGCCTCTTCTGGACATTCCTTGTAATATTTGCAGGTTTCAGGCGTTTATCGGATTCTATACGCCTTGTGCTATATTTTACCATATTTCAGTTCGAAAACCAGCGCCTTATGAGCGTCTTACGAACGTCTTGCTCCGAGTCTGCAATATAGATCAACGGCCATTCATACTATGCTTATATTCTGACCCTCTTCTGCGGAACCGTTGAAGTTTGGGTCAGTAAAATCTTGGGTAAAGACGACGGTGGGACATTGTCGTTGCGAAGAAACGGCCGCCATGGACATTGAAGCCGGTAGAACTACCCAGCCCTCCTGCAGGCTGCCCGCAAAGCCCGCAGTAGTGAGCACACCATGTCGTATCAATACAACTGCAACTGCAACTGCACGCACAAGCAGCATCGCCTGCATACGACGGCCGACAACTCGGAACATTTCCACAACAAACATCCACACCTTTTATCATTCACCTCCACTCCTGCAGATACCCCCACCAGCTCCAGGAAAACCGCCCAACATGCCTCTGCCGCCATTGCCAGTCTCCAAGACGCGGTCACGCATGCCCGACACTCCCACATCTGCAGACGGCCGGCCAGGGTCCTCATCGTCACTGCTTCCGACACCGAATGGATCACGGTCTGTGACACCTTCGTCGCTGCCGACTTTACGGACTGCAGGTTTGCCGACAACAACAACAAATAACGCCGCAGAGAGCGCATCCATCACTAGTCCTACAAAGTCACCCAATGGCTCAAATCGAGCGATTCCGCGACGGACAATTAGTATCAGCTCCTTTCCACAACCTCCAAAAGTCAGAAGATCAAGTACAACACCGAGTCCGTTGTCGACACCTCCTTCAATCACCGAGGAATTCACCTCCGCTCCTGCAGGCAGTGCTGCGGTCCGAACACAGAGCAACCCAGCTCAAACGAGTGGGCCGAGGAACCCAGTCAGACCAACGCCGGGAAAGAATGCATTTGCAAGAACATACTCTTCACCAGTCACACCGAGTCTGCTGAACAGTATTGGTCAGGACAAGACAATTTCAAGCGCAAAAGCCGCCCACGGTCTGGACGCGTTATTACACATGCCATCACCTCCGGAAAGCCCAGTCTCATCGATCCACGGCTCAGGGGCTTCAGCGGGCGCTCGTCACGAAGACATGGATGGCTACGGCCTGGTCAAGCAGATGATGCGAGGTGGTGACGGCGCCACAGTGTTTGACAGTAAGAGCTCGGCGCCAAAAGATATCAAGGGAAACGTCATCGTCAGTGTAAGAGTACGACCAGACACAAGCGGAGGAGATATCTCAAAGGTCGCCGGAGAGTGGATGGTTGATGGGAGGCGGTCATTGATTAGCTACAAGGGCGGCGAGGGCGGTGACTTTCGTTACGACAATGTTTTCTCACCACACGACCACAACTCAAGAGTTTACGATGCCGCAGCGAAGCGCCTGGTTCGAAGAGTCATGGAAGGATATCATGGTACGGTCTTTGCTTACGGCATGACTGGAACCGGCAAGACCTTTTCCATGCAAGGTACCGCGCAATCTCCTGGTGTCATTCCCCTGTCCATCACCGACATTTTCTCCTACATTCGCGAGAATCCCGAACGCGAGTTCCTCCTCCGAGTTAGTTATCTGGAGATCTACAACGAAAGGATCTACGATCTGCTCAGTCCGAACGCTGGTGGTGTCGGAGCTCCACAACAAGAAGAGATCAAGCTTCGGGAGGATAGCAAGAGAGGTGTATACGCGGCACCGTTGAAGGAAGAGATCGTACAGTCTCCAACTCAGCTGCTCCGAGTTATTGCAAGGGGAGACCAAGCCAGAAGGACGGGAAGCACACAATTCAACGCCCGCTCGTCGCGTTCGCATGCGGTTGTCCAAATCGTTGTCGAGTCGCGGGAGCGTGCTGGTAGTGACACCAAGAATGGGCTGCCTGGAGGTGTGCTTGTGTCTACCCTTTCTTTGATCGATCTTGCCGGTTCCGAAAAGGCTGCAGAGACGAAAGAGCGCCGTACTGAAGGTTCTCACATCAACAAGTCTCTGCTCACTCTAGGTAACGTCATCTCTAGGCTGTCTACCAAAGACGCCGATGGCGAGAAAGAGAAGGATCAGAAGCATCTTCCCTACCGCGACAGCAAGCTGACACGACTCCTGCAACCTGCCTTGTCTGGTGGCTCGCTAGTGTCTATCCTCTGTACCATATCTCTCGCCTCACCCACCAATGCTGCTGTCGCGCATACCGGAGAAACACTCAACACGCTTGGTTTCGCCAGCCGCGCAAAGAACAACATCGTCAGTCACGCCAAGCGCAACGAGTCGCATCCAGCACATGCTGGCGGAGCCGCTGCTCTGCTTGATCGGTACAGACTCGAGATTGATGATCTCAAGAAACAGCTGGATGAACAAAACAAGGCCAAGGATGAAGCTGAGCGGGCAGAAGAGGAAGAGGAGAAATGGAAGGAACGCGAGAGAGAGGCGGCAGAAAGACACGAAGAGCAGATGCTGGAGATGCACTTGGCTCGTACCGCGCTCAAGGAACGCATTAGCCATTTGAACCGTCTCATCTTGTCGTCAAAGTCGGTCGGTGTCAACGGCAATCGATTCGAAGGAAGCAATCTACCGAGGAGTGGCTCCTACGGACCGAACGCTGTCGGTGTGGCTATTGGTAGTCCCGAATTCAGCCGTCAGAACTCTGTCGCTTCTGTCGCTGATGGCATGAACCGCTCTCTATCGTATGGTACGACAAAATCTGGATCACTTCCTGTCGCTCCGACGTCGCAAATGATGGTCACAGATGGCGACGACGATGATGACGAAGAGCCTCTGTCGGCAGGATCGGGCGACGGCAATGCGAGCTTGGGTCAGCAAGTATCGGCGTTGCAGGCTGATTTGGCGGACAAGAATCGCTACATTTCGACTTTGGAGAGACGGTTGCTGCAGGCTCGTAGGAATAGTCACAGCAGACCAAGTCTGGCAAAGTCGGGACAAGTACTGTCTGCCGAAGACGTCACGTACGAAGAGCGACTCACCGAGAAGGACCGCCAACTTGATGAGCTCAGAGCGAAGCTTGACGACCAGACCAAGATGGTCAACGCGCTGCGCAGTGCAGCCAGGACTCGTGACATGCTCGGTAGCAACAGACGCCGAACGAGCAGCAACTCTACGCCAATCATGACGAGCGAGTCAATCCCGGAATCGGAGCTTCTTGGGAACAAGCCAGCAAAGCACGACTTGCCTTTTATCCAGACGACCATGCACCGCAGTCAGATGTCTGCCGGTTCCACGGGCAACAAGAGCGTCAATTTCTCCAGGCTGACGTCTCCATCACAAGAGATGTTCTTACCGGAGAGTCAACCGTTACCACGCTCTCTCAGGAGGAAAGAGAGTCTAGAGCAGATGACTCGCATGCTGGACAGTATGATGCAGCATAAGGTCGAGAATGGCGAGGTGGGCGCTCTACAGGTCGAGGCTGGTGCAGAGCAGCACGGGATGCTACCTGTACTGCCACGGATTGTTAGGTTGTCGGCCTTTGACCCGACCAATGTCATCTGAGCGCTGTCGTTGATGTGTGACGTGTTGCTTCGGAGTAGTGTTTTGGTCGAATGAACTGAGTCCGTGGCGCGGCGAACGGTCATGCTGGTGTTCAGGATATGAGCGATTTTGCGCATTTCGGGTTATTAGGGTTGGAGTTTACACCGGCCAAGCTCAAGGTTACAGCTTAAGATACCCAGTTCTGTTTTTTTGTTCCGGTTTGATGGGACGGCGGAGGACGTGCACAGTACGTCGGGGATATTACTCGATACAGATCCTACAGAGGAATTCAGCATTCATCACCACCTCACTGTTCAACTCGTACATGAATTCTTATTCTGAATGCCAGCGATGCTTTTCGAATGATTCGAAACGTACAATTATCGACATGTTAGTCGCACTGAGGTAGAGTCATGTACCGGCACACTTCCCTGTCCTCGGCCTCTACCAGCCTCGCATGATGCAGTCATGTCACGGGCGTGAAATGTGCTCGGCTTCATTGGCGGAGAATGTGCATGCAAGTAACGTTATCCCTGCTCACATCCCCAGCCTCTGCAAGACATCGATCCCTTACAACTGCTTATGGGGCTCACCCTCACTTGCTCATCTACCTCATGCTACTGATTCCAGCCCATGTTTTGAGTAAACCCTTTGGCGTCGATGCGACTCGAATGGTATCAGACCTCTTGTATTAATTCGGATCTGCGACAGATCTGACATGTCAGAAGTTGACTGCGTGTTTGATCGACCCGACGCCAAGGCTCACCAACGGCGCCGACAGCTCCCAAATCCGCCAAGCTTCTCCATGGGATCCACAGTGTCCACGTCAAGATCTTTTTGTCTCCTGTTTCATTCGTTTCATGACCCGCGGACCGGCCACGATCTTCTCCATCTCTCATGCACATTCGCTACGCTTGCTGCAGCTAGACCGCACGCTCCGACCACACAGACACGCCTCTATCCTGAAACGCAACGCGTGGTGTTTCCCATTGGACGCAAAACGTAGATTGATACACCACAACGGAGTACAAGAGAAGGCGCTGTTCGCTCTGCCAGTGTGACCGTCATCTTGTGAGCGGATCTGGTATTTCTCGTCGCGATCTGCTCTGTATCTTTCTCCCTGATCATCGCTTTCCCTTGCCCGACCCATACATATCCCTGCTTCCCTGCCGGTGCGACTGGGTCCACGGAATCTTGCATCTTGCATCTTTGTCCGCTTTGATGCTCCTGCACCGCCGTTTTTTTCTGGCCCTTCCCTTTCTGTGCACTTTCCTTGCTCGATTCGCATGCTGGGATTACCCGGTCTGCAGCACTACTGCACCTCTCGGCAGTCAGCCATCTTCACAACAAAAAAAGAGGAGCCAGACCGCGAACTCGTCGTGGGCCTGTCTGCTGGGCACACTTTAACAATCTGCAAGGATCAATCTGGATCTCTCTTGTCGATTCCGACTGGTCAATTTAGGGGTTCCTCTTTTCCTTTATCCTCGTTCTTGATCCTTTTGCCGCGGTCCGTTTGCTTCCTCCTGCACAGTGCACCTCTGCCTGCCTCGTACATTTCTACCAGGATCCCCGGCCATATTCGCATGAATTGACGACTGCTATTCAAGGCCAAGCTGCTGTGCAGAGGCCCACTCACGACTGTTACCGACTTATTTTCTTCGAGGCCAGCACTTTCTTTTGATCGAGTCGAGTTGTGCATTTACCTCTCGACCTACGAAGCTTGCGACCACCGTCACGATATCCGATACCCTTCACATGCGCTGACACGACCACCAAAATGCGTGATCGTCGCAATACAAATCTCTCCATATCCTCACTGTCTTCCTTCAGTGCAGGTTCGACAACGCCGGTCGCTGTCGAGGATACCGAAAAGGGACGCTTTCTTTGGCTGCCGGCTCAGCCACGCGACAATGGTCTTCCGTCACCCCTGATCAAACATGAAAGAGAAAGCAGGAGATCTTTGTGTGAGAGGTTACCCAAGTTCATTACACCGAAGTATCTTATCGCTGGCTTCGTGATCACCCTCTTCTTTCTCGGATATTATTTGCAACCGATCACTTCGCACTCCTTTACCGACAATGACCGATCATATGAACTTGCGCAAGCGACAGACCTGGACGCTCATGTTGGACCAATCATCGTTCGAGATCAGTTTGGCAGAAAGAGGTGGACCATGAATGTTCCTCACGATTTTATTTTCCCTCTTTCACCTGTCAGATACAAGGATATGTGCAAGCAGAGCAAAGATGTCAGTGCTGCGGTTATGGAAGACACCAGGAGAAACTCGAGGATCCTTGGACGTGGGCTTTCTACAACGGGACAGTCCTACTATACCAACGATAGAGGCTATCTCGATGTCGACGAGGCCGAGAAAGCTGGATTGCTAAACGCGAATGGAGCATCACCCATTGCTGTGGTCGGACGACCGACTCCCGCGACCAAGAATGTCTGCGACCGCTCATTGACGTTTGTGCTTGAAAGTGAAGAGGTCGGGTTTGGTCATTCGTTGATGCTGCTTTGGTTGAGCTACGGATTGGCCAAGAAAGAAGGCAGAGCATTCTTTGTGGACGACACTCGATGGCAATATGGAGGTTACCTCAGTTATTTTCCTAGGCCACCGCAGCCTTCTTGCGCACCACCACCGTCGACGCAGATTGTTCCATGCCCTCATCAAGCGAAGCATCTTGTCGTATCGGCCGCTACTGCACCCTGGACGTTCGGTGATAAATTCCATCAGCAGTTTGAGAACAGCAGGCGTTCTGGCGCGAAGAAGCAGCGGGAGATCTTTGACATGATCCGCTCTGGATACGATACCCTGTTCTCAGTCGCTAGTGAAGATGTCTCTTTCTACGTCGAGAAACTAGCCACCCTTCGCGCCTTGGCCAAATCGCAACAGCAGCCCCTGATAGGGATGCACATCCGCCGGGGTGATCGTCATCCCTACGAGTTCGAATTCAGCAGAGACTATCTGCCACTAGACCGCTTCGTCGAAAGCGCTCTTACGCTGCTCCCAGACACTTCTAACGCCACTTCACAACGCACCCTTCTTCTTGCCTCTGACGACCCAGATCTGATCGTCTCGCCCTCTTTGCTCTCGACACTTCCTGCGTCGCCTGCGATCTCGTTGCAGAAAGCTCAAGACCGCATCATTCTGGCCTCGAAACGCACACTCACACCATCTGTCCCCGAGCGTAATGGCGCATATACTAAACATGTCGACGAGAATTCGGGCTGGGAAGGCGGCTTCTTCGCACCTTTGTTCCGTAGCCTAGGCCGCCCGGGACGTGCAAACCATCCTTCATTCCACTCGGCCAAGGAGTTGAAGATGGATGTCGAGGCCCGTTTGATGAAGCAGCTCGAGGGCGGCAGTGAGAGTGAAGCACAGATCGAGAAGAATGCGCGTACTCTTAAAGAGCTTGTTGGCCGGGCTTATCTACTTGATCTGGCTGTCCTGGGACAGAACGATGGCGTTGTGTGTGCTGTTAGCAGTGCCGCTTGTCGTGTTGTCGCTGTCATGATGGGCTGGGAGAAGGTGATTGATGGGCAGTGGATAAATGTTGATGACGCGCGGAGTTGGAGCTGGGATGGTAGAAGGTGAACGAAACTTGATTGCATGAGCGCGGTGTTTGGGAATGGAGAATTGCATAGCGTTTGCTTGGATGAATCACCTGCACGTACTTTGACAGGGAACACGAGATAGACGACATATTATGAACGAGATGAAATTTTCTCCCATCAGACCTTTGCCATATCTGATTTTCCTTCAGCTTGCTGACCGCGACTCAAAAACAAGACTGTTACAGTACTGGATGATTTGCGTTGCTTATCGGTAAACCCGGGGTTGATTCAATCGATCATTCTTGACCCCGCCATCGACCCCGCCCTTCGCTCTTGCACTTGCAGGCGCATGTCTGGGTCCGACTGCGGAGATGACTGCGGAGATGGAGATCAACTGCGCAAGGTAAACAGGCCTCTTTAGCCACTACCTGTTTTCTGCCATACCATGCTTCACTGGGTCCATGCACTATCACTCGCCAGAGGTCCAAATAACATCGACTGGCTCTCATTTAGCCGTGTGTCCACAACGACTCCTCTCTCATTGCGTCATTAATAAGCATCGTGCAGGCGGGTGATATTGCACATGAAGAGCCCGCGGATGGCACGTCCTTGTGAAAAGGTCCAGGTGATGTTTGTATCGTAAGCTGTTTTCTACACCTGCCATGATGGTTTCGTCTTTGTCTTCTTCTGTGGTCCTATTGACTACGTATCTCGCTCTTACCGCCGCAGCGCCCTCGCCTGCTCAATTGGGTAACATTAGTATCCTGGCTACAGACAACCTAAGAAGTAGGTACCTGACGATGACACCCCTTGCGTGGTTCGTTAACGAACGATCACAGTAAGCGACGCAAACAAGACCAGTGCCGCGTTGTTGATCGGATCTTCTCAAGCTCAAGCCAGCGCCCAACGCGCGTGTGCAGCACTAGGCGAGAACCTATGGTCACCTTCGAAGCAGAACTTTAATGCTGGTCTCAACAGTTCGCTGGCGTACGAGGTGTATGCTGGACACTACGGCAAACAACAACTGTTCTGGGTGGCTTCAGACGCTTCGTCGTGGAGATCGCACAAGCAAGAATGCACAGCAATCGATATCTATGGCAATTGTCATGGTGTGCAGTGCTACGCAAATCTTCCAGCTCTCTGCACGCAGAGCGCACCAGCTTCGAACAGTACTTTTGCAGACACATCCAACCAATTTCAGATTGCGCAATCGGTCGGTGAGCAGACTCTAGTAGGATATCGCGATTTTTACACCTTTCGTTTCATGGGAGTAAGATTCGCCAACGAACCAGAACGTTTTACCTACTCGACGCCATTCATGAATGCCACTGGCACAAACTCTGCGCTCAGCCAAGCACCAGAATGCCTTCAGGCACCAAACAATGGCAGTACCGACTGCTTATTCTTGAATATCTGGACGACATCTCTACCTGGCGCGAATCCACCAAAACAGAATCTCAAACCAGTCATGGTAAGCGAGACAGTGAAGTTACGGTCGCGAATGGATCCAGCTAATACACGTTCAGGTCTACATCTATGGTGGTGGTTTTGCAACCGGCTCAGCAAGCAATCCAACCAATGACGGCGGTAATCAGGCTGCTCGCGGTGATGTTGTGGTCGTAGATCTCGCCTACCGTCTCAATTCACTTGGTTTCCTGGCCCTCGATGACGGCGTTCACAAAGGCAACTACTGGATCTCCGACCTCATTGCTGGCCTAGAATGGGTGCAGAAATATATTACGGATTTTGGTGGCGATCCAGACAAGATCATGATCTTCGGGGAGAGTGCCGGGGCTGAGAGCGTGCAAGCATTGCTCGCGTCACCAAAGGCCATCGGATTGTTCAGGGCCGCCATCATGCAGAGCAATTATCTGCAGCCCTATGTTCCAATTGCTGAGGCGTTCAATCAGACCACGGTGCCCATCCTGCGAGAGACCGGTTGCGGCAACTCTTCTAATCAGTTGGCGTGCTTGCAAGCATACAATGCGACTGCCCTCATCAACCTTAAGACGAATTTCAACTATCCTATTGTTGACGGCACTTATCTCTTGAGCACATACATCAACCTGAACGCCTCTGCAGCCAACAACGTCTCATCTTCCGTGCCGGTCATGACAGGTGTCAATCGAAACGAAGCAGGTGTACTCATTCCGCTTCCATCCAATACCAATTACACGCAAGCCCTCTACGAACTCGCCGCTGCGGAGTCACAAGATACACCCAACATTACTGCTATCCTCAATAATTTGGCAGACTTTCCGCTGGGCACTGGCCCAAGCAACAACAACACGCTGCTCAACCAGATCTTCAATAGCACCGTGCGCATTTACACGGACACGGACTTCCACTGTAGCGACGAATATACCGCGCTGGCCGCCGTACACACAGGTATCTGGCCTCAAGTCTTCTACTACGAATTCAATCGAACATACCAAGACCCAGGCTACAACATGAACGGCGTTTGTCAAGCACCGGTTACATCAACACATCCTTTCGGCGATCCATCGCTTGAGTACTTCAAATGCCACGCTGGCGACCTGGCAAATACATTTGGCACTATTACGTACACTGGCTTTCCTGAACGCGATGAAAACGATCTTCCCTTTGCTGCTCTCATGGTCGATTACTGGACCAGTTTTGCACGGACTTTAGATCCAAATCCCGACCCTGGATTCCTGCAAGCGAGAGGATATTGGTCTTCATTGAATCAGCTCGCTGAATCTGGACTGTGGAAGCCGGTTGATGTGAACAACCCAGCTATGATGGAGCTGCAGTGGAACTCGGCCATGAGGCCGTTCCCGGATGCACTACAGTGTGCTATACTTGGCCAACCGTTGGACTATCTCCTATGAATGTTCGACTGCCTTGACATAGTTAACGATTGAGCCTCTCATATAGGTTAACCAGTTATAGGATGCAAACCTCATGTCTTGGGTACGATACTCATCTACATCCCCTCCTCTTGGCCGTGTCTGCCTACATGTGCCAACATCTAACTGTGTATTATCTACCTAGCCAAGTGTCAGGAATCGGAAGCAGAGGGTCTGATCAAAGGGCGGAAACGTATATTGAATTAATGAGACGTACCGGTGAAGGAGAAAAGAGGTTATAGGTAAGAGTAGAAGATATAGGTTCTATAGCTTAGCCTAGAACAACCTTTCTCTATCTAGAGGTTATATAACTATATAACTATCTATAACATTATCTAGCTATTACTCTAATAAGACTAGCTAGCTAAAAGGCATTATAGACTCTACCTTAAGGAGGGGGTACTATTATAGAGGAAGGTCAAGTTTATAGGCATAGGGGCTAATAACTTGTTTAATCTTAAATCGTCCTAGCTTCTTATAATCTAGTTTCTTTAATACGTAGTTAGTCTTAATATTACGAGTAAGTAGGAAGACTTTATCTCTAACATAGCGAACAGGTCTAGGACTATAGTGTATGTTAGCTTATTCCTTATAGAGTTACTAAGAGTAGGTTATCTC
>Ga0058702_10000022_pt1 | contig 227982 bp, 199 predicted proteins | sample AgamicOrSfe_FD_83781 | JGI IMG/M metagenome (GOLD analysis project Ga0058702, IMG submission 83781) | Agave microbial communities from Guanajuato, Mexico - Or.Sf.e | ecosystem: Host-associated > Plants > Phyllosphere > Phylloplane/Leaf | place: Guanajuato, Mexico | collected 2012-05-30
CCCCAACCCCAACCCTAACCCTAACATGCGCTATACTATAGTTGGGATTTTGAAGTTTGCATGAATTTCACTAAGTCCTAGCGTTACGAAGCCAGCCCCAGCCCGGATTCTCTCATAATCTATAATGGCCCAACCAAGATCACTTCCATCGGCGCTTTGAGGCGATCATGGCTACAGTCTTGCTCAAACCCACGGCTACGTCAAGCTCTCCAGAATAGTCTGATAGTCACTCAGGAGCTCACCAATACTGACCTAAGTGCCGTAGGATAAAGTCAGCTTCAATACGAGTATAATACCCATCCAGCTCATCGCTGGATCACATATGCATCCACTGCTAGTTCCACGCTCAACAGCTTCAGTTGCTTTCATAAGATGGGTCTATTCTGGATTATGCTAACGCTTTGTAGTCCTCTGCTTACAAGCAACCTGGCTGAAGTAAGTGGTCTGGTGGAGAAAGTGTACGCTCATAAACAGCTTGAGAAGCGTCTACTAATGAGGAGGTCGAGGATTTATACGACGCTGCTTATAAGCAATACAGCTGATATGAGTAGCATGGTGGATCACTAAGCAGCCATTGCCCAGATATTCTACCATAATCATGTTCAAAGTATGACGGCCATGTCTTCCATTTTGACCAACGGGCTATGTATCATTCCACGAATAACACAAGTCTGTCCGCCACCATCGCAAGTCCATTCTGCATGACAGCAGCAAAACACGCCAAGAAATCAGAACCATGTTAATCATCACAGAGGCGCAGTCCGCTTGTTGACCCCACCTTCAACATGAAACTCATGCATAAGTTTCGAACTACAAAGACCAAAGGCGAGAGAGTGACAGTCTCAAGGCCGTCCGCCTCCGCTTGCAAGCAGGAGGTAAGGCGACGCCAAGCCCAAACCCACCATGGAGTTCTTGCTTGGCCCACGCCTACCGGCACATACGGATGCCAGCAATGGTCATCTCCTCGCGACGCTCCGCCTTAGCAAATGCATGTCTACGAGTGGAAACATCGACTTATCGGAAGATCAGCAGGAGAAGATCAACAACTGTGTATAAAGAGCAGGTCGTCCTCCAATGTAGGTCTCTCACGCATCGCTCGTTTCACGTCTCTCGTCTCATATCCATCTCTCACCTCCTCTACCAAAACCACCACCACTCATCAACCACTCCCACCATGCGTACCTCTTTCGTCATCGCCGCCGTCCTGGCAGTCTCTGCCTCAGCCATGCCAGTCGCACAAAATGCAGGCTCGACCTCTACCTCTACCACGAACAACAATGGCTTACTTGGCATTAACCTCGTTGGCGGTAGGTAACTCTGATCGCAGCCTTGGAACAAGTACTGATTACCGCATAGGTTCTGCTGCAGCGGCAGAGGACGGAGCCAACACCAGTTCTACCAGCACATCAGAATGCAATGCAATCGATTGCAGCTCTGGAGCTTCAGCAGCTGGAGGAAACTCGTCATCAGCCAGTTCTAGCAGCACCTTTATTCGCAAGTTCGCCAGATTCCTCCAGTAGATCATCGAACAAGGTCCAGGATATCGCGAGCATGGGAAACGAGGCAACATGTAGCGATGGCGTTTGACGGTGGCTATGCATAATTGGGTTATGGTTTCGGTAATGCAGATCAAAAATGGAATTGATTTTATTTAGCTTTTTAGCGACACTACGAATGCATATCTATGACTCGACAAGAATGTGAATTCCCTTTGCGCTCTCATCATGTAATGGAACGAACCCATCTGCCACAATTTCAATATCCTTGATTGTAGTTTCAAACAGCCTAAGCACACCACATTCGTTGTCGGTTCGACTTCCGTCCAAGCCAAAAGCCCGCGGCTCTGCTGATCCAAACCTTCGAAAGATCGACGAAAGACAAAGTCGCATCTCCGCATACGCAAGATTCATGCCAAGGCAGTTTCGGCTCCCTTTGGAGAATGCAACCAGGTACTTGTCAAGCTGCGGATTTCCAAGCCATCTCTCTGGCAAAAACGCCTTCGAGTCTGGAAAATTCGATTCATTATGGTGTAGCAAAACACTGGTCATGCTGATAGGAGTGCCGGCAGGAATTAACCAGCTAGGACCCTCAGGAGCTTCAAATCGCAGAGGCTCATGTGGGATGCGCTGCAATCGAGTTGAAACACCATAACTCAAACGGAGGGTTTCTTGAATGATGGCATTCAGATATGGCAATTGTTCGACCTGAGATAAAGACGGCTGCGAATTCGTATCAGGAAAGGCGGCATTCAGCTCGTTCTTGAGCCTAGCCAATATCCGCGGCGACGACAGCAAATGAAAAGTCGCGACACAGAGCGCCCAAGAGGTTGTAAGGGTTCCTGCGCCTACAACAATGAGAGCCTCGTCTGTAAGACGTTTTGTGTCTTTGTCAGATTCTGGAAGCGCAGGGTTCTGCAACATCTCGTGAAAGATGGACGAGTGTGTGGTGTCGCCCACCGCAGGCTTCGGTTCGGATTTGACACGTTCGATAATGGCCCTAACGCGCTAGGAAGAAAATCGTCAGTCGATTTAGTCGCAGAAGGACGCAGACATGATCATACCGCTCGAAGTGCCAGTACAAGGGCCAAGCTAGGTGAAAGCTTGCGTTGAGCAAAAGGAGGAATGGTGTTGATGAGATTGAAAATCCAGAACATCTGTTTCATCAGACTTCCTAGCTTTCCTGCCTCGGCTGAAGCAAGATGATATTCTGGTGCCCACGTAGGACTGTCCACGCGATGGTCGGACTCTCCATAGCAGTACTGAACGACGACATCTGACGGCGTGAGCCACTCTGCACATGGTGCATCCCAAGATCAACATACCATTGGTAAGGGCTGAAAATGCGTACTCCAGTGGTATGGGTGTGTTCGAGTCCCTGGCGTCCTCGAATCGTTGCACCAGCCTATTCACTCTCTCTTGTATTACTGCCTGGAGTTTGTGGACACTTGCAGTAGAAAAGTATCGGGCCAGCGCAGCTCTTCTGATCTTGTGTTGATCATGCGAGGTTGTCGAGAACGCAGCGCCAGGAGTTCCAAATTGCTTGGTGTACCGCCCCCATTTGTCTCGTTTTGCTTTGCTTGCGCTCGATGCGTAAAGGATGTCGTAGAACTCCGGATCGGAGACGTGAAGCTCGCATGGGTTGATCCGAACGATAGGACCATACCGGTCGTGCAGTTTCTGAATACGGAAGATGTACTGGCCGCGAAAGACGACGTCGTAATAGAACTCATACCTGCGAGCGTTATCAGCGATAGCTCATACCACTATCATGCGCTACAGTCTGATCGAGTACTCACCAAAAGGATGCTGCTGCAAGCTTAGGGCCAGGGAATCCAGCCAATGGGCTGAAATACAGTCTAGAGAGAACAAGGACGACTTGGTAAAGAAAGACAAAGGAGAGCGCCAGAACTATCAAGCCGCTCAAGGAGGTATCGAAAGATAGCATTCTGTCGATAGACGAGCAGTCAGACCCAGCGAGTGTCTATCGAGTGGTTGTCGCAGCGCTGGAAGATCTGAGCTTGTCCAGTGTTGAGCATTCCGAACAAGTCGTGGACTGCTGACGATACTGACTATGGATTGCGAGAGAGCGAAAGTAAGGGAGCTGATCTACTTATGTGTCCTACCGTCTTACGCACACAAGGCTGAGATGTATACGAGTGCTTACTATCGTTCGACACCAGATGATGTGGGATGTATCCCAGGTGCTCGTACTCCAAGTGCTTACTGTCGTCCCTCACCAGATGTTGTGCGTGGCATAGCACGTCGTATCGCAAGCAAGACCTGTACAGACATGGACCTACTGTGACCGATTTGCACAGCAGTTTCCGATCTGGGAATTCAATTCCCAGACTACTGTACGATGGGAGGCAAGGGATAATTCGGAATCGAGGCACGACCGCGGTCGTAACGCAGGCAGCTCCGGCGGCGACACTGCGAGAACGCAGAGCTATGTTGCCCGACTCATGCAGGCGTCTACTTCTCAAAGCGAATGACCGTGTAGTTGCACGTGCAAGTACATACAGTATCGGCATTCGCCGTGTTACCGCTTTTTACTGCCAAGGATGTGAATCCGAGCCTGCCCTGATTCCGTTATCAGTCGAGCTAACCAATCGGGAAAGACTGCGATCAGGAGTTGCGGTTTCCCCGCATGATATACTGATGACAACACACGACTCCCCAATTCATCCGTATACAAACAACCTGTTTGCAATGGACAATACGCTGTATATCATGACTCGAAGTATACCAGACATAGGACTATCCGGCGCTTGTGTACGCTGAAATCTACGTATCTTCCGAGCCTGGTATTGGGCAGTGTCAAGACTTTGTGCTCGTTACTGTCGGCACCTTCCATAATTCTTCTGGAAGCATTATATATTGGTTCGGCAAGACGTGAATCGTGTGATTACACCGTCATGGTGACAACTACATTATGAATAGCAGCTGCCTTGGCACTACAGAGCTACATATGATCAATAGAACATTTCCCCGACACTCTCTCTTCCTCTTTCATCTGCTACTCACACCGTGATTAGCACATACCGCCAACATGAACTCCAACCAGATGAACCCGCTGCAGCACCCATTGGAGGCTACAGCTGCAATGATTCAAACCGCTGCTGGAGGAGAGCGACGCAGCATGCGAACGAGTCACATGGCCTCGGCCAACGAGGGACCAGCAGACATCATCGCCAAAGTCTCTGGCGTCGTCCCAGGCGGCAAGAGAGAGGACGATGGACCATACTTCACCAACCTCGAGGGTATTCCAATTCCCGACGCAGAGCACAGCAAGACTATTGGTGGAATTCCAATCGCGAGCGACGTTCACCTTTTCCAGAAGCAGCAGCACTTCAACCGCAGCAAGACTCAGGAGCGTAAGTGTTGGCCGACGGAGCTCAGAGCACTGCGCTCGACTAACAAGATCAGGTCGTGTTCACGCTTGCGGAGCTGGAGCTTTCGGTTACTTTGAGACAACCAAGGATGTTTCAGACCTCACTGTACGTTGGATTGTGATGCGATTATGATGCGCTCAAACGATGGAGCGCATCCCCCGCATTCCACCTCGTCTTGGCTTGACGCGATCTGACGCTGACATTGATGTGAATAGAAAGCAGACTTCCTCTCCCAAGTCGGCGAGAAGACTCCAATCTTCATCCGTTTCTCCACCGTCACTCCAGGCCGAGAGTTTCCAGACGAGGCTCGCAACCCTCGTGGATTCGCCATTAAATTCTACACCAAAGAAGGAAACTATGACATTGTTGGTCTGAACTGGGTACGTCGATCCCGAAAGCTTTCCCCGCTTTGGAGAGGCTCCAGTCTGCAGGAACATGTTATATTGGAAAGTCAGCGCTAATCACTTCTCCACGTCTCTAGCCCATCTTTTTCTGCCGCGATCCTATTCAAGGTCCCGATGTTATCAAGTCGCAGTACCGCAACCCAAAGAACTTTCTCTTCGACTACGATGCGACATTCGACCTGCTCGCCAACACCCCCGAGGGGTTCGTATTCGCATCCGCCTGAAACAAGTTCCTTGCTAACTTTCATAGCAACCATGCCGGACTCATGTTCTTCAGTGACCATGGCACACCAAAGGGTTTCTGGAGGGAGCACGGCTACGGCTGCCACACCTTCAAGTGGTGAGTCAAGTCATCAGATCGACAATCCGGTTGTGCGCATCACTGACACTTCCAAGGGTGAACAAGGAGGGCAAGTTCGTCTACATCAAGTACCACTTCATCGCCAAGGAGGGACAAGAGACCTTCACCGACCGCGAAGCCATCATCGTCAGTGGTGAAAACCCAGACTACTCCAAAGAAGACCTCTACGACACCATCGAGTCAGGTAAAGAGATTGAATGGACAGCCAAGGTTCAGATCATGCAGCCCGAAGATGCAGACCCCGAGAAGCTCGGCTTCGACCCCTTCGATGTCACCAAAGTTTGGCCTCGTGGACAGTTCCCGGTCCGTCACAGCACAACGCCTTTTCCGTCCGTGATCCGCATTACTGACTTCCGCACAGATGCACGAATTCGGACGTCTCGTCTTGAACAAGAACCCCGAGGACTACCACCGCGATGTTGAGCAGGCTGCCTTCTCACCAGGCTCAATGCCACCTGGTATTGAAGACTCGCCAGACCCATTGTTGCAGTTCCGCATGTTCTTCTACCGCGATGCGCAATACCATCGTATCGGAGTCAACCTTCACCAGATTCCAGTCAACTGTCCTTTCATGTCCCGCTCGTTCGCCCCTGTCAGTTTTGACGGTATGATGCGAGTCGATGCAAACCACGCCGGTAACAAGCAGTACACCCCAAACAGTCTTGTGCACAAATTCCGCCCAGACACCGCCGAGGCCCCATACAAGGTTTCAGACAATATTGTGTCCCGCAAGAGCCACTACTACCATGAAGGCAAGCTCAGCGAGTATGACCAACCAAGAGAGCTGTACCGCCGTGTCATGTCGGAGGAGAAGCGCAACAACCTGCACCACAACACTGCCAGACTGCTCGGCAAGGTCAACCTTGTGGACATCTCGAAGAAGTACCTCGCGCAGATCTACAACATCGCGCCAGAATATGCTCAAGCTGTCTATGATCAGACCAAGTTCAAGCACGAAAGGTTTCCCTTTAGTGAAGTCGAAGCGCTGAGCAAGGAAGCACACCTGTTCTACAAGGAGCCAAAGTTCAGGCCATCCCCAGGTGATAGGCTGACGGGTTTCGCGGCATCGACCTACAACACCTACTGATGTGGATCATCATGGGGAACGGTGATCGCCGAGAAGGGACGCCATGGTTGACAGGAACCTTCAGTGGCTGAGCTAAGCTTTGTACTGTACGACATTTTAACACCCCAAGTATTTTCCGTATCAAAGCTTCGCTCATTTGATGCTTTTTCTAGCTCGGTTGATATCTGTGCGTGCAAGTTCATGTCCCATCTGACGGTACATGGTGGTCGCCCCTATCGCTTCTGTATCGATCAATTCTACGAGTGTCCAATGTCCGAGAAAGGTTGAGCTCGTGAACCAATCGAGGACAAGGTGATTAGCCGTAGAGAGCACTGCTTGAGATAGGCGCGTCAGTGTCCCTCCTGTCTTACGTGCGCAACACGCAAGCTGCGAGCCTTCAAGCTAAAAACACTCTTCGGTTATCTTCCCAATTTGGTGCCGTGCGACTGAAAACGAGCACGCGACACCACCATCACGCTACAAACTTCGGCAGGAGTGCTTATCTTTGCCGCGGTTACCGGCTCCCACGCGTCAAGCGGACTCCCGCGGCAAGCTAATTTCCACGTCTTCCCCCGGGTTTTGCTGATAAACCTTCTCAACTCACTGCCAATCTCTGTGGTTTGGCCGTCGGGGAACGTTACAGCCAAGTCCAGGCCGAGAGATTGACGGACCTGTGGTCTCACTGTCGAGTCCTAGCGTCCTTCCGCACGCATCAATCGGGAAGGTGCTTATCTTTCCCTCTATCTCTGCCGACCTCAAGCTTCAACGAACAGCAGCCACACTGAAACCAACCTCATTGATCGCTCGCGTTTTCTCTCGACTCGTCTCGTCTCGAGCAAACCGTATCCTCGTGTTCGCCTATGCCGCCTGACTCGGCCGTTAGCTTCTTATCGCGTATCTGCACTCTGGTGGCTTTGCTTTCTCGAACGATGTTGTAGCCACAGTAGGGTCACATCGTTCGTAGCTATGATAACGCCAGAACTGATCAGCACTCTTTCGGAAGGTGGGAGATACTGTCGCCAGATTGCGCCAAAAGGCAATTATGATTGACTTTGACACCGGCGTGGCCGCATGTGCTGTTATAGCCATGCTCATGCCCACCCTTGAGCGCTTTTCCCCCCATTGATCATCGTTGGTATTCTCTTGCTATCCCGTAACACGCAGCAGCTATCATGGCGGCCTTCAACAACATGGGTATCACCCACCCAACACCGCCCGTGCTCGAGGCCTACTCGCCGGAAAAGACAGGTCTCGCAGGTGGAGTCGCCCAGCGCAAGTACGGAATGGAAGCCCGCACGCTTCCCGGCGTCAGTTTCGAGGAATACCGCTACTGGGCAGGTATTGAGCGTCAGATGGAGGATGAAGACAACCGTCGTTATCTCGCGGGCCGAGGCAAGACCACAGCGTTGTCACTTTTGAAAGACCGCTTCTCTTCCGGCAAGAACTCTGGAGCCGTCACGCACTCCACAACTTTGAGCGAGGACACTTCCGCACATGACGACAAGGCAACCGGTACTCAAGGCGAAGTCACCGCTGTCGCTTCCCAGGATGCGAACGACTCGGAATGGAGACAAGCGTCTCGCGCCTTGAGAACCGCTGGCTGGGGAACCATTTTCTTCTTGGTCACCACGGATATCTTGGGCTGGTCCAGTGCTCCATTTGTCTTTTCCTCGATGGGTTATGGCCCTGGTGTCGCTCTCTACATCATCTTCGGTATCGCCGCTGGTTTCAGTGGATGGGCAATCTGGCGTGTCTTCATGGGCCTTGACTCCTCTCGCTACCCAATGGTCTCCTTCGGTGACCCGTTCTTCCGTCTCTTTGGCCCCAAGTCTCGACATTTCATCAACGCGGCACAATCCCTCCAGCAGTTCCTTACTGTCGCTGTCTTGGTCCTGGCCAACGCTCAAATCATCGCCCAACTGGCAAACAACTCCATCTGCTTCGTCGCCTGCATGATCATTGTCATGGCGATTGGAATGTTTGTTGGAAGTATTCGCAGTTTGCAAAAGCTCGGATGGCTCTGCAACGCCTCTGTATGGCTAAACGTCGTCACCTTTGTCATGATGTGAGTACCCTTGTGTCAGCGCACTTGTTACATGGGAGAGCAGAGCCTAACATGTGTATAGTTGTGTCGCGGCTGCCAAATACGCCCCCGACTACTCGGTCATCAACGCATCTACTTTGATAAAGACCCAAGGAGGCATTGTAACATTCGCTGGACCACCTCCCAGCGCTTATCAGCAGCAGTCGGCCAATGAGTTTTCGGCCCAATTCAATGCCGTCGACTCTATGGTTTACGCTTATTCCGGTGCCCTTCTCTTCGTCGCCTTCCTCTCGGAGATGCGCCATCCTTGGGACTTCTGGAAAGGTATTTTCATGGCTCAGGTCTTTATCTGTGTCGTCTACATCTTTTTCGGAGCCTTTGTCTACTCGTTCTATGGACAATACTCGGCTTCCAACATCACTCAAGTCATCCAACCTCTTCAGTTGCAGGTGGTCGCCAATGTACTGACTCTGCTCACCGGTTTCATTGCCATTTTCTTATACTTCAACGTCGGCATGAAAACTGTGTACCGCGAAGTCTTTGAGGAGATTCTCCACTGCCCACCTATCACCACCACGAAGGGCAAGTGGCTCTGGCTCGGCCTCGGTCCCGTCTATTGGATTATCGCCTTCGTCGTCGCTGCTGGTGTGCCTAACCTCAACGGTCTCGTCGGTTTCACTGGAGGTATTTTCAGTCTGAACTTTACCTACAGTTTCCCTGGCATGATCTATGTCGGCTACAAGATCCAGGAGGCCGCAGCGCTACCAGGCGAGGGATTCGATCCAGTCACTGGTGTCACCACGAGACATGACAGTGGTATGAAGAGATGGACCCGCGGTTTTGTCAAGTCTTGGTATATCACTGTACCTGTCATGCTTTACGTCTGTGGCGGTTTGGCTGCCTCTGGCATGGGAACATGGGCTGCTATCGAGGGACTGATTGCTCAGTTTGGTGATGGTGGTACCGTCGCCACGTCTTTCGGCTGCGCTGTCCCCGTCTAGGTCCGAAAGCGTCAGGATAGTGCGCCGGACGTGGTCGAGTTCGGATCCATATATGCTGTATGATACTTTGCCGTTGGATGAATTCTTCGCTCACGCGTGAAAAAACTACTTTTAGTCTCATTGGTGATCTCGCGGATTGATCTTGTGTCTAAGGAGAACTAGCAACTAGTTTGAATAATTACAATAGCTGTGCGTTGAATAACACACGACTGATGTTATACACAGTTGTCGTAAAAAGCCTGAATCTGGCGTTGTATGTCAATCGCGAGCCAGCACAACTGCGGGGGTTCTGCACTTCGATCATGTCGTTGTGTAAAAGTCAATACTATTAGCTATCGAAAAACAGGTCTAGATCTCAACGATTGTGATATTCCCAATACAACGCGGGCACCACAGCTGCATGGTAGATAGAATCAGTGCAAATAACCCCGGTAAAATGTTGACCACACTCATCCAACTTATACCCAGTGGGGTGCATTGAGGAAAAGACCCATCAAGCAGCCAGCAAGGGTACCGGCGACAGGGATGGTCATGATCCAGGAGAAGACGAGCAAGCTGACACGCTGCCAGTTGACGGCCTTGTAGGTACCGTTACAGAGACCAACACCGATGGTGGCACCAGTGATACACATCGAGGTGGAGACTGGGAGCGCGAATTGAGAGAAGACGAGGACGGTGATGGCAGCACCCATCTCCATAGAGCAACCTCTGGATGGAGAGTGATATGTGATCTTGTTACCCATGACTGTCAAATTGTGTTAGCAATTGTTGATTACATCAATGTTGAGAAACAGCTTACCTCTCATGATGTTGTAACCGTAAGTGACGAAACCGATGATAAGGAAGAGAGCAAGAACAGCAATTTGCCAAAGGGGAACAGGTGCCTTGGAAGCAGTAGTCTTGCCAGTGGACCACACGCCGTAAAGAACAGCCCATGGACCGACAGAGTTTCCAATGTCGTTGGCACCGTGAGCGAAAGAAGCAGTGCAAGCGGTGAGGACCTGGACGAAAGAGTAGGTGTACTCAGACTCGTTGGTGTACATGGTAGCATGGGAGTAAACGCTCTTCATGCGATCACCGTCTGGAGTACCGGCGATACCGATCTGAGCGGCGTGAATGTCGTAGTGCATACCGTAGAGGAGACCAGTGGTGATGACGGCAGGAAGACGGATGATGAAAGCCTTGAGGTTGTGGAGTTCGTAGATGCGACCAGCACCCATTGGGTGGTCGCGAAGGAACCGAAGGGCCCAACCCATTGGACCGCGGCCGGTGATGAGCTTAGCCTTGAGCTTGGCATCGCTCTGCTCGCGGAGCTCGGCGTAACTGAGTTGATGGTCGATGCTGGTCCTTCTTGCGGATGTGGCGACAGCAGCAGCGTTCTTCTCGTCGTCGCTGAGGTCCTTCACATCGACGGAGGGGGACGACGAGTATAGGTCTTCTGGCTCTTCCTGGATGACAGCATAGTTTGGAACGACGGCGGCCTCAGCGGCAGCAGGCGTCGGCCGGAACCAGAGGGCTGGTCCCATGAGAATATGCCATGGCCTGAGAGAGTTGTCCTTCTTGATGATCTTGCTGTGCAGGTATGGGACGAAGAAGATCGCGGACAGAGCGGCGACGCCGAAACCTGTGCCAAGGGTGACAGCGACGATATACCAGGTTGGCTTCTTGTTCAAGCCAAGCTTTGGAGAACCCTTGTAGACGATGGAGAGTGTGCAGATGGTTCCGGCGATGAGGAACCAGAATGGAGAGGTGTATACGGCGACAGGAGCCGGGTTCTTGCGCATGTGAACAACAACTTTGATCAGCATGAAGATGACCCCAGCGAAACCGGCAGCGATAGCTGGAGCCATGAAGAGACCTGCGAAGATGGCACCAAGACCCTTTCCACCGTACCATCCCCACTGAACTTGGCCGGCACCGACGGTAGCTACACCGACACCAGCGACAGCCGAGATGAGAGAGTAGGTGGATGAGACGTGGGCGGAGTGCCTCGTACACCACATTACCCAAGAGGATGCAGCGGCAAGAGCGCATGCGAAGGCGAGCATCTGAACACCAGCGTTGCCGCGGAAGGCCGCGTTGGGGATAATACCATTCTTGATGGTGTCTGCGGTTCTTGCACCGACAGTGATGGCTCCTAGAAGCTCAAAGATGGTAGCTAGGATCATGGCCCATCTGTAGGAGATGGACCTGGAGGAGACACTGGTGGCCCATGAATTTGCGACATCGTCTGTGGGGGCGTCAGAAGCGTACTGGGGGAGCTCGCGCGGCAGAGGTGAAGGCAGAGGCGGTTGTACTTACTAGCACCGTTGTTGAATGCATCGAGGAATGCGAAAAGGGTGCCGATGGCGAAGATATAATCAAACTGGTGAAGGTACGGCATGTTGGCGAGTACTCCCGAACGATTGTCGAATTAATAGAAAACAACAATGAATACAAGATGATGAGCAGATCAGAGGAGAGCGAAGGCCATGTAATTTATGTCATGGTAATGAGCATGTTAGAGAGATTTTTGCTTCCAGAAAGACAAACGGTGGAGCTGTACCAACCTGAGCCTTACCTCGGATTCTTCACTGTATTCAGACGGGATTCGACAGTGTGGTCAATTCTGAGCAGTTGATTGGCGACGAGAGTCACAGCCACCCGGCGAAAGCGAGCACATTGTACACCAAGGGCGAGCCTGGCAGGAGCAGTGCCGTCGAAAAATTGAGGTCAAGAAATTTGGCAGACTTGGTAGGCGTTTGGACGAGACAGACAAGAGGTTTAGGGGACTTGGTATAGGCGAAAGTGCTGCAGAGATGGGAGGAGACGTTCAATGGCGGTGCTTGGTCTCCGCTTGGCGGGAGAAGCCGACGTGGAAGGTCCTTCACGTCGACCTATGAGACAAAGCCGTGCACCCACGTGTGTAGAGTCGAATCGCCGAATGTCACTCCATCCATGACCGACTACATCAGTGCATCTCTCAGGCGTCGCCATGCCTCACTCACCGCGAAGCGAAGTCGAATAATCGACACTGCCCAGTGCTCAACCCATTCGAGGCCTTTGTTTGCAGCAAATATCTTCTCAGCGCCAAGTCGTGCTGGACCGTCGAAGTGGGAGAAACACAGCCACAGAACAGTATTCTCAGCACGCCCAGCCGACGATATGATACGCACACATGGTGGAAGACCGTGGCAGTGATCATCAATAATATTTTACGTCATTCTGATCTTCCACCTCGATCTACCTCATGCTACCTCAGATCAGAGTCCAGCAAACACAACCCCTAGCACTCCCAAAGCCACGACCATAGCCCAGCCAACCTGCTCGCCCACAACTTTCTCAGCACCCGAGCTCGTACTAACAGCCACAGGAGATCCCGTCTTACTTCCCGTCAAGCCAGCTGTAGCTACACCGCCTACGGCGCCCATGGTAGAACTAGCACTGACAGTGCTCACACCAACGCTCATGTTTCGACCTCCGGTCATACCTGTAGAGACACTCGCCGTTCCGTTAACTCCTAGCAAACTCGTCCCATTGGCGCCGAATAGGTTGAACTCTGCGACTGTGGCACCCAGTGTATCGTTCTCCTGGCACCCTTGAATAGTCAAGGTGAGGTAGTTGCCACTGTAGATGGGGGTCGAGAGGGAGAAGAAGGACATGTTACCGACGTAGGGCTGGATGATGGAGGCGGTTTCGGGGTTGTAAGGCGACGAGATCGTGATGTTCGAGAAGGTGACTGTGGATTCCGTTGTGGAAACATTGAAATCTGGGGTGGTGGAGTTGTAAACCGTGATTCTGGCAGAGGCCGCCGGTCGCGAGCCCCAGTCGAAGGAGACGCCGCTGATGGGTTGTGGTGCGACCGATGTCATGTCTATGGTCAGCGAGGATGCGTTCCTAGTGGTGGGTTGCCATCTGGTCGAAGAGGCACCATCAATTGCAGCGAGAGGGAACTGGCCTTGTTGATATGCTGACGTCGTCGAGGAGATCGGCAAGCACTGAACCAGATTACCTGGGGTCGTGACGTTAGAAAAGTACATGCGGTTTTCAATCGTCAAAGTCTGGCCCAAGGAAATGGTCATGTTAACGCCGGTCTCGAGGGAGAAGCCTACAGCAAACGGCATGGATTTGTTGGCGTAAAGACCGGTGCTGTTCGCCGGAAGCAGATAGGCCGGCGGGGTAACGCGGGTCAAAGTGGTGTGCGTGTAGTTCATTGTAGCCTTCAGTGCAGCACCTCCGAAGATGATGGTTCTGAGCGACACCTGTGGGATCTGAGGAGGCAGAGCGGGCTGAATAACGAGCTGGCTTTCAGTCACGCGAGCACCGAGCCAACCCATAGGTCCAACTTGATGCCAGCCTCCAGCGCCAGTCATGAAAGGGAAGGCTGGGTTGGTACCACCATTGATGTTTGGGTTGTCAACCTGTTGCTCGGAGAATTGGTACCATGGAGCGCGTGTGTATGGCTGGAATCCGTTGAGAGCATAAGTGTACGCTGAGCAACCACTAGGAGAGAGCGCATTCGCTGAGATCGAATACAGACTGTAAGTCATTGCTGGACCGTCAGGTGATTGCTTGTTAGAATAGTAGTCCAAGGACTGCAGCTTATCCGCTTCGGTGTAGTTGGGCGAGGAATAACCAAGAGGATAACTAATCAGATCGACATCGTCCTGCTTGATGACTGCAGTGTTGTTGGCCCCGAGGTATTCAGTCAAGATACCAGAGGGCGCAAATGGCAGGGCTGGATCAGCAGCAATCATTGACAAGTTCGATTCGAGTTGAACAGAGAATTGCTGCGCATATTGGTGAGCGTAATCAATGTCCTGGGCAATGGATGCCAGAGTGTAGGCTCCATCGGGAACCTGATTCGCATATTCGTCTGGGTCGGTCAAGTTGCTGATGGAGTATCCGCCGACGGTCGAATTGTACTTGACCAGCTCCGAAAACATTTGCAAAACAGCAGTATTCATCGGCACTCCAGTTTCTCTGAACCAAGTGTCATCACCGGTGATTCTCCAATAGACAAGATTGTCCAAAAAGATATCGTTGTTGATGTGGTATTGATAATCAGTACATGGACCAGTGCCGGTACAGTTTCCCCATCGTCCACTTGTCCAAGGAAATATGATAGCGGAATCGGAAAATCCATTCTGCTGTGCATTAATTGCAGCCTGAGGTTGGAGCATGGCACGGTAATTTGGTATCTGCAAGGAGTAGCTGGGGTGAGCGATGGAAACGCCTGGACTCATGAAGAGATCTGCATCCCAGAAGATCAAACCGGCGTAAGAGTCCGACTGGAGACCGCCGACGCTGATGGACCAATGGGCAAGGTTGGTGAGATTTGATGGCAGCAGGTTCTGGAGCAGGTAGTGAGCATTCGCCTTGCTGATGATCTGCATGTCCACGACGTTCTTGTCATCCGGAAGTGATCCGTCTGGGCCAGTGTAGTCGTCTACTAGATCGGGGTCGAGCAATTCTGACCAGGCAGCCTCGCTCTCGGCGAAAAGAGTAGCATAGCCGACCGAAACCGCATCGAAAGATGCATTGCGAGCAGTCGTTTGTGGATCGGTGAAACCGTCCGAGGAAGCAATTCCGACGAATTTGGTGACTGTGACAGGGGTTCCCGAGGTCAGAGGCAGAATCCATGACTGTCCAATGGTAGAAGTGTTACTTGGTGAATAGTACTCTGATGATGCGTTGAATCTGGTCAGATTGCTCGAAAGGTCAGTCATGACTGTAGAGTAGATCCAAGCAGTGATGTTTGGAAGCCAATGCGGGGAGACTGAAGAGAATATGGTAGGACTGTTGTCGAGCATGCCGGTCGAGTGAGTTTCAGATCTGACGGCACCTCTTCCGTCCAAGAGATCAGTAAGGGTCATATTGAATGATGCGTGAGGCGTGATGGTCAATTGAATGGCTGCAACATTCTGCTTTGACCTGTGCATGAACATGGAGTAAGCAATATCCATAGAGTTGCCGTTCGACGGTGTCCATGTGTAGTTCCATTGCATGAGACCGTTTTTGAGTGATCGACTGGTGTAGAAGTTCGAGATGGTGCTGTTGGCGACAGAAGCGTTCAAAATGGCATCTCCGACTTGCAGGATCAGATTGGGCCAGTTTGGAATTCCGGCAATGACACTCTCGCCGCCGTTCGCGAGGAGGGCTGGGAAGTTTGTGCCGGTAGTGTTCTTCTGTGTGTTGAAGAAACCAGAGACTGTGCAAAATGTCTGTCGCGGATTGAAGAGTGGCCATCCGTTGATGGGTAGATCACCACCGTGGGGATCAGTAAAGTTGACATCTGCTTCGAAGAATGGTCCAGCGGCACCAAGGGCACACCCAATGTAGCTGTGAAAAATTGATCAGATCCGATCACAGCAGGGAAACAATTGAGTTCGTCTTACCCATTGCCCATAGGCGCTCTCGATTGGTACTGGCCTTGGATCAGCTGATCGGTAGAGAGTACCCAATTATCGTTATCCCAATTGGTATAGGTGGAAGGCACGGAAAAGTCTGCTCCATTCTGCTGAGCAATAGTCGGGTTGTAGCTAACAATGCAAGCCGCGAGAAGCGCCTTGTGCCAAATTCCGTGTCCCATCATATTGATATATTCCAACCATATGTAGGCGTGAGAGTAAAGGAAAGAGAAGAAGCAAAGGAAGTCGCGAAGAAATGGCAATTCAGTCTCGCCAGCACAAGCCCACCATCTCGAACCTTGTGTAACGATGTCTTGGAATCCTTTGGCGAGAAACTTTTGTAGCAAGTTCATACCATGCAGATGCCTCCGCGTTCTCTTTCACTAGTATGGAAGGCTTGACCCGACAGTATTCGCGATCTGGCGGGGAAATCTCACCAATGACGGAGGAGGCTGGACTCAGAGCGGGGTTAGCGCCGGGTCGACGCGTGCTTGGACTTTGGAGACGTCAGCAATGGAGAAATAGGTAATTAACCGTTTGAGGAAGGAGGAAGCGAAGTCTGTCCTGATATCAGTATGTGGTTGTGTATGACTCCTTCGTTTGATGCTGGAATCAGTCGATGATGAAAACAATGCAGTGCTGTGGTTGGTGAAGATGTGGTGTCCAGATGAATGATCGAGTGTTTCGATTCCCCGCATTACCCCAAGAATAGCTCAGCTTTGCTCAGCTCAGGCATCAGCTCACGCGACTTCTGTCCTTGTCACAAGACCAAATCTCATGCCAGACCGACCAGATCTCATGATGCTCTGGTATAGGTAGCGGCGACTACTAAACATCATGGCCTCAACGACCGACTCCGCGAAGCTATCCTCTCCCTCCGCTCTTCGAGCCGCACTGGCCGAACATGGCTACGTCTTACTTCCGTCGACCCTGTCTAACGAGGACCTGACAAAACTACGCACCGTGGCCCTCTCCAGCGCGTCGCTCGCTCGCAGTGGGAAATGGCCACATATCCGTACGCTTCCTAAGGCGTTTCCGCCCTGGCCATCTGATCCTTCATCTGGTATCTGGGGCGTGCAACATCTGATGAACCCGTCTCTACCTCAATCTGAAATTTTCGCATCGTCATACTTTTCACCTCTGATCCTCTCGACCGTATGTGCATTGCTCGAGTGTAAGACTAGCGACTTGGTTATGGAACTGTACAACCTGCTTGTTCGGCCAGATGAGGATTTTAGTCTGCGATGGCACAGGGATGATGTTCCGCCCTCGGCGTCGGCAAGCGAAGAAGAGGCGATATTGCGGAAGGAGATGAGGCATGCGCAGTGGAATTTGGCTTTATTTGACGATGAGAGTCTGGTTGTTGTACCGGGATCACACAAGCGGGCAAGGACTGAGACAGAAAGAGCAACGGGCCCTTTGGAGGAGATGCAAGGCCAGGTGGTTGTGAAGATGAAGGCTGGCGATGTCGTGTTCTACAACAACAACATCCTGCACCGTGGTGTCTACAGTAGTGAGAAGGAGAGGATGACACTGCACGGAAGTATGGGCATCTTGGGTGAGGACGGAGCAAGGGCAAGAAATGTATTACAGCATGGACCTGGTGAGTGGGTTGATAGGTGTGATTTTAGCAACTTGAGCGGGAAAGTGGAGGGTGAAAAGATTGCGGTCGTTGCGGAAGGAATGAGGAGGGCTCTTGTAGACATGGCGAAAGTGAACGCGGACGTCGGCTACAGTCAATCGGATGAGTAGCTGTGCTACAGCATATATGAAGCTACTAGGGTCTGGAGAATTATTGGAATGAAACTCTGGGTATCGTAATTGAAGCTGGACTGTCGTGAAGGTATCTGGTAGAAAAAGGGTCGTGTGTATTCGTTTCGCGTAATCGCTGTGCGGTGCCATCTGCTTCGGAAATTATGAAGCTGGTCCATCTGTGCTCTCGTGGGTATAAGTGGTAGTCTCGAGTGCGGCGTGTTTGTCGAAATTGAGTGGTGCAACGATTGCCGATCTGGTGATTGACAGGACGATCCGGTAGTAACAAGACATCGTCCTCTGCATTTGGGTCGTCGTTGTCAGCAATGTATCAGACGGCTCCAGATGGTGATGAGCAGGATATTGTGTCGTGTGCTGATCGGTCGGTTGTCGACCACACAAGACGGGTCATCGAGGGCATCGTCATCGTCCACGGATAATAATTGTGATACTGTGCAATCGTTCTGTGGGTCCGAAGGGGTACAACTCGCCTCAGGTCGAAGGCGTGTAGTCTGACATTGTTGACGTCGATGAACGCGAAGACGAGCAAACGCGGTCGAAATCAGGAAAACTGATGTAGCCTGTTGACTGATCATCAGTGATTGCTCGCAAAACACTGCAAGTGACTTGGTAATGCATACCTTGATTGTTGTCTGAACTGCGACGGTTGAATGCTTCCCATTGCGCCTTGCCTTCCGAGAGACTCGGGTTTGGTGATGACGGAATACTGCTCAGTGGGGACGGAGTCGACCTCGGAGGTGCAATGGAGACGACCTTTGACAGAATCGATGTGGCATTGCCGGGACATTGCTGTCTTGACGGGCTCGAGTTGCGACGGTCCAGTGTTGGTGGTGTCGGCATTGGCGGAGTAATCGAAGGACGCTTGCGGAGGGCCGGCATTGTGAGTATCGGTGTCGTGTACCTTATTGAGCTGATATTGCTTGGTTCGGGGAAGAGAATATCTCTGCGTCTATCGAGGGAGTCTTGGGTGAGGTCGAATTGTCGAAGTGTCAGAGTGTCGTGTGAGAGTCGGAGGAACGCAAAAGTTCGCGAGGCTGGCAATGAGGAATAGGTGACGATTATAGTTTCCTTGAGAACGAACGCGCTGTGGAGTACAGTCCCCACTGAAGATCCAGTGACAACTGACAACAGATCCCGTCTGCAAGAGAAGGTTCGCGGCAAGTGGAGAAAGACGGTGGAAAACACGTAGACGATCGGCCGTGATATTTGGATATCCAGATTGTGGGAGGGGGAAGGCGGCAATTCTTCAGCGAGCGAGCGGGCAGACAGACAGACAGGGCAGGAAAGCAAGGGAGATGTCAAGTCACCTTTGTACACGCAGAACAGAACGCGATCTTGTCGACGATTACCAGGGCACGGCCAACATGGCACGAGATTATTTCCCGCCCTTGTCAAAACCAATCACTATGACGCAAAAAGCAACGGTCTAACATAATCGACATGACACGAACAGCTCATCAGAGCGAAGAAAGGCACTCGTACGCGAATCTCGCACGTCTCCGTGAAGACGACTGACTAGGGATAGAAATTGCTACCGTGGTACTCGTACTCGTACTCGAAACGACCCTCGGAAGCCTGCATGGAGCGAACTGGGCGCGAACACACTGTGCGCAGTAATAACAAACCAGGTTCCTGTACACAGAGCTGATTCGAGAGGCTTGATGGCTTTGTTCCATTCTCCAAACGGAGCCGCCATGGATCCGTCATGACTTTCGGGGCTTGTTTGTCGCATGTACCTGTTGATCTCCCCATTCGTCCACTTGAGCCGCAAGGATGCCCGATCGACGTTCTCCAAAACTTTGGCAATCTTTGATCCTTCCGAGGCCCGCCTGCTGATTGGAGACGGTACAAAGACAGTCCAACCGTCGAAAGCGTACGAGTACTCGGTCGATTTTCTATGTGGTTCCACAGGCTTGGTGTTGGATCGACAGCCCAGTCAGGCTAGAGTCGTACACGTGTATTTCTGTATACCAGTGTACGATTCAATTCAGCTGATTCGAGCCAGCACATCGCAGGACCTGACATGGCTGAGCTGCAATCACCTTTCAGGTCGTGTCACGCTCCAAAATCAGCCCAGACCCCAAATGGAGGTACGACGATACAAATGTACAGTGCCTTTTCGCAAGCGGATGTGCCGTGGTTCTTAGCGAAATGCATCTTAGCGCCACGACTTTCTCCGCCAAACGGAATCAAAGGCTGATGAGTGACGGATGCCCAAAGAGGGGCCAGCGGAACCGTGGTGCAGTAATCTATCGGTTGGCTTGCCTTTGTGATAGGTGGCGGCCGCTCCGGAGCATGTGAATCTGACATTAGCCGGGGTGGCCTGCTGCACGCTCTAACACGAATAATCGACTTCAAATGCGACATGATCATGCGACAGTTGTATTCACAGCAACAACCGGTGTCGGCTATTGTGTGACTCAAATCTATTGTGATAGCGAAGGATGAACGTATACAACATCCTGCCCCCGCGCCTCCTGAATATCACATTCAGAACCGACAAAGGCAGACGAACAGGCCTCTCTTCCACCATGTCACGCACCGAGTGATCAACAAACAGAATCAGCGGCATCTTGCAGCGGGGAGCGGCCCGCGGAGTGAACCTCTGGTCCTGACAATGCCCACGTGAGCTTACCGTAGCCTGCAATCTGCATGACGGACCAAGAATAGGCAAAATCGAATCATGTGCAATCAATCCACCACGGACGGCTGCTTGACAGCATGCATCGAACGACTGCTAGTCGATGCTAACAAAAGCCACGAGACTGTCTGGTTGCTGAAATATTTGTTGTCGACTCCTGATATATGAATAGACAATTCTAGTAATGCTCCTAGCACGCCGTCCATGGGAAGAAACGACAAAAAAAAGAAATGCTATGCTGCACCGAACTCGTCCGCCTGGAATGGCACAGAACACGTTACGCTGTTATCCTTAATGCTGCATATCAGTTAGCACTGTAATCACGATCGCCATCCTGCATGGCCGTTTGACGACGTAGGACTGTCGCGGTACTCACATCGACGTCATCCCAAGCCCGACCGTGGACATTGGACAGCTCTTCCATCGTCATAATCGCTCCCTTGGTGACTGTCGAAAGAGTCAGTAAAGACGTTGCACTACGCCCTTGTCGGCGAGCGCACTCACAGTAACCCGCGTGGATCTTCGCATCGATCTCGACTCTGCTGTCCGCTGGAATCATGTCCTCCGGAATCTCGACCCGCTCATGAATCGGAATTCCTTGCTCGACGATAGCATCGTGTTTCATGCTGTTCATCATTAGCACCTCTCCAAACTTAGGTCAACATGTGACCCACTTGGACATGCTCAGCATGCGATCAATCTTCTGAATACCCAGCCAGTGCAGAATATCCGGCATCAACGCCTGGAACCTCATATCCTTGACACCAGCGATGTTCTCCGTGCGCTGAAAGTACTCGCTCGCCTTGTCTGAACCACGCTTTCGCGCATTGTAGACCAGATATTTGGTAACCTCGCCTAAAGCACGACCCTCTTTGCGGAAGTAGATGACAACACCACTGCCTCCTTTTTGAGCCTCCTTGACCGCTTCCTCAATTCCAAAGATGAGGTATGGTCGGCAAGTGCAGATGTCGGAGCCAAAGACATCGCTGCCGTTGCACTCATCGTGGACGCGAAGGGCGAGACGTACACTGGTATCAGACATCTTCGCCGGGTCGCCGAAGCAGTAGACCGTGAGACCACCAATCGGTGGGAGGAAGAGCTTGATGTCGCCTCGTGTGATTAGTTCTGGGTACGAGCCTCCTGTCTGCTCGAAAAGTGATCTGCGCAGCGTGGCTTCGTCGATTCCGAACCGCTCTGCTATTCCAGGAAGGTACCAAACCGGTTCGACGGCGAATTTTGTGACTGCTAATTCGCCCGTCTCATTTATACAGATCTGGCCGTCTGGTACGAGACGTCCTTTGCGTACGCTTTCTTCGAGCTCCGGAAGCTTCATGTGTGCTTTGGTCACTGCGATGGTAGGTCTGATCTCTACGCCGTCTTTGTCAATATACTCCTTGAACAGCCAGGGAGCGAGATGGCCCAGAGGATCCATGGCGACAATCTTCTTCGGGTCTGACCACGCTGGAAATGGTCCAATGTTGGCCGCGGGTTCTGTGTTTGTAAAGTCTGGCTTGTGCTCGATGTTGATGTTCTTGCTTGCCACAGCGAGGGCATGATAGATTGAGTAAGAGCCTCCGTGTGCACCAAGTGCTGCGATATGGTGTGAGTCAATTGTCTGTTACAATCAGAGCTGGTTCCCGCTTGCTTACCGTTTCGCCTTCTTATCGTGTTGGTGTTTCGCGAAACCACTACCGGACCACGCTGAGCCGGGTCTTTGGCTCCCCAACTCATGGGCAATGGATCAACACCAGCTTGTCCTGGGTAAGAAGTAAGGATGATCTTGGATGTGATGCTACCCCTTCGTCCACCTTCAGGAGGTGGCGATATCGACTGAGATCCATTCGGAGTTGACAATGCAGCACCTCCAAGGTTGTCCGTACTCGACGTGGGTGTGTACACTTTTGGCATTGGTTTAGGAGCGGGCGAATCTTTGGTTCCATTCGCTCCATCTTGAGTTTGCTTTACTCCAGCGAGGACATTGACTTTACCGCTGATGGCATCGACTGTAGCCGCGAGAGTTGCATTCTCCTGCTGTAACGACTTGAGACTTGACAAGATGTCCGCGAGTACCCTGGAATCGGACGACATGTCGGTAGATAAGAAGAGGTCCGAATGCTTCTTGGCTTTCAAGCTCTCAATGACTGTGACAGCTGTTTGCGGGAATGTATACGCTTCGGAGTAGTATATCAGCGCTGAGTCGCGAATAGTCTACGTTCGGGTAATGCTGTACCGAACGCGACAATGCCCAGAATGCCAGCAAGGAGAAGGAACTTGAAGAACTCTTTGATTACCACGACGTCGTACTCGTTTGTAGAACTCATCACCAATCGTGTCTCACAGCACGTGCGTCTGATATGTCTTCATGACTCCAATTGTTCAACGTATTTACCTAATATGGCGCCGACAATACCCGCATAACATAGATAGCGGGGGAAGTCACGATAGGGGATTCCCGACTCTCCGATTCTCCGACTTTCCGATTGCTGCCCCACCTTCCCCGGAATGTTCTGAACTCGAACGCTCTGACCATTATTGCAGTTCGGTCGCAAAATGACATGGACCGCACGCCTGCCGTGGACTTGCGATTGAAAAATCGCGACCACTCACAGATCTCTCACAACACCTCACACCAAAGGTTCTCAGGACAGTACTCGGAAACAAAAGGACACCAGTCCCATTAGCACGTAACTTCAAAACCGCACAAAATGGGAAAGCGCAAGTCAAGCAGCAAACCGCAAGGGCCAAAAAAGCGCGAACCACTGGCGACATCGTTTCAGTGCCTCTTCTGCAACCACGAAAACAGTGTCACAGTCAAGCTCGACAAGAAGTCAAACACTGGCGAATTAGCCTGCAAAGTATGCGGCCAGTCATACCAGACCGGAATCAACTACCTCAGCGCACCTGTCGACGTGTACTCGGACTGGATCGATGCATGCGACGCTGTCGCCAAAGAGGCTGCAGACGGAGCGAGGAGGACACAGAGAACACAGACACGCGTCGAGACGGGAGGTCCTGCGAGGAAGGTGCAAGCGAGAAAAGAAGATGAGGAGGAAGGCTACGGCGACGAGGGAGATGGATTCGTCGAGAATGATGAACTGGATGGCGAGGCCGAGTATGGCAGTGATTGAGTGACGCCTCGGGTACATCGAATCGAGTTTTTTATGGCATCGTACGTGGGGTGGAAAAGGTACCCAAAGGGTTGATTGACGGCGTGCGGGGGTAATCACCAGGCAAGCATGGATTGGCGCATACACATGATACCACGAGCAGGCCGGAGGCAGATTTCCGAAAAACTGAAATAAAAGCATTCTCTATGCTTGATTTCCAGCTGAAGTACTTTATTCGTGATGCGTCGGCAGGGTCACCCCAGAAACCAAATACAGCAGGAACAATCATCATCATAGCCTGAAGATGGCTTACCCAGGGTACTCGGAATCTGATACTTCATATTGTGTATCTCTTTCTCTATCTGGGTCGTATCACATGGTGTAGAATCGGTCGCCAAAGTCGCCAAGTCCTGGGACAATGTAACTACAATATCTGTCAGCAGCTGTTCGCAAAGACGTTCAGTATCGACAAACTTCTTCTCGTCAAGTCCCTCGTCAATAAAAGCGGTCACCACCCTCAACTTCGGAAACCTCTTGGCAAAGTTCTCGGCTCCCTGAGGGCTGCTGATGAGGTTGAGGAACAGTATCCTCTCCTCGGGCACACCTCTTGACATCAGCACATCTACCGCCATGAGCGCTGAACCTCCTATTGTATTGTTAGTCCGGCTTCCGTATCGATTCGTCTTGGGCACTGCCTACCAGTCGCCAACATTGGATCGAGCAAAAGCACCCATCTGTCTTTGATGTCTTCCGGCAGTTTGTCATAGAACAACTTCGGCTTGCTTGTCTCCTCGTCTCTTTGAATCAAGATCTTTCCTATCCGCACGCTCCTGCAGCATTCACGTAAACCTTGCTCCATGGCCTCTCCTGCTCTCATGATACTGACGCCACAGATCTGGCCCTCGAACTGCACACCGGCGTATGGTCGTCCGACAGGAGTCGTAATGTGTTTCGGGTGTGTAGGCAAGTGGTTCAATCCCTCCTCGACAAGCAAGCGGATGATGCGATTTGAGTAGAAGATAAAGTCGGCTCGTTTTGTGTTCTTGTCGCGAATCATGCTGTGGGATAGATGTCAGGCGATGGAGCTTGGTAGAGTCAGATGACATACGTCAGAAGAGCTATTAGTTGCGGTGTCTGAGGCAGTACATTGACATTGTCGTAGTCAACCGTCTTTGATACTGTCGCCGAAGGCTTCTTCTCTTCTGGTCTGTAGTCTGGTCCAAGAGACTGAGACGGAGCTTTGGAGTCTTGCGCCGTCATTTCTATTGCGCTGTTCGAATGGAAATTCGTGTAAAATATGAAATTCAAGCACTCCGGGTGACAGAAACGGAGTAAATTGGTTGTTTGCACGAGCAAATGAAGCTGATCTGATCCGGGCCGAGTTTGGTTCCTGGAGGTAAAGTAGAGGTCGGGTCCACATACCTTGAGCAGGCACGCGACCTTCGAGATAAGATAAGAACCGGACCCTGAGCCAAGGATCCCAGACTTTCACGCGCGATGACGCCGTTTCCGTATCCGTGTTGACCCTCGTACCTGATGCTCCAAAGTTTTGCTGCCATTTTCATGTACAAACGAAGCGCATAACATCTTATACTCTTACTTCTCACATCTTGGTTAATACTGAACTCATCTCACCCTCACAGTTGTTTGCTCTTCACTCCTCAATCGAACACTCGGTTGCGCCAGCTTTCGAACACTCCTCACCGCAAGACGCGTCTCATCCCACCTTCTCGATCACTCGGCGCGATAATCCCCGGTCAATATCGCCTCATCCTACTTTCGAAATCGCGTACAACTAGCGACCCCCAGTCAATGCGCCTCTTCAACACACAATTTATGCGCTGAAAGTCACTCGGCCGATCAGAGGCCGCTGATACACCATGTCCACAATTTTCGGGTACTCTCCTTCTTCGGAGAGCCAACGACCGAAGAGAGGATTTACATACGGAAAGGCCGGACGGTTTAAGCCTGCGAAGAAGTCGGATACCACTTTCCTAGCTCAGACAATACCCATTCCGAAGGGTATCGACCGTTCAGCGCAGGAAGACGAGCCGACAGTGCTTGCGCCGGACGATGTGTTTGACATACCTGATTCAGACGAAGAGCTACGGAAGACCCACGTACCTGCGACCAAGAAACTCACGCGAAAAGCCCCGGCGAAGGACAAAAAAGATGTCCACTCCCCTGCAAAAGAGGGCGCCTCAACCACGAAAGCGGACACGAAAGCGTACACTAGTCCCAAAGCAAAAATACACCGCGATCCCAAACTGAGGGGCGTGCCGAGAGCATCGGATCTGGGGAACTACCTGGAGAGGAAAGCCCAGCAAGAAGAGCAACGCAATGTTGAATCGCCCAAGGACGATGTACAAGACAGCAACCGCATGGAATCGAAACCTCTTGCACCACAAGCAACGATCGAAACCCGGAAACTGCAGCAGAGTCCCGAGAAGGAAATAAGCCCCGTCGTACCGCCAACTTCCATCAAGAACCGGACTCGCCAGCAGAGTCCCAAAAAGAAAACAGATACCCTAGAAATACCAGCACGAACCTCCGCTGTACCTGCTCGGCGTCAGAAGAGGCCTCAGGAACAATCGAATGCCGGTCGACCTTTCAAAAGGCAAACGCCAGATCGAAACATTATCGAACCAGTGACTCCCGCAAACGTCAAGTCTGCAAAGCGTACGCCCTTGACCAGAAGCATCTCTCAAACACCGAAGCAGCAAGATCTCTGGAGTCAGCTGCTCTCGTCGGATCCTGCAGACGACAACGAGGAAACTCCACGAGCGTCGGTACCGGACCAGGATGTGTCCGTAGTAGTAGAGCACAAAGTTTCGACCCCACCTGGTCGCAGACCGCAAACTCAAGGACAGGGGAGTCGCCTAGTGGACAGACTGAAGCAGGGGCAAACCCCGATGAACGACGATGAGGGCGAATCCGACGAGGACACCATGTCATTCGAGGACCGCATCAATGCGTTAGATAATCCTCCTAAGTCTGCCGTCCAGTTGCAACCAAGAAAAGGCTTATCGCGACAGGCTAGTGCTCTGACAAATTCACAATACAATTCTCAACAAGAGAGTGGGCCATCCGCTCTTCGGCGCACTTATGGAGAATCAAGGTCTTATCTTCAGGATGCTACTTTTGAAGAGGGACTGTTGATTCCACTGGAATCTGATACGCCCAAACCTTCCGCCAGATCCAAGAACGCGTTTGACGCGCAAGAGTCGGAAGATGACACGTCCCAAAACATCAGGAGCATACATGAGTTGCGCGCCGCCGGGTCCAAGAAACGGTTCAGAGATGACGTGAGCGCACTCTTGGACGACGTCAAATTTCACGCTCGATCTGGCTGGTCACGACGGAGAAGTGCGTTGATGGACTTGAGTAACAGGTTTCAAGACAAGGTCTTTGCAGCGCAATTCGTGGAGTGCGGGTTTGATCGCGTCCTGGTTCGAGAATGCCGAGACGTCGCCCGGTCCAAGACGGGCATTGAATACATAGGAGATTCGATCCTCTGTGTTGTCTTGATGCGCTATTTGGCAGCAGACCTCCCTCGTCATTGCACAATAGACCTGTGCGAATCTGGCATTCTCGCGTATCTGGTTCACGCCGCATCGGACACTACTAAGATCGCAACCTTGGCAAAGGACAAGCACTACAACATGTCGAAAATGCTGCAGGAAACGCTCCTGGACTGCATCGACGAGGTTCGACAGGAGAAGATCTGGTCAGAAGCACCACAGTCAATGACACGCAGTGTTGTGGCGCTGAAGGCTGGCGTAGTACTTGCTACGAAGCTGCGGTCGCTCGGTCAAAGCAGCCCTTTGATCCATGGCGAGGCTGTTGCGGACTTGATTAGGATCTTGACGCCTGATCAGGACCCTAGCCTGCCTACATATCCCACAGACGAGAATCGAACCTTGACCTTGGAGATGACTCTGTCGCTGCTAGAGATCGAGTCGTTATCGGTCGGGTCCGGCGACACTCTCGAAGGTAGCTCGTTCGATATTGCGGCACTGGGTAGTTTGGCGCAACACTTACCAACCCTGCTGCATCCGAACATGATACAGGCGTCGATGCTCACGCTTCGATTATGCCTCAATCTCACCAACAATAAGCCCGCCAGCTGCGATGTTTTTGCAGCCGACGGCACCATCCATGCGATACTGGAACGCATCGAAGCGGGCTTCCATTCTGTCGTTGACAAACAGCACACCGACGGACTGGATCCTCTGTTGCTTGCCCTGGGCCTAGCTATCAACTTGGCCGAATACGGCAACAGAGTCCGCGAATACGCAGTCTCGTGCTCAGTACAGGCCTTGCCAAACCTTGTCGCCATCTTCGTCCAAGGCCAGATACTTGCGGCGGAAGCAGAAACCCAGGAGCAGTTGGAAGCGCAGTCAGGCAGCAATGTAGGGTACGGCTACCTAGCTGTCTTCCTTGGGAACCTGTGCATGGAGCGATCTGCCAAGGCATTGATACGGTCGCACCTGCCTGATCAAGACCTGGGGGTCCTCGTAAAAGCGATCAAGGAATTTGTGCAGTACCACCAGACAGTCGACAATTCGGAGCTCGAGGACGAGGGTGGAAAGGAGGTCTGGAAGACTTTCACGAGTCGACTCCTGGCCGTTGCGGAGAAGATTGAGGAGTAAACAGTGCTTGCTCCTCATGATTGATATTATTTGGTTATAGCTAGATACCCGATCCGAAAATTTATTCTTTTATTTGCAGCCATCAGCAACAGGGTACTGATGTGCTACACAGCACCTTCACATGGTTGCAACGTTGTCATTGCATACCAGCGGGATATATAGATATCTCCACGAGCCATTCGTCCTCACGGCAGGAGTAATAAAACGCAGCACGAGATCTTTCAGTAGTGTACAGTGGGGGAACGACAATCGTACAAATCGAATTAAGCCTCGTTCCATCACATACAACGCAATGCAACCAGATCGAAGTCCAACCCAAGCCGCGCCATGTGTGGTAGTATCTCGAGACCCTTAACTCAGGTCTCGGATCTCATATGCCATGCCCACTCCAAACCCAGTAACAAGAAAAAGAAGCCAACGCTGTATAGAATGGTATCACGCCCTCCGCATGCAAGCTAGATCAATGCATCTCATCTCACTACGCAACTTCCTGCTCCCTTGCTCCGCCGTTCATACGACCATTCCACTCTTCCTCGTGTGGCTCGAACTGTAGTTCCCCTTGACCGTCGAGCTCTCCCTCTCCTTGCCCGTATCCTAGTACGCTGTCGCCGATGTCTCCATCGCCATTTTCGAAGCCTGCACCACCGGTCATTTGCTGCTGCATAACGGCCTGCGCGGAGACGATCTCTGCGAGTCGCTTGAGGATCGGCGTTTGCAGCCATGATGGAGTGTATGTCTCCAATGCGGTAATAACTCGGGGTTCGGCGATTTCATAAGGGCCGCTGTCTTCCATGTCGACGGCAGGAAGGAGAAGGAGATCTGACTTTGGGTCGGTGACGCGCGAAGCAACTGCTTTCATGATCTCGCCGTTGATTGGCTGCTCGTAGTCGGCGACAAGGTATTGGTTCAGGAGTTTTTGGATCTGGTTAGGTGAGAGCCTTCAAGGTATATTAGTATCTGTAACTTATTGTGGGGGAAGCAGGAGAGTACTTACATCCAGCAAATATCCTGAATAATCTCAATGTCGTTCAGTGTCGCCTTCTTAAGCTGCAACAGCTTGGTCGCTTGCATCAGGTGTTCAAGTTGGAGGGTTCCTTCTGGCATGTCGTGACTCTTGCACCATTCTTCGATTCTGGTTATGTTGTAGTTGATCTGCAGACCACGCTTCCAGGAAAGGAAGTTGCGACGCATGAGCAAGTCGTTAAAGGCAGTGACGCCAACAAGACGGAGAAGCTCGGTGATGGTTTGAGTGATGATGGAGTCCTCGAGGTAGTACGCCTTCATGGCTTTGAAGACGTTGTTCAAGAGGGAGAGCAGGTTGTCCATGCTGAAAGCAGGGGTTTGATTGCTTTGTAGCAGTTTGCCGAGGAAGCGGTTGTTCTCGCTCGTAACGAAACCGGGCAGTGACTGCGATTCGATAATGGCTGGAATGATCATCTTGTGAAGCTTCTTCTTGAGAACCTTCATCCAGGTATGGTAGATGTTGAACTCGAGACTCTCCAGATCATGCTTGACAATCTCAAGCAGACGGTCATATTCAAAGTTGTCGGTCTTCTGAGCTTCGTACCAATCTTCGGCAAGGAATACAAATGACAACATCTCGTGGACGTTGGACAACCAGAAAGCGCCAGGGTTGATGGCCTCGTCACCGTCATGCTGCATCACTTCTTGTTGGATAGACTGCATGACATTCGCCAAGAAACGTTCAGACTCCTTGACAAAGCCATTGTTCCACATCTCCGAAGTTGCGAGGTTGATGAGGTAGGCTGGAAACAGAACCTCCTTGTCGGTTGGTGGAGGTTGGGTTCCAGGTGCTGGGATCCTGAGACCCTTGATCAGACCAAGACTGACCTCTTCGTTGAGACCATCCTCATCCGAGAGCAAGTTCTCCAGCTCTGCCTCGACGTTATCGAGATCAGGCTTGAACGTGGAGCCAGACAAGGATTGTTGGTGCATATTGCCGGGAACAGCCACTGACACTGGTCGGGGGTTGAAGGATCCACTATATCTGTCGGTGTCAATCTTCTCCAACTGGGCGCTCCTTCGCTTGGGCTTCTTGGCAGAAACGAGGTTGATGAGGCCGGAAACCTGGCCGAGGCCGCGTTCTATTGTGCCATTGCCGTTGGACAGTTCGCCATTGACAGGTGCGGCGCGTTTGGCAAGTTCGAGTTGATCTTGAAGCTCGGCCAACTGTTGCTTGAGAGACATCTTCTCGCCATCAGAGGCGCTCTTGCCTCGTCTCGTCTGTTCCAGTTCATCAGTTGTCAGACGCAACGACTCGCGAAGAGCCTTCTCCTCGTCCTGCAACTTGCGCATGTTTGTGCTGGACTCGTCATAGCTTGTCTGGAGACGAGCCATCTCCTCTTCGAGAGCAGACAGCTTGGCAGCGTGAATACCCGCCTGATTAGCTTCAGCTTGCAACTCTTTCGAACGAGTCTCCAGTGTCTGTGTCCTCTGTCGCCATTGCTTGAGCTGACTCTCGTAACCTTCGACCTGGACCTTGAGCGCCTTGTTCTCGGTACGCATGGCACCAAGTGATTGCGTAAGTTCGACGACCTTATTCTCGAGCTTGTAAGAGATCTGCTTGAGATCCCTCGCCTCTTCACGCATGCCCTTGTACTCCTTTCTAGCCGTCTTGCCCCTCCACATCTTCTGGATGGTGACGATCTTCTTGCGATATTCTCTCCATGTCTTGAGTGATTGTCTCGACCTCCAGCTCCTTTGAATAACACGAGCAGCATTACCGACTCTGGTGTCTAGAATGTTCTTTCTGCAGAGCCAGCCCTTGGCCGCCGCTTCAAAGACGACGAAATCGTTGCGGATTTGTAAGAAGTTCTTGCGCTCCTTTTGTCCTCGCCAGACTCTCTGGATAGTCGTGGCGCCTCTAACGCGTACCGCCTCTTGGGCCTGCTTTCTTGCGATGGCGCCTCGAAAGAGAGCTTGTATCGTGAGGATGGACTCGATGGTTTCGAGATATCTCCTGCGGTAGTACTTGGCACGCAAGTTCTTTTGAATCATGATCGCAGCCGAGTTGAGACGAGCTGTCCTCTGTCCTTCCAGGAAAGCGAGCATACCAGCGCGGAAGAAGATTTTGGTCAAACCTAGCTGGTACTTGTCGGTGCCGTCGTTCTTTGCTTCTCCAAGAGCCTTTCTAAGGATGGCATCTGCCATTTGTCTAATCTCCGGAGTCCATTGACTCGACGGTACGAGCATGTAGTAGCGCATGGCAAATTCTTCGTAGGTCCACCTGGTCGGGTACCCAGCACAGGAAATTCTGACTGTCTCGAGTACACCACAAGCTCGCAACTGACTCAGGACCATGGGGCCTTCAAATTGCCATGCTGCCTTGGCCTCGTTGGGCTTGACACAGCGGATGTAGTGAACGTCTGTAGAATTGATGGTGGACATCAGCTCGATCAGCGACGACTTGAAGATGCCTCCAAGAGTTGGTTTCCTCGCTGTCGCCGCACCAGGACGCTTGCCGGGACCGGATGCCGCAACAGAAGGCTTGCTCAGCGCCGCGGCGTTTTCACGCTCACGGGCTGCCGTTGCAGTCTCGATGACTTGACCCAAGAATTGATTCGTAGTGGCGCGGAGAACCTCGAGATGTTCGTCTGGGACAGTATCTCTGTTCTTCTCGATGAACCCGTCCGATTCATAGGCGACGTCGATGGCATAGTGGCAGACGGTAAAGGCAGACTTGCCGAAACGAGGCTTCTTGAAAAACTTGTTCTTGTCGGTGCCGAAACTGGAGTAAAGCTTGTTGACAAAAGACTCGTCTGACCCCATAGGTAACCTAGACTCTTCATCAAGCAAAGCTAACACACCAAGTTTGTTCTCGATCAAGTCGATGCAAGGCTGATTGTCGGAGAAATCGATGTACTTCCAGTCAATCTCTTCTCGGGCATATTCTTCTTGCTCGAGCTTGAAGACGTGCTGGTTGAATTCTTGCTGCAACTTTTCGTTTGCATAGTTGATACAAAACTGCTCAAAGGAGTTTTTGGTGAAATGCTCGAAACCGTAAATATCAAGGACACCAATGAATGTCCGGACATGTTCGAGGATCTCTGGTTTCGCTAAACTCTCGTTGATGACCTCGACCAACCAATCGAACAAGCTCGAGTAGATGTACTTCGCGACGGAATCTCGGACGACTACAGCCTGCTGTTGCGTCAAGTTGGACATGATCTTCTCTCCTCTTGTTATGAGTTGTTTCTTGACGGTCCATTTCGCAAAGTCATCTGCCTTGATACCGAGAAGCTCACATGCCTTGACGAGTGAGGGTTCGGCGCCGGAAAGCTGAGAGTCGGTGCGCGTCGCAGTGATCTTGATGTTTCCAATGTGTAAAAGAGCTGCCAGAATGCGCCAGATGGAAGCTTGCTGTGCCGGCGTTACACCAATCCTTGTGAGAGACTCACGAGTGGCCTTGAACTCGGCAGCATCGTCAACACCTTCAATCTGTGCATTTCCTCCCTGATTCATAAACTCAAAGTGTTCCACCGGTACAAGTCCAAGCTCTTCCCGCTCGGCATCCGATGCTCCAGCAACGAGCTGGTAGAAGATGTGGTAGTTTCTCTCCTTGAGTGGTTGAAAAACCAGTCTGGATCGCTCAAGCAAATATGTCCTGATCTTTGCGCCAATGATGTCGGTCTTCTTGTCAAACATGATTTCAATGTACTTTCCAAAACGCGAGGAGTTGTCGTTGCGAGTGGTCTTTGCATTACCGAAAGCTTCCATGATGGGGTTAGTAGCCAGAATCTGCTCTTCGGTCTCGCTCATGGTGTCGGCGCGTCCCTTGGTCCGTTGACCAGGTTGATCGGGGTTCTCTCGCGTTGCAAAGTAGCGCATGATGTATTTGGCACTGACGGTCTTTCCAGCACCAGACTCACCAGACACAACGATGGTCTGGTTCTTGCCGTCTCGCAACATGTCCCTACACTCTGTTAGTTCCTGTGTGTCCCGTGTCCGCACCAATGGTGGTATCTTACGCGAATGCTTCTTCGGCAATGGCGAACAGATGCGGTGCTTGTGAGGCTCTTTGCTTTCCGGCATAGACCTGTACCATACCAGGGACATAGAGCGAGTCGACTCTTGCAAATGGATTGGTCGCAATCAGAACAATACCACTGTATGTGTAGATCTCTTTCTGGGCATATCGTAACTTGATGGCTTGCAGTACTGGATAAGGTGTCAGTCGTATTGGCCATCCAATCACCCGGTATTGTGCGCGTACCAGCAGGTTCGTTAAGATGAGACAGATTCGTAAGGTCATCGCTAGCTTCGAGCATGGTAGGATTCATCAAAGGAGGGAGTGTCGAGTTGTTGTCATCTTGGAGCGCTGCTATTGTCGTCTCTATCGTCTTGGACTGTGTTCACGAATAATCAGCATCCAACACTGATATCATCTTGCTTGTCCAATGCGACACACCTCTCCATTGGCCAGCTGGAAGACCAGCTTGACCTTGTCACCATCAACAGTCTTTTGCTCGACCTCCGAAGCAACCCAGCCCTCGGTAGGGTCGGGCTGCCAGGCCCTCGTGCCGACATCGTATGTGGCAGCCATGGTCGTGTGGGTGATGTGTTGTTGTTGTTATGGCGCTGATGTATCCGCCGCGGACTATAGGCGGGCTGCCATCCAAAATCCAAGGACAGACAGTCCAATGCGTAAGGTAGAGTAGCAGCTCTGCTTGATGAATCGGAAAAAGGAACGTGAGGCCGAACAGTATGCGTAAGGGAGGCCCAAACTTCGGCCGTTGGAATGGCTATGGAGAGATTGTGTAGTAGCGTCGGCGAACAATAATCGTGTGGTGGTCTGCACTGTACTGTTGCTTTACGGGTGTCCACTGTCCAGCAAACAGGGGTCGCGATCACGGGTGATCTATGCGCTGTGCTGCGGGACGGCTGCAGCTGGGGCCTCGAAACTTGGGGGCCCTGGCAGACTGGACCGTGTATCACACTATCACTGGCTACTGTACACACGCATCCACTGTCTTATTTTGATCCTACCAATAGTATATCACCATGCTTTGTAATTTGGCTGTCGAGATAGACCTGGTCATGCAGCTGTCCAGGACCTGTACGTGCAATGGGACTTGTGCGCTGCACGTCCTCGGCTTTTGGTTTTGTTTACTCATGTACCTACTTATTACAGGTAATTTCAACGGCCATCCCCGCGTATACATTCGCTGCTCATCGTCTGCTCGCGCACGCGTGAACAAAGCGCGACTTCCCACGAAGACACGGTGGCCTTTATCACGATGAATTCTACAAGGCCCAGTAAATGCGCCGTCCGGTCGTGTTTGTTATACCTGGTTCATACACCCCGATCAGTATTGTGAGCCACAAGTTTCATGTTTTGACTTTTCGCGGAGAAAAGTCTATCACCAGAAAATTGAATAATGCTTCATGAGAATTGATATGTCGCTTTTTGATATCTAGAAAACAAATACTACGCATCGAGCTCGCCGTCTAGTTGCGTTGCCCTCATGTTGAATGCCATTACCCATACATTGAATATTGCACATCTAGTACAGAACTCTTGTCCTGATTCTTGAACCGAGATCTTCCAAGCTTTGATAAAGGTCCTTGATCTGGTTATTGTTGACATCGCTGATGTCGGCCATCAGGTAAGCGACATCGCCGCGAGAGTCGGTCATCTGCTTGTCGACGTTGTGGTCTCCCAAAACCTCGTTGACCTTCTTCAATACACCGGGAACGTTTTGATGGATGTAGATGACCTGCGAGTGGTGAGCTGAGGTCCAACTGGACAACATACGATGTACATACGCGAACGTGGTTTGGTTGGTCAGCGGTCAAGCTACGAAGAGAGACTTCTGGCATGTTGACGGCACCTTGAGTAGTGCCCTCGTTGACATACTTGGTCAAGGCCTCTGCGACCTCGACACCAATGGCAGTCTGAGCCTCTTCTGTGCTACCACCGATGTGAGGAGTGAGGATAAGGTTCTTCAAGCTGCGAAGGTCCTCGGCCCAGCTGTTCAAGCTGTTGTCAAAGTAGGGTCCGTTTCCGCCCGGCTCAGATGGGTATACATCGAGTGCCGCTCCAGCAAGCTTTCCAGATCTCATGGCATTGACCAATGCTGGTATGTCTACGACGGTTCCTCTTGATGCGTTGATCAAATAGCTTCCTTGACGCATCTTCTCGAGCTGATGAACACTGATCATCTTCTTGGTCTCTGGGATCTCTGGAACGTGGAGAGTGACAAAATCTGCAGCCTCCAGAAGCGCATCCAGTGTTGGCATTTGGCGTGCGGTACCCATGCTCATGAGCGAGATGACGTCGTAGTAGATGACCTTCATGCCCATGGCCTCGGCCAAGACAGACAACTGGTTTCCGATATGGCCGTATCCGATGATACCCAGCGTCTTTCCACGAACTTCCCAGCAACCTGCCGAAACCTTGTTCCAGACTCCTTGGTGCATCTCCATGCTTCTGTCGCTCATCTGTCTGGCAAGGGCAATGATCTCGGCAATGACGAGTTCGGCGACCGATCTGGAGTTCGAGAACGGCGAGTTGAAGACGCAGATACCATTGTTGGCAGCATACTGAAGGTCGACCTGGTTGGTACCGATACAGAAACATCCAATGACAATGAGGTTCTTTGCGTGCGAGAGAACGTTGGCGGTCAACTTGGTCTTTGAGCGGATACCAATGACATGGACATCCCTGTATATGTGCGTCAGTAAGTATCTACCAAGCCACACTAAATGTCACCAACTTGATCTTCTCGATCAATTGCTCCTCTGGCAACGAGGACTTGACCGCTTCCACCTGGTATCCTTGATCCTTGAGCATCTGCTGGCCCAACTTGTTCACGTTTTCGAGGAGCAAGACCTTGATGTCCTGTGTGTGGAAAGGCTTCAGAGCCTTGGTTGCATTCCTGGAAGCGCTGAAACTTGAACCTCCTGGAGAGCGGACGTCTACCGGACTGGTCGAGTGGAGGGCAGCGGAACGGTCGAATGAATTGGAGACCTGTCGGGACAATTCACTGTTGCCATTTCTGACTGGGATCTCTCTGGCGGCGGACATGTTTGCTGTTCGAATGATTGAAGGCGAATTGTTGTGCAAGATATGGTGCGACAGCAAGATGTTCTGCTACAATATGGTGTGATTATGACTCTACTGGGGATTTTTTAATTAATGGACGGCCGCAATATGACGCGATTGCAGCATTGCGGGATCGGTCCGAGGATCGGCGAGGTACAATTTACCCGTAGAAGAAGTGCCCCTCGATCGCCCCTGCCGCCCTTGCGTGCTTCAACGTGGCTGGGCCTGTGGCTTTGTTGTTCCAAAGACAGACAGTGCATTGATGCTCGGTAGAAACATACGAAGCACGCATAGTCGAAGAACCTACACAATTGCACGTATTATTACACTTGCTTGTGATTGCGCGATTGGAGTGATTGTTTTGTGATACGATCAACTATGAAGCCTTGCACAAGAAACCTCCTCCCAAAGAATGATCATTGGCTAGTCCCTCAGCTGAACTATTCATACTGTAATATGGTGGAAGAAACTCTGGTCAACGAGGTGGTTCCAGGGCTTCGAATAGTGATCAAGTTCATCATCACATCCAACGCCGAAAGGACATCAAGAGAGCACCGAGCTGAGTCAGGAACTGATCGACTGATGATGGTGATTCGTCTGATCAAGGAGTGTCGTGACTTGGGGATTATGCCGTGGCTGGTTAACGGCAGAAGAATTGATGTACAGGAGGCCGTGAGAAGTTCTATCGGATGAGACATGTTCGCTGGGGAGTGGCGCAACATGAAATGCAAAAGTAACATGCAAAAGCAATGGGAAGGGTAATCTAGCTTTGCTTGCACTCAGCAGTCTCCTGCTTTGGCTTGGAGCCATCGCCCTTCTACGTGTTAGCTGTCGTTTACTAAGGCTTGAGTAAGGGATACTGACCTCTTCATCTGACTCCTCCTCTTCATCATCGTCATCGCGATCGAGGTCCTCCTCATCCTCGTCGTCCTCGTCCTCAAACTCATCCTCGTCGAACTCGTCCTCGAAGTCGTTCTCGAATTGCAGAGCCTCACCAGTGAACCAGTCGATGGCACGTGGAATGAGCTTCTCCTTGATGTCTTCACCGAGTTGGTAGTCAAGCTCGAGCTTGGCCTCGATATCCTCGTCAATCTCCTCGTCGTCATCAGTTGGAGGCTTGGCTGGGTTGAAGAAGTCGAAGAATGAAGGAGTAGGAACGCTCTTCTTGACAACACGGGTCTGCTTGGTGTCTGTAAAAGTCATGTCAGCACTGAATGGTCAATGAGCTTCTTGTGATGATCGACTCACTCTTATTCCTCTGCTTCTTGCTCTCGACCTTGACAGTGAGGTCCTTGCCGTCCTTCCAGTTGATCTTGTCACCCTCGGCGTGGTCGTAGATAAAGTCACCGCCGTACCCGCTCTCCTCCTGGTAAAAGTAGGTCTTGGTGATAGCCTTGTTGTCGAAGAACTCGTTGGATGAGAATTCGAAGATGAGGCGGAATCCAGGCTTGTCGAGGTACTCCATCTTGATGTTGGTGAGGTGCCTGAGCGCATCCTCGTCGCGGTCGGTGATGGTCTCTGCAAGGGAAGAGTTCTTCATGGCGGACAACCAGAATTCAGGGATACCCTTGGCGTCGGCAGACTCATCAGTGTTGGCCTCGGCCTTCTCGCCCTCCTCGTCGTCATCCTCTTCCTCGTCGTCCTCCTCACCAAGCTTGATCTCGTCCTCGGTTGGCTCGGCTTCTCCGTTGACGATGGCAGCACGCTTCTCGTACAGAGGGCTGTACTTGGCAAAGAACTTCTTCTCGAGAGCGAGAACCTCTTCCTGGAACTCTGCCTCGAGCTTGGCGTGCTCCTTCTGGACACCCTTGAGGCCAGCAACCCTCTTGCGGACCTGTGGTGGGAGCGACTCGACGTAACCGGATGATTTGCCAACAAGACTACCGAGCTTGTTCTGCATCATGGAAACGAGCTTTGGGTTCTGGGCGAAGATGGAGGCAGCAGCAGCGCGGTCAAAGTCCTCTGGTCAAGAAAGTCAGTATGCCATATAAGCAACGTGTTCATCATCTTGTTGACTCACCCTCCTTGATGGAGCTGACACCAGGCTGCTGGGCGCGCGAAGAGATAGGCGCATTGTTGAGAGGGGTGTTTTGAGGGGTTCTGAGACCGTCATCAGCGGGCTTTGGTCGTAGCGACATGTTGACAGATGTGATATGGATATGGTGAGTGTATGCCAGAAGAGTAAAAACTTACGGTGCTACTGCCGCCTCTCTCTTATTGCGGATCGGCTCAGACATTTTTGTGGTTCCGAGCTAGGTAGGGTTTGCAGATTTTTTGGGGTCAAGGCGAGATTGTTGAAGTGCAAATCCCGCGTTGGGAGAGGAAGTGCAGTGAACGAGTCGGAACGTGTCGATAGAGGGGGACCACAGCAAGAGCGTTTGAGTAAGAGCTTTTTGGGGGGGTTTCCGTCTAACGTGGTGAGAAAGCAAAGCACTGCCTGCACTGCACTGCACTGCGACGATGGAAAAGCACAGTCACACCTCTCAGCAGCTGCGCAGCGGCCACCGTCCTGTACCGTGAGTTACCTTACCTGACCTATGCTTTCGGACCGTGTGACTAGCGCACTAACAAAAGTAGGGAGAAAGAAGGGCGAGCAACCGAGGGCGGCCTCCTACAACTGCCAAGAACCAGAGAACGCTCCAGGAAACAGCGGGTCTGGCGTCTAACCTAGTTTGACTTCCCCAGACTGCAGGTGCTGATATCACGAGCAGAAAGAGGTAGGCACCAGTGGTGACTTGACCTCCCTTCGCACATTTCATGCTTGTACGTCTATCCTTGTCTGTCTCTTTCGAACAAAGGAGCCTCGCTCTAAATGTACAGCCTGGTCAGCACCCTGTACGACTGCTGACGGGTGCACGAGCAAAGTAGCAGTGCACACGGATTTTCAGGTGACATCTTACCACCGGCTCTCACGAACACAACCATTACAGACCTGTTGACAGATATGTCGCACGACAAAAGGCGGATCATACGAACATCTTGTGTACTGGGCGCAGATGTACAGTTATCGCCATGTACAGTTGGCTGATGACCCTTGTACAGTACCGGTGCAATCAGATGCGATTTATCCAACGTATCGACAAGCGTCTCTCGTGTTCTCTGCATTCACTTCACTAAACCCTGACCATATCCAGTGCTTGACCGATCAATCGTCCTTACCGGCATTCCGAGTACCATAACGATTGCTTGTAGAACATACCACAGTGTCCGCAATCAATACCTTCAAATTCGATTGTTCGAGCTGTAAATTGACACACAAAGAGACAGGGAGCCATCATCACTACGTACCAGTGAACATCCACCCAGACCATTCACTTGCTTCTTTCACTTTCTACTTCAGATCAGGCAACAGTCTCCTCAAACTCCAAGAATTCCTGTTTTCTTCGGTGACTTTAACTATTTTCCCTTCCTCCTTTCTTGATATTCTCTTCCTTTTCGCTCTCCATCTCTCTTCACTTCTTCAACTCCTCTCGCTTCTGGAACTTCCTCAAGCTCTCCCACACGAGCACTCTCAACCATCTGAACACACTCAATCATCTGTCAGTCCCACGATATACGCCATGTCTCGTTACGATTACAAGGTTGCACTCACTGTTCTCAGCGAACAAGACAAAAACCGTCTTCTCGCGTGCTACTTCTCCATGGAGAACCCCAACACCACCGTGGGCATACTACTTCATCATTCGACGCGGAACAACCAACGTACTGACTTTAACAGACTGACTGGGACCATGCGACCGCCTCTTTCGGAGCCGCTTCTGCTGATTCGATGAAAGTCATGGTTCGCAACGCTCTCAAGAAAATCAAGGAGGCTGGTGGTGAAGGAGGTGTTCTTGCAGCTCCAATCAAGGCAACTCCAAAATCCGCCAAGGGCCGCAAGCGCAAGACAGACGACGATGACGACGCTGCTGGTGCCGGTGCTGATGCCTCTCCGTCCAAGAAGGGTCCCAAGAAGTCTCGCGGTCGTTCTAAGAAGGCCGAGGAGGGATCTGACATTGATGACGATATCAAGCGCGAGGTGGAGGATGCTGGTAATTGAGCGCATCTAGGACACTTTTCACCCAATGAGCGGCATGAGGAACGGAGTGACGAACAGACACACAGATCAATGACCAAAGCAAGCAGGCTACCCTTTCGTTATCTAGGATTTCAGGTCTAATCACATCTTCCATCAAACTTGAATGCTGAATTGTGGTGGGCTTGATGGGTTACTGAGCACCATTTGGTGCTGTACCTTGTTGTTATCTTACAGATCGCGCTGGCCTCTTTTCAAAAGTGATTCACATGGAAGCATAATGAGATTGTGCAGTGAGCGTGATTAATAGGGGAGCTACATACAATCGAAGTTCACTTTCTCACATCAATTGCCAAATTTTCACCATTCACTCTTGCACTCGTGTTCCAGTTTCCTATAAATTCCCGCCCATTTCTTCTCGATTCTCCTCTCCTCTTCTTACACACACACATCGTCTTCGACATCGACCGCAATCCTCTACCCATTTGCCCATTCGTCTTCCACAACGCTAACATCAAGGCACTCTACCTCTCTCGCCACCTCACCACCGCAAGTCAGTAAACACAAACCAGATGTCTGACGAGATCGAGACCACGGGCGGCACCAGCTTCACTGCTGGTGAGACCAAGCTTCTGATCTCAATCATGAGCAACCTCCAAGGCGATCTCAACGTGAGTCATTCACCCTATCTGCGTCAACACCGGCTTTGCAATCTGATTCTCAGTGGGCTGGAAGGCTACAGGACCGACTCACCAAGTTTCATTCAGACCAGTGTATCGCCAGAAAACCTCATCTAATATTTTCCAGGCCGATTGGGCTTCAGTTGCCGCCGAGAACAACTACAAAGACGCCTCAATTGCAAAGACTCGCTGGGGCCAGATTCGTCGCAAGAAGATCGCTCCATCTCCAGTCAAGGCCGCCGGTGTGACCAAAGCCCCGGCCAAGAAGGGTCGCGCTGCTGGCTCTCCGAAGGCAAAGGGACCCAAGGGCAAGGGCAAGAAGAAGGTCGATGTTGCTGTCTCCGATGACGATGAAGACGGTGCTGATGCCATGGAGTCTGCTGCGGTCAAGAATGAGGATGCTGCCGAAACCAAGGTCAAGGTTGAGGATGCTGATGGTGGTGCTGACGCCGAGGAGGGCGAGATCACCGAGCACAACGAGGAGTGAGGTCATTCGGGTTGCATGGATGCAAGTAGCAGTCGTGCCGGATGATGGCTAATCTTGAAGAGACGAAAGTATCTCTAGTCTAGAAGCGCATTCTTTCCTCCGGCCGGAGAGACGAAAAAATCTGAATGGAGGCATTCACAGCCGCCAGATATTGAATTTGTCGTTGAGGATCATAAGCATTGAATACATTCCATTATCGTACGTACCTCAGTCGCCTCGTAGCATAAGCCGCACCCACACTACTTATTGCGCCAATGAAGAAACACACAGCGATAGCGTTCGGTCCGTCGATGGAGTGATGCTCGTCCGGATGCGCGTCTTTGGCCAACTCTGGGCTCTTTCCAGGCTCTAGTATCGTAAATACTACCATGCTGATACCGGTTGCAACGAACTGTGGGGCTGTGGTGTACAAGTTCAAAATTCCCAGGTAGACGCCAGCGAGCTCTCCTGTGGAGTCATTCGTCTCTCCGTCGTGCGACGTGACAGATCCTTGACGCAGGTGTAAGATGTCTGGTTCGAAATCGTTGAGCTCCACATCAGTTTCCGGAACGCGCACGTATGCTGCATTACGATTGTGTCCAGCGCTTGCTGTTGGCAGAGTAGTGGTCGTGCTGGACCGATTGATTTCGATGCCCATGAATGTGTACGGTGCCCAGATTGTCAATGCCCAAGGTATACCACTCATGGCGACAAGAACGGTGGCCGAGCGGAATGTCGTTACGAATGGTGTAAAGATCATGGCAAAAGCGAAGATCAAGTGACTGTACGTCCATGCCGTAAGAAGAGTTGGTCGGAAACGATAGATCGAATGGAGAATAGGAGCGAGCGTTGCAGGTGGTCTTGGTGTGAAGCCCGGTTTCTCTTCTTCGTTGTCCGGAGATCGTACAAGCCATGGCAAGGACACTGATGCGACGAATGTGACAATGGAGAATATGACAAGGGCCATGCTGCCTACACGGCCGATGTTTTTGAGTGTGTCCTTGGAGTCCCGCAGCTCAGGGGGTGCATCATATCGAAGATATGTCTCTCCTACCCACGTTGTGTTGTAGAAGAGGAAGAAGAACCAACCTTAGTGAATCAGAGCATGCTCGGTATCTTTGGACAATAATTGCACTTACCTATCCACGACCAAAACTGAACCCAGCAGATGGCCTGAATCCGATGAGGTACTTGTCGCACCGTGTGGAAGAGCTGGACCATCATCCCAATCGCACCGAGACTTTGCTGTCCTTCAGATCTTTATACTATCAGTGATCGTGGTGCGTAGTAAGGAGAAAGATGCTTGACATACCCATCGGAGAGCAACACTCTCTCATGGGTCGCCCAGCAGGTTATTGCAGTCGTGGCGATCAGCGTTATGGTTGCAACTACGGTGAGTTGCTTGAACTGAGTGTCTCCAATCAGCGTTCCAAAGATGAACCCGAGGTCCAGCGCACCAGCTCCGTAACCCATCAGATTGCCAATTGCGCCCATCCTGCTTGCTTCACGCCTTTAGCACACAAGCTCCATGCATGGAAAACCAGTACTCACCCCAGGCTGAACCGAGCTGCTGTTTCGGTACCGAGAGAGTATCTACGATCAAGCTGCGGCAAGAGGATTGAAGAGCATTGATCGCAAAGTCGAGGACATAAATGGCCAGTACCGCGACGAAGATTGTTGCGTATCGTTTCTGTTCCTCGTCAATCATCCCGATCTTAAGTCCCGAGAACAATGTTCCGTACCACGTCTCCTTCACCAACAAATATACCAACAATCTCCCCAGTCCAGCCTAGAATCAAGAGACAGACGCTGACAATGGCTGTTCCAACGACCATAACCGGCCGCCGTCTACCGTACTTGTTCTTGCTCTTGTCCGCCATAATACCGACAATCGGTTGCATGATCAGTCCAGAAAGAGGTCCGGCGATCCATACTAGAGACAATTGGCTCTTGGTCAGTCCTAGTTGGAGAAGATATGGCGTGCAATAGGCCGTCTCGGTGCCCCAAGTGAATCTGCGGTCGTCAGCGCATATCTGCTGGGTCGACACAGTCGCATACATACGATAGACCAACGAGACTAAAGGTGAGCAGCATCATACGGACAGACTCATTAGAGCCCTTGATGTGCGGTGTCCCAATCCATTGCGCTGCTTGAGCGACCATGATGGCTATGACGGACTTGTGGTTCAGGGAGTTGATGTGAGCAGAAGACTGAAAAGCGACTTTGTGCGCATTCTGCTTAGGAGATCAGTAGCAAGGCAGCCTGTCGTTCTAGATGTGCGGAATCGGTTGCATTGAGATCATCGATCAAGTCATCGAGTTGAGCACTTTCGACCACGAACTTGGAGTTGAGGTGCACGCGACAAATGACGGAGACGCGTCTCGGCGTGTGCTTTCCCTCGGCACTCAATTAACAGCGCGTCTCACATCCAGATTAATAGGCACCTACACTCGTAGTTTACGTATGACTCGATATGTGCTATTTGTACCAATCATCGACCTCGTATAACAGATGAGGGATGTAGGGCACAAGTTTGGAGTGTCATCAATCTTCTTCAAATGCTGTCATCTATTTTGCCCAGACGCCTTTCATTCATTCGCTAAGATATCATGATTTAGAGCTTGTTCTGGTTGTCGCCCTGAGCACCGGCCCATTGGTAGCCAGCAGCGTCGCTGAACTTGTAACCGTAAGAAGAGGTAAAGTCGTCAAGGACAGCAGGACCACGGGAGCCTGGGGATTGTTAGTAATGCATTTGAATGTGATATAGAAGGCGAGAAAAAACGTACCGTATGGGTAGCCCATTGGGATGATCTCCTTGTTGTCGTCAAGGTAGTGGAGAAGAGGGGTGAAGATTCTCCAAGACGCGTCAAGCTCGTCGTCACGGACAAAGTTGGAGTGGTCGCCCTTGAGCGTCCAAGATCAAAGACTCGTAAGCCTCTGGAATCTTCAGGTCGGAGAAGCGGCGGCGGTATGTGAGGTCAAGCTCGGTGACAACGGTCTGCATGCTGAGACCTGGAAGCTTGGAGTTCATCTTGATGTAGACACTCTCGTTTGGCTGAACGCGAATGACAAGCTCGTTACGTGGGATGTCCTTGAAGATGCCGGAAGTGACATCCTTGAATTGGATGCGGACCTCGGTCTTTTGCTCGTTGAGGGCTTTACCGGCCTTGAGGATGAACGGTACACCGTCCCATCGCTCGTTCTTGATGTATGCAACCATGGAGGCGAAAGTTGGGCACCTGGAGTCCTTTGGAACAGTGTCGTCGTCCTTGTAACCAGGCTTGCTTCCGTCCATTGACTTCTCGTATTGACCAATGATGACGTTCTTTGGCTCGATGGCGGTCATGCCACGGAGGACACGGACCTTCTCGTCACGAATGTCCTCGGCGGAAAAGGAGATTGGGCGCTCCATGGCAAGGAGGGTCAAGACCTGGAGCAAGTCTGTCGAGACGTCAGCGCGGAGCCGAAATGGCCAGGAATTGCGGACTTACGGTTCTGCATAACATCACGGATGATACCGAACTCGTCAAAGTAGCCACCTCTGCCCTCGGTACCGAATGGCTCCTTGAAGGTGATTTGGACGTTGTCAATGTGGTTGCGGTTCCAGGTGGCGCCGAAGAACTCGTTACCGAAGCGAAGAATGAGGATGTTCTTGACCATCTCCTTACCCAAGTAGTGGTCGATACGGAAGATCTCCTCTTCCTTCCAATTTGGCTCAAGAGCGCCCTGCAACTCTCTCGAGCTGCCAAGGTCCTTACCGAATGGCTTTTCGATCTGCGAAGCGGTCGGTCAGTCTTGTGTCGGTCGCGTGTGCGCGTGCTCGGCGAAGCTTACGATGATTCTCGAGATACCGTTCTTTGGGTAGCAGTTCTTCTTGAGGTGCTCGGAGACGGGAATGAAGACACTTGGTGGGAGGGCCATGTAGAAGATGCGGTTGTTCTCCTTTCTGCCTGACTCGAGCTCCTGAAGGTGCTTGTCCAACTCTTGGAAGCTCTCGTCCTTGTCGTACTGACCGGAGATGTATGAGCACATTTCGCAGAAGGTCTCCAATTGCTCCTCGGCCTCCTTGGTGGGGGTCTTGATGTAGGACTTTACTCGCTTGAGATATTCCTGGTGGTCCATCTTCGTGCGCGCATAACCGACAATCTTGACATCTTTGGGGAGGAATTGGTTGCGGTACTGCAATGCGTGTTAATGGTCGCCACGGTTGGCTTGCTGTCTACTGATACTTACGAGACCGAAAAGGGCTGGGAACTGTTGCAGTCAGCATATTGAGCTCGAAAAAAGACTCAATGGCATTGTGGACTTACAGTCTTCTTCTTGGCCAAGTCACCAGAGGCACCGAGGACAACGATAACAGTGTTGTCCTTGAGCTCGGCGGTGCTATCGAGTCGTCAGTATGGGTAGGTACCCCGCCAAAGACGCAATGTGTACGCACCCAGCAGTCTGCGGCTCGTCTGGGTGGATGACAGTGTCGGCCATTGTTGCTGTACAGAGGTGTATGGAGAAGATGTGAGATGAGTTCGTGGATGGAGGAAAAGTACGAGTAGGTAGTCTGGCAGACGACGGATGATAATCGCGGAGTGGTTGAGATTGGAGTCCGGATTACTCAAAGTCTCTCCGGCAAAGGTCAAGCTTGCACTAAGACTACGTCACTTGCATTTGGACTCGATTTTACTGATGTACGGAGCACAAACAACTGTCGAATATTTGCAATCGATGCAGATGACTGCCTTCTTGAACTGGTAAAGAAGAGTGCACTTGCCGAATCTATTGCTGCATCAATTGATGTCAAGCTCACTGCGAGGATCTGCTGACCGACAGCACTCGTACATCACGTTTTGTACTGTTGTAAACCACCGTAAGCTCCGGTTGGCGGCTGGGCTGGGAGACAGTGGACCCCACCGGCAAAAATGGAACAGCAAGCTAAAGACGGCCCCTACGGCGAATAAATAATGCATCTTGCAGACACAGTACTGCATCGGGTTGATCATCAAAACACGTTGACAGCCTCCGTTCGACTTGCGACGCAATGGTAAAGTCGACTTGCGACGCCCATGCTCGGTCAATTCCACTCATCTTAACGCCGAAGCCGAAGCGCTCTACTTCTGTAGTACTGTGGTTTCCTGCCTTTCGTATGCTCGTCGCCAGGTATCGACGCCCAGTGACTTCCATGTCTCCTCGGACGTTCGTTGAAACATGCTCTCATCGAAACCCCGTCGGTCCTACCTATACAGCGTGTAGTTTGACCTCGAAGAACAACATCCGCCTATTTGTGCCACTTTCACCAACCCAATCACAGATGCTACATAGATTCTGCTCTTGATACTACGGTGGTCTCCGGCTTTGCAACTGCGTTCATGATGTGCTGTCACTGAGCTCTACACTGCTGTACGTCGCTGAGTTTCAAGCGCCAAGACTTCTACAACTTCTCGACATTGCAGGTCTTATGATGCATTGCTGGGTCTTGTCAAGGAACATGCTGGAATATAAATCTGAGCGTCTCTGCGTGCGAATCGCTATCTTTGACAGTGCAACACTTAATGCATATGAGTGAATTTGGCCGTCGCGTGTTGCCAGGTAGAAGTGGAAAATGAAGGTCAAGTCACGTGCGTACGGAGGTAGCCGACACACCCGCACTTAGCGAGCGAAATTCGACCAACCTTCGAATTGCACTGATTGCGCAACGACAACATCAGGACATTCTCTCGACAACCACCACACATCGCCAAAATGCCATCCGAACAGGGACACAGACGTGAGTCTACACACCAGCGAAAACTCGATCGATCCGTAGCCACAATTGAAGCAATTACCGCACGCTTACTGGATCGATTCGTGATCGCAAACGCTCGTGAGAAATTTTACTGACCTGCTATTAGTTTACGTCAAGTAAGTAACACCCAATCCAGACAGCGCCTCCGAAACCCTCTCGAGAACACTACGGACCTGGCTTTCGATCAATGTTGAGGAGCATGGACATTCGGGGCAACAAGGGCTACGCAGGACACAAGGGCTACGCAGGAATCAGGACAGTGTATTGACGGATCTTTAGGGCCAAGCACCTCGGCCACCAGCGCGGTAAGCGCAACAGCAACCCAAACACCTCTCTGGTCAAGATCGAGGGTGTTGACAGCCCAGAGGGTGCCAAGTGAGAAGGATCCAGTCCAGCCAACCAACTCGCCTGGCTAACATCAGCACCAGCTTCTACCTCGGAAAGAAGATCGCCTTTGTCTACAGGGCATCAAAGGAGGTTCGCGGTACCAAGATCAGAGCCATCTGGGGAAAGGTCACCAGGACACACGGTACGACTAGCATACGGCCCATGTATACCTTACTTGGATTCGACATCTAACACTGTTCAGGCAACTCCGGTGCTGTCCGCGCACAATTCAGGAACAACCTTCCACCAAAGTCTTTCGGTGCCACTCTCCGCATCATGCTTTACCCATCCGCGATATGATTTAGTGGTTCGATGGTACTTGGACGGTCATTCGCGATGACGGCGGCGCTTGTTCATTCTAGCCCGCTGGTGTGGAAGCATTGTCTTTGAGGGGCTTGAGGGGCTATCGAAAGGGTTCAAACGATACCTTGCATGATGGGTGGAACGAAAAAAGGCGTTTACTCGATGGTCAGAGGCTAGATCCAGCCAATGCACACTTTCACACAACTATGCGATCCGCGTTCACGTGCGCAAACACTTTCCTCTGCAGACCAAGACCTGACTGCTCGACCTGATATCTCTTCAAATTCATTGTATAACCGTAGTGATACAGGCCGAGGTGCCGCGTGATGGTAGGCGGAAGTGCTACTCAGGGGCTTCGTGGGCGGCCGATTGGTATGTGTATTCGTATCATGCTCTGTTCAAAAAGGGCTTGATGTTTTGTAATGTGTGTCCGTCGTTAAGGCTTTCGTGGCAGTGCGCGTCCATGTCGTGAAAAGTCGCCTAAACTCGTGAAAAGATCGGCAAGCCGACCGAATCGCGCACCTTCCGTCATTGGGCAACGGTGCGACTCCTGGTGAAAAGGATTAGCCATCTCTGGTCATACTGGACCTGATTTTATTCGCTCTTTATCTGTTATGATCGGATAACCCTGACATGCAATTCAAATGGACGCATAGGTAGCATACTCGAATCGCAGTCTTCACCAACCTCTCGAAATCGAGATGCAGCCTCATCGGAATCGCAGCGGTCGACGCAAGTCCTACGATGATGAAGAGGACGACGATACAAGCCCGAGGCAGAGCAGTGCCTTCTACAGGCGGGAGAGCAATATGAGTACAGCCAGTTTCATCACCGATGTCGAGATGGCACAAGATGAAGTCTTTTCTGGACCCATGGCAGAGAGTGTGCCAACAGCCGGAAGCTCTTTCGGTCCGCGTCGAGAGCGTGCTGGATCAAACGCTAGTTTCGCTTACTACGAAGACGAAAGAGACGATGATCTGGAGGATGAAGAATGGGGTCCCGAGGAGGCCATCCTGGAGGAAGATTTTGACGGTGAAGAGCTGGACGGGAATGAGCACTTTCGCGATGGTGATGACCAGAGTTACGCAACTAGGGAGACCGACGAGGACACTGAATCAGGAAGACCAGGCTCCATCAGACCATCTCTTAGGAGTCGCAAATCTTCAGGCACATCAAGAACATCGGGACGGTCACGCAGGTCAGTCGACGCACCACTCCTGCGTCGCAAACAATCCGGCGATTCAGACCGAAGTGGATATGGCCCAGGTGCTCGTATGGGTCAAAAGGTCTACCTTACGACTGAAGACATGACCATTGTCATTGCGGGTTTCAAGACGTCCATGATCGGATTTGCTCTCTACATCACGCTTTGCGTCTGCACTGCTGGAGTCGGCTATCTTCTCTTCCGCTGGATGCCCAGATGGCGCGTCAGACTCACCGGCGCTCAAACACCGTTATCAAAGGCAGATTGGGTAGTCGTTGAAAACCAGTGGAACGAAATGGCAGTTCACCAACTGAACGTTCAGGCCAACTTCGACCAGCCCCTATCATACGTCTTTGGCAATCCAAGCAAGCGCAAGTCCCGAGAATACGACGAGTATGAAGACCCTCTGCTGGACGAACTCAGAATACTGGACTACCGATACATTCGATTCTGCTTCCATCCGCTTAAAGACAAGTTCGTTCTCGGCAGCTCGTGGAAAGATCCAGCCTGGACCGATATCACAGTTGTTCGAAACGGTATCGATGCTGACGAACACGAGTCACGAGAACGCGTCTTCGGCAAGAACTTGATCGACATTGAACAGAAAAGTATGGGTCAGTTGCTTGTTGACGAAGCCCTGCACCCATTCTACATTTTCCAGATTGCGAGTTTGTTCCTCTGGTCTGTGGACGAATACTACTACTACGCTGCATGCATCTTTGTTATTTCCGTGGTCAGTATTGCTTCGACTCTAATTGAGACAAAGGCTACCATGAACCGTCTGAAAGATATCTCACGATTCGAGTGCGACATTCGGGTGCTCCGCAGTGGTTTCTGGCGATATGTCGAATCTGGTGATCTGGTCCCTGGAGACATCTACGAAGTCACAGACCCAAATCTTACACAGTTTCCTTGCGACAGTCTGTTGCTGTCAGGAGACTGCATCGTCAACGAAAGTATGCTCACTGGAGAGTCTGTACCTGTTTCAAAGACACCCGCTACCGATGAGAGTCTCGATCTATTAGACCTCGGTGCCTCGAACATACACCCAGAAGTCGCGCGCCATCTGCTTTTCAGCGGCACCAAGATTATTCGGGCACGAAGACCACAAGATGACAAGAGCGACGAAGCGGCAGCACTGGCATTGGTCGTCCGAACAGGTTTCAACACGACCAAGGGCGCTCTTGTCCGCTCAATGCTCTTCCCAAAACCATCTGGCTTCAAGTTCTACCGCGATTCTTTCCGCTACATCTCCGTCATGGCGTGCATCGCTGGTGTCGGTTTCATTGCTTCTTTCTTCAACTTCATCCGCCTTGGACTTGCCTGGCATCTCATCATTGTCAGAGCGCTGGATCTCATCACGATTGTCGTTCCTCCTGCTCTGCCAGCCACCTTGACCATCGGTACGAACTTTGCTTTACAGCGACTGAAGCAGAAAATGATATTCTGTATCAGTCCGCAGAGAGTCAACGTTGGAGGAAAGATCGATATCATGTGTTTTGACAAGACAGGTACACTTACCGAAGACGGGCTCGATGTTCTGGGCACCCGAGTTGTTCAGCGTCCTGCAGGCCGTTTCAGCGAGATTCAGACAGATGTCACTCAACTGCTTCCTGGTGCCGTCTTCGAGCGCGATCCAACCATTGACTACTATGCAAACAAGGCCATTTTGTACACCATGGCGACTTGCCACTCACTACGCGTTGTCGACGACGAGTTCATCGGCGACCCTCTCGACCTGAAGATGTTTCAGTACACTGGATGGCAGTTCGAGGAGGGTTCAGAGAGACCAAGCGGTGACGATGACGAACCCAACTCGATCACACCGTCTGTCGCTCGACCGCCTCCTGGCATGGAGTTCGATGTTGGCGAGGATGAAGAGAACCCGAGCAACCGTGCAATCGAACTTGGCATACTCAAGCAGTTCGAATTCGTGTCTCAGCTGCGCCGCGCAAGTGTCATTGTTCGCCAATTCGGATCTCCGAGTGGGAATGTCTATGTCAAGGGTGCACCCGAATGCATGAAGGATATTTGCCGTCCGGAAAGCTTTCCTCAGGACTACGAAGAGCTTCTCAGCTACTACACTCATCGTGGATACCGCGTCATCGCTTGCGCTAGCAAGCAGATCAACAAGCTCAACTGGCTCAAGGTTCAAAAGATGAAGAGAGAAGAGGCCGAGTCGGAGCTCGACTTTGTCGGATTCATCATTTTTGAGAACAAGCTTAAGCCTACGACCACCGGAATCATCGAAGAGCTGCGCGACGCCAATATCCGTACAGTCATGTGTACAGGTGACAATATTCTGACCGCCGTCAGTGTCGGCAGGGAGTGTGGCCTCATTGACAAGACTGCGCATTGTTTCGTACCTCATTTCGTGGAGGGCAATGCCCGAACTCCTCTGTCGAAGCTTTCGTGGGAGAGTGTTGACAACCCGCTTTACCAGCTTGACGAGAACACACTCAAGCCACTCCCACCGCCTGCCGAACACGACTCTTCTCTTCCGTACGACGTGTCCAACATTCGCAACTACTCGGTCGCCGTCAGTGGAGATGTCTTCCGATGGATGATTGATTATGCTTCCCCCAAGGTGATGCACGAGATGTTGGTCGTCGGTCAAATTTTTGCCCGCATGTCGCCTGATGAAAAGGCCGAGCTGATTGAGAAGCTGCAAAGCCTCGACTACACCGCCGGATTCTGCGGAGATGGCGCCAACGATTGCGGTGCTCTCAAAGCAGCTGATGTTGGTATCTCACTTTCCGAGGCCGAAGCATCTGTCGCCGCTCCTTTCACCAGCAGAGTGTTTGACATTTCTTGTGTGCCCGAGGTCATTCGCGAGGGACGTGCAGCACTCGTCACCAGCTTCAGTTGCTTCAAGTACATGAGTCTGTACTCTGCTATTCAGTTCACTTCTGTCAGCTTCCTGTACGCTACCGCTTCTAACCTCGGCGATTTCCAGTTCTTGTTTATCGATTTGCTTCTCATTCTGCCCATCGCTATTTTCATGGGATGGTCAGGCCCATACCCGACGTTATCGAAGAAGCGACCGACGGCCAGTTTGGTGTCTCGCAAGGTCTTGGTTCCTCTTCTCGGACAGATTGTCATTGTCATCATTACGCAATTCATCGGTTGGGAGATCATCCAGCAGCAGGACTGGTAAGTCAAACAAGTTCGATAATCGTGAACGTGCTAACATTTGTCGCAGGTACCAGCCCCCTGTTCTGGACACGGAGCACTCGAACTCGGAGAATTCGCAGAATACCGTACTCTTCCTCATTTCGTGCTACCAATACACATTGTCGGCCATTGTCCTCAGCGTGGGCAAGCCTTTCAGAGTATCCATGGCACACAACCGTGAGTACATGTCTCATCAAATTTGTGCAACCACAAGCTCACAAGTGTCCAGTACCGTTCGTGCTTACCATGGCTGTTGCGTTTGCCATCTCGTCATACATGCTATTCGATCCGGCGCCATGGCTCATGGACTTCATGGAGCTCACATACATGTCAATTCCCTTCAGGGTGTTCATTTTGGTCCTCTCGATCGGCAGTTTTGCGGTCTCTTACGCAGCCGAGCGCTTGCTCTTCCCACGCATCGCCAAGTGGATTGCACAGGCACGTGCAAAGCTTAGACCGGAGCACCAGAAGAAGAGGAAGGAGTACAAGTTAGTACTCGAGGCTATGAGGATTTGATGAGAATGGTTTCGTAGATATGTGCATAGATGTACCGATTTGTCTTGATAGGAACGAGGAATGATCTGCATGATACGTGCTTTCAGGGTTCTGAGCATTTTCTAGTGTACTTTCATCCTTGCTAACATGCTTGAATCTCTTGCAACTCGGCCTTTCAGTGAACGATAAACAGTGCTCAACTGACCAGTCTTTATTCCCGTTCTCACACTCAGTGCACTCGAATAATACAAGTGCCATAGAGTGGTGACGTCATTTTAGAGCAGGAAGTCGTTTCCCAGACACGCTCAGGCAGATAGCAACAGCTCCAGAAACCTGCAACCACGACCGCCCCGTGTATCGCAGCCCGCCGATCATTGTCCAGGGGCTTTCTAAGAATAAATACATCAGAGACTCTGCCTTGTCTCTTCTCACACCATTGCCGCAACAATGGACTTCAGTCTGTACATGCTCGATTCAGCCATGACCAACGTCCTAACACGAATACCTGTAGACAACATACTCGAGACACTTCTCGATGGTGGTTACCTGCCTTCAGCGGTCATCCGTCAAGGAATCCGCGCTCAGTTGCGCCAGCGGATCAACCAGATCAAAGCAACCTCAAATGCGTCTGCGTATGAGACCAAGATGCAATACGTCGAGCTCTTGCGCTCGAGACCCATTGCTATCGAGACTGGCAAGGCAAATGAGCAGCACTATGAAGTGGGTACCGGTGTGTTGAGCGCATGTCTTGGACCGCGCATGAAGTACAGTTGCTGTCTTTACGAAGATGGCGCAGGCAGGGATCTCGTGGGCTGGGGTGTTGATGCCTTGGAGAAGGCCGAAGTGAAGATGATGGAGGATTACGTCGAGAAAGCCGGCTTGAAGGACGGCATGAAGATTTTTGATCTCGGGTAAGTTTACTGACCATGTCTTTAATCTCTTTCGAGTGGCAAGATATTGACAGGTGGATGTAGCTGCGGTTGGGGCTCGTTGAGCTTGTACCTTGCGGAGATCTTCCCGAATGCGAAAATCACTGCTTTCTCCAACTCGAGGACACAGAAGCAGTATATCGATTCCGCGGCCGCCTCAAAGGGCTTCAAGAACCTCGAGGTCATCACTGGCGATATCTCAACATGGGAGGCTCCACAGGAGCTCCGCAGCACGTACGACAGAGTCATCAGTATCGAGCTATTCGAGCACATGAAGAACTACCAGAAACTGCTGGCCAAAGTTTCGGATCTACTCAAACCAGAGGGAAAGCTCTTTGTGCACATCTTTGCTCACAAAACAAGCCCGTACGACTTTGAGGATGAATGGATGACTGAGCACTTTTTCACCGGAGGCACAATGCCCAGCGCGGATCTGTTGCTCTTCTTCCAGGATGATCTGCAGGTCAAGAAGATGTGGTGGGTCAATGGCAAGAACTACGCCAGGACATGCGAGGTAAGCTTTTACTCCCTGGTTAATTCGACGCATTTGATACTGATCAGAGAACCACAGGACTGGCTTTCTAAGATGAATGCCCACAAGAAGGAGATCTGGCCTCACCTGGAAGAAACCTATGGCAAGGAAAAGACCCTTACCTGGTTCCACAGATGGCAGATCTTCTACATGGCATGCGCCGAACTGTTTGCGTACGAGGGCGGAGAGACATGGGGTGTGTGTCACTACCTTTTCGAGAAGCGCCAGCAGAAGTAGAATAGAGTCTGTCAATATTGCAGATATCCGGATACCCGTAGATAGAATGTCATTTGGTATTTGCGTGCGTCGAAGCCATGATCATGTCGTGCTTCTTTCAAGGTGTCCCACCTCGGCGATATGTACAGGGACACTGCTCTGAGCCACTTCCATTCGCAGGACACTCTTTGACCCTCCGGATCTCTTCCAGAACTCCTGAAATCCATTATCAATCTCCGTGCTCAGTGCTCCCACGGGTGCCTCCATCCGAGAAGCGCAGGCATGTCCTTCTTCGCTCGGTAGAACAGCTGCTTCGTGTCAGTCTCTGCTCCCCGCGTCTAGCCCGTCGTACGTACGAAGAACCACATTGACGCTCCGAGACCCGTGGCGAAGAATCTGTACAAAGGACGAACGGGGTGGACGTGGACTGGGTGACCGCCGTGTCCAGCTGCTGGGCCGTGGCCGGCGAAGAGGCGCGCTGTTGGCTATGTAGCGTTAGTGATTGATCGTAATCTTCTCCTTCGACTGAGCGTACTCTCATGATTGCGCCGAGATGTGTGTGTAATCGATTGAAGAACAATGGCTAATGGCAGCAGGTTCCTGGTCGTCGACGACGTCTGATGAACGCCAAGGATCAACGACGCGAACGTGCGCACGGCCGACTGTCCTGCCGCATGATCGTCACGAACAAGATCTCAGAAACACATGATGGAACATTCAAGGCCTCGCTTTTGGGGTTGTTCATTATTATCGCACTCAGAGTCGCGCACGGTGATATATACGCGCTTCTTTTCCCGACTCGCTATGACCTCGACTCACTCTTAACGATCAGACTCCCATGAACGCGACCCCTTCGCACAACCGCGAACTCCGTCACTCTTCTTACATGCTGTATGCGCCGGAAAGCAACGAGAGATAGAGTCTCTCGCGCGCAACTCCCTATCGCGAGGACGCCCTCTCTACGGCCGCCAGAATGACCGACAACGCAAACCCTATGGTCGACCCGACCCTTCGACGGTTCCGAGGATGCTCAAAGATCACCGACTTCGAAATCACCGATAAACTTGGTGAAGGAACATTCGGTATCGTTTCCAAGGGTCGGTCAAAGAGAACAGGCGCAGTCGTCGCATTGAAGATGATTCTACTGCACAATGAAAAGGACGGATTCCCCATCACGGCGCTCCGAGAAATCAAACTACTAAAGATGCTCAGCCATCCGAACATCTTGTCGTTGGACGAAATGGCTGTGGAAAGAGTAAAGGACAAGAAGCGCGCAAGGATGTATATGATCACACCGTATATGGACCACGATCTTGCTGGTATGACGACAAACCCGGACATTCAGTTCTCACTGGGCCAAATCAAATGCTACTTGCTACAACTCCTCGAGGGTTTGCGATATCTGCACGATAGTCATATTCTGCATCGTGACATGAAAGGTAGGAGATTTGTGTGCGCGCACTCTGGCCGGGACTAACATCATGAAGCTGCAAACATTCTCATTAGTAATAAGGGTACACTACAAATTGCCGACTTTGGACTTGCACGACATTATGACGGACCGACACCGCGACCGGGCTACGGAAACGGAGAAGCGACCAGAGACTACACAACACTGGTGGTGACTAGGTGGTACCGACCTCCGGAACTACTTCTCCAACTGAGAAAGTATACACCTGCTATCGACATGTGGGGTGCCGGCTGCGTGTTTGCAGAGATGTTCGAAAGACGACCAATATTGGAAGGAAAGACGGATCTTAATCAAGCCGAACTCATCTTCCAACTGGTGGGCTCGCCAAATGAGCAGAACATGCCTGGATGGTCGACGCTTCCTGGATGTGAAGGAGTAAAGGAATGGTCACACCACAAGGGCAATATTGCTTCGAGATTTGCAAAATCACTCGGACCCGAAGGACTAGATCTTCTACAGCAGCTCCTCAAACTCGACTACAGGACGCGCATCAATGCTTATGACGCCATCCGTCATCCTTTCTTCTCGACCAAGCCATATCCCCTACGAGCAGACGAACTACCACAATATCAAGACTCACACGAGATGGATAAGAGAAATCACCAGCAGAAGCGTAATGCCCTACCCCCGGCGCCAGCAGGCGGTACTGTAGGTGCAGGACCCGAAGAATGGGGTTCTGGACCGCCGGGCGACTACATCAACGGAAGCTTCCACAGCGACCGCGGCGGCCGAAACCAGCCAAGAGACCGCCCATTACCACCAGGAGGCCATCCATTACCGCCTAAACCAGCCCGACCAATTGACGATCGGACAGCCTAACGACAGCAGACCTCCTTACTCCAATGGCGCGCGGAACGAGTCAGTGCCCGCGGACGATCGCCGGGGTGCACCACCTGGAGCTGCGCGGTCGACTGTCGATACATATGTGCCGAACTACGATGAGCGACCACCGCCGCCGCGTCGCGATAATGGAGGAATGCCGCGTCGCGACCGCGATAGAGACGAGTTCGATCGTCGCGGTGGTCGAGATGGGTTCAGAGATCGGCCTGACAACAGGGATAGGGATCGAGGAGAGTTCAGACGGCGAAGCAGAAGTCCCGATGATCGCGGTGGCAGGCCTCGAGAGAGCGATCAGCAGAGACGGGAGAGGCTGCAGGATCGTGAGAGGGATATGTATCGCCGGTGAGGACAAGGGCGAATGGTAGGGGTCAATATGCCGGTCTGAGATAGTACAGCGGGCAGTCATTGCGTAGTCAGCAAGGGAACACTGTTGGCGGTTTGCTTTCATAGCGCGGCGTTTGGTTTTTACTTATGGTCCGATTGAGTTCAGGACCGGGATCGAATGCTAGCGTGTGAAAGGGAAGGAATAGAGAAAGTAACACACAATGTGAGTATCAGATTCGGAGTACCGTGAGTAAGCCATCAGTAGGCTATAATAGTGATTGTTCCTTCTGCATTTGGTTTTCGGGATGAATCTACCGGCGCATCATGAATAAAGTTAGGTCCTGCCTTGGTTCCAATCTCGAATGTCGTTCAGTGATCGATCACGTTCTACACAAGAATACACGATGAAGTGATTAAGATATATTGATGTTTTGACATTAAAAATTAATCCAGTTCTATGTGATATCCGTATCCTCAACTCCCGTCCCGACACTGTAGAAATCTATTTTCCCAGGTTCCACGAATCGTCCATCTACTGGCTATCCTCTCCGGCAGTGACGGTAGCGGTAACTGTAGCGGTGACGGTGTCGTGCTCGTAGACGGTGGTTGGTACAAAGATTGTGACAGTGCCATCGTGTGTGGTCATGGATGGACCGTTGCTGGAGGTCATGGACATGGAGGTCATGGTGCTGTTGCTGACCTTGGAGAAGATTGGAGTAATGCTGGCGCGGGAAGCAGAGGAAGAGGAGGAGGACGAGGATGGGTAGACGGTCGTGGTCATGGTGGTGGTCATTGGAGTCTCAATGCAGCTGCAGAGGGTCGAAATGAAAGCTTCGCCCTTTGCAAGAGCACCCTGCCAGTTCTTGCTGTCGCGCTTGTCGTGGCCGAGGCGGTTGCTTTGACCCTTTCCGTGAGCGGCTGGGGTCTTGTCTGCGTGACCCTTGGCTTTTCCGTTGGAGCCCTTGCCGGCGTTACCGTGTGGGCCCTTCTGTGCTTGACCCTGTGGACCCTTGCCTGGGTTTGGTCCGTGAGCGGCTGGGGCGGGGGTTGGGTGAGGTTGAGCAGTGTATGTCACGGTTGTGGTCATCTGGGCGCTCTGAGGGAAGTGCTTCTGGCAATAGTCCTGCGCAACTGGGGACTTAGCGAGGTTCAAGAGAGGAGCGTATGGCTGGCTTTGGCAGACGTTGGTCTGAGCTGGGGCTTGCGAGGTGGTGCTTGAGGCCTGAGGGGCTTGGCCGTGACCATGGGCATTGCCATTGTCGTGGGGGTTGCCGGAGTTGCCGTTGGCGTTGCCGTGAGGGTTCATGGCAGCAGCGGCAACCAGGACCGGAGCCAGGAGGATAGAGAGAGTAGAGGAGTGCATTGTTGCTGTTGTGTGTTGGGGGGTTGTGATAGAGGAGTATGAGAAAGGGAATGGGAGGCTCGAGTTTGTTGCTTGGATGGATATGATGAAAAGAAATGCTCGAATACTTATACCATGTAATTCATCTCCCCCGGCAGATTCAAAACTATATCTCATATTGACTATACCTCAAGCTCATATGTTTAGTGACTGTTTGGCTGACGTTGTAGCGGTTTTGTTTCACCCACGAACGTGAGCGGTTGATGGAGAGACGGTTACGGTAGATCTGCTTCGAAAGGGTGATCAGGTACGTGGACATGCGGCAGTTGGTGATGAAATTACATGTGCACTGGATCGCAATTGATGCTCCTGCATATGTTGCATGACTGCCACCGTCAAGAACCCCGGCCGTAGGATTTGATGTAGAACGGTCGTGCAGAAGGAAATTCGAATCGCACAGCATCATGGGCAAGAACCACACCAGATCCATGAACTGGAGCTGAGAGATCTAGACAGAGAATTCGATCTCACAACGTGAGACCGTGATGGTTATTGATCAGTAGTGCCTGGTGGAGATGAGGAGAGGGGAGTCGAGACGCAAAGGTCAAGACCACAACAGGCAGAAATGTGTGCAGATCAATCAAACTGCCGTTGAACAAGGTGCGGGATATCGTCTTGGCCACCAAATGGCGATACGGTTAATTCAACGTCCTCAGGGCGGAGAGCCTGGATGTCACTGGAAGAGATGCAGTTTTGAATAATCATAGTATCTGCACGTGTGTGTCACCATCAGGTACGAAGTCATGTTGGTCATGGGCGCTTGATCGGCACGATGGGACAACGCTCTTTACTGATAATATTCGTGATGCGTCAGTCATCATTCGCGTAGCACTCAAGGCAAGTGCAATAAGATTCGTAACTTGAAACCGGATCGCTATGCTGACGGAGATGCTCTATACAACAGGTGACAACCGCTCAAGAAGATGGAATCTTTCTCCTCTTCATCCATACCCTCACGTCATCTCTGGCACCATTCGTCCCAGTTGCTTTGAACGGTCTCGGAATTTTCCAGGGACCTCCTCCAGCCATGTCCATATCCCAGTAAGATATGATGACGGCGGCGTAGATGAGAATCTCCTTTGCCGCGAACGCTCTCCCTTTGCACTGACTTGGTCCACCACCTAAAGCAGCGTCAGCATAAAGACCGGGGTCAATTCCGCAAGGCTTGTTCCGCAAGGCTTGACTTACCGTACGATCTGATAGTGCCCATGTCTGCCTTGGCTACCTTCTCACCTGGCTTTGTCTCGGACGGTTCCCATTTGATGTGCCTGTCGGCTCGCCAGATCATAGGATGATCCCAGTAAGCCGGATCCTTGTTGTGAAGTTCATGAGCAATATGGGCGAATGTACCTTTCTCCACCCAGAACTTCTCGGCGTCCTTTTCGCGCGAGGACAGCAGAAAATCCTGGTTGACGATCTTGAAGCTCCATGGGGCAACGTCGAGTCGCAGGGTTTCGATGTAAGAACTCTTGAGCAAGGGGCAGTTTTGCTCCAGACCTTCAAGGTCAACATCTTCCAGTCGAGGCATTTCTGGAATAGGAAATTCATGCTTCGGCTGTGCAATGTGGACGTAAGACGCGACCTCTTTTCGTAGATCTTCGAGCAGCTCCTTGTCGGCGTAGATGTGATTGAGAAGCCAAAAGACAGCGGGATTGGCGTTTGCATTCATGGCCCAAACGAGGGCGACTTCAAAGGAAGCACGAGCTTTCATACTGAAACCGTATCTGCGGTAGATGTCTTGACGATTCTTGACTACAGCGCTGACGTCTTCGAGGTTGGCCCAATCACTTCCAGGATCCTCTCCGTTCTCTTGCTTCTGCAAAGCGACCTCGAGGGATGTCATGGCGCGCATCATGTTACGCAGAGCAATGTGGCCTCGAGTCAGGACCGGTAGAGGGAACCATCTCGGCAAACCAGTAGCAAGATACATGAAGGCCTTATCCATGGTCCAAAGCTCCTGCCAATAACCGGAATAGTTGTGCATAAAATCGGATCCTACCAAAGCTCCATTGGCGGTGAATGCGATAAAGTCTTTCAACAGAGGAAGCAGGCTGGCTTCGACAACTTCCTCGCCATTCTGGTTCTTGACGAGTCTCGTGCTGCCGGATCTCTCCCACAATGGCTGATCAATAGCACTCTTGGAGAAGCTAACAAGATTGTTGATGTTGGCGCTCACAGCGTTGATGGTTTTGGTGACCATGTCGGAAAGACCAGGGTTCGACATTAGATGCTTGTAGCAAGCAAGGGTGTCATGGAGAGCATTGTCGTATTTGTTGGTCTCTGCCTTGGGAAAGCCGAAATTGGACAGCATGATCTGCTTACTGACATGCTCGGCATCTGCGATATCTGTTTTGAGATTCATGAAAACGCTACTGAGACCTGGCTTGTAGATGATGTTGTGAGTTGTGCCGACTAGATTCACCGAGAAAATGCCTTTGTCGTAGACCTTTCTCGTCCATGCGAAGAATGACTCGGAAAAGATGAGCATATGAGGTATATGACCAATGAGTGGGACCCAGTATGGCGCCATGGGAACTGTGTTGACTCCATTCGCGTTCTTCTTGTATTGACTCGAAAGACCACTAATGAGGCGAGTCGCGAAGACGAAGACGAGAAGACCAGCTGCCAGAAGTATCAAGCGCTGAGATGTCTGATCTCCAACCATACTGAACGCTGGAAGCAATCCATCGAAACTGGTTCTGGATGTCATGCTGTCATTGACCAGCAGCAGCACCTTGTGAATGATCGTTTGGGGTCGTCGAAGAGAGTCCAGCTCTTTCGGTCCTCGATCAGGAAAAGATTTCGGATTGTGTCGTGCTCCAATGCATTGAGGAACAAGAGTCCGATCAAAGGTCAACGCAGCGGTGTCGCAGCCGAAGCTTCATTTGGCACTGAGGCTTCATCAATTTGTTTCGCACAAGAGCCTTCACTTTTATGATTTCTGCAATACGACTCACTAGATCAATCTCAAACGATTTGAAGAAGATCACAGATCTCTATCGATCATCCTTTAATACACACAGCAGGAAGATCCACGCAATGGCGCCGAAAAGTCTCAACTTCATCACGGGAAACAAGAACAAATTGGCAGAAGTGCAGGCCATCCTCGCTCCAACCGGTGTCAAGTTGAGCAACCAGTCAATTGATCTTCCAGAGCTTCAAGGCACGATAGAGGAGATTTCACTCGCGAAATGTGAGCAAGCCGCCAAAGTTGTATGTGCATACCATTAGTCTTCGTATCATTTGCCGTACGAGCATGTTCTGACGCCACATTATAGGTAGGAGGACCAGTACTGGTAGAGGATACGTGTCTCTGCTTCAATGCCTTTAACGAACTTCCCGGTCCATATATGTATGCCAACCTGTCCAACATCTCCACTCCATCGTTGTCTGACCTATCCCCCATAGCAAGTGGTTTCTTCAGTCGCTGGGCGTGAGCCAACTACACAAACTTCTCGCTGGCTTCGACGACAAGAGCGCACAAGCCGTGTGCACATTCGCCTACTCCGAAGGACCCGGACACAAGCCCATCGTATTCCAGGGCCGGACTGACGTACGTGTGTTGCTGTCTTCTGTTACCAGCCGAAGTGCGTAACTCGCTGACAGTATTCCCAGGGCAAGATCGTCCCAGCTCGCGGGCCTACCGACTTCGGTAAGTTATACCAGAGTATGTTCAGAATGTGCAGAGACGTACTGACTCACACATCAGGCTGGGATGCGTGCTTCGAGTACAATGGCCAAACCTACGCCGAGATGCCCAAGGCAGAGAAGAACCAGATCTCGCACCGCGGCAAGGCATTGGCGAAATTGACCGAGTGGCTCGACACCCACACAGAGTAGACGTCCATAGACTTGTCATCAGTGATACCATTGTCTTCACTCGTCGTCTTCCTCCTCTTCGTCCGCTTCCCCCGACACACCCTCAGGATGATCCCTCTTCCAGCCCTCAATCCAGCCCTCGATACGTCCAATGTTCTCCTCGATCATGTCCACGTCCTCACTGTGCAACTCGACCACAATTTCCTCATCGTACGCATCGCGCGCTTCCTGCAGCAGCACCTCCATAATCTCCGCGTCCATGTTCTCCTCCATCTTCTTCTCTCCGTAACCACGCCCTTTGAGCCGATCGTACAGTGTCGCCGAGTCGCAGCGTATGACTACTACCAGATCAATCAGGGAGGCCGGGAAGAGGTCGCATGCATGCCAATCGATGATTTGTCCGCCGCGCTGGAGATCCGGTTCTATCGCATCGAGTAGCTGTCACGATTTGTGAGCTTGTGTGGTAGGAGTTGCTGTTACCTAGGTAGGCTTACCTTGTCCTCGTCAACGATAACACTCTTCAACTCCTCGTCATATCCGTCTTCGCACTCGCGCTCTTTGACTACTTTGTTCACGTTCAGGTGCGTGAGCCCCGTTGCTTGCGCCAATTGCTCGCAGTGTGTCGTTTTGCCCACACCGGGCGTGCCAGTTATTATAATGTTCGGTGAGGTGCGCATCTTGGATGTGTGAGTCAAGAGGTGGAAACTACTTTGGCGAGGAACGCTCTCAGAGTTGTTGACTTCAAATTGGTGTGCTCAAGAAATACGATAAATGTCCAGGTTTGCGTCATGGGGCTCTGCTTCGACGCCCTCGATCCTTGTTCGTCCGCCAGACTGGAGTTTCGAGAAATTTACAAATCTACGCATATATCACGAATGCAATATACATATACTTGCAAACTCTCAGTTTCATATAAGTAGTATCAACACGAAGAAAGATGCGAGAAAAAGTGCCCAAACCAAAATGATCCGCCAGAGAAACGCCATAATGGACTGTCAAACCACCAACGCCATGATAAAGCCCAGCCAGAACAAAACCCTAAATCATACCGACCATACATGTACCACGTAACCAGCATTCATCATCAATCATAGATCCCACATTTGAATCACCCCTGTCTCCTCACCTGCGCGTCTCATCTCTTACCCTCCATGATGTCCTTCTTGGTCTCTTGCTTCATGAGTTCTGCCTCATTGATCGCCTCCTTCGTGGCCGCCTCCTTCCTATATTCCTCTAGGTTTGCCGCGCTGTCAATCCACAACCAGCTATTGAGCCATCGACGAAGGACTCCGTCAGTCTGCCCGTCTTTTGACTTACGGATTTGCACCAATATATCCGCCAAGAGCGCGTCTGCTCCCGCCTGCGTCTTGCCGTCAGTCTTGTACTCTATGAGCAGAGAACGCTCATCAGGCTGCTTGGTAGGTAGGTAGGATACTCTGATCGAGCCATCGGCATTGGCATCGGCACTGGCACTGGCATTGGATTTTTTGATGGCCTCGGCATGACGACTCCAGGTAGAGGATGCCGACGAGAGCAAATAGACAAAGGTTCCTGAAAGAATGAAGATGACCGTCAGAAGAGCGAGTGGGCTCGGCTGAGGGTCCATGTCCTGCGCTTGCTCCTTATTTTGTTCTTTACCTTCTTCTTGCACTGCTGCTCGCTCTGCCATTGCTTCCTTACGCAACTTTGCTTCCTTACGCAACTTCTGGACCCATTTGAATTTGGCGATGGCCGTGTCGGATTTGGCTCCCAGTAGTGCTATAGCCGCCTCAAGCTCGGCAAGGTGAGTCTCGTATAACTCATTCTCGGTTCGTCGCTCTTTCTTTACGCCGGATCCCTTCGACGTTTCCTCGCTTTGTTGCTCATCCTTCGTATCAGATTTGGTGCTCTGTGCTGGAGTCTCTTGCTCTTCTCCTTTACTCCCACTAGTCCGGTCGTTGTTGACGTCGAGTCTCTTCAAGTTTACCAGCTGTGTCTCGAGCCGCTCAATGCTTTTGCTCGTCTCTTTGCATAAGACGGCGACGCTGTGGTCGACTTCAGCACCACGACGGGTATCGTTCCAGCGCTGTTTCAGCTCCCGCAATCGGAACTTCAAGTACGCTAGCTTGTCGTCCAGCTTGTCAGTCAGGTCGCTCTTGGAGGCCTTGGACTGCTTGACAGCTGCATCATCTTGGCTTTCCTGCGTCTTTGATCGCTCGGTCGCATGTATCCACCACTGAGGTTCAACTTTGGTGTATGGTTTGCTATCCTTCACGCCGTCCTTCGTGCCCGAATCCTTATCTCCGCTTGTCGAATCAGTGCCCGATGTCTTCTTGAATGGTTCCACTTCACTGTTCTTGATGGCTTCGAGAGTAGGAGTGTGGTTCAGGACACCTAGACCGGAGAGCTTCGAGAAATACTGTGTCTCTTTGGCTGCTGCAGTCGCACCAAGGTTGAAGAATGGTGGAGCATGTCGGACTTTAGACGCGGTGAGCGTCCTGCGTTGATAAGACGACCACGATGGCTTGTAAGATCTAGAAAGCGAATAACGAATTGGAGCAGGCATGACGGATTATGGCAACGGTCTGAAACCCAGCAGATGAAGCAGAAGAGGAAGAGAGGTTTGCAGTGCAATCAATGTGTATGGCGAACGTGTGGTACATGTAGTGCTGATCTTCCCCACCCTTGCTGGTTGGAGCATGGACCAGACGGCACGAATCTGGGGGTCAGATCTTGGAGCCCCGAAAGTCTATCTGTCTCAAGGATTTGCATAATACTTCATATCGAGACTCGAATATGCTACTGCATTCACCGACGAGTCCTTGTACAAGAAGCACAATTCGATAAAAGGTTCGCACAGCGAGAGAAAAAAAAAAAACACTTAATCATATTGAATGTCTTTAGTAAGAAACCTTCATGCCTTCATGCCTTCATCTCATGATCAACATTCTCAACCCTGGCCTCACCAGACTTCTCCGCCTCGATGATGGCGACATTATCTGCCCTCAGTCGAGATCTCTCAAGCAAGGTCTCCTCGATCTGCTGCATAAACATCTTATCCTTACTGTCCTTCACTACTCGGAAAATGCTTGGTCTCTGTCCATCTCTGTCTGCAAACAGTAGGTCAACCGCTTCGAGTGGCAACCCACAGGTCTCTGGGAAGAACAGGTAGACGATCGGTATCGTCACAAAGTTGATGACTGCAAAGACGATGTAGCTCTTATAGCCTATGTGTGTGATCATCGGAGGTGTGATCTCAACAACCAGGAAAGTCCAGAGCCATTGCGATACCACAGCTAATGCGCCACCACGAATACGTAACTTCAGTGGCAGAAGCTCCGATGGGTAGATCCACATGTTCGATTGCCAACCCAAGGTGAAGAAGGTCTGGAAAAGGTACAGCACAACCGCAGCAGCATAGCCGAGGCCTTTGGTATCGATACCGACGAAGATGGCGGATAAGAGCATGCAAATTCCCATGCCGGTCGAACCGATCATGAACAGACGACGTCGACCGGCTCTGTCGACAACGATCCACGGAATAAGACTGCTGAAGAAGTAGAAGATTTGCAGGCCTCCAGATACGAGCAGAGCATCGTAGCGGCTCATACCGATGGAATTTTGAAAGATGTATGGCCCAAGACTCGACATTACATTGACTCCGGACAGCTGCTGGAAAAAGTTTGCTGCAAAGGCGATGGCGACTCGACTGAAACCGCTAATGCCGTTATCCTTAAAGACGTCTGACCAGGAGCCAGTCTCTCTGCTTTCCAGGTCGATGACATATTGAATCTCTTTCATCTCCTCGGATATCTCTAGTGTGTCGGGGTGATTGCCTCGAAGTGCTGCCAGGACTTTTGTCGCTTCCGCCATCTTGTCCACACGAGCCAAGTAGCGTGGTGATTCTGGGAGAAAAGGCATGAAGCATACGACGATGATGCAGAAGACGACTTGAAAGGCGCAAGGGAATCGCCATTGTACACTGCCGGCGTAGAAGCTCATGCCGTAGTCGAGCCAGTTGGCGATGATCAGACCCATGATCAAGTTGGAAAGCTGCATGGCCATCATGCGACCTCGAGACTTGGGCATGGCGCATTCAGCCAGCCAGATAGGAATGACAGTAGTCATCATGCCGAGGCCGAAACCTGCAATGAGACGACCGATCAAGAACTGAGCGATGCCGAAAGAAGTCGACTGGATGATGGCGCCGATCGCGACGATGACAGCGCCGACGATGTTGTTTGGTTTCCGGCCGAATCGATCTCCGAGAGTAAAGACGAAGACAGCACCAAACATGGCTCCGACCTCGTAAGACGATACGAGGAAGCCAAGTAACGATGCATCTGGGTTGCCAAACTGACCCAAGAATTCAGGCGAGGTCGTCAAACCACCCATAAAACCTAAATCATAACCAAATAGCAAGAAGCCAATACTGCAACAGAAAGTGATGGCATAGACCAGCTTCTGGCCTTTGAGCCTGCAGTATGTTGGAGAGCCGGTCGAGTCCATGGTGATAATTTGTACAGCGAGGGTAGGGAAGAGAACAGAGGAATGCAGTGTCCATGTACTTACTTACATATTTGCCTCGAAAGGAGGAACCAAGGGCTAGAAGAAACGTACCTCTGCCTAACCCACCGGAGAACAGTGGGTACTGGGGTAAGGTGGAGCTTGGGGTATCCCCACGTCTGGAGTAATGTAGTGTCAGCTACTTGTCAGTTGACTTATGAAGGTACGTTACAGTATCTCAGTCAAGGGTTCATCGGCTTGTATCACTGCGATTCCGATCTGATCGTCGCTCAGAATTTGATATCAAAGCTCGCTCGGCTATTTTGTTCTGGATTTTTGCAACAGACGCGGGGTTGTGCACGTGTCAATGAAAGCTTGACCAATTTAGGCTGCTTGATGTACACGAAGCTCGACACGCTTACCCCAAGGAGTTCTCCAATATACAGTATCAGTTTCCTCCATTCGAGCGTCGGTGTTTGGACGCGGCTTTTGATACTGCACCTTATGCCAACTAATCGATATTGAAGCACCTACTTGCACATTCTATAAATTTTACTACTGTCTGGACGCTCAGTGCATTGGAAACCACTCACAATGGCTCCACAAGAACTCAGCCACGAAGTCATCGACTACGACTGGAAGCGAGCAGCGACCGACATCAAATATGCTCGCAGCATAATCAAGAACCCAAGCTTCCTCGTCTACGATGCCTCATTCAGAGATATACTTGGGCCATCCCCAAAGATGACATTGGTCGAGTCCCGAACAGACAAATTTGCCCACGAAGCAGGCCTCTACATAAAATCCACCGACTGCGAATACTTCACGTCCAACTTCCAAACTTCGGATCCAGTCGACAACTACGAGATCAAATGCAGCACACACGAAATCAAAAAGATCTCCTTTCCAGACGTCGTCAATGCCAATGGAGGCTGCAACTACAAGGACCAGATCTTGTACTGCAGCCAAGGCGACCGCGTCACACCCTCTGCGCTCGTCCTCGCAGACCCCAAGACGGGCAAATCAGAGATCCTACTCAACAACTTCCACGGTCGTGAGTTCAACAGCATCAACGATGTTGTGGTCCACCACGAGACAGGCGACATCTGGTTCACGGACCCGACCTACGGCTACGAGCAGAACTTCCGACCCAACCCACAGTTGCCGAGTCAGATTTACCGCTTCCGGCCAGAGACAGGCCAGGTCTGGTGTGTAGCTGATGGATTCGAGCAGTGCAATGGTCTCTGCTTCAGTCCGGACTACAAGAGGATGTATGTGACAGACACAGGGGCTGTCCAGGCGCATGCGACTCCCGGAGATGGACACAACTTTAGCTTCCACGCGCGGAAGCCCAGCAGCATCTACGTATACGACATTGTGGACGACGGGTGTGTGTTGGCGAATAGGAGGACATTCACCTACTGCGACAACGGCGTGCCAGACGGCATCAAGTGTGACGTACACGGTAATGTGTACTCGGGCTGCGGAGACGGTGTGCACGTCTGGGATCAGGTGGGTACTCTGATCGGGAAACTACTTGTTGGAGGATGTGTGGCCAACTTCAACTTTGCAAAGAACGGTATCTGGATGTTTGGCGAAGAGAGATTGTTCTACTGCGAGCTCAAGGTCAAGGGTGCGCTCGTCAAAATAGAATGTGAATAAAAGTTCCGTGTTGCTCCTTTGATACATACATACCGCAACACTAGTCTCACTGCGCTGTGTAGCCTCCAGAGACCTCGTAAGCGGCGCCCGTGACATAGCTTGCACCAGGTCCGGCCAGAAATAGCGCAACCTTGGCGACCTCCTCCGGATAGCCCTTGCGGCCCCAAGGGTGGAAATACGCGATCCACGCATCCAGTCCCGCCTTGAGTTCCTCAGTCGACCTCATGCCCTCGAATATAGCAGTCTCGATAGCACCAGGACAGACGCAGTTGACGTGAATCTTGTCCGCCGCGTACTCCAATGCCACCGACTTGGTCATCTGCACCACGCCTCCCTTGGTTCCGCAGTACGTGCTGTTGTTGGCCACGGCGACCAGTCCGAGGATAGACGCCATGTTGACAATCCAGCCCCTGTCACCTGATGGTAGTGGGTCTTGCTTCAGCATCTGAGCCGTTGCGTACTTCATGCCGAGCCAGACGCCTTTGAAGTTGACCGCACTTCCTTTGTCAAAGACTGATTCATCCGTCTCGTGGATGCGAACTGGCCGATTCATCCGCATTAATTGGGCGTTCTCGGGCATGATTCCGGCGTTATTGACCATAATGTCTAGACGCGAGTAGGTTTGTACTGTCTCTTCAACTGCCGCTTCCACGCTTGTGGATTGTGTCACGTTGCACTCAACGAACGTGGCGACTGCTTTATCGCCCCGATCTCCATGTTGCTTGTTGATCAGGTCGACAGTCGTGGACTTGAAGTCTGCACCCGTCATTTCTTTCCGTAACTCCGGTGTGTCTGGCAGGTTCGGTGTCAGGTCTGCGCATACTACATACGCTCCCGCCGCGGCAAAAGCTACCGCTATCGCTCGACCGAGACCAGACGAGGCTCCTGTGATGAGAGCGACTTTTCCGCTCAGATCGCCTATGTTGCCGCCATGACTTTGCGAAGAAGATGTCCCGTTGGTCGAGGTAGACATGCTCAAATGATCTTGTCTGATGGGATCGCAGTGTGATGTGTAATAGCGTTCTGGGTAAGCGATCTCGTACTACTAACAATTGCTACTGATGAAGAGGAACAGAGACATTACCTGCAGATATATGAGAGAGATTGATTACTTACAGTTCATGTATTGGTCATGTGGTTAGATGCTGAAGGACACCGAGGCTCAACCCCTCATTTGATGCGGAGGAAGACCGTTGGTGTTCGAACCTTTGAAGTCAAACCGAGCCGTGAAAGCCATGCGAGATACGACTCATGCTTCATGGTAAAGCTGGATTAGAAGATTGATGGTTTTTCACGAAAGGTGATGGTCGTGTCAACGATAAGAAGAATGCAGCAGGCTGGGGTCGAGCACTCTCACCGCCCGCACAAGCATCGGGCAGCGAAGGATTGTGGGAGTCACCTCAATTATCAGAACAATCGTCACATGACCATTACAGCGGATTTGTAATAGTACCATGTTCTCCTTGATTTGTCTTCTCTCCAAATGCGTGGAGAGTATTGTGGTAGGTGTTCCTCAATTCCCATGCAATATTGTTACAGCAGGCCCTCATACAAGCCTTAATACAAGCCAGGACCGTAGTCGTAGCCTCCATCCCGAACGCCTTCAATGCACCATGATTTTCCTTGCCATATACATGTACCCAGCAACTCGATCGTAAATGCTGGAAGCTGATATACCCGCCTTACGATACTTAAAGAGTCTACCTCTTCTTCTTCCCACCCTTCTTGAACTCCGCAGCTGTCCTCTTCTTCTTCGGCGCACCCTTTCCTCTCGACTTGGTACTGTAATACTGTCAGCGTTGCTTACTCTGTATTTCATACAGCCCTTTGCTCTTGGGCAAAGTCCCCGCAGATCAACTCACATTTGTACATGTTCCGCACGGTCTTCCTCATCCTCATTTATTCCTTCATAGCCGGGGTATTCCCTCATCAGCTCTTTGAACGTGCCAACTCTTCTTGGGTAGTATGCTGCCATGGCTGGACCCTTTAATCGCTGGCGTAGTATCTTGTTGCCCATTCGTGCTCTGTCTGGGTTGAAGATTGTGCTGAAGATTCGACATTGTGTCTGGGCGAGCGCCAGGACGCGGGAAAGTGGTGGAGGCATCTTGACGTGTCTGCGCGAAGACTAAAGATGAGATGCAAGTCGAAAGGGCAGTAACTTGTGGGATAAGTTGCTCTCATTCCGGAGTAGTGATCGTCATTGTGCTTCAGTTATGAGACTTTGATGCCAAGACTTCGCATGGTATAGCGGAGATTGCCGACGTCCGCGACATGATGAACCTCGCGTTCCACAAACTGATTCAAGTTTAGATTCGAAACCACGGCAAGGAAATCCCAAGATCACGGTGATCAGTTCATGTCAGAAATGCAGATCATTTTATCAGCAACACCCCTGGGAGACATGGACACTCTGGGACCACATGTCGTCCTCATCGACAAGAGTCCAACCAGTTCAGCCTGTTACAACATGCATTCTACACCCAAGAGGTGGGAGGAGTAGCAAATAATGACTCGGAACACAAGCATGGGTCAGCACAAACGACCACAGCAAGAGGCTCCAGATTATGACATAAGCAAAGTATCAGACCAAAACGTATATATACCTCAGCAGTCCCTCAGACCCACCTTTTTTTGACGTGTATGTGAAGTGAGTGCATCTGACATGATACTGCAAGCTTATGAACTTGGCATGATACTGTCTCCTTTTGTGATCCTGTCAAGATGAACTCAAAAGCGAAGAGCGCTACGTTTCAACACTAAGGCAGCCCTCCGAAATTGCACCGACTTACGTCGTGCACAAATCAGAGGGATTATCAACTGGTCATTAAGCAGGTGGATAATTGGAAGCAAGGTTGATAAGATACTCATTAAGCTACGATTGTATACTGCATAAGTCATGCCGACCATAAAACATACTGGCATATAGAGTTCCGCATCAATACTTTCCATCAAAAAAAAAAGGCAAGCTGTAGCAAAAAGCCAAAGCAGAAGTTGGATGCAAGAGGCGATTCGACTGTCCAGTACAGAATAAGTCCAATCCAAACAAATGCAACTGTTCAAAGATGCAATGTGGACGAAGTAAAGAAAGAGAAAAAGGCCAGTGAAAACATCAAGCCTCGCTGGAACAGTAAACCCATAGCATGCGCCATCCCGAGCCATTAGTGGCCTAGCTCATTACGCTTATCGTGGGTATCATTATGTTCATCCGTCGTTCCATCGTCCGTGATGTGTCAAGAGAAGGAAAGAAAGAAGTAGAGATCAAGCACGACCGCGGCGTTTCCTGCTATTCGTGGATCTTGTATGTTTCGCAGTCAAAATTGCTTGCATGAAGCTCGGCAAAGACGTCTAGAATCTGCTCGTGACGCTGCGGTTCATTGGAGGGCGCATCGAAGGCTTGCGAACTGGGCTCCCTTGGCTCGCTTGACCATAACGCTGAGCACCAATCTGAGCACCGATCTTGCCGAATTCTTGCAGGATGTCGACGCCCTCTTCGCTGCCGTCGCTTGCGAGACGGAACTGGTTGTCTGGAGCTCCTGCGTCTATAATCGAGTTTCGACGGAAAGGCGAAAGATGGGTTGCATCGGCGCCGCCAAAGAGGTTCTCAAGGCTGAGATCTAGCCACTCTGGTGCGTTGGCACTTTGCTCGAACGAAACCGAAGGTGCGACAGCGATCGAAGGACGCTTCATTGGACTAGCAAGTTTGGAAGGACTGCGCTGTACAACTGCATTGGGAGTCATCTTGAATGGCGAATAAGCAAGGTTGAAAGGACTGTCGATGTTGGCGGAAGAGGCAGCAGATGTGTTGACGCGGTTCAGAGCGTGGCCGGTGATGTCGGCGAGAATGCCAGTGCTGGTCACTGCACGCTGCATGCCTGGCCTCTTCTTGCCTGGTGAGCCACGCGCGTTCATGTCATCGCCGTTCTGGTAGTCAAAGACGTTGAAAGCAGTATTGAACAACGAGTCGCGCCATGGTGTGAACTGGTTCTTCGCTGGTGAGACGAACGACTCGCCAAAGGCTGTGTAACCAGGAGACCAATTGGCATAGCTTTCTCTCAGTGGAGTCATTTGTGTCTTGCTTGGAGATTCACCCATGAGCTTCTGCATACGAGCTCGGTGATTCTTGAGGTTTGTGTTGGGAGAGATGGTCGATGGTGGAACAAGAGGGCGTTTGAAGACGACTCTGCCTGGCGTTGAAGGGTTGATGCCAGTGGCAGTACCTGGACGCTTTGGCGAAGAGACATCGAAGTGTACTGAAGGCTTGCGACGGTGGCCGTGGTCCTTGGACGGGCTGTCGTATGAGCTACCACGAATGCGCGCAATCTCTTCTTCGGCACGACCGCGCTTCATGTTCCGAGGACGGTCAATGTCGGCCTCTGACGTAGGCATCATGTTGGTGTAGCCGCCATTTCTTGGAACGGACGACTCGATGGAGGAGTAGTAGCCACTGTCGTTCATACCAGTGTTGTATTTGGTTGCACGACCGGCCTTGGTGGACGAGTATTTGGGCAGACCTGTTGGCGTGCCGTGACCAATTGGTTCCGAGGCCATGGGAGGTGGAGAAGATCCGATGTCTTCATGCGGAGGAGGAGATGAGCGGATGTTCCGGGACGCTGGTGGGGGCATGTTGAGGGAGTCTTGCTGTTCTTCCTCCTGAAGCGCAGGGTCTGACGCCGGAATGGTCGCGTCCGAGGAGGGATTGTCATCAGGGAAGCGACTAGAGTCGACCAGCTTTGTGTCAAAACGCTTAGCCGAGGATGACGGAGGTGCGAGTGTGAATTGGCCAATGGCAGGGGTCGATGAAGGTCGAATGTTGCCAAAGTCGTGCTGAGTGGCCTGGACGAAAGTAGGGTCGCTACCTTGGGTAAGGCGTCTTGCTGGCTTCTCTTTCTGAAGAAAGGCTTTTTCCTCACCAGGAACGATGACCCAGTAGTTGCCTTTGCCAGGGTCGTCCTTTGGTCTTTCCTGTTTCACAAAGGCCTTGTTCAGACTGAGATTGTGACGAATGCTGTTTTGCCAGCCGGTTTGTGTGGCATGGTAAAATGTGTAATGGTCCGAGATCCACTTGTAGATTTGAGCGAGGGTGAGACGACGGTTTGGTGCTCGGAGAATAGCCATGGCAATGAGTGTTGCATAGCTGTGGGAAGGTTTGCTGCCATCGTCCTCCACTTCAGGCATGTCCTCCGGGTCCGGCAGAATTAGAGCGCCTTGTGAATCCTCCGACTTGACAATCTTGATCTTTTTAATGCTACCCAATTGTTCGTTGCTCATATCCCTCAGCGGTGTTGCGTCTGAAGACGGCACCCTCTTCAATGGTGCCTTGTAGCCGTAGGCTTGGTTGGGATATTGTGCTGGATGACCGTAATTCTGCTGGTGGTATACGTTCTCCTTGTCCATGTTCTGCGGTGGGAAGCCCGCAAAGTAAGTATTTCCCAATTGATGCATTGTCGGAACTTGCATTTGTGGTTGCAAGGAGTAGTGAGAAGAGTTCTTTGAAGGAGAGTCGGTCGAGAACTTCGGTTGACTTGGTGGGGGAAGAGAAACGCTATTCAAGCTTCGTCCACCAAGCGGGCCGGCTGGTGAGCTGGAGTGCTTGTCAGACTTCCTCGGCGAGTTGACAGCGTTTGGAAGGAGGGAGAGATGCTGCTTTGGAGACGCTGTTTTGGAGTTGTGAGGACCAAGTGCCTTGAGAAGAGCAGCCTCGACGTCGTGGGTTTCGTAGTGGGAAGAAGAAGTTGAACGTGTAACAGGGTCTTGGTATATGTCGAGTTGATCAAGGGGTTGCAATCGACGCGTCGACGCCATCGCCAACGGGCGGGAATGGGGTATCGTATCGGGCCTTATCGATGCGAAAAGCTCGATGAAGGAAACGCGTCGAAGTGTGCGAGTAGGGCGGTGAGGTGCTGTTGTAACTGATCCAAGCTGATTTCTCAACGTGGTAGTGAGCGATAGAAAGATATCGGGCTCAATTGAGATGCTGTAGAGTGGGCAATGCTTAACAAGCGGAGATATAGCCTGCTCAATGAGGAAGATCTGCTGAGTCTAAAAGGAGCCAAAGTCAGTCGGCGACGGCAAAGGAGGCTTTTTGACGTAAAATTGCAGACGTTGGAGGTCAGTAGGGCGGTCGGTGGAGGCATAGCCAGGTTGACTTTTGATCATTCATCTTTGCGTCCGCTGGATGGACTGATCTGTGCCAAATGAGAGTGCAGAGGAGTCCAAGCGCAGCGCTTCGTGTGCGGCGGAACAGGATAGCGAACGTGGATCAACGTTTAGTGGGAGACGGACAAACGTACGGTTGAATGTAGTTTCTTTTTGCTCGTTCTCCAAGTCGTGCTTCTTGTCCAACGCGTCAATCGATACTCGAATAAAGTAGCCGAAAGAAAGATGGGATTGTTGTTGAAGAGTAAACAACAGAGAGGGAAGACGTGTAAGATAGCTACAAGTAGGAAGTAGAGTGACACGATAGGGCGATGCAAGCTACGCGGCAGAGGACGAGACGAGCGAGACGAGCAGGGGAATCCACCACTCAGGTTCGTGCGGTGCCTGCTCGAACCAGAAAACCTACGAATTCCTAGCGAATCAAGCTGCGTGTGCTACTCGTGTGCCTTGCAGAGGGCAGTCGCGACCCCGCAGCACCGTGCTCAGCCCCCGTGCGTGCCTTCCTCCTTTCGCACAGGGACGCGCGATGTCACCACGAGGTCACGTTTGCTGGTCTTGGCACGGATCACGGTCCGCACGAAATTCCTCACCAACTTTTTGGACTTTGCGAGGCAGGCACTGCCAGAATGGACGCGGGCGGCAAGCGCAACCCCGTCTTGTTCTCGTGCAGCGCTTATCCGTTCCCAAAGAGTCTGGATGCTCCTTCCCTCGCCCTATCGCGGCAAACGCTAGGTATGCGATCGACTTTTGGGGCATGCAAGGACAACGCTTTTCGAGGTCCAAGAAGTACATTCTTCCCCTTGCCTCGCCATTCAGAAGGCCTCACGAGAAAATCATGATCCTCAGGTTAGATTCATGCGCCTTCATAGTTGTCACGATCGACGATTGCTTCGCTCGTTTAGTCGCAGCCTTTACTCCGGTTGTTTGACCATTTCCTGCCAAGCGCCGACCAGAACCAGTCATGGCACAATATATTTCGGTACGACATCTCTTGACAACCTTCTCGAAGCAGATTTCTTGCAGCATACGGGCGTGTCGCAATCCGTAATTACCCGCACCCAGATATCTCGGTGTACCTGATGTCAACGGCGTTCACCACCGGCCGGTATTAAGATTGCGGTGTGCTATCTTTGGTCATCTTGGTCTATCTTGGTATATCGTCGTGCAGCCTTCTCCTCGCTTACTATCGACCGGTACGAGCCTTGTTCCATGTCCTTTCTCCACATGAGACCCGAAAACGCGTTCACGTGCAGAAGGGGCGGTAGGTTCCGTTTCGGGTCCTCCCTAGCAGAGATCATGGCTCACTTCATTTCCGTCTCAAGCGATCCCGTGCGCCGAACTGTGATCATCGGCGGTAGCTGCTCTCCAATCGACGACATGGCCATCTGGCCGCCGCTATGTCCTCTCGTCATGGCATTGTGCGATCAACCAAATCTCCCCTGAATTCGGCATTGCAATTCCTGCGACGACGGGGGAAGACTTGGTAGGTTCTGAGAAGCGAATTGCCCTCCTTCAGTCTTCGTAGTCGTCCATCAGCTGCTCAGTCTCCGCAGAGAACCCGTTCATTTGTTCTGATGCCGGATCCCCGGTCTGATCGTCTCCCATGGTCAGATCTTGATCATCATCCGCAATCTCTGTCTGCTGGTCCTGATCCTTCTCTTTCCCTTTGCCATTGCCCTGTTCATCTTCGGCGGTGGGAAAGCTCAGATGCTTCCAATCTTCGATCTGCATAGCCGCAATCAGTAAGTGTGCAACGACAATCCGCAACTGGTTGTACCTCTTCTATGATGCTTCGCAAGCGATCTCTGATGCTCTCGACCGCATAACTTCCGAGAAGCAGTCGTAAGGGCGGGAAGCTGCAGTGACCGAGCTGCCATACTAGCTCGGCGCTCTTCACAGCACTGGTGGGCTGGTTGTCGTTCATCCACTGCACCATTCGTTTGGCATGTCCTGCTGGAGAATTTTGATGCGCATATGGTGCGCTTGGGGTCTTGACCAGAAAGTGGCCATATGAAGGCAATGGCATCTTGTCTCCTGCCACATCGCCATCGGCCGCTTTGCCTTTGTCTGAGCCCTTTGCACGTAATGCGTCTGGTTCGTCAATGCGCAAATGTCCTGGGGCCACCAGTGTCGCCTTGATACCGTACGCATCAATCTCGTACAACATACTTTCGATCAGTCCCTCCACCGCGTACTTTGTTGCGCAGTACGGTCCAAGGCCAGGTACTCCCAATGCGCCAGATGTCGATGAGAAAATGAGATAGCGTCCAGCATTCTGAGATCGGAAGTACGGCAACGTCAGCTGGATGATATTCAATGTGCCGAAGAAGTTGGTTTCGAATTGTGCGCGTACGTCCGCCAGATCCTGGTCTTCGCATGCGCCAATGACGCCGTATCCCGTACAGCTGTAGATTTGCCGTCAGCGACGAATTCAAGATCCGGATATCTCCTCTGCTCACATGGCGATAATATCGAACCCTCCCCAGTATGCAACAGTCTTCTTGATCACTGCATCTACCGTTTCCCTAACTCTTACATCGCATAATGCGCCGAGGCAATTCTTATGCCAACCCTCCATTTGCTTGGGTGTATGTTCGAACGTTCGCCCGACTGCTGTGCACTTGTCGCCGTGACCGAGTACTGCTTTGACAAGGGAGCGGCCCATATGGCCGGTCGCGCCAAAGATCTGTTATGTGTCAGGGCCAGCTCTTCATTCGGTTCCCTGTTCAGCGTACGATCCATGTCTTTTGCTTGGGCGGGTTAGTGTCGCTCGGAGGGTCGCATGTTGCGGGCAGATGCAGTCGCGTGTCTACCGAAGACGTCGACGGCGACCGAGCATCGGCCATCCAATTTTACGTGTCGTCCGGAAAGACAACACCTCTAGACTCTGCAGACACCTTCCCTGATGATCAATTCGGAGAATGCTAAAACAACCTGATACCAGCGATGGGGTTTGATATTAGCCAAGACATGTTTCCCCACACTTCCAGAGATCGACAGCGTGGGGAAAAGCTGCAGGGCTCGGCCGACTCCCAATTCGGGCTTTGTATCATCGTCACTCCATGACCCAATCCACGGAGATTTATTGTCACTGACATTAATATAAGGTACTTTCCTTTCCTTAACCTAACCATGCGGTGAGGAGTCTGTTCCATCTGTCGCTGTCATGTCCAAGGCGAAACTAGCCGCTGCCACAAGTACGCGGACCTCACTGTCCCCCTGTTCATGCACCACTGATCATCCCAGATGCCAATCAGCAAGCATCTTCCAGTGGCTCATTTGCCCAGGGCTTCTTACTCGGCCAATTGACTCTCGCTGTCATCCTTTTCTTCTTCATCAAATTCTTTCTCTTTGGCGACTCACCATCTGCCGACACTCGCGCTGCAGCCCGGGCGACCGCGCGCCGACACAGAACCCTCAGCCATTCTGCGTCACTACGTCGCAAGAGATCCAATGCTGCCCTCGGTGCACGACACATAACTCCGAGCACCAGCAGCGCGGCAAATGTTCTGACGACTGATAAGATACTGGAAAAAACATACTACAACGTAGATGGCCATCAGCCGGAGAGCTTGGACTGGTTCAATGTGCTCATAGCCCAAACAATCGCGCAGTTGAGAGCAGACGCTCTGGATGACAATGCCGTTCTGTCTTCTCTCACTCAGGTCCTCAATGGTCCTGCAAAGCCAGACTTCCTGGATGACATCCGTGTCACTGAGATCTCACTCGGCGAAGAGTTTCCCATATTCAGCAACTGTCGCGTAATACCGGTCGATGAGGATGGTGTCGAAGTCAAGCCTACAAAAGGTCGAAAGGGAGGTCTAAGTGCTAGCCGACTCCAGGCACGTATGGATGTCGACCTTAGTGACGTCGTGACGCTGGGTATAGAGACGAAACTTGTACTCAACTATCCAAAGCCTTTTGTTGCGGTTCTACCTGTCGCACTCTCGGTCTCTGTCATGCGCTTCTCGGGAACGCTATCTGTGTCCTTTACCCCTTCGCAGGCTCCACCATCCCCGGAGAATGGCGAACCTGGCTCCTCTTCCAATCATACAGCGTTTGACGCGAATCCTGGCAACCCATCGCACTCCCCTACAACGCTTACTTTTACCTTCCTCGATGACTATCGTCTCGATCTCTCCGTCCACTCTCTCATTGGCTCCCGGTCTCGTCTCCAAGACGTGCCGAAAATCGCTCAACTGGTCGAACAACGACTACACGCCTGGTTCGACGAACGTTGCGTTGAGCCACGATTCCAACAGATTATACTGCCGTCATTATGGCCACGGAAGAAGAACGTTCGAGGCGGTAGCGACGATGTGGATGGCAGCTCAGAGACCGCTTCTGGCGCTGGCGATAGCGCTTCGTCACCCCGAAAACCAAGCGTAGACGAAGCAGTGCTTGATTCCATCGCAGAGGCCGACTTACGAGGCCAGCGATCAGAGCCAGACTTCAGTCGGCGCATAATTGATAGATCCTCAACACACAACGCGGCAAAATTGGACACCAACAGCGGCGCCAACGATCCGCGACCGCGGCAAAAGCCAGCGGGTCCACGACCTGTGGGCAGGCGGCAGACAGGAGATCTGATGACCGAGGAGGACAGTTTGGCCGAGGCTGGAGCTGAGATGAGAGAGGCGGAACGTAGGGATCGGATAAGGGAGGCTCGAGAACGAGATAGGGAGCGCTCTGAGCACGGCGAGGTGAGGAGGCGGCCGGGTCTGGGAGGCCCAAGGGAAAGTTCAGGACTAAGAGTCAATGCATAAGGACGACAATGTTCCATAGATCGTGTGTCATGTGATATAGAAGTGCCGATTCCAACACTCCATTTTGAAGAAACGGTGCCTTTTCCTAGAGATACTCATACTTCGTATGGGCTGCATTGTCCTAGGTCATGCCTGCATTGCGATACCAATCCCCGGTCTTAACCACCGCTCCCCTTGACTTCTGCTCTCCAGGGTTCTGGACATAGTCCTTAAATGCTTGCGCGAGCTGCTATGCAATTCTACCCTCCGAGCGAGATGTGGATGTGAGAACAGATGAGAAGATGCTTGGGGTATATTTCAAAGCTATCCAGACCTAGGCTCCACAAGATATGCAATCATAGCTTTCCGGTCCTAGGTTCGACGAATACTCCCTCAGCTAATGCGCAGACTTGTAAATTCCCCTCGCCAGGACCCTCCTTTTGAAGTATAGTTGATCTGAGCCACATCTTGCGGCCGTCTCTCTTGACCAGCTCTGCTTTTGACAGTATCAAACCCGGTGTCTTGACAGGCCTCTTGTATTTGATGTTCAGTTCAACAGTGTATTGTGGTATCGGTTCTGGCCATTCACCATCCTTCTTGCCAAGGGCTACAGCCCGCATGTGAAGGAGCTCTGCATTCTGTTGTAGTAGGATGCCCATTGATTCATCGAGGATTGCTGCCACAATGCCACCATGTAATACAGCTGGAAAGCCGTTCAAGCCTTCACCAAGGCTGAAGAGCGTGGAGAGCGAGGGAATGGATGTCGAGTCTTGGAAGGGCCTTCTGTAGAAGGATAGTGCATGGCTGATGGTAGAGTTGTCTTTAGCCAGACTAATGGCGAACAAGGAGTCCTCTGTACTGGCCTTGGGAATGCGGCAAGGTGGAATGATGGTGATGATGTCGGGTTCAGAGAGGAGCTCCCGACACCATTCTGTGAGCAAGAAGTATGCAAAGGAGTCGGATCCTGCACCTGGAGCAGCCATTGTAGCCTCGTTCGTGCAACTACAATGGGTAGAGAAGACAGGAAATGGAGAGACAGAGCGGTGTGAGACAGAGTACGAAAGTTTACTTATTGATTACAGTACCTGTTTACCGTTCTTGCAGAAAGTACATGCAGCCCCCGCGGCGGACGCGTCAGGAGTCACAATCGTAACCTCGGCATAACGAGCTCAACTCGTACAGCAGCGTAGTGTAACGCGAAAGCATGTCAGGTTGTGCGACATCCAAATTGTGTGTAATGAGGCTTGAGTAAACGTTCCGGTGAGAAGAGCTCAAGAGTTTGGAGAAAGCTGAGGTGGTTGTGTGCTTTGTCCGACAGCTTGAACTCCTCATGGCTTGGCAAACGCGTGACGGTGTCATCGAAATCATGCCTCAACTTTACGGAGCATCGATGAAGCATGATCATTACTGCCTGCATGAATATTGTGCTAGCTAGCGAGCCGCTATCACCCTCACGTCCTCACTGTGAGACAACACACAATCCACTTACTCAATGCCAACACCAGAAGCTTTCCTATCCGCCTCAGATTTGTCGGCACCATCCTCAACGCCGCTAGCATATTCGTGCAACTTGGAGGTGCTACCCGTGTCACTGGTACCCGCAATCTCTTCCAAACTGAGGCCGCGAGTCTCCTTCAAGAACGCCCAGACACCGACCGCGATGAGCAAGTCACACACGCCCCAAAAGAGAAATGTGCCATACTTGATGTTCTGAATCATGTAGGGCGAGTGGGTAGTTAGCGACATTGGTCCCTTTGTTCTTTCGCGTGTTCGAGATTTACTCACTGTCGAAATGGAGAAGACGAAATTGAAAAGCCATTGACTGGCGACTCCCACCCCGATACCTGGCTCACGAATGCGAGTTGGGAAAATCTCTGACACAATAGGCCCTGAAACGAGGATTAGTAAATCTTCACTTCTGAAAGAAAGGAAGACATACAAGGGAGCGGGCCCCATGAGAAGTTGTACGCAATAACGAACAGGTAGATGAGGGCAACCGTCGCGATTCCAGAGTGAGTGACCTGGGGATTAGCAGATGTCGGCGCTGGGTGAGTCTTCACTACAGCAGCGGTGCAGATCATGGTGGCTCCCATGAAACAAGCTCCGGCTATGAGAATGGCCTTGCGATTGACCTTCTCAGCGACGAACACCACGAAACAGAGGCAAGCGGCAACCTTGATTGCTCCGAAAATTGCTGTCAACAACAGGTCTCGATTTCCAGCATTGCCAACAAGGAGCGCAAAGTACTGTGGTCCGTAATAGGCGAAAGCGGTAGCGCCAGTAGCTTGCTGAGCGATAAAGATGGCAGCACTAGTGACCATCAGTTTGAGGTGGGACTTGTTAGTTACCAGCTCCTTGGTTGTGAGGCCTTCCCTAGCATGTTGCTCCATCTCGACACCGTTGCGGATCTCCTCCATCTCGAGTTGTGTGTCGGCACCGCTGTCGGCTCTGATCCAAGTCAGACTCTTCCAGGCTTCCTCATGGCGGCCCTTGGAAGTCAGCCAGCGTGTAGATTCCGGAACGGTGAGTACTCCAAGGCCGAGAAGAGCACCAGGGACGAGCTGAATACCAACTGGAATCTGCCATTGACTGGATTGACTAGTAGCGATGCCTGCTTTGACACCATAGTCGATCCAGTATGAGGTGAAGATGCCAAAGGTGTAGAAAAGTTGGTAGAAGCTGCCAATCTGACCACGGATTGCCTTGGGCGCCATCTCACTGCTGAACATGGGGATAACCACGCTGCTACTTCCTAGACCAACACCCGAGATGAAGCGGAAGACGCAAAATGTGGCGAAAGAGCCTGTGGGAATAGTCTGGACGAGTGCGCCGATGCAGAAGATGATGGAGCTGGCAACGATCGACCCTTTGCGGCCGAAGCGACGAGTGACAGGCCCGATGAGGAAGCATGACAAGAAGGCACCGAGCTGTTGCAGGCTGTTCGCTAGTGATGTGAATCGAGTAGCGGAGGTCTTGGTGTACCCATAGTCCCTTTCGAAAGACTGCAAGGTAAGGACGCCACCTATACCACGTCAGCGAATCTGACGACGATTCTACAAGGTAGCAGGCTCGAGGTTGTGACACTAAAATGGGACCAGGCGCTCTTCAGCTGCCCAGTATTTAGTGGTCTCCTACCAATAATTCCAGAATCATATCCGAACAAGAACCCCCCGATGCACAGAACAGCACCTAGCCAATAGGCCCTCGTGTTGCCTAGTCGAGTCATCTTGTAGTCGTCGTCCAGTCTCAACGGTTCCGGGTGACGGCGCGAGCTGGATGGTCGAGAAAGCAACGCAATATCTGGACCGTCGTAATCTGCGTCGAGGTTGTCCATATAAGGAACAAGACGACAAAGACAAGCGACAAGCGACAAATGCCAAAGAAGCTCAAGCGGTGACGGTGAGCCGTGTCAATGATCCAGAACCAAGAAACATCATCTAGGTATCGACGGAATGCCAGTACTATACTGCGAGGAAGATCGACCGGTGACAGAAGCTTGATCGAATAATTGGTCGAAGTCAAACAAGGCTGCAAGGCATGAGATTAGCTCGGGTTGCGCGAGATGATGTGATGGCCGCTATGGATCGCTATGCATGTCTGATCGACAATGTCCATTTACCTGCAGGTCTTAGCCCACGTGTGTCGTCTTTTGACAGCCGTAAGCTTGATATCAAGGTATGGATATGCTTGTAGTAAAGTCAATAATGAACCTCTGAGAAGATATTTTTCATGTGGATGTTTGAGGAATGGAAAGCAATCAACAAAAGCAGTTTACCAACTGTAAGTTACCTTAGGCAAGCAATCATAACGAGCTCATAATGTATAAGAAATGGCAGGACCCACCCACCAGGCGCAACCACTGCAAGTCACTTCCCCGCCTTCTGTGGCTCCGCAAGTTCGAAGTAGTCGGGCCTGACTTGTGCTACACCACACCTAGAAAGCATGAGGTGCATACAACAAGAGCAAGGTATCTTGACCGGGGAACAAAACACATGCTACTAGATTGCGGCTGGCGGTCTTTCGCAGCACGAGTACAACTGGCGAGCACTATAAGACGCTCCTTCCCGCTCACCAACGAGAGATGCGCATGTTATCGTGGTCGAGCACGTCAACCTTGCTTGAGAAGGCGAGTCTGGGGTAGTTGCTGATTCTGGCTAAGCGCGAACGCAATGCGAGTCAAACGCGTTCGGCGTGGGGAAAGAGCGATCAGAGATTCAGGGACCGGTGGGGTATCAGATTATCGTCGGGGTAAGCAATCAGGTACGCTGCGGCGTGCCGAATTTCTACTCTTCAATCGCCGAGAGTAGTTCGTCTTGTGCAGACTCCACCTCGGCCGGCGTTGTGTAATTGGATACGAGGACGCACGCGACTCTTCTTCTCTATCTCAGACTGCTTTCTGATCTCTCTTGCCTTCCCCTTTTCGAAGATCCGTTGCTTGACCTCTGTCCTCACTTGAGATCAACTGCCCATCATGGCTACCAATGGCACTCACAAGCGTCCGAATTTCCTCGTCATAGTGGCAGATGACTTGGGCTTCAGTGATTTATCATGCTTTGGTGGAGAGATTCGCACTCCTAACATTGACAAGCTTGCCCTCAATGGACTCCGATTCACAGATTTCCATGCTGCGGCAGCCTGCTCCCCTTCACGAGCCATGTAAGCGACACACACCCTGTACCACTCTCTCTAGCAGAGCACGTGCTCATCTGCACCTAGGATCATGACTGGTACCGATCACCACATCGCCGGACTCGGAAATCTCATAGAATGGACCAATCGCTCCAGTCAGAATGCTCCCGGCAAAGGGAAACCCGGCGCTTGGTCTACGGCACCTCAGCGTGGTATGCCAGGTTATGAGGGCTATCTGAACGAGAGAGTTGTGACACTCCCCGAGATTCTACGAGACAATGGCTACCTTACCCTCATGGCTGGCAAGTGGCACCTCGGTCTTACTCCCGACAAGAGTCCAAAGGTCAGGGGTTTCGAGCGCAGTTTGGCTCATCTTCCGGCATGCTCAAACCACTACGCTTACGAACCACAAAGAAGGAATGGTGATCAGATACCCGGCTTCTTGACCATGTCCTTTATCGCCCTGCACTCGGAAGATGGTGAATACATCAAGAAACTCCCAGAAGGATGGTACAGCAGTAATGGTTACGGAGATAAGATGCTGGAATACTTGAAAGAGCGGACAGAGAAGAAGGACGAGAGGCCCTTCTTCGGATACCTTCCCTTCACAGCTCCTCACTGGCCACTTCAAGCTCCAGATGAATACATTGCACACTACAAGGGTGTATACGATGATGGTCCAGATGCACTGCGGTTGAAGCGTCTCCAGAGGATGAAAGAGATGGGCCTTTGTCCAGGAGACGTCGAGCCACATCCGGTAGTCGCAGACGAAGTCAAGTCATGGGACAACATGACTTCGGAAGAGAAAGCAAAATCGGCCAAGTCAATGGAAGTATTCTCAGCCATGGTCGAGTGTATAGACGACAATGTTGGAAAAGTTATCAACCATTTGGAAGAGACGTGCGAATTGGACAACACGCTGGTATGTTTCATGTCAGATAACGGCGCAGAGGGAGCAGCATACGAAGCCTACCCGATGGTTCAAGGACAGATGCTGCAACACCTACAAAAGTACTACGACAACTCACTCGAGAACCTCGGCCGCGGCGACTCCTTCATCTGGTATGGTCCACGCTGGGCCCAAGCAGCGACCGCTCCAAGCAGATTGTACAAAGCCTTCACGACCGAGGGCGGCGTGCGCGTTCCCTTCCTCACTCAGTTCCCCAAGTCCTTGCGTGCCCGCAGCGACGGCGACGGTATTACCCACGGTCCGATCGGAGCCGAGAACGGTACCATCACCTCCGCCTTCGCAACAGTAATGGACCTCTGCCCGACAATCCTCGACATGGCAGGCATCTCACACCCGGCACCGACCTATGCAGGCCGCGAGGTAGTGCCCATGCGCGGCCACAGCATGCTGCCGTACATCACAGGCCAATCACCGCACGTGCACGACGACGACCACGTGACGGGCTGGGAAACCTGCGGCCGCGCCGCCGTGCGCTGCGGCGACTGGAAGATCCTCTTCATCCCTGGGCCCAAGGGACCCGAGAAATGGCAGTTGTATAACCTGAAGAAAGACCCGGGCGAGATCCACGATTTGGCGGAGCAGGACCCGGAGAGGCTGGCGCGCATGATCAAGATGTGGGACCAGTACGTGCTCGAGACTGGTGTCATACCGCTGGCGCCGGAGTTGGGACAGTTCATTGAAGCGACTGAGGCGCAGATGCCCGAGGGGGCGTGGATGGAGTATGAGTACTGGAAGGACGGGGCGAGGGATGAGCCTGAGAAGTTTTTCAAGGATGTTCCTAGGTTTACACGGGAGGTCAGGCAGATGTAAATGTAGATATTGTCTAGAGATTCGGGATAGATGGATAGATGATCTGTACAGGATTCGTAGGGGCTTTCACTGATGGTGCCGTAAAGGAGATGACGGTATTAATACGCTAAGAAACACGCCTTTTCTATCTACAACATCCGACCTCGTATCTACACCTCCGCTACCCCCTCTACCCAACAACACCCATCCCCTGCCTCGTGACCTCCCACCTGCGTACCGGCCGACTATCTTCCAACTCAACGACCCACCACAAACACTCCCTGCTCTTCTCCACCTGCCCACTCAACTCATAGTACCTACTCAGCACAAACCAAGCCTCGGCACAATCCCATCCCTCGCCGAGTTTCGTCAACGTCGACAGCAAAAGGTACGCTCTGTCGCGCGCCGCGAGACGGTTCAGTTCCGCAGGCGCCAGCGTGGGCGTGTGTGTTTTCGTGCTCGCGGGGGGCGCGGCAGTGCTGGTGATAGGCTCCATCTTCTCGGTCGATGTCTTCGACGGAACACGAGTGGTGAGGTGAGATGGTGCCATTGAAGGCGTTGAAGAGGGCGCTTCCGCCGGGAGAGTCTGGGTGTAGATATCCAGCAGCAGGGTGCTGAGTTGGATCATGGCGGTCGGATGGTCTGGGAAGTGGGACAGCGCTTGGTCGAATGCCTGGATCGCGGTGTATGGTTGCTTGAGCTGCAGGGCGAGGTTGCCGCGCTAGGAGAGGTTAGTAGGGTCATGGAAATCGGATAGGGGACTTACTTCTGCCCACATGTCGGCCCACAGTCTGGCTACGCTGCTCCCAGCGCCCCAGCCGCGCTCATTAAAGGCGCGTGCACTTGACTCTTCTTGCGCGAGGTCAGCTTGAAAGCCTTGAGCTAGCTTCTCGGCTTCGTCGATGGCGCCCTTTGCGTCATCGAGCAATTCCTCGCGCATGTAAAGATCTGCTACGAATAGCCAGACTGCAACGAGAAGTGAGATACGATGGCGCCTGTCCTGGGCTGAGGGGAAACGAGGCGCCGAGATCGCTGACGAGGCAGGATGTGGCGCTGGCAGGCGAAGGTCTTGCGTTGGTGGCTGATCGGAATGGCCCATCGGCGCAGGCTGTGATGCGCCGCCAAGATTGTGAGGGATATGAGGAAATGGTTGGTCTGGTCTTGTGACAGCGTCACGCTGCGGTGGTGCGTCTTGGACTGTCAGCACACCTGGTTGACGATGCGATGTACCGTTGAGATCCTCCTTGGGTGGCATTTGAGGTGGTTGGCCATCATTGCTGCCAATCTTTTCGCTCATATGAGTTTGGTGTCCCTGGCTGACTGTTGTCGTGCCAGCACTCTCCTTGTGATCATGGTGGTGGAAATGAGGATGCGGTATGTGAGGTAGGTGGTGCTTGTGATGTTTTTCGGATGTAGGTCCATGATCAGGAGAAGCAAATGCCGAATTGTCCCCATTCGCTCCGATAGTAGCAGCGCGTTGTCGTGTGATTACAGAAGCATTGTCCGGCAGAGGTGTGGTATCATATTTAGTGGCAGCGTCCACTGACTGGTGCGTCGATTTGGGCCGTCCGAGAATACTACCTCGGAAGCTTTTGAGCGTTCCGCCTGTAGATTTACGTGTATCCAATGTATTTGTCGAGAGGGAGGACTGTAGCTGTTGTGATTTGACGGTCGGATCGCCGAAGAGTTTTGCGTACAAGGCGAAGAGCTCGTTGCTTTTGTTAACAGCTGTCGATGGGCTCTCCATGAGTGTTAGCAGATCCAGCTCTGTCATTTTAATCTGCAACAAAGTCTCCTTCTCCGACTCGTCCAATTGGCCAAGGAAAGCTGCCGAAAGCCCATTCAGGCCTGCATCGTCTTCGGTACTCGATGACTCACCATGTCCTCCGGCCTGACTCATTGATCTGGCTATTTGTGCAAATTGCTCGCAAGCAGCTTCGCACATTCTGGTAGCAGTGTCATAATCTCCCTTGGCGGTGAGAAGTAACGCCATGAGATGCCATAAGGGTATAGATTTGCGCTGCACTGTAATCATGTCGCCATCTGAGGCCGAAGTCGATTCGGAAGGAATACTCGCCAGAGCGGTCTTCAGAACCTGGACCGCACTGATCGTGTCTCGGGTCTCGGCAAGGACGTATGCAAATAGGTAAGCAGTATCTGGATCTGCCTGACCTTGAAGGGCGTTGGTGGCCTCCCGGAAAGACTTGATGGCCAGCTGTTGCATTTCGGTCCGTTGTCTCGGCTCGTACGTGTACCTTGCCCAGTTTGCCTCGCTCTGACCAATGGCGCGGTGTGCAGCAGCAATCGCACGGACTGACGCAGAGGAGTCTTCAGGCAATCTTTCGGCCTCATCACCGTCTGTGACATCGACGACATCTCTGGACTTGGGCGGCTGTTGATGCAACCACTTGGCCACGTGCCTTCCAACCTCGAGGGCTTTCTCGGCTTGCTCTCTTGCACCATACGTGCACAGGACGTCAATAGCTTCGGCGGCCGTGAACAGAACAACATCATCAGAGTCCAAGCCGACCTCATGCCTTCCAGTCTTTTCGGCTCTTGCCTTGCCTTTCTCGATGAACTCAGTGTAAGAATCAAATGCTTTGATTGCCAGATCAAATTCAGTGAGCGCTGCGTGGACCGAGAACAATTGTCGAAGGATAGACGTCGAATGGAACGTCTTGGTAGCGGCGCGATATAAGATGTCGAGGACACCGCGGGTAACTGCTTCTTTGCCGCCCTCACCTAAATCTGCTTCTCTCCAGAAACTCCCGTTGAATATCCTCCAATTTTTGACTGCTCGTTCGACAAAGAATTCCACCTCGGTATTGCTTTGACTGGCCTTGGGAAAGCGAGTCTCTTCCAGTAACAAGGTCTCATAGGTGACCTCGACGCGTTTCAGCTCTGCACGTTGTTTCCGACGGTTTGATGTGAGTGCTTCGTCTGACATTGAAGTATTGGCTGAAGATATCGGTGAAGTCTTGGAATCTGTGACGACCAGTCCAGCAGCCAGTAAGCTTGACAAAAGGCGGAAGTAGCGACCCCAGACCAATCGCTTCGGCATATCATATGACATGGATGCAGCCACCGAAGTTCTCGTACCTCGGTCCCAGAAGCTTGTCCAGTCGCGGAATCTCAACAAAGCGGAGGTAGCTTGCGAGATGGTAGAGATATCGGAGTCGCCCATTTCCAGCGAGCACGCTCTTGATAGCAACCTCTCGGTCCATAGTCGGTACTCTGACGAAGCAGCGATATCCCCCTGAGTGCTGTTGGTATACTGAATCGCAGAGTCATAAATCTGGCGCGCCTGGTCCAACGAGCCCTCCTGCTCGTGGGCAAATGCGAGAAAATACCTACTCTTGACCACGCATACTCTTGTGTATCCTGATGTGTCCGAGGGTCTCTTGCCAATCGAAGCTACCTGGTTCGCCAAGTCGTGTTGGAGGCTCCCTATGATTGTCTTCCATTCCTTGCGCAAGAAGTATACATGCTGCAAGCAGGCCGTTGCTTGAAAGGCATCCTCGGGGTACTGCTTCTCTGAATCGATGGCCTGAACGAGTTGTGGTGTCGCATCCAGGAGACTACCATGCGAGGCAGTAGATGAAGCGGTCGGCGGTCTGACTTTGTCCGCACTGGCTATCTGAGCTTCCGTGGTCGCCGTAAGTGTGAGGCCTAAGGTATGCTGTGATTAGACGGCTGGCTCTCGCTCTCGTCACGGCTGTTGGGTTGGGCTCACATCTTCGCGAAGGCGCATGCTTTTCTACTTTGCGAACAAGCTCAGGGATCTCGGCCCAATTACCATTGAGTCGCGCGGTCTCGAGCAGGCCGATATAGCGGATAGCCTTTTCAGTTTCGTGTCCCTGACATGTGGTGAGCGGAGGTAAGCGCAGATGGTAGGTTGAGACGTACACTCATCGTGTGTCGCGAACGGAATCTGAAGTGTGCTTTTGGTCGTGTATCATTGCGCCGACGGCATCGAAAGACTGGAAAGATTAGTCGATTATCTGGGTAAGCTACCAATCGACCGACTGTGTTTGACGATATGTGACCAAGGTCTCCAGGTCGTCGACACTCGTCGCCGGCCGGCTGGCTGTGACGTTGTGCGTGACTGCGGTTTGTGGCCGTCCGTCAAAAAAACACGCCAAGCAGTCATCGTCGTAAGGGACTCGGGACCTGAGGTGGAAACTCTGCTTGAACCATACAAACCTCTGCCCGCTTTTCGTTTTCGCAGGGATTGAAACGAGAGGTGAGACTAAAAGGAAGATTCGATAAATACTTGACGACAGGTGTTGGTTTCCAAGAGCTGTCTTCTTCTTCGGATCTAGCAGCTTAGGTAGGCTGTATCGCACTTTCCTCCAGTTCCTGCGCGAGTTCAGTTCCTTCTCGCGATAGAAGGAAGGATGCCATCTCAAGGCACATCCGCTCTGGTCGCTCTGAGAGGCATCTCTTATCGGCTCTCGTTGGCAACACCGGCTCAGCTTCCTCGTGTGGCCGCTCACTTGGCCGATACGCTGCGATCATGTCACGAAATTCTTTCACAGCCTCCGTCGTCCAAGCAGGATGCTGGAGAAGGTAGTGTTATTGTCCACCGCCTCGCGACCCAGATCGCGACTCTGCTGCAAGCCCGCACCGCCGAGGAAAGGCTAGCAGCGGTCGTTCTGATCAAGTCCATGATTGAAGCTGGTGGCTGGGAAGTTCTGAGCAGAAGCAAGCACTGGGTGACTGGACTCATCAACAACCTGAGGAAACCAGATCCATCATCGTCCAAGATGCTCTCCATCATCACCATTACCCGCATTTTCATGTTGACTTGGGACTACCCAACGCTGATCAGAGAAATTACCACGCCTTCCCTGACCGGATTTGTGTCCACCTGCATCAGTAGTCTGCAGTCTAGCCAGTGCGGCTTGGACGAACAGCAATGCATCCTCGAGAGCTTCGCACAGCTCGTACCACGCCATCCTACAGTCTTCCGCAATCAATCAGCTGATCTTCGCCGCATTGTCGAGGGCTATTTCACGACCATGGATACTGACGCAAACATTCACTACAGGACCTATCCGGCGCCGCTCAAAAGTGTTGCCTCGCGACTGCTTGCTCTACTTCACCAATGTGAGCCAAAGCAGGGCTCAACTGCGAGCTGGGAGCGCTCTCTGGAAGATACCGTCAAGGTCGCCCAAGTACTACTAGATCACGTCTTTGTTGGCATTGAGGAAGACTGGGTGCCAACCGCCGAGATTGCGAATGACAAGCAAGCTATCCAACAAGGGGCCATGCGTGTGGACTCGGCAGAAAGGACCCTATCCGTCTACAGGAGTGCCGAAGCCTTTTTGGACATTCTCGACCGATTGACAGCCTTTTCATCTGCTCCTACCTCAGCCTCTGTCAGTGTCGCACTTGGTCCCTTTATTGACCTCGCCATCCGTGCCTTTGCTACTACAGTCTCACTGGGCACTGATAACGGTTCTGCTCGCTTTCACCAAGATGTGAGCAAAGAGGAACGAGATGCCATTGCCGCCGTCTTGCCACGCCTTCACGTGCGAGTTATACTCGTTCTGATTGGTGTCGTCGACCGTTACGAGGGTGCTCTACACCCAGTCGTTCAGCCTTTGCTAGACCAACTCTCTTGGGTTTTCTCCTCGGAAGCGGGCGATATTGCCTTGCGTACCGCCACGTACACTCTGGTTAGAGAGCTCTTAATCTTCAACGGCTCTTCACTCGGCAAAGATGCCATCGAATACCTGGGACCGATCATCAGGACCTGTTGCAATGATCTTCTTCGTGGCTCAACAGGAGGGAAGGCCGATGCCGGTAGCATTGAGTCAACGACCAAGGGCGGGAAAAACGGACAACCTCAGATGAATGCAGATGCTTACTTGATGCAACCCGGTAAAGCCATGGATCAGGTCTATGTGTTTGAAGGCCTTCATGAAGCAGCCTACCAGTTGCTGCCGGTGCTCTTGTCCAAATTGCCAGCAGATCTAGTCCCAGACGCACGAAGAGTACAGATGGATCGGACTGCGATCCTGATCCGGCACAAAGACGCCTTGGTCGCCAGCGTTCTCAACGGCGCCACAAAGCGGGGTTCTGGACAGATCAACACCAGTGTATTACCGTTCCTCGCTCGCGAGTACCCTGGCGACGAAAGAGTCGAGGCATTGCTGAGACCACGCATGCCTCGAGTTCAGCAGCGCGCTCTAGCCGGAACGAACGATAACGACAATACCAATCACGATGATGAAGACCGCCCCGAAGACCGTGCCGGTCACTACGACGGGTGGATACAGCGTGCCATGCTTCCCACATCAGAAAACATGCAGGAACGTGTATACGACATCCTAGAACCAAGTCACACGCCCCCAGAAGCGCGGGAGCAAGATTCCGAGGCACGAGCCATCGCCCACGACGAACAAAAACTCATTCACGACGCGCTGTCGAAATACCAGGAAGACCACGAGATTCAGCATCCGGAAATGGTGCCTGGGAGGACTGAAGAATTCCAAGCGGGCGGCACGAAGCGATCTCATGATGCGGTGGCCGACGAGGAGGCAGATGCTAAGAGACAGCGGGCTAGTGAGGTGGCGGAGGCCATGGTAGGGGTCGAGCAGCAGGATTTGCCTGGGCAGACTTCTACTGAAGAACTACCTCAGACCATGGTTCTTGATGACAAAGAGCAGTCCGTCGTCACTGTACCTGCGCAAGTGCAACAACATTCTGGTCCTGTGGCCAGAACGGTGGAGGCAGGGCAAGGGGTCGACCTCGATAGCGACGACGAGGAGTTTGTTGTGCCCACTCTGGACCTTCGTGAGAGCAGCGACGAAGAGGATGAGGATGAGTAGGACGGGTAAGGACGTCAGAATATCCGAAACAAGTTCGACGGTTTCCCCAGCGGTACCGGTTTGAGATATGATAAATTACCACCATTCATTGTGTAGTGTCTGTTGATGAAGAATTTTCTTGGTCAAGACCCACGAGCCAAGTTCAATATCTTCAGGATGTCATCCTTGTTCATTGACGCTTTGCCGCCACCCCAGACATCCGTCATGGTCTTCTCAGCGATCTGGTCTAGCACAGCATCGTCTCTCACGTCAACATCAGCCAGCGTGGTAGGGAGCCCCAGCATAGTGATGAACCTGACCAGCGCATGCGAGGCACTATCCTCGTTCCAATCAAGCGTCTGGTTAAACACACTCAAGATCTTCTCCTGTGCTTTCTTGGTCTTTGGCTCCGTATACGCCAACACAGCAGGCAGGATAACACAGCTCGTGATGCCATGCATAACACCAGCCGCGCTCCCAAGCTGATGGCCGATAGCATGGCTCGGGCCAAACGTGTTCCGATGCACGATCAAGCCCTTGATAGCCTGCCTTGACCCACGCTGACACTCCGAGATCCCCTTGAGCATCTCGGCTCGATCGCGGTCTTTGCCCTCGTGATACTCCTTCAGCCCACGCAACATCCACTGCAAGCCGTCAAGGGCATCGTGCTCTGCTTCCGGCGTACACGCCGCGTTCGTGATGATCTCGATGCAGTGGTCTATACAACGCACGCCGGACGATAGCCACAACTTTTCTGGTGCCGTAGAAGCCAGCTCGGGGTCGCAGATGATGAGATCTGCGCCGCCGTCGCAGTGGTTGCGCAGACCGTAGTGCTGTTTCTTGCCCTGGTCGTTCGTAGACGAACCTGTCCCATTCCACTCGCCTGCGCTCAGGGACGTGGGCACCAAGATCAACTTCGCCTTCGCTGGTTTGAGCTCGCCGAAACCTCGGTCTTGATCGATGGTGGCCTCCATGTCTTTGGCGCCGAAGTTCGGAGGCATGCTTGTTTGCAGGTAGACGGCGATTTTGCTGGCGTCGCTGTATGAGCCTGAGCCGATTGAGATGAGGCAGTCGGCGTTGTGGTCCTGGAGGAGGTGCGCGATTTCGATCACGTCGCTGTATGGCGAGTGTGAGCCTACTCCGAGTTTCTTGCCTGCGAGTCGCGGGCCTAGTGCTTGTTCGAGCTTCTGTATGTGATCCGAGGAGGTGTAGAGGCCTCTACTGGCTACAAGGATGATTCGCCGACATCGCCATTTTTTGATGTAGGTCTGGATGTCGTCCAGATAGGATGCGTCGAAGATGGCTTCGTGGCCTTCTCGCTCAGGAATGTCATATTGCTGGACTGTCTGTTTTTTGTCCATTTTGCTGATTTTGTGTGGATACTGATTGATTGTAACGTTCTTGTTTGCTGGTGTAAGAATATATCCTTATATCTGTAGGTATGACGAAGGTTTGATCACGAAGGGTTCTTCGATGAAGTGCGATGGAATTGGACTCTCCTGTGCCTTACCATAGGTCTTGAATGATTGTGTTGAGCTTTGACGTCTCTGAATGATACGCCTTGTCTGTTGACTATATTTGCTCGAGTTGTGTGTGTTTTTCGCCGTGAATATACATAAGCAGCGAGAATATGGAGTCAGTTTACCCCAATTTATCCCAACTCCAAACAATCAACGTCCAGGAACCTTTCAACATATCTCCATACATCATGGCGCCTGACCTCGAGCCACCAGAGCTGGTACCCGAATCCTCCTCGTCGAGTCAGCCCTCAGGACCATCTCAGAAATCACAATCCGAACTCGGCGCTCTGGATCAACACATCTCCGCCCTGACCACCGCCCGCGATACTGCAACAACCACGCTCGCAACCTTGACAGTAGAACGTAACAAACTCCTCAGCACGGTTCTAAACAGCCAGAATATAGATACCCTGAGCGATCTTCCCGCAACCAAAGTCGACAACGCTTCCGCCGAAGCCTACGTCTGGAGCCGTGGAGACCCAACAGAGGACGATATCAAACGTGGCATGGAGTCAGCCAAGAAACTCAAGACGAAACACGTCAAAGAGTTGCAAAAGTACAACGAGATCAAGGACATCGCACAGGGGCTCATTGGGCTTATCGCGGAGCAGAGGGGTATCAGGGTCGTGGATGTCATGAAGGAGATCGGTGGTGAAGATCTGGGTTCGTGATGTGCCGGGAACGGCCACCACGTAATGGAAGAGTGTAGGATTATATGTGGATAAGCATGAGGATGTGAGATGATTAATGAGTTATCACGAGACTATGAAATGACATGATTACGACCCTCCAAAGTCTGGTACTCTCCATCAAGCAATCCCGAGCACGCTCCGGTTCTCCGCGCCAGGAGGCTCCTCGTGTGGACCTGCTGTCAGCGAATGCAGCACAATGACTGACCAAGTGACTGGTATGTGTCAACAAATGTCTAATCGCAAGGCAAGACAGTGGTGGGTATCTTACCATCAAGAGTACAGAATGTCAGGCACTCCCATCCTTGTTCATGTCCCTTCATATGCGTCAACAAGCCTAGGTTCGCCAACGTAGGCAGTAGGACCAGAATAGACGCAATCAGCGACTTGGACACGAGTCTGTCCACCCAAGTTCTCTTTGCCGGTACGGGGTTTCTATCCGCGGTGATTGATGAGCTGTCCAGATGGTCCTGTGAAGGTGCCGGTGAGGAACCAATACTTGATATCCTGGCGCGATACGGTTTCATAGTCTGCAGAGGCATCCTCGGCACTTTCATCTCGACCCTGTGTCCCGCCGCATCTGATGCTACTTTTCTCCTCGCCAATGGCTGCAGCAGCCAGACGAAGATGCCCGTCAAAGCTGCATTGACCAGAATGTCGTACGAGATCATGGGTATGGTCACGCCAAGAGGCAGACCGATCCTGCAGATATTGTCGTCGCCGATTTCTGCCACTGGGAATATGAAAGCCACAATCATGATAGCTCCAAATCCACCGAGTATGAAAAACATGCAAATCATCCATAGCGGGTCGCCAAGGCGGTTGGGGTGCCTGGCTCGGACAGCGTGTGCGCGCTCGGCGAGGAAGATTTGTATGACGCCCTTGCTCAGAAAGTAGAAGGCTACACAGCAGTAGAAGGCTACACAGCAATAGATGGCTGCTCGGCAGGTGGGCATGGAACTCAGATCAATACCGGATTCGAGGATGGCTGCGCTGAAGACAAAGGCGAAGGAGAGTGTGTAGAGTAGAAGAATGAGCACTTGGATCACTGTCATGTGGCCAAGAGGTTTGCGAATGAGCTGACGGACTCGACTTCCTGTCTCCCGTCAGTGTAAGTGTGGCTGAGACGCTTGAATACAGACCCATAGTGATGCCGATCAAGAAGATGGCGAGCAGAGAAAAGGTGGTGAAGACGGTTCGGCCTTTGCTGTCCAAACTGCCGCCCATAGCGCGTGGTAGAAAGTGCGATTTTTGCAAGGCATGTTGTGCTAACACAGCGCTGGCGAAGACAGCGGCTGAAGCGCGGACGGTGTAGTAGGAGATGACGATAAGATAGACTAGCAGAGTTGGTGAAGCCGTCATGTGTGTTCAGCTTCAGGCAGGGTAGAGTGAAGGAGCAAGCATGTAGATCGATGATCAGACAGATTCTGGAAGCGCGATCCAATATCTGCCTTTGCGATGGAGGACTTTAGGAGAGGTCGACAAAAAAGAAAGACGCAACTCATAGAGGTTTGAGATCAGGCAGAACTGCACAAGTCTGCAAGAAGCTATGCAAGATGAAATAGGAAATAGCGACCCACGTCGCTGCTGCAACAAGCAGACTATACCTGCCCTTTCGAACGGTCGCGCCGCATGGAATTGGCAAGATGGCACGTCAAGCACGTGAGAATTCCCAAATGGTAGGTGCACATACATGTAATTGCTTGATGTCGATGTGATGTGGATGACAACGTTGATGAGGGTCTGCGTAGTGGCTCAGGTGTGCCGCGTTGGCAGGATTCGGATGAGGCTTTGTTTGGCGACCTGCATACAAGCGGCATGCATTGTGTACTATACGGGCATCTAAGATCGTTACGCCCACTTTGCGATTCGCTAACTTCGAAATTTGAGATGTACAAAAATATCTGCTGTGCACTTGACAGCGGATCTGAGCCGGCAGCCCCGATGCAGCAACCAGTCCGCAGGGCCACGATAACGTTCTTGTCCTTGATGATCGAGTGCAATGCAACAAACCCCTTCGAAGCGCATGCATCAAAAAGATTCTCGTACTTGTTATTAGCGTCGCTTTGCTGCCGGCAGTCTAGGTCGAGGAAACTCCAGAGGGAGCTTGAGCAAAGCAACACGTCTCTGTGCTGCTTGAGCCTTGTTTGGAATCTTGAATTCGGCCTGTTCCTTCTCTGTAGGGTTGCGAATCTTGCATCCAAGCTCTGCAAAGTATTGCGACATTCTGGCGATGTCAGTACCTGAATTGATACAATGTCGTAGTATCCAACTTACGGCTTGTTCTCGAGTCGCAGATCCTCGCGGATGTCGTACGTATCTGTTCTCCAACCGTCAATGTACAGACTGATGGCGGCGATGTGTGTCATGAGGTTGTCCATGTGCCACTTGTTCAGTTCACTGTAATCCAGTCAGCATGCGTCCTGTGAACTGTGACAGGTTTGGACGAGCATACCCTCCCTCGGCGAATCTCCTTCGAACGTTCTCGATCAGTGTTTCAGGCCAGGCGGCCATTTTTTCCCGCAATTTCTCCTTCATCGGCACCTTCTTTCCACCACCACGCCCGATAGCCAGTGCACTGTTGAATTCCAGCAGTAGGTGTAGATATTTCAACGCTTTGAGAGTCTGAACATCGTCCCGTGCGACAACAGCTTGAAGCCTGTTTGCGATGAAGCGCGAGCTGAGTTTGACCTCGGTGTTGCTCTTTACAGCATCCTGCCATTCCTTGACAGCCAGAGCGCGCATGTCTCCAGCTGGGACCAAAGTCGTGATGCGATAGACATCTTCGATCTTTTGAGCTTCCAAATTTGGATGTGGGATAGGTTTCGACGCGAGGATAGTGTCTTGCTGCTCCTCTTTCACAGGCAGAGCATCGGTAGCTTCCTTGACACTGTCCAGCACTGCCTCCTCGACACCCTTTCCTTGCGACCCTCCAATTGCGTTGACCGTCTTGGAGAGGAGTGCCTTCTTCGCCTTTTTGGTACCAAACTCCATTCCAAGCTCTTCTCTTTGTTTGGCGTATGTGCGAGAGGAGTTCTGCGCCTTGACTTCGGCCGCTTCTGAGCGGAGGGTGCTACGAATGGTGACTGCATGGGCTGGGACGATCTTGAGACTTGATGTTGCTGGATCATATACGCCAATATAGTGGTCAAGGTGGTCGCTTGGTCCTACTTCGGCGGTGAAGTCGAGCTTTGGGTGCTCGGAAGATTGGAGTAGCAATGAATGAGATGAAGGGTTTGGAGTTTTCGATTCTTTTGCTCCCAGAGATTTGCTGTATGCTTTGAATGAAACCGACGGGACTCCCATACCAGGTGTCGAGCCTTGACATCGTCAGTACCACGGCTTATTTGCGCACGTTTTATCCTCTTCCATACCCAAAACTGGACAGAGCTGGTTTTTTCCATCTTCATGTATCACCTTGACTGTCGCATCGTTCGACGAGAGTGCTTGTCGTTTGTTTGGCTTCGCCGAAGTGCCTTCCGACGGACGCTTTCTCTTCTTCTCTTTCTCGGCCATGGTGGATGATGTCCCTTGATATGCGGTACGCGATATGCAATTCGAGAAGATGGAAATTTATATCACGGTAAAAGTTGCACCAACTGCGGCGAGCTTAAAAAATAATCCGGGGGAGTGAACGGCCGCTTTGGTAGAAACACGACCGTTAGCTACCACATAGGATGTTCTGTTGGTATCGTGATGAATTCGGTCACTATAGTGTGTACAGGCGAAGACCTGCTCGTAAGCCAAGTTGCACATGTGGGTACGTAGGGTCTTGGCGGTGACCTCCCATCGACTTCATCATAATCGACGTTCTCCACTCGAAACCAACATAGACGACACCGCCTACCAGCGCTTGATACAAGTGCTCACCGGAGTCTGGACGCACTGTCACTTCTCCTCAGCCACACTCGCGCCGATCTCCCGTAGAACTGGAGCAGAGTGACGTGGATTGACTTCGCATCTGTGTTTCTTCGAGCGATCTTCCCAAGGATTGGAAAGTATCCCTGCCATTTCCTTGATTATCTCCAGTTGTCACTGCACACAAAATCCGCATGTGCCACCTTACTCCACTCCATTATTGCTTTCATCAGACTTAGAATCATTGGCTCTGGCCGTGCTACGCCTTTACCTCGTCATTCCGGCACGAGACGTCAAGAGCATAAAGTTACCAGCAATCCCGCTCGCGTTTCCACTTCCACCTTCGAAGCTTGTGTTTGGACATTCCCTGATTAAAATCGACCACAGTTCTTTCTCGATCAGCGTGCTATCGCCCTTTCTTAATACCAAATAGCAAAGCGCTCTCGGACAAACCGCTCATCATGTCTGGTCTCCTCGACAATGTCACCGGACTGCTGGAAGGCTTCGGGACGTGGGCGAAGGACAAAGTTATGGCATTAATAAATGGCTTCTTCCCGCCAGAAAGACGGTACAATATTCTTTCTTTCCTTTTTTCGAGGGATTCTTTCTGACGAACATGCAGGGCAGAATTGCTTGAGAAGCTGAAAGCCTGGACAGTGAAGCACCCCAAGGTTACGGTAAGAATCATGTCGAACAGGATACTTTAAGCATCTGCTGACCATCAAAAGGCATTCCTGCTGACGAACACCGCCTTGTCTGGGTTTCCGCTCTTCCTTTTTATCGCGCTCGGGATCACCATCTTCGTGTTTTCTCTCATTCTTGCGATTGTCATCGCTCTGGTCCTCACCGTCTTGTTCGTGGTAACTTGCCTCGGAATCGCCCTCATGTTCTTCTTCCCGATCATCTTCTTCACGACATTGACCGCCTGTTTCGTTTTCTTGCTGGGATTGGCTGGTTGGTGGATCTACAAGAAGTTCAACAAGGGAGAGGTCGGAGCCCCTGGAGACGCCATTGGAGACAAGATCAACGACATTACTGGTGGCAAGCTGAACTTCCTGATGGGTCAAGCCAGAGAGAAGTTCGCAGAGGACAAACTCGGCGACGCACAGAAGGTCTGGTCACATGGACCATCTGGTTATTACGGCGACAACGCCCATCAAGCCAACGGAAACGGAGAGTCGAAGGAAAAGGAAAAGGCTACTGCAAACGGTCATGCCAATGGCAATGGCAACGGCGCACCCAAGAAGTCAGCCAACGCGGACCACAGCGCTTCGAATGGCAACTCTAACAGCACGCCAAAGAAAGCTGCTAGTGCCGATCAAGGAAAAGCTACCACTTCTGGATCCGATGCGAAAAGCCATGCCACCAACGCTGCAGACGGCGTAAAGAAGAACGTCAGCGCTAACGGCGTAAGTAATGCAACCAACCAAGCATCCAAGGCTCCTGGTGTCAACGAAGTATCTGGAACTGTCAAGGGAACACCGAAGAAGCTGAACAACGCTACGGGAACTGTGAAGGGTGCCACAGGAGCCGTTGGAGGTCTGACTTGATAAAAACAGGACATGTACGAATGGTCTCGGCATGACCGCAGAATGCTACCTGGCCGACTTCAGCTCGACGGTGCCAGTTTAATGGAATGACGAAAACATGTAATATCAGTGTCAGCTTTCTGCAGCATATTCAGGCGTAGTGTTAGCGTTCGTGTATTCAATGAATTAGCAGAGTTGCTCAACAAACGATTATATTGACACCATTGTAATGCATATGCAACACTGTGTTCCAGTGCCATGTATGGGTATACCCATAATTACCAGCCAAGCAAGGGCAAATCGCATTCCCCACAATCGTCGGTGTGATTCTGCCAAGCCCGAGTTTGCTGTATACTGCATTGCCCGTCACGGTTTGAGCTTTCGACCGTGACGAAGTACATGTAACGTTCATTCGCGCAGGTAAAGGATATTCTTTCTAACACGGTTCCGACAACGACGGAATTATCCTCCGGTCTGACGCTGCAATAACTCTCAGTACCTGGACCGGTATCAGTCTAAAACCTCAGATCCTCCACGCGACCAGCGCAGCAAGCCGGAATTCCAGCCGTCTGATTCACTTCATGCGCAGAACGACAAACACTTCATCAGCCCGTCGGCTTATTGCAGAAGGAGGCGGAGGCCATGGCGCCTGGTGGAGGAGGAGGAAAGCGAAAGCGGCAAACCGGCCAATATTCGCAAGATGACGGCCAAGGCAGACCTTCACCTCACCGACCTGAGACTCTCAATATGGCGCATTTTCCGCAAAGACATGATCCAAGAGGAGGCGGAAGAAGGAGGGGTTCTAGAGGTGGTCCACAAGGTCTAGGCCAATTTGACAACCATCGCTCAGCGCCGTACAACCCTACCGATTCACCTTCGCGAGGTACACCCACGGCACGATCACCTGCTCCAGCAGAAGCTACACCTACACCAGATCGACGCTCAATGGCCGCGCCGCCCATGTCGCGTCCTGCGCTAGCACCGAGACGAGAACCATCACCGCCATCAGATTCACCAATTCCTTACGCCTATCATCATGTCACTGACGAAGTCGTTGCAAGTTGGGAGGACCGGGGCAAGCAGCAGATTACAGACTTGCTGGCTACGGTCGAGGACGAGGATGAAATCAGTCTGATCATCCAAGAGTTGCTAAGAGCTTCGACAGACCGAAGGCTAGATCCAGCCTCTGCAGGAGCACTTTACAAGACTGCCATGGAAGCACGATCTGGGGACTCCTCGCTCGACCTGCAAACTCTGTTGATCGATCTTGTACAGATGGCAGACGAAGCCGACAATAAGCGGGGATCTTTTGCTGCCTTTCTTTACGCAACGGGCTTTTCGGCAGAGACCTGGCGCAAAACACTGGATTCGCAAACGCTGATAGACTCCGAGTTTGTCAGCACAGCGTTCAAGACTACGGCAGCTAGGAAAGCAACAAATATCCTCTACCGTCAGCAAAACTATAATCTGCTCCGAGAAGAGAGTGAAGGATACGCCAAACTGATGACTGAATATTTCAACACCGCCAGCACCGCCAGCGCAGCAGATTCTCCACCCACCATCGCTGAAGATGCTTTCCAGCGCATCAAAGCCCTTGTTGGTGCCTTTGACCTGGACGTTGGAAGAGTGCTGGATATCACCCTAGACGTCATGGACAGTATGCTGATCAGGAACTTTCGCTTCTTCGTCAAGTTCCTTCGTGCAAGCTCTTGGTGGCCCGAGGACGACACACCGGGCGCGGTAAAATGGACGGGTCAAGGCTTCACCTCACTCCCGGCGTGGGCGCTGCCTGGCTCCTCAAACTGGGGTATGGGTATCGAGGAGAACGAACGCCTTGCGCGCCTGCAACCTCTGCAAGAGCAGCGCGACATCAAGTTTTGGAGTCGGGCGAGGGAAGTTGGCATGGAAGCGTTCTTCGAAATCGGCGCCCGTCATATCACCAACTACGAAGAAGTGGCCGAGCTGCTCAACACGGAGAAGAAGCCTGAGTATGCAGGTAAATCAAAGGAGATGAATGCCAACAACCGAATTCGAGTCAACGACAGGAGGAAATGGATGCGCGAGACAAGGACTCTTCCACCTCCTGGTAACGCCGATGCAGCAGATTTGCTTGGTTTCAAACTCTCCTACTACGTGTCGCCCTCTCGCAACGAAGACGATGTTTTGCCGCCATCTCTTATTTGTCTTGCAGCGTTTCTAATCAAGATTGGCTTTATTAGTCTCCGAGATCTTTATCCACATTTGCACCCCACGGACAACGACATGCTGGAATTCAAAAAGCAGCTGGAAGAGCTCAAGGCGAAAAAGGAACGTGCAGGTCGATCACTGAACGCACTCGAAATGGCTGGTGGTTTGTCTGACGACACTGCGCCGCCAGTACCTGCTCTGCGCGAACCTGCTGCTGCCACCAAACCAGCCTCGCCTAAACCCGGAGTCCAAGCCGACAAGAAAGAGCCCGAAACTATTGAGCAAGCTGTCGAGCAGAACCAAAAGGCCCTCTTACTCATCAACCTGCTAGCCATTGGTGCCCTACCCGAAGCACTTTTCATACTCAGTCGCTACGAGTGGCTAGCTGACCTCGTCGACGAGATTCCTCGGCATCTGAACAGAATCTTCAACCACATGCTGTCAAAGGTCTACGAGCCTCTCCGACCAATGTCGGAACGATCTGGTCTGTCGCAAGCTCTGGATAGTGTTGGCGATGCTGCCGGTCTACCAAAGGGTACAGTTAACCGTACGCCCGCTTCGGTGCGACCAGCCAAGAGGTGGAGCAAGATTGAGACCGGTTCAGATGACGAAGGCGACGGCGGTCCAAAGCGATTCTATTGGGACACTTGGGCAGACAATATACCGATTTGCCAAAATGCTGACGACGTGTTCCTTATGTGCAGCACTATCGTCAGATATTGTGGAGTCAAAATTGGTCGAGATCCGTACTTGCTATCGAAACTCGCCCGCATTGGCGGTAAAAGCTTGCAAGACGACGCCGGGGAGGAGAACAAAGCTCGATGGGTGGATTTGATGAAGCGCTTGCTAGTTCCGGCACTGAGCATGACCAAGAAGAACCCAGGCGTCGTGAACGAGATCTGGAGCATGCTATCTATATTGCCAGTCGACGTTAGATACTCCATCTATCACCAGTGGTACTTTGGACCGATCGCTCGTCAGGATCTGCGCGGCGTCTTTGATCAAGCCCGAGCCGAAGCCAAAGACGTCCTTAAGAGGATCAGCAAAGAGAACACCAAGATAATGGGCAAAAAGCTAGCAAAAGCAGCCTACGCATCTCCTGGTGTCACTTTCGAGACAGCGATCAGGCAGATAGAGTCTTACACCAGCATCATCGATGTCTTTGTAGATGGCTCCAAATACCTGACCCTTTTGGCTTACGACGTCTTCACCTGGCGCTTGCTTATCGCTCTAGGAGGCTCGGAGAGATCTCGTGTTCAGGCAGACGGCATGCTCCCAAGTCCATGGCTCAAGGCATTAGCCGAATTGGCAGGCTCCATGTTTGCACGCTATGCTCTCTGCGACCCTGCTTCGGTCATGCTTCTAATTGCAAAGGAGCTTCGTGCTGGTGACGCATCGAATCTCGAAGTCGTTCAAAAAATCCTCCGCAGAATGGCTGGCATTGACCCAGAGCTCTATCTTAACGAAGAGCAAGTCATAGCCATGGGTGGGGGTCCCATCTTGCAATCGCACACGTTACGAGCCGCCCGCGATGAACGTCACAAGTTCGAGAAGCCGGCAAAACGTTTCTTGAAGACAATGGCGGAAACTGGACTAATGGGGCAATTTCTGGTTTCTCTTGCCCAGGAACACCAAATGTACCCTCGGAGGCCGGTTTCTCTGGATGCGCCACTCAAGGTACTTTCCGAGAAGATGGACGACATGTATCAGGTCTTCATAGGATATCTTGACACGATGCGCCACAATCTTTCGACAGGAAAATTTGATGCTGCTGTCCCCGATGTAGTCAGTCTCATCCGAGATTTCGGCCTGGAGCCCGCGACCGCTTTCAGCATCACCAGGCCAAGTATTCGACATATCATGGCGGAAGCCGACGCAGCTAGGAAAGCCCAAGAAAAGCCTGCCCGCGTTGTGTCAGAGACTAAGAATCCTGAAGAAGATGCGGAGATGCCGGATGCTGAAAAGACTGTCGTCAATGGACTTGCTCACAACGCAGCGGAGGCATCCGCCGACCCGGAACCGACAACGACGACCGAAGAGACTGCAGTCAAGAGTGAAGAAGACGTTCAGATGGATGGCGAACTTTTGGCCAATGGAACATCGAAGTCCTCGGCAAGTCCGGCACCAGCTCCTGGCCCGCTGCCTTCACAAGAAAAGGACTCGCCGTCGTGGCACCCTGGACTGAAAGACCTCGTTGAGCGCATGCCAGGTGTCCTGCCTTCTGAAATCGAAGCGAGCATGAGTGTTCCATTCTTCGTCACATTCTGGTCACTTGGTCTCGGAGATCTCCTGTCGCACGTTCCTTCATACAAGAAGATGTTCGATTCGCAAAAGCAGCTTCTCAACCAAATAAAAAATGACCGGACAGACTCGACCCTAGCTGGTGCCAAAGAGCGAGCGAAGAAAGCTTCAGCCATTGCTGAGTTGACCGAAAGCTTGTCTGAAGAGCAAAAGACAAAGTCTCTCGAGCGCGTATTGATTAATCAGCAGTTGAGCAAAGACAAAGAGCATTGGTTCCCGAAGATTGCTGTGGGTAACCAAGAACGCTGCAGGAGTCTGGTCCAGCACTGCTTCCTGCCTCGAGCATTGATTTCTCCCATCGACGCACACTTCTCATGGGCAATGCTTAAGGCTCTGCACGAGAAAGGCACCCCTAACTTTGGTACCCTAGGTGTCTTGGGACAGATCATGAATCGCAGTCAGCTTGAGTGTGTTATCTTACAGTGCACTACAAGAGAAGCCCAAAATTTTGGCCGTTTCCTCAATTTGCTGCTGAAGGAGATGCAACAATGGCATGCCAAGGAGAAGGTATACGAGACACGTGCTTGGGGCAACAAAAAGGAGCTGCATGGCTTCAACCCAACGGGTAAAGAGAACGGTCATCTCGCGTACGAAGCTTTCCGTCGTCTACTCTTAACGTGGCATGTGCACCTCAACAACGCACTGAAGAGTGGCTTTCAATCGGGCGACTTTATGGCGATCAGGAACGGCATCACGGTTCTGAAAGAGATTGCGGAATCCTTTCCCAAGCTCGATTTCCACGGACGCGACATGGAGGGTCTTATCAAAGGTCTTGGTGAGAGCGAGGAAAGACATGATCTCAAATTGTCGGCTCGAAGTCTTCTGGGCGACTTGGTAAAGAAGAAGAACTGGATCACATCGCAAGCATTCCGCCTGGCAGATCCTTCAAAGGACACAGAGTCGCCAGCGCCAGCCACACAACCCCCAGCCACCGAGCCAAAAGCTCTCAATGCTGCAGCTTCGGAATTCAAGCCTTCTGACAAACCGGAAGTCAATGGCGATCCCAAACCCACAAACACTGCTGGCGGAGACGCTGAGGATGGCGAGATTGATGACGAGAAAAAGGCCGAGACCAAGGATGTACTCATGCTCGACGTGCCGAAGCAGCCTGCCGGACCTGATCGTCCACCAAGCACGAAACCAGCAGATGTACCGAAGAGACCACCTCCCGCAGAGGAATCGCACCCTGCTGCGTCGACACCCACGCCCCGTACGCGTACTCCACAGCCACCGGTGCAATCGAATGACAGTACCAGGTCTGCTTCGACCCAACCAGTTCCACCTCGTCACAGTCTACCCGCAAAGCCCGACACGAGATCGGACGCCCGCACGAACGGACGCAGCAACGGCAACCGCGAACACGTGCCTGCCAGGCCTGAACAAGAAAAGGGTGGCTATGGACGTCTCGATAGGCCCGGCGACTTGGCTCGATCGACTTCTTACCGAGAACGATCCCCTGGCCGTATGAGCCGCGCGCGTACTCCTGAGCAAGACGTCCGAGCTCATGACAGACCTATTCAGCCACCACCACCTTCTGATGGACGTTCGTGGGAGCAGCCGAGAGACAGAAGGTCCGATATGCAGTCTGGCCGATCGCGTATGGATGATGACCGCCGGATGAGGGACGATCCACGAGACTTTCAGCCTCCACGTGGAGTTTCCAGCCGAGCTGAGGACAACTACCGACAGGAGAAGCCTCTATCTGCAGGATCGCGTACTCCGCAGACAGACTCTGTTGGTGTCAACCCAGATCGAGCTGCTCTTCTGGGGTTGACTGTCAAGCCCGAGGCCCGCGAACCACGTGACGACAGACGTGGTCATTCGTCACGACACCAATCACCAAGGGGCGATGACCGCAATAGTACTGTCGCATCAGCGCCTCCACGTGATACACGACCACGTGCTCCTCTCCAGCCTCAATCTGCAACGTTCCAATCTCGCAACGAGGCTCCTTCAGATCGCGCACCTGCAGGCCCACGCCAAGATCGGCCTCCTCAGTCGGACCGCCTTGTTGCTGCGGACCCTGCACCAAGAAGACCGAGTGACATCTTTGAACGGGCTCCTGAGCGAAAGCCAGCTCAAGACAACAGCTATGGTCGCCTAGGTCCATCACAAGACTCTTCGTACGGTCGTCTGAATGGTCCTGAAGTCCCATCGGGGCCCAGAGGCGGCCAAGCGCCAGCGCGAAATGCAGCTCCTACACAGCCTCGTGCAAATGCAGGCCCGCAAAATGGTCAAACCATGTCGCCTGCAGGTCCCAGAGTAGCTCCTCGTTCTCAGACTGTGCCATCCGGACCTTCCACGCCATCAGTTGAACAACCTGTGCCAGTGCATCCAAGCAGGCTAGCTCAACTGCAGCCAGAACCCATCCAGACCAACACACCTTCTGGTCCGGCATCTTCTCGCGGGCCTGGTGGACCTCCGATGGGAACGCCAACTGGGCCCTCTCCTGCAACAAGAGGTGCACCTTCGGGGCCTGCTACGCCTGGCTCAAATCGTGATAGAAGGTTCGCTGGTCTCAATGACGCTCTGCAAGGCGCCGGTCCGGAGAGAGCGCCATCAGTTCGAGGCCGTGCATCCAATGGAAGACCAAATGGTAGCATGGTCCGTCCTTCAGGTCCAGCGTCAAGCCAACAGCAAGCTCCGATGCAGTCACCCAAGATAGCTGATTCTACAGGAGTTCCAATGCCGCACCCATCAAGAGCGAGCTTCATTGCCGCCTCTCCTAACGCACCGCAAGGCGCTTTTGCGCCACCTGCTCAAGCGTCTCAAAGCAACGATTTCCGCATCGCAGGGCAGTATGAGGAGCGCAGACATTCCGACCGCCACCAATCAGATCGAGGAAGCGGCCGCGGTGACGCTGACAGAAGAAACGACGGCCGACACGGCAATGAGATAGATCCACGTTCAGCTCGACCTCCAACTCGTGACATGGCCACTTCTCGTGAGGTGCCTTCGAGCCGGGACACCGACCACCGTGACCGCCGCGACGATCGACCAAGATACGCCGATGAGCCATCGCGTGGCCCGCGCTCAGCACAGCCATACCCACAGGCAGCGGCTCCAGAACCGAGATCGTACGCCACACCGCCTGAATCATTTGCAGGTCGTGGGCATGACGCCAGACAACCACATAGAGACGCTGGTCGAGGACGAGACGAGTACAGAGGAGGTGAACAGCCGCCAAGAGGATCTGGTGGACGAGGACGGGATCCCAGAGATGATGCGCAGACTGGATGGGAGGGCGACGGCAGACGTGATGGAAGAGATGGCAGAGACATGAGGAAGAGGAGAAATGATGATGCGAATCCTAACGATCCGAAGCGGAGAAGGAGCGGCCAATAGTAGTGACGCTTGAGACTGTCGCATGCATGGGTGGTGTTTTGATACAGCTGAATGACGAGGAAGGAGCGATCATTGCATGGAAGGCGTGCCGCGGGGCAGATACCAATTTGATTTGAAGCAGAATAAAATAATCTACTCTTCTCATACACCTTTTCATCTCAATTCCCTGCGTGTATAATGTGAATCAAATTGCGTAAAAGATATCTTTTAATCTATGCCATCGATATTTCCCAATCCTCACGCCCAAGCATCCAGATTCCTCAAAATAGTACCCTCATCATCACCTCTCTTGACAAGGCTGCCAACGATCTTAACAACCTCGCCGTTCTCTTCCAACACCTTGACAGCCTCCTGCACCTTGTCCTTGGCCACGACGCAAACCATGCCGAGACCCGTATTCCAGGTCCTGGCAAACTCAGTCGCCTCGACATTGCCCGCCTTGCGCAACCACTGGAACACAGCCGGCACGTCCCACGTCTTGACGTCGATGGACGCAGAGAGATGTTTCGGCAGCATGCGCGGCACGTTGTCGTACAGTCCGCCGCCGGTGATGTGCGCCATGCCCTTGAGCAGGTCTTTGTTGACAGCCGCGAGCAGCGGACGAACGTAGATACGTGTCGGAGTGAGCAGCGCCGCGCCGAGAGTGGTGCTGTTGTCCCACGGGCAGGTGTCGTGGTACGACAGCCCTTGCGCCTCGACGATGCGGCGCACCAGACTGAAGCCGTTGCTGTGCACGCCGTTGGACGGCAGCGCGATGAGCACGTCGTCTTCGACCATCGCTGCCAGGTCCGGCAGGATCGTCTTCGCGCGCGAGATAGCGCCCGTCGCGCAGCCCGCGGCGTCGAATTCTTTGCCCGCGTACATTCCCGGCATCTCAGCTGTCTCGCCGCCGATGAGCGCGACGTTGGATTCGCGGCAGCCGGCGGCGATGCCCTCGACGCAGGCGGCGGCGTCGGCGATGTCCAGTTTGCTGCACGCGTAGTAGTCGAGGAAGGTCAGTGGTTCGGCGCCTTGCACGACGAGGTCGTTTACGTTCATGGCCACGAGGTCGATGCCGACCGTGTCGAATTTGTCCATTGCGAAGGCGACCTTCAGTTTTGTGCCGATGCCGTCGATGGCTTGAATTATGATTGGTGTCTCCTTGTAGCCGGCGGCGTAGAGGTCGACGGCGCCGCCGAAGCCGCCGATTACCGCGTCTGCTCCTGGGCGCTTGGTTGAGGCTACGGCTGATTTGATTGCGGTCACGAAGTTGTTGCCTGCGTCTATCGATACGCCTGCGTCGGCGTAGGTCATGCCGGTGGTCTTGGTATCGTGGTTGACTGTCGCGCCGTCGAATGCGGGCGAGAGAAGCTTCCAATTGCAGGTGATGTTTTCCTTCTTGAATTGAGCGATGATGTGCATGGCGATCTGTTCAAAGTTCTGAGTTGCGAGAGCGAGAATGGTTGGGCCAGCGCCGGAAAGGCAGATACCGAGGAGGCCAGGGTGGGAGTCAGGGGTGACGGATTGGAGGATTTCGGTAAGACCTGGGATAAGGGTCTTGCGGTATGGCTGGTGGATTTTGTCCTGCATGCCGTCGTAGATGAGCTCTGGGTTTGGTGGGCTCTGACCGAGTGCTGTTGTAAGAAGTGCTATCCTTTGCAAGTTGGAAATGACATCTGCTTTTGAGTATTCAGTAGGAAGGACTGATCTGGCTTTGGCGGTAGAGACTTCGAAATCAGGAATGATAGCAATGCACTTGATCTCTGGGGCCCAGTGGAACTTGATGTGCTTGCCGATGTTGTGTGGTGGGATTGGAGGCTTAAGACCTGTGTCTACGCCACCAGCTGGTGCTGGAAGGACTTCTGACAGGGGAATCTCCTTCCGCTTCATCTCCTCTGGGTTCAGGTCCTTGAGGTATGAACCGACGAAACCACCGAAGAGGGCCGCTGCAACGTTGTCAGGATGCCTCTCAATCATCAAACAGAAGTCCAGAAGGCGGTCTTTGCTGAGCCCAAGCTTGCCAACTTCATTTCCTAGCATGACACCTGCAACGACGGCTGCACCAGATGATCCAAGACCACGTCCAAGAGGAATTGGATTGATGATGTGTACATGGGTTTCCACAGGGAATGCTCGCTGGTCGTGACATCGTAGTACGTAAAGAGCGGTTTGTGTGATCAAGTTGCGGTCTGGGACAAGTTCGACATTTTCTTTTCCGAGCCCTTCGTAGGTGACTTTGCAGTTGAACTGCTCTTCCGAGGACTGTTTACTCGAGTCGACTGTCACCTGAACTTCGAGCCAGACAGATAGTGCCAAACCGATGACATCGAATCCAGGACCTTCATTTTATCAATGATTACAGCTTTGGTAGTACAACGCCTCACTCCTCACTCACCGATGTTGGCGGACGAGCACGGCACCTCTGCATGATTGTCAGTACTGATCTACGGTAATATCAGAAGATTGACCTACTAATTGTGAACATCCTGCTGTGGAAAGTCGCCAGATGCTGACAGGTTTCGTCAAACTCGCACACTTCTCAGCGCAACGTGAAGGATGTATACGGTAGCTTCTTGAGTCTGAAACGAATAGTCCTTCTTCGTCAATGGGTAAGATTGTATATCAGAAATACCCCGCCAAGTTTACTCGTGGAGCATAATTTTCTGGTGAAGTCGAAGGTCTCGAGTCATGCAACCCCGCGATCTGGAACTTCTTCGGAGGAGCAGGCGGAACTCTCCCGCAGTCTGGTGCAGCGACAGCGACGCAACCACATGCGCCCAGCATCATCGTCGTACCTTTATACCATCAACGTGACAGCATTCAATTCCTCGGCTCTACTTTCACAACTTCGCAGCAGCAGCTCGCGCTGTACACCAATTACCAGCTTTATCGGAAAGCCTAAACAATCATGCCTGTATGTCTTCCACAGCTCCATGAATACCCGGCGACTGACAATGCTGCCTACAGGCCTACCACTCCGTCTTCCTGGACGAGCCAAACCAGCAAACCATTGGTGCATCGCGATGCTCTCAACACGTAATCGACATACCAGGCTAATGACCCTCAAGGCAACATCTCTCTCCTTCCCCTCCGAACCCGCACACGTGGCCCAGCTCAGCAATTACCACCACTCTCCGGCGATGTAGACGAGCTCTCGATCGAGGCAAACCACGAATCTTACGACGTCCTGGATGAGACGATAGCATTGTTCAGAGCAAACACATTCTTCCGCAACTTTGAGATCAAAGGACCAGCAGACAGGACGCTGATCTACGGCATTCTGTACGTCAGCGAGGCATTGAGTAAGATTAAGCCAGCCATGAACAGGAGGGATGCAGAGAAGGTCAGTACGAATAGTTAGGGTCAATTGGTGGACTGGCCGAGCTTAGCGACAAGATCGGCCCCTCTATGAGGTACCGCGGGACCAGGCGCTGACAGTTCGCAGGCCGTCATGAACACAGCATTGGACACCAGCTTTTCGATACCAGGAGATGCGACATTCCCTCTCAGTCAAGCATTCGAGCCACCTAGGGACCGTAACGAGGCCGAAGTACTGCGACAATATTTGGGTCAGATGAGGCAAGAGCTGAGCATGCGGTTATTGAACAGGGTGTATGGCGCCGAGGCAGTACCAAGCAAGGTAAGTGGTTTTCTCTCGGTGCCAAATATTGTTGTCTAACATGTCGCAGTTTTGGTTGAGCTTCCAAAAGCGCAAGTTCATGGGTAAAGCGCTGTGAGGAGGCTTTGTAGTAGGAGGGAAGACGCAGGAAGCTGCAACTGAGGTTGGTATGATTGCTGATAATGGTATCGACCATGGATACCCACCACCACCATCATCAGTGTTTGATCAAGCCGTGGCCATCACGGCATGGCGCAGAATCACATCACACTACATCTATAAGAACGACTCAGAAACAATACAAGTTTAGCAATTGGTCGCAAGAATCTTGAGTAAGGTACATGTATCTTTGTGCATGGTCATCCAGCGCTTGACAGGATGTTGCAGTCAGTGTTCCATGCTTGGCATTCGCAAACAATCGACTAGGCAGCCACAACCAACCTAGTAATCTTCCAAGACTTCACGCACCTCACAAACTCACACCACTTACCAAAAGTCTCAGAAAAGAGCGGCTTCAGATCTCGGATTCAGAAAGGACAACGGCGCCATTAGGGTAAGGATACGTTGAGTCCGGCCAACCTAATACTCTCTGGGTGTCATAATTTGAACCAGGCAGTGGCTTTCCTTCCACGTTCACCTTCACTCTTTTCCGTCCATCTTCGGCACTTGAGGTGATACTCATTAACTTTCACAGATCTTTCTCTTACCATCGCGGCCGTCACCCGGTCTACAGGGGCCTTCTAGCTCAATTCAAATACTGAAGTGCGACTGAGTATACCGGTGAGATCGCTCGTAGCTGCCAAGTACCATCAAGAGACCCACGTGTCATCCATCAGCATCATATCAGCATCAAAGACACCAACCAGTCCACAGCGACCCAATAACCATTAAGAGACCCACGTTTTTCGTACTTCAACACCACACCAACAATGCCACCAAGCAAGAAAGTCTGTGTTCGCGCAGACATTCAACTTCACACTCTTCCTTGCCAAGCAGTGACGACCATGAAGACAATCAGCGACTTGCCGGATGAACTCATCCTTCACGTCTTGGATGAAGTGCATCCTGACGATATCGAAAGTTTTTCGCAGACCTGCAAACACATCCACGCGTGTTCTCGAGGACATCTGGAAAAGCATCGAAACTTCAAGGCTCAATATTCCGAAGTGGTTCTGAGATGGAAGGAGCCAAAATCGGATGACCATGCGTACCACTTCCAACATCCAATGTTCTTGCTCGAGAAGATATGGAATGAGCCCGTCGTTGCACATTACATCAAAATGCTCGAGTTCGTTGGCGTCAACATGGGCATCTATCAGGCGGATCGAGAGCAGACCATCACAGAACGAATCAAAACGTCTTCGACCAGCTTTCGCGATGCTAAAGCAAGCCTCCTTGACCTGCTACACCCCGTGGCTTCCGAATGGCTTGAACAACTCAGGAGTGGCGATCGCGGCGTGTGTTTCAATACTCTCTTTTTAAGCTTGTCATCTCTTCAGCGCCTGCGAATCAATTATGACCTGGACGAAGTTCATGTTGAGTACTACTTCGACGAGGTTGCCGGTAGTCTTCCACATCTGCACACCATTGAGATATACGCGGCGACTGGCAAACCAGTCGACATTGAATATTTCACCGATTTCATGTTTTTGCCAAACATTCGACATCTCAAAGGTCTTGAAATCGATGGAGCAGCCTTCGATAGGCTATATCCTCCAATTATTCTCGGAAGACACCCTGATGAATACTCCAACGTTGAGAGTATCGAGATCACCGAAGGTTTTGGGGACCTGGCTCTGCTTTGGGCCTTGAAAGACCGTTTTGTTCACCTCGAACATTTCAGGTTCAGTTTTGCCAAGGGCTCGTTACCGCACTATGCGAGGCCCGATGTTTTTAACCTCGTTCGAAAGCTGTCCGAAGCATTTGGAGGACGATTGAAGAGCCTCTCCCTTATTGGCTCAGGCGATCGCGTGGATAAGAAGTATACCTTCAGCGACTTCAAGGTGAGGCCTTGACTGCAATCACTAGAAGACTGGGCACGCTAATCTGATCATAGGTCCTTCAGGAACTGGAGATCGATGTGATTTCACTCTCGCGTAGGAGTTGGGTCGGACGTCCCGAGCCTGCGGCACAGCTCACGCCCAAGCTTGTCTATATACTTCCGCCCTCTCTCGAATCACTGCTCGTGAACGTTGGTCCACACGAAGACGTGGCTGAGTTACTCTTCCGCGAATTCGCGAAGCAGTGGAAGGGCTACCTACCGAACCTACACACGGTGACTCTTGCGGGTATCGCAGAGAACAGGCTCAAGGATCTGGAAGCAGCATTGACCGCGGCCGGTCTGCAAGTGGAGAGAGAAGCGTTTCCATACATTCCCAAGCATGACAGGTTTTGGTTGGAGCACCCTGGCAGGAACCGAGATCGTACTTGATGAACATGACTCTGCAGAAGAAGCTGAAGAGGCAGAGGCAGAGGCAGATAGAGACAGATACAGAGACGGAGCGAGTGGGAGAGGGAAAGCGAGAAGTGGAGGGAGAGAGGGAGGTAAAGGGGCTGGCAACCAGATGGTGGGCGATGAAGACAGATAGTATTGAAGGATTACTGAGTGGTATGACCGCTTTTCAGCATTTTATGTATCATGAACCGTATCAAGACTCCCGGCGGAGCAAACATCTACCATCCCCTCTTCTGCAACTTCTCGTTCTCGTGCATGCTTCCACAGTTGATACCAACCATAGCCTCTCCAAGACCCATGCTGACCTCCATCAACACCTTCGGATCCCTGAAGTGGGTAGTAGCCTGCACAATAGCCTTGGCTCTCGCAGCCGCGTCTCCGCTCTTGAAGATTCCGCTGCCAACGAACACACCATCACAGCCCATCTGCATCATCAGCGCCGCATCGGCCGGTGTCGCGATACCGCCGGCGGCGAAGTTGACGACCGGCAGGCGCTTCAGCTGCGCGACTTCCTTGAGCAGGTCGTATGAGCACTCCAGTGTGCGAGCGTACATGCGCAGCTCGGGCTCGCTCATGGCGGATGCTCTGGCGATTTCCTGGTTCATGGTTTGCATGTGACGCACGGCTTCGACGACGTCGCCTGTGCCTGCCTCTCCCTGTATATCGTGTCAGTACTGTGCCCTCAATCTTTCTCGATTCTGGTAGATAGAGAGTCTCTCACCTTTGTCCTAATCATAGCAGCGCCCTCAGCGACTCTCCTCAGCGCCTCGCCCAAGTTCCTGGCACCGCACACAAACGGACTCTTGAATTGATGCTTCTCAACGTGGTATGTAGGATCCGCAGGTGTCAGCACCTCGCTCTCGTCAATGTAGTCGACACCGATCTCTTGCAGGATCTGGCACTCGACGAGGTGGCCGATTCTCGCCTTGGCCATGACGGGGATGGTGACGGTCTGCATGATCTCTTTGATCATAGTCGGGTCTGACATGCGTGCTACGCCGCCGTTGGCGCGGATGTCGGCTGGCACGCGCTCGAGAGCCATTACGGCTACGGCGCCGGCTTCTTCTGCTATTCTCGCCTGGGAGTCTTAGTGATGGATGCTAGGGGAGGGAGGGAGGAACGTACCTGCTCAGCGTTGACGACGTCCATGATCACACCGCCCTTAAGCATCCGTGCCAGACCTGCCTTAACGGCAAAGTTGGACTGTGTTGAGTCGCCATTAGTCTTGCCGTCGTGGACGCCGTTGGTGGTTGGGAGTGTGGTGGCCATTGTGGATGTCAATTGATGTGTTGGTTTATTGGGGAGTCTAGCAGCGTATGGAATGGATTGAATTATAAGAGCGATTACCAGAAGTAAAGTATAGGATTATGTAGTTCTGGCCGTTATGACTCGATATAAGTTTATACTTTTCTCGCCTTCGATCTCATCACGACGTAGAAAGTTCCGCGAGATCGGCTTAACAAATGCGGCAGGTGGGATGTCATAAAATCTCCAGGGTCCAGCTCGGACGCTGCCTCGGTGAACGATCTCGCCATCTCGGCCCGCTGGAAACCGCGATGGAGCGAGAACTTCCCCACGATCAGCTAGACTGCTTTGGGATGAATCGTCTTCACGTTGATGACCTCACGTGTGATAGCTGTTCATCGTCGACAACAATCGAAGCAATCTACTGTCCATACAGTCTACCCAAACCTCAAGACAGCAACAACAAGATGGCCTCACGAATCCTCCTCCCCTCTCGCCTCCCTATGTTCGTCGGCTTCGGCGCCTCCTCGCTGCTCCTCTCCCCGCTCTCTCCTTTGATGCAACGACGAGTCTTGCACCTCGACAGCAGCCCCGTATCAGCAAGCCCAAAAGACTGGTCCTTCAGCCAATACGAGCGCGATGCAAAAGTCCCTATTGTCAAGAAGAGAGGAGGGTTGAACCCAAAAGCCGTGAAGCAGCTCAGCACAGGCAGTATATTAGGACTTATGGGTGGATTGGCCGTATCGACGTTTTCAAAGTCGCTGGCGCTGCTCATTGGGCTTATGATCTTTGGCGTCCAGGTATGTTATACGGAACATGAGGGTGCAGATGCAGCACGGCGGTTAATGGCGGATAGCTAATGTTTCCAAAGGCACTCGAGTCGAGAGGTATTCATCTTATTCCATACGGCAGGATGCAGAAGTATGTCAAGAACGTTGATCTACGATCTGCTGTGCAGGACAACGTGGCCTTCAAGCTGGCGTTTGGAGCCACATTCGCATTGGTCGGATTTGCAGACTTCAGCTCGAATTAAAAACCATTGTACAGTAGTTGAACGCCAGTGTTATGATAGAGCTGCAGCGCTTGCTATAAAACTTCGCTAAAGCAATTCAAGTCAGACTCGAGAAGTCTGTATGTACAGTTGTTCATGCATCAGTAAGGAGCTGTTTCCCGCTCTAACCACTTCATGGTCCGCTCGTCGTTTGTGAAGAATCCTTTGGTCTTCTCAAGCACCTCTGCATGGTATTCGTTCAACCATTGCTTTTCTCCGGGTGACAGTAATGAGACATCGACCAACTTTCTGCACATTGGGACCATTGTGACATGCTCAAAGCCAAGATATGGCTTTTCGCCAAATTGGTGGTTAGTCTTGACTTCTCTCACCATGAAGACGTCTGTGACAACGTTAGCAACGGACGAGTCGAGGAGGTGCCACGGAAGAAGGACATACTCTCGATACGGATACCGAATCCACCATCTTCGTAGTATCCAGGCTCATTCGAAATCACGTTACCCACAGCAAGAGGCACTTCGCTGTACTGTACCCTTGTACCAATGCCGATCGGTCCTTCGTGGACGTTCAGAAATGAACCAATACCGTGACCAGTACCATGTCTGTAATCCAATCCTTCTTGCCACAGAAACTGGCGCGCCATAGCGTCGATTGCGAAACCAGTCGTTCCTTTCGGAAACCGCACATTGTCGAGAGCAATATGTCCTTTCAAAACCAGAGTATATGCTTTCTTCTCCATCTCGGTCGGCTCTCCGAAATGTAAAGTTCGTGTCGTGTCGGTTGTTCCGTCCAAGTACTGTGCACCAGAGTCGCAGAGATAGACCTGTTTTGGATCAATGGTGCTGCATTGTCCGCGTTCAGGCTTGTAGTGTATCACAGCCGCATTTGGTCCAGTCGAAGAAATAGTGTCAAAAGAGAGGCCAACAAAGTGGTCGTGTTTCGAGCGCATTTCCTCAAGCTTGTCCGCAGCTTCCACCTCGTCAAGCTTGGTCGACTTGTTGACAAGCTCATCCTCCAACCAAGCAAAGAATTCGCTCAACGCTGCACCATCGCGGATATGGCAGTTGCGCATACCCTTCAGTTCCGTCTCGTTCTTCAGAGCCTTGGCGTCGCCGACTGGACTTCTGATTTCCTCAACATTCTTCTCACCTCCTAACGATTGCGACAAAGCCCAAGACGCGTTGGACGAGATGAGATATTTCTGCTTGTTGGTTGCGCCGTTCGCCGTAGGCATCGCGGCGGCCAGCGCTTCGATGTCCGAGAAGATTGCATCGTAAGGTCTGATCGTAACGCCTGCAAGGTGCGCTTTCGCTTGGTCGTTTAGTTTCGACTCGTCCACGTAGAGTGTCGCAGCATCGGGTGTGACTGTCGCATATGAGAAAAATACCGGGTTGTATGGAATGTCGTTGCCGCGCAAGTTAAACAACCAGGCGATTTCGTCCAGCATAGACACCACAATCCCAGCACTCTTCTTCTTGTCGATCTCCTTTCTCAAATCGTAGAGCTTGTCCTGGTAGCTCTTACCAGCGTATTCGTTTGACAGTACCCGGGCTGGCTCATTAGGCCTTGCTGGTTTGTCACTTCCCCATACCTGATCCACGAGATTCTCCCGCACTGCAACAAGATCCTTGCCACCCTTTTTCCTGATCTTCTCGGCTAATTTGCGTGCCTCCGCCGCGGTGATGGTAGTTGGGTCAACGCCGACAGTCTTGCCTCCTTCTGAATGCTCTGCCGTCCTTGAACACCGTCAGCGCTTTTCCATCAAACATCCTGTCTTATCATACCATTCCTGCCATGTCGGCACGTCTTGCAGGCCTTGTTTTAACAACGCCCAGTTACCATCCAGCTGTTTCCCCGCCTGGTTGAAGTACCTTCCGTCCGTTGCCAGCGCCGCTTTGTCCAGTGCTACGACCGCAGTACCCGCGGAGCCAGAGAAACCAGAAATGAATTCTGGACGGGATCAGTCGTGTTCTTGAATATGCAAGAAGTATGCTGACCTCGTCTTGCATCGGTTGGTGCTATGTATTCGGATTGATGGCTGTCTTGAGATGGTACGACTGTAAAGGTGTCAGTCAGCGGTCTGGAAGTGTGATCCATAAGCGTACTGTAAACATCTACCTTGTGCTGTCTCATGAGATCTCGTAGGCGAGACAATCGCTCGGTTGTGTTGACCGTCTCCATCTCGATGGTTGACCGAAGGCGGCTGGAGGCGCTGAAAGGCCGAACGGTTCTGGACGAATTGGAAAGTTTGTAGAGTGCTTTTAACATAGGAAAGACTGCGTTTAATTATCGTCAAGTTAATCAATAGCAGTCAGGATGGAGAATGTGACACAAAGAGCACGTGCTGCATGCTGGATGGACGTCACTCCAACGGCGATTGCCGCAACGCGAAGAAACATTCAACTTCACGCGGTGTAACTCCTTACCACTTCAAATGTAGGTTCGAACACAAGCAGACATCTCAAGCATCGAAGATCCAGTTGTCCCGCGCGGACGGCGCGTACTCGACCATTCGTACAGTCGCAAGTTTACCTTCCACGGACCGATGCGAAACATCAGCTAGGTAGCGTTTGTGTTAACGCTTTTCTTTCTGGGTCTCTGCAACATGATCGCAAGGAGATAGCTGAGAGGAAAGTCACAATGAGCGCTGTTCATGAGGCGATACAGCTCGTTCACAGACTTATCGATCCCCATTTTGCCCAACAGGCTCCAACAATATCTGCGCGACTACAGCATATCCAGCTCTCTCAAGATGGTTGGGCTGTGGCAGACGCACTGCTCGATAGTCAAGAGTTCAGTGTCCAGTTCTATGGCGCCTTGACCTTTCAGATCAAACTGAACAGAGATGCTAAGTCGCTTACTGAGCAGGAAGCCCGAGGTGTGCTCAGAAGACTCATCACGTGCTATCTATCATCGCTGGCTGGTCCACCTGGATCGAGGCTTGTGTTTGACAAACTTTGCGCGACATTAGTTACGTACTTTGTTCAATCTCCATCCCCGTGGTCACACGCTCTTCATCAGGTCTTGGTGTGCCTGCAACATGGTACGTTTGTAGATGGCACATCTACTAGTCTACAAGTCGATGATGCTCAGATCATGGAAAACCTCGGAAGCGCTCAGAAACATGCATCACTACGCTTTGCAAGAATGCTAGCCGAGGACTTGGCAGGTTTAGAAGGAGCAAGTCCTAAACATGCTGCGCTCGGACAAAGTATGAAGACGAATATTCCGGCGTTGACAGTTCTCCTCCAGCGAAGTCTGGCTGACGACGATTCTGGGCAGTCGGAGAACCTGACAGAAGCAATGTCCGTGTACTCAGAGTGGACATCATATACATTCACACACTGGCCCCATTATCCAAATGTGCTGTCATCCTTGCAACAGATAATTCCTCTGGTGCTCCGCTGCCTCATGTCTTCCGACTTGCAAGTCGTTGAGCGTGCTGCAGCTACTATCGCAGACATACTGGATCAGCGACGAAAGTTTCTGACTGCAGCACAACGAGCGGCTGTGTGGGAGAGTGTTCAAACGATCTTTTCCGCCGACGTTAATTTCGAAGAGTATCCCTCTTGTATGAGAATGGTTACTAACCTGGCAAAGCTCTGGATACCAACCATGCTGATTTCACCAGAAATTGCAACCATGCAAGAGATGCTCCAGTTCCAAACCGTCATGATCTCCCGTCCACACTGGCAGACGGACGGTTGTGAGACCATGATCCTCGCGACCGAATTCTGGAATGACTATGCAGAAGCAGTCAATGATAGAGTATTCCAGGATGCCACCGATACTGACACTCGCAAGTGGACAGACACTCTACTCTCGATACTTCCTCAATATCTCACGATCCTGCCGTACCCACAGGAGCCCCTCTCCGAACTTGATGACGACATTATAGAGGACTGGAAGCGACTTCGCGATGACATACAAGAGCTCGCAAACCAAATAGCTTCAATACCGCAGTCTGGGCTCTTCGGTGTGCTGTTCCCTTATACTGCGAAAGCTTTCAGCACACACGAGTGGTCCAAGGTTGAAGCTGGCTTGACACTGTTCAACGCGGTGGCAGACGATATCATCATCGACGATCCAAGCAAAGAAGCCATCGAAGGCATCTTCGCAAACTTATCACGATTTGAAGATCAGACGACACCTTTACGGCTAAAACGCCTTGCAATTCGGTTCGTTAGTTGCTACATGACATCTCTCAAGCAGAAGCCAGAATACATCATGTCAGCATTGCATCTCCTACTAGGAACGCTCGAAGCCAGCATATCAGCCGACGCAAAGATCGCCGATTTTGCCGCGAAGTGTTTTGCGTCCCTATGCTCTACGTGCAGACACGTACTGCTCACTTCTGCGCCCGACTGCGTGGCCGTTGTGGAAGGTTTCTTCACATCAACAGTGACAAATCCGGCCATTACGGTCTACCAGAAGGAGAAGATTTACGCATCCATTGCGGCGATCATCGAGGCAATGCCGGATGAGCAGGCGAAGGTCGGTCCTCTGCAGATGCTTATAACAAAGCTGCAGGACGACCTCACAGAAGCCTTCGGTCTCATCGACAGTGGAGACGCAGAACAAGGAGAAGCGCTCGGCGTTGGCGCTCTTCAATGTCTGTCGGCAGTCGGCAAAGCCCTGCAGCACCAGGAGCCAGAAGTTGTTGACGTCGATGATGATGACGACGACGGCATGCCTGAGCAACCCACACCGAATAACAACGACAACACAGAGGCTATGAAACGTCAAGTCTGGACTGCACCCGCTGGGGTCTCGGTACAAACCCAGATAATCTCGACCCTCGAAGCGGTTACGAAGTTCACGCATCTCTCCAGCGCCTGGGAAGCAGTCTGCGCTGTCCTCCGTGTCGGGCTGTCAGAACAACTCCCAGGCCCCTTCGTCCTCGCACCGTCCCTGATATCCTCCTTTCTCTCGCACATGAGCCTCTCTCTACCACTAGTCGAAGCGCTCCTCACTACTTCCTGCTCGTTTGTATCCGCTTACAGCCGCGGCCACACAACGAGGGTGCCGGAAGATGTGTATACAGTCTATCGCTCTGTGGCCGGGATTATGGCGTCATTAGCAGATCCGAGCAACGACCCACAAGTCTCCCAACTCTGCATCGACTTCCTCGAACGGTTGTGCTCGCGATACGCAGATGTCCTCCTCGGTCTCCCACAAGCTGACCTCCAAGGCGTCTTCATGTTCACGCTGCGTTGCATGACTTCCGATGCGCCAATGCTGAAGCGCACGACATGCTCCTTCCTCGTCTCCGTCCTCGAGCTGCCGAAGAACAGTCTCAGCGCCTACCCACAAGCAAAAGCAATCTTTGAAGAACTGATTCAAGGCCTGAACCCGCATCTGGCGCTGGCGTTGATGAGCCAGATCTCGGGCCAGGCTCAGCGCAGCGAGCTGGATAGTCTGGCGAAGGTGCTGCGGTCATTTGTGCAGACGCAGATCAGAGCCAAGATGTTGCTCGAGCAGGCGCTCGCGGCGCCGGAAGTGCAGGGTTCGAAGGCGGGCGATGCGGAGAAGAGGACTTTTGTCCAGAAGGTTGCTATGCTTAGGGGTGGACGGCAAACTAATGAGGTGGTCAAGCAGTTTTGGGCGGTATGTCGTGGTACCGTGGGCTCGTTTTAGAATAATATGAATTTATTCTTGATGTCCGCAATGCAGCTCTCGCTTTGAATTGATGTGGGCTTCGGATTTTGTATCTATATGTTCTCGCTTCCCTCTGTTCCGCTGCTTCGTGCGTCTTCATAGATAGACACACTGTATAAAGAGGAGTTTGTATCCCGACGCGATGTATGTGCGATGTCAGTTGGTACATCACACGTTGACGCCTTTCTCACTCCTCCTAAAGCGCCATCGCCGTCACCTTCACTTGCAGTTCCGTTGCGTGAGCCTTCAGCCTCTTCGTCATCGGCCCTGCCACTGTGGCGTCTCAAGGATCGAAAATGTCTGATCAACGAGCGGAGTCCATCGATTACCAACTTAAAGGGGAAAATGATGAGAGCCAGCACCCAGACCGCACCGTGAACGATGGCCCAGCAGACGAAATTTTCCCACGTGGGAGGCTTATAATAGTTTGCCCAATATTGGCGAAGGCTTCTTATTATACGTGTTCGAAGGTGCAGGCTGACCATCCATCTCGCAATATAAGCTGTCGCAAGGAGACCCAGAGCAGTGATCAAGAATGTCCAGAATGGCGGCGGCGCCATTTGCAGCTCATGGATTTGCATACTAAAAAGGCTCGAGGCTAGAGAAGTAGGCAGGAAGACAAAGCCGAGCTCTGTCAACCTGCCAACGCTTTCTGCCTGCTGAACAGATCTGCGGGATTCCAAGATGCTAATGCTCGAAGCCAGGAGCGCTTGCGACTTTTCACAAGCATCGAGCGCCCGGGAGATGTCGTCCAACGTGCTGTTGAGAATAGCGACGCCGGGCTGAGTTGACGCGGTACTTTTCAGGAAATGCAAGAAGCCATATGAAGACCGCCGAAGCTCCGAAAGCTCAATGACAAACCTAGCTAAGTCACGACGCCATTGCTGCAGATGAAGCTGTAAATCTGCTTCGTTGACAGAGCGGCGGCTGATATTGTCCAGATTTACTCGAATCAGATCGATAAGACCCATAGTGTCTGTTTGCATGATTTGTGCGATTGCAATATATGGGTGTGACCACACGAGTTCTTGGGCGGCGTTGTACTCTACTCGTTGTTTGATCCAAGAGCTGAGATCATGCTGTGTCGACCTAGTTTGGGCTCTATAATGATATAGCGCATCGACGTCGTCATTAGAGAACGGCTCAACAAGCTCAGTGTCGCAGCCTCTTGGTGCGGTGTCTTCGTGTAGCATCATAACATCTCTATAAGCACCAGTAGAATGTGAGTATTCGATTGCTGGAAGCGGATCCGCCAGAATGAGAACTTGAAATTCTGTATTAGCCAAGTTAAATCAGGATATCAGAACCAGTACTCATGGTTTACATTTTTGACATTTGCCTTCGTCGTACTCAGAGTGAATACTGATTCGCTCCTCACATGCGACAGTACTGGGTCGATTCCCCCATCGTAAATCATTGTAGTCCGTGAGGTCCCACTCTTTGCGGAAAATGTTCTCATTAGGTCTCCTCGGTTTCTTATGCTTCTCTGTGCGAGCAGGAGAATTCAAGAATTGCTGAGGAAACTCCAAGAAGTGCTCCCAGTCAGAGCGACCTTCGAAGAGGAAATGCGAAGTTTGTCGACGAAGCGGCCGCCACCACCGAAGCGAAAATTGCTGGCAATGTTGAGTTCTGGGTGTTATGTACGTCGGTCCACTCATTAACGTCGGTCCACTCATTTCTGCTGCAAGTTTCCAGTCATCTGGGGAGAGGACCTTGTTGTACCTTGAACCGATGAGGTGTGTTTCGAAGAACACGGGTTTCACCGCAAAGATTGCGCCCAATGCGTCGATAAGTGGTGGAGAGAGGTCTTCAACCAACGTGATGCGATAACAGAGCTCGTCAATGTCTTGGCTCAGCACAGAGAACTCAAGCCTCGGGCCGTCACTCCACCAGGTATGTTCCTTCTCATGGTACCGGTCTCTGCCTCTCTCAATGTCGCTTCCTCCTTGCCAAGGCTTGTGTGGTATGTCGAGGATGCGTACCAGTCCCCCGAATGGAAAGCTCACATCGTTTTGGTTTGCGACAATATTCAAGAAACGGAGATGCCTCGGTAGGCGACAATCGAGCAGCTCGATCGCACTTCTGTATCCTGCTTTCCGCTCGCTGTGATTCTTAGCAAGGAGTCGACCTCCAGCTCCTCTTTCTTGATCGTCGACAACGACAGGGGATGCCAGGTCAGGGAGCTCAATGTCCGAGGCTGGTGCCATGTTGGAGAGGCTAAGGTGAAGAACCGCGCATTGTTCGTTTTGAAAGGATTAACAAAGGAAAGGGATGAGAATACCGATAAATTGATTTTTGTAGAGCATAGTAGAGATGCAACACGACTGCAGTTGAGAGCACTGCCCGACGACACCTACGTCGCACACCGCCCTGTTGTTTCAGGGCAAATGCGCGCCATTGGGGTCATATGCAGGTACAGCCACCACATGATGAGGGTGCCGCTCGTATCTTACACGGAAAAGGACTTACCTGTCCAGCATACAATGCGAACACTGATGTTGGCGACTGAAGATGGTAGGAGAAAGTCACGAATTCTTGCTAGTCAGGGAATCAATAAGATTATCAGGCTGATACCTCGATGTCGGTGTAATTACAGGTACCTTAGTCCAGTGTACAGGAAGACAGCAAAAGTCCCAATACTGCGAAAATGGGCAAGATCCGGCAGGTACATGCATGACTCGACTCTGCCATGTGACGTGACGAATATTCCACTGCCTGACTCACCACATGATATCGGCATTAATTTTCTTGAAGCCGAGAATGTATCTTTATTAATTTCTACGCTGTGCAGAGATCTGATTATAGCGACAAGATGCCTCGCCGAGTGTTGTGCGTATAACGGTCATTAATCAACGCTGAAGCTAACCATTACAGCGACAAAAAGAACGCAACGACCTTTGCGCTCGTTCATAGAGCGCAAAATGATCCTCTGATCCATGACGAAAATGCACCGTCTATGGTCTTCGCAGAGATCAGCGGACCATCAACACAGCAGACACCCGCCGGGCGATCCAAAAAGACCAAGGCCAGAGGCGATCTCGAAGATGAGTTTGGAATGACTTTCAAGCCGAATGAGGGAGAAGCAGCAGAGCACGGCATTTTCTACGACGACACGCAATATGACTACATGCAGCACATGCGAGAACTGGGATCAGGAGAGGGAGCGGTGACATGGGTAGAGGCGCCGAGTGTAAAGCAGTCGCAAGCGAAGGGCAAGGGAAAGCAGCGATTGGAGGATGCGTTAAGAGACATGGAACTGGTAGAGGACACACAGAGCGTCGGTGGAGCGAGTCTTGCCTCGTCGCGGAGTCTGCTCCCAGATGATGCGTTCGGAAGCGAGTTTGTAAAGAAGATGACATACCAAGATCAGCAGAATATCCCGGATGCGCTTGCCGGTTTTCAACCCGATATGGACCCACGGTTACGGGAAGCTCTCGAGGCGCTTGAGGACGAAGCCTACGTCGACGACGAGGACGACATTTTCGCGGAACTAGCAGGAGGAGGCGAAGTAGACCCTTCAGAATGGGAAAATACACTTTTCGAAGACAACGAAGGACCACTCCACTACGAAGACGACGAAGGGTGGGAAAGCGACCACACTGTCCGGCCCGACGACGATGCAGACCTCCACGTCCTTCCTCCCGCCGATCCAGACAACCCTTCAGCCCTCCCTGCGCCCGACGCAGTACCACCGCCCTCAGACGCAGCGAACGGCGCCTGGCTCGCTGAGTTCAGCAAGTACAAGCGCGACGCAAAGAGCAAGACTCCCGGCGCAGCTCCTTCCGAACTTCCCTCGGTCGCACACACCGGACTCTCCTCACTCGCCAGCACTCGCCACAAGAAACGCAAAGGCGCGAAGACCAGCACCACGAACTACTCTATGACATCGTCTGCGCTCGCGCGCACAGACACACAAACCCTCCTCGACGATCGTTTCGACAAACTCCTCAACAACTACGAAGGAGGCCTCGACAGCATCAGCGAATTCGACGACGAGTCCTACGCCGGCAGTATGGTGTCAGGCATGACTGGGCGATCGAATGCGTCACGGGTTAGCTACGCTGCCAGTGCGGCTAGTGGTATGAGTCGCGCCAGCGGTATCAGTACGTACAGTCGTGCGGAAGACAGCGAGGCGCCGCAGCTGGTGCGGACGGATTTCGACAGTATCATGGACGGCTTCATCAATACGCATGCTAAAGTCGGAAGGAAGGGTCATGTCAAGAAGGGTGTCAGTTCGAAGCAGACGGGGATGCAGAATTTGGATGAGGTTAGGTTGGGCTGGGACCGGCGAGATTTACCAAGGGACGGCCGGCTAATGCGTGATGCTTGGCTCAGGGTTGATGCTTCGATCGGGGTCTGTGTTTAGCGAGGAGTTTGGAATGGTACACGAGATACACTATAGGTATTCAGCGGTTCTATACTCCGCAGCAACGGATCGCGACATCTTCATGCTCATCTGCGCTGCCTGAAAACTCGCCCAGTGTGACTCCAGCTTCGCCATCTCTCACCGCTTCTCGCAGCTCTTCCATCTCGCCGCCTCGCTGGTAGATAACGTGTCCAAGGGTCTGGCAAAAGGTTTCACCATTGTTGGTAAACCACTCGCCGAGGTTCTGCGTGAAGGACTCTACCTGCGCCTTGTACGGACAGTTATCTTTGAGGTAGAGGATGTGCTCGGGGTCAAGCTTGAGCATATCCTCTACCACGTAGTAATGCAGGATTTCGTCTCCCCAGCCTTCTGCACCTGGTTCGTGATATCTCGAGGGCGAGAACTTGTTGTGGAATTTGGACTCCATATTGGCACTGCTGTGGTAGTATTCGCTTGGTGTGGACAAGGGCGGAAGTGGGTAGTTGAGGTGAATGTTGAAGAGTAGTTGGTAGTTTGACTCTGGAAAGCGTTTCTGGAACTTCCGCCTGATGGCCCCATTGGATGGACAGACATTGCTGGAAATTGTGTCTCGAAGTACGTTGTGTACGTCGAGCATTTCTGACAGCTCGATGGCACTGAAATTGTGCAACAGAGCAGCCCTCTCTCTCATTGACTCGATGCTACCGCGTATTGTTCGAGAGTAGGCGCGAGTGTGAAAGGCGCGGGTGAACAGCCACAAGCGGTACAAAGCTCTTCGTACCAGGTATCGTTCCTCGTCCGTGAGCAGACGTCTGTTTTGGAAATCTGATTTCCACTTCTTGAAAGGGTACAGCTCTTCCCACCGTGCGGCAGTCCGACCGACTTGTACCACCGACCTGATCAGAGCTTCTGACAGTGGTGCAGAGCGGATGAGCTGTGCTGGTTGCGACGCATTGTGCGTGACCAATTGAACCGCGTCGTGTAGAGGGCCATACTGCGTTTCAACAGCTTGGCTCAGGATGATGAGTTTCTTCGAAGAGGTGTAGACCTTGCGAAAGTAATGACAGGTCGATGACAAGGCGAGAGCAGAAGAGACGGTCGGAGCGTGTAGGAAGATTTGAGTGACTGTCTCCGCAGGTAGATCTTCGAACAACATACTGGCGAGCAGTCTTGGTATGCTGTTATCGAGTCAGCTTACAGTCTGCCACTCGATTAGGGAGAATATACCTGTAGTTGGTGGTAGTGTGACGAAGCTCAAAAAGCAAGCAACCTCGATTGCCTACTGTCGGCGAATGCGATTTGGTATAGAGGCGATCACAGAGTTCAACCACTATCCTGTAGGACTCGAGACTCAAAGCAGGAGGACCCCTCTGTGGGGGCTATAGTGAAAGTTTTCGCCAGACATGACTTCGACGGACTGTTTGAACAGGCAAACAGAGTCGTCGTTTGACATGTTGATGATGTGCTCGCGGAAGAAGGCGAAGAGATAGGAAGTACCACTTGATATATGACTGGCTGCACGTCACCGCATTAGGCGGTCAATGGAGGATGAACTGCCAAGCATCCCCAGGTTTCCCCGGACAGAAGCCGCCAGCTCCAACAATGATATTGCAGCATCCACTATGTGTGTCATCTGCACACGAAATCGCATGGATACTGGCCACTTCAATTGCAGAGACTACTATTTGTCACCGGATGCTGCATACTCGACAGCTCTGAGCGGAGGCTCTGTTCAGTCGCAAGCATCTCCATACAACCAGAAGCCTGAGAAGTCCAAGCCGTTCCCGCTATTCCAGCTACCTTTGGAACTTCGACAGAAGATATACCAGTACTTACTTCCATACACGACACAACGAGGACAGGCAGGCTTCACCCAAGCTTTTGCACGCTTCATATCACGGACTCAGCAGCCACCAGTGCAGTCGTCCAAATCGTCAGAAGATCTTGTCTGGAAGCGAGGTCAAACGTCTCTACTCTGCGTCTCAAGACAGGTACATGATGAATGTGCAGCGCTCTTGTACGGCAGTAGTCCGTTTGTACTGTTTGTGAGGTACGACACAATTACGTTCAGATACTCGTTCCTCCTGGCGAATGGACTCGCACCTTCCAAGGAGCACGTGTTCCTGGACCTTGTACCGCCACGATACTTGAAGCTCATCAAACAGCTTGTTGTGACAATAGACCACCCAGACAGCTATACTGGAATGATCAAGTACAATGTCGGGGGGATTGGTCTGACACACGGTCTGAGGGAGCAAGTCCAGAAGCTTGTGGATGCTATAAAGCCGTCACCAGAGGCGCATGCAGGTCTCAATTCAATTCGGGTGACGCTCATCAACGGCAACAAGTTCATGGATGCTGAGAAACGCAACTTTGTTCGAGCGAGAGAGAATGAGTTTCGAGGCGACGAGCAAGTCCAGACAGTCCTCGATCCTTTCGCGGAGCTTCACCATATTACAAAGGTCGAGATACTTGGCGCCTCGACTGCTGAATATGCTGATCATCTTCGCGAAGTTATGAAGACAGGATAAAGGATCGATGAAGTCGGCCGCTTTGATCACGAAACCTAAATCCCGCTATTGTTTCGATGCATAGCGATTGGCGCAGTCACGGTGTTGATGACACATGCATGAAGCTGATATACGGCTCGCGACGAGCCTTTGTAATACATCTGAACATGTTCGTGGGCATTGTATTTCTCCGACGTGAGCTGTCGATCTTTCTCTCCTAAGGTTTGTTGTCGTTGACATGTGGATAATTTAACCGAGCTCTGGTGATCTGGCCGGCGCGGGAGCCCGGGCATCTGAAGCGGCTTTTAGTCCTGTGACCTGCAGCAATCGTCAGAAACAGGAAAACGAAGTACATCATGTAATCAATACCAATAACATTGCTGTACACCTTCTATTGCGACGGTCATAGCTGCACAACTCAAACACAGCACATGCCAGGAGCGATATTGTTGATAAGCAGTAACTTCATCCGAGAGGGCTCTTGGTGGACAAATTTCCATGTGTGCACAGTTTGTATCGCGGGCGGAACAGAACCTTGTTGTTGTTGCTATTCTTACCGGTGACGGCTCTCCACGGTCTCACCGTCATGTGCCGACCGTCATCGCCCATTCTTACGTGTGTCTTCAGACAGCTCCAAACATTCAGATGGTGCTACCTTGACGTCGGCAGAGGAACATAGTCCGATTCTGCTGCATCGTGTCGTGCAGAGGCTGCAGCTGGTCACGCGTGCGACAGAAGGGCCAAGACAGGCTGCCTAGTGCTTGTGTTGCTGTAGTCGTGTCACTGTATGCGCCCAGTGGAGTCTTTTCGTGGACCCCTGTACATTGTAAATAACAAGAAACCAAAAGGGCCAGAGGGCCAAAGCAAAGCAAAGCAAACCGCCCTGAAAAGCTGCGGCAAGTTACCTAAGTTAGGAGTACCGTACTTGCCCTGTACCTAGCTTGACGTGATTGATTAATCAATATCTCCGGTCGAGCACCGACTTGTGTCCACAGTTGCCAACCTGCACTGCCTTCTGACAGCTCATACCACTCCTCAATAATTGTTCTATCATCACTCACGGCGCTGTCTTGCTCAAAACCATCGCATTTGACTTTACCTGTTGCGGTAACGGCTCCGGTTTGACAAAGTGGATCGCTCCTGACTTTCCGTGGTTGTGCCTCAGTCTCTCCACGAATTGTTGTCAGTGTCTCGGTCCGTCGACAGACCTCCGTCCCCTTTCGCGACAATCACACAATCACACCTTTCTGGACATCCGTACAACTATTCACTATACAGTCTTGAATCTGTTTGCGCATTCGGCTTTTCACCTCGAGATTCATCATCGAGAGCCATCATTGCGCGGAGCTGAGAGCAATAGCGCCTTGCGGACATGACTTCGGCGTACGCACAACAAACCGCAACAACAAGACCAATTACTGACACCAGTCTAGTATCACGCAATCATGGCGGTCCTTTTGGCACTCAATCACCACCAATGACCGTCACGCTTCTTACGATTCTCCCTACCGCTCTGGCAACCATGTAGCCCTCTCGCAAAGCCAGAGCGCTCCTCTTACCTCCGTAGCAACACACGCTATGGAGTCCAGGACCGACCTTGGTCAAGAAGACGCAGGCTTCGTCTCCAATCGTCCAATGTCTCCATCATCACCGTATGCACCAGGTATGCGCTCTTCCATGCAGCGCAAGCATAGCCAACAAGACACATCATACTCGGCCGACGCCATGACCAACGGCGATGTTCCAATGCAGAACTTCCAAGAAGGCCTTCCGCCACCGCCTCCAGTTTCACACAGCTGGGGCAGGATCGAAAGATGGCTTGAGGACAACTACGAGGAGCTGTTTGAGAACCTCGGTGCAGGTTGCACTCAAAACGATCTGAACGAGCTTGAGCACGAATTGGATTGCTCACTTCCGCAAGACGTACGCGAATCGATAATGATTCACGACGGCCAAGAGCGTGGAGGTCTCCCAACCGGTGTCGTTTTTGGTTGTATGTTGCTAGACTGTGAGGAAATTGTACAGGAATGGGCCCAGTGGCGCCGCACACACGAGGAGTATCTTCGCGAACCCCACGCCTACGCCGCCCCTCAGGCTCCTCTCAAGGCTTTTGCAGGTGCTGCGTCGTCATCTTCTTCGGCCGCCTCCGCCCCGTCGCACGCTTCTACCGGATCAAACTGGCGCGCGGAGCTCAACGCTCGTCAAGACAGCCAGCCGCCAAACGCCATCCAGAAAGCCTACGTCCACCCAGCCTGGATTCCAATGGCCAGAGATTGGGGCGGAAACAACATCTGTGTCGATCTCGCGCCTGCATCAAACGGAAAGTGGGGTCAAGTCATCCTCATGGGCCGCGACACGACTGCAAATATGTCGTTGCTCGTAGCTGGGGTGCATTCTTGGCCAATCTTGCTGACGACATGGCTACGGACAAATGGTTCATCGACGAGGACAGTCGCGAACTCAAGCTTCGGGAGTTCCCCAAGCAGAAAGATGTTGAGCCGCCATACATGGATATCTTGCGATGGAGAGCAGACCAAAAATACGGACGCAGACAATCAGCTTCGACATCGCAAAAGTCTGGCAAAAGGCCGGGTCAGGGCCTCAGGATCAACAGCCAAATCAAGAGCGATTTCGGCAGTCTTAACGGTTTCAGCCCGTATGGAAGCCCATCCGGCGCAGGAAACGGCGACCGCACAATTGGCAAGGGCCCGGCTCAATCAAGTCCGCTCTCTCGCGTAGCAGAAGAGTCGTCTGCAGAAGGCCCGGTCACCGCTGCTCCGATCGCACAGAGACCTGGAGACAACAAAATCGAGAAGCTCGTTAGCATCGACAGTCCGGTAGTTGCGAACCGTCCAAGCAGCGACTCGGCCGATTTCCCACGCACCTCACTAAAGGCTCTGCCCATCGATGCTCAGAGCTCACAACCGGCCGGTGCAGAGGCCGAAGCTGGTGACTTGGTATCGAACACTTCCGCCGCGCCAGGAGCTTCGGACGAGATGAAGTCGGTCCAGTTGTAGTTTGCGTATCAGCTTACGTCTTCTGAAGTTCAAGACCCGGAACGACTTATCGGATACCGGTCGACTGCTTGACACGCGGACTAATGGTGGCCGATACTCCTTACACCGCAGTAACCGTAATTTGTATGTTGCAGATATCATTGCGAGGAGTTTCTGGCACAGGCGCAGTCCTTTTCTTTTCCGACAATGGCAGACATTCGGTCTACCATTTCACGGTTTCTTGGCTTTTTCTCGGGGCCGATATACATAGAGCGATTGACGAGAATTGGCAAGAGGGAACTCGTCTTGATCAATTGGTAAAGAAGCACCAGCAGGTACATGTTCCATTGATAAGATAGTTCTACGCATCTTCACCTACTTGCATATCTCGTCGAGTCACCATGTGAAGGCCCGTCCAATGCTCCCGCAACAATCCTTCGTTGTAATTATCGTCCGCGGTATTTGAAAAGATAGCAGACCAGCTCGCTTAGAAGATACCTTCCGCATTGGGCCTACAGTGGCTGGTCGTCTTAACTAGTCTGCTAGCTTTGAGCTGCATCCTACAACCAACATAACGAGTGACTTAGATTAGAATACACCGAGAAATGTCAAGCGCCTGTCAAAAATAATAACAGAGTATCTCCATCTTGTTCTGCTTTATCAAATTCGCCGGTTCGCGTTTCTGGAAGGCGACGCTTCTACATTGAGGGTCCAAACGCGGTGAATGACGACAGGCAACTGTCCCTGACTCGACGTACAACTGTGGATCAGTCTATACCGTACCACAGTTAGTTCTCAGCAACCAGTGCGCTTCCTTTTAATTACCTTCAGGAGGCTTTCTCTTTCTTGCACTCTGTCGAACTCCTCCAAGTCGCTACCACTGCCTCGAAGGCGGGCTGTCTCGTCATATGCGACACTTCTTTACTCAATAAAATCCCAAGTGCTCGTCGAGCAGCGTCGCCATGTTCGCTCACTGCAAAGGATCCATATGGCATACGGATGACTTTTCGTCTTGCTTCCAGCATGAGTGAGTCGCCCTGCATGGAGCTGGTCCGACAATATTGCTGACATCAGCTACAGTTTCCTGCAGACTCTTTTCCCTCTTATCACCGTCGGCGTGTCTCTACTCTTTCTCGTCTACCACTTAATACAGGCCATCAGACAATCGGATTACTACAAAGCCTACCGATTAATAGATGGCCATCATGCCCATGTCTGGGACATCCGGATACCACCTCCAGCGGATCTCATGCCAGAAGCATACGAGCCCGAGGATGAGATGGAGAGGAATGAAGATCTTGTGCTTCAGAGGACAATTACAAACCACTCGGCGCTCGAGGTGGATCGCCCGCGCGGAGAGCTTCTGATCCCTGTTCTTGAAGAGCTTGCCGTATTGGCAGGACTCGGGGTCGCGGTTGCGGCACTGGTCACGAATGCATGGGGACATCACTCGCACATCGCTGCGTCGGCAGGCGTTGCGACATGGGCATACACGACTTTCCTCACTTCTGTACGTCTTGGAGCCTCGATGTCTGGAAAGACCGTATTACCACAACTTTGGTATCATACCGCGTTCCTCTACAGCTCCCAGTGGATCTTTGCTATTCTACTTTTCCGGTCCGAGATCATTCACCGCCGCTCGCAGCTCTCGCAAGCTCTTATGAGTGCCGACTTTGCGCTTCTGACTGCGCTCACACTGATTGCTCTGTTTTCAAGGAAGGGCAACAAGCCTGTGCAACTGGAGTACGAAGGTGAACTCGAACCCTCAAAGGAGCCGCTAGCCAGTCTTATCTCACTGGCAACCTTCTCTTGGTTGGATCCAATCATCCTCAAGGGCTACCGAAGGACGCTCGAGCTCTCGGACGTCTGGAATCTTATGCCGCAGGACAAGGCCGGAGCAGTCCTCGCAGACTACCGTCAATTGAAAAAGACAACGGTCCTTGCGTGGCATCTTCTTAAGTATTTCAAAACGGGTTTCCTTGTACAGGCCAGCTGGGCAGCCATCTCGGGTGTCAATACTTTTATCCCGACACTCTTGCTCAAGGTCATCCTGGAATACGTCGAGGATCCTCAAGGCAAGCCGAAAAACGCCGCGTGGCTGTATGTCATCCTTTTGTTTGTTTCTGGCAGCATTCAGGCTTTATCCGCCGGCCAGGCTCTCTGGACTGGTCGTAAAATCTGTATCCGCCTTCGAGCTATCATAATCGGAGAGATCTACCAAAAGGCTCTCCGAAGACGCGCCGCTGCTGCAGGAGACAAGGTTCTTGGTCAAGGGGATAAGACTCCTTCGGATCAGTCGAAACTAAGCCTCACGAAGCGTTTCGCGACCTTGTTCAAGAAGAAGAGTGCCGATGACAAGAAGAAGGAGGCCGCGAAAGCCGCGAAAGCAAAAGACGCGAGTGAAGAAGGTCAAGTCACGTCTGGAGCGATTATCAACCTCATGGCTGTCGACTCTTTTAAAGTGTCTGAAGTCAGCGCATACCTTCACTTTCTTTGGGCCGAGACCCCTGTTCAGCTCGTCTTCTCTATTACCTTGCTCTATCAGTTGCTGGGCTACAGTTCTATTGCCGGTATTGGTACGATGATCGTCCTCGCCCCTATCAACTTTATTATCTCAAAGCAGTTCTCTCGTATTCAGAAGCAAATTCTGGCCGCGACCGACGCTCGAATTCACACCACAAATGAGGTTTTGTCGAACATCCGCATCATCAAATACTTTGCCTGGGAGCAGCGTTTTCTTGCTCAAGTCGACGAGAAGAGACAGACAGAGCTCAAGTATCTTCGCAACCGCTACATCGTCTGGAGCATAGCCAGCGTTCTCTGGTCGGGCGCGCCAATCATTATAACATTCTTGACGTTCCTGGTCTACACAATCGTGGAGAAGCGCGAACTTATCCCCTCTGTCGCATTTACTGCACTTTCCCTTTTCAGCTTGCTCCGCGTTCCATTAGATCAGTTAGCAGACATGGTTGCGCACGTGCAAGAATCCAAGGTGTCAGTGGATCGTGTTGAGGAATACCTGAACGAGCCCGAGACCGACAAATACAAGCAGCTCAAGAGTGCCGTCAATGACTCTGAAGGACAGCCACTGATCGGATTCGACCACGCAACCTTTTCTTGGGGAGCTGAGAGCTCCGAAGAGTTCAAGATGATGGAGCTAGACATGCGATTCAAGGTCGGCCAGCTCAATGTCATTGTTGGACCAACTGGAAGTGGCAAGACATCTTTGCTGATGGCTCTGCTCGGAGAAATGACTCTGATCGAGGGTAATGTATACCTTCCCGGCGGACGTAGTCGTGAGGACATGAAGGTCGACCCAGATACTGGTCTGACCGAGAGTGTGGCGTACTGCGCGCAGCAGGCGTGGTTGGTCAACGGTACGATCAAGGACAACATCATTTTTGCCAGTGAATGGGACCCGTCAAGATACAAGGACGTCATCGTTGCTTGCTCTTTGCAGCGTGATCTGGAGATCCTCGATGGTGGCGACCAGACTCTTGTCGGAGAAAAGGGTGTCACACTTTCAGGAGGCCAGAAGCAGCGTATCTCCTTGGCCAGAGCGCTTTATTGCAGAGCCCGCCACGTTCTCCTTGACGACGTTCTCAGCGCCGTTGATGCTCATACAGCCAAGTGGATTTTCGACAAGGCAGTCATGGGACCTCTCATGTACCACAGAACATGTATCCTCGTCACTCACAACGCAGCTTTGTGTCTGCCTCACGCTGAGGTCGCCGTGGCTCTCGACAACGGTCGTGTTGTCGCTCAAGGCACCGCTGACGAGGTTATCGACTCAGGAAAGTTAGGTGAGGACTTGACTAAATCGCGTGCAGCCTCTCGTGCGCCTTCGAGAATCCCATCCAAAGTCCCCGATGGCAACAAATCGCTTGCCGAAGCACATGCCAATGGATCGGCGAATGGTTCTACTGAAGCTACCAATGGCGCTCCAAAGGATGGTGCTGAATTGGCTAAAGTCATCTCACATAAACAACTTCCAGGGATGCAACCAGATGCCGACCCTAACGCTACTGGTGAAAAGAAGGCCGAAGGTAGCGTCAGCTTCAAGGTCATTCTGTTGTATCTCCAACAGATGGGTGGCATACCCTACTGGTCGCTAGCCGGTGGATTCTTCGTGCTTCAACAAATCGCACAGGTGGCGACAAATGTTTGGATCCGACAATGGGCCAATGCTTATGGGTCGAAAAGAGACTACTCTATCACGAGCGCCGATCATTCGAGTCATCTGACACATATTCGAGGAGGTATCAGTGGGTCGTACTCTTGCATCAAGAGCAGTTCCTGCGTGTGGGCTTTCCCAATGTCATCCATCAGCCAGAACGCCTTCACAGCACAAGCAGCAGGTGATTATCAGGAGCCAGTCAACGACGCTTACTTCCTCGGCGTCTACGCTGTGCTAGGTCTCACTTTCATGATTGTGACCTTGGTCCGTGTCGGTTGGCTCTTCAGAGGTTCACTCCAGGCTTCGAAACGTATCCACAGACGACTGATCAGCGCTGTCACACACGCCAAGTTCCGTTTCTTTGACTCGACGCCACTTGGTCAACTCATGAACCGCTTCTCCAAAGATATCGAGCTTGTTGACCAGGAAATTGCACCCGTCGCAGAAGGAGCCATTCACTGTATGGCCGCAATCCTCACTATCATTATTCTGATTTCCGTCATCACGCCAAAGTTCTTGATCGCCGGTGTGTTCATTACAATCATCTACTTTATGATTGGCAGTCTCTACATCAACTCTTCCCGTGACCTCAAGCGTCTCGAGTCTGTCCAGCGCAGTCCTCTGTACCAGCAATTCGGCGAGACTCTTTCCGGTATGACCACCATCCGTGCTTATGGGGACGAGCGCCGCTTCATTCGCGAGAACCTGACCAAGGTCAACACACATTCTCGACCTTTCATCTACCTTTGGGGTGCCAACAGATGGCTAGCCTTCCGGGTTGACATGACTGGTGCTCTCGTATCCTTCTTCACTGGTATGTTTGTCATCCTCAGTGTAGGAACCGTTGATGCGGGTGCGGCTGGTCTGGCTATGACATATGCGGTCACGTTCACAGAGAACGTACTCTGGTTCGTCCGTCTGTACTCGATGAACGAGCAGAACATGAACGCCGTTGAACGTGTCAAAGAATACTTTGACGTAGATCAAGAAGCTGCGCTCATTGTCGAGAACAACCGACCACCCGCCAACTGGCCAAGTAAGGGTGCTGTTGAGTTCATTGGTTACAGCACGAGGTACAGACCAGATTTTGACTTTGTCCTCAAGAACATCACTTTCAGAATCCCAGCAGGTGAGAAGGTTGGTGTCGTTGGAAGGACTGGTGCCGGTAAGAGTTCTCTTGCCTTGGCAATGTTCCGAGCCCTCGAGGCGGAAGAGGGAAAGATTGTGGTCGACGAGATGGACATTGGCCTGCTCGGACTTCAAGATCTGAGAGAGAATATCGTCATGGTCCCTCAAGACCCGACGCTGTTCACTGGCACAATCCGCACCAATCTTGATCCGTTTGGCCTTTTCACCGATGAAGAAATCTTTACAGCTCTTCGTCGTGTGCAGCTCATTGGACCTGCATCAGCTGAGCCATCCCGCCCTTCAACGCCAACCAAGAACGCTGCCAAAGACACAGATAGTCCAACAGCAACAGAGGCCTCCACCTCTGGAACCACCGCCGTTCTCGAGAACAAGAACGTTTTCCGCAACCTTTCTTCAACTGTGGCAGAGTCTGGATCCAACCTCTCGCAAGGACAAAGGCAGCTTTTGTGTCTGGCTCGCGCCATCCTCAAGGCGCCAATGGTGTTGCTCATGGACGAAGCGACCGCATCCATCGATTACGCCACCGACGCCAAGATCCAAGAAACGATCCGCGAGTTCAAAAACACCACTATCACCATTGCACACAGACTGCAGACCATCATCGACTACGACAAGGTGCTCGTGCTGGACAAGGGTGAGGTGGTCGAGTACGGTGACCCTTGGGACCTGGTCAGGAAGGACGCTGGTATCTTCCGTGGCATGTGCGAGATGAGCGGTGATCTCGACGTCTTGGAAAAGGAGGCCAAGAAGGCGCATGAGAGTCGTAGATTGGTCGATGATGAGGCGTAGGCGATATACCATTACAGAGCGGTTTGTGTCTTGGAAAAGGTTACAGTGTATAGTGTCCATACGCACTCTTCGTACAGATTCATTTATAATCAATTTCTATCCAAGTCTTTGAATGATACTTTTCTTACTTTCGGACTGCACGACACGGTGGACAACAGCTGTGCGTTGGACAATAAACAGCTGATGCTATACACAGTGTCCTGAAAATGCTGAGTCTGGAGTGCACGTGACGTTCCAATCGTAGGCAGGGCCAAGCTTACTGTGACTTCCTCCCTTCGCACACTTCCATACCTTCCACTTTCTTGACCAAGGTCGAATGGACGTTGGACTTTTGTGCGTAAATACCTTGCAGGTCATGTCTTCACATCAGCAGGTGCATCGAAGCACTCCATACCAGCTCCGAGGCAACGATAAGTCAAGACAGACCTCGCGTTACGGGTGCTACATCTGACGCTGTCGCCCACTAGGCGAAGTCCCACAGGCAGGTTGGTGTATTCCGGCGTTTCCACCCCTGTGACTTCATGTTTGCCTTCCTCATCTCCATCAGCGCCAAGGTGGTGCATATATTTGACCTTTGGTGCAGCACTCGCCGGTCTATCAAGCTATTTCCTTCTTGAACCTGAACTTGATCCTGCCCTCATCACAGAAAGAAACGCACGATCAAGGTCGCATCACGCTCAAGCTGCAATCATCTCTCTGCTCTCGCAACACACAACAGCTCGTTTTAAGAGTCGAGCTCAGACGTCTACCTGTACACGATCTATCTTCCAGCTCGAGCTCCGCCAGTCTTCAGTACACGACGATGTTCAGCTTGGTCTGCATGAGCTTTTCCATCTTCACTACCATCTTCATTGCGATCACAACTATCGGGTTCCAGCTCTTTTGAATCCACCTTCACTGCTTTCACGGCGCCTACATCTACTGCTTTCTCAACTGATTATCTCCATCCCTGTTACTTCTTCTTGACTCATCCTTCTTCAATCTTGCCTTTTTCGATCTCACCTTCTTCGATCGATCTTAGCTTCTTAGATTTTACCTTCTTCGATCTTATCTTCTACAGTCACGATTCTTCGATCCACTTCCATTGGCTAGCTCTTTTCCTACCACCAACCCTTTCTATCGAGTCCGTCACTACTCACCCTAACCTGGCTCACCTTCATTGATACATCAATTTTCATACGGAGTTCATTAAATAATTCTCCACTTAAAGCGACAACACAACGTTCAATATCTTCTCCCGATTTGACCAAGCTGCTTGAAAACGGTTCATACCGCCCTTAAATCTGCTCTCACCTAGGAACTTGGCCCAGCTCACTACACATGGCTCCTTGCTGTACCAAGGAAGGTCTTTCAGTCAATGGATTATCATAAACATCGCTTCACTACTAAACTTACGCGACGAACTCCGATCCGACCTGCGAACAACACAAATCTCGACAATTGATCAACATCGCATTATGTCTTCATCCATGGGCCCTGAAGTCATGCCTGAGACCGAGCGTCTTCCTGGCAGGAACAATGGTACCGAATGCTGGAAGAGAACTCTGTTCGAGAAGGGCAGAGTCTACATTCTTGACGATGACCACAACACAAGTCGTCGTCGAATTATAACGATACACCGCCAGAAGTGCGCGGCCGTCCGTGAGACTTTTGCTACGTACACTCCATATCAGGTCTCTAGTGTGCCTTCTTGCAAAAGTGAAGAAGATCTCTTCGCTTACTGGAAAGACACCCTACGTGCTAAGGCTGATGATGAGGTTACTGTCATCTACTTCCCATGGCGATGCTGGTCGTAACGGAGAAGATTTCACCATGTCGGTCATTCATAAATTCCCGCTCATTACGACACTAATATGTATAGGTCTCTGAAAGGTCAGAACTTCTCGCTCAATGGATACAAATTCCTGGAGCTCTTGTGCAAGAGTGAGAAGCACATTTTCGTCATCCTGGATTGCTACTTCCCAGGAAGGTTCAAAAACATACAAGGATTGCAGCGCCGCCCAACCTGCGAAGCCGCCTTTGAAATTATTGCTCCTGGTGCTCCTGGCCAGGACGTTGAAGGTAGCCAGGACGTCAACCCTTTCACAGACTGCATCATCGATCATATGGAACAGCTGGTGGAGAAAGCCAAGAAGGGAAAGCTTTACAGAAAGGCATGCTTCACGCTGCTCGAACTCCTTGGTGGCCCGGACCCTATCAACAAAGCTCTGGATGATAACCCGACTCGCTTTCTTACCAGCTCTACTAGGCGAGAGTTCATGACCATTGGCAAAGAGAAGGTCGAAGTCGACAAGGTTGTTCCAAGACTCTACCTTGACCCACAATACATCTGTGACAACAAGAAGCTCGCTTTCCAGTGCGACATCGTCAAGGACACGGAGAAGGCACGCAAGGCCCGCGAGCAGTTGAACGGCACACTGTACGTCTTACTACATTTCTTTACACCGTATCCTATCCCCTCTCTCATCATGTCCTGACTACTTATACACCTCGGTCATGCGATACTAACAATGGACAGCGCGAAACCAGCTCCTACCGTCGACGAAGGTTTCGACGAAGACGATGGCATGTTCCTGGACTAGGTGTCTTATGCAGACATCGCCTCACACGTCCCCTCCTATGGTTACGACACAATCACTCTCCGCTCTTTGGTTCTTGCTTTCTGATTTTTGGACATGCTTATGGTTGCTAAGCCCTGATCCCATCGATGGACAGTGGAGATTGGCGTATCACCTGATTGATTCTTAGTTTTCGGTTTTTGGTTTTTGATCTTCGATTTTTGATTTTGAAGAAGGAAATGATTCGAGAGCATCCTTACGGCAGTTACGACGATGGATTCATGACGACAGAATGATATTTGAGCATCTATCAGGATGGGAGAATGAATTGTATACTAGCAGATCTGAACAATGAAGAAGCTCACAGGATGAAAGTTGCCCTTCGAACCTCTGGTTTGCCTGTGTCAGAGCATGGGTTCTTGATTACCTCGATGCGCTTCCATCGTAATACTAGCTATGTTCACGAGACCCGGGACGTCGTCGTGTTAGTATTACCCGAAGTTCCTAGTGCCTAGTACTTCTTGTGCATGTTGATGGCTGTAGGTGTCCTGGATAAAGCGGGTGTGAGTATAGGGAAGCATAGTGGGAATTCCCATGAAGATGATCTAGTGACTGATGTAGTAACTGGAGACGATGTCACGGAGGCAGGGAGGTAGATTAGAATGTGTATGTGATTCAGTAAAAGCAAGATTCCTAAAGAGTATTCCTCGCTATGAAGTCTATGTGGTATCATGAGTCTATGTGTAAAAATCTACATAAGGCGTGTATGGGTATGGTATCGCCTGTGAAATATGAAAACAAAACAAGTGATGTTGAGTCAAATGCGGAGCACGGCTCAAGGCGCATGCTCGACGCTTTTTGGATTCGTGAATCGTGGACCTCTAAACCATCTGGCCACCAGCAGCCGGAGGAGCGAGATCGGCCTCTTTCTCGCCGAACTTGGCCTCCTTGAGCTGGCCGGCCTCCTCGTCTTCGGACTGGAAGCCGTACTCGCGGGCCTTGGCATCGATCTCCTCGTCTGACAGGTAAGGAAGCTGCTGGGCGGCGGAAACGTAGGACATGTTCTCCATGTAGCCCTTGGCGAAGATGATGTCGATCTCCTCGAGGGAGCGCTGCTTGGTCTCCGGGTAGAAGAAGTAGATGATTGGGAAGAAGATGGCATTGAGGACGGCGAAGAAGAGGTAGGTACCCCAGCCGATGCTGGCGAGCATTGGTGGTGTGAACATGACGACGGCGAAGTTCCACAGCCAGTTGGAGCAGGTGGAGACAGCGTTGGCGCGACCGCGAGTCTTGATTGGGTTGATCTCGGCTGGGTACAACCATGGCAGTGGCAGCCATGTGGCACCGAAGAAGGCGATGTAGGTGAAGAGTCCGACGGCGGCGCCCTTGGCTGCTTGTGGTGTGCCTGGAATCAAGCATGCGAACACGATGACCATGGACAAGCACTGGCCGACGGTACCAACCAGGAACAGCTTACGGCGACCGACGCGCTCGATGATGAACCAGGAGGTGGTGGCGAAAATGGAGTAGACGATCATGTTGATACCACCGAGGAGGAGAGATAGCTGGTGGGTCTGACCGATAGAGGTCTCGAACAGAATCGGAAAGTCTGAAATAGTGTTAGCAGCCGTAACGAAGATGGATTAGATGATTCAAGCAACTTACAGTAGATGACGGCGTTGCACCCAGACAGTTGCTGGAATGCCTGAGAAGAAGCACCAATGGCCATACGGCGGAAGTGCTGGGTCTTGCCACCGGTGAAAAGAGAAGACCAGCCTCCACCGTTTCCGGCTGCGCGGATGGAGTCGTTGATGATATTGACCTGGAGGGTGATCTCTGGGTCATCCTTATGGGTACCACGAAGACCGGCGAGGACAGTCGTGGCCTCATCAGCGCGATCCTTGGTCAAGAGCCAGCGTGGGGACTCTGGCAGGAAGACCATGAAAACTGCAACGAAGATACCGAAAACGATCTGAAAAGCGATAGGGAATCGCCAACTAAAGTCGGCCATGTTTGCTGGAGCGTAAGAAGCGCCATAGTCGATCCAGTAGGCGATGAGCGTACCGATGGCGATGACACCACCCTCGATACAGATGAGCAGACCACGGTTGGCGCTTTTGGAGCACTCTGCCTGGTAGGTTGGAATGGAAGAGGTGTTCATGCCGTTACCAAAACCAGTGATGGTACGACCGATAATGAATTGAGCAGTAGCGTTGTGACCCAGGAAAGGAGTGACCTGGATGAGGACACCAATGATCATGATAATGGCGCCTGCAATAATGGACTTTCTGCGTCCCAAGCGGTTACCGAAGATGAGAACAAAGATGGCGCCGAACAAACAGCCGACTTCGTAAATGGCGGTGACGAAAGCCTGGTAGACGCTGTCGTTGAGGGTTTGTGGGAAGTAGGCGTTGAACGGAGCAGCGGAGATGATTCCAGACATAACACCTTGGTCGTAACCGAAGAGCAAGAAACCGCAAGTAGCGACGACCGAGACCATGATATTCAAGGGCTTTCCGGACATTCCCAGAAACTTGGGAATGCCGGAGTCCTCGTTGACCTTGACACCTCTCATTGTGGTGATATTGCGCTGACCAGCAGCGATAGACTAGGTGTGAGTGATGTTAGAGAGTCAAGACAGTGATAGGCTATCACTGTTCTGGAGATGTTGCGTGTGATGGAGGGGAAGTCTGGATCTTAAAAGTGTACGACCCTGGTGGAGGGGAGGTCCGGGGAGTTAAATACAGCCCCATAGCAACCTCGTACTTACGGTGAACATGAAAGTGAAAATCATGAGGGTGGAAAAAGTGGATTGCAACAAATGACGAGCCACGTTGAGCTCCACCGAGGTAAGACTCGGTTCAACCTTGGTTATGCTGTGTTCGCCAATGAGGATGTTGCAAGTAAGCCAAGAAGGACGAGTCAGAGACTTTTGCGATTTCGTAACGTGACAGCCGAGTCAGGATGCCGTTACAACACTAGAAAACTCTACTGTAGTAGATGGCAGGGTTCGCGAACGCAAGAATCGTTCACCGTCTGTTGCATAACGTTACAGACTCTCAAAATCGATGTCGAGCAATGAAAGCCTGGTGCGCTAGGGATATGAGCAGACATAAAACGACGTCATTGGCATATGAAGGTGGATCTCATACCGAGAGAGACCCTTGCGGGTCGAGGCTTGCACGGTCCGGAGACGAGACGGGGACGTTTGAGGTTGGCCGACGGGTGTGAGGTCGGTAGAGGGTCGGCGAATGAGAATAGCATCCTACGAGAGAACTTTCGGAGGAGGTGGAAAGAAGCTCGCCAACGTCTGCAGCCACCGATGAAATGTCAAGGGCTAAAGCGCCACGGACCGGTCAAACCACGCAGGGCTTGGCGGAGACGGCTAAAGAGGAATGGTCCGCATCTCAAACGCATCTAGATCTTGGTGAAGAATTGGGTCAGATCGCATGCAGATTGTGGATTGACCTCCCATTGCACGAAGAGACTTGAAACCCCGTCGTCTTGGAGGTGGAAGGCATCGGCGAGTCTCAAGCGACTCTCTTTCTTAAAGCAGAAACCATGAAAGGTGCCAAGGTACGACAAAGTGACAACAATACTGGTGAAATGGTGATGCCGGTGGGTGGTGGGGTGATTTCGGGGAGTGAGGTCTAGGTAAGCCGCAGCACGGCGAGCCGCGGAGCTTGCCCTGCATCCCTGAGGTGATTACCTCACTAGCCAGTTGACGTCATGCCGAAGGAAGACCGACGCCAAGGCCGTGATACTGTATTTTCTCTGACCCTTGGAAATGGTCGGTTAAATTAAGACAATTACAGGTATAGGGTAACGATAGCATCATGCTCGGTAGGATACTGTAAGCACTTACGACAAGGAAAGTCCTTCATAGTAGATGTTGCCAGCAGCAACAGCGCAATTGCCTGTCTCCATTGGCAAGTGCTCGCATGTAGGAGAAGGATGTGCAAAGAGACTTTAATACCGCAGCAGCAGCGCAGCGGCACGCGAGTCGTGGATAATTTGGCAGCGGTGATTCTTCCGAGTTGGCGGCCTTAGCACCGTTCTCCGTTCCTGCCAAGACGAAAATATCCCATCCGATGGTCGTCCCGTATTCAATCTGTTTACCGACTTCAAAGCCGGCAGTACAAGGTGGTAGACCGAGAAATCGCTTGACCAGTATGTAAACGATTGTCGATGAGAATGACGCGGTGGCTAGCAAACAGTGATAGATTTGGAGCACTCTTCATATAACTAATCTTCTTCACAAGCGGTGCTGATGTAATCTCCGTCTTCCATACACTTGAATACTCGTACCGCGTACCTCCATCTCTATCCCCAGGCAGGACCCCTCCATTTTCACTGCACGTGTGTCGTGGAGTGAAGGGATTTACCCGATGACCTTCAGGGTGATCGAGACCAGCATTCGTGATTGTCGGAGAAGATGTGGGTGGTGGAACAATGTGGGAGGTGGAGAATATCGCATCTTGTCCAAGGAGATGATCGTCCTTGTCCTCGTCTCCACCGCTCCACCATCACGCCCACAATACCTGGATAGCGGACCTATGACCGCCCTCCTACGTGGCATCGGCTCCGGATCTAGGACGGTGTCGGTGTTTGAAATGGGGAGAGACCCTGTGTCATGAGTAATTGAACGGCATGTAACCCTACAAGCTCCCCAGATCCCGTGCCTCTCCGACTGGAGTCGACTCTGCATGTCATCGCCGAACAAAGCCCGTGCAGGCTTCTGTGTCGAAAAGACGTGACTCGCAACATACCTTAATGATTCCCAATCTCGAATCTTGTAAACATGCAACAGACTGACAGCGGGATCTCTGTTCTGGCGAGATGGGTGGGTGTAAATTATCTGTAGAAAGGGGTATCTGAAATCGTCTACCAGAAACCAGCACCAGCGCCATGCTCACAATGCCTGCTGATCTCCAGCGCTCTGTTCCTCCTCGGAAGCAGTGACCTTCTTCCATGCATTTTCGAATGCTGAACCCACTCCAGACTCCATGCCCACCGCATCCTGGATCAACTCCACAGCACGTGTTGTGATCGGCTGGTCGGGTTCATCGTCACCGGCCATAACCGAACTTGTCTGCAATGGCGTGGATGCCATCGCAGCTGGTTGAGGATCGTCAGGAACCTCCTGCTGGATCGCCTCAAACTCGAAATTGCTCGAGTAGATGACAGCGGCGAACGCTTCCAGGTCTTTGACTTGGTCGATTGATGCCAGATACTCGTTCATGACCCCACCTTCTGCTACACTGAGCTCATCTGCTTCTCCACTACCCGCAGCGATCACATGAGCCTGCCTGCAGAACACGGCCAGAGTCTGTGCAACCTTGACCTTGCGGTCGGAAATCTCCTGAATTCTGGCTGCCGGATCTGCACTTTGTGCCACCTTGAACGCTTCGGATGCTATCCGGGTGTCGATGAGGTGAGAGAAACAGGAGTTGAGCAGGAGTGTGAGAACGTGTGTGAAGGTCGGGGAGTCGATGAGGTCAGACGTCTCGTCGAGCAATCGTCGGAGAGATGCATTGTTCTCCAGTTCCTCTGCGTAGCTATGCTTCTCCAACGGGTTCTCACTCTCGGTCTGACCTGTTTGTGAACCAGGAGATGCAGCTGCGCTATGCTCTCGTAGCACCGCTGCCTCTTCGTCTCGAGGTGGAAGAAGATAAGGTAACCACTTGTGTTCTCTGCGCTCCGTTTCTGTAGCACCCTCGATCTTCTTTCTGACCTCTAGTATCAACTCGCTCAAGCGTTCGAGCGTAACGTCTTCTCTCGGGTTTATTGGTCCGAACACTTCCTTGACGGCGGTTGTCACTCTTTCTGTGATGTCCTTGCAACCTCGGTGTAAGAGCCACCAGCTGAAGGTAAGATACTTTCTGTTCGTCTCAAAATCGTTTCCGTATACGTTATCGTAGTTGTCGTCGTCGTTGTTCTCAAGTGATATGGTGGATGCTTGTTCGGCTGCTGGTGGAGATGCGAGGGAGACGACAGAAGAAAGGTATGTCCTGCGTCCGAGGAGGTTGAGTTGGATGCGAGTGAGGAGGGTGAGAAGTGAAACGGTGTAGAGAAGCGTTAAAGCACGCGCGATCGCTGCTTGATGTTAGTAGTGGTCAGAGATACACCGCGAATTGCACCCACATTGGATCTTCATGTCATGCCATAACTGCGCTTTCGACCTCTTCGGCTTTGGCTTGCTGTCTGTTCCTGTGATACTGCTCTTGCCCGTCTGACTTGCATGAACATAGCTACCAGTCTGGAAGCTGCTCATGCTCGCCTTGTCCTCGTCCAACACACTCGGCGGACCTGACGGTAGATCGGTAGATGCTACCTCCGACAAGCCTCCAGCACTCTTGGACAGCCTCTCGGTCCTTTGCTTCTGCAACTCGTTCGTTATCTCTTCGACGGGTAATGCACCAATGATCTCATCTCGAATCGTTGGTAGAAGTGCTAACACGGTGTATGTGCAATCCTCTTGGTTCTGCTCAAATCGTCGACGTAGGCTGGAGCACCGTCAGTATTGTAGTGCACGAACAAGTATAAGAGATTTACTTCTCTTTAGATATCCTGTCCTCACTCATACGCTGCCTTGCTTCGAGCCATTTGCTCCATGCGTACTGTCCAGCAAGATAGCCCAGCCCGACGGCCCCAGCTCCTGCTGCCAGCCAAGTCCTGTTGCGCCTGAACCAGCGGCGCGTTGCCTCTATCATCGCTGCATCTGTGAATGGAAGTACGGAGAAGGCGTGAGATGTGTCGATCCAGAACACAAGAGTCTCCTGGGTAGTGTTGAACTATATCTGGCGGAATGAAGAAGACAATGTACTGGAGCTGGACCTGTGGTATGAATGATATGGAACGTGGAGCTTGCTTGCGTGATGCCTCGGCTCGAGGCTTTGCCTGGCGTTTCCCACGTCAGGTCAACAACGATCGAGCACGTGCGCACATCTTCTCACCGGCTACAGCTGCCTTTACTGATCGGAACACGCAGTGACTCTTCATCAATGCATGGCACGACAACACGATACCTACAGTATATCATATGAGATCAGGTTCCATAGGGCAAGGTATAGTCTGCAAGCAATTGGTGCCTATCTTGTAAATCTTCAGCCCTACATGGAACCCGATAAAGTCTGATTGCACTTCTATACATACGGTCATTGATATTACATGGTATATGAAAGCTGTCGGAGAGTGAATGTCATTCATGCGTGGATGCCTATCACTACCAACACTGGAGCGATTGATCGTGCGTTATGAATTGGTCTGCAATGATGTCGAGTCTCCATATATATCCTGTCTTCGTAGTGTTCATTTGTACTCCACGCATGTTGTGCTTGCCCGGAGACACAAAATGCAACTTTCTCCCGATGTCGCTTGAACCCACCTACCCAGACTTAATACGACCATGAAATACCTATAATTTCCCTACTACGAAACCCCCACCTGATTCTGAGGGCGAGATTAACCATTGGTACACTTTCGACATGATTGCCGCGGAGAAGGTTGCATACCTGGGCCCAAAGGCTTCGTACACCCACCAGGTGAGCAAGGCCAAAATTTCATTGACCTAGAATTATATACAAACTTCCATCTTACATTCCCCGGCATCCACCACTTTGTTCCCAAAAACATACATAATAAGCAGAGACATACAATTGGTGGTGCCGAGGCATGTCCATAAGTAGAGTGCTTACTTATAGTAAATCAGGCAACCCTCGAGCTCTTCTCACAAGAAACACACAATTTAACGCCAAGCTTAACAATCGAAGATGTCTTCGCCAGCGTCTCTTCTGGTACCGCGAGTTATGGTGTCGTTCCTTTCGAGAACTCGTCGAATGGCGCTGTAGTCTTCACGCTCGACCTCTTCGCCGACCGCTCAGCCAAATACCCTTCCATCTCCGTCTGCGGCGAGAACTATATCTCTGTACATCACTGTCTTCTAGGCCGTAAGGGCACCGGTCAAACAGCATCCACAGCACCTAACTCCGGCGCCACAACACCAACGCCCGCTGTCCCCAATCCACGAACCACGACCAAGCCGCTTGTAGACATAAGTCATGTCACTTCATTGCATAGTCACCCACAAGCCTGGGGCCAGTGTAAGCGCTTCCTAAGTACATATCTCAAAGGTATCGACAGGGTGGATCAGACCTCTACGTCTGCGGCTGCGGCATTGGTGGCTGGAGATTCGACCGGATCTAGCGCTGCGGTGTGTAGCGCTCTAGCAGCGGAGGTGTATGACCTCGACATCCTCGCTCGAGATATTGAAGACGAGAGCAGGAATCAGACGAGGTTCCTTGTCATTCGCAAGAATGACGAGGCTGCAGGACACCAAGCTGGGAAACACGAGCTTGACGGGCACGGCGAAGAAAGACCCTGCAAGAGTTTGCTGTCATTTACGCCGTCGTCACATTCAAATCCTGGTGCGCTGGCTGATGCATTGGGAGTGTTCAAGACGCACGGGATCAATCTGACTAGTATCAATACCCGACCCAGTGGCGACAGGAATTGGGAGTACATCTTCTTCGTCGAATTCTCGGGCCGCAAAGGGGATCAGGCCGTTGATCAAGCGCTCAAGGAGATCAAAAATGTGGTTGGACATATGAGGTTCTTGGGCAGCTGGGAGAGCAAGACTGGCTAGCGTTAAAACAAAGTTGTTCAATAGCCGAAGGACCAAGAAATACTGAGTTTTGGTATACATCAAGGGTATCAATAGGGCATCAGAAATCAGAATCAACCTCCTCATGAATGACTTGGGTCAACAAATCCTTTCGGCCTCTGGGCGGACTCTCATCGTACATGATACCCGGTGAAGCATAGATAGGATCGACAGTGGCCGCTTTCTTCTGACGCCATGCAATACGGTGCTCTTTGGCAGTCGGACCTCTGACTTTTGGTTGTGAATGTAATCGCAGTGTCTTGGTCAAATACTGCATCAAGTAATGCAAGGCCAGGCCACACGCTAGACCGACCAAGCCGCCCACACCCAGGAAAACATAGAGTGTCTGTCATGATCAGCGATTGTTCAAAGAGTTCGAGTCGAGAGCTGCTTACCTCAAATCTCTTCAGGAAGTGGTACGGTAATTGGGCGACATAACCGATGAAGGCGCCGAGGTAGACGACTGGTTGAAGGAGGTATAAGATGAGGAAGAAGATCGGTTTTAGTATAAAGAGAAGGACAATGATAATGGCGTAGAGGAGCCAGTAGATTGGCCAGGCGATGTAGTAGAGGATCGTGACGAGCCAGGAGAGGTAAATGTTCATCTTGCTTGCTGTTGCTGTCCGTGGCTGCCGACCATACTACGATTCATATGGCATCTTTTACTCGATTAAATTAATAAGTCGTGGACGAGTATTTCGAGTCTCGATCTATTGTAGTGCTGCCTGCAGAGGCTGGTGCAGCTTCGGAAGGTCGAATGGTAGCTGTACAGTCTTTGGTCGTGTGATTTTGATGGCATTGGTGACTGCACCCGACGGACTTCGATGGAGGATGAAGTCAGAGGAGTGGAGTGCAGTGGAGCGGGCCGATTACGCAGGTTGGGGTTGGAGACGGAGTAGACAATCGCTCGATCAAAAGATTCATCTTTGCATCATCTCTACATCTAATTCCGCATAACTTTGATCGAATCTATCACTGGAATCACTCGCTCACAAATTACGCTACACTGGAAAGACCCCTCAGTCCGCCTGGTTAGTCTCGCGATCGACTCGGACGACCACTCATTGACCTATTTGACTGCTGCTGCCGCTGCTGCTGCTGGACTAACCTACCGACACGTGCCATTGTCGATCGTCAATATTTTTTCTGGTTGGCCATGCGTACTGACGAATCAAGGGTAGCACACGACAGCGCTCAGTGAATCAACATCGACAAATATGGGCAACAGCCCGTCGACTCCCCCGAAGCACTCTGCGGGGCAGTCGCTGTCGCAGGTGCATTCCGCCGGAGACAGATCGCAAAATGAACCTCAACCTCGCAGAGAGGGTTTCAATCGGCGACAGAGCGCACACGCATTGCCTACAACAACTCCCAAAGCCACTGCAGCGCCGCCTTCTGCCTCCTCCATCTCGGCTGTAGGACAACCAGCCTCGACTTCTGCGTCCACCTCGAGCTCACCATCACAACCACGGAGCATCTCAAAGTCATCTACATCTCGCAATCGCTCGGGGACAGACAGTATTGCAAACCATCCGAAAGCGCAGAATATACCGGGCGCGATCATGGGCAATGACAATTCAAAACAGCAGCGCGAGCCGTCGCATTCGAGGAGCGCTCGCAGCACTGAGCGACCTGCTGCTATAAAGTCGTCAGTTTCCCCTGCAACACAGGCACTGGATATGCCTGGTACCCAAGAAGTTCCGCCTCAAGACCCGTCGTCGATTCCACCGCATGCTCTTCCGCCAAACAGCTTCTCGAGACCACCTCGCTTGCCAATGGCTATCGAGGAGGAGGACGTCACACCGGGCTCACCAATAATGTCGCCGACGGGAGATCACGAGATCGATCCAATCGACCAGGAGCAAGAGGAAGGTCGTCGTGGAAGTGTCATAAGCAGTAACGTCGATGACGAGGAAGAGCCGGATGAGTTTCAAGGTTATATGCCCGACAGTGACGCCAATACGGTCAAGGTTCCTACGATCGTCGAATATAAGAACGCGTCACCTCATGATCGCATCTATGTAACCGGAACCTTTACCGACTGGCAGCGGAAGTTCAGACTACACTGGAAGTAGGTGCAGCGTGACTCCATCAAGAATTAATGCTGATATACTTTAGCGGCCCATCTAAGAAGGAAAAGACCGTGTCGGCCATCTTACAGCTCCCTCCCGGCACCCACCATGTCAAATTCCTGGTCAACAACGAAATGGTGTGCTCTGATTTCCTTCCGCAAGCGGTCGACTTTACAAACATCCTGGTCAACTACATCGAGGTGAACGCGGAGAATGCTTCAAGCGGTACAAAAGGTGCTCCGGTTGCAGTGCCTACTCCTGCCCCTGCTTCTGCTCCAGCTCCGGCTCCGACTTCGACTCAAGCACCAGCCGCGGCTGCAGCGCCAGCGCCAACCCAAGCGCCAGCACCGACACGTCCAGTTGATATCAGGCCGAAGCCAATCAGCACTTCCACCGCCACCTCTCCTGCGCGGCCAAGCTCTCCACCTGCAAAAACCCAGATGCCCACACCCTCATCGCCAGCACCAGCACGCGCCTCTCCAAAACCTATCCAAACTCAAGCCGTGCAACAAGAGTTAAAACCTGCACCCTCTCCGACCTCAGCAAAGCCGAAGATTCCAATATCACCAAAGCAATACACGTCCCAGATCCCCGAATATCTCATCGATATCGATAGCTGGCCATCGAGCGAACAGAGCCAATCACCAGATCCTTCTTCAGTCACTTCCCGCTACCAACGTGCGAACCAAGCTGCTCAAACACTACCACCTCCACCTTCTTTACCGCTATTCCTGAACAAGAGCATCTTGAACGGTGCGACGCCGATGAAGGACGACAGCTCGGTACTCGTCTTTCCGAATCATACCGTTTTGAATCACTTAGCTACTACCAATATCAAGAATGGTGTTTTGGCGACGAGTGCGACGACGAGATACAAGAAGAAGGTACGTTTTTGTCGTTAGGCAGAGCATTTACAGGAGTATCACTAACACAAAACAGTTTCTGACGACTATCATGTACAAACCACGCAGCGAAGATGGAGATTGAAAGGCGGATGCGATGCAAGAAAGGGGAGCATAAATTTCAGCGCTAAGCAGGAAGAAGTCGAAACTCGGCACAGCTGACAGCAGGAGAACAATCGTTCTCAGACCAAGCTGTATATACCGGAGAAGGCTTGGTCACGGAGGAGAGAAGTGAAATGTAATGTAGTAATGATAGAGGGACTCAAAGCTGCAGAGCAGACAGAATGAACAGCTGCTCAATCGTGTTGAATACGCCTATTGTTCCTTTGCGCAATGTACCTGAGGGCTCGTTAGGGTTGGCAGGGTATGGTGAACTCCCATTGTCGGGTGGCAGCCTTGAATGAGCTTCACTTTCACCGAGGCCCAGCTCACAGTGAAGCTCCCGGGCTATAAATTCTTGTCGCACCCGATCCTTTCTCTCATTCTCCTCCATACCTGACAACACCTTACAACCTCTTCCATACTCAGTCAAACCCAATTCAAGATTCTATCTCGTCCTCCAACCCACCCAGCAAACACCATCTTATCCGTCCACAAAGCAGCAACAATGGCAGTCGAGACCGAACACTCAGCTTCCCCAGCACCAGGACCAAAGACCGAGAAGCCCACCTTCACTGAGAAAGAAGAGAAGGTCTTGATGGTCGCATGGCACTGCCTCAAGTCCGGCCCACCTGACGTGAGTCTCTTTCCATTACTGTGCTCACTACCCACGATCTACACGTTCCCCAATCACATTCTCTTCTGTTTTGTCCACGATCTTCACTCCCGCTCTGTCGGCGCTCTCTATCGCGCATCATCGGAATTCGTGACTGACACTCCTCCAGATCGACCTCAAGAAACTCACCGAGCTGGCCGGTTTCCAGACGGAAAAGACCTGCTCCAACACCTGGGGTGTCATCAAGAAGAAGCTTGGTGTTGCTCGTGAGTTTATTCTCTGCACCTCTCCTGCACTACTATGACTGACCATGAATAGCTGGTAGTGCAAAGAAGCCCGCTGCTGGTGGCTCTGCAAAGGGCAAGCGCACCAAGGACGAGGTTGATGGTAATGATGAGCTGGGTGAAGATGGTCCGACTACTCCTACCAAGAAGCGCAAGGCGCCTGCCAAGAAGACTCCTGTCAAGACTGAGGTGAAGGACGAGTTTGATGAGGATGCCGCTGACCTCGAATGAGCGGGCTCAGGGTACCCAGTAAGCTGCTGGTTATCTCAGCAAGTGAAGTATGGTTGGTGGCTGGCTTCCGTCGATATATGAACCGAGATGGTGATATCAGCAAGAGTCACTTTGGATCAATCAGTCTCTCCAATTGATCAATACTTCGTCAGTCCTGAATCTCTGCGTGCAACTTGTGTCTTTAAGCTTGGTCCTGAAGCCCATCTTCCATTGCAGCAGACCAGCATGTGCGATCATGATGCCGTTGTCGATGCAGAACCTCTCGTCGGTCGCAAATACGCTGCCGCCCCGCTCGCTGGCCATCATACCCATCATCTGCTGCAGCCTCTCATTGCAGCCAACACCACCAACGATCATGACTTGATTCGCGCCGACATGCGCCATGGCTCTCTCTGTAATTTCAACCAACATGGCGAACACAGTCTCTTGCAGGGTGAAACAAAGATCTTCTTTCGTGATGACCTCTCCCGTCTCCTCATCCTTCCAGATCTCGACCTCGCCCTTCTCACCCGCCTGCATCCTCTTTGCCAACTCTTCGACCCTGGCCAGGATACCGGAGAAACTGACATCCATACCCTTGACCGCGTACGGAATTTCAACCAGCACCTTCCCCTTCTTGGCCAATTGCTCAATATTATACCCCGGCGCCGGATCATTGCTGATACCCAACACTCTCGCAAACCGGTCCAGACAGTTGCCCACAGCGATATCCAGCGCCTCGCCGAAGATTCTGTATCGCTGCGCACTGTACGCGATGATCTGAGTGTTGCCGCCGGATACGTACAACACGACGGGGTTCTGCGCGCCAGTGATGGCCCGCCCCATCTCAATGTGTCAGACGCAATGGTTGACGCCTACGAGTGGCTTGTTCCATAGAAGAGCGAGCATGCGTGCTGCGACTGCCACCGAGCCCAGGGGCGCACCCATTCCAGGACCCTTAGTGAAGCAGATGCAGTCGATGTCGCTGATGGGCGTGCCGGCTTGTTTCATCGCTTGCTTGACCAACCGTACGACCCAGCGGCGGTGGTGCTCTGCTGTATCTTTTGGCAGGAAACCGGTGCCAGGTGGAGAGACGAAAGTGTGGCGGAGGTTGGCGAGGATGCGGACGCCTTGGGAAGAGGGTAGGTCTTTAGGAGAGGACTGTGGGCTGTCATGTTGCGGCGATGGGTGCCAGATTATGCCTACGCCGAGCTTGTTGGCGGAGCCTTCCAGTCCTATTGAGATGGGCATGATGAGGGTTGGCAATGGTCGTGGGAGTGATCGTGAGTGACAAGGTGAAACTATAGATTTGATGGAGTGGATGGACGTCAATGCCAAGGCTTTTTTTATATAATAGACTTCAGGTTATGCCTGCGTTTTGCGATCATTCGTCGGTCGACAAACCACGTCAGCTATTTGTGTGTAACAAGATCTGCACTGCAAAGAGTCTGCTCAATAACGTGTGTATGCTATAAACTCATGTCTTTTCGAGAGCATAGAAATGGATAATCTGAGCACTGCACCGGAGCAGATGACCGCCAGATTTGAGGGTCCGGACCACCGACGACGGAAGCCACTGCGCGGGCCGCGCCGCTGTCTCCGGCTCTTCTGTGGGGCATGCCCGTGATCGATCTGATGCGGTGGAGGCCGCCATGATGCACGAATAATCAACTCTCATTTTCTCTGCGGCCATCCTGTCAGCAATGAGTCTCTCTTGACATTCGACCTCTTTCTAGACGGAGGGTTTCCCTGCTCGCCGGCGTATGGCTCATCCTTGAATTCCTTTCTGCTTGCCGTTTGTGCGAGGTACCACAACCTAGGCGCCTTTCTTCGCTTACCCGCTTCTCACACATGCCGGCCGACCATGCGAATTGATCTTTGGCCGCAGACAGAGACTTGAAGTTACTCTTCCTGAATCGCTCACTGATGCCGACCCAAGTCCCTGTTCTCGACCCCAGAATGCTCCGTCATAAGCATATCGCTATCGTCGCAGATCTCTTCTTCGGACCTGGACTCTGCCGAGCAGGATAAGGATAACGAGCCTTCGGAAACAGCCTTGCGGCAGAAGACATCAGTCCCCGACGGTCAGATGAATACAGAGAATGAAGCTGATACTCGACCATCGCCTGATACATTCAGATTCTGTCTAACGCTTTGAGGCGCCTCGCCGCTCTCATGGCGAAGATGGACAAACAGCCCGCTCAGCCTTGGATACTCACTACTCAGGTGGCACACCCCGGAGACACGCAAGGATTCATCATAAGCACAGGAACAGGATCGTAAGAAGCATAGCTAAAACTACGCCAAAAGATGGAGATTGGGTATACTACAAAATCAAACCAAAAACCTCACCCCGCATTCGGCTGAGAAACCGCCGGCACAGGTTGAGGCTGAGACTGTTGACCAGCCGTCGACTGTCCATTGGCCATGGCCACATCATTATGCGAGGACGACCTTCTTGCAGCATGTTCTGCCGCTGGATCCGTCCTCCCACGCGAGCTCAGCAATGACGCCCGATAGTTGAGCGCCCAGTTACCATAATACTCGACAGGATACACGACAGTCTGATCCTCGTCGTCGCCATCCGAATCATACACCACGCCGCTGTGCTCCGCCAGAACTGTTGTTCGCGGCTTGCACTCCTCGATATGCAGTCTTCCATTGCGACCAAACCTCCTTCGATATGAACAGATATCTTGCCGAGTAGAATCTGGCTTTTGCTCGCCAAATCGATACATGGTCCTTGGTGTCGGAGCCTCCGCATCACTAACCGGAGTCGGCAGATCCATACCTCCTTCCTTCTCGGTGTCCTTCATCTCCACGTCAGCGCCTTCACCCTGTCGATCAGAACTGACAGAAGCCGGCGGCGTCGGAAGTTGGAATTCCTCAATCCGCGGCAAGAAGCTTGACATGGCGCTGGCTTCCAGAGGTGGAGTAATTGGAGCCCAGGTATGGTCGATCCAGCCTCTGTTCCAATCGCGGTGTTTGCCAATCTTGGTTTCCACAGCACGCTTGACCATGAGAGCAGCATCCTCCATGTTCTCGTCCAACTGGACAAGATCGTTCTCGGGCGCCGCACGCGTCTCCCTTTGACTGGTACTAAGACGCAAGGTCGCTGGACGCTGAGGTGCACCTTCGGGCCTTGACTTGGGCTTTGGTGCTGGTCTTTGGTTGACGAGCAGCTCTTCGTCCTCGGCCTTGTCGCCTTTGATACCGTGCTGGATCTTGACCCGCTTGAGCTCGCTTCGCTGTTCAAAGACTTTTCGCTCGCAAGAGTAGCGTTCGGCGTTGAGTTTCTCACGTTCGTTGATCGAGCTGACGAGAGCGCGGGCTTCTTCGAGTTCCCGACGGAGCTTCTTAAGCTTCTCGGTGACCTGAGCATCTCTGCCACGAGTCTTTCGAACCTGGCGAACTTCACGTCGTCTGAAGCAGACATAGGCGTCGGCATCGTCAGTTTCCTTACCAGCCTCGAACTTGAGTGATGGCATCAACGGCTGGTTTTCTGACTCGAGTCGTCGGGTCTGCCAGTGCGGATAGATGTCCGAGGCCCATTTGCGGGCTTCCACACCAATTGTGTCATCATAGGCAGCTTCCAGTTCTTCGAACGTCAACACAGGGGGCATCTCGATCGCAGCGAAGGGTTGGCGCTTTTCAGCAATCTCCTCGAAGAAGCTCATGACCTCCTCGAAGAGATCCTCCGAGCACTTTCCACTGCCATCTTTGGCAGCTTTCTTCTCATTCAGCGAGTCGAAGAACTTGTCATCCTCTTCTGACATACAATACGGAGCACCGATGCAGTCTTCGACTGTCGAGCTGAAACGAATGTAGGTCTGAGGCGACTGAAAGTTCTTTGGATACAACTCATCATATTTGATGGCACTGGATTTTGTCTCTGGAGTGGGAATGAATACCTGAGCGACTTTACCTCCGAGCGATGCGGCGGCAGAAGCCGATATGACAGCCTGAAGATGGTGTTCCTAAGAATTGTCAGCATTGCAAAAGGTAAGTGAATGAGTAAGTGGTTTCTTACCGTTTCTTCATGTCTTTCAACACCAGTCTCTACATGAGGGATGTGACGCGCTGGATCATTCTCATCGCCAAAGACATCAGAAGCATCTTCTTCTCGGAGTACCGGAAGAGGATGCTTGGTGTTTAGTTTGCGTTGTCTGAAGCGCGCACCTGAGGCACGCGAACTCATTGTGTCCTCATTCAGACCACCAGCAGGCTAGGCCGAAGCAGCCCGCAGATGAAGTGCTTTGTGCGACCAGAGGCGGCCGACTTGTGCACAAATATGTGCTGTACTGCGACGTGATGCAGAAGGTCGGTGCGCAACGGAGTCGGGCTTTCTTCGGCAGACCACCGGGCGCGTTCTGCGACGACGAGGGCGGAAACAGCTCAGACGAATCAAACAACGCGTTCCTGCGTGTTTACAGCGACAAAAAAGTCAAAATCGATATCAGAAAGGAAATTCGTGATGAAAATTGATGCTTTCGATTATTTATCGATGGGTGTTGCGGCGTGAGTGCTGGGAGATGGTTCGTGTCGCGGTGCAAATTCTTTCGCTCGGCGTTTGCAAGGAGTGATGCGTGTGATTGTTGGGGGACGGTCGAATCCGTGACGAGGAAGCTGCGACGCTCTGTTGCCGAGCTTCTGATTTTCGTAATCTGTCTTTTCACGGTGCTGCTTTCCCAATGCGGTATAGTGCGGCCTCCCAGATGTGACGTCGGCTCGGACCTCCACCACGTGTTTCATCGCGTGTGAATATCAGTATGCTTATATCAAACCTATTCCTGGCCTTTTGTAGATCTCATGTAAGTAGTGATTACCGTTCACCTGATAACTTGTGGTCCGCTGCTAGACAAAGCTCGGTGAGCATGCACTGAAAGAGGTGCGAAACTGTAAGAGCTATCGCAGTGTCACTTCAGGAAGACTCCATCTCTCAGACAGCTCAATCATACCTTGTTACGGAATTAGAAAAGGTAGATCCTGCTCACCATGGCATCTCAAGTCCAGGACACCATCAGCATCCACCCAGACCCCTCTGCCTCGCCAAATGACTCCGTGGACCATGTCCTAATCTTTCACATCACGGGCAATCCGGGCTTAGCCTCCTACTACACCACCTTCCTCACGCTCCTCTACTCGCAACTGCAAAACCTCAGCGTACCAAAGAATGGCAAACCTCGCCCAATACAAACGCACATATACAGTCCGTCCCTCGCTGGTTTCGAGGTCAACACCCGCCCACCAGAGTCCCTCGCAGTCCTCCGCGGTGCCCCACCCTACAACCTCGTCGCGCAAATCGACCACATCGACCTCGCCCTCGCCCGCGCCGTAGACGAGGTCGAAGCCCTTAAACGACCCAATGCAGCGCTCAAAGTCGTGCTGACCGGCCACTCGGTCGGCACATTTATCCTGCTCGAGGTGATGCGGCGGCGCATGGAGAGGGCTCAGAAGGGTCAGCCCGGCAATGTTGACATCATAGGCGCAATCCTGCTGTTCCCGACGATCATGGATCTGGCCAAGTCGCCGCGGGGACGCAAGTTCTGGTGGCTGTTGGTCGTGCCGCGGACGGTGCTGGTGCTTGCTGCGGCGGCGAAGTTGCTGACGTTCTGGATCCCGTTTTCGTGGATGCTGGCGCTGATACAGAGCGTGTTGGGTATGCCGGTTGAGGCTGCGACGACGACGGCGGCGTTTGTGAAGAGTACTATGGGTGTTACGCAGGCGCTGTATTTGGCGAAAAATGAGCTTGATGTTATCACGACCGACATGTGGGATGATGAGGTCTGGGGCGTGGAAAAGGCCAAGGGCAAGGGGAAGAGGCCGAAGATGTCTTTCTACTTTGGCGAGAACGATCACTGGGTCGCGGATAAGACTAGAGATGATCTTATCGATGCGAGGGGGTCCAGAGGAGCGGCCGGGGATGAGGACAAACCTGTTATGGAAATTGACAAGCAAGGTGTCGGGCACGACTTTTGTATTAGTACGTACCTCTGTTTGTTGCGAGAACTACTACTGACGTTGTACAGGACAAAGCGAGCCTGTCGCCCAGAAGGTGGCCGAGTACATACAGCAGACGGTCCAGACAAACTGGAGATAATGGTTTCACGATTAATGGAAGAATTTGATAGAGCCGAGCAGTATCTCTTGCATAGAGTTGTTATCATCTAGGGTATCTCAAAACACTTTTTCGACCCCCTGGTATGCCCGAACGCCTTTCGCAATGCTTTTCGTTTCCATCTCATCGTGCGCTCCTGAACAGGTCGAGTAAGGTGTTTTGTTGTGATGGCGGTGGGGGTTGTGGAGCTGACTGTGAAGCTTCATACTGCTGCTGTTGGTATAGTTGTTGTTGACGATATTGCTGTTCATGGTGGTTTTGGTGCTGCTGATGTTGTAGCTGCTGTTGCTGATGATGGTTCTGTTGTTGTTGATGATGGTTCTGTTGCTGCTGGTTCTGCAGCTGCTGATGTTGCTGTTGCAATCTGTGCATTTGCTCTTCTTGTAAGTGCTGCAGTTGTTGTCTCATCATCATTATCTCAGCTTCACTCGGATCTCCTTGTTGCCGTTGCTGGCCGAACAATTGGTGCATGTCGATTTGCTGGCCAGCGGTCGGCATGCTTTGGTGTGACTGATATTGGCGCTCCTCGTGACGGGGGACCTGCTGCATGGGTCTTCGATCCTCCTGATAGCCCTTTTCTTGCTCATAGCTCCTGTCTTGCTCTTGTTGGCCATAGCCTTCGAAGCCGCCTTGCTCATAGCTCTCTGCGACCGCGGCAGTAGCCAATTCCACGCTCATCTCGGCGCTCTGCGCGCATTCAAACATTGTTCGAGCAATCTTGGTCATCTGGTTGTCGGTCTCTACTTGTCCGGCATAGACCCACAGACCGTACAGAGGTTCGTCCGGTTGGCTGGGACTGAACATGATTAAAGAATCGTTGACGTCGAGCTGACCGCTTTCCTTGAGATCGACAGCGAAGTTTTGCATGTTTTTACGGTTGAGGATCACGGCTTTGTATCTTTCGATAAGCAATGACGAGCCCGGTATTGGTAGAGTAGCTCTGACCAGCTCGCAGATAAACAGAGGCCCCTCAATGTCGGCTCGCTCCCATTGTCCAGTCTCGGTCGAGCAGGTGTAGACCACGGCCATGGCAGCTTTCGACTTGATCGCGACGACTTCCGGATCCCATCTTCGCAAGACCGCAAGGTTCAGCTCGTCGCTGTCGCGTGGTGGTGGATTTGGCGCGTGAACGGCATAAGCTTGCGCTGCCGCATCCGTGTGATATGCCTCGCTGTCGTAATCTGACTGCTCCAGATGAGACTTTTGTTGCTTCTGCCGGCGCTTGGGCGGCATTGTAAACGAAGCGAAGGCACAAGTAATGTATCCAGATAATTACGTGATTGTTGATTTGTGCTCGCGGTATAGGTACAAATGCAGGTTGAGGCTGTGACGATCGAGAAGGGGCTGTCCGACGTCACCGAAGCGGTTCGTACGGTAAAGAATGTCATCTGCCGTCTCACTCCAGTGTATATATGCACGCAATCCTCTGTATCAGCGCCTGCGTTTGTTTGATCGCTCATCCTGGTAGCACACCTTTTTCCGTGCTTCCGACTAATCCGAAAACACACCCCTGGCGTCCCTCGACACGCAAAAAGTGTCGCGTGACCCCGGTACTTGAGATGTCTGCAGTCTGATGGGTTGATGTGCTACTAGGCCTGTTCTGAATCCATTGTGAAGCGCTGAATTACTGGAATCATGTCGAGATCACGCTCGCGGCCAGGAAGCTCTAGCAGCTTGATGCAAAATGTCCCTGGAGCATTTCCGGAGGGTTCTCAGCAAGGCAGCTCTCACATGTCGCTTTCGCAAGCTGTTCATGCCAGGCGATCGGAATTTGTAAAACCCAAGACCATCAGGATCAAAGTCGGTACCTGGAACGCCGCCTCTTTCAAAGGAACCGAAAGGGATATTGGCGGCTGGTTTGTTGATGGCCAAGGCATTGCCGACGCTTTGACTGGATTACAAGTATCAGACGAAACGGCACCTCATGCTGTGCATGACAGCGCTTTGGATGATCGTGAGACAGTTGACGACCAGGAAGCTCGCTACAAGAGAAGATCTGGCACTCTTCCAAAGAATGACCCAGGTTCTGTCCCCGGAGGCGATGAGATCGATATTTATATGCTCGGCCTCCAAGAAATCATCGATATCAATTCTGCGACAGAAGCTCTAAGGCCCTTTACCGATCCAGAACCCGCTGGCAAATGGAAAGCTTTTCTCGAGCAATCACTCCCAAAAGGATACATACTGGTTGCTGAACAACAACTTATCGGGATGTTGCTCCTAATATACGTCTCACCAAAAGTCGCACCGGACGTGAAGAGTGTCAGTACGACCAGCGTTGGTACAGGTCTGATGGGCTACATGGGAAATAAAGGCGCAGTGACCGCACGACTTGTCTTGGGTGAAACCACTCGAGTAGTCTTCATCAATTGCCACATGAATGCCGGAATTGAAAAAGGAGCTCTCGAAAGACGTAATTGGGACTACGGCCAGATTCTGTCAAGAACGAGGTTCGAGCCGATACAAGATTCCATGGACCTTGTGCAAACCACAGGAGAGATGATTGATGATGCCGATTTCGCATTTTGGGTTGGCGACCTGAACTATCGCTTGGTCGGGGTACCAGGAGATGACGTTCGCCGACTGCTAATGATTCATACACGAAACGAGTATGACTTGTCACGAGCAACAGCCAACAAAGTCGAGCACGAGTTGAATCAGTCAAAAGCGTCTTCGGCAAGACGCAGACAACGATCGTCAACCGACGCCACTACTTCTACCATGTCATCAGATCATTCGTCAGTGCCTGGAGATGATCACGAAAGAGACGTCAGCTCGAGCATAACTTCGTTCGATGATGATCTACCTGAACCCACCGGAGATCCTGCTTCATTACAGACGACCTTGGACTCGCTTCTGCCACACGATGAGCTAACCAAGCAGATCAAGGCACGGAAGGCTTTTCACGAAGGATGGCAAGAAGGTCCAATCACGTTCTTGCCGACCTACAAGTACGATCCTGGCAGCGTCGGAGTGTTTGACTCGAGCGAGAAGAAACGCGCGCCAAGCTGGTGTGATCGCATCCTGTATCGATCACGGAGAGACAAATTGGCGTATGAGACGAAAATCGTGGAGGAAGAAGCAGCACGAAAAAAGGATGCCGAGATGCAAGAAAGCGGTATCGATAAAGCAGGACAGGACGAGGAAATGCTTTACGAATACGATCCTGAACATGACGCTGCAGATGAGGAAGATGACCAATACGACGAAACTCTGGATGCGCCGGAAGGCGTGGTTATTACCAAGGAGGGTTTCGAAGACGAGATGCATCTGGACTACTATGCAGCCCATCAGCGAGTATTATCTTCGGACCATAAGCCACTCGATGCAGTCTTTACACTGAAATACGATGCGGTCGTGCCCGACCTCAAAGTCAAGGTGCATCAGGAAGTTGCTCGCGAGCTTGACAAGGCAGAAAACGAGGGCCGGCCTAGCGTGACAGGTAACACAAACTGAACCAAGACCATATCACAATACTAATCAGCCGACAGTTGTGGTCGATAAGCATACTCCAGATGATATTGAGACATCAGATGACGAACCCGCCAAATTCGAGGGCGTATGGTTAGGCCATGTCAGATACGGAGTGAAAAAGCACAGGACCCTGACTGTAGCCAATACTGGTCGTGTACCTGCAACCATTACCTTTGTCGACCGGCCTGTAGGCGCTGGGCAGCAGGCTGGTGTTTCTCCCGTTTGGCTAACACTCAAGATTGATGATGATTGTTTGAAACATTCCGACCATCCAGTAGAAACCAGCCGACGCACGCTCGAACCTGGTGACAGTTGCAACGTCGAGCTTTCTCTTCGAATTTTGGATCCCCATCTGATCAAAGCTTTCAATGAGGGCATCAATCAGCTGGACGATATTTTGGTCCTCCGAGTCGAGAATGGCAGGGACCACTTCATTCCCGTCCGCGGCAAATGGCTAGAGTCATCGCTCGGCCGATCCATCGATAAGCTTATACGGTTGCCAGAAGGTGGTATCCGAAGGCTGCAACACCAGCGTCCCAAAGACAAAAGCATGGTCAAGTCTCCAGAAATTCTGCCGGTAAAGTGGTCTGCGCCTCGCGAGCTATTCCGGCTGACGGAGGCCACAGAAATCTTGACCGAAGCCGTGATCGCAGAGTTTGGCATGATAGCCGTCGATCAAAAGCCGCCATGGAATACCGTTGCCGGCTGGCCGTTTGTCGAGGAATCGTGGACTGCGACGAGCGAAGACGAACGAGCGGATCAGATGGCCGCAATTGGGGAAGCTTTGGACTCGGATACATCGCTTTCGGAAGCATTCGACCAAGAGTTGTCTAAGATGCAACGATTGGAGAGTCTCGCGGCTTTTATACTGCAGTATATCCACCACGTCGAAGATGGCGTTGTGACAGAAGCACAGTGGAAGGAAATTGACGAAGCGATGCAGAAGATGGATCATGAGAAAAAGACACCCTCCCTTGACGATCAACGTACCATGATTCAGGAGATCATGTCTTCATCCTCAGCCCACAGCATCTCCTTCATCCTGCTCACGTCAATGCTAGACCGCATCATCAACGAAATAGTGGCAGGCACCTCGCAAGTTCCCGAGAAAACCAATATTGAGCTGCCCATATCGCCAGCAAAGCGAGGAGGCAGCATGAGGCGGAAGGAAATCAGCAAGGATCCTGCTATTGCTCTACGACAGATCACGGTCAGGGCATTCGCTTCGACGTTTGGAGAAGCCATGATCCGAGTCTCTGAGCCTAGCAAGGAGAAAGACAAGGCTGTACTGGCTGAGCGCAGGACAAGACTTGTTGAGATGTTTTTGAGCAAGGAACCTTCATGATATCACGGGTATGCAGCTTGATCTTGGAGGTCTGAGAAAAAGAATAGTCACCATACCACGTCACGATAAACTGAAATAGATATCAACCATCTCTGCTTGAGCAGGCACCCTGCATAGCGACAATAAGACCCAGACTGATCCCCTTCTTGTGTCTACAAGTACCCTATATGCCGGATGAGTTGTCCTTCTACTTCAGACAGAAGTCATATGAACTTGCAAAAACATGCACTGGTTGAAGTGAGTTACTCATCGATCTGTTTGACAAAGCTCCTAGATAATCATGACAGCATCGCCGCTCTGGGTAGCACCAGTAGTCGCAATATTCAAGCTTTCATACAGGGCCTGGATGTCCAGATCCCGCCTGACAGCATGTCTCTTGCTTTCACCGAGACTTCTCTTAGTCTTATTGCCGTAGAAGTCGTTACTGCCCGCCACACAAGCATCACCGCTACCCCAGACAGTGTCAGCGACCGTCTTCCACACCGCGGTCTCATCAACGACCATCTCTGGCGTGTAGAAGATGCGGCAGTCAGCTGGTTCGAAGACAAATTGTAATGGTGTCTCGGTAGTGTCACCCTTGCGAATACCATCTCGTGCGTTGACAACAGAGGCAGATGTGCGGTAGAAGGGTAACTGGGTGTAATTCGCGAGCACTGAGTTCTCCCATGATGCGACCAAGGAGGCATTGCTGGCTTGAGAAAACTCTTGGATGTAGGAGAGGATCGAGCTCATGTCGTAGTCATTGGTACCCTTGACACCGCCGACAGCCTGCATAATGTCGGTGCTTGGCCGGCCACCGAGGGCGATGGTCTTGACGCCACCTTGTTGGCGCATCAGCTCCGAAAAGATGGTGCAAGTCGACGCACAGTAACCGTCATAGATAACAATGATATTCTCTGTTGCGAAAGGTGAGGTCGTGAAGTTTGTGCGGTTGCCGTAGCCAGAGATGTCAATACCTCCACTATTGAGTGGGATCAGAACATCCGAAAGGTTCCAACGAATAATTGAGGTGAAATTATCAGGTTCTGGTCCAAACGCATGCGGCCCGTACTTCTCTGCCCAAGAGGTAAAAGGCTCGTAGTTGACGTCAGCATCAGTGCGGTAGTTGAACGCTGACGACTCGATATCCTGGTAGGTGTCGTTGTCGCTTAAGGAACGAGGGGCGAGACCCGCAAGGTACGAAACTTGCTCACCGAGGAGATTGAATGCTTCGTGCGCCCGAAAGCGAGTCGCTCCATATGGCAGGATCTGAGGGAAAAGCTGTTTGAAGATGTCGTAGCCTTGAAGTATGGTACCACCACCGTTAGCCGAGACGTCAATGATCAGCTTGGTTTTGTTAGCCGCACGAGCAGCTTCGAGGAAGTAGGTGTTGACAGCTTGGAAAGGTATCTCGTCCGAGTCCGTAGAGACAAACGACGGCATTACCAGGACAGCGACATCCTCGTATCCAGGGGCATCAATGTAGTATCCAGAGTTCAGGTTGGATTTTTCCCGAACGACGGGAACCGGGTATCCTGGTGCAGGTGTGCTTGTTGCAACAGCGGCGACAGTAGCAGATGCTGTCGAGTTACCCGCGGTGGAAGTAGCAATGGCTGCGGAAGAGGTGGATGAGACCAAGGCAAAGGCATTGTCAAAGGCCTCTTCTGGCACAGCAAAGTATGTAGAGTATACATCCTCGCCGCTAGTGATATTGGCAAATCCTGCAGCCAATACACGAGCGAAGTTCTGGTTGGTGGCAGTGGTGCCATTGGCGAAAGTGAAAGTAGTGGATGGACCTGGATAAGGCCATCTTCCACGTCCACCGCCACTGAAAGTACCGGTGCCACTTCCAGATGATCCAAGCAATACTTGAGCCGGAATGTAGAAGAGATTGTTGTAGAGTGCATCCGGATCCTGAAGAGAGCCGTACTCGGCCCAGTTCAGAAGGTATTCAGTCGCATTCTGACCGTCTATTTCTACGATCGGCGATGGTGTGAATGATGCATTGCCAAAAGATGCAGCCAGAACGTCCGCATAGACGTATGGTTCTGGAAGACTCTTGCCATCGGTCGAGACGGAGACCAGAGGCGTCGTACGGCCAAAGCTAAAGATGGTGGTAACACTGTCTGGGTAAATGACAAAGTGACCATCGTGGACGAGCTGAAAGCATCTGTAGAGAGTCCACCCGAACTCATATTCGCTAGAGTAAACACCAGCAGAAGTGTTGGCCTTGATGGCCTCCCAAGTGCCATAAAAGTCGTATGGGGCTTGAACACGCTCGGCATACTTGATATTGAGTTAGCACAGGACATGTCATGGACTGGTGCATCTTACCTCAGCAGGTGGGTCCTTGACATATTCGAGAGTGGTTTGCCAACTGAGGTAGGGCTCGATAGAGTCGAGGAGAGCGGAAGCGGCAGACTGGTTGAACGGAATCGAATTGAGACACTCGTACGCCAGCTCGGCAGGGACGGTCGGAGTAGCGACACTGGGAGATGCGGCTACCAAACTTGCTACGCTGGCACAGGCGTTCGAACCAGTTCCAGACGTAGTCGGGCTAACTGTTGGAGAGGCCTGTGCAGATGAAAGCGAAGATGATAGAGTGATGGATAGGCTGGTTGAGGTCGAAATCGACCGCGAAGAAGAGGTTGAAGAAGAGGCAGAGAAAGAGTGGCTCTCATGATGTGGGCGATACACAGTCTGTGTAGGCGCTGGAGGAGTATAGACACTCGGCCAGTTGGGCCAGTTCCATCCTGGATGATTGTAGCTTTGCATTGGGTATTTTGGGGGACTGGCGAACCCCAGACCTGCAAGGGCAGCCACGGTCAAGGTCGTGCCAATCATTGTCACTGAGAACCAAATCGATGTGAAAATGACTTACCATTTCGTAGCGATGCCGACCCATCTTTATACTACGCATGCCCCAGCCCGAGTGTTGGCGCATAGATTGGCTCAGACTCTGCTATCATGCCCAGCTGCGCTGCCATGGCGTCGATCACGTATGGACCTTGCTATCGCGCAGTAGCTCTATGTGCTATACAGCTCGAGTATACTCAACGTTACAGTGGACTGTGGCTATCAAGGATAAGAAGAAGAGAGCTAGAGAAGATTCGGTAGGTGAGGAAGTGCAGTGCGGCGGATGCAGTGCCTGACCGCAGATTTGCTTTGACCGACTACGCGCCAATGCGATAGCAGACGGACTACTCAATGCAAGGGTGATCAATGGGAGTCGAGTCGTTCGGATACATGAGAGTTAGGAACAGATGGCCCGTTGCAAGGTGATGGTGCCGACAGCAGAGTTCGGTGTTCGCTGGCAGTGTTTATTCGACCTCGACGAGCGTGTCCCGGTATACTATGGGGATATACAATAGCATATCGGACATCATAGAGCAAGTATCGCAATATAGCCAGGAATAAGGGCAGATCGGCCGTAGAGTCGTTGTGGGCCCACTGTGATATCGATATCGCCTACTCACCAAGCTTACCTTATCACCTCAAGTTCGTAGCATTGATTGTGGCCAATCATACCGGCGGTCCTGGCATGGTTGTAACCTTCCTTTTCCGACCAAAGTCTTGAACAAGAGATGCAATGGGGTAGCAACAGGGTAGTAGCCGAGATAATTTTACTACTCCCTTTGATTGCGCAATGGAGTCGAGTTTTGTGAAGCACATGGGACATGGTCATCCACACTGTCGAAAATAGAACCGGCTTCTGGCAGCAAAATCGAGTTCAGAATTCCAAGCAGCTAAGAGATAATGAATAGATATGCTCAAAAATTGACAAAAAAGGACAAAAAGAATTTCTCCGCTCCCGGAATCGAACTATTGCGTTGTAAGCATACTGTGTATGCTCGACTTTCAGTTGGAATGACTTACCCAGGGACCTTCCGATAGGCTTTAAGTGGGTTTCCAATTACAGTCGGACGCGATAACCATCTACACCAAGCAGAGAGATGTTGTTGGGGTAAATTGAAGTTAGAAAATATATAATCCTCGTCGTGATCTTCCAATGCAGTATCTCGAACGAAACCAATTGCGAGGACCATCCTAATCAAGCAGTCACCCTACCTTGAGTTTTTCGAACACATGTTCGACTACCTTGGATAGCTTCCTTTCGCGCGCATATCCATGAATCAACGAAAACGTCACTCGCTCAAACAAACGGTGGCTTTTTGGCCCTCGTTGTTTACTACATCTTATGTCGAGGCCAGTTGGGGAAGCACGACAAATAGTGACCAGGAGTGTTGTAAGCTTCCCTACCATTGCAGCTAGAACGTGGACCTTGCGCTTTTGACTTAGTAATCGTATCTGGCATTGAATCGAGCCTGGTGGTAACTTACCAATGCGACGTCTTCTCACGTTGCCATGCTGTCTATTCCATCCTGTGTTTGCCATTTCGATTTGGAGAAGCTCACCAGGTCGGCATTCTGAAGCCTGAACGCCGACGTAAAGTTGCAATGACGATTGGCTCCAATACCAACTGCACGCGACAATGCAGTAAAGAAACACCACTCACAGATCACTGGTTTGCGTGCGCGTTTGGTAAATGGCTCTATAACGACGTAAGATAGCGCAGCAACATGTCAGGGAGACGGCTGCTCGACGCAGCAAGGATCTTCGGCGCAGCTCGAGGAGTAGCAAGGAATCACTTTGGCATTCGGTCACGCCAATGGGACGTCTTGACCAAAACATCGACCCTAGCGAAAGCAGTCAAGGACCAGACAGATAGGATTACAGTCACAGCCGGAGCAGCATATGCTCTTGCGAGACGGTTCAGCGAGACCGATGCTTCCTACAATGTCCGGACCGATGCAAGAGATCAGACGCCACAAAGCATGCGATCTACCAATCCAATCCCGAGTCAGGACACTGGAAGAGATGCGAGTCAAGTAGGAAGGGAGGAGGGATTGGAGCAGGATCACCACTATAAAAGATCGGAAGAAAATGCGGCAGTGGATCCATCACCGCACGGCGAGATGAAGGTTGGGCAAGAAAAGGCCGCACGATATCCCACTGCTGATGGGAGCATACCACCCTTCGGTGCTGATCTGGGAGCCACACCGAGTCGGCAGGGCAAAGACACATATGCTGGAAGGCCACAGTCAGAAACGGGCAAGGATCCACTGGGTGAAGGTGTCACTGTGAACCAGGAAGTCACTCCGAAAGAGGCCGATACCTCGACCATTCCATCACCTGGAGATGCTGTACGGAAGATGCAGAGATTATCCGAGTCGCAGATACCTTCGCAATCAGCAGCCTCGGAGGCTGTATCATCACAATCCAGTGCAGAGGCCAATGGCCAAGACACCTTCAACACGCAGTCGCAAGAGACCTCGCCGTCTTTCTCGTCGTTGCCGAGAGTCAAAATACCTAGGCAGGCTGGAGATTCACAAGGTGGCGATTCACATGTCGATGACAGCAAGATCAATGCGGATGTGTTTTATTCCACAAGTGGACAGACGTCCGAAAAATCAATGTCGATCAAGAAAGCGATTCCTGAGCAAGACGACATGCCTGAAGGCATCAACACGGATGTGTTTCACAGCCCACAGGTGGCTTCGCTTCTCAGAAGTGGTGGGCAGGACGATAGGAGAAAGGCTTATGAGATGAGGATGCGAGCTGCTGGAAGGTCACCAAGACAACAGTCATCACCAACACCGGGAATTAACTCGGACACATTTACCGTGCGACAAGATAGTGCCACAGAAAAGCCAGACATCGTAGACCGTCAAGCATCCAAGGCCACCATCGCTCCAGAACAGCATGATGAAGAAGAGACTCGAAAGTTTGCAGAGTCGTTGGCTGAGGACGCACTAAAAGCGGAAGCAACACCAACAGAGGTAAGAAATCAATCAATCGCTCATTTGCGAGCGAACGCTGACACTTGGCAGATGCCTGCAGAAGCTGTCGACCAAACCGCTAGTAGTCCATATCAGATGCGCGAATCGAGAGTACCGTCTTCAAGATTTGGTAGAATATGGCAGTTCGGAGGCTTGGCCACAAGTATGGCCTTCGGTGCTGTTGGTGAAAGCTTTCGCCGCATCACAGGCGGCTCGTCCGACGGGTCACTCATGCTCAGTGAAGCGAACATGACCAGGCTTGTGGCGAAGCTCTCACGGATGCGTGGAGCGGCGCTGAAGCTTGGTCAAATGATGAGTTTTCAAGGTATGAAGCTACCTATTCTGTTGTCACGAACTAGCTTCCTGACATGTTACAGACTCGAAACTCCTCCCGCCAGCCATCAATGCGGTCCTTCAGCGCGTTCAAGATAGTGCAGATTACATGCCAACATATCAACGCAACCAAGTGTTAGCATCCAGTCTTGGTCCGGACTGGAAAGACCTCTTCTCCAACTTTGAAGATGTTCCCATGGCTGCAGCATCCATTGGTCAGGTACACCGCGCTACTTTGGCTTCGACCGGACAGGAAGTTGCGGTCAAAGTCCAATATCCAGGGGTTAGCAGCTCCATCAATTCGGATCTGAATAACATTTCTCTTCTCCTCACTGCAAGCCGTCTTTTACCAAAGGGTCTATACCTGGACAAGACGATTGCCAACGCACGTACTGAACTCGGCTGGGAATGTGACTACACTCGAGAGGCAGAGTGCGGCACAAAGTTTCGCGAGCTTCTCGCTGATGAAACAGACGTCTTCACAGTACCTAAAGTCTTCATGGAAGCGAGCGGTGTTGAAGTACTCACAGCCGAATTCATGAGCGGCAAAGCCGTCACCAAGATCCCAGATCTGACGCAAGAAGAGCGCGACTGGATCGGCACCCAGATCCTGCGCCTCGCTTTCCGGGAGTTGATGGAATGGTCATTCATGCAAACCGACCCGAACTGGACGAACTTCCTCTACAACCGCAACCATTCAACCGGCCGCAAGATCGAGCTGCTCGATTTTGGCGCCAGCAGAGCGTTTCCAGAAGAGTTCACAACGCCTTACATTAACCTCCTGATCGCCGCCTCCAAGCGCGACAGAGAAAGCTTACGCGACCTTTCGATCCAGCTCGGTTACTTGACCGGCGACGAGAGCACAGCCATGCTCGACGCCCACGTTGACAGTATTCTCACGCTTGCGGAGCCGTTCCTTGACAGCAATGAGTACCTTGTCGACGGCATGTACGATTTTAGGGACCAGACTATTACTGATCGCGTACGGGCCAAGATCGGCATCATGGTTCGTGAACGACTCGCGCCCCCACCGGAGGAGACGTATTCGCTGCATCGCAAGCTCAGTGGTGCCTTCTTGCTTTGCGCGCGATTGGGCTCGAGAGTACCGACGCGCGATATGTTCCAGAATGCGGTGGAGAGGTGGCAGGGGAAGAGAACAGGGAAGGCCGCGTAGTTTGTGTATGATAGTGTACCCTCAATCTACTGTCTGAATACGTGAGAGCCTGAGAGTTGTGCAGTGCCCTCTACGCCGATGTTAAATGTTTCGGCTCGCTACAGCGGCCACTTCGGAGTCCGCCAAGTGGTCGGAGCTTGTGCCCGCATCCAAGTTGCCCTTGAAGCACCCCGGATCTGCCGAGTGGTCATGTTCGAACATCTTGTGATAATATATAACGGAGGGCTTACAGGAAGGTACAACTTGGTCCCAGAAATTGGGGTAAATGGTTCGGATTGTGGGGTAAACCTTTTGCCGACTTCGCGATGCTTTTCCCCAAAGCCCGACCTCTTCCACAGCATTGAATAATCCGTCTTCATCTTTAATCACTACATATCATCTGTCGAATCTATCATTCTGGACATGCAAAAAGGAGCAATGTCAGCTTTCGGGGTTGTTCGGAGATCTACACAAGCCATTGGTTTCTGCAGAAGTCACATATTAGCAACGCAGCGATGGCAGTCGACATATTCACATCTAGAGCCAGAGATGACGGCGAGGAAGATACGCCCGATTTTCGACGACTTGACACCACAGTATAGCTATAGACTCGACACGAGTTTGGCAGATTTCATTCCGGGTACAGAGTAAGTCCGTCGAACTTTTCTCCTAATTGGTTCATCTTGTTTCACTACCACCTCACGGCAGCAGCACTGATGCACATCCCCAGAGCCCCTCGTCTTCTTCCACCGACAAGAAATCCCTCACTCCTACCCATACCACACCATCTTCTCTACTTCGAGCCCACAAAGCCGCAACGCGACCTCCTGCCAGACGGCACAAACCCAGACCAATCCCCAGGCGACCCCTTCGTCCGTCGCATGTGGGCCGGCGGCAGCGTACTCTACAACCACGCCTCACCACTGTACATGGACAACCGCCGCGGCGTATGCGCCGAGTACATCCGGTCCGTATCCGTAAAAGGCAAATCCGGCAGCGAGAAAGTCTTCGTTGGCATCGAGCGACGACTCGCCTACCTCTCGGAATCCGAACACTCGGCGCTCGCCAACACCGACCCCAGCGACGAGTCCGCGATCGAAAAGGTCGAGCAAGCAGTCCGCAAGCGGCTCTGGCGCGACGACAGCGCCGACTTCGGCGACGCCTCTGTCGTCGAGACGCGGAATATCGTCTTCTTGTCCGCGCGCTCCGAGAGCGAATTAGCGACCGCCAAGGAAGCGCTCGCGCGAGGCGAGAAGGTGCCGACCAAGATGCTGAAACCTTCGCACGCCGCGTCGTTCTTCGACACGACCGTCACGCCGAACGAGAAGCTGCTGTTCCGCTTTTCGGCGCTGACGTTTAATGCGCATGCTATCCATCTCGATCCCGCTTACTGTCGCGAGGTCGAGGGCCATCGGGACCTGTTGTTTCACGGCCCGATGACTTTTACGTTCATGGTTGTGTTGTTGCAGAAGGCTATTGCTGATGCAGGGGCCAGGGAGAGGATTGCGTTTGTCGAGTACAGGAATCTGGCGCCCCTTTATTGCCATGAGCCGATTAGGTTCTGTGGGCACAAGACTGCGGAGGGTAGGTATGAGGTCTGGGCTGAGACGCCGGAGGGAGGCGTTGCTGTCAAGGGCAACGTGAGGACAGAGAAGTACTAGCGTGTGCAATCAAGCATGTGATTAGCTAGATACTGGAAATGACGTGTAGGATAGCGAGGCACGACATGAAGTAGATGGTGGTATCACATCAGGCACCTATCGCCCGACCTCTTTCCTCAGCCTGCCACCCGCACTAGTAGGTCCCGGCTCCGGCCAAGCATCAACAGCCTCCTCGACCTCATCGAAGAAAGTCGAACTATTGTGCACCGACGTACCGCCCAACACGATTCTGACACCAGGTGTGCCGGCGTTAATCTGCGCCACCATCTTCGCCTCTTCATATGTCGCGCCACCGATCATGAACACAATGATATCCTGCGGTTTATCTTTGGTGACGCCGCCGCCTTCCACAAACGGGAATTGTGTGTCGCGCAAGCGGCCCTTGATCAGGTCCTGCAATGTGCTCTCCAACCGCGGTGAGTGCTGTGTGTAGACGTTCTCGACGCCGCGAAGGCCGCGCTGAAAGCGATCGCGTGCGCCAGAGAAGATGGATGAGGGCTGAAATAGGTCGGGTATGGCGCCTGACTGCGGGATTGCTTGCAATGAGTGCGCGTAGGTGAGAAGTTTCGGGATTAGGTTGATGCGATGGCGGGATATGTTGCCTGCTACCGAGAGAAGGTCGAGGAGAGCAGGTGTCGAGTTCGAGGGATGCGCAGCGTAGCGGAGGGCATAGATTGCCACTAGCTTTAATTTGTTGTTGGCGGGTACTTTTGGATCCTGAATCAGGGTTTGGAGCGTTTTGAGATCTGTAGAATGATTCTCGCTGCATGCAAGGCTCTGTTCTAGCTCACTGACGTCGAGAAGGTTATCTTCACCGACCCTCCGACTGAGTTCTGTGACAAGTGTGACGTGCTTGGTCACGTTTCCAGACAGTCTGCGAAACTCGGGATATTCTTCGACGAACCGCTTCATATCCTCGATCGAGTCGAGTTTCTGACCAGACTGCTGTTTTGACGCAAACTGTTCGACGTAGTCTTTCGCGTTCTGACCAAGATCACCGAAGTTGAGAAACATGTTCTTCTTGAAAAACGGATCCTGTTCCTGGTTGATGACAATTTCCTGGATGTGTTAGCCTGACAGAAGCAACCGAAGAAGTACATGTCTTACCTTGAACTCCGGTCGCACCTCAGGGACGCCGCTGAGATCAACTCTTCCGTTATGTATGCCGAGCATTTCATGTACCATAGCTTGGTATGTCCATTGTGTAAGCAATGGCGTGACAGGGTCGTCTCTGCGATCCACAATAAGCAGTATCGGTGGCGTATCTGGCTTCCTGAAATCAAACAGTTGATCTTCCTGTGTTATCTGATATCTGACTTCTGTCGCAAGCTTCTTCGCCAACAAGCTGGTCTTTTCGTATCGTACTAAGGGCTTCTTCTTGAGAGATAGCAGCAACGCAATGACACCTTCTGTCGTCCTCGAAAGCGAGTCCTGATTCCACATGTCCGGACTGTTGCTCCATATCCGTTGGTTGAGAGATAGGGACATAAGGTCCGGATTTATCACAAGGTAGTCGGCAAAGTATTCCTGGACCGCCTTGGCAACTTCATGGTCGTCCGCCTCCGCTAGCCTTTCCAGAGCCGATTTCTTCACGATGTTGCTAAAGTCTGACCTTGCATCAGTCAGAGCTTCGCCGAAGTAGGGCCTCTTGTCTGCTCTTACATATGTTGTACTCTCCGTACTTGGGTTCCCGGAATTCATCGATGAGGAACTGTATGGAATCTGAGGAAGGGCGCAAGAAACACAGGCATCGTAGATGGCGCATCTTCTCCCGAGTTTGGTTGTCTATGCGACTGCATTGTGATCAGTAAGCAGAAGCGTACTAGGGGTTGCGGTATTCGTACTCGGTGAGATAGACTTCGTGATTGAGGAGGGCGGACTGCGTAGTCGCCGACGACAGGATCGATACCTGTTGGAGTGAGCTATGGCGACAGAGCCAAGGCGTATCGACCTACTGTCTCGCTGTCCAGTAGCAAGATCTTCATCTTCGCGGCATGGGATCCAGCACCCTGTCCGTCTCCAGCTGACACCATCTTGGTGATGTAGCCGGAGACCGTCTGAGAGACGTCCATCTGGTCGTCGTGTGGGCGAGTCGCGGTTTTCTAATCGATGCGCGTTCAGTCGCACTGTTGGTCGTATCTTCTCGGCAAACTATGTAGGTGCGCTTGGTTGGTTGTGATTGTTGATGTGATCGAGCTTCTAGAAATGATTGCGGTGTTGGAGAAGGCGGGCTCTGAAGTCGGGGATGACTGCGGAGGGAGACCGTCACCAAAACACGGAAACAACCACTTACGACAAGTCAAGAAGCTCTTCTGCTAACATAAATTTGATTGGGTATCTCTGAAAACTGATAGAGAAACACTGGCCAAGCGAAGGGGTTGTGGCTCGTCACAGTCCACAATTTCTCACACGCATCACCCTTCACTAAAACTCAAGCTCCTCAACTTCCATGCCACACTCGACACAAGCCTTGACGGTCGCTCCAGTGTCTGGGTTCTCGACAGTTTGACCCCATGTATGCTCATGTTTGCCGTTGCTGATTACATCACCAAACGAACCTCCAGTGACACCGGCCTTGCTTCGCTTGTAAGCATCAACCCTGGTCCGACGCTTCAGATCTGCCAACTTGGACTTGAACTTTGCTTCTCTTCGCCTCTTCGTCTCGTCTTGCCTCTTGGTGAACTCCTCATCTAGCGCTTCAGGACTACCCCATTTCTTATCCGAAAACGCGTATTCCTCAACCTGAAATCGTAAATATAGCATCATGTCGTTCCATGTTGATTTGTGTGGGTTGGGCTTCTTTAAATGTGGTAACAGATTGGGGTCTTTCAGCTCCGGATCCGTGAGAAGGTAGTCCTCCTTGGCCTCGGTTTTTGTCAGCAAGCTGTACTTGTCCGGGAATTTGTCCTTGCAGGTTTGACATATCGGGCACCCGAGCGATTCTAACCACTTGAAGTCAATCTCTAGCGTTCCACATTCCCTACATCGCTTTGCGTCTCGTGCGTCTAGTCCATTGATACCCGGCTCGAATGGTCCAGCTTTTTGATCCCTCATTCTCTTCAGCATTTGCGCCCTCTCCCATTCCTTCAACGTCATGTTTGCTGGCTTGTCATCCTGGTTTGGCGCATGCAAAGCCTTATTATGCGGATCATCCTCTTGCGTCATGAAGCCTCCCTTGGTATCGACCATCTTCGAGAAATCGTACTCGACAAACTTTTGAAACTTGCGTGCTGCTTGTATGCCATTGTCTCGAGCCGGCACACCAGCGTTTGATCCTGGACCAGGGGTGTGACGTGCATCTCGCTGATTTGGCTGTGATGCCCTTGTGGAAGTAATGGCGCTGTGAGGTCTCTTTTCGCCGGCAATGAAGCCCGACGGTGTTCGGTTCACTGGGTTGTCCTTTTTCTCTGCGAGCTGACGGTTTCGGAGGGCTTTAGACTTGAGTCTTGCTTCTTCCATACGACGAATCTGTTCGGGTGTAATAGGGTTCTGAGGCATGTCGCCCGAGTGTGTGTGCCTTGGTGGCGTCGAGGGCCTTTGGGTGTCCGCCATGGTGAGGTATCGTCTCGGCTTAGTCGTAATATATGACGTGAAGACCAGCTCGGTGTGATGTGAAACTACTTCACAATTAACCACAATGGTGTGATGCAGGAGATTGTCGTAATCGATCGACAATAATCACCAGTGACTGTGATAGATACGGGCAATGACGATGCAGCCGCTCTCAGGCTAGCGTTCTGCCGTCGCGAACGCATGCAGCGTCCAACATTGTCTACCTAGTAGCCCGACGCAATTTTGAATTGTTCGGTCACAGGTCACATGTAGCATCTCACTGCTTTCCAAAACGAGCAGAGTTGACGGATGAGCACCGAAAGCAAGGTCGATTGGTGCAGTTTCACGCACACGAGTAGAATGAATGTCCTTCGTATGGTTCAAACGTGAATTATGTGGTGAAATATTGGTCTGCATTGGCTAGATAGTAAAAGGTCCAAATATGTTACCGTTATTTCATGCTCTTCGGTGACTTCAATGATGAGAACACCATAGCCGCAACAGCAGTCATACCCGCGCCTCCAATCGTGTATGCCACATCTCTTCCGGCCCACCAGTACAAACTGCAGAACGCCAAAGGACCCAGCATTCTCCCGACCTGACCAAAAGATCTGTGGTTTCCGAGTCTGTTACCGCGCTCGCCTTCGTTAGCCTCGAAAGAGCTAAGACTGTTCAAGCCTGTCACCACCGTCGCCGAAGTGACAGCGAGAAGAGCAGCAGCCACGTATAACATGCCGACCGTTTGCAGTCTTCCCAAGACAAAGAACGCAGCGACACAAGAGGTTACACCGAGCTGAACGACGCGCAGAGGCTTCATGCGACGAGTGACTCCACCCTGCAGGAGAGAAGCAACAAGACCGATGAATCCAAGAAGTTTGCCATTGTCTTTGGCCTCATACCCGAAGAGGTCGTAAGTCATAAAGGTAAGGGAGAACTCCATGCCGCTGAAGAAGAAGATAAAGGCGAGATGTGTAAAGTTGAGAAGCGCATGAGAGTTTGTTCGCTCCACCGGCTTGTTCTTGTTCTTCTCGCTCTTTTCATCCGTGCCGTTTGCGGATGCTGGTGGTGGTAGGGTCTCGGGAAGAGCGACGTAGAGGTAGACGGTCTCGGTGACGATGAGCAGGAGGGAGAATCCGGCGGCTGCACCGAACGGGTTGCTTTTGAAGAGGTCAATGTTGGAGAGAGCCGCACCAAGCGCAGGACCAAAAGTGAATGCAATGCTGAAGCATGCGCCTACGAGCGCCATGGTTGAGCCACGTTGTTTCTCGTCACTGATGTCGGTTGCGATGGCCAATGCGAGCTGCACGTTTCCCTCGCTGAGACCGCCAACAATGCGCGAGGCCAGAAAGGTGCGGAAGTCGCTTGCTGCTACCCAAAGCGCAACAGAGGCAATGTTACCAGCCATTGACCACAACAAGGCGGTCCGTCGGCCATGCTTGTCGGACAACGTGCCAATAATGGGACTAGCGATGGCCTGGCAGAATGAGAAGAGAGAGCCGAGCGCGCCGCCGAGGAGGACAATGTCGTAGCGGTCGTTGATTGGTCTGGAAAAGGCATTCTTGTAGGTGTTCAGGAGGTTCAGTGTATATGTGAGAATCGAAGGGGAGGCAGGATTGGTGTGCTTTGCGTCTTGTATGCGGTAGAACTCGAGGAGCTTGGGGAATAGAGGAAGGATGAAGGTGAAAGATATCTGCAGTCCATGTTAGTGATCGCGTGAGGGGTTTGATTTGGGAGGTGGAAAGGTACCAAGTCTAATAGAAGCGAAATGAACAGTACTCGGAGTACTTTCTTTCTAAGCGCAGGCGCTATAGGTTGAGCCATGGTGAACGGTGATGAGTTCAGTGTTGTTGATGAGTAAGGAAAAAGGAGGACAGATGATCGTAACACGTCTCGTCACGTCTTTCGCATTGGGTGCCGAGGTGCTTTGTACTGTTGATCTCTTCCATCCCTTTAAGCTCTAAAAGTGACGACGTTGGCGCATTCCAAATTGAGCAATCGGAATCTCCACCCTGAACCGTCACACCGGGTCTTCACGATCCGATGTGGAGACGAACGCACACCAGACTGCGGCCCGCAGCTTAGGCGTCGATCTTGTGGAGGAGGTGCTGCGAGGTACCAGAAGGCAGGGGAACTTCTATTATTATTTTCATGTATCAGACTAGGTTCTCGAGAGCCCAGAGCTATGTGGTATCTATTCGCCTACGGACTTTCAGTCTACCGTGATCTAAGCAGGGCAGCCGCGAGAACGTCCGTGCAAGTCCGCGAGAGACGGCTGCTGTTGTTGTCATACGGCTCTCTGACACTGCTGCTTGTAGCGAATGATACAGTATAAGATTCTTGAGTGAGAAGACCGTTCGCTGCCGGGTAGGACCACCTATGTGCTAGCGCCGGTGCGGATGATTGACGGAGCCACAATGATGCCTGAGCCAGAACGGATTGGGTTGTTGAGAAGGATGGCAGGACTTCCTCCAGAGGTGTGCCGTCATGCTCGAGTGACGGCAGAATATGAGAAATTCCAACCATAGGTTGATAGTACTTCCGCGACTGCCATCATGGCCTGTGGAACTGCCGCCCCTTCTGTGAGTGATGCACTATCGCCTTCAGGGTACTGAAAGCCAGAACGGTCGATGTCATCACCTTGCGATGAAGAGTAAATGAGCGGATTGAGAGGGCCAGCGTAGAGTGTTTTCAGTAACAGGGAAGATAAAGGCCAACGACCCTCACAGTGTCAAGAGGACAATAATGTGCTAGGACATGTGCAGTACCACTGTGGTCATAGCATGGTTGTGCAAGATATAGATCGGAGGGGTCGGATGTTGGACAGAAGAGAATGCTGATAACACCAGAAGATTATCTAGGACCTACAATGTTCCAAAACAGGTCGGGATTCGACTCTACTTGGAGTAGGCCTGTCTGCGGCATGTCGAACCAAAGACGGTCCAAGAGTGCGTCCTGCGCTGTCTGGCCATGTATATAGCACCTTTTGCAAAGAACCATGGCCCCAGTGTGCGTGACGGGCTGAATGCAACACGGAAGAACTGGGAGATACCTTCACCGCTTCGAGTGCGCGCAAAAGCGTGCTATGAGGGGAATGAGTGAGCTGTTGATACTCGGATCAGGTCGGCTGACCAGTTGTTGGCGCCAGCCTTGCCGTGGTACAAGGATGTGTACATGGCATTATCGTCAGGCCATGTACGAGGAGGCAGAACTGACGGTGGGCGTGTAGAGAAAAACCAAGTGCTGCCAGTTGCGTGCTGACAATAGCTTCATCCTTGATACGACAGTGTCTTTGCAAACCCGCTGCGCTGTTCTCACGCTGTTCGAGTGGTATATTGCAGACACATACTACTCAGCTACAGGGTATAATCATCGGCATTGATGGGCTGTATATACAATCAGTCGTGTATGAAGGTGGCATCAGACATTCCGGGATCAGAGGCCATGGTATTCGTTGGCTACTTATGCTGGCTAAGCAGTGCCAAGAAATGCACGTGACGAGCACGACTCCAGCGGAATTCTCTTACATAATGCAAACTCTGCTTACTCGACGTCAAGTGGGTTTTTCGGAAGAATCACGACCAAACCCCTTTTTGGCCCCATCTGGCCTGAGCTTGTTATGGGTTTGCACGCCCCAGAATCCAGATGGGGCTATTGCAGCGCTACACATGTCGATGTTGATTTCAGAGACAGCTGTCAAGCCATGCTGCAAGACTCATGGGTAGACTGATCGCCGACTGAACGCACTCGGTCTTGTCTCGAAGATCTGAGCAACAGCAGCACTCTCTCACACATAACATCCAAGAGGATCTTTTCTGAATCCGACTGGCTCTCGTCTGTCTCGGCCGATCGGCCGTCAATTCACACGTCGGCAAGTTTGACAGAGTGTTCGGCAAAGAGCCTGGTTTTCGTACTCACGTCGCGTCAAAAATCCCGCACCAAGCCCTCTTTGACCCTCCTATTCGTCTGGCGGTCTGACCAAGAATTGTCAAGGGATGCCCGAGTCCTCCGACTTGCGGCCCCAGCCGGGGATCTTCAGGTTCTCCATACTGCAAGAAGTATTACTAGTACCTCTTTCATTTGCCTCCACTCCGCTTGTACCGACCCCATGTATTTTCTCGTACGTACGATGAATTGGAGTGAGCCACATCAGCATATTCTTGCATATTCAACCGCCTTTCCTTTTACATTTCTTCCTGGACGACTAATGGCTGCTTATGAGACTACGGTTTCAACCACCTGACCATTCACTGGGCCTCATGTCGACCACATCATGACTACACTGAAGGCTTCTCTAGCATCACGATCTACGAGGCACTCGAGACTCAACTTCCAGCCTTGAGATCTCCAGAAACTGTACAGCTCGCCATACATCCCAAGAACAAGACATAATGGTGTTGGCTGTTGGAAAACCAACCGACCCTGCGGGTCTCACCCTCGAGGCATGGGCACAAGGATTTATGTGCGGGTCGCTCGTTATAATGGCCGCCATTGCTATTTCGAATATGCGACGACATGTATTACTCCATAAGCTGATTCTGGTCGAGGTCGGTGTCACCCCGTGTCCACCATTAGGATACTTTACTCACGCGATATAGCTCGTATTTGGCATGTTTCAATCTGTTTTCATCTTTCCGAACGAACCAACATATGGATGGTATCTGTCGGTGGCTGGGATCTTCCTCAATATCTCCTGGGTACTACACAATGTCATCGCGTGGCTGAAGAATCGCCCTTTTCTCGGAAAGAGGGTGTCGACCATCTACATCGTTACGGTATCACTTTCAATACCTTACTGGATCTTGGAAATCACAGCCAACTTTTTGTACTTCAACCCGCCATATAACCCCCTTTTCACCCACACACGGCCATGGGAGGCACTCTGTCGGTTCGTTCACAGTAATATCCGGTCCGGTACCATACTGACCTTTCTAGTGACCCGTGGTGGATCTTCACCGTATGTTCACTTTTCTGGAATATCAAAAGTCGTTACGAGTTTTCCATATATGAGATCGTCAAGGTATCACCACGATTCGGCATTCTTCTCCTGGCAATGATCCTATCCATCGCCTTCATCATCCTCGACATCTTAAGCGTCACCCACGTGATCGCTGGCCCAGGTCTACCAGACGGCATCAATCCATTCTGGAAACTATCCTTCATCTTCAAGTGTCTCACCGACACAGTCATTCTCGACGATTTCAAAACCGCTCTGGACAGACTGAAACGATATAAAATGCAGCAAATAGGTACCGCTTGGTCCATGAGTATCGGTGCGCAGAACGACCCCAGCCATCCGTCCGGCCGCTCAAAGAGATCAAAGCAGATGATGGCGTCGCCGCGCCCAGATTCTCAGGCGAAGATGACGGGCAATTGGGAGACGGATATCGAGCGTCTTGATTTCTGTACTGTTCCGGAATCGGCGTACTTGGGCAAGACCAGATCGTCCGAGTCGAGGAGCAGTGGGCCGTATACGGTGTGAAATGAGCTGGTTGACGAGATCGCAATCACGGTGTACAGATAGGTGCACGCACGATGACTGGATTTGATACGATTCGAGATACGAGCAAAAGTTATGATACCCAAGAGAAGTTTTTTACGCAATGAACTTTTTCATTCTACATTTTGCGTATTCTGTGCATAACCTGCCTGTGCAGAGTGCCGTTGACCATGCCCTACGTTCCCATGTGACCATCATCCTACATTTTCCAGTTCCCTCGTGTCCGCACCCTGCGCTGTCCGAAGAAGCGATCGTATTTCTCATTTCAGGAAAGTCCTTACTCCTCCTTGACACCACCCCTACCAGCCCTCTCCGCAGCCTCGATGCTCTTCTTGTCAGTCTTGATCTCACCACCACCACCACCCATAGCACCCATGAAACCACCACTCTGCTTCCAAGGACGCTTGAGCTCGCCGGTGGCCGGGGTACCGAAGACGTGGACCTTGATGAGGTTGCCCTCGAGGGCGCCCTTGAATGGGATGATGGACTGGATGAGGAGAGGGTTGGTGTACTTGAAGTACAAGTGCATGACGCCCATCATGCCAACGCCCATCAGTTGCGCCTTGAACAGGCTGCGCAGTTGCTGTGTGTCGTAGGCGTGTACGGTGGTGGTCACGGCTTTTGGCTCCTCGGTGCTGCCCATGGCGGCCGGCTCGACGTACTTGAGTACGGTCATGTCTGCAGGCCGAGGTTAGTCATGTGGCTGGTATCAGGCCCGTGGTCTTGCTTACCCTTCTTCTTGTCGATTTGGGTCTTGACGTAGAGGTACAGGCCCAGGATCGCGACGTTGGACACAATGTAGAGTCCGCGCACGAGCTGCAGGCACCAGTCCTCCTCAAAGGGGATCTTCTTCGAGGCCTGCATCATGAAGAGGATGATGACCAAGTTGGTGCTATGCGGTGTTAGTGGACAATATCTCTGCCGTTCAGTATTGTTGCATCTGCGTACATTTGTGGATTGAGAGCCATGGCTGCGGTGCGGTTGTAGATGATCGTAGATGGATTCTAGTGGTGTGTGAAGGAGAGTGCTAGAAAGCAATTGCTAAGTGCGGGTCGGGTGAAGTTATATTATGAAAGATGCGCAAACTGTCGCGAGACCTGGAATTCAAGGTCCTTTGGCTGGAGCCTCGAGTTATTTACGGGGCACGGGAGATTGTGGAAGCACAAAGTCTGCGGAGGAATCGGCTGCGTGGCTTCATGTCACCTTAGTGGCGCGACCACCTCCGTCAACCAAGCCGAGAACAACGTGAGACTATGCATTTCTGAATACCAGTCACACAACAATACGTCGGTACGCACTTTTTGCAGGGTGCGGGTGCGGTTGGCCAGAACGAGTACTTTAAACAAATCAACACAAAAGGATACACAGTCTGACACAGGTCCACATCGCCGCTACCTGATCTTGTGTCTACCTAGGTACCACCATGCGAAGTTGATGACGCCTAAAACACGCCTTTCTATACATTGATCCCTAGGCTGTCTAGATATATCTAAGCCTCTTCATAGCCACAGTGCAAGCAGTAGTGAACAACAAGATGATACCAACAATGCCGAAAAACCAACCCAACCCTGTTGAATCTCTACCAGGAACTGCGACAAAGTCAGGACTGCTTTCTGAGAAGATGATGGTTTTAGAGACTTACCTGGTACGTTCATTCCAAACAGACCAGCAATCAAGTTGAGCGGAACAAGAATAGACGCGATCAAAGTGACCTTTCCAAGCAAAGCGTTGGACTTGTTGCCTTGAGCAATGTTGTCCAACGAGATTTGTGCAAGGTAGTTTGAGTGACTGCGACTGAGCAGGTTTTCGAAGTGAGCCAAGTTACTCATCATGGTGACGACGTGATCCTGAACGTCAGAGAGATAAAGACCAACGTCTCCGCGTGGCGCGATAGAGTATTGCTCGTTGCATCGCTTAGCAAATCCCTTGATCACATCGGCCTTGCCTCCAAGAAGGCGAAGCAGAGACATGGTCTTCTTGCGACAGTCACCGAGCTGGCGCAGGATTTGACGCGAGTCCTCGAAGCGAGCGATGAAGACCATGTCCTCGATAGCGTCAGCCTCATGCTCGACGTCACGAATGATGGGGCCAAAGGCATCAACAATCTCGTCAATCAAGGCGTAGCAGATCCAGTCGGCGGAGAGGTTGACATAGTCGCGCAGTCTACCAATACGTTTGCGAACGTTGGCGGCGTGTGGGTTTGGGCAGAAGCTGAAAGTAAGCAGTCCTTCCCGGAAGACGGCGGCGTAGATATTGATCGGTTCCATCTCGCTATCCTTGGCCTCTTGATAGAACGAGCGGAAGCAGACAAAGTAATAAGAGCGGAAGAGCTCGACCTTCTCGCGAGTCTCTTGCGTGGTGATATCTTCGCGGGTCAAAGGATGGACCCCAAATGCCTTGCAGATAGCAATGACTTCTTCCTCGGATGGGTTCAGCATATCAAGCCACCAGACACCACCTTCAGGTCCAAGCTCGAAAATGTCCCGAAAGCTCTCGTGTGGCATCAACAGGCCACCCAATTCCGGTGCGTGGATAGTCTCGTCAATCTCGGAAGAGAAAAAGGTCCAGCGGTTGATGTTGGCGGAACGGGAGGCTGCTCGCTCTATCTCCATTTGCGGCTCACAGGTGGTCTGTTCGGACTTTTTAGGTTCCACATCGACATTGATCTTCTCGTTGATGGTCTCGGCACCAAAGGCGCCAGAGTCGCACGCAGCTAGCTTGTCCTGATCATGACGTAGATCATTGAAGATTCTGCAGTTGAAGTGAGTGTTGCCGTTAGGAGAGGTGAAAGGATGAGCTGCAGGGGTCTTTTGGTGTTGGCCAGAATGCGCAACGAATTCTTCCAACTCTTCAAAGTCGATAGTGTAGGTCTTGGTGTCTTCTTCTGGCGGCGGAAAGCACACGTCATCCTCGACAGAGCTCCGGCGAGATCTGCCGTCTTCTCCTCTGATCTCAGGCGACTTGACGTGCTCGGACAACGTGTTCTTGCGACGAGGATGAGTTCCACTAGAAATCGTTCTCTGCAGACTGAGATTGGAGGCAGATACCTGGCTGGTGATTGTACCAGCACGACCGCGACGTCTCTGGGGATTCGCAAAGGCATCGACAGAGTTTGGTGGGGATGTTGAACGAGAACGAGAAGATCCGCGACTGCGAGGAAGCACATCTGGGTGAGGTCGTCTGAAAGTACTACGTCTTGCGACGATAGGTCCGTGGGCGGCTCGCATAGCGCTCAGTCTGGATCTGCCGGATTGTCCAGAGCGGATACTGTCATCATCGGCGATGGCATGTTCAAAGTCTCTTGCGACGGGACCGTAATCGTGTAAATCGGTGATGGCTGGAGGACCAAGATCTGGTTGCTGGTTGTCCACAATGCTTGTCAAAGTGCCTCGCCTGGAGCCATGGCGGGGTCCATCGACTCGTGGCAGTGCTTCTGGTTGGTGTCGGTGGTCGTCCAGGTCAGAGTCCGGCATGCTGAACCTGGTGTGCTGGCCGGGATAGCCAGTTGATTCGGTCATCGTGTCTGTTGATTTGATTCCTGTGTATGTTGCCGTTTTCTATATCCGTCTATTGTATTTGTTGTATCCGCAACAAGCGCTTTCGTGCAATGCTGAAATGGGTGAGCGGCGCGCTTGCGCTTACCCCTGGAAGGTGCTCAATTTGATCGAGGGCTTCGCGCAGGGAGGTCTCCCTACACTAAGCCTGAGGTCTGGAGGAGTATATGTGCGTTTATCCCATCTGCAAGCGTAGATGAGAGATGGCAAGGCTGTCCTGGTGGTCGTAAATGATAATTATGTTCTTAACAAGCCAGTTATGGAGGTTTCTTAACCTCTCCGCAGACGGCCCAGAAGTTGGGACCGAGAAGAGGACGGATGAAGGAGAAGTAGAATCTGTGAAGCCCCGCCAACTTGGTGGTATTGAATATCAAATACGCCGTAGCGTTGGGTAATAAGGATGAGGGCTGGTTATGAACCGAAGGCTCGTCGTTATCTTGCAGTCGGTCCTAGATTTTGCTGTCGCAATGTAGTGACTGGTAGTGTTCACAGCGTGGCTGATGCCGATCGGTGGTTGTTTCGTCTGAGACTGTCAAAAGGGCACGAACGGAGGATGTATGAAGAGTGGAATAAGGCGAGATCACGTCCACAGGGGGTGTTGTGAGTTTATAGGAAGAGGAGAGTAAAGAGAGAGTGAAAAGCGTGACGGGCAAGAGTAAAGTAAAATTCGCTTATGCGCAAACTGGAGCAGGCTCGATTGCGCTCGAGCCCCAATTCCCTGCGGCCGTGAGCGGTAAGAACACGGAAAGCGTTATTTCTGGGGCGTTCTTTGTGGTTATTGGTTTCATTCACACAAGCAAGCCGTCTACAAGGTTTGTGTTTATGATTATTCTGTTGCCGTCTTTGCGATCGCATCTTGCCCATCTTACGTAGGTCACTAGAATGATCAACATTCTCGATGCACACGAAACGCGATGCGAGGATTTATGTCATAACTTTCCCATAGCCCGGTTTTCTTCCCGATCCGAGTGCGTCTTTTGCCCAAGGTTTTTGAAGTCCCTGATGAGTGACACATCATGCCGCTTCGAGTGACATCCATGGATCCTGCATTGACCGCGGTTCGCACAAACATCCGACATGCATGAACGGCCACAGCTCGACGGAACGTGCCGATTCCATACGCTACCTTAGCCAGGAACCCCAGACTTGGCCAGACTTCGAGTTCACCTCCAGGGCTACGTTGACAGTAGCGCAGCGTTCAGCCTAGGACCGATCATCAAGGCCAGCACTCAGCTCCAACACGATAGACACCAATCTCGTGAAACGCTATCGACAAGACATGGACGCGCTACTTGAGCAAGCCAGGAGTGTCTGGGAGGGCCAGATTGTAAGTCGGTGTTGTCGTTTGGCCAGCTATCTTCTTACACTGTCCAGGACTTCGAGGGCCAAAGGTTCGCAGAGCTCCTTTGTAACCTTCTACTTACAAGTGTTGGTGTGAGTCCACCCTGGAAGCTGCACCTCATGTCCCATCGAACAACGTTGACCAAACTGTACAGTTCTTCGCGTTCCTTGTTGGCTTCATCACGCAGAACATCACATACACCCTCTGGACCGGTCTGGGAGGCACCGCTATCACATTTCTCGTCGTTGTACCACCGTGGCCTCTCTTCAATTCGAACCCAGTACGATGGTTACCAGCGAAGAAAGGCTCTTCAAATTATGAAATCACAGTAGATGGGAAAAAGGTAGAATGAACGAAACAAGTGGGATAAGCAGCGGGTGCCATGTTGGTCAAAATTGGTTTCATTGCAAATTCGAATACAGGTATGCATCTTGTGCATCCTCATCGAGCTCGTGTCTTCATGATTGCCGGATATACTCTATCCGGGCCCGAACTCTCTTGCGGCTTCTTGCACGCGTTAGAGGTGTAAAGTCCCCTCATGCTGGCCACAGTATCGTTCATCCCCGGAAGCCATTCATCAGTGTCTGCTTTATGCAGAGCGTGTTCATGTGTCGACTGTCTTGTAGGCCATATCCGCATATGCTTTACCTTCCGTACTTCTGGAACTCCCAATCTCTGTTGTCGAGCGGGCACACTTGACGGGTCTTGAGCCATCTCGAAATGCAATGGAAATGGAAAGCGTGCTGATCTGTATCAGTACCGATATGACTTGTGCTGTTCTCTCTCTTACATTGCAGATTCCCCATGCGACCGTACATTCTTCGCTGGTAGCCGATGCTTGATTGGCTTGACAGTCGATACCTGCTTTGTGTCAGCCAAATCCAGCTGATGAGTCACGCGAGAATCGTACAGAGATCCATGATGTGGTTACGGCAGATGGCGCAGTTGTCTACCACGATGTCCCACGCCCAGAGAGCGACGGCGTTCCACTACTCTTGCCGTCAATTATCGATATCTGTTTTGACTGTTCAAGCAGCTATCGCACCTTTTTGATCTCGAACCGCTTCTTTCCGTCGCTGTCACCAGCGGCTGCCTTTGCGACCTTGGTCTTTGGAGCCGCATCGGTCATCTCGACGTCAGCCATGACGGTGACTTGTTCGGAGGAGGGTAGTGGTTGTAGGTGTGTTAGAAAGATGGAAGCGATGATACTGGCTGGAGGTCCGGTCGCGTGAGTTCCGATTTCGAGCCAGGTGAATGTTCGCAACTCGGTCAATAAAGGTTGGCACCTTGACTGTTTGTGAAGCAGCAGTCATTCCTACATGTAAGGTACCCCAGAAAACGGCTCCTCCCGCCGGGACAAAGATTCGTTGCGTCAGCCACATGCCACGCTCGCCGAGTCAGGCACTTCCTCCATCAATCGTGCAATCGTATTGCCCTGTTTCGTTATACTTCCCTCATCAATCGCAAGTATTCGTTTCGAATAACTACTCATTCTTCACAGACACCGTCAATGCTTCATTCACAGATGTCTCTTTCAACTACAATCACTGACATTATTTCACTGAAACTATACGATCGCTCGGACGTAGTTCGTTAACGGTCTTCCCGCTACTCATTGCGACAGCAACAAATCACGAAAGCTCCAAGCTCGACTCTATAACATCTTGACACCTTTGTTCGTTTGCGTTTGCAATCGCTTCAAAACAGCGATAAACGTACACAATGCAGTCAGACAATGGCACCGCGAGCCCGCGCGCCAACACGCGCCGACCTGTCAAACAAACAAGGCCGAACCAGCAGCAGGCCCAGGCTCGATATCCTCTATCCGACTCTAACCTTCCGAACGCGAGCACACCGAAAGGGAAAAAAGGACCGAGGGGGAAACAGAATCATTCCGATGAAAGGGCGGCATCCATGACTGTGCCCAGCAACAAACTTGACCATCCACATCAAAGGAATCGACCAATCTCGACAGCCGGCAATCCTACCGTCTCCGTGACTCCTTCTAAGCCTGCCTATGCGGGATCAACATTCCAAGCTTCTCCAGCGCCTGCTTCATTACCCATGCCCAAGTTCTTCTCGAAATCAGTCCCGTCAGCAAATGCAGATGGTGGATTACAATCCCGCGTGGAGAAAGAAGCGCGGGGTTCGGAGGGACCAGATGTTGACAACAGTACCCTCAAGCCAGTAAATAGCGGCGATCGCGGCAACTCTCCCCTTGACCTGTTTTTCCGTGCTGATCGCGAGGAAAAGGCAAGGAAGCAGAGTGGTAGTACTTTGAATCTGGTTTCAACTCCTTCCCGAAGCGATACACCGAAACAGCCAAAAGATCTTTTCATGATGGAAATGGAAGACCCAGAAAGCCCCGTTGCAAAGAAGGCGCAGGCCCAAAATGCCGGCTCGACACCATATGGACATGGATCTACGCCGCAACATGACGAGGATCAACGAGCGGCATATACAAAGTCACTCAAAGACCTCCTCAAAGTGGGTGGTGATGCTTCTCCTCAGCATGGAACCCCGCCACAACAGAAGTCGCCAGTCGACAATCATGCATCACCCCAATTGAATCGTCAGAGCCCTGTCACGACTCCACAGAACAACCACTACCAGCAATACGCAAATGACTTTCACTACGGCAACCGTAATCTATCTCCTCTGTTTCAAGCTGCGCGAAACGACTCACCATCTCGTCCCTCGCCCCTCCGTCAGACCTCTCAACCAAGCCCAAGCACTTACTCTAATGGCTACAACAATTTCGCCCCTCAATATCAGCAGCCACAGTCGGGCTCCCCGTTCCAAACCAGAGATTCCCAACCGGCTCAGCAGCAATACCAGCAGCCACAGCATTTCAATCAGAATTCACACTATGCGCAACCTCAATTTTCTCCATCTCACAATCCACAGCGCGGCGTTGGTTACGGCCAGGGGCAGGGTCAGCGACCACCATATCAGCAGGAACAACAACAGCAGAGTTCTCAGCCTTCCTCCGATGTTCAGAGCATGGAAGACAGTCTGCGGAAAATGCTGAAACTGTCATGATTTCTGGATCACTTTGTGTTGCATGGCGAGCACGGCGCTCGATATTTGTGCTTAGCGATACCACGGATCTTGATGTTATACCGAGCGTTTTTGATTTGGCTCTGGGGGGGGATGAGCTTGTAAATAGGATACTTGTCGAAGAACAACAACAGAAAAGTAATAAAAAATAATAGGATGTGGGAATGAGATTATCTCACGTCTCGCGTCCGACTTTTATTTTTGGTGTCCGCATGCGCGTGAAGAGAAATGTAGTTGATATTATGCTATATGCCTCTCGTAACCATGCACACTACCATGCGCCAAAAGTCACGACATGCTATGCCAAACGCGACGCAGCTGACAGACCCAATGAATTTTGAATGTTCTCAGTTGTGCCCGGGTTCCTTGATGTCAAGTACCTCCTTCGGGATAAAGTTGAACACGGTACTGACAATGGCCATGATAGTGCTGACAACGATAAGGACCCAATTGCCGATCCTCTCCATCTTCGGGATCTCCTTGCCGAAGATCTTGAGATGGAACGCCAGAGGCAGAATGATGCAGATGCTGAAACACGCGACGCTGCCGAGCAGACTCATGATACGGTCGAATGACGGGATCAGGATGGCGAACAGCACGAAGATGACGGTGACGATGATGCGCAGCGATGCGCGGAAGATGCCGCGCCAGAAACCCGAGATGCCGTGGAGAGCGGACGTGGACGCGATGGCGCGCGCGTCGAGGCCGAGGAGGACTTCGAGGGTGGAGATGATGGGGCGTGCGTTCAGCGGGATCTTGGTCAGTGGGATGATGGCGACGCAGATGCAGATGACGACGCTCAGCCACTCCGGGTAGCCATCGGTGAGGAAGATGTTGGAGGTGATCTCGTCGCGCACCGAGTCGCCGAACATCAGCAGACCGGCGACGGCCATGAAGATGTCGAGAGTGGCGGTCGCGATGTAGGTCACGTTGACGCTGCGGCGGTATTTGTACGGGTGGCGCATGTCGCGGTAGATGTTGGGGAAAACACTGTGGCCGCCCCATGGCGACATCAAAAGGCCTAGGGAGATAGGAATCGTGGTCCAGTTCTGCGGGAAGAGATGTGTGCGTGCTGGCTCGCGGAGGGAGCCCGGCGTGTTGGGCTTGATAAGGCCGTCGACGAAAACGGCGATGACGATGCCGAAGCAGGATATAATGCCCAGGACGGAGGTGAAGGAAAGGAGACGCAGCGGTAGAAAGGCTAGGGGAATCAGAAGGATTCCGCAGATGCATTTCCAGGAGATCGGATCAAGACCGGGGATCAGTGCGTCGAGAGAATCCGCAAAGAGCACGACGAGCGCGACGCAGGTCGCCAGGAGCTCCAGACTAAAAAGCACACTGGTTGCGATGCGAGCTGAAGAGCCAAACGAGACGTAGGCCAAATCGGCGAATGTGATCAGAGAGTTGTCGACGTCGAGACATTTGGCGAGAATCTTGGCAGTGTAGGATGTGACCAATGCTGCCCAGATGAGGAAGATGATACCGATGACCCAGCCAGAATACTGAAGCGCGAGTGGAAGGGCAAGGATACCGACACCGATCAAGACGTTGACAGAGTTGAAGACGGTCTGAGGAAGTGTCGATTGACCCACAACGACATTGACGACCTTGCCGTCATCCTCTTCGACCTGCTTGACGAGAAGAGGCTCGCGCTCCTTGTCTGGTGCAGTTACGCCTTGCATTTGCTGCTGTCTGAAGAGTCTGCCGGCATGGCGCATGGATGACTCGGGAACACGAGCAGCCAGACTACCATATGTCGTGCCATAACTTCCACCGAAGGGAGAGGCAAGCGAGGGTTCGACCTGGAGAATACTGTCGCCGCGCCTGGCTCGCACAGTTCCTTGCTCGCTGCTGGCCGCGGCGCTCACATCAGAATGGTTCCTTGACAACGAGGGGCCAGGACCCTCTTCAGCAATGACATTATCCGAGGCCCTTCTTCCATCGGCCTCTAAGGCCTGTCGTAGTAGACCCCTGTGGTCTTGTTGTGGTCTAGGCTGAGTCTCTTCCCCGTCTTCTGCTGCTTCTTCGTCTTCCTCTCCCGTCTCGCTGTATACGAAAGATGGTCGGACTGGAGTGATCTCGAAGAAACCTGCGGCGCGCTGCCAGGAACGGGCGAAATTGTCGATGCTGTTCACACCGCCGGCGTGTCTGATTGAGCTAATACGCATGGACATTGATGATCTGCGCAATTGATCAGAAATCAGTTTTAGAAAATATTTCGGGCATGAGCGTAAGGTACCTTCTCTTTCGCAATTCTCCCTGGTTGTTGCGAAAGCCTGCTCTCGGCATGAGGTGGTCGTTCTCATGGTGGCTTTCGTCGTCATCTGCAAATTGGACATGGCTAGTCTGGGAGGCGCCAGAAGCTCTGCGACCACCAGATTCGTAGTCTGTCCAGTTGACTGGAAGTGGGTGTCTGTTGTTATTGTTCGAGGTCGGCATTCTGTTGATCACTCGGGATTAGACTCGCGCCGTCGAGTGGGTAAATAATGGGAACAGTGCTATTCAATACAAGGGCAGTCTAGTTTAGAGCATGCCGTGACGGATGTTTGAAAGCGAAACAGTAGGCACAAGATGCGAAAGATAAAGACAATTGGCTTATCTTGCTCGGTGATAAATTGAGGTCATGTTTTGTAAAGACCTTGAGATTCCCAAGGTGATTTGACGGTCTGGGTGGATCGACGCCATTTACCTAGCGTGCAAAAAAGGGTGTGCCGTCTCTGCATGAAAAGGCTTTTTACTGTGCGATGCAGATGCAGTTCAGATGACCATGAATGATTGAAGTACCTTGTGACTTCTGCATGTCGGTATAGCCATAAGAGCTCGTTCACGTTCCACGTGACGATTCTGGGGAGTGTTTACGAAGGTCTCATGGCCTTTGGTGAACCCATGGTTGGCTAGTCAAAGATTTTACGTAAGAACAACGAGTAGTCCACGAGAGATGTCATCTTTCGCTCCATTATTTTTGAACACACGCCGAGTTTGCGGGCTGTGGAGATCAAACTCAATCCTATTATTGTTGTACCCGATAGGCCAATTTCGGTCACCGTTCTTGCCAGAGAAGGAAGTGCTGTTCTATGATCGAAAAATGCATGTACAATTCACGGGAAAGAGGCAGGAGCTTGAGCGTCTCGGAGCCGACAGGGTGCCCGTTGACCCCCACCAAGTTTAACTGTGCGGTGACAGAGTGGTGCGCCTTCCCTCCGCAGCAATTCTTGCAGCTCCGTTCTCCGCTGGCGGTAAAAGCTGAACATCGTCATCCCACTACCGTATGGGGCCGGCAACAGCCGTGGAGGCACGATGCACGAGAATTTGTCCAAGTCAAGCACCGCAACGCAACCCACCACAACATCCACCACCGCTTCGGATCTCGACCACACCTGAAGCGTCACACGCGGTGCTATAACTTCTTTACAATCTGAGCACATAACAGTTTGTGAGTGACTCCACGCAACTACCGGATTTGTATTTGGACTTTTCTCCAGAACACCCGCTAATAATTCCTTCAGAAACCCACCGCCTCAGACTCCCCCCGTCTTCCTCTACCCACATCCACCATGTCTTCCAACGACCAAGGCAGCGATGCCGAGAAAAACATCGAGATCTGGAAGGTCAAGAAGTTGATCAAACAACTCGAGGCTGCGCGAGGAAACGGCACATCCATGATTTCCCTGATCATCCCACCAAAGGATCAGATCTCACGTATCGCCAAAATGTTGGCTGAAGAATTCGGTACCGCCTCCAACATCAAGTCGCGTGTCAATCGTCAATCCGTCTTGTCCGCCATTACTTCCACCCAGCAACGTCTCAAACTCTACAACAAAGTCCCACCAAATGGTCTGGTCGTATACTGTGGTGAAATCATCACCTCGGAAGGAAAGGAGAGAAAGGTCAACATCGACTTTGAACCCTTCAAGCCAATCAACACATCCCTCTACCTGTGTGACAACAAGTTCCATACCGAGGCTTTGAGTGAATTGCTCGAGTCTGACCAGGCCTTCGGCTTCATCATCATGGACGGTAACGGTGCTCTCTTCGGTACTCTCAGTGGTAACACTCGCGACATCAAGCAAAAATTCTCGGTCGATTTGCCAAAGAAGCACGGTCGTGGTGGTCAGTCTGCCCTTCGTTTCGCACGTCTTCGTGAGGAGAAGCGTCACAACTACGTCCGCAAGGTCGCCGAAGTCGCCGTCCAGAACTTCATCACCAACGACAAGGTCAACGTCGCCGGTCTCATTCTCGCCGGTTCTGCCGACTTCAAGAACGACCTGAACGGTTCCGACTTGTTCGACCAGCGTCTTGTAGCCAAGGTTATCAAGGTTGTCGATGTTTCTTACGGTGGTGAGAACGGTTTCAACCAGGCTATCGAGTTATCTGCCGAGACTTTGAGCAACGTCAAGTTCATTCAAGAGAAGAAGCTCATCAACAAATACTTCGACGAGATTTCACAGGACACCGGAAAGGTCTGCTATGGTCTTGACGATACATTGAAGGCTCTTGAGCTTGGTGCTTGTGAGCAGCTCGTTGTTTTCGAGAACTTGGAAACCGTTCGCTGGACTCTCAAGTCATCCGCTGGAGGTGAGATCATTGTTTACACGAACCCTGGCCAGGACAACGACCGCACCCAATTCATGGACAAAGAGACCGGACAGGAGATGGAAGTCATCGAGCAGATGCCTTTCTTGGAGTGGTTGGCTGAAAAGTACCGCGACTTTGGTGCCACCCTTGAGTTCGTTTCCGATAGATCCAGTGAGGGCAACCAGTTCGTCAAGGGCTTTGGTGGTGTCGGTGCCATCCTCCGCTACAAGGTCAACTTTGAGCAACTTGCCGATCTTGATGACGAAGACGAGTATTACGATGATTGACAATCTACGCCCCTCGCCAATGGCGAGGCGCACTCTCCAGATCTGAAGAAAGAGAACGATCTGACGGCGCCTCGTGGGCAACACCACGGAAGTGTTGCAGACCAGGCCCCTGCGGTCATGTCGGTAGAGAAGACGACGCCGATCGCAGCTGTGGTCGACAAAGCCGAGGCTGAAACAATCTCGGAAAGCATTTCAATGATCGCAAGCAAATCAGTCAAGGTAAGAAACAAGCACTGCCAATGCTTCCAAGAAATGAACAAGCACTGCCAATGCTTCGAGAGTCGTGCTGATATGCATCAGGGTGATGTGCCATCTACTACGCCTGCACCCTCCACCTTTGATGTCATTGTGGAGCGCAGAAGGTCATCTCTTGTTCGTGCACCGGCGACATCCAGCCCCCTAAGAGCATCAATTACGGCAAGCTACTAAGGAGAAGAAAATGGTCTGGTCGGTCCACCCGCACCGAGCAGCTTCACGCGCCACGGACGACCTTCTCAGGTCTAAGTGTTGAACTCCCTCTCCTCGGGACCCGCACATCCCTTGCGGGTAGATAATTCCAGTAGTTCTACCCATATCATTCTATATTCCAGATCTCAGAACGCTCGCATGACTGGACATATGTGATCTTCTGTTCTCCCAAAACATATCAGTAGTGGATGTGACCGTCGGTAGTCCCCGTGAACAAAGATGACCTGATAAGACTATACCTAGCCCTATTTCTCCCAAGTCAAGAAAGCGGTGATGACCTGTTCCCGTGCCTGCGTTGACAACATGAGATGCAGCAACAGATTAATGCGCCAAAGCGGGCCAGGCCTCCCCACAGGCCTCCCCACACCCTTGAGCCGCCGCTTTGGATAGCACGGGCACGGGCAGGTATACAGTAGTGTCTACGTCCACCCAACTACTGCAGTGGTCAATGTAATCGCACTCCACTGATGGCTTGACGTATCTCTGCAGACGCTTCGACTACCGTCAGGGTCGGCCACTAGACCCCATGCTACTGCGAACCCACGACCCTCCAACCTAGGCTTCCACGCTATCTCTCACCACACGTTCACGATGGAAGATCGAAGACCACCAGAGTACACACTGGACCTCTTTGCCGACCGCGCGTGCGTCAAAGCCGTGGTCAGAGCAATCCTCCACACAATCTTCTTCCACCGCTACTTCACTCCTCTAACCCCATCAACCCACGACCTGCTCGATATCACCCTCCCCTACGTCAGCGACAACGAGCTTGAGACATTAATCGACGCACGCGTGACTTCTCTGACAGCCGCACTCGAGTCGACGTCAAACCCATCCACCTCATCTGGCGGTCGAGGCCAGATCCTGCTCCAATTCTCGGAGCGCAAGAGACGCAAGAATTGGTTCGGCGGCAAGGCAGACGAAGATTTGGTCTGGGAGCGCTGGATACTGGATGTCACGCTGGCGAGTCCCAGGAGCGAGAGCGAGGCCATGAAGGCCAGGAGGGCGATGGAGAGTTCGTTGCAGAGGAACGCGATGAAGATTATCAATATCGTTAATCGGGACCGGGATCACATCCCGCCCATCACGACAAATGAGATGAACCCGTTTCCATATACTATTGTGGTCAATCCGAGGAACGAGGGGTGGGGTGGCAGGATCGGCAGTATCTTCTGAGGAGATGTTGCTATGCAGTGGCATGGACATTCGAGGATAGTGGGACAGGAGACTGTAGATACCCAGGCGTTTTGATCATATGTGAGTTTCCTATCAAGCATTACAAAGAACCGAATAGCTCGTCTATGGCATTCTTCCGCCGCTTCTTCTTCTTCTTGACTTGCTCGTCTTTTGACCTGACTGGCTCTGCCGGTCGTGGTCGCTTCTTGGTGACAATTGGGGAGGGCTCATCGTCCTCGAGCAATTCTGACACGACTCGATCTGACTCGACTTTTTCATCCGCATCCACTTCCTGCACCTCACCCATCTCAGTCTTGATAGCATCAGCAACCTGCTCTCGTACCACCACCTCACCCTGGTCCTCATCACCATCGCGTTGAGGAGAGTCTCGGACCATCGCCTCTTCAACATCTACCTCAACCCTCCTCCTCTTCATTCCACTCACATCATTCAATCCCTGATCCTCCCCCTCGAACTCCCTACCGAATCTCTCGATAGCCTCCACAACCTCCCTCTCGCCCCTCTCCTCTAGCACAGCCGTAACGCCCGTCACGCCCGCTACCTCACCCACAACCGCCAACAGAAAGACACCCAACACACCGAACCTCAGATCTGCCGCCAACTGGCTGAAAGCCCGACACCACTTGGCCACTATTACCTCAGTCCAGAAGTCTAGCTCTGCAGTGATCTTTGACCGCGTCGCAACGTCTTGAGCTTTCTTGCGGTGACGCGCTGCATGCGTTTCTGGGACGGCGAGGAGGGTCGTGTAGTGTGTCAGTAGCCGTGAGAGGTGTCGTCGGAAAGTGCTGAAGTGGCGGTACCAGGATGCTAGGCGGTGTTGGTTTTTGTTGCGGTGGTGAAGGAGGTGCAGTAGCGTTGAGATGTGAGTCAGGTTCTCAAGGTTGGATGTGGTAGGCGCGGTGAGGTATGATGAAGCTGTGTGTGCTGGTTGCGATGATGGCACTGATTTTGTGGTCATCTTCGTGGAATTTTTCGAGACGTCTTTCATCTCCTGAGGCGGTTGTTGTAGAGTAGGGCGATGCTCCGTCGCTAATGAAATGACCTCAAAAGCCTTCGTGCAGACAAGCACTGTTCCTGACACAGCACACTCTCAAAAATCGCGTCGAGAATTCGAAACGAAAGAGTCTTGATTCGCAAGTATTGCTGATTCATAGTCGTGCCTTAATGGCGTGGACATGATACCCAAAAATGAGTTTTGCTTGAGGAGAACACTTCCAGTCCAGAGATCAATTTTGGAAGATCGACCTATCGACAACCCATCGGGTGTCTTATCAAGTACATGCCTCGTGTTGTATACAGCAAATATACCTACCACTTCTCGAGTCGTCAACAGTAAATAAATCGTGAGCATAGAAAAGTGGGGCTTTGTGGTAGGTATCTCAAGAATACTGACGTGAGCTCTTTAAACTCTCGACGTCCATCCAATCCTAGTTCTATTTGCGAGCATGGGAGCTAATAATCGATCTCTATGCCCATGGTCGCATTGCTTCCTTCGTAGTACAAAGGTCTTGCGATTTACTCCATATCTCGGGTCTCTCGTCAGTCAATGGTGACGTCGTCATGGGGTTGTGACACCGGTGACTCCACCTCACTTGGCTATACCGCAACGGTAATGTATAGCTTCACCTTTCCGTACAGTTCTCCAAGTCCATTCCTCATATTGACTTCGCGCATAAGCGAACCTACTCTTGATCCTCCAAGACCTCGATTGATCGTTCGGGAGCCTTCTCCAAAATATGGCGCCCGCTAATCCCCCGGAGTACGCATACTGTACACTCATTACTCGCAGCTCGTATCTCGCCGGTGTGGTTGTTCTCGCTCAAACGCTCGTCAAATATGGCTGCAAGTACCCTCTGATCGTTCTGTACACCGATGGCCTCTCCGAAGACTCTGTCGCTGCATTGGAGGCCGAATCATCCAAGCTCAACCTCATTCCTCGTCGAACCGACGCCCTTTTACCACGCAAGAACATTCACGTACACTTGATCGCAGAGCGCTTCGCCGACACATGGACCAAACTGCGCGTCTTCCAACTGCACGAGAGCGATCCTCAATTCAAGACGCTATGTTACCTCGACGCCGACATGATCGTCAAGCAAAGTATGGACCACATCTTCGAGGCCGCAGCGCTGCCTGGCGACGACTGGATCGCGGCCAACCACGCCTGCGTCTGCAATTTAGACAAAGATCCTTGGGCACCAGAAGATTGGACAAAAGAGAACTGCGCGTACACCGCCGTCGAGCACCCAGGCGCGCTGACACACCCCACACCAGTAACACCCGACTCGCGACCAACGTACCACCTCTTGAACTCGGGCATGTTCGTCTTCCGCCCAAGCACCAAGCTGTGGGCCTCGATGCTCGACTTCTTCAACACAACCCCACTCCTCAGCGAGTTCAAGTTCCCAGACCAAGACTTCCTGGCCGAGTTCTTCAGGAACAAATGGATGAGCGTGGGCTGGCAGTTCAACGCGCTCAAGACCATGCGCTACTGGCACGAGAACATCTGGCGCGACGACGAGGTCGTCTGTCTGCACTACATCGTCGACAAGCCGTGGGCGAAGCAGGTCGCCGAAGACGGCACGGCGGGATATTTGAAGAGAGATGGTATCACTCACACTTGGTGGTGGGATGAGTACAAGCAGTGGCATGACCATCGCGTCAAAGAGGCGGAGACTGATAAAGAAGTCGAGAAGACGGTGCAGACGATGGAATACTACACCGACAGTGGGAAGTTGCGTGATACGCCCGATATGCAGGCGTTGGGAGCACAGGTTCAGGCGTTTGCCAACAAGAAGAAACCTGGCGAGGCGGCAGATGGTGTCGGTGCCAAGGACAAGAGCGAGGAGACAAATGAGGGAGAAGAGGGTCAATCTATTGGCTCGACCCAAACAAGGAGACATGTGCTTGGTGAGCGTGGTCACGGAGCGAGACTCCGCGGTGGCAGCTCGTAGATGCAGCCTTAGTTTTTTCCATGATCTAAAAAGTTCAGAAGACCATCAGAGTGGTCGCAAGGAGCGGTGTAAGCATTCTAAGCGCCATGAAATCAAAAGTCGTTGACAGAGAAACCCTCTAATGGCTTATGTCCTTCTACTTGCACTTCTCGCTCGGTGACATGAACAGAACAAACCCGCATCATAAACCAATCGCTTTTATATAAACTCAAACACTTGATCATGAACTCTTTGCAGGCGCGGCCGATGAAGTCGCAGCATAGATCGTCCTTCAATCTAGAACCCAATCCCCCACCACAGCCCTCCCAAGGCTCCAAAGACAATTCCCTGCACCCCAATGCCCCACGCCATGGCATACAGGAACTTGGGACTAAACACTGTCCAGATGAACAGATGTGTGCGAAGCAGCGTACACGACACCATCACGAACGTCAGCGAGGACGTTGTGAAGAGAGTCTGCAGGCTGTAGTGTGTGAGGAAGAACGACTGTTGGTCCGAGGACGACGAGGGTGCGGTCGATTCAGGCTCGGGAATTGTTTTGGTAGAAGCTGCGAGATGACTGTGCTCCTGCTGTATCCAGTTTCTCTGCTTCGGGTCCGCAGCCTCCTGAGCGCCAGTGTTGTCCACGTTGACGACATAATTCAGCGCCTTGACTAGCGGTCCTTGCTCATGCGCTTTCGACCCCGTCGATTGGGTCGGTTGAGTTCCTCTGTCCGACATCGAAATGAGAGATCTTGCTCGGTGAAGCAGTAACACACCACCGCAGCACCACCATAGGCTGCCCGCCCAGTTGCCGACGAAGAGTAAGACGCCTACTGCGCCAATGTTGTAGCCGCTGATGCCGTTGTATGCGTTCGAGAGATCGATGGAGGAGATGGCGTTGCTGCCGCCCAAAGCGAAGTAAGTCGTGTAGGAGAGAACGAGGGTCGTTGTTGAGATGATAATCATGAGGTTGCGTTCGTGGTCTCTTGTCGCTGTTGATGCTGACGACGATGAGCCTGAGAGGATGAGGTAGTTTAGTAGCTGTAGCTGCCCGTCAAAGATCAGGAACAGAGGTACGTTATTGACTCTTGTTTGTGTGACCAGGAAGAGGGTTAGAATTGTATGGAGCCGCGTTGCCATCGTAGGGAGCAATGCCTGTGAAACTGTAGTCTTCACGCTCGTGCTCAATTTGAGATTCTGCACGCCCAATATTATGATTACCGTGAGCACAGCGACCATCGCGAAGACAATCCGAGCTTGGTCGACTAGAGATAACGTTTCGGTCATGTCGCGAATCGCAACGCCCAAGCTGCCAACGAGCTCCGGTGCATCTGCTGCCGCAAAGTTGAGCTTGAAGATCAGAGCTGGCAGGACTGAAGACACAGCCATGAACGCGGCAACGGGCGTCGGTACCAGGCCGATCAGTGAGTTTCGTGTGATCTTGACGGCAAGATGGCCATATGTTGCCACAACCAAGATCCAGAGCACGTAGGTGTTCTCAGGAAAATACGTACGGCTAATGTCAGGAGCACCTGCCCATTTTTGTCCAGTCTGGTTCCATCGTGTCATTACTCGGTGTAGTGCCAGCAGTGCCGTAGAGCAAACCAGCGTCAGTCTTTGGTTGGTCTTGCTCATTGATAGCGTCCGAGCGGTCAGGAAGGCGAACCAGGCGCCTGTCGTCCAGTACCAAAAGTGCTGCTCCTCTTCTACGTAACTGGTTGCAAACATCATGATGCCGTAGAGCGCTGTCATGGCGCTGAAAAATATCGCCGAAGCACTGTTAAGCGCACTGGGTGTTAGAGCAAGGAGCGCGAGTACAGTAGCTACTCCAGCGATCAGAGCTCCGCCCACAAGACGAGGCACGTTGTATGTGCTGGCTGTGGTACTTAGCTCGTCCTGCGACTCCTCGAGGAACATTCTCAATGCTTCGACTTGCTCTTCCACCGAGATGTCTCCGTATTTCCTTGACTTGAGCAGCAAAGACTGCGCCCTCGCCCAGAGACAGGAAAGTAGTTGGCGCCCTGAAAGATCCTCAGAGCACCGTTCTATGTTCATGTCGTGGTATGTCATTTTCATAAAGTCGTCCTCGCCATAAGTAGCTCTAACAATGCTGAGAACTTGCAAGGAGTTCCTATACAGCAGTTGGATGTATGGGTTGGTTATTTTTCTGTCGCCGTCATTCCTCCAGAACTCGAGCAGCTCAGGCACGACGACACCCAAATTGTTCTTTGGGAAGGGTACTCCCAACAGAGCAGAAATGGTCGGGACAAGGTCCGATTGCTCAATTTTGCGGTAGAAGTCGAACTCGGTTCCTTCTTTGGGCTGTGTTGGTGCTGTCAAAGCAGGTCGTTGTCCCACCGTGGACTGCAACTTGGGACTTGCGAATAGAAGAGCAGTGCTCGTCTCGCCAGGTGCGGAACCTCCGTGGTTACCTCCAGAGTTCATACCGTGGTCGCCGGCCAGAATCAGTATGGTGTCCTTCAAGTGAGGGTTAGTCTCGATAGCTGTATATATCTGCTTGACGATGGAGTCCATCTCTCGCTGCTTGGCTGGCATGTTCGGTCCTTCAGGTCCAGTCTTGTGACCGATGTGATCTAGTCCGAGGTAGTGCATTACCATTGCATCCCAATTCGACGAGGCCAGACTCTCAGGGAGGTGACGAGTCACATTGTTATCTACTTCGGTGAAATCCTGTTTGTATACATTTAGCTATGAATCGCATGTAGCGCTGCTGTCGACACGAGAGATGTAAGGATATAAGGATGGCCGAGATGACAGCAAAAGTGTGTGAAAGGAACTGACCGAAACGAAAAAGCTGCTTGTGCCATCATGCTCGGCAAAGAAATCAGGAAATAGCTTTAGCCAAGTATCGTCACCGTAAAAGACCAACCTACCTTCACCCTGTTCAGGATGAAGGTGCGAGCGTATCTGAGCAAGCCATGTGTCTTGGGTCGCTAAAGAAGACGAGGTGTCACTCTCGGCAAAGTTGAGAATCAGATCTACGAAGGAGGGGACAGATCCAGTGGTCAATCCTTTGACTCGTGGCATGGTCACCGTCGGCGGAGCTGCGTGTGCTGTGTAAGGAATCGCCGTGCCATCTCGGATTAGGCTGTCGTCCAGTCAATCGCCTTACTAGACATTACTTTAGACTTTCATACCTTTGTGTAAAGTGGAATCCAGAGTTGTTGCCGTATACGAAGTCACTGCTGTCTATCAGCGACGACATCGATAACTCTCGTTATTAGTATTTGCGATTATTTGCTTCTCTTCCCGGACGCCCTATACCGTGCAACAGGCCTGCCGCTACTCTTCTGCCAGCATGCTTCGGGTTCGCATTTCTTTCTCGTACCGTTGCCTCTCACTCTCCGTCCTTCGTAGTCGACGTACCTTCTCAAAGCATCTACCACCATGAATATGACCTTGTCAAATACGCGCGCTGGCCTTGTCACCTCAGCGCCGCTTCTCCCAAGCAATCCTAGCTCTTCATCGGCCAGTGTTTGCTCATGTGTCGCGAGTCCAGCGAGGAACGGCTTGTAGGGAAAGAAGCCAGTCGCAAATACCAAACATGCTAGAGGTATGAGAAGGTTTGCCAGTGTAAGGCATGCTTGTCGTTTCCAGGTATTACGTGAAGCCATGTTTGAGGTTGAAACTGCCGCGTCCTAGTCGTTGTATCAATGGTTCATCCTATCGTTCACCTCGAGGTCGCCTTTGTGGTAGTATTTGCATCGAGACCATCCATTTCGCGCGCAGGGAGTAGTACGTTCGTGGCTGATGTTGTCGCGTCGAAAGGTGGACGTGTCGTGGCAGAATGACGTGGGGAACCACCAACAAGCTGCAGGTCATTGTCGACACAAAGGCTTCAACGAAGCGAAGGTCTTCTTAATCATGTTGCTCGATCATCACATTACACAGTGAACATATTGTTGAGCTCTGAATGCATTCGTTGAAAGGATCTATCATCTTCATCCTTCTGTCCTCAATCTTATTTTGTAGCATTCCAGTAACCCATCAGTTCCACCTCCATTTCTTTTCCCCTCATCCATGTCACTAGAACACACAATAACCGCTCGACAGCGCCGAAGCAACCAAAGGCACATGAAACGAAAGCGCGGAGTACAACTCCATCTATCAGTATTAAAGTGAATAGCCCATTTTACCCGGTAAAGAAAGAAACAAAGAAAAGAAATGAAAGCAATCTGATAGTCATGCTTTGACACCCAACAGATCCAGATCGCTTGAGCCAAAGTGAAGCTCAACAAAATGGCTGCTGGTAGATCCAGATAGTATTGTCGCAAGATGTTGATGACTTGATGCTGCAAAAGAATGTTGATCTCCTTCATCCAGCGGCAGGAGATTCACAGCCAACGATCTGTATCCAGCACTGTGGGTGTGCAACAAAAACGCAAAAGGTGAACAAGCATGCCGAAGAACGGGGTTGGAAGGCGGCAATGAATCAATTGAAGAATGTGGCGCCAGAAAAGTGAATGTCAAGCTGGTGCTCAGTGAAGCCAGTGGCTCTTTGCTCTAGGAGCGGTAACCGCCAGAGTGATTCATGGCGTAAGGAGAGTTGTTGCTGGAGTGAGGAGAATAACCGGGAGACCAGCCGATAGGAACCTCGCCGATTGGAGGCAAGTAGCGAGGCATGTTGTATTGCGGAGTCAGAGCCATTGGAGCCTCCATGCCGTACTGAGGAGGAGCAGGAACACAGCGACCAGGAGTGTACCCACCGGCGTTGTAACCTTGAGTGTACATCTGCTCTTCCAACTCAGCACGAGGAGTGCCACGATCGAACTGAGAACGACGACGACGGTCCTCACGGTCCAGCTGGCTGCCACGAGGAGGGTAGAGACCAATGACCTGGGCGTTGTCGAGACTGCGAGCAAGCTTGGAGAGGTTGTCTGGGAATGGGAACTCACACTCGTCACCGACAGTCTTGCCCTCCGGGATGTCCATTGACTCGTGAGAGTAAAAGAGCTTTGGACGGTAGCCGTGGTATTCGCGCATGACTGAGCTGTTGCGGAATTTGTTAATCAAGCAGTCTTGACCCTGGATGGTGGCATAAGAGATCTCGCAGAGCTTGTCGGAGTTGACACCTGGCCATGGCTGGCCAACTTGACCCTTGATGAAGGCGACAATGTGCTCAGGGCTGATGAAGTTGATGAAGGCGTAGCCGACGTTGCAAGCGTTTTGGAAGTCAGTGCGAAGGTACAAGAAGTCGTACTGACCAAAGCTGGTCCTGTCGATGATGTTCTTCAGCTCAATCCAGGTGAAGCGGTTGGGGATGTTGCGGATCATAAGAGTGGTACGAACATCCTGGCCATCTTCGATTCTGAACATGTCGACAGCCTGAGACTGGGTGCTACCCAGATTACCAGCACGGCGGCGATCAGCAAAAGGACTGCCGAAAGATGGTTCATCATCGAACACGCCACGCGCGCTGAAACCAGGCGTAGACGTACGACGAAGAGTGTAGTCTGAGCCGCGGTAGTCCGGGTTGCGGTGGTATTCGGAGGTCTGAGCGTACTGCATAGGACGACGAGGAGCCGGCGAGCCATAGCCTGGACGAACGACCATGCTGCCCTGAGGACGACTTGGAGTGCTGTATCCGTGGCTGAGTGGACTGCCACGGCTGATGCGGCTCACCTCACTAGGAGTGAGAGCATACTCACCGACCCAAGCAGTTCTGTTGGTGGAAGAAATGCGGTAGGTCGTGTCTGGGGTGGCAGGAGTCTGATCGGCTTGAGTCAAAGCCACAGTGGCTGGGTGAGTCCAGCGGGCATATCCCGGAGGAAGGTAGTCGCCGGTGATGACGTGGTAGTCATCCTGGCAATTTGGTCAGTCACAGGCAATTGAGCCAGTCAGTCAGTGAGGGAGAACTTACATCAATAGTCTGGTCGATACCAGCGACTCTCAGGACCTTGTCGGCATCGGAAAGACGGTGAAACTCCGCACGGAAGACAGCCTTGACAGGGTTGACGGAGCGGACACAGCTGAAAGAGCGAAGGTCGCCGTACTGAGCCAACCAGTAGCGGATGCGGGTGTACATCTCCTCAAGCTTGCAGTCATCTTTGGGGCCACAAAAGGTCGCAACGACAGAGACTTGACCTTCATACTCGTTGATGGCACGAGCTTTGGGGTGGCGAGCATCTCTGGCGAAATAGTCTGCGGCGGCGATGCTGCGAGCCTCGTTGGCGCGGACGTCAACGTTGAACTGACGCTTGCAACGCTCGGCTTCACGGATGTCGTCAAAGTAGATCAGAAGAGTATTGATGGGCTGGTCGACATCGACAATGATGACACCGTGGGTCAAGCCGCCTTTGGTGATCTGAATGGTATTAGTCAAGGTGATTAGAAAAAAAAGGCAACGATTTGGACTCACCGACTTGACGGTCTCATCCTTGGCATACACGAGTTTGGCGTGGTAAATACCACGGAACTCGATGAAGCGAGAAGAATCGGTGCAGCCATCGGCTTCGTTGAAAGACCATGGTGGACCCTCGAACATGACAGGCTCAAAGGGACCCGAAGATGCACTGGAAGGGCTGCCAATTTTGACAAGCTTCTGGGCTGGTGGAGTCGTAACGATGACATCGCGAGTCTCGCCGACTTCAGTACTCGACTCGAGCAGAAGAGCGGCTGGGCGGAATGGCGCAGTGTCAGCCCGGAGCTGAGATCCAGTGATAGCTGCAGCAGAAGAACCGGATGGAGCAGAGACGATTGCAGTGCGAGTGTTGGTGACGGCTTGAGCAGGACCTGAGACAACGAGAACAACGCTATCGGCTCTAGCCTTGCCCTTCTCTTGAGTGGCAGAGTCATGAACATTGCCGTTCTGGGCATGGTTGTGATTGATGTGAGTCTGTAAATTTGTTAATTCGCATTTGATTTCGAGAGTTTTCGAAGACTTACCTTCGCGGCATCTCCGTTCAGAATGGTGGTGCCGACTGGTCCGAGCTGGGAAGCTGGAACAGTCACATTCTCTTGCTTTGAAGCGTTCTGGCTCATGTTGACAGATGAAGTGAAGAGTTGGCTAACAAAGAATGACTGATAAGGATTGTTAGGAACAGATCAAATGAAGTGCACAAAGCAAAGACAGAATATCAGCCGGCGGTCAGTAAGTAGCAGGCAGCAGAGTCAGTGGCTCAGGTCCAGATCCAGGTCCAGAAGCCTCCTGCGATGAGGAATGTCAGTGGGGAAAACGCGTCGAGCGCTATTGCTAATGTGAATGGGAGTAAAACGATGTAAGTTGGCTTGCGAATTACAAAGAGTAATACGAAATGGGGCGCGTGAGAAGTCGTGATACAGCTTCTGTACAGACAGACACGTGACGAAGGAGAGGAAGAGTGCGTGCGAGACAGGAAAGAGCGAGGGCTCGTGAGGCAGAAGCGTGGCTATATACCTCGATGGGGCGACCCTGCAAAATTGGCCGGCCCTTGCGGTGCACGCACCGGTTGCGTCAAAAGAGCGGTGAAAATAGATCGGAAGAGTCCCTTCCGCAAAACGCTAGTCGCGCGTTGATAATGCGACTTCCTCAGTGGTTGGGTCGTTCCACGGCAGTGGAGTCCAGTTGCTATTACTGGTGGTCAATGAGAAATGTCCTTCCAGAAGTTATTTGGCTTTTTGGAGTCAGGAGAGGGAGAACATCAGTATACGCATACAAGTATGAGCACATCACGCTTGGTGGTGGATCGGACGAACAACATCACGCCGCAGTCTATGTGAACTTCACCTACCCATGACAAAGAAGTGAACGGGAATTCTCACGAACCAAGCTATCAAGTCGGTATTTCTGCTTGATTCGTGCTCGGTTCTCGATTTTCGGAGTTATTGCCTCAGTCACAAGATACTTGAGCTTCTGCTTAGAAATATTGCTCACGCTCCTGCCCGTTCTGCGAAAGTGAACATTTGTGTAGTCAGACAACGCGGCATCTGATTGGCTGGGCGCAATGCTGCACGACGCTAGCGTGGCTGCCACACGCCAGCCCCGGAAGCTGTCGATCGCGCCAAGGCGTAATGTCAACCACCTTACAAGTCCAAATGCGCATGCAACTTCCGCCTACAGCGAATCCATCAATTAACATCAAAATATATCTCATCGCGTCTTGAGGTGCGATCTTACCGTTCGGCAATTTTGACTGTTGCGAAAAAGGTACTTCTGCGCTGTAGTGTGCGGACGTTCAACCCTGGAAGACAACATTGAAAGCTCGAGGGTCCTTGACGAACCATCGTCACTACAAAACTTCAGTCACTGTCGATCCTGTCAACACATAGCGGAGATCCTCGCACTGCTATCTGATTGTCTATCACCTTCGGAAACCTTACGAAAGTCTGAGCTCAAAGAGCGGTCAAGGTTAAAATTACTACATCGGAGTCGGGGCAGCACCAGCCGACCACGTCTCAGGGCTCTCCGGGAGTACCTCCGGCTACAAACCCTATCCTTCGGCGACTCCCAAGATCCAAGTGAAGGTGAACTTCGGAATCCAGACCGGGACACCGCTATACTGCCGGGTCGAACGGAGAGATGCCGGCCATCATTGAGCCTCACGATGATGTGATGGGAGCAGTTCAGCAGGTACGTTGTTTGGTCCTGGTGACAATTGAGGTTGACATGCTGACCAAGATAGATCATTCTGTCGAGCTCGGAGACAGACTATGTCGATCAGCTTATACCGATCATGCGAGATGTCAGCAGTTCCGATCGCGCCGCACACCTCATACAAGCTCTCAACCAAGTATCCGCAGACAGAGACGCAGAAATTGAACGAATATGTAACAGCAACCACCAAGAGTTTATCAATTCGGTCAATCAACTCCAGCGAGTTCGCGAAGGCACAATGTCTTTGACTGCAGAGATCATGAACTTAAGCCAATCCATTGAGGCAAGTACCGAGAAGCTGGCCGAGCAGAAGAAAGCCCTGGTCGATTCCCGAGGTATTCGCCAAAACATAGACGAGACATCGCAAGCACTCAAAGACTGCTTGGAAGTGCTGCGACTATCGAATCAAGTCCATGAACTGCTCGGTAAGGGAAATCACTATGCAGCACTAAGGGCTGTCGAGGAGCTCCGGAACGTTCACCTCCGCGAGGTTACTAGGTACAAGATCGCAGAGATGATCGAGCGCTCTGTACCCGCCACCCAAAGCATGATTGCCGAAGCTGTCATGACCGACCTCAACACTTGGCTCTATAGGATTCGAGAGACGTCTCAGTTCTTGGGAGAAGTGGCTTTCTACCACACTGAGATGCGACGTACCAGGCAAAAGGAGCGCGGAGAGAAGAATGATGCTTTGAAAGACTTCAAGCTGAACTCTGCCGTCGAAAGTGCAGCAGACGAGAGCGAGGAGTTTGATGTTCTCAACAACGAAGAAGTACAAGTCGACTTCTCACCTCTTTTTGAAGCAATGTACATTCACGATGCACTTGGACAGACTGAAAAGTTCAAGCAGGAATACTCTGCCACCAGAAGACGTCAAAAGGAGCTCCTCTTACCCAGCGCTATCAATCTCAGTGACGACGAAGGCAACGAGCTCAGCACTCTTCTGGAAAGCATCACCGGCTTCGCCATCGTCGAAAAGGCTACTGTGATGCGGACCGAAGGCCTTCGTACTCTGGCCGATGTCGACGAACTCTGGGATTCCATGTGTCAAAACGCCATCACCCTCATTACCAAAGCCCTTCCGACTGTCGACAACGATGAGAAACTGCTCAAGATCAAAGGCGTGATTGCACTTTTCATCCAGACCATGGAAGCCTGGGGTTACTCTGTCGCGAGCATGGACAAGATGATATTGAAGCTGTTCGAAGAGTACTCGCGACTGCTCAAAGCAAAATACAGCGAAGATTTTGCTGAACTTGTTTCCGGCGATGACTACATGCCCATGCCAATCAATAATCCAGACGATTATGAAAAGGTCATGAATGTTAGTTGGTACACTCCGGAGGATGAGCAGGAACCCAGGTATGTCTTGTTTGTCTATATGGCGATCCGATGCTGACAGGATTTAGCTTTCCGTGTATCTTGCCATTTTCACAGATGTACCCTCTTTGCTGCATCAATATTCGCAACTTCCTCAACCAGATCTATCTCTTCTCCGACGACTATTTCCAGAACTCGAGCATCATCGACGAGACGCTGAAGAATGTATGTTACTCATTCCATCCTGTGAAGAATTGAGCTAATGTCTCTAGTCACTCGATGATATGCTTTGCGACAAGGTCTGCAAAAGCCTGGTAGACCGACTGTCATCTCAGTACCCGGGTCAGATCGTCCAGATCTTGACCAACCTTGACCATTTTGAGACGGCTTGCCGAGAGCTACAAGATATCCTGGTAGAAGCGCGATCATCATCCAGTGCAGCCGGTCCAATCGTCTTGCGTGCCACCGAGGATTTTGAGAATGCAAAGAAGCGGGCTGAGAAACGTATCTTCGAGTTGGTCAACAGCAAGATCGATGATCTGGTCGAGACCGCCGAGTACGACTGGCACTCAACATATGTGCCAGACTCGGCATCGCTATACATGCAAGAAGTTACGAGATACCTGTCCAACATCATGACATCGGTTCTGCTTGGTCTGCCGCCGCAGATCAAAGAGCTAATCTACTTTGATGCTCTATCACATATCAGCACTGCTGTACTCAGTCTACCCCTGGATCAATCAGTACACCGAATCTCACCGCAGGCTGTCACCGCCTATCGACTTGACGTTGAGCATCTTGTCGACTTTGTTGGTGGTCTCGGTGACAAGAAGTTACTGGAGAATCTCGAAGAGCTCAAACAGACCGTAGAACTCATGAGCATAGCTTCCGTGCCAGGCGGCAGAGCAGAAGAAGAGTTCTTTGATACCGAAAAGTCACGACGCAGATTCGCCATGGTTGACAGAGCCAATGGTGCAGAGCTGCTGGAGAAGGTTTCACAAGGCCTCAAGGAGGCACAAACACAAACACAAAGCCAGAACCAAAACCAAGCCAGGAATGAAGTGGGTGGTCCTGTGGAGAAGAAGAGCGGTATGAACTTCTCCAACTTCTCTAGTAGATTCGGCGTACATAGAGATAGATCATGATAGCATTTTGATAGCGTCGAAAGTCGATATGCATTTGTACAGAGCGGATATTCGGGGACTCGTATCGTTCCTTAACCGTGATCGCTCTTCGCCTCGATTGTGTTCCTGACCAACCGAGTCCTAGCATGACCGCAGATTACATCCCAGATACCATGTTACGGTCTTCCAACTTTTCATGCCGCCGTCTTTCCATATCGTACATTCCCCTCGTGATGCCCTTCTCGTTATGCGATCCGTTTGAGAAATGCTTATGCGAGTGGTGAGAACAATCTGAGAATGTGAGATCTTGTCTGCGCAACCGGATCTGTCAGCCGTACCTGATGAGAGATGGTCTTGGGTTGCTCCTAGTGTAGCCAAGGTAGATGATGAGAGGAAGGTAACCGTAGTGAATGGCGATACGGGAAACGTCGATGACGCGCGCAATGCGCTCCTGGTAATTTGTCAGAATCTCAACAGCATATGCTGCGGTACCACCGACCTTGGTCTCCTCTGAGAATTGCATTTTGAACATTGTAACGTGGTGGAAATGTGTAGATAATGACGGCCAACCTCACGAGACTTTTGCGATGCGACTGCGTACGTCAAGCCTCACGACTTTTGATGCGGCTCTGCGGCGGCGCAAAGGTGGGGCTTGGCGTCTGTTGGAGAAAGATCCAAAGTTGAACTCCAGATAATCTTCTGAATGTTCACTTCTAACTGAATGACTAGTTCCACGCGGTTCTTACTTGCTTGAAAAACATCGCAATTTCGAGCCCGAACTAGCGCGACCCTAAAGAAGTCAAGATTCTCCAGCAGCAAGAGCTGCATCGTCCATCGAGATGTCTGGTCCGGGAAGGCATTGGTAAGTCACAGCAATCACTTCCTATACCAAAGCTAAGATCGCTGACAGTTTCTTCACAGGGAGCAAGACAAGGAAGCGACAGTCTACGTCGGAAACCTGGACGAACGCGTGACAGATGAGATAGTCTGGGAGCTGATGCTGCAAGTCGGCCGCATCGCCAACGTCCACCTCCCCAAAGATCGCGTGACACAAACACACCAAGGCTACGGCTTCGTCGAGTTTCACAGCGAAGAGGACGCCGAATATGCCGCCAAAGTAATGAACCAGATCCGGCTGTGGGGGAAAGCAATCCGAGTGAACAAAGCATCCGCCGACAAGCAGAAGACCCTCGACGTGGGCGCAGAGCTCTTCGTTGGAAACCTGGACCCGATGCTGGACGAGCGCGTACTGTACGACACATTCTCCCGCTTCGGGCCCCTGACCCAAGCGCCCAAAATCTCGCGCGACGAGAACAACCTCAGCAAAGGATTTGGATTCGTGTCATTCACCAACTTCGAGAGTTCGGATATGGCGATTCAGCATATGCATGGCCAGTACCTCATGAACAAGGAGGTCACTGTGCAGTACGCGTACAAGAAAGACGGAAAGGGAGAACGACATGGTGACGCGGCGGAGCGTGCGCTCGCGGCTTCGGGCAGGGCGCAGGGTGTGGAGCCTGCTGTGCAGCCGCTTCCGCCGCAGCTGACGGGGATGGGTATGCCGAATGGTATGGCTATGGGTGCCCCTGGTGGGTACAACTCGGTGCCGCCGCCGCAGCAGAGACAGCAGTTACAGGCTCCGCCGGGCAGTGCTGGACTACCACCGCGGCCTATGACCGGTGCGCAGGGTTTCCCGCCGGGTATGCCTGGTTTTGCGCCAGGTATGCCGCCACCGTTTGCACAAGCGCCTCCTGGATTCGGTGCGCCGCCAGGTATGCAGAACGGTTACGGCGCGCCGCCTGGTATGCCGCCGGGTATGCCTCCTGGTATGCCTTCGATGATGCCACCTGGATTTCAGCAGAGGCGGTAGGATGGATGTGGGAAAGGAAAAGTCCGGCATTTAGTGAACATTAGCGTGGCGTTTTCAAGGATATTGCAGGCACTTTTCTGGCTCTTCTGTGAGATATACTAGATGAAGAAACCAAAAGATTCACACCGCACGAGACGCCGCACCATGCTTCTTTGGAAATTTGTACATTGATAACTGCATAACATGCCAATACAGCCGTCACACCAGTTCCTGCACCGTCTACCTGGGCGCAGCGACTGGCGTCCAAGCAGAGTACTTGTTCTTCACTCTGCAGTCTTGATCAGCGTCACCCTTCATTCTTTAGTGGAAAGCAGATACGTACGTGCTGTAAGGCTTGTATCCACTCCTGCTCCAGGTCAAGACCGGCCTGTGCTCCTTTGGCTCCCAAACACGGACTTGGCGCCTGAGGATAGGGTCCTCTGTCGGTGGCTTGTCGACCATGTATGACATCCAGGCGTGCCTTCCAATTATCAGCTCCTCGGTTCTTTCACGGGTCTTTCGCGCTGTCTTTCTGTCTCTCCTCTTCTAGACAATGCTTTCGCCGTCTTTTCCGGTGTCGAAAGTGTATGGATGTGATTGCGGGGTCAAACGTACCAGCCTGGCTCAATCTGCGAAGGGTCGAATTCCTTGTCCTTGTAGTCTACCCATCTTGTTCGGACTGCGATGGCGTCTGGTCAGTTCTCCGTCCTTTCTTCGATTCGTTGGCAAGATGTTGCGCACGTGGAAGCTCCTCTGCGTTGTTCTCCCAGTACTTGTTTCCGTAATTGTCCTTGCCGATGAATGTGCCGGACTTGGTGTCGCCCATGTACTGTTTGGTTCTTAGTATACGTGAATCGAGACTCGAGGCGGAGGCGAGTGAAGTCGCACCTGCATCTGGTGGCCGTATTCCTGGTGATTGTTAGCAAGGCGCGGGTTGAGAAGGTATGGAGGCGCTGCAAACCTTGAGACCAATCTTGCGCAAATTGCGCAGCGTTCTCATAATCGTAGACATGGTTGCGAAGGCGCTATATGACTGCTGAACGAGTGCGAGATGCACGCCTGTGATGATCCGCTTGAAGGTGAGGTCGAAGTCTCAGCTGTTTCGGGAACGAGACCAGCAATTGCCAAGTCCCAATTGGCTACATGCCGAAAGTCTAAAAGTACCTTATGGCTTGAGCCTCACTTGACAGCATTGTGTACATGTAATTTGACCACATTCGATACTGCGACAATTGCCGTCGCGAACATGTTTGCGCGTGGCTTAGTAGCGTGTTCGAAGAGAGCTGCTGTATCCGAACCGCGGGTCATTGCTCGATGTGGCAAGTTTCCAAGGCGGCGGTACTCAAGCAGTGCTCCAGAAGCACATGTACCCGGAGCAGATTCGACTTCTGCAGTCGCTGCTCTTGGTGGTCTGAATAGTGAACTCGACAAGTTGACACCGAGGTTCAACGTGGATGCGAAGCAGATCCAGATTATCAAGACTCCTACAGAGTTCTACGAGACATTAAAGGTAGGTTTCAGAAATAACAACCAGTATCAAATTTCTATCCTTGCTGCTCAGTGAAGAGCTCTAGTCAGATAGAGGAGTGTCAACTGTAATGTCTAGGTCTCGAGATATCCAGCTGATCACGAGAAGTAGGCAAAGATTTCACAAGCCAGACACCGGATATTCCTGGCAACTTTATACATCGGCAAAAATGAGGAAGAACTTGTAAGTAAGCACGAACACAAGTCCCCACAGAACTAGCTTACAAGATCAGGTTCAAACAATACGCTCTGCTCTGAAGAACAATCCTATGCTGCGAGTGTCCATTATGACCGATTTTCTGAGAGGCACAAGAGAGTTTCCAAAGGCGTCGTCTGCGTCGTTACTGGTCAGTCTGATCAAGGAGTTTCCAAAGAGAGTCGAGATTCGCCTATATCACACGCCGAATTTGACAGGCCTTCGAAAGTGGATTATACCGAATCGCATTAATGAAGGATGGGGATTACAGCACATGAAACTATACGGAGTCGACGACGAGATCATCATGTCTGGGTAAGACTTACAGTTTCGCCTGTCTGAGGTACAAGACTGATGATTCCAGGGCGAATTTGTCCGATGACTATTTTACCAATCGCCAGGATCGATATCACCTCATCTCTTCTGCTGAAGTGACGAATTACTTCGCTCGAGTATACAGGACGATGTGTTCTCTCAGCTACAGGTTGGAACACGATGATACGAAGATTGGTGGTCTGTCCATGGACTGGCCAGCTTTGAATGCGCAGCCATCGCCATTGAAAGATTCAGCAGGCTACATCAAGGTAGCATCAGAAATAATGGCGCCGCTGCTACAGCCATCAGCCTCAGCTACATTGAGTCAGCAGACAGATACCGCCATCTATCCATTACTACAGCTCACACCGATACTGAAGCCTGACACGTCGACAGAACTGCCAGGTGTCAGCCTGTTGCTTCGAACGTTGGGAAGTAAGGCATTTGCAAAGTCGAGCTGGACCTTCACAGCAGGTTATTTCAACATGTCACCCGACTTCCGAGCACTACTTTTGGCTACGAGTCCAGCAAGGGGAACAGTAGTCGCAGCGTCTCCATGGGCCAATGGCTTCTACGGCAGCAAAGGCATCTCAGTCATGCTACCGGCAGCATACACGCATCTCGCGAAGCAATTCCTCCACGCTGTCAAGGACAAGGGTCTTTCGCAGAATGTGGCCCTGAAAGAGTGGCGGTACGGCACAGTCAACGAGCCGGGAGGCTGGACGTACCACGCCAAAGGTCTCTGGATCACCTTGCCAGGAGAGCAGAATCCGAGCATCAGCTTAATTGGCAGCTCGAATTACACAAAGCGGAGTTACAGTCTTGATCTCGAGGCCAATACGTTGATTGTTACGCGGAATCAGGATCTCATGAGGCGGCTTGGTGAGGAGGAGAGATGGTTGCAGGAACATGCGAAGACGGTGGATGAGACCGACTTTCAGAAGACGGAGAGAAGGGTCGGACTGCATGTCAGGATCGCCATGTGGATTGTCACGTTGGTGGGTGGTGCTCTGTAGATGCATAGATGACTTGAATGTAAGATCTGCATGTGTCGGGGTCACATCTCTGAATGATAAGTTGGGATCCGACTGTGTCCCATACAACAATCATCATTCGGTCTGAAGTCGATCGCACGGTCTGTATCTGCAAAGTCCTGATGTTGCTCAACTCACCCCACCGGAGAATACTGTCCATGGGAGGGAATGACAAATGAAAGCTTTTGATTGGATGGAATCTGCATCGAGCTCGGGGAATTCATGACGGCAAGGTATCCACCACGAACAATCACGGTAAACAAAAAAGTCGTTGATATTATTGTGAAGCACTGCAGGACCGGATCCGAAGCAGGCCACCCATTCCTGTTGGTACGCGTGATCCTCTTTCAGAAGAGCGGCAGAGCTGAAATGTTCGCCGTTAAGTATTGATATTATTGGCAACATGCGGTTAAAATAGAGCATCGTTCACCCCAGCCGGTACAGTACCAGTCTGGGGATCATGAACCGTAACGTTACGTCGGTGATGGAGTCTACGTTCAGCTTGATTCAGCGATAGAAATGTATTTGCCGTGTACGACTACCTTACCTTTGGATGAGGAGTGGTATGGTCCAAGGACCAGGCAGGTGAGGCCGTGAGGTATGCAGAGTCGACCGCATGTGGTAAGGTGTGGATATCGGAGCTATGTGCGGACTCTCCCCGCCATGTCCGTACCTTACCTCTTGACGTACACAGCTATCGCAACTCTCTTCTTCTTCTTTATTCCTTCAATAAACCCATCACAAGACATTGAAGCTTCTCAGATTCCATCACAGAACCATCACTATGTCTCTCGAGTAAGTAATCGAATCTTTGGCACTCATCTCGCTTCGCTTCAGAATGCGCACAGCTACAAACGAAGAGCTCCTGCTGACAGCTATCAACAGCCACCCAACCCACCCAGCAACGGTCCACTGGCCACTAGCTTTCCTCACTGCCGCATATGGCCTTGACACTCTCTACTCGATGTACTCGTACGTCCCATCAGCCGTCGCCGGCTACTTCCCAGCATCGGCCGAGATGCCCAGGATCGCCTACTACGCCCTCAGCGCAGGCCTCCTCACCTCGATTCCATCCGTAGTCACCGGTATCGCCAATGCCGCCCAGATGGTCAAGGCTCAGGGCATGTACGAGCAGGACGGAAAGACGCTCAAGCCAAAGATGAAGGTCATCATCGCCCACGCTCTCAGCAACGATGTTATCATCGGCCTGAGCGCTTACATCTGGTACCTTCGCAACCAGAGCATGAGTTTGACCTATGCTCCTTCGTCGTGGATGGTCGGTGTTGAGGCTGTCATGGGTGCTGCTCTTCTCTACTCGGCAAACCTTGGTGGCACTCTCGTCTACAACTACGGTATGGGCATGAGGATGGGCAAGAACAAGTCTTCTTAAAGAAAACAGGATGATCGAGGAGTAGGACAAGCAGGAAGAAGAATAGGGTCTGAGAGATCAGATGCAAGCGGTGGCTAAGGAGAGGAGGAGGAGCAGGAGGAGGAGAAGGTGATCATGGAAGCGTATACCACCAGAACGTACTTTACGTTTTACGAAGTAATGCAACAGCAGGCTAGCTTAGTGGTTGTTTGCTGATTACTACCATCTATCTTGACAAAATCGTTGTCAACAAGGACATGACATATGTAATACATTTTGACCGTAAGTAGACACACGGCTTGATCTCGATTGACCGATTGTGGTTCACGTGTTTGCCGAAGAGCTTGCTATTGAGACAAACGCGGTCAGATCGTGTAACAATTCATCCTTCGGCAATCAGATATTCTACGACAGACGGTAAACCAGCCCGAAAGGAGCACGCCCAGTCGCAGACACTTCCTATACCAGCGAGGCTTGCAACTGAAAAGGTCCATGTACGACTAGGCAATGCAAGCGAGCGAGCGAGCCGTTATGTGTCCCGTCTGGGCGTTGATTGTATGCATAACATTCTCCTGAAAGGCAACAGCAGTCCAACGGTCGTCCCTCATACAGACCAAATACGTTGACATAGCGAGGTCGAGAGCTCAGACCTGAGTGTGGGGCCATTCACTGTAACTTATGTAGGGTTTGCGGCACAGGATAGGGCAAAATACCTCACTGTTGTATCTCTGATCGTTGCCGATTTGACAACTCTTGCCTCTCCATCGCTACCACCCGTCCCAACGAGGGCCGCTTTGAAACATCTCATCATGAATATTGTTCGATCAGCTATCGATGCCGCGTGCCTTCCACATGGCGTTCAGTACAGCACAGTAAGTACCTTTTACTTTTTTCTACGATAGCCGGCATCGATCTACAGTAGCACCCGAGGATCAGGGATCTGTTGGCTGCATCATGATGTCTCTGCACCGTGTGGCTTGAATCCTGGCAGTCCAGACACGGCTGATCCAATCCTTGTCTTATTGCTCTTGCATATCGCTTCCGGCATAATTCGAGCCATCATACCCGGCCAGATCAGCCTGCATTGATACGGAAAAATACAATTGTTCTGTGCTGCACACAGCCATCCGGTGCCAAGACAGCTTACTTCTTCGCCTCAGTATGACATGTCTCGAAGCAAAACGCACTACTGTATCATGGCTACTCCTCTGCTGCAGTAGACACCAACATGACCAGCACACGACCAGTATTCGGCTGGACACCCGACCCCACGACAACCAGACTTGAAGAGAGAAAAGGGCCCATCGTTCTTTGGAACGCGACCCAAATTCGTTAGACTTTTGTCTAAGAGCTTCCCCCCGATCCTCCAATCCACAACAAGACTAGTTGGTGTCGTGTCCACGCGACTTCAAGGGGCAGCCGTTGATCGAAGCTTATAGTGTTTGTTCTCAACCACGTCTTCCTGCCCAGCTTTTGCATCACGCCATGCAGCACAGCATACTCAAGAAGTCTAGAGACACGCATCGAGTCAGAGGATCACCGCATTCGGCCTATGAAGATGGTTCTCGAGACACGAACGGCCGGTCACCAGAGAAAACACCAGCGGGAGCTCCTTTCAACGCTCGCTATCCCACATTCCGTCCCCGATGAAGACGTTGAACCCCTCATCGCTTGCTTGTCATGCGAGCATATACGAAAAAGGACCTACTCGACATTGACTTTCTACCTGATTACCCCATCCTTCGCACGAACGTCCCTATCGACTTGGCTGAAGACTCGGCGACCCTTTCGCTTACCTACAGTAGGCTAATCTTTCCAAGCCTTCCATCCTTCTTCCACACTAGATTACCTGGTCGGGCCATCTGCTGTGTCCTCCGGATCCTTCAGACGATGGAATCAATACTGGGTGTTCATCGCCCAGATCTTGGACACGTTTCCGACTAGTGGTCGTTCGATGCAGACTTCGAAGTCGCCTAATCTCACGATCGACACCGCTTGTATATGGTCGTATTATGCCGTGCCGTGTCTACAGTGAGCTATGGAACCCTGTGTCGCAGATTCGACGCCACGTCACGCCACGGCACGAGCACAACGTCGTGGTTGTTACTCCAGCCATCTCCAGCAGGGCTCGTGCTTCGGCCCTTATTCCTGCTGCATCTACTGCATCGCCCTCACCTGTCATAGGCTCGGCTCCGGTCTCCCGTCTATATAGTACCGTAGGTCAACCAAACTCCCGTTGTGGGGGCCTACGACCAGGTACAGTACAGCACGTCCTTCATATATCCACTCTGTCCCACACCCGAACAACCCCATTTTCCAGTCCTTCAGTCCTTTGGCATTTCCTATCATCTCTGGCCTGGTCACGATACTTTACAAACATGCCAGACTACAGAGATACCGCGCGGTATGAGGAAGACAACACTGGATCGGCCACCTTTGTAGTCAGTGTCGTCTTCACCATCTTCGCTGGCATCTTCCTCGCCCTCCGCATGTTGACGAGATATGGCATCGTTCGAAACTTTGGCCCAGAGGACTGGTTGATCCTCGTCGCCTTCATCCTGTCCGTCGGCCTGACTGCTACCATCGGTGTGGAAGTCCACTACGGTCAAGGTCACCACATCGATACCATCAGCCACGAGAACCTGATCCATATTCTTCAGGTAAGACCAATCATGACAGATACAATCGATGGACGGTAAGCTGACCATGCCACACAGGCCCTTTATGCCTCCCTCCCAATCTACAACTTGGGTCTCACCTTGGTCAAACTGTCCATTCTCTTCCAATACCACCGCATTTTCGTATCAGTGGGCATGCGAAGAGCCATCTACGCTTCCGGCGCCCTGGTCATCGCCTACGGTCTCCTCGCAGTCTGCGCCAACATGTTCATGTGCACTCCCATCGCCAAGTTCTGGGACGCCTCGATCCCTGGCCACTGCGCCAATCAGCAAACAATCTGGTTCTGCACGGCCGCCATCAACATCGTCAGCGACGTAATCATCTTCCTCCTTCCAATGCCAGCACTGAAGGCCCTGAACCTCCCCGCCAGGCAAAAGTGGGGTCTCATGGGCGTCTTTGCCCTGGGTGTATTGTACGTTCCGGGTCCATTCCCAACCTAAATTCATCCACTAACCAACACCAGCGTCTGCCTCGTCTCGATTCTTCGTCTACACTCCGTCTACGTAATCTCCGTCTCCAAAGACGCAACCTACGACAACGGGCCCGCGGCCTACTGGTCGTCCGTCGAGGTGAACGTAGGCATCATCTGCGCCTCTCTGCCCACTTTGAAAGCCTTCGTCAGCCGCTTCTTCCCCCGCTTCTTCGGCGGCAGCAGTCGCAACAATGGTGCACAGCCGTCGAGCGCGACGCGCAGACCCACCTTCACTGCTTTCAGCAAGGGCACCCGCAAGCAATCGACTGTTCCACGCAATGGCACCGTCACCGAGGTCGAGTTGGCGGATAGCAAGGCCTGGGCTGATACCGCGAGATTGGACCCGGGCAGGATTCAGGTCGTTACGTTGATCGAGCAGGAGCGAGAGGAGTTGGTGGAGGAGGACCGCGATAGTGACAGTGGTAGTGAGAGTGGGCGACGCGGGGCGCCGACTGTTGTGGTCACGGCCAGCGGTGGGTGGTTGGCTGACGACAAGAGGCCGGGTAGCAAGGGCGATGACATGGTCTAGGTCGTCTGTCACTTGTTGATTGGAAAATCGGATTGTGCTCTTTCAGCGTGGCGTTGCCTTTGGATTGTAGGTATGGATTGGGCTTTTTGATACTTCGATACCCTGTCGTTCGCACTTGGATGGTTATGTACTGTATATCTATGCAAAACAATACTTCTGAACATCATTCTACTTGTTCGTGCATGTGTGACCCTTTGCCCTGTTCTTGGATCATGGATGCTCCTCTCATGCTGCCTGCGCCGTAGCTGAGCGTCGACTTCGACTTTCATTCCGACTTCGCGCTCTGGTTCGCTACAGCCTCGCTGCCAGGCATGGGACCGCCGTTTGGACGGTTTGCACTGTCCTGCTCTTGACGTGCCATCAGTTGCGCAATGCGCTTCTTGTTCTGTTGCTCGGGTGACATCAATTGCATCTGATAGTCCTGGAGGGCGTGCTTGCTACTGTTCTGACCAGCAGGTCCGGCGCCGTCCATAGCAGGAGATCCTTGAGGTGGTTCATTAGGATTTTGCATGCCCTTGTCGATACCAGGTACTCCTCTGGCTTCGAATTCCTCTTCATACCGTCGCCACACCTCTGCATCTCTCGCCACTCTGTGCTGCTGCCGTACCATCGTCTCGTGCAACCGCAGTCGTCTGTCTGCTTCGATCATGCTGCCCACCGTCATGCCTGACATCTGGAGGTATCTAATTGACGTCAGGGCCTGTCAAGGAGAGAAGATCACAGCAAGTGTGGTGTAAGGACGATGAAAAGGATGACAGGACAGGGGCGGGTATTGCTGAAGAGAAGACGGATACATACACTTTGAATTGGAATGTCAAGCCTCGATATACCGGCGAAAAGTAATACGCCGCGCCTCCTGCGACCGCGCTGTAAATGCCCCACTGTGACGGTCTATCAGCATTTGGTGTCCGAGCAGTTGCGGCTTCGACACGGATGTCTGATGTTGCCTTTCGTGCTCGTAAGGAGCTCTTGACAGGACTGTTCGCGTGTCCAAGGTTGTCGGAATGGTGGGAGGTAACAAAGAGGTCACGAGACCGGACCTGAACGTAGGGGAATACTCACTCTCGCCGCACCTGTCAGCGCTCCCCATGTCGCTACCCATGCTGCTTCGTTCGTCTCCTCGGTATCCAAATGTCCATGCTTTCGTACCATCGTGTCGATGCGTATGTGTCTGTGTGAATATATAAATGCGTATGGTCGAAAGACGACAGCCAATGGACTGCGGGTGACGTCAAGACCGCTTTGTGTGCCTGATATTGTTGTTTCACTCTCTCGTAATGATATTCAATCGGTATCACGAAAAAGAAGCTGATTTTGTTTTCGATGACAGTAAGTTCAGGAATATTCATTTGTAAACATGATCGCCGACAAGATAGTGCTCGACGCGTACGCACGGTGCAAGTCCATACTTCACAGGCAGGGTCACATTCCCTCAGACTCATGTTCGAAGATGAGATTGCACATATCAGCGAGCGAGCACAGGCATACGAGGTAGATCGAATCCAAGGATTGTATGTTTTCTCCAGGTCTTCTCACGTTAAGTCATCCCCCTTCGAGCATCACATGACGCTGCACGTCGGATCCATTGTGATTCGTAGAAAATTGGCATTAGAAGCATTTCCGCCTCTCCTCTCCATATCTACTCCATGACACCTGCCTCCCCAGTCCTAACACACAACCCTACTCGGCCTTGGCAGCCTCGGCCTTGTTCTTCCTTGAACCCCTCAGCTTGGTCGAGTGCTCCTTAGCACCCTTGGACCTCTGGCTCTTCTTGACGGCAGAGGCGCGGGCGACAGCCTCGGCACGGAGGTCAGAGCGGTAACCCTTCGCGGCGGTGCTGCTGACGATGCTCTTGTAGGCCTTGCGGGATGGCACACCGGCGCCGAATGACTGCGAGTGGCCGGCCTTGGCGGGCTGGTGGACCTTGCTGGCGTTCTTGGTGGTCACGACCATGGTGTTGTTTGGGCCGGCGTTGATGCCGATGGCCTTTTCGTTGGCGAAACCTTCGTACTAGGAGGGGGTGTTAGGGGGGTTCGTTTCGGGGTTTGCGATCATCCAGTTGGATTTGGGTTGAGTTTGGGTTTCTGGAACGATTGCTGGAGTATGTACCTTGCGAGAGTGCTTGTTGACCAAGTTCAACGGGTCGCGGGAGAACTGGACACCGCCGGCCTGCTTGCGCTTGACAAGGAAGGCATTCTGGTGGCCTGTAGCTTGTCAGAGATTATTCCTTCATGAATTCCCCTCTATTTTCGCGTTTCGTGGAACATTTCTTGGGCTGGACGTACGGGTGACCTCCCAGATGAGGTCGGAAGAGATGTTTTGGTATTGAGTGGCCATTGTATCGGTTTGTGTGTGTTGTTCCGAGAATTTCGAGGTCGTTGACTGCGATCTTTGCGATATTGCAGGGCACGCTGTTGTGCGCTGCGTCAAGATTTACCCCGGATATGGTCCAGCATGACTCGAGGTTCGGATGCGGAAGTTAGGGAGCATGTGAATGGTGCCTGACGCACGCTTGTCTCTCCTTATTCGTCAGCAACCGCAGTTAATGATTCTCCTTCTATACTCGTAGACATCGTCAGTCTGGCTTGACAGCCTTCTCGCGTTCTCAAGCGTATGATCTCGGTCTTCTGCGACATAACGAGCGCATTTGCGAAAGTCGCTACGTATCAGCTAGCCTAATCACAACCGACAATACCACTCCTATTTACAATGGGTTACTTCTACTATGCCGTCTGCTTCTTCTTCCTCGCGTGCGCGACAGGTATGACCGACTATTGCACAAAGAGGTAAGCAATACTGACTTGATGTAGTACTTTACGTGACTCGTGCACTCTGGGTCCCGTACGCGCCCCAAATCCCTTATATCACTAAACCAGCACCTATTCCCGACTGGCTCTTCGGCATCATCCAACGCTTCAACGCGATCATCGGCTCCTTCACACAACAACGCTATACCCGCGTCCCGACATCCTTCCGAGGCGATATGGAGGCCGGAATGAGCAGCTCCAACTTCAACCTTGCCGAGAACATCGAAGCTGGTGACTCACGGGCAGGACTAGACGACAACGCGAAGATGGAAGTTCAGCGCTTGATGAAGGAGAGGAGAGTGGACTTTGATGAGGCGAGACGGTTATGGGTGCAGGACAAGTTTGGCAGGAATGATATCGGGGCGGATGGTAGGCCGAGAGATCCAAAGGCTTTCATGTTTGATCGGTAATGGAGGTGTTTAAGATACCCAGCTTTCTGTTCTCGTCGTTACGCAGCACGGAGTGCTTCAGTCGGAATATCTGATGTTCAGGGCAGTTCGTCTTTCCCAATCGTTGACAAGGTTCGCTATCTAAATCACCGAGATGCTACACCGGAACTCTTCTACACCTACGTCCTGTAATCGCCATTGATGGTCACGTACTCGTGGCTGAAATCGCAAGTCCACATCGTCCAGAACCCTCTGCGACCATCGGCAGTCGGGCCTGTCATGCCGTCCGAAAGCTTGACGAGGATCTCCAAGTCCTCCATCTCCAGAATCTCCCTGGCTCGCGCCTCGTCCACATTCTCTGGCTCTCCCCTGGTCAACAGCTTCAGCTCCTGGCTACCGTCTGATGGAATGAACGATACGCTGGTATTCTTGGGTCTGACGGTGGTACGTGGGCCAGAATAGCCGATCGCGCATAGGATCCGTCCCCAATTAGCATCTTTTCCGTACAGGGCTGTCTTGACTAGCGGTGATCGTGAAATCGAGTTCGCAATGTGGTGGGCGGCACTGTTCGAGTGTGCTCCCTGGACACGAATGGTGACAAATTTTGTGGCACCCTCGCCATCGCGAACAACCAATTGAGCTAGATCTGCCATGAAGTCGCAAAGTACAGTGTGGAACGCCTTGTAGTCTTCGCTTTGCGCCGACAAGACAGGTGGATTGGTAGCGTTGTCGACAGTGATTGCCGCATCGCCGTCTGGACACGCGGCACCGTTGGCAAAGAGGTTGACTGTGTCGTTGGTACTGGTATCGCCATCGATACTGATACTGTTGAAGGATGTTGTGGCAGCAGACTTGAGCAGCTGCTTCAAGGCTCGAGGTTCGATTTTGGCATCTGTGCAGATGACAGACAGCAATGTAGCCATGTTTGGATGGATCATGCCCGCTCCCTTGGTCGTTCCCGCGATGCGGTACTCGGTACCTGGACTGGAGGGAAGGTTGAATGATCGCGAGATGAGTTTCGGGAACGTATCAGTCGTGCAAATCGCTTTGGCGGCTCCGAGCCAATGGTCATGACTGCTCCCCAGGGACGAATACAAATCTGGAATTTTCGATGTTATGCGATCAATTGGTAACCTGGAATAGCGTTAGAAATAGCTTAGATCTCGAATGGCCGGTCTGTTTACCTTTGACCAATTACGCCAGTGCTCATGACCAATGTTCGATTCTCGTGCAGCCTCTTGTCATCGAGAGCTGAAGTCGCGTCCTTAAAAGCCAGTTCCGAGTTCATGGTAGGAGCTGACGTCTCCTCTGGAAAGCAAGCATCTACCTTGGTCGCCATGTCGATAGCATCTTCTATTCCTCCGGTTCCCGTGACGGCATTGGCACAACCCGAGTTGATGACGACTCCTCGTACACCTTCTCCATCACGATTGAAAAGTACTTGTCGCGATACCTGAACCGGAGCAGCTTTGAAGGCGTTGACAGTGAAAACTCCAGCAGCATTACATAGCCTCTCCGAGGCGAACAGTGCGAGATCATTGAACCTTGTGTTTGATGGTTTCACTCCAGCATGAGCACTACCGACAAGAAACCCCTTTGGGTATGTGCCTTCGCTTGGTACATACTTGGCTTTTGCTGCAGGGATTGAGCCATCTGTCGGCGCAGAAAAGTGACGATGTTGCTGTCGGGCAATTGATATGGCTTGTCGCGTGACAGCCCGTAATTTCGCCATTTCTTATATAGCTGCCCAGCACTCGACTGCTGATTGGGGACCTGTAGCCAGTTGCTTTATGATGTTCATCACCTATCTGTATCAGTCAGTTGCCCACGGTGCGATTTCAAGCAATAAAGAATGACTCACACGTGGCTGAACGTGAACAGAGTCATATAAACTTATAGGACGCGGTGAAGATAAAGAGAGGTAGTTTGAGCCGAATCGCGGAATTTCCCCGCAAGTGGTCACCTTCCCATCCACTTCCACAGACCATTGGACTGCTTGCTCATCCCAGTTCTAGTGAGGATTGATATAATGTTTGGTTTGCGACCTCTTGAATCGCCGTGATGGCCAAGAGAAAGGCCGACGAGGCTGCAGAAGAGCTTGAACAGACGCCGTCGAAGCGCCGACAAACGAACACGCTCGATAGTCCATCAAAGAGCGCGATAGCGACCCCAATAGCAGAGACACCTTCCAAGCAAAGATCGATTCTAAAGCGGGGCGACTACATTGCCAATGGCGAGGCGACACCCAAATCACTGCGAAAAGTGCTGTTCACCGAACCAGCAACGCCAAGTGATAGGAAGCTAGACGTGGTACCTAAGGAGTCACCCTTGACGGCAGCCCGCAATGTCGACCGATCAGCTCGCAGGAAGAGCGCAAAGAGACTTGTCGAACGTGCGGGAGATGGAGAAGAAGATGAAGATGGTGTGAACGAAGAGGATGCGTTGGCAGAACGTATCTTGGGAGACGACAATGAAGACGATGATGTGCTGGACACAATCGCAGTCGCACAGTCGACACCAACAAAGACTGGAGAACTAAGAGGGAGGCCGAAAGGTAGACGGCGGCAAAGGTCCCCTACACCACCTCAAGATCTGCCTCCGCATGAGTTGTTCTTTTTCCAGAACCGGCCTGGCGCATCCAAGACGTCGACGAATACACTGGTATCGAAGGATCTACTAAACCACGACGATTATTTTGCTGAGAGCAAGGCATTTGTGGATCCCCATGACAAGGACAAGGACTATCTTGCACGCTTACACAAGCGAGGCTATGATCAATGGATCTTTGAACTTGAACAGGGTTTCAACATCTGCCTTTATGGCTACGGCTCTAAACGCAATCTTGTGCTCGATTTTGCTGAACACCTGCATGGTTCTTCCGCGCAGGCCCCCACGATCGTGATTGTAAACGGCTACACGCCGCTTCTCAGTGTCAAAGACATACTCAACACCATTGCAAATGCAGTAATACCAAAGACGATCAAAGTTCCTGCTCAACCCGCAGCTCTGGTCGACCTCATTCATACAACTCTTTCAAAGACACCGCAGAAGCCGGACTTGCACCTCATCATCCATTCACTTGACGCTCATCCTCTCCGCAAACAACCAACCCAAGCGATCCTCGCACACCTCGCATCATCTCCCCACGTCTCACTCATAGCAACAGCCGACACACCAGCATTCCCTCTCCTCTGGGACATAAGCCTTCGTTCGCAATACCGTTTTCTCTTCCACGACACCACGACATTTGCACCCTATACATCCGAGATCGACGTTGTGGACGAAGTCAACTCCCTTCTTGGACGATCAGGCAGACGCGTTGGCGGTAAAGACGGTATATCCTACGTTCTGCGCTCACTACCAGAGAACGCACGGAGTCTCTTCCGCATATTGGTCGCAGAGCAGCTCGTACTTATGGACTCCGCAGGCGCAGACGCGGTCATGGCATCCAACGGCATCGACGGCGGCGATGACGATGACGAAGTTCTGGGCTTCGACGATATGGAGATGGATATTGATGAAGAAGAGCCTGCGACGCCGTCCAAAAGAATACGGAAGGGCAGGCCTGCGAAGCAGCCAAAGGCCAAGGCGCCCAAGGAGAGGAGGAGCAATATTGTCGAAGGCGTCGAGTACCGTACGCTCTATCACAAGGCGGTCGAGGAGTTTGTGTGTAGTTCCGAGGTCGGTTTCAGGACGCTTCTGAAGGAGTTCCACGATCATCAGATGATCGAAAGTCGGAAAGATGGTATGGGTACGGAGAGGCTGAGTGTGCCTTTCGGCAAGGAAGAGCTGGGGAGCTTGCTTGAAGAACTGATATAAGTCGCATAATACTTCATAACTGGGCATTAAATCATAACAAAGCCAAATCAGTCGTAAGGGTATCCCATCATCGTCACACTTTCCTCTCAAGTCCTTCTCATGTTGCTAGCATCCACCACCACCACCGCCACCACAGCCTCCTCC